>Ga0065704_10000204_pt1 | contig 211587 bp, 211 predicted proteins | sample SwiRhicommuniRL2_FD_59091 | JGI IMG/M metagenome (GOLD analysis project Ga0065704, IMG submission 59091) | Switchgrass rhizosphere bacterial communities from Rose Lake, Michigan, USA - RL2 v2 (version 2) | ecosystem: Host-associated > Plants > Roots > Rhizosphere > Soil | place: East Lansing, MI
GCTGCACCGAGCAGACCGGCTTTGGCATCGAGGTCCGGCCCTCGGGAAAGAAGACCTATTACCTCTACTACACCACGCAGCAGGGCAAGGCCGCCCAAATCAAGATAGGCGGTTACAGCGACATCCAGTTCGACGCCGCCAAGCGTCGGGCCAAGGAACTGCGATCGAAAATTGTCCTGGGTGGCGATCCAGCCGCTGAGAAGGCCGACCGCAAGGCCGTCATTACCTTTGGGGAACTCGGCAACCTACATATCGAACACGCCAAGGGCCACTTGCGTTCGCACGCCTGCGTGGAACTGGCTCATCGTCGCTACCTGCGCCCACGCTTTGGCAAGCGACGCATCAATGACGTCCCGCCACGCGAGATCGAGACGTTCTTCGCCGATTTGCGCAAGACCAAAGCCCCGGCCACCGTCGATCGGCTTCGCCTTACAATGCATCGGGCCTACCAGTTGGCGAAAGGCTGGGGACTTCCAGGCGCCGAAACCAATCCGGTGGCTTCGGTCGCGCGGCCTCGGTACGACAACAAGCGCACGTGCCTGCTGTCGCCGGATCAAGTTGACCGACTACTTATGGCCTGTGGGAACTCGCCCAACCCGCTGCTCAAGCCCATCGTGCAATTGTTGCTGGCAACAGCGTGCCGCAAGCAGGAGCTACTCAAGGCCCGCCTTGAGCACGTTGACATGCAACGGGCGGAATGGTTTCTACCGATGACCAAGAACGGCCACAGCCGCACGGTGCCTCTCAGCAAGGCGGCACTGGCTGTGATCGAGAACCTTCCGCGTCCGACTGGCTCGCCGTGGCTGATCACCAACCCGGCCACGGGCAAGCCCTTCGACAACTTCAAGCGGGCCTGGAAGACCGCGTGCGACGAAGCTGGCCTGCCCGGGATGCACGTACACGACCTCAGGCACGCAGCTATTGGCGCCATGATCGCGAACGGCATCGACCTCTATGTGGCTGGCAAGGTGGCGGGGCATAGGCGACCGGAATCGACTGCCCGGTATGCCGCTGTGGCCGACAAGACGCTCGCCGCTGCCGTCGAAGCGGGGGCAGCAAACCTCAAGCTTTGAACCTCAACGCCCCGCTTTCGGTCCCACGTCGATCGTGGCGGGGCGATTTTTCCATTCCAATTTTTTCGGATTTCGACCCATGGCCCAATGGCAAACGGTGCCCGACTGGCAAGCTGGTTACGCCTTCACCCTCTCCGACCAGATCGGCCTGTTCCGCGTCCTATACCATGGTGAGGTCGTGTTCATTGGTTGCGCTACGCGCACCTCGCCAATGACACCCTGCTCGCTGCCGTCGAGGCCGGTGCAGCGAAGATGCTGGCCTGATCAACGCTCCCCGGATGCCCGGGGACGCCAATTGCGAGAGCATAAAATGACCAACGACATACCGAACTTCAATGCCATCCGGCGGCTGGATGAGGAACTGATCGAAACCGTCCCTAACCAGAATGACCGCGTGGACATGCTTATCAACGCCATCATTGCAGAAGGAGTTACCACAGAGGGCCGGATCATTGGGGCTATCAGCCACCTCGGTTACAATAACAGGCATGTCGCCGTGCGGCTCAAAAACGGCGTGATGCGGACGCCCGAATTTCCGCAATGGGGGCGTGATGCAGCCGGGCAGTACTTTGCTCCGGAGCAGCAGCTTCCCGCCGTTTGATCTCTACCGCTGCACCCACATGGCCTCACCGCTGTGTGGGTGTTGGCGGCTCCATTTTTTTTTTGCGATGGACAGCCCCCAGACTGGCGGGAGGTAGGGAATAAGACCTTCCTTGTGTCGCGGCTGGTAGTGCGGCAGGCAACCGCCACGATCGAATTCAACGCACCAGCCGCCGATGTCCCAGAGCTTGCAAACTCACCCTTCACGGCGTAGCCATGCTCACGTTGCAGCACCTTGCGGACATCGGCCTAACGCCGAACAACGCCATGAAGCGGTATTTCGTGACCTGGGCCGCTGAAGCGTTCGATTGAACAGGCGGTCGGAGAGGTTCTTCACCAAGACCGTAAGCGTCCGCCCGGGACCGTTGGTAGCAGACAACGACCCTTAGCGAACCTCGATCCCTGCTTTGTTCTCTAAGATAGTGCCCTGATGATCCGCGTTCCCCAGAAGCCTTCTCTAGCCGCTGAACGGATCATGTTTGTACTGGCCATTGCTATGCCCATTATTGGCACCGGCCTTGCAGTGTGGTTCGCCCACCGAGAAAAGCTCGCGCTAGCCGATATGTGAAAAGTGCCCCTTACCACCATTCCGTCATCTGTACTTTTTGTGGTGATCGGTTTGCTGTTTCGATTGTTCCGACTGCCGAAACAGCGAAAATACGACGAATACCGAAGAGCATTGCAAGCTGATCGCGTTAAAGGAAGGATAACGGAGCGGGACCGTAACAGTAGCTTCCCACCCAAAATGCGCGTTCACGCCAGCGGGGTGGCCCAGTTCCATGGCAACAACTCGTCGATCCGATTGATCCAATCCCCGTGCCGATGCGGTCGAGTGCATCGGCAAGCCATTCTTGCGGATTGACGCCGTTAAGCTTATCGATCTCAAGCAGGGAATACTTGGCCGCGGCACGTTCACCAACACGATCGGCACCTGCAAAAGCCAATTTTTGCGGCCGAGGCAGATGCCCCGGAGGGCATTCTCTGCCGGATTGTTGTCTCTCTAACCTGCCGTCGTCAGTGTAAGCGAGCAATTGCGGCTTCAGCTTGACCGCATAACGCAGCGCCTCGGCCAGCGGGGATCGAGCCGATGCTTTGGACAGCGCACGGTCAGCGCAGGCAAAGAAATCCAGCGCCTTGAGCTTCGAGAGCTTGCGAGCCTTGCGACGGAAATCTGCTGCCTCACGCACGATCTGCCATTCGACACCGTAAAGTTCGCCGATCATCTGCAGCCCTTCTAGCGCAGCGGAGTTTGGGTCTGCCTTGTAGACATCGTTCAGCTTGCGCCGGGCATGCGCCGAGCAGGCAACCGGCGTGATCGGCGCAGGCTTGCGGTCACGCGCATAGAGGCGCTCGAACCCAGGCGCAGCATAATCTGTCAGACGCTCGGATGGAGTTTATGATCCGCGATCGGCTGAGTTGGCGTCGGTTTCCGGGGCTGTCGCTTGGGGACTGGACGCCGGACGAGAACACGGTACCGCATTTTAGCAATCGCCTACCTTCCTCCGCGACCCACAGCATCGACCTCATCAAGCCCCGTCGCTTGCTCGGGAAATACCGGTTGTTGCGGGTCTCCAGCTCGGGCGCTTCGATTGCTACGAGGCGTACCTTTTCGACGCCGCACCGGATCGTATCGCCATCGTGCACCGAAGCAACAAGGCAAATAGCGAGGGCTGCGGACATGGTATGCTATCATCCCGGTGCCGGATATATAACCAGCGCCGTCGCATTGGGAAATTACGACAGCGCGAGAGATGGCTGCGTTACGCCCAAGAATAATCGTACATAAACTGCTGCATATATGCAGACTGCGACGGATTGTAATAATACGCAGTGGGATCATAACCATAGGCGACGTCGAACGAATGCGAATAATCAGGTTCGCTGTGATAACGCTCATTATAATAATTATATGAAAGTCCCGCGCTTCCATAATTAAAGTTCGGCAAATTTATAGTTATGCTGTTCGCGCTACCATCGGATATCTGTATCCTAGCATCATTTGTTTGTTGGCCATTTTCGTCCATCTCCCACAGGAATAAATCCATGTAGGGCTTGGATCCAGTATGGTTCACATCTTCGAGAGTTGCAGAGTAAACAAACTCACTTTCTGAATATGATTGAACAAAACGACTGTTTGACTCAATATCAAAAATCCATATCTGACCGTATTCGCTTGTGGCAGGATACTCCACACCCTCGTATTCATACGTTGCTAATCGAGCAGTAGCTGTAATCTCCGACCCCTCATAGAGGATGCCATCAACGTAGATGGAATCGCCGCTATCCAGATTATTAAGAGTGTATTCCGCGCTACCCCCTTCGAGGAAGAACATGTCATCACCTGCGCCGCCATCGGCTATGTCACCGTCACCGATGTAGATACGATCGTTGCCCGCACCTCCATAGATGGTGTCCTGGCCCGCACCGCCGTAGATTACATCGTTACCGTCGCCACCATGAATTTCATCGTTTTGCAACGTAGCGTCCGTCGCATATGCCTGCACTGCGAGGGGCGCCGCTTCGATGCCACCAGTTACTGTATTGCTTATTTGACGGTAGTCCCCCGCACCGCCTTCATGGACGGAATCCGCGCCATCCGCGTAAATCAAGTCGTCGCCGCCGTTGCCGTAAATAACATTGGAAAGCCTGTTGCCAATCAACACGTCTGCGTGATTGCTGCCCATTGCGTTTTCGATGTACGTGCCAAACGCGATCGAGACGTTTTGAGAACCTTCTAGGTCGACTGCCGGAGTGCCCTCGCTAAAACTCCAAGCTACGTCGTCTTCAGAATCGATGGATGAAAAGTGACCAGGCCTTAAATCAACAAGCACCCCGTTCGTTTGCAAAAAAGCATCGATGGTATCTGTCCCGCCGCTATCCCATATCGAAAAATACCGTGCATTACCTTCAGAGCCGAAGTTGTTGTGGAGAGTGTCGCCGGCATCAAGCGCATTTCGGCCGTACATCGATTGAAGCGAAGCTATATCGTATAGTTGTAATTCATCGAAGTACGAACCAGGCTTTGCTTGATTATAGGACATTACAGAATACCGCTGACTATTGTAATCTGTAGTTGCCAGCGTCGTTTCGTTAAAGTCATAAAGCCCGATAGCATGGTTCATTTCGTGCGACACGACGAATTGCTTTGCGATGTTAACGCTTGCCTCGTTCATGAAATATACGTCTGATTTCAACTCCGGAATATAACTAGGATAAAATCCAACTCCGGCAATTGTGCCTCCAGTTTTCGTATAAAGTTGTGTATTCAACCCGGATATTTGAATATCACCGGCCGTCGCGCTCTCCGCAAAAGTCACTCCGGAAATAGCGGATACACGACTAAACGCCAATTCTACATTGGATTCTACCAATGACTGAACATTATAGAATTGGTCTTTGTTCGAGACATACGATACTGGCGGATCACCCGGAGTGGTGGTTGTGTAGTATGTGGTATCAAAAACAGCTGGCAACGACGTGGCAAAATTATATGTGTATGAGGATGAGGTCCCAACGTTATTAGCAAGTTTGATGGAATCTTCGATAATACCGCTCATCATTTTAACGAACCCCCAAAATCGATCGTGTCAGAAAATCAGAAAAATCAGAAATACTTTGACTTATGTAATAAGAAGTTCTGTCTCCGAAATATGGCCCGAAATATTCCAATCCATAAATCTCGTCTGATTCGTATATTTGAGCACGTCCCTTGGAAATTCTTGACTTGAGCTGAAATGGCTTTCCATTTGGAGCAAGATCATAAATCAGCGATGCAATAATTACATTGCTCGCAGCACACCGTGGATTCAGCCTAGTATTGAAGTTCAATATCTCGACGGCGGCGCTTTCGCTCGTCTTGCCGGAAACCCGCCTCCCTAGCCTCTGTCTGACTAGGATCGCAAAACTTTGACTGGCATCCTTGTCCCACTGGATAGTTCGTCGCCCACGAAGCGCAGGGCTGAACTCGACGGATACACACACAGCCTGCTGGGCGTCAGAGTCAGTTGAAGCCGCATGACTTGCGCCTACCGCCCCATGCCAAAAAGTCAGCGCAATGGCCAACCGGGACAAGTTTCGCTTCATGTAATAACCCCTCACTCAATCGAAGCTATAAAACTTCGATTGCGCCCTCATGATCTCTAATCGTACCATAAGATATTAGCGCCACAAGTAACTATTTTGTTAGCTACCAATGCTTTATCCTAATGATTTCGGCAAACGTTTGCTGAACATCGAAAATGAAGCGTGGCCCGAGATAGCATCATCGGCACCTCGTTCTCGATGACGGTATTAGGCTGTGAACCCATAAACAGGAGTGAGTTGACTTATCGTGTCGCTCCTACTGGTCGGCTAGTCGCGAAGCTACACAAGTTCCGCAATCGCATCAGCCTCGACTGCTTCCACAGCCCGTAGAGCCCAGAGAAGGCATCGAACGTCCATTCGGGCGGATTCTGAAAATCTGGGTCGCTCCGATAACGATCATCGAAGGTGAGGTAACGGTACAAGCCGCCGGGGCTTACCTTGATGTCGAGGGGTGCTTGCCGTCCTTGCTGATGATCTTCTTGATCGTCTCCACGGGTCAATCTTCGCAGGACATTGAGGGTGTGTCGAGGCTGCGAAAATGCGGCAATGATCAGTCGCGCGCAGTCTTGGAACGACGATCGGGGCTTCAGAAATGGCAGGTGTTGGCTGGTGACCTGTCATTCCCGGCCCGGCTCACGAACGTCGGTTTGTTCCATAGTTGGTCGCGAGAACAACGGACATAAACCGGGTCCAGCACGGGCCACCTTTCCAGTCTCGTTCCTACCAAAGCACTTTCCATAGGAAACGCCACTGACCGGGGTATGTCGCAACTTGGGAAGGGCATGGGTTAATCCCGAAAACACCCTCGCGAATACCCTGAAATCCGCGCAAATCCTCGTGTGCCAGTCGCCCTATCCTTGCTTTCGTAATGATGGGGTCACAGGTTCGAATCCTGTAAGCGGCACCACCTTCCTAAAGGCACTTCCACAAGGACATCGCCGGTTTCCCACGGGAAGGGCTCTCCAGCTTGGGGAGCGCCTGGGTCAAGGCTGGGGCGTCTTTGGTGCTCGACCCACGCCAGACCCGGTTGTCGCTCTCTACGGTTGGAGCAATCACGTGAATCATGGTGCCCACCTTTCAGTGGTGCGATATCATTCACATAAAGTGGCGAAAATTATAAACATTATCTACTATCTCTGGATTCTGTTGTATAATTGACGCAAATCTAGCGGAATAAACTAGAGTGACGGGTAGTTTTTTATAAAGAGTATTATTATTCCAATCCATTTTTGTGAGGCCTAGAATGCCTGCACAAGTATCGTGCCAGCCTCCGTTGCCGGAAAACCTCCGAAGCAATATAGGAGACGGAATGGGCTTTAGAGAGCCCTCTTTATAAACATCCTGGCGAGGGCGTTGGACATTGACTCCAGCCACGCTGCCCTGCGTCCAGAGCAACGCCTCGTTGTGTTCGAGAGGCAGATACACACCGCGTTGTGCAGGGTAGCCAAATGCCGTCGATGGCTTAGTATCTGTGAAACGCACGCCTTTCCAAGGTGTATCCTTGACTATTTGTACGAGTTCGACCTCGGTACCATCGCGAAAACTATCAAGTGCTCCTAGTATCTCCTCTTCTCTAAATGGCGTATTCTTGTGAATCGTCACTTTGCCCGGGGATCGTCCGTGGTGGCCCGTTTGGTAAATGTTCAAGCTCCGGGACAATACCGACTGCATTTCAAAATAACTTAGATAGGGATTATGGCGGTCGTCCTCCTTGAATTCTTTGGTGTCGTAGGCGACGAATTCAAAGCCGGTTCCGTCTGGATCAAATACCTGACTGCAGCATGTAGTGTAGGCAGTTCCGTCTTTACCAGTTTTCATTGCATAGCTGATGCCGATGAACGCTTCGTCTTTACGTAGCCCAGTAAGCTTCCATGGCACGCCACCCGCCTTAGCAAAAAGAGCGACGCTCAATCCCCATAAAACGTTGGCACGACATGAACGTGAGAAACTTGTCTGCCTTAGGATTTGGACAGGAATGTCGGAAGGCGCGCAATATGCCTTTAAGTAGTCATGAAAATTAAAGCCCTCGTCTTCGAAGCAACTCGCCCACTCCGGTGGCAGGTAGACGAGCGCCACGTCGAAATTGGCCCTGACCTGCCGCAGTCGGGAGATCGCGCCAAACAGATTTCTGGCGAGCTCAATTTTATTTCCTGCGGCAGCGAGGTCGTCGCAGTCGGACGATAAGCGAATCACCGTCCGGTCGGTCGGGGCGATCAACGGGATGCGGAATAGGACGTCGAAACCCGGGTAGTCCGGATAATAATTTTGCGCTTCTCGCGGGCTGCTATGATTTTTCAGTTCGTCAAAAAGGTGTCGAACCTGCGCTATGTCCCGATCGCGGCAGACAACGGCAAGACGCAATGAAGCTGGAAACCCCAAACGCGTGCTGAAGGGGCCAGCCTCTTTTAAGCCTACCAATGGGTGTCGGTAGACGCGATTTCTGTCGAACAACAGGTCTGGTTCAGGGACTGACGTGTAGCCCGACAAGGCCGATGGCTGGTCCTTCATGCCGTCAGCCTCCAAGAGAAACCGGTTTTTCGACGGATCGTGAAAACCGGATTATCAGCTGTCTCGTGATTAGTGTTATCGCTAAACAGAAGGGAAAATCTTTTCATCGGGGAATTTTCTTCAGGTCCGAAGAGGACTTCGATCCATGAAGAAAGCAACCCGTCGTAAAAGTTGTTGTAGCGTTTCGCTTTCTTGCGGCTGAGAAAATCGGTCGCAACTTCTCGACCGTGAGGCGGCCATACCCAGATGTCTGGGTCTATCAGAAGCCAAGGCTGGTCTTGCTTCCAAGAAAGGGAAATGCGTAGTGACTCAGCCCAATAGAGCGGTTCAGATTTCGGGTGCTCGTCGGTCGGCACTGTCTTCAGTCGCGGAATTGGCCCGAATAGTTCTTGCGTTTGGCGTTTTACTGGGGCGAGCATGCTATTATCTCTAGCGTGCCGGTCTGCGATTAAGATGCTTCCGCGACGGTTCGTGCGCGCAATAAGAGGACGCCCTCGGGCCAAGCATTCCGCTAATGCCTCCTCCAAGAAACCATGAATATAATGGTTTACAGAGGCGCTGGAGGTGTCGGGCAAGTCGGCTTCCGCCACCGATTTAACGGCGTGGCCAAATGCTTGCTGGATTTGCGTGTTGTTACCCCAAGCGAAGATGCTCTCACCTTTGGTTATAACGACCCCACGCCCTAATTTTCGCTGTATCTCGCGCAGTTCGGACCATTCAAAAGCTCGATTAGTTTCGACCTTGAGCGCTTTGCGAGGCAATTCTTCAATCGGAAGAGCGTTGAGCCGAAGCAGAGGCCGAGAGCTACCTTTCGCTGGAAGTGGGATCGTTGCGCCGACGGCTGTGGATCGGCGTACTTTCGCATCCAGATCCGGTGGTTTGTTGTCGATGTTGCGCCAAAGACGCAGCATCAGCGTGTCAAAGGTTTCGATGTCGATGATGCCTGCACGAATACCTTTGGTTTTGGCCGCTTCGATCAGTTCCTCCACAGCGGGCAGAATTTTCGCCCCTTTTATGTTGGTCCAAAACAGGCCAGCCGGGAAACTATTGGTTTGATCAAGGGCCGTACGGAGAAGCGCCATAACGCTATCATCCCGGCCGCTGTAGCCAGCGACAATCAAGCCAAAACGCGTGGCAGCTGCGGTCATGCACGTCGACAGTTCTTTATCTTGGCTGACTAGATCGGCCGTTAAATTCTTGATGCTGTCGTGCCGAAAATCCCCGTGCATTTTCACATAAAGCGGAAATTCGTCGTTATTGAGAGCTTGGAGCGCTGAGCGGGAGCCCTCAAGGTTATAGGCGTTCAGCGAACGTGACGAAACTTCGGCTACCGCGCGCTCAACGACGCTGTCGAAGTTGGTTGTGAACAGTGCCTTCATGTAGCCACCGGCTAGCATGGCAGCCATTACGCGATTGCCGACGGTTAATGTAACCTTATCTTCAGCGAGAATGCCAAGCAGATAATTACGCTGTCGTTCTTTATCGGCACCAAAGATTTTGTCGAAGTAGCCGGAATATTCCTCGGCTGACCATTGCGCGGGGAAACCTCGCGCATCCATGAAGCTTTGGACGCGCGTTACCACTCCCTCATTCTGCATGTCGCGCAAAGTTATTTCGACGCTCTCTTCCTGTCGATAATACCGGCGCTTTAGACCTGCGACAATATCGTTTGCGGTCGGCAACCCTGACATGCGGGACGCGCCTGCCCCAATAAGCCAAGCGAAAGATGAAGGGCGCTGCGAGAACAACGCGATCAGTTCGGACTGATTCATACGCGCATGATAGGAACATTCTATCGTGGAAAACCAGTCGGCAACGTCCGAATCTGTGTACCAGTAGCGAGCCGTCCACAGGATACATTTATTTCGCAGACGCACTTGGCATCAGAGAAAGCGGCTCAGATTGCTCAATCAAATCATGCGCAAATCCGACTATCTTATATGGAGAGAAGCAATTCGTGCGGTGCGACGCCAAGTGCGTCCGCCAAACGACCGAGAGCCCGAACAGACGGGTTCCTCGTGCCGCGCTCCAAGTCGCTGACATAGCTGCGCTCCATGCCCGCCTCCAACGCAAGCTGCTCTTGGGACATTCCCTTCAGCTTACGATGGCGGCGGACGTTTGCGCCGAGGAGCAGAACCACGTCCATGCGGCGATTTGCCCGCAAGGCATGGATAAGGTCTGTATACCAATCGTGTCATTTTTACTGGTATCATGGCGGCGTTCCGATAATTGCATCGGCGCGATCGTCATCTCACGACATAGGGGAAAGCCAAATGATTGACGAAGAAGCTCTGCGGAGCATCGAGAAACTACACCAGATGAAGCAGGGCGGTATCATCTCCGAAACCGACTTCGAGGCCGCCAAGAAGGATCTGCTTGAAGGCCGTGCAGTGCGCGCCCGTACAGCCGATCCTGCCTCACCGGTGTCCGATAGCGACCACATCTCGCCTGGATACTTATGCCGCTGAAGCGCTATGCCGACTTTCAGGGCCGGTCGCAGCGTAAAGAGTTCTGGATGTTCCAACTCATTTACGCGGCACTATTCCTTGCAACCGTAATTTTGGTGGGCGGCACCACCGATATGTACGGGGATTGGAGCCCGTTCGGGAACATGGTGGTGGGGCTGATTGTCCTCGCGATGCTGGGCCTCTTCATTCCATCCCTCGCAGTTCAGGCGCGGCGCTTCCATGATCAGGATAAGTCCGGCTGGTTGGTGCTGCTCAATCTCATTCCGTATCTGGGCTCGCTCGTGGTCTTTGTGTTCATGCTGCTTGACGGCACACCCGGACCCAATCGTTTCGGAGACGATCCGAAGGGCCGCTGACACCTTTCATCACCACCAACCCAAAGAACGCCCTCGGCCTCACCGCCGGGGGCTTTTTGCATTTGGAGACATTGATGCAGTTCAAACACCCGCACGGCCCACAGCATGCGTAAACTGATCTACGCCGTCCTGCTCGTGGGCATCATCAACATCGCCCTAAAAATGGCGATAGTGGTCCTGCTTCTGGCCGGACTGATCTTCCGCACCAAGGAGACAGTGGGACTGCTCGCCCTGTTCGCGCTTATCGCTCATCCGCTCATTGGACTTGGGCTGATTGCAGCGGTCTTCCTGCTCCGTTTGGCGACGCAACATTCAGGAAAACATCCATGAAAATCATTCAAAAGCTGTCCGACCTGGACGGCACCTTACCGCCTGCCGTGGAAGCGCTAGTGCGTGAGCGGCTGGAAATGCTCGCCGAGTTCGATGAGGAACTGGCTCGCTTCATCATTCCCGAACCGGGCGACGACATGGCAGCGGTGGAGAATGAGCTTGGCGCTTCCTTATCCGCTCGCGGCTGGGAGTTCATCACTGACCACGGCAAGTTCTGGGAAGCACCCTTCATTCTCTCCGACGATGGCTATGGCCTTGTGTTGATCGTGGTGGATGCCCCCGACATTGATCCGGCGCTGATCGCCCTGTGCCGAGCCAATGCTGAGAGTGCCGATCACCAGCCGATTTAGGACAAATACACCTCTTCCTGAAACCCCAATCCGATGCGCGTTCTGGCTTTCCGCCACGGGCGCATTTTTTATGCCCGAAAGGAACAACACCCCAATGCTCAACCTGCCTGACCGCGCCGCGATCGAAGCTGCCCTGCAGTTGCCCCTCGATCCGGAATTGCACGCCCTCATTGCCGAAAGATTGGCAACCGCCCTGGACCGCCAGCTTGAAGACCTCACCCATATCCTCGTGATCGAACCGGGGGATGCAGAGGCAGACATAGTGGATGCCATAGGGTTCAGTCCGCTGTCACCGGAAGCGCCTGAGCCGGACTGGACCGAGGCCCATGTCGGCTATCGAGAGCTTGTCTACTGCGTAGGTAACAGCGGCTTTGCTTTCATCATCTTTGGCAAACGTGTGAAACACGAATAATTGTATTAATTTTGTAATAATATATTATTTTTGTGAATTCCTTTCAGCCTTCCGTCGCTCAAGCTCGTCAAAGAATGAATCTGGAATATCGAGTTTCGCTTTTGATGGCTTTCTCCGCTTTCTTCTCACCTCCCTATTTCGATGCCATGTGTAATTATTGAAGAATTCTTTCACGATTGTCTTCCAATGTCGCAGCTCGTCATCGGAAAACTTATCCATCGAACCAGCGGCGGCCACAAAGGCATCAATATTGTCCGCCACCATGGCGGTCACATCGAGAACGCTCTTCCTCTTTTGATCAGCGTGCATTCTATCAATCATATGATTTATGCTATCCAGCGTTGATTGCCGAAAACCAGCTCGAGCTCGAAACTCGAGCAGTTCACTGCAAACACGCTGTGCAATCTCTCGAAAATCGCGCCCATCCTCTGTCAACCCGACGGATACCCGAGCGTCTTCCGGATCGTTTATCGCACCGGGCAGGATAAGCTTCTTGCCGAGCCACTTTTCCAAGGCTTGCATGTACCTGCTGACCGTAGATTGATCGAGGTCCAGGACGTTGGCCGCTTCGGAAATGTTCTCTTCTTCGGCGACAGCCAGAAACGCTTCCAACCAGCACAGGCGGAGCGAATCAACCCTGAGCGATGACACGTGATTTGTCCTTGTTCGGCGGCAGGCAGATGTGATTTTGCCGCTTAGATCATCGATATCTCGTTGTCATGCAGAAGCTGCATTCGGCTTTCCCCGGAAAACTAATGTTTGAATTTACAACGATTCTTTTCGGTGTTTTCCAGCCTTCGAGCGCTGCTGATGATGCAGTCCGGCGCGAAGAAGGAGGAAGGTCAAATGAGCTATACATTGTCGAGAATACCGGTCCCGATGGGAAGATCAATCCCCGATACCGGAAGAGTCTTTGTGCTTGATCCCCCCCTCATGGGAAGGGCTTTGCAAAGCGGAACATACAGAAAACAGGCGTGGAGCCTTCGACCTAGAAACGCTTGAAGTACAAACCGCAGAAATCCGCCAAAAAACGAGCCCGTTGAATTAGCCCTGAAAAGGGCTGGAAGAACGCCCCGGATTTTACCCCTTTGTTCCGGATGTCTGGCGCCTTCCCACACTACCATTTCGGAGACCACAATGACCAATATCAATCGCACTATCGGCGACCGCCTTCAGGCCTCTTGGCAGGCACTGGCCCACTTCATTCACGGCATGAAAACCCCGTGTGCTGCCAACGAGAACGATTATGGGAAGCATGCCTACCGATCCGCTCTGGTCACGGTTGGCCGGGCAGTCGTTCATTCCGAGGAGACCGTGCCGCTGTACCGCATGAGCTGTCTGGCGGCCATCGCAGGCCTGATCGACAGCGGCGTGACCAAGCGGGAAGATATTGTGAAGGGGGTCGCGGTCATGCACCAGTACCATATTCGCTACCCCTTCATCGGATTTCTGCTCAAGCAGCACACGGGCACTGATCCTAGCCAACATCTGTGGTTCAAGGATGAGAACCGGGCCTATCGGCTTCATGGAACAGCGCTGAAACAAGCCGCCTGACGCCAGTTCCCGCTCCGCCATGTGCTCGGCGTTATTGCAGCCGTGGCGGAGCCCCCCTTCGGCGCAATCAAGCGCTGACATCCCACAATTCAAAAGAAGGGTTCAAACCATTGGCACAAGATACCGCGCTGCCTTCAGAAACTACGACCGAACAGGCCGCAATCACTTGGGAAAGCCTCGGTTTCGCCCCAATTGCCGGCCCTGACGACGTGCTCCGGGGTACAGTGCCGCAAGGGCTCTTCATCCTGACCACCTGCGCTTCCGAAGCAGGCCAGGCGCTCGGCACCCTCTGCAAGGAAATTTCCACGTCGCAACCCTTTGCTTTCTCCGCCGAGGCGCGGAAGCACTACGCCTACCGGCTGGGAGAGGGCATTTGCCTGCCAGCCAACCTTGCCTTGCCGAGCGGCGTAGTGTTGTGGGGAACGGGTTCCGAACTGGTTCTCCCACAGCCGCCTCCGCAAACCGACCTTCCCGTAATCGAAGCTGCCCAACTCGCGCTGATGACCGGACCGCAACTGGACCCGGTGATCACCGGCAACCCGTTCGCCAAGTTCTCGCTGCGGGGACAGGCGGACGAAATCATGCGCCAGGCAGTAGAGGCCAAGCCCTTACTCGGAAACCTGTGCCTGAGCGGACAGGCTACCGTTTGGTACGCGCCGCCGAACGCAGGAAAGACGCTGATCATGCTCAAGCTGCTCAACGATGCGGTGGCCGAGCAGCGGATCACGCCGGACAATGTTTACTACCTTAACTGCGACGATTCCTCCCAAGGGTTTGCCGACAAAATCAGGCTGATGGACGACCTTGGCTGTCACACCCTTGCACCGGGCTATCAGGGTTTTCAGCCCGCGATGGTTCCCGACCTTCTGCGGCAAATGGTGGAAGAAGCGAAGGCTAGGGGCTCCCTCATCATCATCGATACCGTGAAGAAAACCGCCAATCTCATGGACAAGAACAAGATCGGTACCTTTACCAATGCCTGCCGTACTGCCGTCATGGCAGGAGCCACTATCCTCGGCTTTGCGCATACCAACAAGAACCCGGCAGCATCGGGGAACTTGCAGTACGGCGGCACCACCGATCTGCGCGACGATTTTGATGCTGCCTACATCATGGGTCCGCTTCGGACGAATGATTTCAAAGGCAAAAAGGTCGTCCAGTTTGACAGCATCAAGGCGCGAAGCGGCAGCAGCGCTCGTCAGGTGTCCTATGTCTACGCAGATGAAGACGGCGTTGGTTACAGCGAGCGCCTTGCTTCGGTTCGGTTGCTGCAGGACGATGAACTGGACGGTTTTCGCCGGATCGAAGAGGCCAAAGCGGATGCGGAGATTATTGACGCAATCACCTCCTGCATTCGCAAAGATGAACAGCCGAAGATGGTGCTGGCAAAAGCAGCCGCTGAGCTAGCCGGAGTTAGCCAACGGGCAGCCCTGCGGATCATAGAGAAATACACCGGCACCGATCCCGCCAAGGCGAAATGGCAGTTCCAGCGCGTTGGCCATGGTAAGATGATCTACACGCTTCTGCCTGCTCCGACCGAAGAGGCGCAACTGGCGGCCTGACAAAGTTTCGCAGGATTTCAGCTTTTCAGCTTTTTGGGGCGGGAAGGCGCGGTTCCGGGGGCTGCAAAACTGAAATTCTGCAGACCTGCGGCACTGAGGCGCCGAAACGCCCGCCTTCCCACCCCGCAACTACCCGAAATTTGCTGCAGCAGCCCCGCTGGTGACCGATCTCCGGACGCCCGGCACCTGACCCTCGTGCTCATCACGCGGCGCTCTGCGGCCCCAACCACAACCCCATTCAAAAAGGAAAATGGCACATGGCCAAGATCAAATTGACGTCCGACCTATGCCGCATCGTCGATTGCGCGCCGGGACTTCGCAAGGAAGTCTTCCGCTGCACCGAGCAGACCGGCTTTGGCATCGAGGTCCGGCCCTCGGGAAAGAAGACCTATTACCTCTACTACACGACGCAGCAGGGCAAGGCCGCCCAAATCAAGATCGGCGGTTACAGCGACATCCCGTTCGACGTTGCCAAGCGCAAGGCCAAGGAACTGCGATCGAGGGTGGTACTGGGCGAAAATCCTGCCGCCGAGAAGGCCTCTCGCAAGGCCACGCCCACATACGCTGTCCTGGCCGAGCAGCACATTGAACATGCCCGAACCTAGCAGCGCTCCCATGCGGGGACAGAGATGATCCTGCGCAAATATCTCATCCCCAAATTCGGAAAGCTTCCCATCGATGCTGTCCAGCCGCAGGCGATCGAGAGCTATCTGGGCACACTGCGCAAGACGCTCAAACCCTCCACGGTCGACAAGGTCCGGGTCATTCTCAACCGCTCCTTCGTTCTGGCGGCAAAGTGGAACATTCCGGGTTCGGAGCGCAATCCCGTCACCGCCGTCTCCCGGCCTCGCTACGAGAACAAGCGGGAGATGTTTCTGACAGCCAAGCAGGCCAAGCGTTTGCTGGAAGTCTGTGCGGCCTCCATCAATCCCATGCTGAAACCGATCGTACACCTGCTGGTGCTGACAGGAGTCCGCAAGCGCGAGCTTCTCGATGCCCGGTGGGAGCATGTCGATATCGAACGCAAGACCTGGCTCATTCCGGACAGCAAGACCGGCAGAGCCCGTTACGTGCCGCTATCGCAGACTGCCCTGGACGTCATCGCCGATCTTCCGCGCCATGAGGACTGCCCTTGGCTGGTGCCCAATCCCGACACCCTGAAGCCCTTCAACACGATCAAGAGGGCGTGGGAGACGGCCCGCACGGAGGCAGGCCTGCCCGGCCTTCGCATCCACGACCTACGGCATTCAGCCGCCTCGTTCATGGTGAATAGCGGGGTTGATCTTTACGCCGTGGGCAAGATCCTCGGGCACGCCGATCACCAGAGCACCATGCGCTACGCTCACCTCGCCAATGACACCCTGCTCGCTGCCGTCGAGGCCGGGGCAGCCAAGATGCTGGCCTGATCAACGCTCCCCGGATGTCCGGGGACACCATATACAGGGACACGAAATGACCAACGACGACACACCGAACTTCAATGCCATCCGGCGGCTGGATGAGAAGCTGATCGAAACCGTCCCTAACCAGAATGACCGCGTGGACATGCTCATCAACGCCATTCATTGCAGAAGGAGTTACCACAGAGGGCCGGATCATTGGGGCTGTCAGCCACCTCGGTTACAACAACAGGCATGTTGCCGTGCGGCTCAAGAACGGCGTGACGCGGACGCCCGAATTTCCGCAATGGGGGCGCGATGCAACCGGGCACTACTTTGCCCCGGAGCAGCAGCTTCCCACCGTTTGATCTCTACCGCTGCACCCACATGGCCTCACCGCTGTGTGGGTGTTGGCGGCTCTATTTTTTTGCGGAGGGCATCGTCGGACAGCTTGCCAAAGGATTGTCTATGTTCTGTAAATGTTCTATTCCTTGGTCATGGAAGAGTTGTCCAGCACCACCCACCTCATCGCGGACCTGATCCAGTCGACCCCGGCATGGGTTCGCGTCGGCATCACCGCTCCGACCTCACGTATTCGCAATGACGCGATCGCCTGCTTGGCAGATCATGTGGCGGCTGGTCTCGCGCAAGCACGTCGAGATGATGGTGGGCAACTGCCCCTGCCGTTTTGACGCGGTGCGCAGGAGCTGACCCGGCCAAGTAATTCAGAGTTGGTGGATGGCAGCTCAGCAAACCCTACGGCCGATTTTAGCCGAACCTCTGCGCGGCGCTGACCTAGGTTCGCGTTGACGCAGTCGATGCGATTGGCCGGTCGGCAACAAAGCACGTTGTTGTCACGGCCTCGTGGCCGGCCACATTTGCGATACGGAGGGGCCTGAAGGTCGTACCACCTCCAAGCCGTGTCGCTTATGGAACGATATTAGACGCGAACCTTCAAATATCACTCGAACGCATGTGGCGGGTATGTGTAGCCTGACCATTTCCAGCCCATGCCTTGGCGTTCGAAGATGATGGCAGAAAGGCCCGGGTCGTTCTTATCGAGGACCAGGCGAAAACGATTTGGGCTATCGAACACTACATTGCCGCCCATCACGTCGATATATCCAGCGCTTGGATGTCCACCGAGGCCACCATGGGGCGACAGGGTACGTCGCAGGACGATGGGTGACGCAGGATCGTTCGCCAGCAGTCCGCTGAACATGATCCGGGTGTCTGCTGCCTCGCTATCAGACTGCGTCGACATCAGCATTTCGACCTGCTCTCCACTGGTGGCACGCCAGCTTTCCCGCAGCTTCTCCTTGTCAATAAAGGAAGCGATTCGGTCAAAATCGCCACTTTCTGCCCCCTCTCTCAATTGTCGCAGGGTCCAACGCGGTGACCAGGCATACCATCCGCCAATGGCACCCGTAGATAGAATGACCAGCGTAATCGCAGCGATCAGCAATTTCTTCATCTTTCCACCAATTTCTTTTGATGCAATCTTATACTGTCCAAGGCCGGCAGGGTTAGCGATGCGGGAGCATCACGAGGTGCGATTCCGCGTCCGCGAGCAGACGTACGAAGCGTTGATAGGCGACATGATCGGGCGCGATGACGCCGAAAGGCGGCATGGATTGCCGATCCGTGGCGTCATACGGGGCAAGAACAATAGCGCTACATCCCGGCACGTGTAGTGCCCGGTCACGGAAGAGCCCGGACACGATACCGTAGAGCATGGCGTCGCCCGTTGGCGGCATCAGTGTCGTCATCTCATGCTGTCCGAATTTGTTAATGACAAGGAAGATATGACCCGAGCGGAGCGGAACCGACACCTCCCCGCGCTGATAGACAGCGCCATCCGGGTGGTCGCGATGGTAATGGGCAAGGCAGCCGAGCAAATCGTCCCAAGCGATCCGTATATCGTGTATGAGGATCATATCGCCAGCCTGCGGACTATAGCGCATGGCCATATAGCAGCCCTCCAGCCAGCGTACACCCGCCCGCGAGTAGGCACCCAGCGCCTCCGGTGCGACAGCTGGCACATCCTGGCCGAAAGATGGCAGCGCGATGGCGAGCGTATCGCTGATGCGTGCCAGCATCGCTGCGGGGAAGGGGCGCTGGCCACTCATCGCCTTTTCAAATGACGAGCGGTTAATGCCAGCAGTGTCCACCAGCCACTTGCGCACCTTGCCCCTGCGATGCAACTCGTTATCGATGATTTCTGCGGTAGTCGCGCTCATCATAGTCCGCCCTTTTTAAGGACATTAATGTCGTATATGTCCGCCTGCCAAGGGGCGGCGAACTTCCTTTTCTTGCCAAATTGCCGCCGGATGGCAAAATCTGGCAAATTACGCGGAGTTGTTCTGCGCCTCTATCTGTAGGACAAACAAAATGTCTTCAGTGAAAGGCATCAGCCGTGATTGAACAAATACTTGCAGCTGGCTATCCCGAGGGCGGGCCGATGGAACTCTCGCGCCTCACCAATTGGGGCCTGCTGGGCGAAGATCATCTCGAAACCGTGGAGCGGGATGCTCAGGGCAAGATCGTGCCGCGTTCGCTGCATTTCTACGATGACGAAGGCCATGTTTCGCTGGAGCAAGCCTATGTTCGCTACGTTGCGCGCTCGCGCATACTTTTTGTGCAGTCGGCGGTACCGCTTGCCATCGCGGCATTCATTGCGCTGGCCGGGGTGATTTTCGGCTGGATGATGTGGAATGCACCGGCGGAGATCAGCAACGCGACAGAACTTCTGCTTCTGGATGCGGTGGTGGCAGTCGGGGCTATCTGCTTCGTGCTGCGCTCGCTGAAGCTCGTCGTCACCTTGCGCATGACATTGCGCGATCCGGACGACTGGTCGACTTTGCGGCCTATTGCCTTGAACGAGCAAAGCCTTCAGCGTCTGCGCCACTTGTCGGGGATGCCGCTGACCGATGATTTCGACCTTTTATGCACGACGACAATGCGTGGGTTGCGGCGAATGCAGGTAGCGTTGGACGCCAACCGGAAGCTGCGGGAAGGGCAGGCGGCCATCGCTAACGGCCGGCTTCAAGGGGTCAACGGCACCCATCACGGCATGAGCTACAATCCAGCGGACATGTCTCTGGTGCGCATGGAACGGACAGGTGTTTGGGGACGCCTCGCGGTCGCTGTCTTCTACGTGCCAGCCTGCGCGGTTCCACTGGGGCTGCTGACCTTGGTGTCCATCCTGTTCGAGATCAGCGACAGCCCGACCATGACTCTCCTGGTCTTTCTTGCCGGTCTCTTCTTCGTTGTTTGGGGGGTGCTGCTTCCCTGCATGCTGGTTGCGGTGTTCGCCTGCCAGTGGCTGCTCGGCACATGGCTGTCCGGAATCGGACCTTTCACTCCTCTGGACTACCGGGTTCGTATTCAATCACGATCGGGGCGCTGGTCGACCCTCGTCACCACCCGCCACCACGCGATTGCGGTGGAAGTCTATAATCAGGTCGCCCGCGACATCCGCCAGCAGCCCTTTGGCTGAACATGGCAGGAATCAGGAAAAGGATATCGCCATGTGGCACAAGTGTGCATCCGTTTTGCCTCTGTTTGCACTGACCATTCTTGCTGGCTGCTCTGACAAGCTGGACTGGATGCTGCAGCCGTCAGAAATGCCGGAAGAGTCCTTTTCGGTCGACTGCACATTCAAGGACATGCTGGCTGGCAGCAGGATCATCCGTGCAGACAGACAGACTGGACCGGCGCGCCTGACTGTGCAGATCAATCCGGAAGAGCGCTATTACCGGGTCACTAGCTATTCCGGCAGTCTCCCCGACTATTCCAGCGCACTGGCTTTACAGGATCTTGATCTGAAAGCGGGTGACAAGTTCGGGGATCGGCTGAAGTCGGTGGCCCCCTCGACCGTTCCCTATATCGGTACTATCCTGAATGGTGTCCAAAAGTATCGCTTCGACAAGGCGCGCAAGACGCTAGTCTTGTATGAGGTTGATCGCTATGGCTTCAAGGACGACCGCCACAGCGCAATACCCTACATGGGCCTGGACATTGTCAACCGCTCCCTGCGCATCGCACTGGAGACGCGAGACGCAGCATCTGATTTCGACGCCTATCAACGCCATCAGTGGGGATCGGTGGTCGCCGCAGATTTCCAATGCGCCCGCTCGCCGAAGAACACGGTGATAGAGGTCGCCGGCTTTACCCAATAAGCTCTCGTGAAAGGTGAACATCATGCGCCTCATTCCTTGGCCGCTGCTGGCCGGATGCTGCCTGGCAGCCTGCCAAGCCAAAACGAGCGAGAATACCGATGCCGCACCTGCAAATGACGCGGTCGAGGTCGCGCCAATCAAGGCGGCTGGTCCGGTTCCCGAGGCAAAGCCCAGGGCGGCACGTGCAAAGGAGGCGGAGGCCTTCTTTGTAGCCCATACCCATGCCCCGTTCCGCGACGAGGATGGGTTGGTCGTGACACGCATCGTAATCCCTGACATCGATAGCGCGCAGCATGGCAAATATATGATCGTCCGCCTCAAGAGCCGTAGTGAAAACGCCGATGAGCAACCGCTCGAGTCAGAAGCCTATAGTTTCAAAATGGGAGCCTTCTACGGCGACCCGGAGGTAGTGCCGGGTCAGGCAGGACAAGCCGCCGTGAAGCTGACCTGCGCCGCTGATCGCTGCGTTGACAGCACAGCAGAGGACGGCAGTGGCAATGCTCAGCCCGACCGGCACGATACGTTGCTATCCCTCCCCTATGCCACGCTCGACGAGGCGCAGCGGGTAGCCTCAGCACTCAAGGTGATCATTGCATTTCACGGGGGCAAACCCTCCCCATTCTGATCAGACAACAGCAGTGCGACAAATAAACAAGTTATCGGCAAATCATTTCCGGGTCCAGCACGGGTCGCTTTTCGCGGTTTTATCCGATCAAAATGCTTTCAATACGAAGTGGCTCTAACTCGGCTTTAGAACGACTTGGGAAGAAAACGGGTCAGGGTCGAAATATTGGTCTTCTCCACCCGGCATCCCGCACAAAACCTAGTGTTCTAACCGCCCTATCCTTGCTTTCGTAATGATGGGGTCACAGGTTCGAATCCTGTAAGCGGCACCAGGGCACCCCCTTGTCAAGCGATTTCTCGCTCGAAAAATCCCTGAAAATCAGGCATAATAGGCATCGGCTTTCCGGTGACGTCCTCCTTCGTCCAGCTCCGTCCGGATGATTTGGGGGCCCCGAATCGGGGGCCTTTTCGACAATCGACAGTCGAGGCCCCCAGATGCTGACTACGATCCAGATAAACGCCCTTAAACCCAAGGAAAAAGCCTACAAGGTTGCAGATGGCAAGGGGCTGTACCTGCTCGTTTCCCCTTCCGGCTCGCTGCTCTGGCGCGTGAAGTTTCGTTTCCACGGCATCGAAAAGAAGATGGCGCTCGGACGCTATGCGGCACCTTTCATCATGATGAGGCAGAACCGGCAACAGGACATCGACCGCGCCGATGCGGCAGCCGATTATCAGATCACATCAAGGCCGAAATCGAAATCGAGCTGCTGCATGAGAAGCTCGATGCATTGAGAGAAAAGGAAGTTTTGGCTCTGACCGAGGCTGTACGATTTCTTAGCAGCCAACTCGCCAAGTCCGACTACGCCGCTCCAATGGGGGGGCGGGCCGGCGCCCGAGCAGTGACATCGCGATGTGCAGGCAAGCCTTTCATATAGAGCAAGGACGCGCTTAGGCCGGCGCATCAGGCCGATAAAATCGATGGCGCTGAACAGCGCTATGGATGATGTGTTTCATCAATCTCAAGCGAATCTCGTCCGCGCCCTCGCTCGTCTTGCAGACCAGATGAGTGCCGCCCGACTTCAGCGGTTCAATGGCGCTGATCGAAACTCCGCCCTCACGGCACCTATCAAGTACATCCGCTTCGGTCATGCGAAGGTTTATAGCTCGGCTCATGTGGGCCTCCTAAGGGCTTTGTTTCTTCAGGCAGTTCCACCGGCCCCCTTTTCAGTTCTCTGACTGGAGCAGGTTCCACAGCTCTTCCGCTGACTGGCTAAAGCCACGCCATCGTGGAGAATTATCCTTGGCTGTGCGCTCCCCCGCGTCGGACAGATGGAAACCCATTGAGGGGTACATCGTGGCATCCGGATCCTCGCCGGAGAGCCGGCATAGAAATCGTGCGATAATCTCAACTTGCTTCATTGGCTAAACTCCCTGCGACCGCATCCGATTGTGCATCGGCAGCGTGGCGCCGGACGTGCGACAGGGCTCCCCGACAATCTTCCTCTCGCGCATAACCGCGGCTTTGCGCTAGAATCTTCCCGGACGGTGAACAGAGGTGCCACGACCAAGCACCTCCGCAAAATTGGGTGGAAGAAACTCTGATTTGCTCATCGCGGTAAATCTCAAACCGGAAGAGCCCATCGTTCATTGCGTCAAAGACGACCATCGATCTACCCTCGTTAACTGCGGGCCGTGAAGGATGAGGGGCTTCGTTTTCACAGCGGGAAGTTGCCAAGATCCAAGCGTAGCCTGATGTAATTCGTATATGGCAATGAGTTCGGCGAATGTAAGGAGAGGGCGCGTCGGCTCGCGCATCCATGGATGCAACGTCTGGAGCTGATCAGCAGCAAATGGCCTGTCCGTGACCGAATGGAGCAGTGATGAAAGAAACCTATCGACTAAAAAGCTGGCCCGGCGGATCCGGCTATGGGCTTAAGCGCCATTTACGGCAGCTGCTGTATCCTCGGCAGCCAGTGGACGCAACGCGCTTTGCCCTCGATCTGTGGGCCGTTTCCCCCCGTCAGTTCGACTAGCGCCGGCGAAGCATGGAGCGACACCCCGCCGAGCGCTCCCAAATAAATCCGCTCGACGGCGTCGATCCGGCTTTCATTTCTGGCGGCAGTTGACCAACTTCCGGTAGGCCGAGCTATATATGCGCAAATGGCGCCTTGCGTCGGAACCGGCTATTCGAGACCTTCCGACCAGAAGACCCGCTGCGACAGCCGCGCCACCGTTTCGGCATGTTCTCGAAAATCAAAGTTATCCTCAGACCAAGAGCTGCATCAGACGGGTAGCGAGCTCGTCTTTGCGGAAAGGCTTGGTAAGGCGGGGAAGCTCGGGGGCTATGCCCTCATTCTCGGCATAGCCCGACACGAGGAGCACAGAAGTGTCAGGCCGGATGGACCGGATCGCCGCCGCCAAGTCAGTGCCGGTCATTCCGGGCATCAGGTGATCGGTGACCAGCAGGTCGAAGTGCGCTCCGCCATTAATGATTCTGAGTGCCTCCTCGCCGGAGGTCGCCTCCGTGACGTCGTAGCCGAGATCGGAGAGCATGTCGGCGGTGCTGATACGCACCAGCTCCTCGTCGTCGACGAGAAGGACCGCACCCGCGCGGGCCAGCGCAGTGGCTTCCTGAAAGAGGTCGGCGGCGGCGGGAGCAATGCCGCTTAGGGGCAACCACAGCTCGATGTTCGTTCCAAGCCCGGGGGCGCTCTGGATGGTGAGCGCGCCCCCTAGCTGCGAGGCGAGTCCGTGGACCATCGACAAACCAAGGCCGGTGCCCTTGCCGATTCCCTTGGTCGAGAAGAATGGCTCAATGGCTCGAGCTACAGTAGCGTCATCCATGCCGGCTCCGGTATCGGCCACGGACAGCCGGATATAGTCGCCGGCTCTAAGGCCTGGACGCTCACCGTCGCTAACGGTGCCGCGTTGCGCCGAGATGCGCAGCGTGCCGCCGTCTGGCATCGCGTCGCGCGCGTTCACGGCCAGATTGAGGATCGCCATCTCGAGCTGGTTCGGATCTGCCTGGGCGGCCGGGAGGTCGTCCAATGCCTCCACCACCACCTTGATCTGTGGTCCCGTAGTGCTGGACACGAGGTCGCCCATACCGTGCACCAACTTCGCGATGTCAACTGCGACCGCTTGGAGCGGCTGTCGGCGCGCGAAGGCAAGGAGCCGCTGGACGAGGGTCTTGGCGCGGTCCGCGGACTTGGCCGCTCCGTCGATCAGCCGTTGCTCGCGCTCGCCGCCAAGCCCTTTGCGCTGGAGCATGTCGAGAGCGCCGACGATCGGCGTCAACAGGTTGTTGAAGTCATGCGCGACACCACCTGTCAGCTGGCCCATCGCTTCCATTTTCTGGCTCTGCCGCAGCGCCGCCTGCGCGGCTTCCCGTTCGGCGACTGCGAACTCAACGCGGGCCTCGAGCGTCGCGTTGAGTTCGCGCAACGCTTCCTCCGCGACCTTCCTCGCGGTGATGTCGACCGCCGTGCCGGCGACTCGGAGGCACCGGCCTTGATCGTCGAAAACGCCGCGTCCCTTGGCAGCTACCCAGCGCACAGCACCGTCTTCCTTCCCGATGGTGCGATAGTCGACGTCGTAGAGTGCGCGTCGCGCCGGATCGGCGGCCGCAGCATATGCTTCGCTCGTCGCCGCGCGATCGTCGGGATGCAGGCCCTCGTAGAAGTCCTGCATGGTCACGGGTACGTCGGGCGAAATGCCGAACATCGCCTTGGTGCGCGCGGGCCAGATCAGCATGTCGTTGATGACGTCGACATCCCAGAAGCCGATCTCGGCGTTGGTCACGGCGAGGCGCAGCCGTTCTTCGCTGTCGCGAAGCCGAGCCTCGGAGCCCACGCGCTCGACATGGGCCCAGCAGCGTTCGACCACGTCCCTTGTCAACGCAATCTCGTCGGCTGTCCACTTGCGCGGCTCGTTCTGATGAACTGCCATCATGGCCGTCAGTCGACCGGCCTTGATCAGCGGGCAGCAAATGATCGCCTCGATCCCTATTGATCGGAATGTATCCGCGCCGACATCGTCGAGTTCGTCGCCGACGTCCCGCACGACGAGGACGCTGCCGCCATGCATGTCGGAAGCGGCTCGCGCACCGAACAAGTCGAGGCTGTACGTGCCGGTGGAGCTGGCCATGCCGGCCGCGAGGAAGTCGTGGCGGATGTGAAAGGTGTCGCCGTCCTCCTCCACGTCTGCGTAGGCGCAGCGCGACGCGGCGATCTGGTGCCCCAGCAGCTCGGTTGCGGCGGTCATTGCCTGCTCGGCATCCGCCGACTGGAACAACCGTTCTTCAAGCTCCGCCAGAAACCTGAGCCGCTCCTCGCTAGCGCGCAGGTTCGCCTCTGCCTCGTGCTCCGCCGTGCCGTCGCGGAAGATCTTCATGAAGCCGCCATGGTCTATCGCCAGCGACATCATCAGACCTGAGCCCCAGAACCGCTTTCCATTTGCACAAAGATGCCAGCGCTCGTTTATCGCACGCCCCTCGCGCCGCGCGCGCTCGAGTTCGTGCAAGAACACGCCAGACGCGCGGTCCTCCTCGGTATAGAAGAAGTCACCGGGCCGGCCGATGGCGTGGGCGGCATCGTGCCCGACGACATTCTCCGCGCCGCGATTCCAGCCGGTGACACGCCCCCCCGCATCAAAGGTGACGATCGCGAAGTCCTCCGACCCCTCGACGATCTGGCGATAGCGCGCCTCGCTGCGCCGCAGGCTCGTCTCACTGCGTGATCGCTCGATCACCAGCGCGGCCGTACGAACGACGAAGTCTACGATCTCGAGATCGTCCGGCTGGGGCACGCGCTGCTGACGATGATACATCGCGAAGGTACCGAGCAGCGTGCCTGCCGCCGAGCGGATCGGGATCGACCAGCACGCGTGTAGGCCTTGCGAAAGAGCTAGGTCCCTAAAGTCGGCCCAAAGCGGATCGCTGCTAATGTCGGAGACGAACACGGCCTCGCCCGTGAAGGCGGCCGTACCGCAGGAGCCCACTGACGGCCCGATTTCGATGCCATCGATCGCCGCATTGTAGTCGGAGGGAAGGCTCGGTGCCGCGCCATGGCGCAAACGCCGTCCGTTTTCGTCGAGCAGGAGGATGCTGCCAATCACGCCGGTGCTAGAGAGCGCCTCAACTTCACTGACAATCGCGGTGAGGGTATCTCCAAGCGGGGCATCCTCGACCGCCAGTTCCAGGATACGGTTCTGCGCCGCGCTGAGCGCGTGGGCCCGGTCCCGCGCCGCAGTGAGCCTGGCATTTTCTACGGCGATTGTCGCAAGCCGGGCCAATGCCTCCAGCCGTTCGATCGTCGCGTTGTCATGGTCGGCAACCTCCGACCAATATGCTCCGAGCGCCGCGACGGGTTCGGGTCGCCCGATCGGAACCATCACGAGACTCCGCACGAACGTCCTTGCGTAAGCGTCCTGCGGGATGCGGTCGTCGAGCCTGACATCGCGGATCGGCACGGTTTGTCCGTGCCGCATGGCCCAGCCGGAGATACACGCGTCCTGCGGAAAGCTCTCACCCTGCCACAGTGGTGACACAGCATCCTCGGCCACGTAGGCGCAGAGGTCGCCGTCCTTCAGCGCCACCGCAATGCCTTCCGCTCCGACAATCTGGCGAGCGGTTTCGCGCAGGACTTTCACGACGTCCGAGATCGAACGCGCAGTGACTAGGCGTTCGCTCGCGGTCAGGAGGTGCTGCTGCCGCGACAGGTCCGTTGATGCTTCATCGTTCACGCACAAATGAATACCAGTTCCTGTGGCCACCGCCAGAGCCTACGAACCAAGCTTTCTCAACTCCTTACGCCTCCTCGGTCGGCGCGGGTTCAGGATCTTGCGCACGACTCTGTTAGCTCGGAGGTGGTCGAGTGTCGGCGTCCGACACGAGTTGCCGTTCGACGTGTCGCGTTTGAACGGCAGGGAAGGCCCAAGTGCAGCCGTGAAGCGTTAGCTGGTAGAGGCTGCAGGCGACCGTCCAGATGCTTAGCGTAGCGGCGGCGACCTGAATGGGGGGCGTCGGCGAGTGGCGGCAAATGGCGGAATGGCGGGCCACGCCCGATGGAGACGAGCACTATATACCTACGCTGTAACGCTGCGATAGCAAAGGCCAGCCCACGCCCACATGTCGACCATTCCTAAGGGCTACGTTGCTAACTTGAATTTTCCGTTTGATCGGACAAAACGCGATGGTAGAACTCGCGAGCGAGGCTAAAATTTCAAAAATTGCGCGTGCATCCTGCTGGTTGAAATTTCACTTAGCGATACCCATATCAAGAATGCGCCGCTTTGCTCATCGGAGCGAGGCCTGTCCGGCGTTGTCTCTTTGCGATCAGAACTCATTTGATTGATTTTCCTGAGGCAGGAAACGCGATTGCCGTGTCCGGACCTCGACAGCCGGATGGGCGATCCGGGGAGACGTGCCTGATGATCGCCTACTCTCTTCTCGTCCACCGCTATCCGGCGCAGTTCAAACGCCTTTTCAAGGCGATTTACCTGCCGGGCAACCGGTATGTTGTTCATGTGGAAAATGCCGAGAACGGTTCACGCATCCTGACTCTGCTCAAACGCCATCTGCAATCTGCGGCGAACCACTATCTCCAACGGGCTTCTGCACCGATGCCGCCGTCATATCCCAGAACAGCAGACGCGGCTTTCGCTTGAGCGACAACCCGCCACGTCTCTCCGCATCATTCCCGAAAGGAACAGGTCATGGCCAAGTCACAGAAGAAAACCAATCGCGAAATCCGAAAGCCGAAGGCCGAAAAACCGAAGACGAATGCGTCCAAGCCATCGGAAAAACGCGGCGTAGTGGCAGGGCTTGAGAATATGAAGCGTTAGGCTTCGGTCACGTGGATCCAATGCTTTCCGGGCGGCTTGCAAGCAGCCACTGTTACGTCTGGAGGGGCGGAGTGTTTGTTGCGTTTATCCCAGTACGCTGTCTGCGCCTCCGGTCGTCTTGGGCGACCAATCGGATATAGAATCTTGCAATCACGCCATCGCCGATGAAAAGTTTGTCGCCAGTAGTAAAATGACCTTGCCCACCCCATATAGGAGCTACCGCACTCCGTATGCCTCGGGCACGAGTGCAGCTGAGAGATAGTTCGTGCTCCCGCTCATGGATGGAGACGAACGATGTCCTTTTTGCTCACTTCCGTTACGAGTACCGGCAAAACGGCCTTTCCGCTTGATCTTCCCGTGTTTCCGGTATCCCGCGATCTGCGGGGTAATCCCGCGCAATGCCTGCGTGAGGACAATTGGGAAAATGAGGGTGGTCATCTCGCTACTGCGAGGCTCGTGATCGCATCTTCCGCTATTTCAGCCGGTGATGTCGAAGTGCTCACGGCACAAGTCAATGTCATGGAAAGCACCCTGGCAAGCGAATTTGCCAATGGTCGGGTGGGGACGCGCTACAATACTTATGCACATCGCTCGCGTGTTCTTCGCCAGCAAAAGGCGAAGCTCGATGCCCTGCGCGCAAGCTCTCTGGCGCAGGAGCAACGATTGTGAGCCGCTCTTCTGAACTCGACGAAGTCGCCGCAGCTGAGCAGATGGCTCTTTACGGCATCACCCGCGTCCGCGCCGATCAATATCGCTACAAGGATTATCGCTACTCAAAGCTCAGCGACGCAATCGCCCAGGCCGAGCGCGACGAGCGACCGTCCTGATGGGCATTACACTTTGTGAAGGACGTTTAATGGAACTCTCATCGACCTTCTGCCGGATCCAGGAGAACGTCCAGCGCGATCGCGCGGCCAATGCGGTACTGGAGAACATTAGTCTCGTGGCCGAGAAGGCGGCCAATGCATGGGGCGCCGTGGCCCTTTCCGCCGAACAGCGCGAAGCGCGCCGCGAGCGAACCCGCATCATCGCTGATATGGCGGCTCTAAAAAATGAATCTGCGCCCGGCGAGGATGACAGGCTGCTCAGCGAAAATCCGGATCGGGGGTTCGAAAACGCCTGACTTGGTCCGGGAGACTGAGGCGCAGTTCAGTCGCGCTAGCCGCCGCCCCGCGCATGGGCATTGAACGCGCTGGAAGCCGATAGCCGTGAAGCTGGGTCGGCGGAACAGATCGATGACGGGTTGGATGGTTACGATGCGATGCGATGCGAAAATCGGCCGTGCCGTCGCATGCCAAAATGAGGAAAAACCCGCGTGATACTACATAATCTCTTTGGTCAGCATCAGGCCGATCCAGCAGGGCAGCGATGGGAGAACGGTCTGTTTGTCAGTGCCTGCCTGATTTGCGGCCGGGCCATGATCAAGCCGATCAACGGTCATTGGCAGCTTGCCGGCAGGACAAAGGGGCTGTGACAGCGATCCACTCCCATCCCTCCGAGACCGACGACAAGGTGACGTTCAGCGCCTGGCTGCTGACCCAGCATGATCGTTCGGATTGGGTCGGCGATCTGGCCAGGGCTGCCAAGGCGGACCGTAAGTTTCCACGCGCGGGCGATCCCGATGCAGTGCGCAGCCATCTGAGCAGCATGCACGCTGAGAGCGAGATGCTCGAAGCGCTGGATGATGCCGAACAGATATGGCTGCGCGAATGATTCATACCGCGCGCAGCCTCAACGACGCCAACTTGCTTGCTCAGGCGATCGTCAATACGATCCGCGAACCGCTGCTTGTGCTCGATGCCGACTTGCGCGTGCTCGCGGCCAGCCGATACTTCTACGAAACATTCAGGGTGGAGCCGGCGCAAACCGAGGGTTCTTTGTTGTACGCCCTCGGCCATGGTCAGTGGGATATACCGGCACTGCGTCTTTTGCTGGGAACGATTGTCGTTGATCGGACCGAAATGGATGGCTTCGAGGTTGAGCATGTTTTTCCGAAGATCGGCCATCGGATCATGCTGCTGAACGCGCGTCGGGTGCTTTATGAGGCCGCCCATGACAGCACGATCCTTCTCGCCTTTGAGGATGTCACAGCAAACCGCCTGATCGAGCAGGAACGCGAAGCCGCTTTGTTGCGTGCCGAACAGATGGTGCGCGAAAAGCAGGTTCTGCTCGATGAAATGCAGCACCGCGTTGCCAACAGCCTGCAAATCATCGCCAGCATCCTGATGCTCAAGGCGCGGGCGGTGTCCTCGAAAGAGACCCGCTACCATCTGGAAGACGCCCGTCAGCGAGTCATGTCGGTGGCGGCGGTCCAAAAGCATCTCCACGCCAGCGACGGGATCGATCAGATCGAGGTCGGTGCATACCTCGCCACACTCTGTGCCGGTCTCTCTGCCTCAATGGTCGGCGAAAGCCAGCCGGTCGAGATCAGGGCGCTGTCTGACACGGCCATGATCCCGTCAACCAAGGCGGTGAGCCTGGGCCTGATCGTCACCGAATTGGTTATGAACGCCCTCAAATATGCTTTCCCCCAAACCAAGCGGGAAGCGTTGATCCTTGTCCGCTACGAAACCGCTGATACGGACTGGGCCTTGGTGGTGTCGGACAACGGTGCTGGCAAGGCCATTGCGTCGGCTGAGGACGCCGGCGCCACCAAGGGCGGCCTCGGCACGGCGATCGTCAAAGCTCTGGCGAAGCAACTGGAGGCACGGATGGACGTGAGCAGCAATCCAGGTGGGCTGACGGTCTCGATCACGCATGCGACATTCACGTCGCGCAGGGCGGGTGCGCAGTGAGCGGCTTGTCCCCAGTCGGAATTCGCCAAGCGGATTCTGGGCGTGATCGCATCGCCATTATCGGCGCAGGTCATGTCGGCGCGACCGCCGCCTATGCGCTCATGCTGCGCGCGCTGTTTCGGGAAATCGTGCTGATCGATAGCGACACGAAGCGGGCCGCGGCCGAGGCGCAGGACATTGCGGATGCCAACGCGCTGGCTCGCCCGGCGCGCATCTGGGCCGGGGATTATGCCGACGCCGTAGCCGCGAATATCGCTGTCATCACGGCTGGCGCAGCCACCCATGGCTCGGAGACACGCCTGTCGGTCGCGGCTCGCAGCGCTGGGATCGTCGGCGAGTGCGTCACCGAACTCTCCGCCGCCGGTTTCAATGGTATCATTCTCGTCGCGTCCAATCCGATCGACCTTATGGCGATGATCGCATTCGATTGTGCCGGTCTTCCCGCGAGCCGGATCATCGGTACGGGCACGCTGCTCGATTCCAGCCGCCTGCGCACATTGTTGGCAGGAGAACTCGATGTCGCACCTGGCAGCGTCGATGCGCTTGTGCTCGGCGAGCATGGCGACAGCGAGGTCGCGTTGATGTCGACCGTCCGCGTCGGCGGGTTGCTGCTGGCCGATTTCTCCGACGCTGCCGGCGAACTGGATCAGCGACAGCTGGCGCAGATTGTGCGCGATGCCGGCTACGCGATCGTTTCCGGCAAGGGCTACACCTCCTACGGGGTCGCCACCGCGATCGTGCGCATTTGCGAGGCGATCGTCCGCGACGAGCAGGTCATTCTGCCGGTGTCGACAAGAATCGATGGCGTGTTTGGATTGTCCGGGGTCTATATGAGCATGCCGTGCATTATTGGGGCGGCAGGCGTGGAGCGAATGCTGATCCCGTCCCTGAACGCTGAGGAAGCTTCAGCGCTTGGGGCTTCTGGCGCAACCCTGCGCGCCGCCTACGATTCCTTACATCAGGATCAGCCAAAATGAATAGCCCCACATTGCGATGCATCTGATGTACGATGAGCGCGACATCTAAGTCATGGTCGCACCGGCATAGCGCCTTATCGCGAATTCGTTTCTACGAACGGTCCCACAAGTTGGAAATGTCCAGAGTTGGGCGCAATAACGCCGAGCGAGGCAAACACGCTCACATTCCTAAAGCCGCCGCATCTACTATGTTGGCGTGTTGGAGGCGGAACTTACGTGCGGCGCGGCGGCAAACGGCGACCGGTGGCGGGCCACACCCGATGAGGATGGGCACTATTCCTACGCTGTAGCGCTACGACAGTAGCTTGCGACCAATGCACGAACCTGCTCTGCGGGAGAGTCGCTTGGCGTGATGTAGCGTAGTATTGCTCAGGCTTTGCGAGCGGCGATGTCGCCTTGCGACCGTGGAGTTCCTTCAACGGAAAGGAACTCACCATGGATGCGATCATCACAGACTTGGACAAGGAGATCGCGCGCCAGGCACGTGAGGATGAAATTGCGCGGCGACTGATGACCATCCCTGGCATCGGGCCGATCGCTGCCACTGCAATCGTGGCACTTGCGCCTCAGGCGGCGACGTTCAGCAAGGGTCGCGACTTTGCAGCGTGGCTGGGCCTTGCTCCGCTTCAGCACTCGATCGGCGGCAAACAGAAACTCGGCCGGATATCGAAAATGGGTGAGCGGACCATCAGGCGATTGCTTATCATCGGTGGCAGCGCGGTCGTGCGTCAAGCAACCGTGCGGGGAGCCCCGGCAGGTTCGTGGCTGGAAGGGATGCTAGCACGCAAACCGCGCATGCTTGTCTCGGTGGCGTTCGCGAACAAGATGGCTCGCATTGCCTGGGCGCTCATGACCAAGCAAGAAGATTACAAAGCTCCGGTCGCTGTCGTCGCGTAATGCTGCGACAAAAGACCTGAGGTCGTCGGAGACGTAGGCGGTCGAAGGAGGGTATGGCACAACTGTCGGTAGACGGGGTCGGAAAACCAGTGAATGGCGAAGCGCTCCAAGCGCGCAAATCCGATTTGGATCAGGTCCGCGAACTCCCATACTGGCCCGCAGCATAATGCTGCATCCAGAGGCCGGACAGACGAGAACACCTGACTACGTGCCAAACCTCATTTAACGCTTGCCTCTTTTGGGGCGTGCACAGACGCCATTCCAGGGGCGGCAAAGATGGCTCTGTCGAAGACAGCAACTGGATCGTGTGTGGATGGCCCGCCGTTGGCAAGGGTTTCTGAGGTTTGGCATTACGCGGGTTGACGCGGCCATGGGCGTAATGCGTTGGCGTTTGAAGCAAACGGGGTGGATACGCAGCTGGACAGTTCTTTTGCCGCTTGCCGCTGAATGAGTTCCTGGGACCGGAGCCTGCAGCGCCGAGTTTGACATTGACTGCCGACCCGACTGCTATAGTGCAATCTCGATAGAAGGCCGTCCAATGGGATGATGGCGAGCGATCGGTCGGTCTGCGTTGGGGGGCGAGATGATCGTGAACGATGGCCAACTTGCTTGAAGGCGCTGCGGTTCGTCGGCTGAACCTCAACCTGCTCTACCCGCTTGACGCCATTCTTCATGCGCCGACGCTTACCGAAGCCGGGCGGCGCGTGCATCTTAGCCAGTCCGCCATGAGCCACGCCCTGCGGCGGCTGCGCGATCACTTCGATGATGATCTGGTAGTTTATCAGGGCGCTCAACAGCACCTTACGCCCCTTGGTCTGGCCCTGCGCGCGACGGTACGCCGAGCACTGCAAGAGGTTCATGGCGCTTTCGACTTCTCTCTCCAGTTCGATCCTCAGACCTCGATCGAAAGCATCACCATTGCGACGTCGGAAGCGATCGAGCAGATGCTGCTGGCGCCGGTTCTGCGAAATCTCGCGCGCGACGCGCCCTACGTTACGGTGAACCTGACGCCGCTGGGAGGAACCACGCCGCGCCAGGCTTTGGAAGCAGGGGCTGATCTGATCGTGCTGCCTGAACCGGGGGCGGACGCACGCCTGGAGACCTCGCAAATCCTGAGTGACCATGCCTCGTGCATGGTCTGGAGCGAACACCCCGAACTTGGCAGTCAGGATGAAATGACCGAGGCCCAGTATCTGTCGGCCCGGCATATCGTGGCCAGCAGTGAGGCGACGCCGATGGTCCCGATGGACGCTGCTGCAGCGGGCATCCTCAATGCGCGCAAGATAGCGATACACGCGAGCTCCCAAGCGACATTGCCGGCCATCGTCATCGAGAGCGATCTGGTTGCAACCGGTAGTTCCTGGCTTTTCCAATACTACGCTTCCATAATGCCGCTGAAGGTCCTTGCTGCGCCCTTCCGAACGGTAGACATGCCAATCGTGGCCCAATGGGCGAGCTACCGGCGCAGTGATCCGATGCTGGAATGGTTCCTGCAGCGGCTTATGGAACGACGGCCGCTCTAGGCCGGATCGGCATTCAGTCCAGATAGAGCTGAAACGGGCGGTTTCTTGAGCATCGGAGCGCAACTTACTTCAAGGTAGGTGAGCGCCGAAGTGCCATGAAAGCGCGCTTTTGTGGCCTACATGTTTGTGCCTGCATGGGCTGGATTTCGATACGGCCTGGGCATCAACGGCGTTCATGGCGGGTATGAAGACTATGCGTTTGTCCGTCACATGGCTGCAGCATAGGATCGATTGCGTTGGGACAGAGACCTCCGGCGCATCGCTCGCCAGATGAGGCCACCCGGCAGCAGGAGGACGGCAATGGGATTGTGGGCGATGTGCCCACACCCTGGCTGCAAAATCTGTTGGAAGTGCCACCAAAGCGAGGCGTGGGCAGTCCGCGCCCGGCGAGGTGTGCCTATGTGGGGTGTGAGCATGATCAATATTTCGGCGGGTGCGCGTCGGTTCCTGGGAGCGGTTAGTCTCGGCACAATGACCATGGTCGCCTTGGCCGCGTCAGTTCCAGCGGCGGCTCAGAGCGAGCAAGCACAGGATATCAGCGTGGCAGCCATGCCGCTTGGTCCGGCACTTGAAGAGATCGCGGGCATCAGCGGCGCTAAGATCGATTATGATCCGGACGCGGCTCGTACCGCTACCTCCAGGCCGGTGAGGCATGCTGGATCGGCGCGCGAGGCCGTCGCAGTCGCGACCGCCGGCATGAATCTGACGGTGGAAGTGAGCGCTGATGGCTCGATCGGCGTCTACCAGGGCATTGTGGTCAGGGCCCGGCGCGACGAGGCGGAAACGAATACGCTGGTTCGCCAGGCGTCCACTTCGGACCGCAGCGGCCTGTCCTTGCGAGAACAGCCGCGTAACAATCAGGTAATTTCGGCCAAGACCATCCAGGATCAACAGGCTCTCAGCATCAGCGACATCCTGCGCAATGCGGGCGCGGTCTCGACCGTCGCCAATAGCCCGCAGAGCGGCTCAGCTTACTCGGTACGCGGCTTTTCCAGCGGTGGCCTCGTCAACGGTCTGTCGAGCTCGGGCAACTTCGGAGTGTCATCGGGGGCGAACCAGCCGATCGCCAGCATCGAACGGGTCGAGATCCTGAAGGGCCCTGACGCGCTGCTGGTCGGCTTCAATAACCTTGGCGGCAACGTCAACGTCGTGACCAAGAAGCCCGACGCTGAAGAACGGATGATTATGAGCTTCGAGGTTGGCTCGTACGGTTTGGTGCGCGGCGTGCTCGATGCCAACCAGGCGGTCACCGCCAACAAGAGTGTCACGGCTCGCGTCATCGCCAGCGCCCAGACCATGGAGCACAACTACGGTGGCTATACCGGCAACAAAGACTACCTGCTGGCGCCCTCGGTGCGGTTCACTGACCGGCGGACCGACATCATCCTTGGCTTGAGCCTGTCTGACACGACCACCGGGCTCACCCCGTTCACCTTATTCAATGAACAAACAGGCCAGATTGTCGAACGCGACCTTAGAACCCCTATCTTCTCGGGCGATCAGGCGATCAAGATCAAGACCACCCGCATTTACGCGGACGTGACGCGCGAGTTGACGCCCAATATCACGTTCATTGCTCGCGGGCTGCACGATGACAACAAGCTGGGGCTCGATGTCTATCCGTTCTATGTCAGCTCTGCGGGCATCCCCACAGTGTCGGTTCGAGGCTCCGGCCAGGTCGGCAAGTCCGACGCGGCCGACGCGTTCTTCCGCATCCACTTCAAACCCGCCGATTTCCTGACTGTGCGCCTCAACGCAGGTTATAATTTCTCCAAGGGCTATTTCGAACCGAGAAGCAGCGCGAGCTACGATATTATCCGACCGGTTCCGATAGGCGAGAACACGAGCATTCCGGTTCCGCCGCGGCCCGCCGCAACCGACCGCTCATTCCGGCTCGGCTCGCAGCAACAAGGTGTTTTCGGTCAAGTCCTGCTCGATTTCGGGAGATTGAAGCTTCTCGGCGGGCTTCGCCGCAACTGGTACAAGTCGACCTTCGACTTCTTCGGGTTCGGCCCCTTTCCGGCCGACAAGGATGCCGCCACCGTTCCAAATTTCGGCGCCATCGTCGATGTGACGAAAAATATCTCGATCTTCGCGAACTACGTAAAGGGCCTGTCGCCGAGCACCACAACCGACTTCCAGGGGAACCGGTTGCCGAACATCAAGTCGACCAACAAGGAAGCCGGCATCAAGATCGACCTGTGGAATGATCGGGCGACCATCAACGCGTCTTACTTTGATCTTCTGCAGGACAACACGCTGGTCAATGATCCGGCGAACCCCGGATACTCTATCCCGGGACCGGGCCAGCGCGGGCGCGGCATCGATCTCAACGTCGTTGGGCAGATCATGCGGGGCTGGACCGTTCAGGCATCTTATACACGGACGAAATACGACTTCCTCAGCCCGTCGGACTACATGAAGGTCATCGCCGGTCAGCCACGCGACAATTACAGCATCTACAGCAACTACCGCACGCAGTTCACATCTAACATCAGCGGCGGCTTCGGAGTCGGACTGTTCGGCCGGTCAAGCTCGTACGCCGAAAATCTGGGAGAATATGTCGTACCCTCCGCACGGCAGGTTGATGTGAATGGGTTCCTGACCGTCGCTGGCTTTGACTTTAATCTGGGCGTCAGGAACATCTTCGACCGGCGCAATTATGGCACGACCAGGGTATCCGACTTCGTGCCCGTCGACGAGCCACGCAACGTGCGCCTGACGGTCACCAAGCGGCTGTTCTGATAGGTAGTAAAACGCATGATGACGTCACCTGTCAATGTCGAGGAGACCCGCCGCGAGGCGGGTCTCGATCGGCCGCAACTCAGCCGCGAGCGATGGGCGCACGCCTGGCGGCTGACCAGCCGCTATTTCCTGTCGGAAGATTGGAAGGCGGCGTGGTTCCTGATTGTTTGCTACATTGGGCTTGAGCTTGGCACGGTCTATATCTTCGTGCTGTCGAATAACTGGCAGCGCCAGTTCTTCGACACGATCGAGCAGCGGCAAGCCGGGCTGTTCGTATCAGTCATCTTCACTTTCCTAATGATCGCCGCACTCGAAGTCATTGCCTCGCTGATCAACAATATCGTTAGTTGGACCCTTTCGATGCGCTGGCGTCGCTGGCTGACGAACTGGTACATGAATCGCTGGTTCGCGCGCGATCGGTTCTACGAAATCGAGCGTCTGGGCATGATTGACAACCCGGACCAGCGCATCGCCGAAGACATCAAGGCATTCACCTCGTTCGTCCAGGGTAACTCTATCATCGGCGTAGCGATTGGAATCGTGACAAGCCTTGTCAGCGCCGTCAGTTTCGGCGCGATACTTGTACAGACATCTTCGCCCCTGGCATTCTCCGTCGGGGGGCACACCATATCGCTTCCCGGTGGCGATCTCATCTGGTTTGCGATCGTGTACGTCTTTTTCGGCTCCGTGGTTATTACATGGATCGGCCGGCCGTACATCCGGCGCCGGATGCGCGAGCAGCATTACGAAGCGGACTTCCGCGCTAGCCTCATTCATGTGCGCCGCAGTAGCGAGCAGATCGCGTTCTCGAAGACCGTAGAAACGGAAAAAGCGAGCCTTCGTCAGGCTTTCGATAACATCAGGCGCAACTGGTATCGGTTGATGTGGGCGAACCTTGGGCTGAACGTCGGTACCGGAATCTATCAACGCATCATGGGGGTGGTGCCCCTATTTCTGACCGTGCCGAAGTTCTTCGCCAGACAGATCAGCTTCGGACAGGTCATGGCCTCGCGCGATGCTTTCACCCAGTTCACATCTTCCTTATCGTACTTCGTGCAGGTCTATCCGGGTCTTGCTGCCCAGATCGCCAATATCAACCGGCTCAAGGCGCTGGACGATTCGATCGACAACGAACGGCCACGGGGTATAGCATTCGCACCGGGCGGCACTGCCGAAGGCGTGGCGCTCACGGTTGAGAACCTCGAACTCCGCCGCCCTCACGGTGAACCGTTGCTCTCCCTCCCGCATTGGACGGTGAACGAGGGCGAGCGTTGGGTAATCGAAGGTCCGTCCGGGGCTGGCAAGACGACTCTGCTGCGCGCGATAGCGGGGCTGTGGCCCGATGGTGCCGGAGCTGTGGCGATGGCGAACCGCGGAAACGCGATGCTGGTCCCGCAGCGCCTCTACTTGCCATTGGGCACGCTCAAAGGTGCCCTGTGCTTCCCGGACCGGCCCGAGGATCACGACGATGCCACGATCGCGTCGCTGCTCGAGCGTGTGCACCTCGGCATGCATGCCGATGACATGCATGCGGTGCGCATGTGGCAGGACGAGCTGTCACCCGGTGAGCAGCAGCGGGTCGCACTCGCACGCATCCTGCTGCAACGCCCGACGTTCCTCGTGGTCGATGAGGCGACAAGCGCCCTCGACGCCGACAACGCCACCTACTTCTATGAGGCGGTGCTCGCGGAAACCCCCAAGGTTACCATGATCAGCGTCGTGCATGATCAAAAGCTTGCCCGCTTCCACACACACCGTCTGACCATCTGCAATGGGCACGCGCAACCGGCCGTGATCAAGGATCCATCATGAGTGAATTGCTGACCCATAGCGAGCAAGAACTGCGCGACGCAGCCGGGCTGGCGGTGGAACTTGCTGGACGCCGCGGCGTTGGCGCGCGGGCATCTGCCAGCAACAATGGTTTCGCCAAGATCGAGGTGCAGGCAGGCGAGGTCGAGACAGCCGAGCGCAGCGGCAGCCAGTCGCTGTCCATCACGGTTTTTCGAGGCGGTCAGCGCGGCTCGGCATCGGCTGCGACGTTCGACCGCGCCGCAATCGAACGCGTGGTCGAGGAGGCGATTCTCATCGCCGGCCAGGTTCAGCCGGATACCGACGCGGGCCTGGCACCCACCGAATGGCTCGCCCGCGCGGGGCCTCAGCCCGAGATGTTCGCGGAAGGCAGGCGCGACCCCGAAACGCTAATGGCGGCGGCCTTCGCAATCGATCACGCGGCAGATGCGATCGCCGGCGCCAGCAATGGCAGCTTGCGTGTCGGCCAGTCCGCTGCAGTCGGCAGCGAAGAAATTTGGGCGCTTGCGACCAGCGACGGCTTCTGCCGCAGCAGCCGCACGTCGAACGACGGCCGCTGGTGCGTTATGCTGGCACAGGACGACGGCGGCAGCACTTCTGACTACTGGCAATCGCAGGAGCGCCGCCCCGAGGACTTGCTGCTGGCAGAGATTATCGCTCAACGTGCTGCAGACCGTGTGGGCTCTGCGTTGGGTGCCAGGAGCATCAAGAGCAACCGAACGCCCGTTCTGTTCGACGCCAGGACTGCCGCCACGCTTGCGGGAGAGCTCGCGGGCGCGCTCACCGGGATGGCACAGTACCGCAAGATGAGCTTTCTCGCCGATCCCATGGGACGCGCAGTCTGCGCCCCGCATGTCAATCTGAGTGAGGACCCTTTCGAACCGCTTGGGCTGGCAAGCGGCGGGTTTGACAGCGAAGGCATCGCCGGCTCTGCGCGATCGGTGGTTCGCAATGGGGTGGCAGAGGGGCTTTTCCTGTCGGCCTTCACCGCAAGGAAGCTCGGAATGGCACCGACCGGCAACGCCAACGGCTACTATAATTTGCGGCTCACCAGCGAGGCTGATGGAGGAGGCTGGCAGGCCATGTTGCGGCGGCTGGGCACCGGCTTGGTCGTGACCGCCTTGCACGGTGGCTCGACCGATCCCGCGAGTGGGAACTGGACGCGCGCGGTCAATGGCCTGTGGGTCGAAAATGGAGCGGTCGTGCATGCGGTAACCGACGTGACTCTGGCCGGATCGATGCCCGCAATGCTGAAGGGCATCGTCGCCATCGGCAGTGATGTGGAACGGCAAAGCGCCATCCGAACGGGGCCGATCCTGATCGACGAGATGCAGATTGGAGGCAGCGCATGAACGGCGGGGACTTCGCCATTGAGCGTATACGCGAACGGCTTCTGGCGCCGGCAAACCTCGACGATGCAGCCATTGGCCGCGCGCTGGGCGAACTGGCGGGCGGCGGCGCGGACATTGCCGATCTCTACTTTGAGGCGACGAGTGTCAGGAGTTGGCGGCTTGAGGGCGGCAAGGTTACCAACGGCAGCTTCGCCATGCGCCAGGGTGTCGGTGCGAGGGCTGCGCATGGTGGCTCGGTCAGCTTCGCCCATTCGGCCGACGTGCGCGAGCAGCCGCTGCGTGATACCGTGCGAGCGGTCAGGACACTGGCGCACCACGGTGATACCGTTCGTCATCCGCAGGGCGTGGAACTGAACCGCCGGGCAAGCGAACATTCGCTGTACCTGCCTGCAGAGACAGTCGCGGTAGAGGATGCAGCTGCCTGGATCGCGCTGCTCGAGCGTATCGACCAGACGGCCCACGCAGCCGACCCGCGGATCGCGCGCGTCGATGCGAACGTGCGTGCGTTCGATACCAGTATCCTGGTGGCGAACGCTGACGGTGAAATCGCGGCCGACATCCGTCCGATAACGATCCTGTCGATGATGGTGGTTGCCGAGCAGGGCGGGAAACGGGCACGTGGCCAAGCGGGGATCGGCAAGCGCGCCGGTCTCGCTGCGTTTGACCGCGCTTCCGTAGATACGATGGTCGGGGCTGCGGTGCGGATGGCGCTGCATAACCTCGATGCGGTTCCTGCCCCGGTGGGGGAAATGCCGGTGGTGCTCGGTCCAGGCTATCCCGGAGTGCTGTTTCACGAGGCGGTCGGGCATGGCCTGGAGGGTGACCACCATCGCAAGCGCCTGTCCGCGTTTGAGGGCAAGGTAGGTCAACGGATCGCGGCGCCCGGGGTGACAGTGATCGACGACGGCGGCCTACCCGACCTCCTTGGTTCGCTAGGCGTTGACGATGAAGGCGCCGCTCCCGATCGCACCGTCCTTGTGGATGACGGGGTGCTGACCGGCTTGATGCAGGATCGCCTAAACGCTGGGCTGATGAACCAGCGGTCGACCGGGAACGGACGGCGACAGTCGTATGCCGATCTGCCAATGCCGCGCATGACCAACACGTTTTTGGCGAATGGCACGCACGATCTGGCCGATATCATCGCTTCCGTTGATCGCGGGATTTACGCCACCGAATTCGACGGGGGGCAGGTCGATATCGTCACGGGACGGTTCAACTTCACCACGATCGAGGCTTGGCTCGTGGAAAAGGGCAAGCTGATCGCTCCGGTGCAAGGGGCAACACTGATCGGTGTCGGGCACGAGGCACTTCAACACATTTCGATGGTTGGCAACGACCTGGGATTCGACACCGGAATGGCGACCTGCGGCAAGCAGGGGCAGACGGTCAACGTCAGCGTGGGACAGCCCAGCCTGCGGATCGATCGGATGACGGTGGGCGGGCAGGCCTCCTGAGTCTGCCCCACAAGCAATACACAAAGGAACGATAATATGCGCAATGTAACCGAACAGGACTTCGACGAAGTGGTCCTCAACAACGCCAAGCCAGTGCTCGTCGATTTCTGGGCACCCTGGTGCGCACCTTGCAAGGCGCTGGCACCCACTCTCGACGAACTGGCAAACGAATATGCCGAGGAAATCGAGGTGGTGAAGATCGACATCGACGAAAATCCGGCGCTTGCCGGCCGCTTTGGCGTGCGGGGCATCCCGCTGCTCATGATCGTCAAGGATGGAACCGAATGCGCCCGCACCGTGGGCACGATTTCACGTAGCCGGCTCGACGCATTCATTGAATCGAACGTGGGCGGCGAATGATGGAAAGCATCACTTTTCACGGCGACTTCTCTGTCAAGCAAGAGGCTCTGACAAAACTTCGTAGCCACATCGCAGCGGGGACATTTCGGTATTCGCCGGCGTGGTCGGAAGAAGGCGCCGACGCGATCGGCTGCATCGTAGAGGCGGATGATGCACAGAGATATTCGGAGATGCTCGGATACCCTCTTGCGCTGGCAACCGCCTTGTCGTCGATCGTCAACGCCTTCCGTCCGCTTGAGAAGGCCACGCAGTACGCCGAGGCCTGGCTTGAGCAGACACCTATCGGAGCGGACCTGTCGAAGGTCGTGTCGCAAGTGCTGGTCGAGGTCCTTGACGAGCCGAGCGTGGTCGCACTCACCGTCCAGCAACCTGATGTCGAACATAGCCGCCGGTCCGTCATGGCGCTTCACCGCCGGGTCGTCGATGGAGATGCGCCCGATCGCGCAGAGTGGAAGGCGATTCGTAGGGCCGCCGTCGCGGCAAGCGACATGGTGATGGATAAAAATCTTTTGCGTTCAGCGGGAGCCATCGTCGAGGCGGCAGCCTGGCCCGCGAGCATGCGGACAGTCCTCCATGACGTGCTTGGCGCGCGTGGAGGTCTAGAGGTCAAGCAACTGTTCGATGAGATCGGATGGACAGACGAAAAGGAAAGCCAGGTCTATCGCATCAGGGAGGTCGCCGAGACGACCGGTCAGTTTGATGGACTGAATGGACTGGATCGTGTTCTCGCGCTGCTTGATGCTGATCACCCGGAGCTGGCGAAGGGCTTCCGGCAACGTCTGGAGCAGTTTGAAAAGCTGGGTGAAGCGATCAGGGTGGTAGGTTTTCGCATCATCGAGCTATTCAAGCAGGCACCCGTTGCGGCAGAGGCAAGGTAGCCGAAACCGCCGAGTGCACCTGAGCGCCCATAAGCTTGCGGATAGAGAGTTGCCCGCAATGAACCCTCTTCTCGATAAGCTATCCTTGCCCCGCTTCAGCGAGATCGGTCCGGAACATATGGAGGGAGCGCTCGACCGGGGGATCGCTGAACACCGGGCGACCGTGGCCGCAGTCGTGGCAGGCGGCAACGGCAGTTTCGCCGACTTCTGGTTGCCGTTGGAGAGAGCCGCGACGGCAATCGACGGGCTGTGTTCTGCAGTTTTGCACCTGCACAGCGTTGCCGTTACTTCGGAACTGCGCGCCGAATACAAGAAGGGACAGCAGCGGAAGGTGGAGAACTCGCTTACGTACCTTCAGAACCGCGATATGTACGATGTCCTGGTCGCCATGAGCGAGCGGCCTGATTTCGCCGATCAGCTTGTCGCTGCCCGCCGCTTCCTGTCGGGCATGTTCATCGTCCGGCAGATCGAATTTGGGCTATTTGACCTGCTGCTGCACCTGGGCACCATGGGATCTGATCCGATGGAGGTGATCGAGGCTGCGCGGGACGGGGTCGCAGTCGTCCGTCCTCCAGAATGGCACCGGTTCCCGCATGCATTTTCTCGGGCGGATATTCCTTGGGATACTACAGCTATCTCTGGGCTGAGGTGTTGGCTGCCGATGGCTTTCAGCGTTTCGGGGACGCCGGACTCATCGACCGGGCCACGGCAGCACTCTTCCGAGATGAAGTGCTGTCTCGCGGCGCTAGCCGCCCGGCCGCGGACAGCTTCAAGGCTTTTCGCGGACGCGAACCGGACCCACTAGCTCTGCTCCAACGGTATGGTTTGGCAGATACGGACACGTAGCAAATGAAAGCGTCAGAGTTGTCTTGCATGGAACACAACCGCGTCGGCGGTGACACACGCGCCTGGCGGGCGGAGGCCATCCGCAAGGTCGAAGCGGACTTCAACCGCTCAGCCGACACGCATCTCGTGCGCCTCGACCTCCCGCGCTATCCGGGCATCACTCTCTACCTGAAGGATGAGAGCAGCCACCCGACCGGTAGCCTCAAGCATCGCCTGGCGCGGTCCCTGTTCCTCTACGCCTTGTGCAATGCCTGGATCGGGCCGGATACTTGCGTAATCGAGGCATCGTCGGGATCGACCGCTGTGAGCGAAGCTTACTTTGCGCGCATGCTGCGCTTGCGGTTCATCGCAGTCGTCCCGACCGCGACTGCCGCGCCCAAGCTCGACGCCATCCGCTTCTACGGCGGCGAGATCCACACTGTGGATGACCCGCGCACCGTCTATGATCTGGCGAGCCGGTTGGCCGAGGAAACGGGCGGTCACTATCTCGACCAGTTCACCTACGCCGAGCGGGCGACCGACTGGCGCGGCAACAACAATATCGCGGAGAGCATCTTCAGCCAGATGGCGGCGGAAGAACACCCTGTGCCGGCCTGGATCGTGTGCGGCGCAGGAACCGGAGGCACGTCGGCGACAATCGGGCGGTTCATCGGGTACCAGCGGCATGCCACGCAATTATGCGTGGCTGACCCGGTGAATTCCGTCTTCCATCAGCACTATGCCGATCCGGCTGTCGTCGCCCTGCCTGACGGGTGCGCCAGCTACATCGAGGGTATCGGCCGGCCGCGCGTGGAGCCGAGCTTTGTGGCTTCCGTAATTGACCGGATGATCGCAGTCCACGACGCAGACAGCATCGGCGCGATGCGAGCCCTGTCGGATCGGCTGGGGCGACGCGTTGGCGGCTCCACTGGCACAAACCTGCTCGCCTCTGCGCAACTGATTGAAGAAATGGCCGCGGCGGGCCAAAATGGGGCAGTCGTCACGCTGCTCTGCGATGGCGGCGATCGGTACGCTTGCACGTATTACGATAACACCTGGCTCGCCGAGCGCGGTGTCGACTGGCAACCCGCTGCCGAGCGAATGAGGGCGATGTTCGAATAGCTATTGGATTTCGGCGGCTCATGGCATGCTGAGAGGAAGCTGGCTATGACCAAGATTGGGGCGCATTGCCGACCAGCCGGTCGGCGCGAGCCGAATGACGAGTTCCAAAGGCCTGCCGGTCACATCAACTGCTGGTCCGACGCATTGCGAACTTCCTCTTCACGCGCGGCAAGATCGCGCATCTGCGCACGCAGCCGGGCGATCTTCTCCGCCAATCGCTTCGCCTTTGGCTCGGCAATGTCGTTCTCCTCGCGATCGGTACGATCAAGCGCGTCGAGATATCGGTCGACATTGTCCTGCACCTGCTTCATCCGCGAGGCGACCTTCGCTGCCGTGTAGTTCTTGTCGCGGTTGTTGGCCGCATCGATCACTCGGCGGATATCTCGAGGAGCTTGTAGAGCGTCGGAAGGACCAACAACATGGCGCAACAATGGTTGGAAAAACCATGCGGGGTGATGCGGTGCGATTGCCAGCTTGTAATAATTGATTGCTGTGCGGCGATAAGGCGGTTTGTTGACCGAGCAGACGTGTAAGGACGAACAGATTAGCCCGCCGATCCGGCCGTGGCGCCGACCCAAGGCTGATTCTTTGTCTTTGCCCCTTTTAAAGACCCTTCGCGCTGATTTTCCTGCATCGATTGTCGTATTTCTTGTCGCCCTGCCACTGTGTCTCGGCGTTGCTCTCGCGTCTGGGGCACCGCTCTTTTCAGGAGTGATCGCCGGTATCGTCGGCGGCATCGTTGTCGGGTCGCTTTCGAAATCGCCCTTGTCCGTCAGCGGCCCGGCCGCCGGTCTGACGGTGATCGTCTTTGCAGCGATCGAGCAACTGCCATCCTTCGAGGCATTTCTGCTCGCAGTGATGCTGGCCGGCGTGATCCAGATCGCGCTTGCTGCAACGCGCTCGGGCATTGCCACTGAATTTGTTCCCTCCTCGGTGATCACCGGCATGCTGGCGGCGATCGGCCTGATCCTGATCCTCAAGCAGGTGCCGCACGCGCTTGGGTATGACGGCGACTTTGAGGGTGGCTTCGAATTCATGCAGGCCGACGGCGGCAACACTTTTTCATCGATTATCACCGCCGTGCGTGAGCATCTGTCCCCAGGCGCCGTACTGATCGCGCTGGCAAGCCTCGCCTTCCTCTTCTGGTGGGACAAGGCACGCCCAAAGGACGGTCCGCTGCGTTTCGTGCCCGGCCCACTTGTTGTGGTGCTGATCGGTGTCGGCGGCAACCTTGTGCTTGGTATTCTAAAGCCGAACTGGCAATTGAGTGCGTCGCACCTCGTTCAAGTTCCCGTGGCCAACAGCTTCGGCGAGTTCACTTCGTTCTTCGCCACTCCGGATTTCTCGCAGATCGGCAGTAGCGCGGTTTGGACCATCGCTCTGACGCTGGCGATTGTTGCCAGCCTGGAGTCCCTGCTCAGCGTAAAGGCTGTCGATGAGCTCGATCCGCAGCGCCGTACCACGCCCAAGAACTGGGAAATGACGGCGCAAGGTTGCGGCAACATCGTATCGGGCCTGATCGGCGGGCTGCCGATCACCTCGGTGATCGTGCGCTCGTCAGCAAACGTCGACGCAGGCGCACAAAGCAAGGTCTCGACGATGCTGCATGGCACCTGGCTGCTGCTCAGCGTCGCGTTGATCCCGTTCCTGCTCAACCTGATCCCGCTGTCCGCACTCGCCGCCGTGTTGATCGCGACCGGCTACAAGCTGGCGAAGCCCAAGCTCTTCATCGACCGCTACAAGCAGGGCTGGACCCAGCTCGTACCGTTCGTCGTCACGATCGTCGCGATCCTGTTCACCGATCTGCTGATAGGCATCGTCATTGGCTTGGTCGTCGGCTTCATCTTCGTCGTGGCCCGCAACTTTCGCTCGGCGATCACCTTCGTCTGCGACGAAAGCGATTGCCTGATCCGTGCCCGCCGCAACCTGTACTTCATCCACAAGTACGAGCTTCAGAAGGAGCTGAACCGGGTTCCGGACAACGCCAATCTGCTGATTGATCTGTCCTCCACCAGTTATGTTGATCTTGACAATATCGATGTCATCAACGCCTTCATCAAGGGCGCCGAATACCGCAACATCGCTGTCACTGTGCGCGGCGACATCGCCGAGCGGAGCTCGCCGCTGATCAATGCACCAACTTCGGAAGTTCGCTTCTCATGAAGAACTACAAGCAACTGCTTCTCGCCAACCGCGCTTGGGCGATCGAGTTGGTCGAAGAGAAGCCCGACTTCTTCAAACGCCAGTCGCATGGGCAGAAGCCAGAGTTCCTGTGGATCGGCTGTTCCGACAGCCGCGTCAGCCCCGAGCAAATGACCATGACGCCCCCAGGCGGTATGTTCCTCCATCGCAACATCGCCAATCTGGTCAGTGACGACGATCTCAACCTGATGTCGGTACTGCAATATGCAGTGACCGTGCTGGGCGTGAAGCATTTGATCGTCTGCGGCCACTATGGTTGCGGCGGCATCAAGGCAGCACTCGATGGCGGCACGACCGGCCCGGTAGATGAGTGGCTGCAGACCGCACGTGACGTCGCCAGCGACCACTGGGAGGAGTTGGGCAACCAGCCGACGGTGGAGACGAAGGTCAACCGCTTCGTCGAGTTCAATGTGCGCGATCAGCTTGTCAATCTAGCGCGCACCGTTACCGTGCAAGATGCGTTCGCGAAGAAGCAGGATCTGTGGCTGCACGGCTGGGTTTACGACATCCGAGACGGGCGCATCAAACCCCTCATGGAGATCGACCGCGATACAGCGCTAGAGGCAGTGCCGCATCCGCGACGCGTGCTGCTCTCCAATGATGAGGTCGCAGCTGCACCTCAGTCGGCGGCCGACGACTGAGACAACGGCTTCCGGCGGGTCAAAGCCGGGTTGTTCCCGGTAGCTGCCGTTTGGAACGGCCAGTAGGGACGAACGTCTCTAGCCCTTCGCAGCTGAGCGGCTTGGAAGCCCCCTGCTAAGCGAGCGCCCTCGCAAGCCAATGACTGGTTTGTACCCATCCGTTGAAGGCCGCAGTGGCCGTGGCAAGGTCGCCTCGGGTTTAACGATGCGCTTTGCTGCGGCGTTGCGCCTAGCGGCGATACGACCGAGTGCAACCTCGATCGGCAAGGTGTCGAGTTCTTCCGGATCGTAGCCATCGAGCCAGTCATTGATTTCGGCGTACTGCTCATGCTTGGGATCTGACCTGATTTCCAGCATGCCGTAGAAGCCGGAGATACCGCCACAATCCTCAGGTGGACAGTCGCGCTCCCCGCCGATGAAGCGGGGATAGGCGAGAGCCGGGTCCCCCTTTCGAACATCGCTCAGTGTCAGCGTGTGCTGCCAGTCGTGAGACCGAGGGCAGTGGCTAATGAACACATGCTTGCCCAGGGCGACCTGTTCCGGGCTCCGGGCGGAACGTGGCAGGGAGGAGGCCGCACTGGTAGTGCTGTAAGGGACGCCCGTTCGTGCCGGGGAAAGCTTTAGGACATGGCGCGACAAGTCGACGGGGCTGCGAGACCGTAAGGTCGGCTCATCGTTCGCAGCTTCGCAAACCCGAGGACCCAAAATGGCCAGCACTCCGTCGCAGTCCCTAGACGCGGTTCCGCCCGTCACCACGGCAGCAGCATGGCGGGGCGATGAACTCGAGAAGACCGGCGAGTGGATCTACATGCTTTCCGGCGAACAGGTTTCCGAACTCGAAGGGCTGGGCAAGCGCTTTCTTGAGGAGAATCCGGACCTGCGCACTGTTCGGGCGGAAGATTATCCGCTCGGCGCCTGCGCCGGGGCGGTGGCGGAATGGGGCCGCGACGTCGACTACGGGCGCGGCTTCGTGCTGGTGCGCGGGCTGCGCACCGATCTTTATTCCGATGCGCTGTCAGCGGCGATCTATTACATCCTCGGCCTGCACATGGGCGATCCGATCCGCCAGAACGAAATGGGCGATCTGGTCGACCACGTCTATGCGACTTCCGACAAGACGATGGACGATCCGACCGCGCTTTCCTCGAAAGTGCGCGACAAGCTCGTCTACCATTCGGACAGTTCGGATGTGGTGGCGCTGATGTGCCTGCGCCCGGCCAAGGAGGGCGGGCTGTCGTGCCTCGTCTCGGGCGCACAGATCTATAATGAGATCCTGAAGCGCCGCCCGGACCTCGCTCCCCTGCTGCTCGAACCGTTCCATTGGGACTGGCGGCGGCAGGACCACAACGCACCTGCCGACACCTATACCTCGCCGATCGTCAGCCTCGTCGACGGCGTATTCTCGATGTACGCCGGTTCGCTCTATATTCTGACCGCGCAGGAATACGCGGGCGTACCCAAGCTGATACCGGAGCAGATCGAAGTGCTCGAACTGTTCGATACCATCACCTACGAAGAAGGCATGGCGATCGCCATGGACTTCCGCCCTGGCGACATTCAGTGGCTGTCCAACTACGCAGCGCTCCATGCCCGCACCACCTTCTGGGACTGGCCAGAACCACAGCGCCGCCGCCATCTGCTGCGTCTGTGGCTGAGCCGAGACGTTGGCCGTCCGATCGTTCCCGGTTTCGGCAAGAACGGCGTCGTCCAACACCGCGCTGCGCCTCGGGATGGCCGAGCAGAACATCCTGAAGGGCGTTTCGATGTCCGTTCGATTTCCGTGCCCCGGCTACTCGCGTGATCGAGACAGTTTCGGGAGTAGACCGCTCAGTCCGGCAGGTTTAGCCGGCGCATCAGGCATCCTCGAACGCAATCGAGCGCGATAGGGTTTCCCACGTCTTCATCTGCGCGGCGACGAAGGCATGCTGGTCGGCTGCGTAGTGCAGCGCGTCTTCGCCCAGGAACAGGTGCAACGGCGGCTCAGGTGCATCGAGTGCCTTGATGATGGCAAGTGCCGCGCGCTGCGGATCGCCTTTTTCCTTGCCAGCGTTCTCGGTCAGGCTGCGCCGGGCGAAATGGGCGACGCTGTCGTAATCGGCGATGTCCTTTTGCGCTAGACGAAGGCCGGACGCGGCAAATTCCGTTCGCATGCCGCCGGGCGCGACGTTGGTGACGCGGATGTTCATCGGTGCCACTTCCTGCGCCAGCGTTTGCCCGATGCACTCCATCGCGTATTTACTGGCACCGTAAATGGCGGTTCCGGCCCAGGGGGCATGCCCGCTTACCGAGGTAATGTTGACGATGTGGCCGGCGCGGCGCGCCCGCATCGCGGGCAGGGTCGCCTGGATCACGCGTATGGCGCCGAAGACGTTGATTTCGAAAAGCGCCTTCGCTTCGTCGATCGTGGCTTCCTCTATCGCGCCGATCAGGCCGTAACCGGCGTTGTTGACGAGGCGGTCGATGCCGCCGGTGATGTTTTCGGCCTGCCCGACTGCGCCTTGAACGGATTTTTCATCGCGCAGGTCCACGCTCAGGACATGCGAACGGCCGGGTGCGAGGTCGGCGAAGCCGGTGTCTTCGCTTTGCCGGGTCGTGCCAACCACGGTGTCGCCCCTCGCAAGCGCCGCCTTGGCCAGCTCACGCCCCAGTCCAGCGCCGATCCCGGTTATCAGCCAGCTTGTCATGTAAATGTCTCCAATCGTTGCACGCAGCCTAGGCGCTGGTGCCATCCGCGCTCTTGGCGCTGTCGACCACAAATCTTGTGCGAGCGCGCACAAGGCAACAGCCAGGCTTCCCGGCGGCAAAGGCGTCAACCAGGCGGTCGCAGCCGCGCGGATGGGCGCCGAAACGCGGATGATCGGGGCAGTCGGCGCGGGTGATGCAGGGCAATGGATTTGCCAGCGCCTCGCCTCCGAGGGAATTGACGTTGCCGGGGTCGAAAGTCTGCCGGGCGAGGATACCGGCACGGCCTATATCGCCGTAGATGCTGCCGGAGAGAACCAGATCATCGTCGTCCCCGGTGCCAATGCGAAAGTCCGGCCCGTGCCGCCCGTGCATGAGGGCGCGATGTTGCAACGGGCTGGGAGGGTTTGGCAAAGCGGGCGCGCAGCCTGCTATGCGGCCCGAACCAGGCGATTGTCGTCACGCTCGGCGCGAACGGCGCCTTGACCGTGCGCAGCAAGCGGCACGAGCACGTTCCGGCAGTGCCGGTGATCCCGGTCGATACGATCGGGGCCGGCGACTGCTTTTGCGGCGCGCTGGCGGCGCTGATGGACGAGGGGCGGTGCATGGAATACGCTATCCCCTGTGCCAGCGCGGCTGCCGCGCTTTCCACGCTTGGGCGAGGGGCGGCTCCCTCGATGCCGACGCGCGCGGCGGTTATCGCCCTGCTATCCGGGGCGGCAACAGAATATGCGCTGCCAATCAAGAACAGATCAGGGGCATCCCTAAGTTGACCGCCTAACGAGAAACGACGGAGTTCAGGATGACGCAGTTCACGCCCACGCCTTTCGGCATACCGTCCGACACGGGGGGCAAGGACATCGGCATCTTCCTGCCGATCGCGAACGGCGGCTGGATTCTGTCGCGGAACAAGCCGGAACTCGACGGCTCCTATGCCTACAATCGGCAATGCGCGATCCTGGCGGAGGAAGCCGGGCTCGATTTCATAATGTCGATGTCGAAGTTTCGCGGATATGGCGGCGAGACCCATCACTGGGAATGCTCGCTTGATCCGGTTGTGCTCATGGCCGCGCTCGCGGAAGTGACCAGCAAGGTCAAGGTGTGGACGACGATCCACACCATTCTGCAGAACCCAGCGGTCGTCGCCAAGATGTTGGCCACGCTCGATCAGGTATCGGGAGGCCGGGCAGGACTCAACGTCGTGACCGGGGCCTACAAGGGCGAGTTCTCGCAAATGGGGGCCTGGCCCGAGGGGGTCGATCATGATGCCCGCTATGACCTGGCACAGGAATGGATAAGGGCAATCAAGCGTCTGTGGAGCGAGGATTCGGTCACGATGGACGGCAAGTATTTCCAGCTGGAAGACTGCCATTCGTGGCCCAAGCCGGATAAGCGCCCGTTCCTGGTCTGCGCAGGATCGTCGCAGCGGGGCATGCGCTTCACCTCCGAGGAGATGGACGCGATCTTCCTGACCGGGGGCAATCCGCAGGAACTGGCCGAGGCGAGCAAGGCAGCCAAGGACGATGCGGCCGAACTTGAGCGCTATGTGCGGACCTATTCGATGATGACCGTGGTGTTCGGAGACACCGACGCAGAGGCCGAAGCTACCGCAAAGCACTATGCCGACGGGCTCGATGAAGAGGCGCTGCGCGGAATGATGCGCGCCTATGGTTTCCTGGATGCTGAGATCGGCAAGGAGAACGCGTTCGTCCAGAAGAGCCGGTCCAGCTTCATGGCGGCCCACGTTGTCGGTTCGTCGCGGACGGTGATCGAGCGGCTAAGCGAGATATTCGAGGTCTCGCAGACCGATGGCCTGATGATGATCTTCCCCGACTACCTGACTGGCGTGCCCAAGTTCGGCCGCGAAGTGCTACCGGTGCTGCGCGAGCGGTTCCCCGGCAAGATCAAGGTGGCGTCCCATGGTTGAGGTGGCCGACCTTCCGCACGTCGATGCGGGCGATCTCAAGGACATGCTTCCCGCAGCTTCGACAGCGTTGGTGGTGGTCGATATCCAGACCGATTTCGCGGCGCCCAACGGGCTGCTGGGCGGCTTCGGCACGGACATGACCGCGGCGGAAAGCGCGATCGATCGTATCGAGGAACTGATCGCGGCGGCGCGCAGTGCCGGTGTAGCAGTCGCTTTCATGCGCGTTGTCACCCGTCCGGAAACCGACTCGGATGCGCTCAAGACCTTGATGGCCCGGCGCGGCACCGCGGGCGGCGAAGGCATCTGCCGCGCCGAGGGCGGCGGGGCGGATTATTACCGGGTAAAGCCGCAGCCGGGCGACATCGAGATCGAAAAGCTAATGTTTGACAGCTTTCACGGCACCGACCTTGATGAGCAATTGAAGGCGCGCGGCATCGATACGCTGGTGATGACCGGATTGAGCACCGATTGCTGCGTGGATTCCACTGCGCGCACGGCCTTTCATCATGGCTACAACGTCTTCGTCGTGTCCGATGCTTGTGCGGCCTACGAGCCCGACCTGCATTCGGGCTCGCTCAACGTCCTGCAAAAGAACGTCGCGCTGCTGGTAACGACCGGGGCAGTGGCCGAGGTGTGGTCTTGAAAACGATCCCGGCGCAAAAAGGATCGCGGAATTGACCGATAGCGCGCAGCCCGTGCCGGTCGACCTGCTGGTTCGCAATGCCTGGGTCGTGACGATGGACGGCGAGCGGCGGATCTACCGCGACGGTGCCATCGCCGTGGCCGGCGACCGCATCGTTGCAGTTGGTCCTTCCAGCGAGGTCGAGCGCGCTGTTTCCGCCCGCGAGACGATCGACGGGGCAGACCGCTTCGTTGTCACGCCAGGTTTCGTCAATTGCCACGTCCACATCACCGGAGAACCGATCACGCGCGGATGCGTGCCGGACAATACGGACTGGCGAACCAACGTCTTCGACTGGTTGATCCCGACCTATATGGTCCAGACCCCGGCGGACGAAGCGGTATCCGCCACGTTTGCCGCGCTGGAAATGCTGCGGACCGGCACGACTTGCTTTGTCGAAGCCGGCACGATTCTGGACCTGCCTGCCGTGTTCGAAGCGCTGGAGGGGACTGGCATTCGCGGCCGTGTCGGGCAGTGGCTGCAGGACCGCGCCTTTGCTCCCGGCGACGATCAGGCGGCGCTGACCGCTTCGGCTGTGTCGCGAATGGAAGCGCAGCTCGCGCGCTACCCTGCCACCGGCGATCCGCTGCTGGCTGGCTGGCCGTGCCTGGTGGGGCACAACACGGCGACCGACACGCTCTGGCGCGAGGCGACGGCACTGGCGCGCGAGACCGGAACCGGCGTGACTGCGCACATGAGTGCCGACCCGGCCGATCCGGATTTCTACTTTGCCGAGACTGGCCATCGGCCGATTGAGTACCTCGCCCAAATCGGTGCGCTGGGTCCGCACCTCTCGCTGACCCACGGCATCTATTTCGACGCCCGCGAAGTCGAACTCCTCGCCGAGAGCGGCACCAACATCACCCATTGCCCGATGACCGCAATGAAAGGGGCCTACGGCGCCAGTAGTGCAGGGCGGTTTCCCGAAATGGTCGCACAGGGCGTCAACATCCAGCTTGGCACCGATGGCAACAACAACGGTAATGCCGCCGACATGATGCGCGCGATGTTCGCCTGCGCGGGTCTGTTCAAGGACGCCCTTCGCGATGCCGAGATGTTTCCGGCCACGCGCGTTCTTGAAATGGCGACGATCAACGGCGCCAAGGGCGCAGGGCTTGCCCACAGCATCGGCTCGCTTGAGCCGGGCAAGAAGGCCGACTTCGTGCTCCATGATCGCAACCGACCCGAGTGGCGGCCACTGCTGAACGCCGTGAACCAGCTCGTCTATTCGGCGGACGGGCGGGGCGTCCATAGCGTGTGGGTCGACGGCAGGCGGGTGGTCGACAACTATCGGTCCACTCTGATCGATGAGGAAAGGCTTTACGCGCAGGTCGAGAAGACCGGGGCCGCAGTTCTCGGCCGCGCCGGCATGAAAGTGCCCAGCCTGTGGCCGGTCCTGTGACGCGGTTGATGCAGGGGACACCGGGCGGGGTGCTGTTTGCCTGTACGCTGGGCAATTCGGTCAGCGTGACGCCTGCGGTCCATGCGGTCTTCGGGCTGTTTCTGGTGCCATTGTCGCAGGAGTTCGGCTGGTCGCGGGCAAGCATCTCGGGCGTGCTGGGCGTGCTCGCGCTGGGGGGCGCCATAAGCTACCCGATCATCGGGCGCCACGTTGACAAAGTGGGCGCGCGGCGCATGTTGCTGACCGGCATCTTTGGTATGGCGCTTGCGATCGCGGCGCTGGCGGCGACCGGCAGCCTTGCTCAGTTCTACGCGACGTTCACGGTGCTTGCGGTGTTCGGGGCGATGGCGGGTACGCCGATCTTCCAGAAGGTGATCGCCGACTGGTTCGAGCACAATCGCGGCACGGCGCTTGGCATGAGTGCTGGGGGCGGGAACGGACTTGGCTCGGTGATCCTGCCGGTGTTGGCGGCCGTGCTGGTTCAGACCTGGGGCTGGCGCTTGGGCTACCTCGGCATCAGCGCCTACATGATTGTGCTGGCCCTGCCGCTGCTGTGGCTGCTGCTGCGCGACCGCGCCGGTTCGGGCCATGCAACCAGCGCCATCCCGAGAGAGGGCATGACGTTGGGGGAAGCGGCGCGGACGCCGGCGTTCTGGCTGGTGCTGATTGCGCTGGCGGCAGGCGCGGGGGGCACGACCGCCGTTTTCAGCCATGTCGTTCCGATTTTGAGCGACCGAGGCTTTTCCATAGCGACCGGCACTGCGGTAGTAAGCGTCTTTGCACTGGTTACCTCTGCATGGCAAATCGCCACCGGGCGGATCATGGACATGATCCAGACCCCCCGCGTGGCCGTGCCAATGTACCTCATGGCAGTCGTCGGCCTGGCGCTGCTGGAAACGGGCGGCGGCATGACCGAGCTGATCATCGGCGGCGCGCTGCTGGGCGTCGGTCTGGGCGGCCAGTTCGGTGCGCTGCCCTATTTCGTTGCACGCTATTTCGGCACTCGCCATTTCGGCTCCGTCATCGGCGCGATGTACTCGGCCGTGATTGCCGCGCAGGGCACCACGCCGATCCTGCTGGACGCGGTGTTCGATGCGCAGCAATCCTACCGGCCCGCCCTTATCGGCGTGGGCGGCGCGCTGATTGCCGGGGCGCTGCTGCTGGTTCTTCTGCCGCGCTATGGCCGTGCGACGCTCGATTCCGACGGCCTGCTCGCGCCGGTTCACTGACCTTGCGAACATGCGAAACCCGAAAGGTCCCGATGGCAGACTATAGCAACAACGAACCCGTCCCGGCCGATGTCTTCTCCGATCCGGCCAAGGCGCCGTACCGTGTCAGCGAAGCCGAGCGCGATGCGATTGCCGCCGCGATCGATACGTCCGAACTCGTGGAACTGGCGCTGACCCTGGGCAACATTCCCAGCCGCTCGCGTGAGGAACTGGCCGCGGCGGAGTTCGTCCACGACTGGATGGCGAAAGAAGGCTTCCGTCCGCGCAAGGTCGGCGCGACGCCCGAGCGGCCCAACGTGATCGGCGAATACGGCGGCTCCGGACGCGGCGCAAACCTGCTGTTCACCGCGCATCTCGACACCGAAAGCCCTAGCGGCATGGCCGAGCACGACAAGTTCCGCTACCGCGAGAGCACGTTGGCCGACCCCGAATGGACGAAATGCTGGCTTGATGAGGACGGCAGGATCCGGGGCTATCCCGTCACCAACGACCGCGGGCCGATGTCCTGTTTTCTCATTGCCGCCAAGGCGCTGCGCAAGGCCGGTATCGGTTTGGCGGGCAAGACCTGGCTCACGGCCTGCCCGGGCGAGATCGGGCCTGAGCCGATCGAGGAATTCAGCGGCATAGAGTGGAACGGCAAGGATATCGGCGCCCACTATCTGTTCCATCACGGCGGCGTGGCGCCTGATTATGCCATTGCCGCGGAAGGAGCCGACTTCGGCCTGACGTGGCAGGGCTGCGGCTATGCACTGTTCCGGGTGCGGATATTCGGCCAGGGAGTGTTCTCGCCGATACTCGATGCGCCGCAGGACGCCGCGGCGCACCCCAACCCGATCTACCGGCTGGGTCCGGTGATAGACGCGCTGCACGCCTGGGGCCTGGCGTTCGAGCGAGACAGTATCATGGAAACCGCCAGCGGCATGATCGTGCCCAAAGTGCAGATAGCTTCGGTGCGGGGCGGTATGCCGATCGATTTCGGGGCAGGGACGGAGGTCTGCGCGCTCTATATCGACGTGACGCTCAACCCCCGGCAGAAGGCAGCGGACGCCTGGCACGGGATTGTCGCGGCGATGCGGGCGGTGGACGTCGCCGGATTCGATGTGGAGCCGGTTGTCGTCCGGCATGGGTTTGAGGCGCGTCCCGAAGAAGTCGCTCCGCTGGTGGGCGCTGTCGACGCGGCGACGAGACTTGCCCGCGCCGCCCCGCTTGAAAAGGCGCATCCGGTCTTTTCGAGCATGTGGCGCGATCACAACGTCTTCAACATGCACCGGGTGCCTGCCGTCACCACCGGCATGCCGCGCTGGCGGCCTACGCCGGAAGACATGGCCTCCAGCGCACTTGTATATGCGCTGACCATGCTGGCGGTCTGCGGCCGGGGCGAGGCGCCGGAGGTCGGTTCGGCGAGCACCAGCGTGTACGGAAACGATACGCCGTTCTGAATGCGTCAACCGCCCCATTGCCGGTTTGGAGCATGCTGGATAGACTTATGCTAAGGTCGCTGGGTTACGAAGCGCTCATAGCCGGGCTGGGATGCCGCCATTTGCAGGTGGATCTCGATTGCGAATAACGACGAATGTCTATCCGAAAGAGCAGCGCCGAGATGCCTGGCGCTTCGCGCTTAAGCGCCTGTCGCTCACGCTGGACGAGGCAGATGAGGCGTCGCTGTATGGCGAGCTGATCCATTTCCGTTCCAGCACCGCGATCGATTTCATCCGCGTGACCGGCACGGCACAGTCATGGTCCATCGATTTCCGCGACCAGCCCCAGACCTATTGGGTGGCCCTGATCCTGGACGGGACTGCGACTATGCGCGACGCCCAGCAGGAACTGAAGCTGGGAGACGGCGACATGATCTGCGGCAGGGGAGATTCCCCGGTGCACCTCGCGTTCGGCGGGGACAATCGCAGCCTGATCGTCCATGTGCCGCACAGCGAGATGTCGATGCGCCTCAAGACCCCGATCGCGGGGGCACCGCGTCAGATCGCGACCGACACGGGTGCGGCGCGTGTCTTTGCCGGCATGCTTCGCTCGCTTGCCGAGACGATAGTCGACATCACCACCGACCAAGCCCGACCGATCGAGCTGGCATTCCCGGAATTCCTTGTCACCAGCCTGCTGGACAATGCCCCGGCCAAGGCGCTGGGCGGCGCGGCGGGCATGCGGGCGGCGCTGCTTGAGCGAATATTTCAGACTATCGAGATCCGCCTTTCAGACCCCGATCTCAACTATCAGCAGGTCGCCGCCGAACACGGTATATCGCCGCGCTATCTGCAAAAGTTGTTCGAATCGATCAACGACTCTTTCGGGCACTATGTGAAAGTTCGCCGGCTGGAACGCTGCCGGTTGGACTTGCGTAGCCCGCTGCACGTCCAGAAATCGATATCGGATATTCTGTTCGAATGGGGTTTCAACGATTCCGCCTCGTTCAGCCGCGCCTTTCGTGAGCAGTACGGGATTTCGCCTCGCGAATACCGCAAGGCGCAGCCGCAGGAACAGGAAGCCGCTGAGCTTCTGCGGCGCGGACGCCCGCCGCGCCGTGAACGCGTTGCGTCCCGGCAGGAGGCGGAAAAGGCCGCAGAGACCGGAGAGGCAATCGCAATCCGAGCCGATGCGGACGGCGAAGAGCATACTGGCACACTGGCAGCCAGCGATCAGGCCGCCAGCGTTCAGGCCGCCAACGATCCCGCCCGGTTTGCTCAGGGCGATCCGGTGCGCCATCATCACCTGCCCGCCTCGCCGGAGACCGTCCACTGGGGCTATTTCAGCAAGGATCTGAAGCCCGCGCTTCATGTTCGTTCGGGCGACTTCATCACCATCGAGACGCTGACCCACCACGCCAACGACGACCCGGAGCGCATGGTGCGCGGGGATGCCGGGGCGGAGAGCGTCTACCGCTGGGATGAAAGCGGCAAAGCGGTCGAACGCCGGGGTGCGGGACCGATGGACGCGTCCGCGTTCGGGCGCGGTCCGGGCGAGGGGTTCGGCGTGCATATCTGCACTGGACCGATCGCCGTTGATGGTGCCATGCCGGGCGATCTCATCGAAGTGCGTATCCTCGACCTGAAACCCCGGCCGAGCGGAAATTCGCGCTTTGCGGGAAAGTGCTTCGGCAGCAACGCGGCGACGTACTGGGGCTTTCACTATCAGGATCTACTGACCGAACCGAAGAAGCGTGAGGTCATCACGATATACGAAGTGGAAGCCACCGGCGCGCGCGCGCCCACCGCCCATGCGGTCTATTCCTACCGCTGGACGGAGCAGGTCGACCCCTCGGGCGTGAGACATGCCCGCTATGACTATCCAGGCGTGCCGGTCGACCCGGAGACGATCGAACGCAACTATGACGTGCTGCGCAACGTCGAGATTCCGATCCGGCCGCACTTTGGCGTGATTGCGGTGGCACCAGCCTACAATGGCCTCGTCGATTCCGTCCCGCCCGGCGCGTTCGGCGGCAATCTCGACAACTGGCGCACCGGACCGGGCGCGCGGATATTCCTGCCGGTACAAGTTGCCGGCGCCTTGCTGTCGCTGGGCGATCCGCACGCATCCCAAGGCGATAGCGAACTATGCGGCACGGCCATCGAATGTTCGATGACCGCGTTGATCCAGGTGGTGCATCACAAGGCGGCGGGCCTGATCGAACAGCTCAAGGACGTGGATTATCCGCTGATCGAGACTGAAACAGAGTGGGTGATCATGGGGTTCAGCCACCCCGATTATCTGATGGAACTGGGAGCGGACGCGCAGAGCGAAGTCTACAAGCAATCCTCGATCGATTCCGCGATGCGAGACGCCTTTCGCAAGGCCCGCCGCTTTCTGATGACAGCCAAGCAGCTTACCGAGGATGAAGCGATATCGCTGCTTTCGGTGGGTGTCGATTTCGGCGTCAGCCAGGTGGTCAACGGCAATTTCGGCGTGCACGCGGTCATTCGCAAGGCCCTCTTCACAAGCTGAGGGCAGGACAGCGCGCCTATCCTTTCGCCACATTCAGAGCGGCGCGGTCGATGGCCTTGCGCAGCTTCCAGGTCCGCGCTTCGAAGCGGCCGGGCGTCAGTTCGTTGGTCATCAATATGGCGACGACGTTGTGCACCGGATCGGCGAAGAAGTACGTGTTGGCCGAGCCTGACCAGCTACCCGCGCCCACCGGAAGCCCGCCGCGCGCCTCGGTTCCGGCATCGCCGATCGCAAGGCCGAGGCCGAAGGGGGCGTCCAGTTCCGGTCCGCCGCCGGTGCGCAGGCGGGGCGAGAACATGGCATCGACCATGGCTTTCGACAGCACGCGCCGCCCCCGCCATTCGCCCCGGTTCACCAGCATTTCCGCGAAGTGCCGGTAATCTTCAAGCGTTCCGGCGAGCGCGCCGCCCGCATCGCGCAGCCGGGCGGGGTCGCGATATTCGGACGTTTCCGGTGGGTCGACCGGCTCAAGGCCGCCGTTTGTCGCTTTGTAGCCGGTGACCAGACGCTGCGCCTGCGCGTCGCTCAGCACGAAAGCAGTGTCCTTCATCTCCAGCGGGTTGAAGAGATGGGCCTCCAGATACGAGTCCAGCGACTGGCCGCTGACGCGTTCGATAACTGCACCCAGCACAGTGGTCGAAAAGCCATAGCTGAAACGCGCGCCCGGCTGGTGCAGCAGCGGTGCCTTTCCTAGCCGCTCGACAAGCTGATCCAGTGTGCGGGCTGGCTCCGCCTGCGGTCGGCGCGTGGTAACCTGCGTGGAGCGGCTCACCCCGATCTCGCGGTAGGCACGCTGGACCGGGGTGTCGCCCATGAACTCATAGGTGATGCCAGAGGTATGGGTCAGCAGGTCGAGGATCGTCACCGGGCGGTCTGCCGGTACGGTCTCGGGTGGTTCCGCCTGGCTTCCGCTCCACACGCGCAGGTTGGCCAGTTCGGGGAGGTACGTGCCCACCGGGGCGCCCAGCGATATCTTGCCGGCGTCCGCCAGTTGCAGGACCGCAACCGTGGCGATGGGCTTGGACATCGAATAGAGCCGGAAAATCCCATCGCGCGTGATTGGGGTACGCCGTTCGATGTCGCTGTAGCCGGCCGCGATCTCCACCAGCGGCTTGCCGTCCTGCTCGATCAGCACGAGGGCATTGGGCAATTCACCCCCCGCGATCATGGCTTGCAGATCGGCCTCAAGCCCGGCTGCGAAGAGGGCAGGCTCGGACGCGGCCTTTGCAGCAATGTCATGGACAGGTGCCAGTGCGAGCGCGGTCGCAAACAGGAGCTTGGATCGCATCGCCAATCTAATCAAAACGGCTTGTCACCGGCCACGGTTACGCGGTAGCCGGAACGGGTCTGCGGAAAATAATCCCACACCGCGAAGTGCTGGGTGCAGCGGTTGTCCCAGAACGCGATGGAATGCTTTCGCCAGCGGAAACGGACATGAAAGTTCGCGTCTTTCACATGTTCGAACAGGAACTGGAGCACGGCGTCGCTCTCGCTCTTGGAAAGCTCGTTGATGCGAGTGGTGTAGGACGAATTGACGAAAAGCAGCTTGCGGCCCGTGACCGGATGCGTGCGCACGACCGGGTGCGAGTTGCATTCGTAGATCTTCTGGAGATCGGGAAACAGCGCCTTGTAAACGGGATTGGCGTCATGCACTGCAGTCAGCGGTTCCAGAAACGCCTTCATCGCATCGGACAGGCCTTCGTAGGCGGCGTACATGCTGGCGAACAGGGTATCGCCGCCGTAATCCGGCAGCGTGTGCATATAGAGGATCGAGCCCATCGGCGGCTCGGGATCGCAGGACAGGTCTGAATGCCATTTCTCCCCGGCGACGAACTTGCTGTCGGCATCGGCATGGATGGCCACCACCTCCGGGTGATCGTCCAGGCCCTTCACCGCTGAATGCATGTGCAGCTTGCCAAATGCGCGGCCCAGCTCCTTGTGCGCGTCATGGTCGATCGGCTGGTCGCGGAAGAAGACCACCAGATGCTTCATCAGCGCATCGTGGATTTCGCCATAGACCTGATTGCCGAGCGGCTGCCGCAAATCGACGCCGAAGATCTCGGCACCGATGCGATTGGTCATCGGGCGGACGTCGATCAGTTCATAGCCCATGGTCCACTCTCCGTGCTGTGATGCACATGTTGCCGTGTGCCGGGCCGTTGGGTGCGAGACCCGGCACACATTGGGTCAATCCGGCGGTCAATCCAGATCTTTGACGGTTCCCTTTTCGGGGAAGATACGCCGTTCTATCCGGCAGTGGATGCCCTGGGTGCCGTCGACCACCTGGGTGATGCCGAAGTCGGCGGCGACACTCATCAGCGAATAACCATCTACTCGCGACAAGCCCTGATGCTCGGTCAGCAGGTGCAGCATGTCCAGCGACGCGCTCTTCATCGCCTGGTCGAGATCCTCTCCGAAGCCATGGACGATCCAGCAGTCCGGCGTTTCCAGCAGCGGCGAGGGGAAGGAGAAATCCTTACGCAGTATTATTTGGAACAACACGTCGAGCGAGGCCTCGATGGCAGTGCCGCTGATCTCGCCGTCGCCCTGGCTGATATGCGGGTCTCCGATCGAGAACAGCCCGCCTTTGACCTGCACCGGATAGTACATCGTCGAGCCTGCACCGATGCGCCAGTTGTCGATGTTGCCGCCGTGAAGGCCCGGCGGGATCGTGCTCACCGGCGCGTTGACGGCGGGTGCCACCCCGGCGGTGCCCAGGTGCGGGCGGGCAGGCAGGGTGATACCGGGCAGCGCCTCTGACCGGTCGCATTCCGGGCAATGGGTGATGCGGCCGGGCGTCGTGTAAACACCCTCGACGTCATAGGCATAGAGCGCGCTGGCCGTATTGGCGTTGGGATCGATCTTGTAGATCGTCACCCGTTCGGTCTTGCCGAATTCCTCGTAGAGGTGGCCCCAGTTGGCCTGCAGGTTGGAACCATAGTTCATGCGCGGCCGCATCTGGAAATAGCGCACTTCCAGCATGTCACCCGGCTCTGCGCCTTCGACATAGATCGGACCGGTCATGATGTGGCAGCCGGGCGCGCGCGTTGCCGGATCGACCTCGGTAAAGATGCGCCTGATTTCGTCATCGAACATCAGGTCCGGATCGTCGCCGGCATGGTGAGTGACGGCCTGGGCCTGGATCAGGTCTCCGCTCTTGACGGTGATCGCCGGCTTGATCTCCGGCGAGAAATAGCCCCAGTGAACCGTTTCCGGCGTGGCCCTGAGGTGATGCAGGGCGCTTGGCGAAGCGGCCTGCCTGACGGGCTCGGGCTTTAGGCTGATCAGTGCCATCTAAACTCCTGTGACACAGGTTGAAATGTGCGACCCGAAGTCATGCCGCGTCGATGAGGACGCTGGTCATGCTGAGGGATTTGTGTTGGATGAAATGCGGTGCGAACTGGGCTGTTTCGCCCTCGTGCCGGGCGCCCAGAACGTAGAGCAGCGGCAGGAAGTGGTCGGCACTCGGCACGGAAAGGCGTGCAGCCTCGCCCAGCGCTTCGTAGTCGATCACGGCCTGCGGCTCGTCCTGGGCGATCGCCTTGCACATCGCCGTGTTGAACTGTTCGGCCCAGGGATAAGGCGTGGCGGCCGGGTTGCCCCAGTCCATCGCGGGCAGGTTGTGAACGATGTTGCCGGTGCCGATGATCAGCACGCCTTCGTCACGCAAGGGGCGCAGCATCCGGCCGACCAGCCAGTGCTCGGCGGGTGACTTGCCGATATCCATGCCAAGCTGGATCACGGGCACGTCGGCGTCGGGATAGGCGTGGACGAGGACCGACCACGTGCCGTGATCGAGGCCCCAATTGGCATCCAGCTTGACGTCCATCGGCGCAAGCAGTTCCTTTACGCGCGCCGCCAGTTCCGGATCGCCGGGGGCGGGATACTGCACATCGAACAGGGCCTGCGGGAAGGCGCCGAAATCGTGGATGGTCCTTGGCTGCGCCATGGCAGTGACGGCAGTGCCGCGTGTCTGCCAGTGCGCGGAAATGCACAGGATCGCGCGGGGCTTGCCAATCCCCGCGGCCATCTCGCCCCACCGCTGCGTGACCGCGCTCTTCTCCAGGGCGATCATGGGACTGCCATGCCCGAAGAAAACGATCGGTAAACGGCTCATTGCACTGTGCTCCATTGAAGTCTCGCGGCGTCCTGCCCGAAGGCACTGACAATCTGTTGCCGTGGTTGCAAGGCTAGGGCGCCGGCGCCCTCACGGTCTTGCGGCAATGCGCACAACAACTTGTCGCGCTGCCGCAAGGCCATGAGCACACCGCGCATCATTCGCGTGTGAAGTCCTCGGGGATCTTCGGGTTCTCACCGGCCTTGACCCATAGCAGAATTTCGTTCCCCCACGGATCGGCGAAGCACCAGTTGAAGCCGTTGAATTCTTTCCAGTAGTGGTTGCGCCACAGCACCGTCGCGCCGAGCTTTTCCGCCGTATCCAGGATACGCTCGGGCGTATCGTCGTCGCTGACCAGCACCCAGATGCGCGCCTTGCGGCCATCGGTCGCCAGCGTACGCGGGCCTACGCCTTCGGGATTTGGGTGAGGGCGGGCATTCTTCGCATCGAACACGCCGAAATGCAGGTTGCCGATCTCGCTGTCGGACCCGTCCTTGTTCTGGAAGAAGCCGCCGGGAACCATGCGGTGATAGAGCCCGCCCATCCGTGCATCGTCTTCCCAGCCAAAAACCTCTGCGTAAAACTGGCCTGCCTTGACGGGGTCGTCGGTAGCGAAGTCGAAGAAAATCAGGCTGTTGGTCATCAATAGCTCCTTGTTCTTGGCACCGGCCTAATGCAGCGGAGAAACTTTGCTGGGCACCGCGCGCACAAATCGTTGATCGCGCGCGCCGCCACCCACCGCCTAAACCCCGGACAAAAAGTGCGGCGCCCGGCCCTCCGCCGGACGCCGCACCTGCTGGCAGTTGAGATTGAGCGTCGGTCGTCAGGCCGCGCCGCTGCGGCGAATTTCGGTCACCGGGGCGGAAGGTCCGCGCCGGCGGTTCCATTCGGCCCAGTAGCGCTCCACCAGCCAGACGTTCAGCAGACGTTGCGCGCCCTCCTGCCAGGAATAGCGGCCGCGCGGGGCGTGCTTCGAGCGTAGCCCTTGCTGGACCAGTTCATCGACGTGGAAATCCTGCGACACGATTTCTTCTACCGCCGCGTCGTTCATTTTCATCTTCAGGTCGAACAGCGGATCCTCAAGCGCCTCGGGCATCATCAGGGTGCCGATCGTAAGTGCGTGCGACTGGGCGGAGCGCGGATCCATGATGAGGTAGAGCACGGTATCGTTGAGCACCACCAGCGAGAGGCTGGGCGGAAGGTTTACGAACAGCAGGCGGTTCTGCTCCTCCTCGGTCAGCTTCGGGAACACCGTGAAGAGCGCCTTCTGCGTCGCGTTGAACGCGGCGTTCTTGTGCAGGGTGCCGTTGAGCCGGTAGTAGCCGGCCGAGTCCGCAGGCACGTCGGGGAAAGTGGCAAGGCCGCTCGGGATGAAATCATGCAAAGGTCCGGCATGAAGCCTGCTCGCATGGTATCCGTCGTTGTTGTTTTCCAGCATGACCTTCCAGTTCCACGGGAAGATCTGCGGTTCCTCTGGCCGAGGACCGCGCAGTGCGGCGAACTCGTAGTTGGCAACGACGGGTTCCAGCGCGGCAAGGCGAGGAGCCAGCGGCGGCGCATCCGGATCGAGATTGATGAAAATGAACCCGTGCCAGGTCTCGTGCTGGATCTGCGGAAGAGATGCAGCCTGCTTGTCGAAGTTGCACGTCTTGTTCATCGCCGGAGCGCCGACGAGCGTGCCATCAAGATCATAGGTCCAGTGATGATACGGACAGACGAAAGCGCGGGTGTTGCCGTGGCCCTCGGCGACCAGCATGGCCCTATGCTGGCATACCGACGAAAGCGCTTTTAAAGTGCCGTCGCGGGTCTTGCATACGATGACTGGCTCGTCCGCGCGCGTCACCGTGAAGAAGTCGCCGGGCTTTTCCAGCCATTCCTCACGGCCTACGCAGAGCCATTCGTGCTGGAAGATGGCCTCGTTTTCGAAGCGGTGGAATTCCTCGTCCGTATAGCACGCCGGGGGCAGCGTGTCGGCGTGTTCGATCGCCGTGATCGAACTGGCGAAGCTGTCGAAGAACTGGTCGGTGAGAAGAGTCATGGCCGTGTGTTTCCCTGATGGGGGGATCTTCTGGTGCGAACCCGGACTGCACGCCGATGTACAATCCCAATGCTGGCCACGGGATACGCGGTTCGCCTCCGGCAGGCTTTGCAACAGGCGCAGTGTTTATTGGCGCGCGGCTAGGCCGACGGCTGGGCTACTCCGCAGGAACCATCCGGCCCATGGCTTCGTCATCAGAAGCGGATTCGCGCGCGGCATCGGGCAAGGACGCCGGTGCGCGCAAAAACAGTATGGCGAGCAGGGTCGCGCCGGCCAGCAGTGCGGAAAAAATCAGCATCGCGGTTCCGTAGCTGCCGGTAACGTCCGCAACGCGGCCGGCGATTATCGGGCCAAGCACCGCCAGCGTAGTTGCGGTCGTCGCCATAGCAGTCATGTCCCCCGCGATCGAGGCTCCGAAATAACGCAGAATGAGCACATGGGCCGCGAGCCACGCCATGCCCCAACCGATCCCGAACAGCACGGCGGCGGCGCAGGCCAGGATCACCAGCGGTGTCGACCACAGCAGCAGCATCGCGGCGGACTGGAGGCCAAGCCCGGCGACAAGGATGCCGCGTGGATCGACTTTTTCACATAGCGCGCCGGTAATTCCTTTGGCGCCGGTACCGGCAAATGCCAGAAGGCTCATCGCGATCGCTCCCGGGGCGGCTCCTTGGCCAAGGTTCGCGATGTGGGAGACGAGGATGGAATGGTTACTGGTGACGGCCATCTGCACCACCATCATGACCGTGGCGAGAACCACAAACGCAGGACTGAGCAGCGCCTGGCGAACGGTCCACGTACGCGAAGCCGGGGCTTTTGCATCGCCGCCACGTCCGCCCGCACCCGTCACCTGCTCAACGCTCTCGACCTTCACGGCTTCGCGCACGCATACGAGGCAGATGAGGGCCAGCAGCACGGAGCAGATCGCCATGATCATCCAGTGGAGGCGCCAGTCGCCTGTGAGGCCGACAATGGTTCCAACGATCAGCGGGCCCACGATTCCGCCTGAAGAGCCGATCATGAAATAGAAGCCGATCATCCGAGCCGAGGTGCGTGGAAACCACGTTGCGATCAGAAAGACGCCGGGAGAGGGGGCTGCGAGCGTGAAACCGATGCCCATCAACGACGTCGCAAGGAAGAACAGCGACAGGTCGCTGGCCAGCGAAGCGAGAAGAAAGCCAGCAGCAAGCACGAGGCAGCCGCTGACCATGGTCATTCGGGTGCCGATCTTCTTCATCAGTAGCGGCGGCAGCGGGCTCGAAAGGCCGCAGGTCAGACCGAGCAGTGAAAAGCTGAGGCCGGCCGCCGCGTTGGACCACCCGAGCTGCGCCACCATCGTGTAGAGCACATAGCCCAGTGAGGTGAACGTGGTCGCCGTGACGAAAAAGAACGCGAGCGATGCGGCAAGCATGACCTGAGCATTGCGAGGCATGGTCTCTCCTGCAAATGATTAGATTTGGAGCCGGGAATCAAGATTGAGGGCGTCTGCAAGCTCTCACGGCCGGCCGCGGTACTCTTGATGGTGCACGCCTGAAGAGTTGATCGCCTTGTGCATTCGCCCATCTGGCAGCGCATCGACCAGACAAAAGCGGGGCGTGGCGGCCAGTTTGCCGCCACGCCCCTAGGTTTGCCGGAAATGCAGGTATTTCCGTCAGAACCTGTAGCCCACCGAAAGTATGACCTGGCGGGGCGGAATGTACGTTTCCATGACCTGCGCACTGCCATAGGGATCGGAGAAACGAGAATTTACGCCGTTCTTGTCGAACAAGTTGATGACACGTAGCGTGATGTTGGTCGCCGTATTAGCCGGCTCGTACTTCAGCATCGCATTCACCTGCGTGTAAGCCGGCGTCAGATCGACGGCACCGTCGTTGAACAGGCGGTACTGATACTTGCCGCGATAGAGCAACTGGGCACGAGCAGTCAGTTCACCAGGGCCGACCTGACCGTTCCAGGTCGCAGCCATATTGCCCTGCCATTTCGGCAGCTTGGGGATCGAATTGCCCTTTATGTCGGCGCGTGCCGCGTCGCGGGCCAGCACGGCAGGGAAGAAGTTGGTCCAGAACAGATAGTCGGGGAAGCCCGCCGCATTCTGGGCGGCTGTGGCGGCAGCGGGATCGAGAGCCAGATAGCTTTCGGTGAACTCGCCCTCGAGATACGATAGCGACGCATCGAAGCGCAGCCCCTCTTGCGGCACCCAGGTTCCCTCAAGCTCCAGCCCGTAGACGCGGGCCTTGGGGGCATTGCTAATCCCTTCGCCGAACAGGATGGGATCTTCCTCGAGAAACTGCATGTTCTTGTAATTGTACAGGAACGCCGAAGCGTTGATCTGCAGGGTATCGCCAAGGAAGCGGTTCTTGCTTCCGATTTCGAAGGAATCGACGGTTTCTTCTTCGTAAGTGGGCAGGATTGAGAAGCTGTTGCCCGATGAAGCCGCGCTGTTGATGCCGCCCGGCTTGAAGCCGCGCGTCCAACTCGCGTAGAGCATGTTCGCAGGCGTCACCTGGTAATCAAGCGCCACCTTGCCTGTCCAGGCGTCTGCCTTGCGGCTCCCGGTCGAGGCAGGCTGCAGATAAGCGCCGGAAGTTTGCCCCGACGCGCCTCCGGACATACTGTCGGACGTGCCGACCGACTTGTCGTGATTGTAACGCGCACCTGCCGTTAGCTTTAGCTGGCTGGTGATGTCGTATGTCGCCTGCGCGAACAGGGCCCATTGCTCTCGCGTAATCGTGGACAGCTCAGCGTATGTGAGGAAGCCGACGTCGGGGGCATCATAGACCGTGTCGATCGGCAGCGCGGGACGCAGGAAATTGTCGTCTGCTCCCCGGTACTCGTTGATATACTGGCTGTTCTTTGAGTGCAGATAAACCCCGCCGAGAACCCAGTTAAGTGGCCCAGTACCATTCGAAGCAAGGTTGAATTCCTGACTCCAGCTTTCAGTGTTGGCCCGCCACAGTGGCACGTGATCGTAGCGTACGCCAGTGAAGCTGATCGGGCTGTAAGTCAGGTCGTAGAACAGATCACCGCTAAGGCCATCTGAATCCCAAGCCTGCTCGGAATGCAGTTTCTGATAGCCAGTGATCGATTTGATGGTGGCAAAAGGCGTCTCCCACTTCAGGACCCCGGTGTAGAGCTGCGTCTTGACGACTGAACGGCCCGGATAATCCTGGGTTAGGATGCGAGGATCGTCTTCAACATCGAGGATGTTCTTTTGTGCCGGGCCATTGGTGTGGCTGTCGAACTGCACAGTATTGAGCGTAACCGAGAAGTTCGAAAGTGGCTGCCATTTGACGCCGAGGCGCCAGCCGGTCTCGTCCTGATCGTCAAGGTCGTACTTCGATACGCCGGGGACCTCGGTGGCATGGGCGTAGCCGTCATGCTTGGTGAATTGAAGTGCACCGCGCACTGCCAAAGTGTCGCTGAGCGGCACGTTGAGCGCGGCGCTACCCTCCAAATACTTGTAGTTCCCGATGCCGGCATTAACGTAGCCAGTTATATCGTCCACGGTGGGTTCGACCGACACGACGTTGATGGTGCCGCCCGTGGACCCCTGGCCGAACAGCGTGCCCTGCGGCCCGCGCAGCACTTCCACCTGCGCCACGTCGATGAAGGCCGCGCTCGCAGCGATCGAGTTGAAAATGTAGACGCCGTCGATGTGATAGGAAACGCCCGGCTGGGTGTTGGTGTTTTCGGGTGTTTCTGAACCGATGCCGCGGATCGAGATGATGCGCTCGCCGCCGCCGCTGCGCGCGACGACGAGCCCGGGCACCGTGCCATTGAGGCCAGTGATGTCAGTGATGTTGGCGGCGCGAAGATCGTCGGATGTCACGGCGCTGACGGAGAGCGGTGCCTGCTGCAGGCTGATCTCACGGCGCTCTGCGGTGACGACGATGTCGGTGATACCGGTGTCGCCCGGCGCAGCCGCAGCGGCTTCATCCGCCCGGGCCGTACCCGAAACGAGTGCCAGCAGCGAAATGCCGGATGCGAGAGCTAACGATAAGTTGGATTTGCGTGTCATGAATGCTCCCCAAACTGGACGTCTGATCGATTCCCGGTCTGCGGCGTTGGCTTGATCCTGTGCCGCTTGACCTGAAACTTGGCGGCACGGCGTCGTGAGGTCTTGTGCACTTGCGAATAAGTAGTTGACTAAGGCACGCTGCCGAAATGCACTTGGCAGCGCGCAAGCGCCCGTTTTCCGGTTCGGCAGGGGCACCAACCGATGCTGCGCCAATGATTTGCGAAGAGGGTGCGCTGCGAAACGGGCGGCGATGGCGCGTCGCGTCAAGCGAGCGGCGTACTGAGCGACAAGACCGAAGCACTGCCACGTGCCAATCGGCGTTAGATCCCCCATTAAAAGGACGCCACATGACGACCGACATTGCTTCGAGCCCTTTGGCGACCCGAATGCTGGGACGCACCGGCATGAAAATCAGCAGAGTGGGCTTCGGTGCCTGGGCGATCGGCGGCCCAGACTGGGCCGTAGGCTGGGGCGCGCAGGACGACGCCGACTCCATCCGCGCGATCCGCCATGCCATCGACCGAGGGGTGAACTGGATAGACACCGCGGCGATCTATGGGCTCGGTCACTCTGAAGAGGTGGTGGCCAGGGCGCTTGCAGAGATGCCTTCATCTGCGCGGCCGTACGTGTTCACCAAATGCGGCCAGATATGGGATCCCGCCGACCGCAACAGCAAGATCCGCGTCGGACGAAGGGAATCGATCAAGCGCGAATGCGAGGACTCGTTGCGGCGCTTGCGTGTGGAGACGATCGACTTGCTTCAGATGCACTGGCCAGCGGAAGATGGCAGCACCTTAGAGGAATACTGGAGCGCGTTGCTTGAATTGCGACAGGAAGGCAAGGTGCGCGCGGTCGGCCTGTCCAACCACGACGCAAACCAGCTCGCGGCTGCCGAAGCGCTGGGTCATGTCGATAGTTTGCAGCCGCCGCTTTCCGCGATCCGGCGAAACGCGCTCGCCCGTGAAGTGCCTTGGTGCCTTGCCCACGATACCGGCGTGATCGTTTACAGTCCGATGCAGTCGGGCCTGCTCACCGGCAGTTTCTCGGAAGAACGCGTTGCGAGCCTGCCGGAGGACGACTGGCGCTCGAAGCACATAGATTTCAATGGCAGTGCGCTGACCAGAAACCTTGCTGTCGCCAAAGCCATGAAGCCAGTGTCCGAAAGGCACGGTGTCTCTCAGGCTGCGGTCGCGGTGGCCTGGACGCTAGCCGCGCCCGGCGTGACGGGCGCAATCGTCGGCGCGCGCAGCCCTGGTCAGGTCGACGGCTGGGTCGCTGCTGCCGGGCTCACGCTGGAGCGCGAGGACCTGGAGCAGATCGCAACAGCTATCCGCGTTTCGGAAGCGGGGGACGGTCCGGTGTTGTAGCTCCGACCCGCGACCTTGATGTCCTTGCCCAGCAGCGTGCGCACATAGCTCCGCTGTACCAACACGTAGACCACCACCGTCAGCGGAGCGGACCAGTGAATAGCAGATTTGCGTTTCTCGGTTGTGAAGTTCGCACTTTCAGGCTCGGGTTCCATTGCTGATGATCACCCCCATGCCGAGGCAGCCACCTTTATAAGACGGCGCCCGGCCTTACCAGAAAATGGGGGCACCGCATGAACCATCCTGCCAATCGTGGGCGTCGCTTTTCCCGCATCTGCCGGCTACATGGCCCGTCGCTGATCATTCTTGCCGCCCCCTTGATGGGGCAGGCCCGGGCCGAGGACCACGCTCCAGCCGATAATGGCGGCGATATCATCGTCACGGCACTGGAGCCTGTTCACCTGCGCCTGCGGCCTCGCGAACAGTTTTCCGGCGCTGTTCGCCGCCCGGCTGGGGGTGGGTGTAGGGGAGGCCACGGTGGCACCCGCCACCTATTCTCTCCTCGCCGACTATTTCCGCCCGGAACAGCGTGGGCTACCAATGGCGGTCTTCGGCGCGGGCGTCTATGTCGGCATGGGGTTGGCGCTACTGCTCGGCGGGTCGCTGATTTCCGCCTTGTCCGCGACGGGGCCGATGGCGATTGGCTCGATGGGGGTCATGAAGCCTTGGCAACTCGCCTTCGTCATCGCGGGCGCCCCAGGACTGTTGCTTTGCCTGGGCGTCTTCCTCCTGTGGGATCCTCGATCGCGCAGTTCCACGAACGGGACGGCCGAGCGGACGTCCGTCCCGATCCTGCCGCACTGGCGGGCCAACTGGCGCGCGATCGCAGGCCATCATGCCGCGATCGCACTGATGGCAGTGGCGCTCTATGCGCTGCTCGCCTGGGCACCCGAATATTTTCGGCGTATCCATGGCGCGGACCTGGGGCCGATAAGTCTCGCCATCGGCCTGATCGTGATGGTTGCGGGAACGGCGGGAGTGGTAACGGCGGGCGTCGCATCCGACCGCCTGCGTGCTGCCGGTGTGATGCATGGGCGACTGACCGTTGCCGCCGTGGCGGCCTTCGCTGGGTGCCCGGCGATCATCCTGTTCGCGCTTGCGCCGGGGCAAGACGCCGCGCTGGCCTGGCTCGGCGTCACCGTCTTCTGCCTGTCGTCGCTGACCACATGCGGCCCGGCTGGCGTGCAGGAACTGAACCCGCCGGAATTGCGCGGAACCGGGACGGCGCTGTTCCAGTTCGTCGTAACCCTCGTCGGGCTCGGCGTCGGACCGTCCCTCGTGCCGTTGGTCAGCGATCATGTGCTGGGGAACGAGGCACGCTTGGACCTTGCCATAATAGCCACGCTGCCTGCCACGGTTCTTCTGAGCAGTTGCCTGTTCCTGGCCACGCGCACCGCCTACGATCGCGCGTTGGGCAGGCTGGAAGGCCTCGTTCCGGAGGCGATGGTCATTCCTGCGGATGGCCTGGTTCAAAACCCTGCGTGAGCATGATATCCATGCTGTCGGTCGCACCGATCCGGTATTGACGCGCGGACTGGTAATCCTCCGACCAGTAAAATGCCCGCGCCTGTTCCGCATCGTCGAATTCGACGATGACGAGGCGGCGCTGGTCGTTATTCCCTTCCAGGCATTCCATAGCCCCACCACGCGACAGGAAGCGCCCGCCGAAGCGCTGCACGGCGGCGATGCTCCGGCTCTTGTACCTGTCGAACGCCTCCGGGTCCCGGATGGCCATGCGCGCGACGATATAGGCCGACACCGGGCCTATGCCTGTTCCGTGGCCCGCGCCACGATGAGGCGAGCGCCTGGCATGCCGAGCGGCTCGATCTTAATGGCCTCATAGCCGGCGCTGGCGAAATGGTCGCGCCATTGCGCCTCCGTTTGGAGGTCGAGACCCATGAAGGCCCCGTGCAGAAAGGAGAAGGCGGCGGAAAATTCCTTCTCCCGGTCGGATGCCACATAGGGCACCGCCTCGACGAGGAGAAAGGTCGCATGCCGAGCAGAGCGCAGCACCTCGTGGAAGCCTTCCGGATGCTCATGCAGGACATCGTGCAACACAAACCCCGCATGGACGAGGTCCGCAGCCTCGATCTGGGCGCGATAGGCATCGACATCCTGCACTGGAGCGCAAATGACGGAAATCCTGTCGCTCAACCCCGCGAGTGCGATCTCCTCCCGAGCATGCTCGCACGCTGCCGGGCTGATATCGATGGCGGTGCCGGTCGTGTCCTCTGCCATTTGTGAAAGGCAGCGAATCAGGAGGCCTGCGCTACCCGCGCCCAGATCGATGATGCGGCGCGGCTGGAGCGTCAGTATCGCTTGTTCCGACTGGGGATAGAAGGATCGCTCGCCGATCCAGCGGGAGGTCCGCGCGACCAGCTTGCCATCGCGGGGATAGAGGTTGGCGGCGCGTTCCCAGTCGGCGGCATATTCGCGGGCATGATCGATGAGTGGGCCACAGGCGCGCAGGGACCAGGAGAGGTAACCGGTGCCATTCACCATGTCATTGAATATGGCCGACCGTCTGTAGTGCGACGTCATTCCAGCGCCATCCGCCACTGCTGCCGTTTCGATCAGTCCCGCAATTGTGAGGGCGCGCAGATAGCGTTCCATGAGTACGGCGGAAAATCCGGATGCAGCGGCCATGGAAGCCGCGTCCATCAGGGGCGTCTCGCGTAGGTAGTCGAAAACGCCATATTCCTCGGCAAGTTCAAACAGAACGGCTGCACCGGCAAAGGCCGATGCTGCTGGCAGTTTCGATGCGTGCCCCGGGGGAGGCTGTTGGCCAACTCGCCCTCGAGTGCGCCATGGATGAGCTCGCCGAGACTCTTGGGATCGATCCTGTTGAACTGCGCCTGCGCAACGAGCCGCCACGCCATCCGGAACTCGACGTTCCTTTTTCCAGTCGCTCACTGGCGGACTGCATGCGTATCGGTGCCGAACGCTTCCATGAAGAGCTACCCGGTTTTGACGCGATCATGGCTCACTTCGAAACTCTGCCCCGCTTCGATCGGAGATGGCGCAACAAGGTCATTGACCCAGCCTTTGCGACGATCCGCACCGTAATCTACACCCGAAACGCGAGCGCCTGACGCATTCTCAAACGGACTCTTATACCGCCAGGCCTCGAGACCTTTGATAAGCCTTGGACAGATAGTTCACTTCTTTCACGTGAACTATCTGTCCAAGCAAGACCGACATTTTGGCGCGCACCCCATTCCCGCTTGCTTCGTTACCATTGCGCGTGCCGCCTTTGTGGCCGTTGGAGCCGTGCACCAAACGTCACAAGCTGCGATTGCCGAGGCCCGCAATATACCGCAGCTGCAGGAAAGGATCAGCCGTGTTCAAATGGATTACAGCCGCCACGATCGCAGCCCTTTTGACTTCCAGCGGGAGCGCCAAAGAAATGTCTGACAATCAGAAACCGACAATCGTGCTGGTTCATGGTGCCTTTGCCGGCTCTTCGAGTTGGAATGGCGTAGTCAAGATTCTCAATGACAAAGGATACTCAGTCACATCAGCTGCCAACCCGTTGCGTGGAGTTGCCAGTGATGCGGCTTATGTCGCAGCCTTGGTCAAGAACATACACGCTCCGGTGGTTTTGGTGGGGCATTCTTATGGAGGATCCGTCATATCCAGTCTGCCCGCCGACGTGCAGAATGTGAAGGCGATGGTTTTCGTTTCTGCCTTTCAGCCAGAGGTCGGAGAATCCGCGCTGGAGCTCAGTGGAAAATTTCCTGGCAGTTCGCTCGCTGACACGCTCGCGCCACCGGTGCCCCTCGAAGGCGGAGCAAATGATCTTTATATTCAGACGGATAAGTTTCCTCACCAGTTCGCAGCGGACGTACCGCTTTCGCATGCATCGCTAATGGCGGTAGCGCAGCGTCCTGTAACGGATGTGGCGCTGAGCGAGACCGCGAAAACAGCCGCCTGGAAGAACGTGCCCTCTTGGGTGATTTACGGGACGGCCGACTTGAATATCCCGCCTGCGGCTATGGCGTTCATGGCGGAACGCGCAAATTCCAAAGTCACCGTGGTAGAAGGTGCGTCGCACGTGGTTATGGTTTCCCACCCGGCAGCGGTTGCCGACGTGATTATCGAAGCGGCCGAGAAATAGGGCATCAGTCACTGTCGCGACGGGCTGGACAACATGCGTGTCCGGTCCGTCCAAAGCCAGAGGAGTTAAATCATGGCAGCCCCGACGACGATCGGCGTCATGTTGTTTGCCGATTTCGAGACGCTGGATGTTTTCGGTCCGGTGCAGATGTGGGGCCACATGCCAAATTGCCGAATTTCCTTTGTTTCCGCAGACGGGAGACCCGCCCGATCGTCCCAAGGCGTGACGGTCGAGGTTGACCATAGCTTTCAGACAACGCCGTCCTTCAACGTTCTCATGGTTCCCGGAGGAACTGGAACCCGAAATCTGATTGACGACGCGCCCACCATTCAATTTTTGCGCGCCTGCGACAGATCGACCGATTGGACGACATCTGTGTGTACCGGCGCGGCTCTTCTGGCGCGGGCGGGTTTGCTAACTGGGCGAGCCGCCACGACCAATAAGCGCGCGTTCGAGTGGGTGCGCAGTCTGGACGAACATGTAAATTGGCAGGGGAGCGCACGCTGGGTAAGGGACGGGAAATTCCTCACCTCGTCGGGCGTCTCTGCCGGAACTGATATGGCACTTGCGCTCGTCGAGCTGTTACGCGGCCGGAAAGTCGCGGAAGGTGTTGCTCGTACAGCTGAGTATATGTGGAACCACGATCCCACAAACGATCCCTTTGCCGTAAACGTCGGCTGAAACGGGCCGATCGCGACAGGCGCAATCGGCCACGCGTTCACCCGTGAGCGGGATGGAGCAATTCTGGAAACCCAATGCGATCCAGGAATTGCTCGCGAACTCGATCGATAACCGCAAAACTGACGGCCGACCCGTCGCTGGCCGGATCAATCATCGTGCGTAGCGGCCGCTTGCCCTTGGCCATGGCAACAATCTTCACGACTGCGCGACCTACTGCATCGGGATCGGCATCATCAGGCACCGTGGCTGCTAGCGCATCGTTCATGCGATCGAGAAACCCATCGGGATAGCCCTCACTATAGGCCGCCGCGACAACCGCATCTGCTGGTTCGCCGGCATGGGCAAAATGGTTCGTCCCAGTCGTGAAAGCACCTGGAACGACAATCGCCGTTTCCACGCCAAAGGGGGCAATCTCCTTCGCGTAGCAAACCGCAAGCGCATCCATCCCAGACTTCGCCGCGAAATAGGGACCAAGCAGCGGCGGGACACCGCCTGCGACACTGCTGCTCGACGTCCAGATCAGGAGGCCCTCGCGGGCTTTACGCATATGCGGCAGAACGGCGCGGCAGACCCTGTGCGCGCCGAGCACGTTGACATCATATTGCTGCGCCAGTTGCTCAGGCGTGAAGGCCTCGGTCGGTCCTAGCACCATATGACCGGCATTCTGGACACAAACGTCGATACGCCCCTGCGCGGTGATTATGGAGTCGACTGCGGCGGCGATCGACGCTTCATCCTGAACGTCGAGCTCGATAGTACGCACATCGATCGATTCACGTCCGGCGAGCGCTGCCAAATCCGAGGCGGTTTCGGCGTTTTTGCCGGCGATGTCGCGCATTGAAGCATAAACAACGTGGCCGGCGCGAGCGAGATCGGTCGCCATCATCCGGCCAAAACCGCTTGATGCGCCGGTTACCAGTATGACTTTTGTCATTGGAGCTTCCTGCTTTTAGGTTTGACCCAGCGCAGAGCGCCGGGCCATCGAGCCTCATTCGTTACTGCCGGTTTCGGTGTGCGGCGTATTGAGCGTGGACAGCGTCTGGTCGAAGCGATTCTCACGCTCCGCATTTCGCAAGAAACCCACGCGCTGGACCAGAATCTCGCGCGGTGTGGGTGATTGACCAAACAGAGTCATCACTTCGTCGATGAAATCATCAAGGGGCAGATAGCCCTCGCGTGTTTCCTGACCAGGGGTGAGGCTGGTTTGCACAGCTGGCGGCACGAGTTCGATGATTTCCACCCGGTCGCCCAACGCATAACGCAGCGACACAGTATAGGAATGGATGCCTGCCTTCGTCGCGTTGTACGTGGGGGCAGCCACAAGAGGCACATAGGCTAGCCCCGAACTCACATTGACGATGACCGCATCGGGCTGTTCGACCAAATGATCGATCAGCGCATTGATCAGACGAATGGGTCCGAGAAGGTTGGTCGTTACCGTCGCCTCCGCATCTGTCAGATCGCGGGCATGATCGAGCGGCTCGATCCGCATGATGCCTGCATTGTTGATCAGCACGTTCACGTCCGGATGCTCGGCCAGCAACCGGTCTGCAAAATCGGCGATCCCTTCCGGACTGGTCACGTCGAGTTCGATCGCATGCATGTCGGCACGTCCCTCGATCGTATCGACTAGTGCTTCGCGCCGGCGCCCGGCGACGATGACCTTGTTACCGGCGTCGTGAAATCGATGCGCCAGCGCCTGTCCGATTCCCGAGCCACCGCCGGTAATCAGGATGGTATTGCCCTTCGTTTTCATCGGTACTCCTTTGCGTTTCTAGACAGTGAAATCGGGCAGACCCGCCAACAGCTTGTCAAGGGTGATCGGAAAGTCGCGAACGCGCATAGCGGTGGCGTTGTAGATGGCATTTGCCACCGCCGCGCCCGAACCGCAGGTACCAAGTTCGCCGACCCCCTTGACCATCAGCGGATTGGCCACGGGATCCCGTTCTTCTATAAACAGGACATCGATCGCCGGAATGTCGGCATGAACAGGAAGGTGATATTCGCCCAGATCGCGGTTCACTACCTTTCCCGTTCGGGGGTCATGAATAAGATCTTCAGTCAGCGCGCCGCCGATACCGAATACGATCCCTCCGATGGCCTGAGACGTCGCGGTCTTCATGTTCAGGATACGCCCGGCTGCAAGGACACTGTTCCAACGTGTGACGCGTGTTTCACCGGTGACAGCGCTCACCCGCACCTCGCAGAAATGCGCGCCATAGGATGCTTGGCTGAAGCGGCCATTGTTCTCGCCGGGCTCGACGCTCCCTTCGACCGTCAAGCCGCCCCCCGTCAAACCTGCGAGCGGGTAGCGAGCAGTCCCCGCGATCAACGTCCCATTGGCGAAGCGGGCGGTGTCGGCGGCTACGCCCGCTGCGTCCGCCAACCTCGCACGCAGCTTCTCGCAAGCCGCGTAGACCGCCGATCCCGCCGTCGCTGCACCCCAGCTACCGCCCGAACCGGCACTGCGGGGCGCGTTGGTGTCGCCGAGGCGCACATCGACCCTTCTGATCGGCACGCCCAGAAGGTCGGCCGCGATCTGCGCCAGGATGGTGTACGTCCCGGTTCCGATATCGGTCATCTCCGTTTCGATGGAAACGCGCGCATCCTCGTCTATCGTCAGGCGCACACTTGTCGGCCCGAACAGATTACCGCGCGCGGAAGCGGCCATGCCGTGCCCGATAAGCCATTCCCCTTCGCGCAAACTGCCCGGTATGAGGTTACGTGATGCCCAACCGAAGCGTTCGGCACCGATACGCATGCAGTCCGCCAGCGAGCGACTGGAAAAAGGAACGTCGAGTTCCGGATGGCGTTGCGGCTCGTTGCGCAGGCGCAGTTCAACAGGATCGATCCCAAGAGTCTCGGCGAGCTCATCCATGGCGCACTCGAGGGCGAGTTGGCCAACAGCCTCCCCCGGGGCACGCATCGAAACTGCCAGCAGCTTGTTCACCCGAACGACCTTGTGGTCCACCAGCCGGTTTTCGCCAGCGTAGAGCATATGCGTCGCGATGCCCGCAGGCTCGAAAAAAATCTCACCTTCCAGCTGATCGGTGATCGTTTCATGCGCGATTCCCGAAAGGTTTCCATTCGCGTCGGCGCCAAGCCGAACGCGCTGCCATGTCGCGGGCCGGCGCCCGGTGGTCTCGAACACGGTCTGGCGCTGCATAGCGACCTTCACCGGTCGCCCCAGTTGCTGGGCGGCAATGGCAGCGGCGGCAGCTTCAGGCATAAGCCCGAGCTTGCCGCCGAAACCGCCACCGACGAACGGCGATCGTATCCGCACCCGTTCTGCATCAATGCCCAGTACGGTCGCAAGCTGATCGCGCGATGTGACCGGCGACTGATACGAAGCCTCTACCGTAAGGCTGTCGCCATCCCACGCCGCGATGGCGCAATGCGGCTCCATGGCGGCATGGCTGTGGCTCGGTGTCGTCCAGATGTTGTCCACGGTCGCTTTGGCATCTGCCATCGCGGCTTCGACATCGCCTTGCTCGGTATGGATGAGAAACAGGCCGAAAATGTCGTCGGTCGGCGGCTCAGCCTTGTCCAGCGCGGCCATCATGTCGAAGACACCCGCTTGGCCTTCGCACTCGACATTCACCATGAGCGCTGCTGCACGCGCCTGCTCAAAGGTTTCCGCAACAACTACGCCGATCGGCTGCCCGAAATAGGCGACTTCCTCAACGCCTTGCACCGGTGCTGCCGCCCCCGCGAAATCGCCGCCGTTGCGGATCAGCCGCTCATCCGTCACGATGGCAAGCACACCGGGCATACCAGCGGCTACATCCGTGTCGAGCCGCGTCACTCGACCCTTGCCAATCGGGGCGCGAAGCAGAACGCCATGCGTTAGTTCGTCGGGGAAATGCTCGGCAGCGTAGCGGGCATGTCCCGAAACCTTATGCGGGCCATCGATCCGATCGTGTGGGGTGCCAACCAAAGGCTGCGACGCCGCGTCGAGAAGGCTATGCTCGAAAGGGGCGTCCATCTTAATGTGAGCCTTCATTGCCCATCCTCCCGCACGAGTTCCGAAAGGCAGGCGATAAGCGTTCGCCTAAACAGGGGTATCTTGAAGTCGTTCGTTCCATATCCGCGCGCGTCCGCCAGGATTTTGTCGGCGACGCGTTCGAAAAGGTCGGTATCGACCGTGCTGTCCAGAAGCATCGATTCCGCCTCACGATTGCGCCAGGGCATCGTGCCGATCCCCCCAAAAGCAAGAGCAGCGTGCTTGATCCGTCCGTTCGCGACGGCGAGGACGCCCGCTACCGAGACGAGTGCGAACGCATAGGAGGCGCGGTCGCGCACCTTGCGATACGTCTGCCGCCCTTTTGGGGCTGGTGGGAGTTTGACCCCGGTGATGAGCTCTCCTGGCTCAAGGTCGTTTTCGATATGCGGTGTATCGCCGGGCAGCCTGTACAGCGTATCCAGCGTCAAAGTCCGTCGAGTACCATTTGCTGCGATTGTTTCGACCTCGGCACCAAGTGCCCGCATTGCCACGGCCATGTCCGACGGATGGGAAGCTATGCAATCGGGCGATGTGCCGAGTATTGCCATGATGCGATTGAACCCGCTGATTGCGCTGCATCCGGAACCGGGTTGCCGCTTGTTACACGGGACTGCGGGGTCATAGAAATAGAAGCAGCGCGTCCGCTGGAGCAAATTGCCGCCGGTCGTGGCCTTGTTGCGGAGCTGCGCCGATGCTCCCGCCAGGATCGCACGCGATAGCATTGGGTAGTGCGCGCGAACCTGAGGATGCGCAGCCAGTTCGGCGTTCGTCACGAGAGCGCCGATATGAAGCCCGCCATCCGAGGTTTGATCAATAGCCTTGAGGGCCAACCTCCCGATATCGACAAGATGCCGAGGGCGCTCGACACCAAGCTTCATCAAATCGAGAAGATTCGTGCCGCCTGCGATAAAGCGACCTTCTCGGCGTTGCTGTGCCGCGAGCAGCGCTTCGTCGATTGACGTGGCGCGGAGGTAGTCAAACGCGATCATATCGCCTTGTCCTCGCCTTGCTGCGACCAGGCCGAGATCGCTTCAACGATCCGAGGATAGGCAGCGCAACGGCACAGATTGCCGCTCATCCGCTCCCGTATTTCCAGCTCGTCAAGCTGGGGGCCATCATCGATGTCTTGGGTGACATGGCTTGGCCACCCTTTTTCGACCTCGCCGAGCATCCCGATTGCCGAACATATCTGGCCCGATGTGCAATAGCCGCATTGAAAGCCATCCGAGACGATAAATGCCGCCTGCAACGGGTGCAGCGCATCGGGAGTGCCGACGCCTTCGACCGTCGTGATCGCATCCTCAGTGTGCATCAAAGCAAGCGTGAGGCAGCTGTTGATGCGCTGTCCGTTGACGAGCACCGTGCATGCGCCACATTGTCCGTGATCGCAGCCCTTCTTGGTTCCTGTCAGGTGAAGGTGCTCACGCAAAGCGTCGAGCAACGTGACTCGCGCATCAACACTAAGGGAACAATCAACGCCGTTCACTTTCAAGCTCAGTTGCGCTTTCGTATCTGCCTCAATCCAGTTCACGGTGCCTCCCTTCGCGTGCTTGAAAGCTATATCGCACAAGGGCGCGCTGCCGTTTCGCGCCGATTTGTCGACCTTGCGGCGACGCTAAGGATCGGTTCTCAGAGAAGATCGTGGCGTGCCCGCGCACGCTCCTCCGCGCGGTTATGGTAGCGGCGTCTGAAGCGCTGCTTTAAATGCTGCATTGTCAAGGAAGGCGGTAACGGCGACAACTTGGCTGCCGCGTACGGTCATGATCCAGAGATAGGTGTTGTTATATTGCGACCCGTCGCGAAGAGGCGCGGTGCCATCCCAATAGACAATGACATCGTCGCCATCTGCCCAGATGCGCCGCACGGTCGGCTGCAATGGGCCGGCCAGTCGCGCGCGAAGAGGCATGGATGTGGCGTCGAGCAGCGCCTGCCGCGAATGATAGGTCGTGGCGACCGCAGGATCGAAACCCGTAATATGCCAGGTAGCATTGTCGGCAAGAAGGCTGAAGATATCGAAATCGCCGGACGCCCAACGAGCGAATGAGTCTTCAATTAGCTGGCGATTGGAAACCTCTTTATCGGTTGGCATTGGCGCTGTCTCCTGAACAACGGTGGCCGGCGTCGCGACAGAAAGCGCGGCTATGGCCAGAGTCATCATGAATGTGGTCATCGTGGTTCCTCTCTCTCTCTCTCTCTCTCTCTCTCTCTCTCTCTCTCGAGGGCTCACTTCTAACCACGACGCCACGGTTAGGTTCGTCGCCAAAATGTCTCGGTTGCGCGGAAGGTCAGGCCCCCGGTGTCGAAGCCCGCAGATGCCGCTTCACGTAGCTCTTGAATTCTTCAATGGCTGGAGATTGATATGCATCGGCCGGCGTATAGAGATAGCCGGGCCATCGCTTAAGATTCCATTCCGGTAAGACTTCCACCAGCTGCCTGGACTTCAAATGCTCCTCGGCGACTATGTCGAGCAGGCGCACTATCCCGTAATGCCCGAGCCCAGCCGCCACCAGGGACGGGGCATCATTCAGAGTCAATCCGCAGTCGGTCACGACCGGTCGATGTTCGCCGGACGCATTGACGAAATCCCAAATATGCGCCTTGCCAGTCACATCATCGAACATGCGGATGCAGCGATGCTCGCTGATAAGGTCGTCAGGTGAGCTGGGCACCCCGAAATTCTCAAGATAAGTGGGGCTGGCGCAGGTCACCACACGGCTTTGAACCAGAAGCTGCTTGTCGAGACCGCGTGATTCCGGTTCACCAAATCGAAGTGCGACATCAAAGCCCTCAGCCAGCATATTGTCGATCCGGTCGCGCGCCAAAATATCGAGCTTGATCCGCGGATGGTCGGTGAGAAACCGGGGTATGATTGGAAGAAGCAGATAGGGACCGAACGCATTGTCCGTCGAAATGCGCAACCGGCCCCGGATTTCAGCGGGATCCGAGGGCATTGCGATCCGGCCCAATCCTTCAAGCATTGGCATAGCTTCTTCAAGGAAGGTGCGTCCTTCGTCGGTCAGCTTGAGCGCTCTTGCATTGCGGTCGAACAGCCGCATTCCGGTTCGTTCTTCCAACCGGCTGATGGCCTTTCCGACGCCTGAGCGCGACAACCCGACCAGCTCCGCCGCCCGGGCGTAGCTTCCAGTCCGCGCTACGGCAACGAACACAGAAATACCGGCAATAATTCTGCCGTCGAACAGCACCAAATCACCCTTTCCTCGGCAACCGCTTCCCGAAAATGATAGCGGCAGCCTACAAGACTGGAGACATTTTCACTTGTGGAATCAATCTCCATTCTAAAAGTGCAGCCTCACGCAGGGGCGCTGCTCTTGATAGATATAAATCACTTTCAGCAATTTTTCTAAAGGCGGCAATCGATGGGTAGCTGACGAGAAGCGCGGCATCCCATTTTTCAACTTCTGGTCCTGCAAGTAGGCCTTTAACCTCGCCGATCCATATAGGGGATATGCCATCGACAGCCAGTTCAGCGGCAACCTCTCGAAATGACGGAATATACTCTTTGAAATATTTATCTCTGCCGTGATTAGGAGAGAGCCTCAGAAGGTTTAACATGACAATAGGGCATTCCTCGCCCGAACCTTCTATCAGAATATTAAGCTCTCGGAAATCTATTGGGTGAAGCATCACCAACTCCTCAAGTACAGTTTTTCACTAAATATATATTGTAAAAATTTTCAATCTGCAGAGCTGTTACTTTTTATTGTTTATGCCTTCGATTGATCGCCTGGCGTAGCACCCGATGTGGGGCGCCGGGTAAAAGCGTCTACGCCATAATCGCTGGGCATCCGTGTAGAGCTTATGTCCACTCTAGACGGACGAAACAGCGAAGAACTCGACTCGTTCAGTCGCGTTACCATCCCGACGAGGTTGCTTGTGAACCTGCTCGTTGGGCAGAGCCGCAGGGCTGCGGACTGCAGCGCGGCTGCCTGCGCTTGAGAGTATTCGAGGAAACGGGTTTTGATGTCTCAGAGAACACCCTTCGGGGCATTAAGCTTGAAAGCCAGCGCCGCGTCGGGTTCGTCTGATCGCCTGTTGCGACGGCTAGATGCCCCGTTGAAGGTTACCGGAACGGCAAAATACACCGCGGATTATCAACCAGATGATGTGGCGTATGCCGTGCTCGTTTGCAGCCCAATAGCCAGCGGCCGCATCATCACAATCAATGCCGCTGACACCGAATGCCTGCCAGGCGTGCTTGGAATCGTCTCGCACGAGAACGCGCCAGAATTGCTTCGTTCGCCGGCTCCGCAGTGGCCGAGCACCCCCGAAGAGCTACTGCGACGTAGCGATCACGGCGCGTGCCTCGCATTTGCCGACAGGGTAATCCGCTACGCAGGCCAACCCGTCGCCGCCGTAATTGCGGACACGCTCGCCAATGCCACAGCAGCGGCGCAAGTGCTGGAAGTCGAGTTTGCGGAAACATTAGCAACCACCGATCTGCGAGCCACTGAGGGTTATGCAAGTCCGCCCAGTTCCGGCGAAATTCCCGGCGGCGAGGCTGCAACCTCGGCGAGAGGAAATGCCGACGCCGCCCTTGCGTCATCGGCCGTGACTGTCCTCGGAACCTATCTCTCGCCTGCCGCCCATCACAATCCGATTGAAGCAGCTGCGACCATCGCCGAATGGAAAGCAGGCGGGCTGACCGTCTATGACGCTAATCAGGGTCCGCATATCATTGCCGCAGCTCTGGCGAGCGCGTTCCACATGGACAAGAGCGATGTCCGCGTCGTGTCAGGGTTTGTCGGTGGCGCTTTTGGCTGCAAACTGCAGCTTTGGCCGCATGGCTATATCGCTGCACTTGCCGCGAGATTGATTGAACGCCCCGTCAAACTCGTGCTCACTCGACCGCAAATGTTCACCGGCGTCGGTCATCGACCAGAGCTTATCCAGCATGTCGCGCTGGGGGCAGACCGTGATGGGCATCTAAGAGCGATTAAGCATGATGTGATCGTTCAGACTGGTATCCTCGATGAATATGTCGAAGGTTGCGTAGGCCGGACCCGCTCCCGCTATGCTTGCGCGAATGTAGCGGTGTCCACTCGGCTGGCACACCTGAACCTGCCAGCTGGCACATCCATGCGCGCACCCGGAAAGAGTACCGGATCCTTCGCGCTGGAAAGCGCGATGGACGAACTGGCTTCGGCGCTTTCGATCGATCCGATTGAGCTTCGCGTTCGCAACTTCGCATCCGTCGACCCGGAATCCGGCAAGCCTTGGTCAAGCACCGTGCTGAAGCAATGCTATGAAGTCGGCGCAGCTCATTTTGGCTGGCGTAGGGGCGGCTCGCGCCGCGGGGGCCGCGAAGGAAGGGTCCTGATCGGCCATGGCATGGCTTCGGGCAGCTACCCGCGCTACGCGTCAATGGCGACGGCACGGGTAATCGTGAACAGGCTAGGCCATGTTAAGGTCGTAACGGGACTGGCAGAAATCGGGACCGGCAATCCCAGCGTGATGGCACGGATTGCATCGGAAGCGCTCGGTGTTCCTTTTCAAAACGTCGAACTTGTGTTCGGCGATACTGATCAGCCCTTCGCGCCCCAAGCGGGCGGTTCCAGAATTGTCGCGAGCGTGGGCCAGGCAGTCCTGCTCGCCTGTGAGAACCTCCGCTCTAATCTCGTTCAAGTCACTCGAGAGGGGAGCGGCCGAGGTAGCGCCGAAATTCTCGACCTCCTGTCCCGTAGCGAATTGGCTGAAATCGAAGGGTTCGGGAAATGGTCACCCGACTCCAGTTCTGCCTACAGTGTCGAGAGCAATGCCGCGCATTTTTGTGAAGTGGCCGTCGACCCGGAACTGGAAACGATCCGTGTTCGTCGGTTTGTGAGCGCGGTCGATATCGGGCGTGTGCTCAGTCCAGTAACCGCGCGATCGCAGATTATCGGTGCGGTGACGATGGGCCTTGGTCAGGCGCTCTGGGAGGAAACCCATGTCGATCACCGCTTCGGGCGCTACGTCAACACGGACCTTGGCGAATATCTCGTTCCGGTGAACGCCGATATCCCAGACATCGACGTGCTTTTTGTTGGCGAGCCCGATCCGGCCAACGGGGTGTTAGGCGCAAAAAGCGCAGGAGAAATCGGCATCGTCGGTGTGGCGGCCGCAGTCGCGAATGCCGTTTTTGACGCGACGGGCAAACGCCCGCGCTCGCTACCCATCCGTTTTGACACGCTTGACTGCGAAGGATCAGATGCATGAAGCACTATATTCTCTTCCTCGAATTCAGCGAATCCTACGAGAAGCGCCGCCCCGAATTTCGGAACGAACACCTGACAAAAGCCTGGGCGGCGGTGGAACGAGGCGAACTTGTTCTTGCCGGGGCGCTGACCGATCCGCTCGACACTGGCGTGATCCTCTTCAAAGGGGACGGGCCGGAGATCGTCGAAAAATTCGCCAGAGAAGACCCTTACATAAACAACGGGCTCGTACGGAGTTGGAAAATTCGTGAATGGGCAACGGTGGTCGGAGACGATGCCTCATCAGTCATTCGGCCCGACTGATGGCGCAGACACCGGCTTTACCTCCCGACCATCCTGCGAGTGCGCCTGTGGTGTCGCTATCGGTCAACGGTAGTCCGCAATCGATGGCTATCGACCCCCGCATGACGCTGCTCGACGCTCTACGCGAGGCTTTGGGTATGACTGGCACCAAGAAGGGGTGCGACCAGGGTCAGTGCGGCGCTTGCACGGTGCTTGTCAACGGACGGCGCATCAACAGCTGCCTAACATTTGCGATCATGCATGATGGCGACGAGGTCACGACGATCGAAGGCCTCGGATCGGTCGAGCAGATCCATCCCATGCAGGCCGCTTTTGTTGAGTATGACGGGCTTCAATGCGGCTATTGCACACCTGGTCAGATCTGTTCCGCGGTAGGTGCCTTGGACGAATTCGGCAAAGGCATGCCAAGCCATGTGACAGCCGATCTAAGTGACATCTCGCTATCCGACGACGAACTTCGCGAGCGCATGAGCGGGAATCTGTGCCGCTGCGCAGCCTATCCAAACATTATTGCGGCAATTCGCAGCGTAGCGGAGGCACAATCATGAGGCGGTTCACCTATGAAAGAGTGTCCACTCCAACTGACGCTGTCATGGCGTTCGCGAGAACGGCCGGCTCTCGTTATATCGCGGGCGGCACCAACCTTATTGATCTGATGAAGTTGGGTATCGAGGGGCCTGCGCATCTTATCGACATCAATCGCACCGGATTGGATAGCGTCGAAGATATACCGGAAGGCGGGTTGCGCGTTGGAGCCCTTGTTCGGAACGCTGATCTGGCAGGCGACCCCAGGGTCGTCAGCGGTTATCCGGTCCTCACACGCGCACTGGTGTCCGGTGCATCCGGCCAACTCCGCAACAAGGCGTCCACGGCCGGCAATCTGCTCCAGCGCACCCGGTGCGCTTATTTCTATTCGGCTGACCTTCCTTGTAACAAGCGACAACCGGGGGCGGGTTGCGCCGCTATTGGCGGACTGTCTCGGGGGATGGCGGTGGTCGGTGGCAGCGCAGCGTGCATCGCCACGCACCCATCCGATATGGCGGTCGCGCTTCGAGCACTTGACGCGATCGTCGAAACGATCCGGCCCGACGGTGCAGCACGATCGATACCGCTTGCCGATCTGCATCTATTGCCGGGGAAAACGCCCCATATCGAAACCAGCCTGGCGCCGGGAGAGCTTATAACTGGTGTGATACTGCCTGGACCTCTTGGTGGAATCCACCGCTATCTCAAGCTCCGAGATCGGGCATCCTACGCGTTTGCGAACGTCTCGATCGCTTTGGTCGCGCATTTTGAGGAGCACGCTCTTCGCGCGGTTAGAGTCGCCTTCGGCGGCGTTGCGCCCAAACCGTGGCGGGTGGAAGCGGCAGAAGCCGGGATCGCCGACATCCCCGATCCGGCGGGACACATCGCCGATGCAGTTTTTGCGAGCGCCCAGCCAACCGCCCAAAATCGCTTCAAGCTCCGCTTGGCACGCAAGGCTCTGACCGTCCTCCTAGACGATGCGCGGGCTGAAGCGCTCGGAGATAAGCGCACTTAGCGCACCATATTTCGCAATCAACACGAGATGGAGATTGATGATGCTTTCACGACGAAAACTAGGTGGACAGGGCCTCGACGTGTCTTCGCTTGGCCTCGGCTGCATGGGCATGAGCCATGCATATGGCCAACCGGATGATACAGAATCGATCGCGACGATCCATCGAGCAATAGACCTGGGGTGCACCTTCTTCGATACGGCCGAGGTCTATGGCCCGTTCACCAATGAAGAACTGCTCGGGCGAGCGCTCAAGGAGCGACGCGACGAGGTGCAAATTGCCACGAAATTCGGTTTCGTCATCGGCCAGGGCTTGTTCGCTGGTGTAGACAGCAGTCCGAAGCATATTCGTGAGGTTGTCGAAGCGTCACTCAAGCGGTTGCAGACCGATCGGATCGACCTTCTGTACCAGCATCGTGTGGACCCCGCGACGCCGATTGAGGATGTCGCAGGTACAGTGAAAGATTTGATCGCGGAGGGTAAGGTTCTGCATTTCGGGTTGTCGGAAGCAGGCGCCGATACGATCCGCCGCGCCCACGCCATTCAACCCGTTTCGGCGCTGCAAAGTGAATATTCCATCTGGGAACGTAATCTCGACGACCAGATCATGCCGCTGCTGAAGGAACTCGGAATCGGGCTGGTCCCGTTTAGCCCACTGGGGCGGGGGTTTCTGACTGGCACCGCCAGGCGAGCGGAAGAATACTCCGACAATGATTTCCGCGCGACGGGGGATCCTCGCCTGCAGGGCGCGAATTTCGACGCCAACATGCGCATCGCCGAACTCGTGCGCGAGATCGCCGAGCCGCATGGCGCGACCGCTGGCCAGGTAGCGCTCGCGTGGCTTCTCCAGAAACGCGATGACGTCGTCCCGATCCCAGGGACCAAACGCAGGACCTATCTCGAAGAGAATCTGAAGGCAGACGTCCTCGAGCTGACACCTAGCGATGTGGAGCGGCTCGACGCTGCACTGACCACATTCTCAGTTTCTGGCACACGCTACGGCGAGGCTGGCCTGGCTATGGTCGATCACTGACGCCCTCTTAGCCGAAAACCGACGGCGTGCGATCTGCCCTTAAGCCCCAAAGCCATCAGCCACCCCGGTCCGCGGAACCTGGGAGTAAGTCATGACCGGCCCCCTACGTAGCCGCGGCTATAGGCAGGAATGTCCCAGATCCGGTGTTCGGCGGCAGTGGAATAGACCCTTTGCGGTCGCTCAGCTGCTAGACTCCGAGCCATCTCCGGCCGGCATGGCTTTTCTTCGCTAAGGTGCTTGCTGAATGCCGCCCCCAAGATGGCACACACGATGCGCCAACGGCCATTGGCCAAAAGCGCTCCAGGTTGATACCGGTTCCGACGCTCTATCATTGGCGCATGATACTGCCGCGCAGAGCATTGGCACCTTCCTCAATTTATCCACTACGAGGCGCAAGTCACGTCTCTATGAGCTGCTTTTACATGTACAAAGAATTATTCTAATATTCGGCCGTGGCCGAGGGGCAAACTACGGGGGCGTGTGCGATGGATACAGCGATTGCGAGACGGCGGTTCTTCGCGGCCGAGACGCGCTTTTTTGCAATCACCGCCATCGTCATGGCGCTCATCAATGTTGGGGCGTTCTCGTTCTTTGCAGTGATGGGCATATCATCGTTTCGTGCTCCTGTTTCGGTGCACATCCACGCCATATTGTTCATGGGTTGGGTTCTACTGTTCGTCTCGCAGGTGTCGCTCGCCGCGACAGGATCGATTGGGCTTCATCGCAAATTAGGTTGGCTGGCCGTTGGCTGGGCCCTGGCCATGGTGGTCGTCGGCACCCTGTCGACGGTATGGAGCGCTCAAAAGGCGGCAGTGCCGTTCTTCTTCCTGCCCGCGCAGTTTTTGTTGATGAATCCGCTCAGCGTGATCCTGTTCGCCGCACTATTGATCGGTGGCGTGGTAAAGCGTCGCGATCGCGAGTGGCATCCACGCCTGATCATATGCGGCATGGCAGCTATCATGGGCCCCTCATTTGGACGGCTGCTGCCGGCTCCCCTGTTCATGTATTCGATGCTGACGGCAGTTTTCATTGGCATGATCGCATTCCCGGTGGTGGGCATCGTGCGGGACAAGCGGCGCTACGGAAAGGTGCATCCAGCCTGGTGGCTGGGCCTCGCTTCACTCCTGCTTCTCCAATTGGCCACTGAGACATTGGGCCGCAGTATGATCGCTGCGTCAATCTATGAGCGTGTGGTGATCGGGACGCCCGGCGCGCTCGTCCGGCCGCTTGTCTACCAATCCCCGCCGTTCCCAACTTCTTGATGGTGGTGTCATTGGCCATGTAGACTAAGCCCCTCGGACTGGATCGACCAACTTCAGCCGTTCCCATCAGCGGTTGGGAGCGACCGCTCATGCCGAAAGCTGTCGATCTCGGCCGTTCAGATCGTCGACCCGCGATCCCAAAAGCTGCCGATCGCTGAGAGGAATCACTCCCGATTTCTCATGGCCGAGGCTCCATTTCGAGAAAAGCAATCGGAGCCTATTTTGAAAAGCGGACAGGTTGAACGGCCTTCAGACTGAACGCCGCGGCATCGATTCCCGAATAGGTTGGTTCATGGGAAAGGGTGCGGCTTAGATCGACGATACGGTGATATAGGCGCCAATCGCGATCACGACGGCGGCAAAGCCCCGTTCGAGTAGCCCCTTGCGGGTGCCAAGAACCTTACCCAGTGAGATACCGCCGATCGTCCCAACGAGGCCCCCCATGACCAGCAACGCCGTCACACCCCAATCGACCAATCCTGATATCGCGTAGGAAGTAGCGGTTGTCAGCCCGAGTGCGCTGACGACGACCAGCGACGTGCCGATGGCGAAGGGCAGCGGCATCGCGGTCGCAAAGATCAGCCCCGGCACGATCAGGAATCCGCCCCCAATCCCGAAGAAGCCGGCGGCAAGTCCGACGCTCAGTCCGATCGGAACCAGGCGCGGCAGTAGCGCTGCGGCGCTGTCGCGGTTCAGCCGCACATCGGGCGCTTCCGCCATGCGACGTTTGCGCATCATCGACAGGCCGACCCCGATCATAAGCAGACCGAACAGGACGAGCAGCCGTTTTCCGTCGAACGCCTTACCCAGTTCGGCCCCCAGCGCCGCACCAATCATCCCCGACAACGCGAACACGCTGGCGCACCGCCACTTCACGCGGCCAGCGCGAGCATGACCAACCAGGCTGGCAAGTGCGTTGACCATAACGGCGACCGCAGCCGTCCCGATCGCGGCGTGCGGTGATTTTACGCCGACAACATAGATCAGGAGCGGCACGGCGAGGATCGACCCGCCCCCGCCAACCAAGCCGAGGATCAGGCCGATCACGCTTCCCGACACGAGGGTGGCAAGGATGGCGGCGGTGTCCATGATTGCATCAGGGCCCCATGCGCCGATTCCACGGCATGACGCGCAGCAGGTTGGCCATGCCGCAGCTTCCCGTCACACCCGCGAACATCAGCCCGGCGCCGGCAAATCCTGACAGGCCCAAAAAGCCGGGGGAGACAAACGCGCCCAGCAGCGCGCCGGTCAGCACTAAGGTACCAGCGGTAATCTGCACTTGCCGCATGATCTCCAGCGGTTGCGACCGATCGGCGACAGTGGGCTGTCCAGCCTGTCGCCACGCCTCAATCCCGCCTCCGAGGATATAGGCCGTCGCGCTTCCCGCCGCCGCACCGAGTTGCGCAGCATTTGCGGCGGTGCGCATCCCCGACTTGCAATGGAAAATGACCGGGCGACCGTCACGCGGTAGATTGCTGATCTTGTCGAGCGGCACGTTGATCGCGCCGGGAATGCGCTCACGTGCATGTTCGTCGGCGCCGCGGATATCGACTAGGCGCGCTCCGGCTTCGATCGCGGCGCGAGTATCGGCAGGTGAAAGGGACGCAAGAGTCATCGCATCAATCCTTGCAATAAAGCTGGTAGAGGGTTGCGAGCAGCGTTTCGACGCGGGCGTCTGCAATGGCGTACCAGAGCGTCTGGCTCTCTCGCCGATAAGTGACGAGGCCTTCGTCGCGCATCCTGGCGAGGTGCTGCGAACAGGCCGATTGCGACAGGCCGACATCGCGCGCCAGATCGCCAACCGTCATCTCGCCATGCTCGACCAGTTTGCACAGCAGCATCAGCCTGCGCGAGTTGCCGATTGCCTTCAGCGTGTTGGCAACCTGCCCGGCCTTCGCTTCGAATGTCGCCAGGTCCATCGGCGGTTTAAGCATTATCGCTACTCCATTAGGTATTGCTTATGTAGTATATCCTAATATATTAGCAAGCACTAACGGAGGAAATCATGACCCAGCCCTTTATCCAGGCGTTCTTCGACGAGCCGACTAACACGATCAGCTATCTCGTCGGTGATCCCGCAACGCGGACAGCGGCGGTGATCGATCCGGTGCTCGATTTCGACATGGCGAGCGGCCTTGCCGATACGCGGTCGGCCGAGCGGATGGTCGCCTTCGCACGCGAGCAGGACTGGCGGATCGCCATGGTGCTCGAAACGCACGCCCATGCCGATCATCTGTCGGCTGCCCCCTTCATCAAGGCGCACACCGGCGCATGGGTCGGGATTGGTGCGCACATTCGGGACGTACAGAAGATCTTCCGCCCTGTGTTCGCGATGAACGACCTGAAGACGGACGGTTCGGACTTCGATCGGCTGTTCGAAGACGGCGACCGATTTGCGATCGGCACAGTGGAGGTCGAGGTGCTGCACGTCCCCGGTCACACACCAGCTGACGTGGCCTATCTGATTGGCGATGCGGCGTTCGTCGGTGATACGCTGTTCATGCCCGACTATGGCACCGCTCGCGCCGATTTCCCCGGCGGGGATGCACGCATGCTCTATCGCTCGATCCGCCGCCTGCTCGCATTGCCTGACGAGACGCGCCTGTTCCTATGCCACGACTATAAGGCACCAGGTCGCGACGATTATCGCTGGGAAACGACCGTCGGCGAGCAGCGTCGATCGAGCGTCCATGTCCATGATGGCGTGAAGGAGGACGATTTTGTCGCCATGCGGGAGAAGCGCGATGCTGGCCTCTCCGTGCCCAAGCTCATGCTGCCCTCGATCCAGGTCAACATCCGCGCGGGACACTTCGATGAAGCAGAAGCAAACGGCGTCACCTACCTCCGTATTCCGGTAAAATGGAAAGCTGGTGAGGGTAATCCCGTTTGACCATCGTTTTCGGGACGCTCGCGATCGGCAGATCTCGGCTAAACCTGCCGTCCGGCGAAGCCTGTGCGGATGGCGGATTTGTCCCAAAATGCCTCATTTATGCTGACCGAAGCGGGGCCGAATTGAGGGCCGCTTTTGACGACCTGGCTTTGCCCAGTGAACGTTGGCAGTCTCAGCGGGAGGCGCTGTTCCGTCTCGACGATTTTCCGGTTATCTTCCCATCGATAAGCAACTGGACACCCGCAAAAACCGCGTAGTTTGCGGTCCGTTCGGCGAGCACTTTGCTCGATGTTGCGCGACCATGATGAGCGCGCTGTCGATCTCCTTCCGGCGATATTTCGGGCATTGTGACGTGGTTTCGCCGGATTATTGCAGGCAGAGTCATCCCATGCTTTCGCGGCGTTCGTGGAAGATCAGCCGGTTGAAGTTATAGGCCAGGTTGCAAAGGGTGAGCTTCGCTTCAGCACGGGCCAGGCCGATGGTGCGGATGAACAGCCCGAACCGGTTCTTCTGATGCGCGAAGACATGCTCGACATGGGCCCGGATCGAGGACTTTGCGGCGTTGGCCCTCACGATCGCGCCTGGCATGGGCTTGCCCTTGGGTTTGCGGCGGTGGATCCGGGACGTGAGCATGCGATCCGACAACCACTTCTCGTTGCGCCTGGAGCGATAGGCGCTGTCAGCCCAGACCTCGGAGCCGGTGTTGCCCGTACTCACGACATGACGAAGGAGACGCCCGTCCGCGGCCGATGCGGACGTCACCGCTATCTCCCGGATGAAGCCGAAGCGCCGGTCGATGCTTATGTGCGATTTGTAGCCGAAGACCGGCAGGGCAATCATGGGCAATGGCGTTTCATCCGCGCGATACCGCCCTTCGCGCCATCGCCGTAGCCCAGTCCCTCAACCAGCCCACCGCGGAAGTACTCGAAGTCCACCGTCTGCGGCAGAACCTCGAGCGGATCGCCGTCCTTGCTCAGGGCCTCGAGATGATCGCTCAGACTGAACAGGGACTTGGGATCCACCACCGCTCTCCATGATCGCGCCGCATCAGCGAATCACCATAGCCCCCGAAACGCCATCGGTTTTCGGTGGTGTCCACCGCCGTCCGGATGAATTGGAGGCCCGTTTGCCTGCTAGAATCCTGGGGACTGGCGATATGTAGTTTGAACTGGTGTCCTGGGCACGTACGTCCCGTGGTGACCATGTTCTTGAACATTGATTCGTACCCCAACTGCATCTTGGAATGAGGGGCCTTGCCCTCTTTGACATGAGCAAATTTCGCCATCTGGCTGTTTTTGGAGTGGTTCGGCGGCGCGGCGCATAACACGGAGAGAAAAGCTGATGAAATGTCGGACGAAGGCCGCTGGGCTCGTTCTGGTCACATTGATATTCGCTGCGGGCAGCTCGGCCAAGCCAGCCAATGCCCAACAATCTTCGCCCGCCAGAGCGTTGCCGTGGATGGCACCCGAGATTGTTGCACAACAACAATCCGCACGTTCCGATGCCGAGCGGGAAGCCATCGCAAATCGCCGCGCCAATCTGCTGCTCAATTCAATGACACTGCCGCAAAAATTGCAGCAATTGGCTGGAAGCAAACCGGAAATTCTTCCCGAATTGCCGCACTGCTTTGGCGGGCGGCATGTCAGTGGCATTCCTGAATTGGCTATCCCGACTTTCCGCATAACCAATGGCCCGGTCGGGGTAGGCCAGAATGACTGCATCGCAGCGAGCCTTGCCACCGACGTTGCTGCGGGCCGCGTTCCGATCACGGTGGCCTACACCCATCCGACCTCAGCACACGCCACCGCGCTGCCCTCAGCGCTTGCCGCCGCCGCCGCTTTCGATCCCGCAGCGGCAAGAACGTATGGCGAGGTGATCGCGGCCGAAATGAATAATCTGGGTCTGCACGTGTTCGAAGCTCCTGGCGCAAACCTCGCGCGGTTGCCGATACTCGGTCGGAACTTCGAGTATTTTGGAGAAGATCCCTATCTTACCGGGGTAATGGCCGTAGCGGAAACGCGGGCGGTCCAAGACGCCGGGCTGATAGCGATGGTAAAGCATTACGCCGCCAATGAGCAGGAAACCAACCGAATGACCATTCGCACGAGAGTGGATGGCCAGACATTACGGGAACTTTATCTGCTTCCATTCGAAATGGCGGTAAAGGACGGCCGGGTTGCTTCGGTGATGTGCGCTTACAACTATGTCAACGATCTGTCTTCCTGCGAAAACGGGGCGTTGATGAACGATGTGCTTCGTGAGGAATGGGGGTTCACAGGTTACGTTCAATCCGATTTCTTCGCTATGAAAAGCACGGCGGCAACGATGAAGGGCGGGATGGATCATGAAATGCCGCTCCCCAGCTTTTGGTCGCCTGAAAAGCTCACAAAGGCGTTGGCGGCGGAGGAACTGTCGCAAGCCGATATCGATCGTGCGCTGGTGCGACGCTATGCCCAGACGTTCAAGGCTGGGATCTTTGACCGGCCGCTCGTTCAGACCCCGATCGATTTCGCCAGGGGTGGCGCCCAGGCGCGAACGGTTGGAACCGCCGGGGCGGCCCTGCTGCAAAACAACGGGGCGCTGCCATTCCGGCGCGACGTACGGACGATCGTCATGATCGGCAAGGCATCGCAGCCTTACGCACAGCAGGCGGTATCAGGAGGCTCGCGAACCGGCGAACCCATGGGTTCGGGCGGCGGCAGCTCTGATGTCGTGCCACATTATACGATAAGCCCGGTCGATGGTTTGCGCAGCGCTCTCAAGGAGCTTGGGATGCAATCCGCGATTGTCAAACTCGTCCTCGTCGATGACGCAAACGAGACTGCGACGATCGATGGCGCTCCGGTGAGTTTCGCTGATGCATTGAAGGCTGTTGGAGCGGCCGACGCGGTGTTGATGATGGCGGGGACAATTTCCGAGGAAGGCGCGGACCGCGCAACCTTTGTCGATGCCGCTGGACGAAAACTGGCAAAGGCGGCGAGCGATGGCAACTCCTTGGATTGGTATGCCACCCGCAACGATGTTATCGCCGTAGCCAGAGAAAATGCGGCCAATACCAAAGCGGCAAGCTTAGGCGGCCTGACCCGGGTGACGCTGGCCAAAAACAGTAATACCGTAGCGATGCTGCATGCGATCATGGCGACGACATCGACCAGCGGACGCGCGATGGCACGGAAAACGGTTTTGGTTTTGAAGGACAATGCCGGGGTCGCCATGGAACCTGCCCTGGTAGGCAAAAAGGGGCCGGCGATTCTCGAAGTCTGGTTTCCCGGGCAGGAAGACGGCAATATCGTCGCAGACCTCCTGCTTGGACGAAAGAACCCGGGCGGCAAGTTGCCTGTTACATTTCCCTATGTCGGCAGGGGATTTCTCGACAGCATCACCCCCGCCCAATTTCCCGGCGAGAGTAGTGCCGACAGCAAGACGCAGACCGTTGTTTATTCAGAGAAGTTGCATATCGGTTATCGCTGGTATGATGCGAACATCAGCGGCAAATGTGCGCCCCGCGCAGGCAAGAATCCTTGTGTAGCCTTTCCGTTTGGACACGGGCTGTCCTACACTACGTTCGCCTTGGGCAAGCCCCGCCTCGCTTACGACGACGTCAATGGCACCTGGAAAGTAAGCACAACGGTCCGCAACTCCGGAACATTCGCGGGCAGTGAAGTAGTCCAGGTGTATATTTCGCTTCCGTCCAGCACGGACTCGATCGGCGCCGCTCAGCCCCCCAAACGGCTCATCGGATTTCAGAAGGTGGAATTGGCGCCAGGGCAGTCGCGCGCAGTGACCATTACAATCGATCCAAAAGCCACTCATCATCCCCTCGGAATATGGAGTGCTGCCGATGCAGCCTGGGTTACCCCGGCTGGAAGCTACAGAGTATGGCTCGGGCGATCATCGTCTCCAGCCGACATAACTGAGGCGGGAAAGATAAGAATCGAAAATTAGTTGAAAGTCGCGGGCTGAGCGGCTCGGTGCAATGGGTTCGGGCCCTGACGTAGATCACCGTGTCGGTGCCCACGGAACCCTGCACTTTTATCAATGATGGGGTTACAGTGCCCGGTTCTCGGCTTGGCTGCCCATATAGAAAGTGTGGCAATAAGCAATATATCCGTTATCCTGGATATATGGATAACGATTCGGCAATCGCTGCGCTCGGCGCGCTTGCGCAAGGCACGCGACTTGAGACTTTCCGGTTGCTGGTCCGCCACGAACCCACTGGCTTGGCAGCCGGCGAGATCGCTCGCCAGCTGGACGTGCCGCAAAACACCATGTCGGCGCATCTTGGGATACTCGCCCGCGCCGGCCTGGTCCGATCCGAACGCCATAGCCGGTCGATCATCTACCGCGCCGATCTGGACGGCCTGCGCGCATTGACGCTGTTCCTCGTCAAGGACTGCTGCGCGGGCAGTGCAGAGATTTGCGCGCCGCTTATTGCCGAACTCGCTCCCTGCTGCTGAAAGGACGCCCTATGGCCGTCGATATCATCATCTATCACAATCCCGAATGCGGCACCTCCCGCAACGCCCTTGGGCTGATCCGCAATGCCGGCATCGAGCCGCACGTCGTCGAGTATCTCAAAACGCCCCCTACCCGCGCGCTGCTGGTCGACCTGGTCGTCCGCGCCGGCATTACCCCCCGTGATCTCCTGCGCGAGAAGGGCACGCCTTATGCGGAGCTTGGCCTGGGTGACCCGTCGCTGTCCGACGACGCGCTGGTGGACGCGATGATGGCGCATCCGATCCTCATCAATCGGCCGCTGGTCGTCTCTCCGCTCGGCGTGAAGCTGTGCCGGCCATCCGAAGCCGTCCTCGATCTGCTGCCTGTCGATCAGCTCGGCGCGTTCGCCAAGGAAGACGGCGAGCAGGTGGTCGATGCTTCGGGCCAGCGCGTCGCCTGATGCTTATTGCCCTACTGATCTTCGTCGCAACGATCGCGCTCGTCATCTGGCAACCCAAGGGCCTCGGCATCGGGTGGAGCGCGATGGGCGGGGCCGTATTGGCGCTGCTGGCGGGTGTCGTCACCTTGCCCGACGTGCCGGTGGTGTGGGGCATTGTCTGGAATGCAACGGGTGCGTTCGTCGCCATCATCGTCATCAGCCTGCTGTTGGATGAAGCCGGGTTCTTCGAATGGGCGGCGCTCCATGTCGCGCGCTGGGGCAGGGGCCATGGTCGCCGGCTGTTCGTCCTGATCGTGCTGCTGGGGGCAGCGGTGTCCGCGCTGTTCGCCAACGACGGTGCGGCCCTGATCCTGACGCCGATCGTCATCGCCATGCTGCGCGCGCTGGGATTTCAGGACAGGGCGACTTTGGCGTTCGTCATGGCGGCAGGGTTCATCGCCGACACCGCCAGCCTGCCGCTGGTGGTCTCGAACCTGGTCAACATCGTGTCGGCCGACTTCTTCGGCATCGGCTTTGACGACTATGCTTCCGTGATGGTGCCGGTCAACCTGGTGTCGATCGCCGCCACACTGGGCGCGCTGCTGATATTCTTCCGGCGCGATATACCGCAAGATTACGATGTGACCGCGCTGCGCGCGCCCGGAGCCGCGATCCGTGACGTGGCGACCTTCCGCGCCGGATGGATCGTCCTCGCGCTGCTGCTCGCCGGCTTTTTCCTTCTCGAACCGCTCGGCGTGCCTGTCAGTGCCGTTGCCGCGGCGGGCGCGGTCCTGCTGGTGGTGATCGCGGCGCGAGGTCATGTGATCGAGACCGGCAAGGTACTGCGCGGCGCGCCGTGGCAAGTCGTGATCTTTTCGCTGGGCATGTACCTGGTCGTCTATGGTCTGCGCAACGCCGGCCTGACCGACTACTTGGCGGCGCTGCTAGATCGCGCCGCCCAAGGCGGTGTGTGGGGTGCGGCGCTGGGGACGGGCGTGATCGCGGCCGTCCTGTCGTCGGTGATGAACAATCTGCCGACCGTGCTGGTGGGCGCTCTGTCGATCGACGCCGCGCATGCGACCGGGGCGGTCCGGGAAGCGATGATCTATGCCAACGTGATCGGCTGCAACCTTGGCCCCAAGCTGACGCCGATCGGCTCGCTGGCGACGCTGCTGTGGCTGCACGTTTTGGGGCAGAAGGGCGTCCGGATCGGATGGGGATACTATTTCCGGGTCGGGGTGACGCTCACCGTGCCGGTGCTCCTGGTCACGCTGGCAGCGCTCGCCTTGCGGATAACGATCGGATGACGGCCCTGATCTACATCGGCGCAGCGCTTGCCGAGATCGGCGGATGCTTCGCCTTCTGGGCATGGTTGCGCATGGGCAAGTCACCGTTTTGGCTGGCTCCAGGGCTCATCTCGCTGATCCTGTTCGCCTGGCTATTGACCCGCGTCGATAGCCCTGCGGCAGGTCGGGCCTATGCTGCCTACGGCGGCATCTACATCTGCGCCTCCCTCGCCTGGCTCTGGGCTGTCGAGGGTGTCCGGCCGGATCGCTGGGACATCGGCGGAGCGGCACTCTGCCTCGTCGGCGCCTGTATCATCCTTTGGGGACCAAGAACCGTCTGATGCCTATCCGTGACCTCTCCGAGCCCGGTCATCTGCCCGCGCTCGATCGGCGCTATGCGCTTCAACGGCCTGCCCTCGGGTTGGGTGCCGGCGATCCGCCTCCGCGCATCCTGCTGCTCTACGGCAGTCTGCGGGAGCGATCCTATTCGCGTCTGTGCATCGAGGAGGCGGCCCGGCTGCTGCAGTTCTTCGGCTGCGAAACCCGCATCTTCGATCCCTCGACGCTGCCACTGCCCGACCAGGTGGATAGGGATGACCATCCTGCGGTTCACGAACTGCGCGAACTCTCGATGTGGTCGGAGGGGCAAGTGTGGTGCAGCCCCGAACGGCACGGCCAGATCACCGGCATCATGAAGCTGCAAATCGATCATCTGCCACTCAGCATGGGCGGGATGCGCCCGACGCAAGGACGCACCCTTGCGGTGATGCAGGTGTCGGCGGGATCGCAGTCGTTCAACAGCGTCAACACGCTGCGCGTGCTCGGCCGATGGATGCGGATGGTGACGATCCCGAACCAGTCGTCGGTCGCGAAGGCCTTCGACGAGTTCGACGATGCCGGGCGCATGAAGCCGTCGAGCTATTACGACCGGATCGTCGACGTGATGGAAGAACTGGTGCGCTTCACGGTGCTGCTGCGCCCGCACACCGCCCGGCTCGTCGACCGGTACTCCGAGCGAAAGGAAGCCGGCGTGCCGATCGATCCGGCAACGGACTTGTCGACCATCGCCGTCGCCCAGGGGCGCTGAGCGGTTACGCGACATCAAGCCTTCCTCGATCATCGACCGCTGCTGGATACGGCCCGCTGGAGGCTGAAGCGCCCCAAAGGAAGCTCCGCGGCAAGCAACATGGCGTCAGATGATCAAGCGGCGGCCTTGCTCCCGCGCAGGTCCACCGTGGTATGAACACCGTTGACGCGCTGCTGGAGCTCGGCCGCTCGCGCACGCGGGTTGTAGAACTGGCGATACCACAGACGCCCCTTGTGGAACGGCCCATCGCCGGGGATCTGAAGGATATTGATGGCCGGCTCCTTGAATTTCCACAGCTCGAAATCCTGGGAGAAGGCAGCGAGCCCTGCTTTATGATAGGCGCGGGCGGTGGCGCGTTCCTCCTCCGTCGCCTCGCCGCTGGCCGCAGTCTGAGCCATGACAGCGAACCAGACGCGAACCTCGCCATCCTCGACCGGCGTGTTGCAGATCATCATCAACGACGGGTGCTTGCCCTTCATGCGGGATAGCAGGATGCCCGGCCCGGTGTACCAGGTGTCGGTTTCCAGCATTGCGCTGCCATCCACCAGCGTTCGGTGGCCAGAGGCAAAGCGCTGCCGCATGATCGGGCCATCAAATTCATTCTCGAAGAACATATTGCCCGACGACCCGTGGACCGGCGCGAAATGCGCATAGTCGGTCATGTTGTCGAGTATCTCCTGAGCATGGATCGGCAGCGTGCCCAGATGATCCACTTTCCATCGCACCCAACCTTCACCGGTGCGGTCCCATTCGGCGAAGTCGGGTAGCTCATAGTCGGGATCGCCTCCTTCCAGGTCATGCCACATCCAGATGCAGCCCGCCTTTTCCACGACCGTGTGCACCTTGATGCAGGCGGCTTTGGGGATCTTGTGCGTCGAATAGGGAATATCGTCGCACTGGCCTTCCGGGGTGAAGCGCCATCCGTGGGCGGGGCAGCGGATGGAATCGCCCTCCACCTGATTGCCGTCGCGCACGACATAGGATGTGCTGTTGCGCGCGATGTTGACGCGCATGTGCGGGCAATAGGCATTCATCAGCACCACGCGCCCGCTTTTACCACGGTACAGCGCCATGTCCTGCCCGAAGAAGCGGACCGGCTGGGGTTGCTGCGTCACGTCATCGGCTATCGCGACCATGAACCAGCCACGGGGGAAGGCCAGTTCGCCAAGGCCGTATTCGGCTGTCTTTGCCATGCTATCCTCCCTTCGGTCAGATGAAGCTATCGCCGTTCGGCGCGCCGAGCAGGACGCCGCCGAAATTGCGCCCGACCACGCCTGGGTTGTTGGCGACGTGCGCCCGCCCGGCATGAATGTCGCAGAATGCGCGGGCGACCGGGTTGCCGCGATAGATGGCCTCCGCGCCGCTCGCTGCAAAGATACGGGCGATCAGAGCGCAGCAGCGTCCGGAAATCTGGGCCGACTGGAACCGATAATGCAGCCGCGTTTCCAGCTCCGCCTGCTCCCCCGCGCGCGCCTTTTCGGTCAGGTGCGCGAAGTTCCGGAACAGCATGGCCTTCATCTCATCGATCGCGACGCGGGTTTCGGCGATCACCATCTGAACATCAGGGTCAGTCGACGCGCTCGCGCCGCTATTGGCGCTCCTGCGCTTGGCGCCATTTTCGATGAAGCAGTCCAGCGCGCCCTGAAGCGCCCCGATCGAAGAGGAAGAGACGGCCCGCACGAACACCTGCCCGAACGGCAGCTTGTACAGCGGCGCGGGATTGACCTTCGCGCCCGGATTGGTGGAGGCGAAGCCATCCTTGGACCGATGCGTGCGGTAGGCCGGGACATAGGCGTCCTCCACCGTCACATCGTGGCTGCCCGTGCCGCCCAGCCCGATTGTGTTCCAGATCGGCAGTACCTTGAAATCGGCCCGGGGGACGAGGAATGTCCAGAAGTCCGGCTCGCCCGTCTCGGGATCTTTGACCAGGCCGCCCAGAAACGCCCAGTCGCAATGGTCGACACCGCTGGAAAAGCCCCAGCGACCGCTGATGCGATAGCCGCCCTCGACCGGCGTGACCTGCGCGCGTGGCATGTAGGAAGAGGAGATGAGAGTGGCGTTGTCCGTGCCCCACACATCGTCCTGGGCCTTGGCATCGAACAGTGCGAGCTGCCAGTTATGCACGGCCACCACGCCCAGCACCCAGGCGGATGACATGCAGCCTTCGGCCAGCTTCATCTGCACCGCGTAGAATGTTTCGATATCCATCTCGTATCCGCCATGCCGGCGGGGCTGCAGGATCTTGAAGAAGCCCGCCTCCTGAAAGTCACGGATGGTCTCGTCCGGCACCTTGTTGCCCGCTTCGCAGGCGTCGGCCCTTTCGCGCAGCACCGGTACGAGCGCCGCCGCCCGGTCAACAAGATCGGCCATGGCGGGCGCGGTGGTCGCATTGGCAAGCGTCATATTCCCTCTCCTTGTAGTCAGGCCGCGTCGGCCAGTTTCGCCTGTTCGTCGGCGCCGAAGCCGATACTGAAATCATGGCCCCACAGGCTGGCCGATGTGCTTTCGAAAACGGTATGGCGGTCCCAGTCCATGACCCGCCCGCCGCAGCCATATTCCAGTGCGAAGCCGCCGGGCGTTTCGACATAGAAGCTGATCATGTGATCATTGGTGTGGCGACCCATCGTCGCCATCAGCCGTGCGCCGGATGCCAGCATCCGGTCATAGGCGTGGCCGACCTCGTCGATCGTCGCGACTTCCACCATGAGATGCACGCAGCCCGAAGGCACTTCGCCCTCGAACAGCGCAAGACTGTGATGGCGGCCATTGGCGCAGTGCAGGAAATCGATCCGCATCTCCGGCCCGTCTGGCCCTGCCGGACGGTGCACCATGAAGTCGGACAGGCCGAGCCCAAGCACGTCGGCGAGGAACTTGCGCGTCTCCGCAATATTTGGGGCGGGCAGTACAGCGTGGCCATAGCCCAGACCGCCGGTCACGAAACGGGTGCCCTGCGGCGAGCAGAAAGGCGTGAAGCTGCTCACATACCCATAGCTGATTTCATGCCGATTGCCCGACGGATCGCGGAACCAGACCATTTCGGTCACATGGCGCAGTGCGCGCTCCGCCTGGGTCGAACGGGTGTAGGCGATGCCGCCTGCGTCCAGCGCGGCGATGGCTGCGGCATATTGCTCTTCATTGCGGACTTCCCAGCCGCTGGCGGCATAGCCGTCGCGTTCGCCTTCGACGATGAACAGGCGTCCCGCGCGCTCGTCGATGCGCAGCGCCAGCCCGCCCGGCATCGCATGGGCGGAAAATCCGGCGATGTCCTCGGCAAAGTGCCGCCACTGCCGCAGATTGCGAGATGTTATGATGCTATAGGCAAGAGCCGCGACTTCCATGTGGTCCTCCACTCGCTGGTCGGGCGATGATGACCGGTAAGGCGCAGACGGGAATTGACGGGAGTCAAAATTCCGGAATTTTGTGTCGGTGAAATATGCCCTTTACGAGGAATTTACCGCATTAATGCCGAGAATGCTCGAAATATTCGTCGAAAATGTCCATAAATTCTACGCATTCGTGTGATTTTGATCTGCGTCAAGGCGCCGCTCTTTCCGCCGCCTTCTTATCGGCGCGGCCGAGCACTTTGAAGGCCGGCAGAGAGGAACAGCATGAACGTCCAATCGACCACAGCGATGCCGCCCACGCAAACCATCAGCCATGTGAACCTTCACTATCCTGCGCCGCAGGACGGCCCAGCGGCGGCTCTGCTGCTGGAAACGGCCGGACTGATAAAGACCCAGGAAATGCCCTTGCCACAGGGCGGCACCTTCTATCGCTTCACGACCAGCGCCGTGGACTTCAATGGTGGGGACAATATCGTCTATCTGAGCCCCCTTGCTGCCGCGACCGCTGAATTGCTCGCCGCCGCGCGCGACGCGCTGGGCTACGACACGGACCATGAGCACCCGGCTCTCGCCACCTATCGCACGGCGCATGCGGCAGACCCGGAATTTGATTTCCATGTCGGCTTTCTGCACAACTCTTTGGACGAGCTGGAGAAACGCTATCTCGCGCTACAGGCGTTGGAAGCGGATGACGCGCGCTTTGCCGGACGGCTTAAATTCCTGGTCAATCGCGCGCAGCCCGGCGACGCGGCCATCGATGCGCGCCTCGACAGGTCACCGGTCTTTCAAGGTGTAACGCGCTATACCTATGGCCGTAATGGCGTGCAGGCTTTTTGCGAAACGGATCTGATCGTCAACGGTCCGCTAGGCGGTGGCACCGTGCTTGAGTTCGACTATATCTTTCCCGGCCACGAGGATCATATCCTTGCCGTCGCGGATGACAGGCGCTGATGCGTCACCGGTCCCCTGAATCATTCGCGAAACATGGCAGACGTCATGGTGCCGCAGGCGTTGGGCGCACTAAGGAGGTGCGCCGACACCTTCAAAGCGCACAGCAGGAAGCATGGCCGGAATAGCCCCCGACCATGCGCATGAAGTCTCCAGCCCGATCCTGGGTGGTGAAAGTTGGCTGACCTTTGCCGCCGGATCCGCGTCAATTATCATATGAAATTTAGTTGCCTTAAAAATTCATCATTTTATAGATCTGCGCCTTCTCATTGATGGGCGGGGGTGGCCGTGGATAGTGTAGTGGAAACCGTTTGCGGCCTCGGCAGCCGAATATCGTGTGGATGGCAGATATGAGCGCGGTCCTGCCGGCCGCCAGTGCCCCCGTGGCCGGAGCTCGAGGGCTACGCGCGCGCCTGTTCATCATGATGGCGCTACAGATGGCGGTGTGGGGCGCTTGGGCGCCCAAGCTGTTCCCCTATATGACCATGCTCGGCTTCACCGCGAGCCAGCAGGCGCTGGTCGGCAGTTGCTGGGGCATCGCATCGATCCTGGGCATCTTCTTTTCCAACCAGTTCGCCGACCGCAATTTCGCGGCCGAGCGGATGTTGGCATTCAGTCATGCGGTCGGCGGGGCTTGCCTGTTGGGCGCGGCCTTCTCGAGTGCGTTTCTTCCCTTTTTCCTGTTCTTCCTGGGATATAGCCTGCTCTATGTGCCGACGCTGTCGGTCGCCAACACGATCAGTTTTGCAAATCTGCGCGATCCGGCTCGCGACTTTGGCAAGGTACGCATGGGCGGTACCGTCGGTTGGGTCATCGCCAGCTGGCCATTCATCTTCCTGTTGAGTGCCCACGCTGACGTCACGCAGGTGCGGTGGATTTTGGTCGTATCAGCCATCGCGTCCTTTGCGATGGCACTGTTTTCCCTGACGCTGCCGCATACGCCGCCGTGCCGGGACCGTCATTCCGATTCGCTCGCCTGGCGTGAAACGTTCGGCCTGCTCCGACAGCCCGCCATTCTGGTGTTGTTCATCGTTACCTTTATCGATTCTGTTGTCCACAACGGCTATTTCGTCGTGTCCGACGCCTTCCTGACCAACCGGGTGGGCATTGCGGGCAATCTGTCGATGGTCGTGTTGAGCCTCGGCCAGGTCGCAGAAGTCGTGACGATGGGCGTGTTGGGAGCCGTGCTTGCCCGACTGGGCTGGCGCACCACGATGATCGTCGGCATTCTGGGCCATGCGGCGCGGTTCAGCGTCTTTGCCTTCTTCCCCGACAGCGTGACGGCAGTGGTTGCAGTCCAGTTGCTGCACGGCGTCTGCTACGCGTTCTTTTTTGCAACCGTCTATATCTTTGTCGATGATGCATTTCCAAAGGATGTGCGGGTGAGCGCGCAGGGGCTTTTCAACCTGCTGATCCTGGGCGTCGGCAACGTGGTGGCCAGTTTCCTGTTTCCGATGCTGGTTGCCCGGTTGACGATCCGGCCCGGAACCGCGCTCGTCCCGCCCGAGGTTGACTATTCGACACTGTTCATGGTGCCGACGGGGCTTGCCTTGTTTGGCGCGCTGCTACTGGCAGTTGCATTTCGTCCCGCTCAGCGCGCGCCTGCACCTGTCCCACACTTGGAGGATAGCTAAATCATGACAGGCGTCACACGTCCGATCCGCCTCGCCATGGTCGGGGGTGGTCCCGACGCTTTCATCGGCCCGGTTCACAAGATGGCTGCAGAACTGGATGGCCGCTTCCGCCTTGTCGCGGGCGCCTTTAGCCGGGACGCTGGGAAATCGCGGGCCGCGGCAAGAGGCTGGTCGCTGGACGAGGCGCGGGGATATCCCGACTTCGAGACCATGATCGCGCAGGAGGCAGGCCGCGAGGACGGGATAGAGGCCGTGGCGATCGTCACGCCCAATCACCTTCACCTTCCAGTCGCGCGGGCGGCTCTCGCGGCAGGGCTGCATGTCATCAGCGACAAGCCCGCCACGGCGACCCTCGCCGAGGCGCTGGAGCTGCGGGACATCGTCGGGACGGCGGCGGCGCATTACGCGCTGACCTACACCTACACCGGCTATGCCATGATCCGTCAGGCGCGGGAGATGGTGGAGCGCGGCGATATCGGTCGGGTGCGAAAGGTGGTCGTGGAATATAGCCAAGGCTGGCTCGCGACAGGCGACGACGCGAGCAACAAGCAGGCTGCATGGCGGGTCGACCCGCATCTCGCCGGCGCGGGCGGGTGCAGCGGTGACATCGGCGTCCATGCGTTCGATCTGGTGGAGTTCGTTACCGGGCTGCGGGTCGAGAGCCTGTGCGTCAGCCTTTCCGCTCTGGTGGAGGGGCGGGTGCTGGACGATGACTGCAACGCGCTGATGAAGCTGGAGGGCGGCGTGCCGGGCGTGCTGGTGACGTCACAGGTCGCGACCGGCGATCGCAACGGTCTGCGCCTGCGCGTTTATGGCGAAAGAGCGGGGCTGGACTGGAGCCATGAACAGCCCGATCGGTTGATCGTCAACCCGGCGGAAGGTCCGACGCAGATTTTGCACAGCGGCGCGTCCTATCTTGGCGGCTCCAGCCTGGCCGCGTCCCGCCTGCCGACCGGCCATCCCGAAGGCTTTATCGAGGCGTTCGCGACCCTCTATCGCGATTTCGCCGACCTGATCGCAGGACGGACCCTCAGCGTGCCGTTGCCCGACATCGACAATGGCGTACGTAGCCTGGCCTTCGTGACAGCAGCGGTGCGTTCGAGCAGCAACGGGTCGACTTGGGTATCCATCGGAGACGTGGCGTAATGAAGACCATCAAGGGGCCGGGCATCTTCCTGGCGCAGTTCGTGGGCGCAAAGCCGCCGTTCGATACGCTCGAAAACCTGGCCGATTGGGCTGCTGATCTTGGCTATGCAGGTCTGCAAATTCCCACCGGCGTAGGCGGGCTATTCGACGTCGCACTGGGCGCTGAAAGCCAGACATATTGCGACGATGTGAAGGGCATGTTGGCGGATCGCGGGCTAGTGATCACGGAGCTTTCCACCCATCTGCAAGGCCAGCTGGTGGCTGTTCATCCCGCCTACGACGCGCTGTTCGACGGGTTTGCGCCGCCGGAGGTGAGGGGCGATCCGGCTGCTCGGCAAGAATGGGCGGTGTCGCAGATGCGCGCGGCTGCTGCGGCCAGCCGGCGGCTGGGCCTTGGCGCGCACGCTACTTTCTCAGGCGCGCTGGCCTGGCCCTATGTCTATCCCTGGCCTCAACGCCCCGCCGGACTGATCGAGGAAGCATTCGCGGAACTGGCGAAGCGCTGGCATCCCATCCTTGACGCGTTCGAGGATGCCGGGGTCGATCTCTGCTATGAAATCCATCCGGGCGAGGATCTGCATGACGGCGTGACGTTCGAGCGGTTCCTGGACGCGGTGGGCGACCATCCCCGCGCCAGCATCCTCTACGACCCCAGCCATTTCGTCCTTCAGCAATTGGACTATCTCGCCTTCATCGACCTTTACCAAGAACGCATTCGCGCATTCCATGTGAAGGATGCTGAGTTTCGTGCCGATGGCCGGTCGGGCGTTTATGGCGGCTATCAGGGTTGGGTCGATCGGCCCGGGCGTTTCCGCTCTCCCGGCCACGGCCAAGTCGATTTCGGCGCCATCTTCTCCAAGATGGCAGCGAACGATTATCCCGGCTGGGCGGTGTTGGAATGGGAATGCGCGCTCCTCCACCCGGAGGAAGGGGCAAGGCAGGGCGCGCCGTTCATTCGCGACCATATCATCCGCGTGACCGATCATGCATTCGACGACTTTGCCGCAAGCGGCGTTGACGCCGACCGCAATCGGCAACTGCTCGGCCTAGCCCGCGCCACCGTGGACAATGGGGGTTAGGGCGTGAACCTCTTCACCACTGCAAAGCGCCTGTCGCCCATAATGGCGATCCTTGGCACCTTTGGTCTCGCCGCCTGTGCCACAGGAGGCGTAACCACTCTTACAGGTTCCACCCAGGCGTCCGGAGTATCGCTGGGGCAGGATCAAGCGGGCGACCACTTTTATGCGCTCGACCAGATTAAACCCGCCAACGTCACCCAACTGCAGGTGGCATGGACCTATGATACCGGCGCGGGCGGACTGCAGACTACCCCGCTGTTTCGCGATGGCCGCCTCTATATCGTCACGCCAACCCAGCAGGTCGCTGCGCTCGACCCGGAAACCGGCGACGAAATCTGGAAGTCCAGCGCGGCGGTAAAGGGCCAGCAGCCGGTCCGTGGCCTTTCCTATTGGCAGAACGGATCGGAACGCCGGCTTTTTTCCTCCCTCGGCAGCACGCTGATCGCGCTCGACCCGGATAGTGGCAAGCCGATCGCGGGCTTCGGCAAGGATGGCGCCATCGACCTGCGGGAGAATCTGGAGCGCGATCCCGCGACGATGGCGACTTTCCTGACGTCGCCCGGGATGGTGTTTGGCGATCTCATCATCGTCGGTTTCCGCACATCGGAAACGCGTCCTGCCGCGCCGGGGACCATCCGCGCTTATGACGTGCGGACGGGGCAGCTGCGCTGGTCCTTCAACACCATCCCCCATCCCGGTGAGGCCGGGCATGAGAGCTGGCCCGCGGATGCCTGGAAGGATGCAGGCGGAGCCAATGCCTGGGCGGGGATGGCGCTCGATGAACAGCGCGGCATCGTCTATGTCCCGACAGGATCGGCGGTCGACGATTTCTATGGCGCGGACCGCAAGGGCGACAATCTCTTCGCCAACTCGCTGCTGGCGCTCGACGCGCGCACCGGCAAGCGGCTTTGGCATTTCCAGGCTGTCCATCACGATTTGTGGGATCGTGACCTGTCGAGCCCGCCCGCACTAGTCACCGTTACGCGCAACGGGCGGCGCATCGACGCCGTGGTGCAACCGTCCAAGCAGGGCTTCCTCTATGTCCTCGACCGTGTCACCGGAAGGCCGGTCTTTCCGATCGAAGAGCGCCCTGTTCCGGCCAGCGATATGCCCGGCGAGTTCGCGTCTCCGACGCAGCCGTTCGTCGCCACACCCGCGCCCTTCGCGCGGCAGCGCCTGACAGCCGATATGCTGACCAAACGCACGCCGGAGGCGCACGAGGCAGCTCTGAAGGCCTTTGCGAAGATGCGGAGCGAGGGACCGTTCATTCCGTTCACGACGAAGGCGCCGACCGTGATGTTCCCCGGTTTTGACGGAGGCGCCGAATGGGGTGGCCCCGCCATCGATCGCCAGCGGGGCACCCTGTTCATCAACAGCAACGACGTCGCCTGGACCGGCCAGCTCGCGGCCCGCCCGGCGAAGTCTTCCGCCGCCACGGCCACACCGGCGCGCGGAGCCGGGCTCTATCAGGAGCAGTGCGCGGCTTGCCATGGGCAGGATCGCAAGGGGTCGCCGCCCGCTTTCCCGGGTTTGCTCGACGTGGGCAAACAGCTGCCGGCTGCCAAAATCGACGAGATCATCCAGCAGGGCAGGGGGCGTATGCCCGGCTTCCCGCAGATATCCGCCGCCGATCGCAGCGCGATCACGTCCTATTTGCTCGGCGAACAGGAACAGGCCGGCGCCTCGGACAAGCGGGAGGTTGCCGCTCCCGCCGATGCGAAGCCGGTGCGTTCGCCCTATTATCTTACCGGATACCGCAAGTTCGTGGACGTCGACGGCTACCCCGCTGTCGCGCCGCCTTGGGGCACGCTAAACGCCATCGATCTCAAAAGCGGCAAATATCTCTGGAAGATTCCGCTGGGCGAATATCCCGAACTCGCCGCCAAAGGCGAGCCGCCGACGGGAAGCGAGAATTATGGCGGCCCGCTCATCACCAGTTCCGGGGTCCTGTTTATCGGGGCGACGATCTATGATCGCAAATTCCGCGCCTTCGATAGCCGCACCGGACGCCTGCTCTGGCAGACCGTGCTGCCTTACGCCGGTGTAGCCACGCCTACGACATTCATGTCCGGCGGTCGCCAGTTCATCGTGATCGCCACCAGCAATCAGCGCAACCCGAAGGCGCGGCAAGGCTCCGCCTATGTCGCCTTTGCGTTGCCCAAGAAATGAAAGAAGCCCCCATGACACCTTATGCCCTATTGATCAGCCTATCCCTGGTAGCGGTGGCCTCTCCCGCGCTTGCGGCCGATGGTGGTAAGCTATTTCAATCCCAGTGCGCGATGTGCCACAAGCCTGCCAGCACACCGATGGCGCCGGCGCTGAAGGATGTCGTGGGGCGCAAGATCGCCAGTCTGCCAGACTTTACTTATTCCAGCGCACTAAAGGCGAAGCAACGGGACAAGTGGACGGTGCAGAATCTGGACACATTCCTTGCGGCTCCCGCCAAATTCGCGGCGGGAACACGGATGCCGACGAGGGTGCCCGACGCGGCAAATAGAGCTGCGCTGATCGCTTATCTCAAAACGATAAAATAGGGCTCCATGCCGCTCTGCGCGGCGGCATAGCCCAAGATATGCTAGAGTTCTCCGGTGCTTCGAGCAACGCGGCGAAGGGGTGCTATCAGCACGCAGAGCGCGTGCTGACCCAGTCAATCGCGGCCTCCAGCAATGTGACGTACTCAGCCCGGCTGTAGGTCTCAGGCAGATGCCCGATTGCCGAATAGAACATCCGTCCACGCTTGCCCGGTTTGGCCCCGATGCAGTTCGTCCAGGCCAACGGATGATCGCCCATCCGAAGACTGGCACCGCCCATCCCGACCGGTTTATAGGTGCTTTCATCCAAGGTGAGCAGCACATTAGCTCCGATGCTGCGCGGGTTGGTGGCGAACGAATACCATTCGTCGGTCATTCGCCACTCGTCGGGCAGCGCCTTGGCCAGCGGGTGAGCCTTGTCGACCAGGATGCGCGCTTCTTGGAACTGCGGGCTCATCGGATGGCCGATGAACCGCGCGCCGATCAGTCCATCGGCATACCAATCCCAGAAATAGGCTGGATCACCCGCCGAACCATGTATCGCCACGAACCCGCCGCCATTGCTCAGGTAATTGCGCAGCGCCTTGCGCTGGGCCAAGGTGAGAACATCACCACTGATGTTGTTCCAAACCACCGCATCGAACCGCTTCAGCGTTGCGGGGTTGATCGCGCCTCCCTTTTTGGTCGCCACGATCTCCCAGCCCTTGCGGGCCGCCATGTCGACAAAAGCCTTGTGCGCCGCTTCCACTGACGGGACGTCCTCGAACCCGTTGATTTTCTCAAAGAGCAGCAGGTGCCGCTTCCCAGGAGTTAAGTTGAACGACGGCACTTCATTGTCATAGCGTGCGCATCGCTTCACTTTGTCCGCTGGGGTAACAGGCAGTGTGCGCAATTTCGCGTCGATCTCCGGCATTGCTGAGTCCTTGATCCCGGTCAGCATTCCGGCTTTGCGCAGGGTCAGTATCGCAGCGAAAGTCGGTGGGGTCGTCGAAGAGAACATCGGTGGTAGCTTGGCCAAGGAACGGGCGCCGTGCTGGTCGAGAATGGCCTTGGCCGCAGGGCTCAACCATAGATCGACGAGAGGAGAATCCGCCGAGAACGGCGCATCGCGTAATGGACAATCGGTTACCGGCTGCGCTGCCTCGGACTGCCGGGGCATGCCTATTCCGAGCAGCGCCGTTGCCGCGATCACCGCGCTCCGTATCCAGTGCGTCACAGTTCATCCCCATCCGTCGAAGCAGCAGCGCCTGTCGCGCGCCCTGTAGGTGCATACCGAACCGGACTCTCAATTGCAATCGAACGCGCTCGTGCGAATGTCCCGAGGCACAAACAGGGCTGGGGGTGGGTATCCGTTTGGCCATCTGCCGCTCAAGTGTTGGGTGATGAAGCGGCCACTACGCCAAATGCTTCGCGCGCCTCCGGAGTTTTGGCATCAGTGTAGAAGCAATCGTTCAAGCCATCCCAGACATGCAGTTCCGCCTCGACCCCAGCGTTGACGAGCAGGGTGACAGACCGGCACGACCAAGCCTGCAGCGCGATTGTCAGGAAGACGCTTGACGCTATCGACGGCGACGCTGCAGTCGCTTGAACCACGATTGGAAGGGAGCAAAGATCACGCCGCCGATCCCATCTATCCGTTCGCCGGACGCCAGACCCGTCTCTGGAAATTCACCCCGCCTGGGACGCACGTAGCTGCCGAGCAGCATGTCGAACACGGGAAACACGTCCGCAAAATTCTTGTCGATGTGCTCCTTTTGGGTCGAATGATGGATGCGATGGTATTGCGGGGTGACCAATATCCCTTCCAGCCAGGGCAGTTCGATGCGGATATTGGAATGGCATAGCGCAGCCCAGGCGAACAGAAACAGCTGAGAATAGACCGCCGATTGCCCTCCCTGCTTGAAGTTCAGATCCACAAAAAGGCCGATCGTCAGCATTGAGAAGAAGCTGCGCCATTGGATCTGGAGAAAGTTATCCCGGAACACCGTCAGCGGGTTCATCCAACGGTCTGAATGATGGACCTGATGAATGTCCCACAAAGCAGGAACGTAGTGTTCCAGACGGTGCGAAAATGCGAGCCAGAAATCATAGACAGCCAGAGGAATGAAAACCATCGCGAGAACGCGTATGACATCATCGATTAGCGGCAGACCTACGCCAATCTGGTCCGGCTGAATGAGATTTAGCTGCAAGCCAGTGGCCTGCGATGCCCAGATCGCGGCCGCGCCCGTAAGGTAAGCAAACGGTATTCCGATCACGCCAGCGACGACAGCGGCAAGTGCATTGGTGAAATACGCCTTGGCGGGGATCTTCACGACGGGAAAGCGATGGCCCAGATAGATCATGAGGCAGAACCATCCGAACATGGCACCGCCAATCAACATTTCCGCCATCTTTGACCTCCCATTGTAGTTCGCCTGCTTACGCAGCAGCTTCATTCGTTCTGGTCGGCATAAATTCCAGTCCACCACACCCGCTTTGCTGAACAAATATTGGCCGTGTTTGCGAGTTGGTCTAATCTGCTGGATGACTTCACTGCTTCAGGTTATTGGTCGGTTTCCTGATTGAATGCCAAATGGGGGGACTGCCATCAACGACAATAATCCCTCCTTTTCTGCCACGACCCGGCGAATTGCTTTTGCGATTTTTCCGCAGTTCCAACTGATGGACGTGGCCGGTCCGATCGCCGCTTTCGATTTTGCTAATCTGGTGTCGCCCGGTGCCTATGCCCTCACGATTTGCGCGCCCACAGACGGCCTGGTCAGAAGCAGCGCAGGCGTCACAATGGAGGCAGCGGCCTATGGGCACGGCCCCTTTGATACCTTGATCGTGTCAGGCGGCTATGGATTGGGTGATCCCGGCAACCTGTCTGCTGTCGCTCAGTGGCTGGTGCGAGAAGCCCCGGCCGCCCGGCGCGTGGCATCCGTGTGCGTCGGATCTTACGCGCTTGCCGAAGCCGGACTCCTGAACGGAATGCGCGCGACGACGCATTGGGGTTGGATCGATGATTTCGCGCAGCGCTATCCCAATGTCATCGTGGATCGAAATGCGGTATTCCTGACGCAAGGCAAATATTGGACGTCGGCGGGGATCAGCGCCGGCATCGAAATGGCTATCGCGCTCATCCAGGATGATCTTGGCGCGGACACCGCCCGGGCCGTGACCCAGGAGATGTTCGTGCATACACGCTCGGCGGACGGCCATGTAGAGCCGTCTTGGCTCCAGGCGACCGGCGGCGCACCCAAGCGGTTCGACGCGTTGCGCATGTGGATGCGCGCGAACCTGGCGAAACCCATGAACGTGGAGTTTTTGGCGGACAAAATGGGGATGAGCGCCCGGACGTTTGCCCGTCTGTTCCGGGAGGAGACCGGTTCAACGCCGGCCAAGGCAGTCGAGCGGATGCGTATCGAGGCGGCACGCGCCATGCTCTCCACTGGCGCAAGCTCAATGGAAGCCGTGGCGGAAGCCGCCGGGTTCGGCAATGCCGAACGCATGCGGCGCGCTTTCCAACGATTTTGCGGAGAGCCGCCCAAAACTATCCGTCAGGCTGCCCGCGTTCTCGTCAAAAAGGCCGACCCCCTCGGCCACGTGCTGCAGATGTAGTGCAGTCAGTTCCACGATACCGCCGACGATCACCGAAAGCAGGTCACGCTCCGTCACTTTGTGAAGACGCGCGATTATGAGGTGCGACTTGCGATGCCGTTTAAGAATATGCTGGTCACCAGCTTTGCGTGGCCAGCCATTTCTTCATCCGTCATCGACTCCCCGCCGAACAGCAAGCGCCTTTGCCACTCGCCAAGAGCCATGACGACGAATTGCTTGGCCAAGGGGTGGCTCTCAGCCGGGTCGACGCCTTCCGCCTCCAGCAGTTGGGCGACAGGGCTGACCTGATGCCGTTCAAATTGCAGGCGAGCGATCTTGCGCAGCTCGCCGAATTCGCTGCTCTCCCGGTAGATCAGCCGCGTCATTTGGGTACTTTGCGTCGAAAATAGGTGCCGCTGCATTTCGGTGGCGTAGGTGATGAGCTGTGTGTGGAGGTCACCTTTCAAATCCGGCAGTTCCGGACGGATCCGCTCTCCGGAATGTTCAAGGCAGGCTTCGAACAGGGTGAGCTTGTCAGGGAAGTGGTTGTAGAGCGTGCGGCTCGACACTTGCGCTTTTTCCGCAATGTCGCGCAGCGATGCTGCATGAAATCCGGTGCGCGCAAATTCATTCAGCGCAGCCAGGATGAGGTTGTTGCGCTTCTGCTCGGCCACCTCTGGTGTGGGGCGGCCTGCCCGTCTCTTGATGTTCTGTCCATCCATATTCAGCCTCGTTGCGCAGCAAAGGAGTCAATGGCAAGCCCAGGTGCCATTGACCATTTACACATGGAAGTGTAATTGATCGAGAATGAGCCTGCGAACAGGCACATTCAGGAGAGACAGGATGCACGCCCCCGCCATGAATGATGATTCGCGGATCGACGCCGCGATCGACGCGCTTGATCCTACCATGGCGCTGATGGCGCTGATCCAGATCACCGGCGATCGTACGCTGCTCCACCGCTATTGGGACTCGATTGACGGCCGTCAGGAAGAGCTGGTCGAGACTTTTGTCGATATCCATGCCCACGAAGAGCGGCCGAGGATCGATCCCGCGGTGGCCAAGGAGATCCGCGAACGGCTGCGTGCTGCGGTGAAGGCGGAAAAGCCAGCGGTCATGCCGCAGCTCGACAAGCCGATGTTCCGTAAGATGAGCCGCCTGCTGCTGGGGCAGGATCTACCGGAAATGTCGGTGGATGTCGCTTTCCAGCATGCCGGCTTCACGACTGATACCCGTGTTCGCAAGGCGGAGGACGTGCCACCTGCCGATTTCAAGGTGCTGGTCGTCGGCGCGGGCATGATGGGCATCAACGCCGCGATCAAGCTCCAACAGGCCGGTTTCGACTTCACGGTGCTGGAAGCGCTGGACAAGGTCGGCGGTAACTGGCTCACCAACACCTATCCGGGCGCTGCGGTCGATACGCCCAGCCGCGTCTATTCCTACTCTTTCGAACCCAACGCTTCGTGGACCCAGTTCTATCCGCGCGGTCCCGAATTCCTGTCCTACCTCGACCGCGTCACCGACAAATATAATCTGCGCGACCGCATCCAGTTCGGAACCTGGGTCGAAGGCGCGGAATGGGACGAGGCGCGCAAGATCTGGACCGTGAAGGCGGTGCGGAACGGCAAGCCGGAAACTTATGAGTGCAACGTCCTCATCATGGCGGTGGGGCCGAACAACAATCCCAATTATCCCAAGGTCAAGAATCTGGACACGTTCAAGGGTCCGGTGGTCCACTCGGCCGCCTGGGATCACAGCGTGGATCTTACCGGCAAGAAGGTCGTGCTGGTCGGCACCGGGTGTTCCGGCGTGCAGGTGGCGACCGCGATCGCCGACAAGGTGGGCGAGCTGATCATCGTCCAGCGCCAGCCCGAACATATCATCCCCAATCCGCAGGCGCATGCGCCGGTCGGGGAGCTGGAGCGCTGGGCGATGGAATATATCCCCTTCGTTGCGCAGTGGAAGCGGCTGCAGAGCCTGCACAGCCAGATGCGCGACATGCACGGCATGATCATGAAGGACGAGGACTATGCCGCCAAGACCGGCGGCTTCGGTCCGATCAATGACGGCATGCGAATGATGTGCGAGGGCTATCTGAAGAGCCACTTCCCCGACAATCCGGAGATGGTCGAGCTGCTGACGCCGAACTTCCCGGTCTTCGCCAAGCGTCCGATCCTGGATTGCGGTTTCTACGATACGCTGAAGAAGCCCAATGTCTCGATCGTGCGCGGTGAATTGGCCGAGGCGGACGAAAATGCCGTCATCCTGGCGGATGGAACCCGCATCGAATGCGACGCGCTGCTGCTCTCGACCGGCTACAACCTGCATTTCGGGCGGCAGTTCGACATTCGCGGGACCGGCGGCAAGACGCTGAAGGACGCGTTCGATCCGCATCCCTTCTCCTATGAAGGCATGCTGATCACGGGCTTTCCGAACTTCGTCTTCATGGGCGCGCCCTACAGCTATCTGGTCGCCAACCATGCGGTCGTCAGTGAGCAGCAGGTCCATTATATCATCGAACTGTTGCAGTGGATGGTGGACGATCGGCTCTCTTCGTTCGACGTGTCTCAGCAGGCGACGGACGCGTTCATCGATGATGTCGACACGAACCTGGCGAAAACAGCCTGGGTCCAGTGCGGCAGCGCGCACGGCTATTACCGCGACAAAGGCGGCGACGGGCAGAAGAAGGTGATCCTGGCCATCCCGCGCCACAACTCCCGCATCTGGCACGATCTGCGTAGCCCGCGCGAACAGGATTTCAACGTCACGCGCAGCGACGGGGGGGCTCCGGCCGCACAGCGCGACATGGAAATGCTGACGATCTGATCCAGGCTAAAATCCCAGAGATAACGAGAGAAAGAGCAAGCAAAATGGCTGAACAGATTGCCCCTGCGTCCAATCATGGAATGTCCTACATCTTCGCGAAGACTTTCGTTCATGACCTCGACGCGATGGCGAAGTTCTACGAAGCAGTGCTGGGCGTCGTTCCCAACAATCGTCACAAGGACAAGATGCTGGGACGGGAGATCGATGAGATCACCTATTGCCCATCCTATCCAGGCGGCCCCGCGCTGACTCTGATCAAGTATCTGGATTCGACCAGCCCGTCGGCGAATGAAGCAGTGCAGGGATTCCTCTCGCAGGATCTTGAAGCGACTGTCGAGCGGGCGCTGGCCGCCGGGGGAAGCGTGCCCGAACCCATTCGCGAGATACCCGACTTCGGCATTCGGGTCGTCTTCATTCTCGACCCCGAGGGGCATGTGAATGAAGTCGTCCAGATGCTATCCTGATCCTTATCCTCATCCGGAGAATTGCGATGCTTCGTGACCTTGCCGAGAAATTTCGTCCTGTCGCTCCGCCTCAGCTTATCGACGATGCCTATAGCAGCGACCAGCATGCGCGGCTGTTGCAGGTGGTGCGGGACAATGGCCCATGGCCGCTGATCCTGGCGGAGAACTTCAAGACGCCCGAAGAGGTGATCGCGACGACATCGGGCACCATTCCCGAGGGCGTCAAGCTGACATGGGACATGATCGGGCTCAACCCGGTATTTCGCGGTTATCTGGCGCGGGGCGGGACGTGCTTCTATCCAGAGCTCGAGGACTGCTATTATAACAGCCGCTTCCTTGAACTGGTTCGCAACTACTGGGGCTGCCAGTATGCGGAACCGGAAACCTTTCTGTTCAACATCCAGGGCCCAACGCCGATCGGCGGTCCGCCCCATCTCGATGGCACGGTGTTTCGCGGCCTGACGATGGAAAACACGCCGCTCTGGCTGCTGCTGACCATGGCGAAGTCCCGCCTGTTTGATCGCTGGCGTTCGAAGAAGGGCCAGGTAATCGCCTGGTACTACAACGGCAAGATCGGCGGCGGGTTCAACTGCTGGCCGAACGGGCCGAGCGCCGAACCGATGCAGATCAACGCGCCGTTGTGGGGCAAGGCTGTCGTCGTCGAGAACGAGATGATGTTCCACCATGGTCAGGCCACAGGCCCTGCCGCACTGCGCAAGCCGCACGGAATGGACATCAGCTCCACCTTCGGCGCCGATCCGCAGGACCCGACCGGCTGGCAGATCGAAACCTTTGGAGAGGTCAACCAGAAGGTGCCCGAGCAGGAAATGCGCTTCCTGGTCCACTGGGGCGCGCGCCTGTTCAAGGACATGGATGATTTCAAGCTGACCTACGACCATCGCGACGACATCACGCATGAATTGGCGATCAACATGCTGATCGACGACATGAAGAAGCGCGGCGTGCAGTTCGAAGTGCCGACTGATCCAATGAACGACAACGGCTTCGTGGGCCTGCTCGCCCGCGTCTATGACATTGGCGGCCCGACCAATATCCCGGCCGACGCGATGGACCAGGCCGCCTGACGGCGGTGCTGGTCCAAGGCGGGCGTTTGGGGTATGATCAGGGATCGCGACCAGTGCCCGCCGGTATCGCCTTTACTGCAGCCGGGGTGCCGCGTTGGCGGTGGCAACACTATTGGCAGGCCAGATCGACGTTCATAGGAAATCCTCTCTCATGTCCATGATAACCACGAGCGATGGCGTCGGCATCTTCTACAAGGACTGGGGGCCGAAGGACGGCCAAGCGATCATGTTCCACCATGGGTGGCCACTAAGTGCAGACGACTGGGACAACCAGATGCTGTTCTTCCTTGGCAAGGGATTCCGGGTGATCGCGCACGATCGGCGTGGCCACGGTCGTTCCGACCAGACCGATACCGGAAACGACATGGACACCTATGCCGCCGATGTCGCATCGTTGGTGCGAGAGCTCGATCTAAAGAATGTGGTGCACATCGGTCATTCGACAGGCGGCGGCGAGGTCATCCGCTATGTCGCGCGTAGCGAGCCCGGCCGGGTTGCCAAGGCGGTGCTGATCGGTGCGGTCCCGCCCATCATGCTGGCTACCGACCGGTATCCCGGCGGCTTGCCATTGTCCGTGTTCGATGGCTTTCGAGATGCGCTCAGTCGCAATCGCGCACAGTTTTTCCTGGATGTGGCGAGCGGTCCTTTCTACGGCTTCAACCGCGATGGCGCGGATGTCAGCGAGGGCCTGATCCGCAACTGGTGGCGCCAAGGCATGAGCGGCGGCGCAAAGGCGCATTATGATTGCGTGGCTGCGTTCTCGGAAACCGACTTCACCGATGACCTGAAAGCCGTCTCGGTTCCTGTCCTGCTGCTACATGGCGAGGACGACCAGATCGTGCCGATCGACGCGTCGGCGCGCGAAGCGATCAAGCTGCTGCCGAATGGCACGCTCAAGACTTATCCCGGCCTGCCGCACGGGTTGTGCGCCACCCATCCGGACATCATCAACGCGGACCTGTTGGCCTTCATCGAGCAGTAAGGCAGCGAATGAGCAAGGCTAGGGACAATCTGGCCTCGCATCGTCCCCGAATGGGCAAATTTCACACTGGATGCGGCGGAAGACCACCGCACTTGATGCCCGCGATGGCCACGGTGCAGCGATCTACATCGTTCGCAATCCGGACAAGCGACCGACAACAACTCGGCGCGTGAATGCCCGGCTCAAGGTTGTACGAGCCGTCCGGCGGTGAAGTCGCGCGCGAGCGCGACAAATGCCTGGAAGGCCGCGGAGGAATTGCGCCGATTGGAATAATAGAGGCACAGCGGCGCAAGCGGCGGCGTCCAGTCTTCCAGAATGCGCACGAGCCGCCCCGCCGCGATGTCGTCGCGCACGTCGGCCTCCATGAAATAGCCGATCCCGACGCCATTCATTGCCGCGATCCGGGCCAGGGAGGCTTCATCGAGGGTGATCGGGCCATCGACGTCGAGCTGCAATTCTTCGCCGTCCTTTTCGAAGCGCCATGGGAACAAAGCGCTGCTGGGAAGCCGGATGCGTAGACAGGGGTAGGTGAGCAGTTCCTGTGGCACCTGCGGAACGGGCCTGTCTTCAAAGAAGGCCGGGGATGCAGCGACCGCCATACGCCGCACCTTGCCCAGCGGGATCGCGATCGCATCGCTGGGCACGAGATCTGCGCTACGTATGCCTAGATCGAAGCCCGCCGCTACGACGTCGACGAGGCGCCCCTCGGTGACGAGGTCGATATGCACTTGCGGATAGCGCTGCAGATACGTCAGGACCAGCGGCGCCATGATTTCCCGCGCCGCTGTCGCGAAGGCATTGATGCGTAAGGTGCCCGACGGCGTCTCCTGCTGCGAGCGCGCGGTATTCATCGCTTTGTGTATGTCCTCGAGCGCTGGCTTGATCTGTGCGACGAAGATCCGCCCCGCATGGGTGAGCGAGACGCTGCGCGTGGTGCGATTGAACAGCCGCACGGCAAGCTCTCGCTCGAGCTTGCCGACCGCGTTGCTGATGGCCGTCGTCGACATGCCGAGATCGAGCGCCGCCGCTCGAAACGAACCGCACCGAACGATGGCGAGAACCGCCTCGAGCTCGGTCAGCGAATGGCGCCTCATTGTCCCGTTCTCCGTGACACCCTATGCCGATTTGTCTCGATTATCAGCAATAAAGTCCATCGCTAAATAAGCCTCGTGACCTTCGAGGAGATGAACATGTCAATGGACCTGCCCAAGCCGATCGCCGACTATGTCGAGGCAAACGCCTGTCTCGATATCGACGGCATGTTGAAGCCCTTCGAAAGCAACGCCGTCCTCATCGACAACGGCAAGCAGTTCGAAGGGCAGGCGGCGATACGCCAGTTGCTCGAGGAAGAGGTGATCCCGGTGAAGGCGATTTTCGCGCCCGACACAATTCGGGAAGACGACGGCGATGTCGTCGTCGAAGGTCCCGCTCATGGCGATTTTCCGGGCAGCCCGCTCCGGTTCACCTACCGCTTCACGCTGGTGGACGGCGCCATCAAGACGCTGGAGATCACAGTATGAGCATCAAGGCCGATCCCGCCGAGTTCGCCGGCAAGCGGGTGCTCGTCAGCGGTGGTACCAAGGGCCTTGGCCGCGCGACGGTCGAGCGCTTCCTGGCCGGTGGAGCCCGCGTCGTCACCGCCGCCCGCGCGGTCAAGGCCCCCATAGAGGGCGTCCAATATGTGCAGGCGGACCTGACGACAGCGGGAGGCGGCGAAGTGCTGGCCAGGACGGCACTTGATAAGCTGGGCGGTATCGACATCATCGCCCACGTCATCGGGGGCTCGCATTCACCGGCGGGTGGCTTCGCCGCGCTAACCGATGACCATTGGCTGGCCGAACTGAACCTCAATCTGCTGGCGACGGTCCGGCTTGATCGGCTGCTGGTTCCGCAGATGATAGAGCGGGGCGAGGGCAATGTGGTGCACATCACCTCGATCCAGTCCGTCCTGCCCCTGCCCGAATCCACAACCGCCTATGCCGCCGCCAAGGCGGCGCTGAGGACCTACAGCAAGTCGATCTCGAAGGAGCTTGGTCCCAAGGGCGTGCGGGTCAACTCCGTCTCACCCGGCTGGATCATGACGGAAGCCACCGGGGATTTTCTCGAAGTGCTTCGGGCTGCCAATGGGGGTACTACCGCGCAGGCGCATCAGTCCGTGCTAGATGCCCTCGGTGGGATTTCCATCGGGCGGGGAGCCGAACCCGAAGAGGTGGCGGACCTCATCGCCTATCTCGCGTCAGACCGCGCCGCTGCGATCCATGGCGCCGAGTTCGTGATCGACGGTGGGACCATCCGCACCGTCTGAGGGTGCCCCTGCGCGCCAGTTCGCACCGGCGACGGGGCCGTTCCAGTCAGGGTCAGATCAGTTTGTCGAGGGTAAGCGGCAGGTCGCGCACGCGCTTGCCCGTTGCGTTGAACACCGCATTTGCGACAGCCGCCGCCACCCCGGTCGTTCCGATCTCCCCGATCCCGCGCGCGCCGAGCGGTGTGCGGGGATCGGGGATATCGGTCCACATGACCTCTATGTCGGGCACATCGAGATGCACCGGCACGTGATAATCGGCCAAGGACGTGCTCATGATGCGGCCGGTCCGCTCGTCGAGCAGGGTCTCCTCTGTGAGGGCCATGCCCAAGCCCATGATCATGCCGCCCTTGAACTGGCTGGTCGCCGTCTTGGGATTCAGGATGCGGCCGCAATCGAACGCGCCGACCAGCCGATCGACACGGATTTCGCCGGTGACTTCGCTAACGCGCAATTCGCAGAAGTTCGCCGAGGTGCTGTGCATCGAATACTTGAGCAGTTCGAGCGGCGCGCCGCTTTCGCCGACGACACTCAATTCTCCTCGGCCGGAACGGCGCAGGATGGAGGTGAAGCTTTCGTGGCGGCCGGGGTCCGCGACACTGCGCAAACCGCCGTTAGCGCACTCGACCTCGCTCGGCTTGAGACCGGCGATCGGCGTGTCATTGCCCGCGAGCCGCAACATTTCGGTTACGAGCTTTGCGCCTGCCGCACTGATCGCTGCCGCTAGCGAGGCGGTCTGCGAAGACCCGCCGGCAAAGCTTGCAAACGGCAGGGTGGAATCCCCGATCCTCACTGTGACGCGATCGAGCGGCAGGCCCAGCCGATCGGCGGCATGCTGGCGCTGGACCGTTGCGGTGCCCATGCCCATCTCGTGCGCGGCGCTGGCGACATGCGCGCCGCCATCGGCATCGATGGTGATCCGCACGGAGGTGCCGGGCATCCGGGTGAACGGGAAGGTGCCCGTCGCGCAGCCCATGCCGACCAGCCACTCTCCGTCGCGCCGCGTGCCGGGCTGCGCCGCGCGCCGTTCCCAGCCGATGCTTGCCGCGCCCAGGTCATAGGCCTCCATCATTGCGCTTTGCGAATGCGGCGCCCCGCTCACCGGGTCGCAGGTCGCGACGTTGCGGCGGCGCAGTTCGATCGGGTCCATGCCGAGGGCATGGGCCAGTTCGTCCATCGCGCATTCAATCGCAAAGGTGCCCGGCGTTTCGCCGGGGCCGCGCATGAAGCTGTTCGCCACGAGGTCGAGATCGACATTATGCTGGACGATGTCGAAGCTCTCGCTGGCGTAGAGAGAGCGCCCGGTGAGGCTGAACCCCTCATCACAGACGCTATGCTGCGGCTTGACGCCGTAGCCATGGTGCAGCAGCGCCTTGAGCTTGCCATCTGCGTCCGCGCCCAGTGCCACGCGCTGCTCGGTCTGCGTCCGTCCGCCCACCAGCCGGTGCATGCCGGCGCGCGAGAGCACGACCCGTACCGGGCGGCCCGCAAGCTTGGCCGCCGCCACGCCCAGAATCTGGTGATCCCACAGAGCCTTCGCGCCGAAACCGCCACCCACATAGGGCGAGCTGACATGGACATCATCGGCTTTCAGCCCGAATATCTTCGCGAGCGAACCGGCGGTTCCGTGGATCATCTGGGTCGCATCGTGAACGATCAGCTTGCCTTCACGCCAGACGATCGTCGCAGCATGCGGCTCGATAGGATTATGGTTCTCCCAGGGCGTCGTGTAGACGGCGTCGACCTTGAACGCCGCTTCGGCGAGCTTCCTTCCTGCATCGCCTTTGTCGAGGCGGTTGCGCTCGACAAGGATCGACTCCGGCGTGTAGGCGCTCGCCTTGGCCTCCGCGAACCGCGTGCGGGCCGGCGCGGCGTCATAGCGCGCGCGGACCAGGGTGGCGGCATGATCAGCCTGCTCGCGCGTCTCGGCCAGAACCACTGCCACGACCTGCCCGTTCCAGCGTATTTCGGCATCCTGCATGATCGGCAGCGTGTGATTGCCAGCGGCCTTGAGGTTGGTCATGCCGATCGGCGGCGGCACGCCCATTTTAGGGGCGTTGCGATAGGTCATGACGAGGGCGACGCCGGGCGCCGCCTCGGCTGCCGACACGTCCAGTGCGGCGATCTTGCCGCGCGCGATCGTGGAATGGACGAAGGCCGCGTAGAGGAGCCCTTCCATCGGCACTTCGGCGGCGAACCGTGCCGCACCGCGTACCTTGTCCGGCCCGTCGACCCGCGAATGCTGTCCGCCGAGCGCGACGCGCTTGTCGATCAGCGGATCGGGGGTGCCGCCGGGTAGCCAGCTTGCGGGCACATGACCCAGGACCGCGCGCACTCCGCCGACGATCGCATTTTGCAGCTTGGTCATGCGCGCGCTCCCGCGAGGGCAGTCAGGACAGCAACCGCCGTTCGTTCGACAAGGCTGATTTTGAAGGCGTTGCCGGACAGAGGCCGGGCATCGGCCAACTCTTCGCGGATCGCGGCAACGATAGCCTCACGCGTCGGCGCGGCACCGACAAGCGCCGCTTCGGCCCGAGTTGCCCGCCATGGCTTGGCGGCGACGCCGCCGAGAGCGATGCGGGCTTGCGTCACACGACCGTCGGCCAAGGCCAGGCCGCCAGCCACGGAAATCAGCGCGAAAGCGTAGCTGGAGCGGTCGCGGACCTTGCGATATTCGGAGCGGGTCATTGCGTCCGAGGGAGGCGGCAGCTCGATGCCGGTGATCAACTCGCCCGGCTTCAGCACCGTCTCTACGTGCGGCGTGGCGCCGGGCAGCAGGTGGAAGTCCGTCAGCGGCACCGATCGCTCGCCATCTGGTCCGGAGAGATGGATAACGGCATCGAGCATGGCGAGCGCGACGCACATGTCGGAAGGATGCGTGGCGATGCACTGGTCCGACGCTCCCAGAATCGCATGATAGCGATTGAACCCCTCCATCGCGTCGCAACCAGCGCCCGGCTGCCGCTTGTTGCAGCGCGCGCCCTCGACATCGTAGAAATACATGCAGCGTGTGCGCTGCAGGATATTGCCCCCCACCGTCGCCATATTGCGGATCTGTGCGGAGGCGCCGGCGAGCAGCGCGCGCGAAAGCACCGGATAGCTGCGGCGCACGATCGGATGGGCGGCAAGCACGGCGTTCTTGACCGACGCATCGATCAGCAGCCCGCCGTCATCGCTTTCCCGGATGGCGCCGTCCAGGCGGCTGACATCCACCAGTTCGCTCGCCTGTTCGACATTTTGGCACAGCAGATCGACAAGATTGGTCCCGCCGCCCAGAAACCGCGCGTCGCTCCCGGCATGCCCGATAGCGTCGGCCCGGTCCACCGCACGGGCATAGCGCAGCGGCGTCATGCCGCTGTCTCCGCCAGCATCTCCTCAATGGCTTCGACGATCCCGTTATGCGCGCCGCAACGGCAGAGATTGCCGCTCATGCGCTCGCGAATCTCCGCGCGCGTCACGACCGGCAGTCCGGCGGCGATATCGGCGGTCACGTAGCTGGGATCCCCCCGCCGCAATTCCTCCGCCATGGCGACCGCCGAGCAGATCTGGCCCGGTGTGCAATAGCCGCATTGAAGTCCATCATGCTCGATGAAGGCCTGTTGCAATGCATGCAGATCGCCGCTCTCACCAGCGAGGCCCTCGATCGTCCGCACATCGCATCCTTCCGCCTGCACGGCGAGCGTCAGGCAGGACAGCACGCGATTGCCGTCTATGAGGACCGTGCAAGCTCCGCAGGCGCCCTGGTCGCATCCTTTCTTGGTGCCTGTGAGGTGGAGCTGTTCACGCAACAGATCGAGCAGCGAAATCCGGGCGTCGCCGGGCGGTGAAACTTCGGTGCCGTTTACCCTTATCGCCATGACATCGCTCCTCGCGCTCGTACGGCGCAGCCCATTCAGCGCCCATTAGAGATATGACGAAGTTCGGACTATTCAACCATCGTTGCAGACGATCTTGGTAATCATTGCGATGAAACGATCTCGTTCCTCGGGCGACAGTCGCGACAGCATCATCATATACATTTGCCGATAGGTCTCAACTTGGGCTTTGGCATAGCCCGCTCCGGCATCGGACAGCGTTAGCGCGACCGCCCGGCGGTCGGCTTCGATGCGCTCGCGCTTCAGAAAGCCTCGCTTCACGAGCCTGTCCGTCGCCGAGGACAATGTGGTCGTGGGCACGGCAAGGAAGCGCGCGACATCGGTAGGGCCGCAACCGGCGTGCTCTGCCACGTAGAGCAGGACCGCCTTGTCCAGTTCGGCAAGCGGCCGCTCGGAGCGGAGCGCGTCGGCGAGCTTGTATCGTCGCGCGAAGGTTTCGAACGCAGTGCCGAGTGCGGCGAGTTGGTCTTCGGTCGGATCACTCATTCTGCCCGCATATCGCGTCTTGGCCTCGATTGGCCAGCATTGCATGCCCAAGAAGCGCGACGGAAAGAATCCTGACAGAACCCCTCAATATGGAGCGTGGCGTGCTCGATTTAGAGCGAATGGACTATTCGTCCAGGGCCGCTTGAAGCGCCCGGCGGGCGAGGCAGTGCGCAGCTATCGTTCGATGCCCAGCGGCGGCGAGGAGGAATCTGCTAGTCCGGTTTCGTTCGGGTGACTTTATCCGACGGCATGGTCCTTTTTCGGGCACCTGCCGGCCTCCGGCGCATTGTGGCGAGGGGGTGGCAACAGAAGGCTGTCTGAAGCAATGGTCGACAAATCCGAGAAAGTCGTATGGGCCGCGCGGCTCGGCTACATGGTCAGGGGGTTGGTCTACGCCCTTTTTGGATATCTGGCGCTTGCCAGCGGGCACGTTGACGAGGCTACCGCCGGCACGCAGGGCTCGCTTGAATATCTGCAGGACATTCCAGGTGGAAGCATCGTCCTTTATGTGTGTGCGGCTGGGCTGCTCGGCTACGCCATCTACAAGCTGATCGCGGCGGTGCTCGACACTGAGGACGCCGGCGACGGCGTCGAGGGATATGTGCGGCGCATTGGATGGGTTGCCAGCTTCCTCATCTATTGCCTGCTTGCCTGGACCGCGCTCAAGCTCGCCATTGGCATGCAGAGCGATACCGGAGGTTCTACCCGCGGAGCGGTCGAGACCGCATTTTCCCTCGGTGTCGGACCCGTGGTGATAGGTGTCGTCGGCCTCGCGATGCTGATCGCGGCGGCCGACCAGTTTCGCCGAGCATGGACGGCAAGCTTCATGAAACGCATGTCCCGCGAGACGCCAAGTATGGCATGCCATATCGGACGGATCGGTTTCGCTGCGCGCGGAGTCGTGTTCATGCTGGTCGGTTGGTCCATGGTCCGCTCAGGCTGGCTGTCCGACAGCGGCGAGGTTCGTTCGGTGGGGCAGGCCCTGCTCGACCTGCGGTCAATGGATGCTGCCTTCATGCTGGTGGCCGCGGGACTGATATTCTTTGGCGCCTTTTCGATGATCACGGCGCGTTATCAGATCATTCGCGATCCCGCCCCGCGATGATGCGCTCGTCTTGCCCGGTGCTGAATCTGGTCCGGAACGAGGACATTGCATTCACATTCAGATGCGAAGTGATTACACTTTCGCCATGCGAGTACACACTCAGCGCAAGCTGGTTCAAAATGTCGACACTGCCGAGCAGGAGTTGGAGAAAATCGGCCAGGCCGCGCTGGCAGGCGCAGAGGGCCTGGGGATTGCCCTCATCCCTGATGAGCAGGGCCTGTGGCTGACGATCGTCCAGAAGACCGATCTCCCTCTCGCGAACGTGCCTTTGCTACCGGGCTTCGAGCTTGTTGCGTCCGAACTGCCCGAATCCGGACGGCAGGATATTATCAGATAGACCATTCCCATCGCTTCGCCGTCACCGACCGTTCCTGCGGTGCGTAGAGCGCTTCGTCCATGGGCATGTCCTGCACAGCGGCCGCCGGAAAGATCATGTGGGCTTTACCAGCCATAAACCGCCCGCGCAGACGCGATCTGGCGCGTAGGTTTGGGGCTTTGCGGCCGCATTTCTGTTTCAGGGCGGCGCAGAGCGGTGCGGATGGCGGGCAACAGCCTTTTGGCCCCCGGAATGCTGAGGTGATGGCTGTCGAAGTATAATGCGGCGCCGTCGGCATAAGTGAGGCACCGCCCCGAACGGCACAGGATGCGGTCCGGATACACGCGCGTCAGCTGGTCACTTCGACCCAGACCATCGAGGATGCGGATCGCCAGCTTCTCGCGCTGCCGGTAAAGAAAATGCGACGATGTGAACGATCGCGGATCGTTGCCGCGGCTGACCATGAGCGCGAGTGTCGAGGGAATGTCATAGCCGGTTTCCGGAATGGGATAGACGACGATTACCCGCTTCCCCGCAGCCTCAAGCCGAACGACGAGCTGGGAAAGGCTGGACTGGAAATGCCTTGCGGCCGTCGTGCTGAACAGGGGATATTGCCGGTGGCTACTGTCGATCAACTGCGGCGCGTCGTTATTTGTTTCCGCGTCCCCGATCGCCACGTTCCTGCCCTTGAGATATAGGGACCAGCGTGCTGCCAGAATGACAGTTTTTATTTCGCGGTGGGCAAGAACGTACTCCAGCTTGCGGCGATTGCCTGAGAGGCAGCCCTCGCTGGTTCCCATTTCCCTGAGCGGCGGGCAGCGGGGGGTTGCGGCGTAGATGAAGCCGTGGCCGTCCTTCCCCATTTCGTTCAACGCACCGAACAGCGCGCCGGCGTGGGAATCGCCCCACAGGATTACGTTTGCCTTGTCGGGATCCCCGATGGTGCAAGTCGATGCTGGCGACAGTTGCAAATTGACGTCCCCGCATTGATCGGATTCCGGGTTCATCGACAAGGCGTAGCTGGCGAGATGAACTGCCTGATCGGGGAACCGTTCTGGAAATCCGTTCTCGAAACGAATGACTAAGCCGGAAATGCAGATCAGAAGCGTTGCCAGGCTGGCGGTGGCGAAGACGGTGCGCGCGGAGACCCTCCCTCCGGTGGCGGGCGTCTTGAAGGGCAATTCGATGAAGCGCCACGACAATGCGCCAATGGCTATCGAGCCGATGACGACCATCGCGCTTTCCAGCAGCGTGAGCGGAGCGATCACGTAATAATTGATGTAAACGATCAGCGGCCAATGCCAGAGATACACCGAATAGGAGATCTTCCCGAGGAAGCGCAGGCTCGGATGAGCGAGAATTCTGCCCGACAACGATTCCTGACCGGCGTGGATGAGCAGGGCAGCGCCAACCGCCGGCACGAGTGCTGATACACCGGGAAAGGGCGTTAGTTCATTGAACAGTATGACCGCGCCGCCGATCAGGCCGAATCCAAAAACGCTTGTCGCCGTGCGTGCCGTCACGGAAGTGGCGGGCGGCAAGAGTCTCAACGACAACAGACCGCCCAGCAATAGCTCCCACGCCCGAAAGAGGGTGAGGTAGAATGCGCCGCTCGCATCGACCGTCATCGCCCACAGGCTCGCCCCGAACGAGGCCAGGGCAAGACATGCTATCGCCGCCAGGCGACGCCGCGGCAGATACCGCGCGATGAACATCAGCAGCAAGGGATAGAAGATGTAGTACTGTTCCTCGACCGCAAGCGACCACGTATGGAGCAGGGCCCTGACGTGGGCATCGCCGTTGAAGTAGCTGGTCTGCATCCAGAAGAAGAAGTTGGACACAAAAGTCGCCGCGCCGACGACGTTGGTGGCAAGCAAGGCAAAGTCGCGCGGTAGCAGGATGAGAGCGCCAGCCGCAGTCGTTGCCACGATCATGGCGAAAAGCGCTGGATAGAGCCGCCTCAGGCGGCGCTCGTAAAAGCCGATGAGAGTGAATGTTCCGCGATCGATCTCGCTGGTGACCAGCCGCGTGATCAAATAGCCGGAAATCACAAAGAAGATGTCGACGCCGACGAAACCGCCGGTAAACGGCGAGATATCCGCATGAAAGAGAACGACGGCGAGCACTGCGATCGCTCGAAGACCATCGATATCGCCGCGATAGGCCATGGAAGAAGGTGACGGCGCAGACGCTTTTGCATGCTTGCGCATCGTCATGTCATTGTCTCGCCTTCGCCTGTCTCGATTGCCTACCCGGATAGGGATGTGGGCAGGATCAGGGATCCGGCGGAGATTGTCAGTTGCGCATTCGGGCTATGTTGCATGGCAAAAGTTGAAGAGGCAGGGCGCCGGAGTGGTAATCACCGTACCTCCGGCTTAGATTCGTGGCTCAGTGAAGGGGCTGAGTGCCTGAACCTCCGCCTTGAATCACGTCGCGGCGGTAAACCGCGCGCGCCTACTTCGCTTCCTTGACCAGCTTCAGCGCCTCCGGCGAGGACCAGTCGTTGCCACCGGTGTAGCGCCACACTTCCTTGCCCTGGCTATCGAACAGCACGGTTACGGGCAGGTTGCCGCCGTACTGGAAGCCGAGATCGCCCTGTTCGTCGATCCACGGCTGGATGTTGTCGAGCTTGCGGCGGCGCAGGATCTCCACGACCTTGTCCGACTGGCCCATGTCCTGCGAGATCGGCAACACCGTCATGCCCAGTTCACCTTCGCGGCGCATCAGGGCGTCGAGCGTGGGCATCTCGGCGATGCACGGGGCGCACCATGTCGCCCACAGGTTGATGAGCAGCGGCTTGCCTTTCAGCGAGGCGAGGTCGAGGCTTTCGCCGGTATTGTCGACCAGGGTCACCTCGGGCATAGCTTCGCCCTTGTGCGAGCGGTCCAGCTTCTCGGTAGCGGCCTGCGAGCTGTCCGCTGCGCCTTGCGAAGCCTGTTGTTGCGCCTCATCGCCGCTTTGCCTATCGCAGCCGCCGGCGAGCAGGGTGAACGTGCCGGCGAGCGAACACAGGACCAGTGACTTGAGCGATACGGAAGACGGCGCTTTGAACGGCAAGGCGGGAAGCTCCAACCAGATGTGGGGCGGACGGTTCGAAGGCGGACCGTCAGCGATCATGCGCGAGATAAACGCGTCGATTCCCTTCGACAAGGCATTGTGGCGGCAGGATATCGCGGCGAGCAAGGCGCATGTCGCGATGCTGGGCGCCTGCGGCATCGTTTCCGGTGAGGACGCGGTAACGATCTCGGGTGGTCTCGATCAGGTTGCCGCCGAGTACGAAGCGAACGGCGTGCCCGAGGACTGGGACCTCGAGGACATCCACATGACCACCGAATCCCGCCTCTCCGAATTGATCGGTGCGGCGGCAGGGCGCCTGCACACCGCGCGCTCGCGCAACGACCAGGTAGCGACCGATTTTCGCCTCTGGGTGCGTGATGCGATGGATCAGGCCGATGCCGGCCTGACCGCGCTGCAGGTGGCGCTGGTGACGCGCGCGGGCGAGCATGCCGAAAGCATCATGCCCGGCTTCACCCACCTGCAGACCGCGCAACCCGTGACGCTCGGCCACCATCTGATGGCGTACTACGAGATGATCGGGCGAGACCGATCGCGCTTTGCCGACGCCAGGAAACGGATGAACCGCAGCCCGCTAGGCTCAGCGGCGCTGGCAGGGACGGGGTTTCCCATCGACCGCCTGATGACCGCGCAGGCGCTCGGATTCGATGGCCCCACCGACAACAGTCTCGATTCGGTGTCCGACCGCGATTTCGCGCTCGACTACCTGATGGCAGCCAGCCAGTGCGCGCTGCACCTCTCGCGTCTTGCCGAGGAGTTCATCATCTGGGCGAGCCAGCCGTTCGGCTTCGTGCGCCTGCCCGATTCCCTTTCCACCGGCAGCTCGATCATGCCGCAGAAGAAGAACCCCGACGCCGCCGAGCTGGTGCGCGGCCATGCGGGCCGTATCTCCGGCTGCCTGATGAGCCTGATGATGACGATGAAGGGCCTGCCGCTCGCCTATTCCAAGGACATGCAGGATGACAAACCGCCGGTGTTCGAGGCCGCCGGGTTGCTGGCGCTGTCCATCGCGGCGATGACCGGCATGGTCGCGGACACCCAATTCCGCACCGACCGGATGCGCGGCGCTGCCGAGCTAGGCTTCGCTACTGCCACCGACCTTGCCGACTGGCTGGTGCGTGAGGGCGACATTCCCTTCCGCGAGGCGCACCACATCACCGGCGCTGCGGTGAAGCTGGCCGAGACGCGCGGGATGGCGCTCGACCAGTTGCCGCTCGCCGACCTGAAAGAGATCGACAGCCGCATCGACGAGCGCGTATTCAATGCGCTCTCGGTCGAGGCATCGGTCGCCGCCCGCAAGTCTCACGGTGGCACCGCGCCCGATCAGGTGCGCCTGCGCGTGGCCGATGCCCGCGTCGCGCTCGGTCTGGAGTAAGCCCCGCATGCGCAAGGTTGCCGCCCTGATCCTGATGAGCCTGCTCGCCGCCTGCGGCCAGCGTTCGGCGCTGGGCGTGAAGCCCGGCCAGCAGCTTCCGCCCGCACCCTATGGCCGGGCCGACAAGCCCAAGCCGGACGAACTGCTGTCGCTGCCCACGATTGCCATCCCCCAGCGGAGCGTGGAACTGCGCGTCCGCTCGGAAGAGCGCGAGGACGACGCCTTCGATCTGCCACCGCCCGAAGCGCCGCAGCCAGAATAATCCCGACAGGAACCCATGGATCATTTCGAACTGAAGGACGGCGCACTGCACGCCGAGGATGTAGCGCTGAGCGCGATCGCCCGTGCGGTCGGCACGCCGGTCTACGTCTATTCGCGCGCCACGCTGACACGCCATGCGCGGGTTTTCCGCGACGCGCTCTCGGCGCTGCCGCGCGTTCACATCGCCTTCGCCGTGAAATCGAACCCCAACCTTGCGGTACTGCGCTTGCTGGCGAAGGAAGGTTACGGCGCGGACGTCGTGTCCGAGGGCGAGATGAACCGCGCGCTCGCCGCCGGCATCCCGGCCCAGGATGTCGTGTTCTCGGGTGTCGGCAAGACCCGCGCCGAACTGGCGGCGGCGGTCAAGGTCGGGATCGGCCAGTTCAACCTCGAAAGCGAGGAAGAGGGCGTGGAACTGGCGGAAGTCGCCGCTGGCCTTGGCAAGACGGCGACCTGCGCGCTGCGCGTCAATCCGGACGTCGATGCGAAGACCCACGCAAAGATCTCCACCGGCAAATCTGAAAACAAGTTCGGCGTGCCCTATGACATGGCGGCCGGCATCTACGCCCGGCTTTCGGCGCTGCCAGGTCTCGACATGCGCGGGCTGGCGGTCCACATCGGCAGCCAGATCGGCGATCTGGAGCCGTCTCGGCAAGCGTTCACCAAAATGGGCCAGCTCATGCAGGACCTGCGCGGGCAGGGCCTGAAAGTCACCCACATGGACCTCGGCGGCGGGCTCGGCGTCCCCTACAAAGCGGGCGAGCAGCTTCCCACGCCGAGCGACTACGGCGCTATGGTGGCCGCAGTCGCCGGCGATTGGGACGCGACGCTGATGTTCGAACCGGGCCGCGTCATCACTGGAAATGCCGGCGTCCTCGTCACCGAAGTCGTGCGTGTCAAGCAGGGCGCGGGCAACCCGTGGGTGGTGGTCGATGCGGCGATGAACGATCTGGCGCGGCCCGCGCTCTACGATGCCTGGCACGATTTCCTCGCGGTCGAGCCGTCGGGCGAGACAATGACCGCCAATATCGTCGGGCCCATCTGCGAAAGCTCGGACACCTTCGCGATGGCCCGGCGGATCGACGCGGTGAAGGCGGGCGATCTTGCCGTGTTCCGCACCGCCGGTGCCTACGGCGCGACGATGGCCAACACCTACAACAGCCGCGCGCTGGTGCCTGAGGTTATGGTCGATGGCGGCAGGTGGGCACTTGTCGCCAACCGCATCGATCCGGCGACGATCCTCGCCGCTGAACAGGTGCCGGACTGGCTCGATTGACACCCGGCTGATAGCCTGAGCAGATGATCGCGAACCTCCCTCTGTTTCACCGCATCGCCGGCCAGCCGGTGATCGTGCTGGGCATGGGCGAGGCGGCCGAGGCCAAGCGGCGTCTCGTCGAGCGTGCCGGCGGCCTCGTCGTCGAAGACTTGCAGGAAGGCATCGACAAGGGCGCGCGCCTCGCCTTCATCGCGCATGAGGACGAAGTTGCCGCAGAGGCCGATGCGGTCCGCGCGCGCTGCGCCGGGCTCCTGGTCAACGCCGCCGATCGGCCGGCGCTGTGCGACTTCACTGTGCCTTCGATCCTCGACCGTTCGCCCGTGTTGCTGGCGATCGGCACCGGCGGTGCCTCGGCGGGGTTGGCGAAGCAATTGCGATTGCGGCTGGAACAGATTCTGCCGCAATCGCTCGGCGCGCTGGCGAGCGCGCTCGCGCAGGCGCGGGCGGCAATGCGCGCCCGCTTTCCCGATGCCGGAGATCGCCGCCGCGCGCTCGACACCGCGCTTGGGCCGGGCGGCACGCTCGATCCGCTGGACGAAGCCTCGGCCGCCCGGATCGAGAGCTGGCTTGCAGGTGCCGCCGATGAAGCCGTAGCCGCCGTGGAGATCGTCCTGCGCAGTGTCGATCCCGAAGACCTCACGTTGCGCGAAGCGCGCCTCCTCGGCTCCGCAGACCTGATCGCCCATGAACCGGACGTGCCCGCCGCGGTGCTCGACCGCGCTCGGGCGGACGCGGCGCGCGTCGTGCTGGCGGCGGGCGAGGTGCTTCCCGATGGGGGGGGGATGACGGTAGTGCTGCGAAAGCCTTAACGCTGGGGAACGGCCGCGCCGCCCGCGTGTCCGGCGCTATTTCAAAGCTGCGAGCGCTAGCGGCTGGATGCCTCTATGGGCATTACCTCACGTAAAAAATTGCTTTTTCCCTCGGGTTGCCCTAGATCGTCGTGGCTGACGTCGCGTGCGACGGACTTTCGGGCAGCCTTGCTCCCCCTAATTGTCCTTACCTTGCTTCATAGACGCTGAAATGTGCACTTCTGCGCATTTCATCTATTGCGGGATAAAGGATGCCCATGATGATTACTGGTACTGTAAAGTTTTTCAATTCCGAGAAGGGCTATGGTTTCATCGCGCCCGTGAGCGGCGGCGAGGATGCCTTCGTACACATTTCCGCCGTGCAGAACGCCGGCATGACTACGCTCGACAAGGATCAGCGGGTTTCCTACGATCTGGAAACCGACCGCCGCGGCAAGACCTCGGCCGTCAACCTTCAGTCGGCTTGATCTGACAGGCGGCGCGCGCTCCCGCGCGCGCCGCTACCCGCGCTCGCCGGCGCAACAGCCGATCATCCGGAGACTTCGCATGTCAGATCCCGCCAGCCGCCCGTTCCTCATCAGCAAGAACGAGAACGGAGAATTCCGCCTGACGGTACGGACGACGCGCTATAATTCGCGTGGATATCCGCTGGTCTCTTCAGCGCTGCAGGATGAGGTCTTCGCCACGGCCAACGCCGCACGCGCCTTCGCCCGTGAAAACTTCCGCGCCCAGCCCGGAGAGTACACGACCAAGGCGCCGTGAACCGGCTACTACCGGGCGCCAGTGGGCGCTTTCAAGCTTGTGTTGCCGCCACCCGCTGAATTCAAACGCGTATACCGATCGTGCCGGTATCGAAGGGGCTTGTGCAACAATCCCGTGGGATTGAAGAGCGTCGGCGCGCCCTCCTGATGCGGTTTTCCGCCACGGCCTGGCGGCAGCAATATGCGCCTTGAATTTCGAGGCCGTCGTTCCGCAAAAACAGCCTGCGGGAGGCATCGTGCCCATGCAGCGCACCGGTGCTATCGGACGCGCCGGCCTAGAACATGCCCCCGGCCAGGGCATCGATCGCACCTTGCAGGATGACTGCGGCGGCGGCGGAATCGATGCGGTCCTTGCGTTTGGCGCGGCTCATGTCCTGTTCGATCAGGCCGCGCTCCGCGCCGGTGGTGGACCAGCGCTCGTCCCACAGCAGGATCGGCAGGCCAAGCGCGGCGAGGTTGCGGGCGTAGGCGCGGCTCGATTGGGCACGAGGCCCTTCGGACCCGTCCATGTTGAGCGGCAGGCCGATGACGATACCCTGGATCGAGCGTTCGCGGATCAGTTCTTCCAGCAATACCTTGTCGGCACCGAACTTGCCGCGCTTCAGCGTCTTTCCGGGGGAAGCGAAGCGCCAGCCGGCGTCGCAGAACGCGATGCCGATGGTCTGGGTGCCAAGGTCGAGCCCGAGCAGCGCGCCGGCGTCGGGCAGGGCGCCCCGGAATTCCAGCGCGCCGGTAGTGATCGTTGCAGCCATCGCCTCAGTCCTGCCCGCTGCCGGTCCGCCACGCCGCACTACGCCGGGCGAAGTCGGTCCGCAGGTTGGCCCAGAACAGTGTCATGTCATAGACGTGATAGTTGTTGCCGGGCAGCACGTAGGCGTCGAGCTCCAGCTTGGGCGCCGGGCCGATATGCAGGAAGTCATCGGCCTCGCATGCGGCGGGCACCACTTGCGGCACAAGCGTTCCGGTTCCTGTCGCGAAATCGGGCACCAGCGTGCCCAGATTGGCGGCGGCATCGGCCTTGCCGCCGCGCGTGCCGGTGAGCGGGTTGGAGCACAGGAACGCGCTGCCGCCCACCGCCTGCCCGTCCAGCCCCCTGCGCCGGGCATAAGCGCCAGTCAGCATCGCGGTGTCCGCAGGATCGGCCACCGAGAGCCAGCTGACGATGCAGCCCGCCTGGTCCGCTGTTTCGCAAGGGGGCAGTCCGGTGCGCGGCAAGTCGTGCGGAATCGAGACCGGCCAGCCGATCAGGTAGGCGGCGACGATGCGCTGCTGCAGCAAGGTTCCCGCCACCCGGTCGCGCAGGATGCGGCGCAGCAGGAACGCGCCCTGGCTGTGCCCGGCCAGCACGATCGGCTGGTCGGCGGGGACAGCTTTCACGAAGGCATCGAAAGCCGTCAGCACATCACGGTAGGCGAGGTCGATGGCGCGTTCGGCTTCCGGCTGATCGGTCAGGAAGGCACCGATCGCGGCCTGCCGGTAGCGCGGTGCCCAAATCGCGGATGCGGCGTTGAACGGGCTGGCCATGCCGCGCACGAACAGGTCCGCGCGCTCGCGTGAGGTGGCGTCATCGAGATTGGCGTTCCATGAGCCCTTCTCGATGTAGCTGGTCGGGTGGACGAAGAATATCGCTTCGGGGGAGGGTTCGGCCGCCTGTTCTACGCCCGGCGGCAGCCACCGGGCAGGATCGACCTCAGCCTTCATGCCCGGGCGGGATATCCACATTTCCGGCTTGTCATAGGCGCTCTCAGCCAATGCCGGTTTTTCGCTGAACGGCGCGTCGGGAACGAAAGCCCAGCGCGTCAGATCGTCGGCGAATGCGGTCAGGACGAGCCGGATCACGATGTAGATCACCAGGCATCCGGCGACCAGGTACAGGAACTTTCTAGCCATCGCCGGTCCGTCTCGCCCGCAAAGAGCACGCGGTCAAGCGGGACGGCGGCGTCATTAATAGGATGTTGCATGGTTGGCGCTACCTCCATGGCGAAGCTCAGGTATGCGTGAATGCGATTCGATCTCCTCACACTCTATTTTCTCGCCATCGGCACCCTGCTACTCGCCGCCGCGATGACGGCCTGGGAAAGCCGTGCCCGTCTGGAGCGGCGCGTGGAATTGCGTCTGTTTGCCGCCGGGTACATGACCCTCGCGGCCGGCTGCGTCTTGGCGACGGTCCGCAGCAATCTGCCCGAGGCGTGCGGCGCCGCTTTCTCAAACATCACGATGGTGTGCGGTTATCTGCTGGTACTCAACGGAGTGGCGGCGCTGCGCGGCAGCGATTATCGCGGATTCTCGCGTGTGGTCATCGTCGGGACGGTGTGCGTCTGGGCGCTGTTCGGTGCGTTGTGGCCGCAAGGGCTGTGGAGCTACGCCAGTTCCGTCCCGATCGCCGTTGCCTGCTTTGCCGGCGCGCGCGAGATGGCAGTCAACGCAGTTTTTCGCCATCTCCGTTCACGCCCGATCGTCATTGCCGTGCTTGCTGCCCATGCCGCGACTTATGCATGCCGTTCGACAATCTTGCCGCTGTTGGCGGCTCAGTTCGGCAACGATGCCCTGTCGATCGCCGGCAAGCTCACGATGTATGAAGGCGTGCTCTTTTCCGTCGCGCTGCCGATGGCGGTGCTCGCGCTCATCCGCGAGGAATCGCATGATGAGCTGCTGAAGGTGTCGCGCACCGATTTCCTCACCGGCCTCGCCAACCGGCGCTGGTTCTTCGACGAAGGCGAAAGGCGCTTTCGATCGCTCCGCCTGGGAGAACCACTCTCGCTGCTCGCTTTCGACCTCGATCACTTCAAGGCGATCAACGATCGGTTCGGCCACGATGTCGGAGACCGCGTGCTGCAGGCATTCGCGCAAGCTGCGCGCGCCGGCGTGGGCGAAGGCACGCTACTGGGGCGCATCGGTGGCGAGGAGTTCGCCGCCTTGCTGCCCGGCATGGATGGCCGCGAAGCGATGAAAGTGGCGCAGGATGTAGCCCGGCACTTTGCCGACGGAGACCTTACCGCGATGTCTGGCATCGATGTGAAGGGCACCGTCAGTATCGGCCTTGCCGAAGGTGGGGCCGATGGTGAGACGCTGTCCGAACTTCTATCCGCCGCCGACCGCGCGCTCTACCGCGCAAAGAGCATGGGGCGTAACCGCATCGAACCCGCCCGGCTGGTCCAACTCCACGCCGCCTGTTGAGGCTTCGGGGGGGAGCCGCTCAGCGCTTTCATTCGGCCGCCTGCTTCGCGGCGTAAGCCTCGTCGATCTCGGGGCGCAGGCTGGTGAAGGCACGGCCAGGACGCATGGCGTTCCACCACGTCAGCGGGTTCCAGGTCTGCGTACCATCGAGCGAGAAGGTGATGAACTCGGCCCGCCCGCCAATGTCGGACAAGGGCACCGGTCCGCCAAGTCCGCCGCCCGGACGGCCGAGGAAATCGGTGTCGAAGGGCGCGCGGCTGTCCGCCGAGCGGTCGCGGTCGTCGCCCATCAGGAAAACATGATCCGCTGGAACCCTGATCTCGGGGAAATCATCGAGGCTCTGGTAGGTATAGTCGATGACGTCGTAGGTGGCGCCGTTGGGCAGCGTCTCGCGGTAGGTCGGCAATTCGTACACCTCGCGTCCGCTGGGCAGGCGTCCGCGGTACTGCTCGAACCCATCATAGCAATGGCCGGCCACCTGGCCTTCGCACTGCAGCGAATCGTCGGCGCCAAGTTGCGCCGGCGGCACCACCTCGCGCTTGATGAATTGGCCGTTGAGCCGGATGCGCCCGCCGACCACCGCGATGCGGTCGCCGGGCAGGGCGACGACGCGTTTTATCAGGTCTTCCTTGCGATTGCCCGGCACGACGATCACGATATCGCCGTACTGCGGCGTGCGCCCGAGAACTCGCGACGTCCCGCGCGGCAGCAAGTGGAAACTCAGCGAGGACCAGTTCCAGCCATAGGGGTACTTCGACACCACCAGCCGGTCGCCGACCAGCAGGCCCGGCATCATCGAGATCGAGGGGATGTAGAACGGCTTGGCAAGAAACGAGTGGAACGCCAGCACGCCGAGCAGCATCAGCGCCAGGCCGCGCATCTCCTGCCACCAGTTGATCTTCTCGGGCTTGCCCCGGTCGCGATTTCGGGCGCCCGTCCGGTCTTTGACGTCGGAACTGGAAGGGCTGTCGGACATGGCTGGTGGCAATTTCGATCCTGTCTGGAGAAATCAGCTGGCAGTGGAAAGAGGCCGCGCCTCGATGACGATGAAAGCCTGCGCCCATGGATGATCGTCGGTGAGCGTCAGATGAACCACGGCTGCATGACCGTCAGGGGTGATCGAATCGAGCCGCGCGCGCGCACCGCCGGTCAGCGCCAGGGTCGGCGCGCCGCTCGGTGCGTTGACGACGCCGATGTCCTTCATGAACACCCCCGCCTTGAAGCCGGTGCCGACCGCCTTTGAGAAAGCCTCCTTGGCGGCGAAGCGCTTGGCCAGAGTTCCGGCGATCGTATGCGGACGGCGCGCTGCCTTGGCGCGCTCGACGTCGGTGAATACCCGGTTGAGAAACCGGTCGCCAAACCGATCGAGCGAGTTCTGGATTCGCTCGATGTTGCACAGGTCGCTGCCGAGACCGATGATCACCGAACCTCGTCCATCAGCGCGCGCATCTTCTTCACGCTCGTTTCCAGACCGCAGAAAATGGCCTCGCCGATCAGGTAGTGGCCGATATTGAGCTCCGCGAGCTGCGGGATGGCGGCGATCGGCTGGACGTTTTCGTACGTCAGGCCGTGGCCGGCGTGGGGTTCGATCCCGTTCTTCGCCGCCAGTGCCGCCATGTCGGCGATGCGGCGCAGCTCCACCGCGACATCCTCTCCCTCCGCATGGGCGTATTCGCCGGTGTGGAATTCCACGACCGGCGCGCCCAGCTTCATGGCCGCTTCGATCTGGCGCGGCTCGGGAGCGATGAACAGGCTGACCCGGATGCCTGCGTCCGACAGGCGCGCGACGATCGGGGCAAGGCGGTTGTGCTGTCCGGCGGCGTCGAGCCCGCCCTCGGTGGTGCGTTCCTCGCGCCGCTCGGGCACAATGCAGGCGGCGTGGGGCTGGTGGCGCAGCGCGATCTCCACCATCTCGTCGGTCGCCGCCATCTCCAGGTTGAGCGGAAGGCCCGTGGAGGACTGCACCCGCAGCAGGTCCTCGTCGCGGATGTGCCGCCGGTCCTCGCGCAAGTGCACGGTGATGCCATCTCCGCCTGCCTGTGCGACGATCATCGCCGCGCGCGCCGGATCGGGATGCTCGCCGCCGCGCGCGTTGCGGATGGTGGCGACGTGGTCGATATTGACGCCAAGCCGCAAACCGGAAGGCAATCTGGAAGGGGAATCGACGCTGCTCATCTTGGTCCTGTCAGTCCGCGGATTTCGGCGCGCCGCTCAGGGCTGGGCCCGGCTGCCGGGCTTGACCGCCGGTGTGCCGGCCAGTTCTGGCGGCAGGTCGTTCGCGTCGTAGGTGGGGAAGTTGATCGCGACAAGCGAGAAGTAGGGAACGCCGAGATCGACGGAGCCGGCCGAGCGATCGACCAGCGAGGCTGCTGCGATCACCTTGCCGCCGGCCGCCTCGATCGCCTTTATGGCCTCGCGTGAGGATTTGCCGGTGGTGACCACGTCCTCCACCATCAGGACCTTGTCCCCCGGCTCAAGGGCGAAGCCGCGGCGCAACTCGAAAGTGCCCTCGGGCCGCTCGACGAACATCGCATCGACCTGCAGCGCGCGGCCCATCTCCTGACCGATGATGACGCCGCCCATCGCCGGGGAGACGACCTTGTCTATCTGCTTCCTGACGTCGTGCGGCAGCCGCGCCGCCAACGCCACGGCGAGCCGTCCGGCGCGGTCCGGGTTCATCAGCACGCGGGCGCACTGAAGATAATGCGCGCTGTGGCGGCCGGACGAGAGCAGGAAATGTCCCTCCAGCAATGCCTTGCTGGCGCGAAATTCTGACAGGACCTCTTCTTCGGTCATGGTTGACAATACCCCCGGTGTGATTTGCATTGATCTGGCGCACATTTGGCGCGCCAATGGCAAAAATTCCCCTAGAGGCGCTTGAGACGTGCGGCAAGCGCGCGTATAGGCCCGCGAACGGGGGGCATTGTCTCCGCTCTAGGGGAGCGTGCGCGACGATTATTTCAGTCGTGCACGGTCAAGGGAAAACGGAAGCAAGAACACGATGAAGATCTTCCAGAATGCACTTGCCATGGGCCACACGCTCAAGGCGGCGGGCCTTGCCCTCGCGCTGCTCGCGGCGCCGCACACGGCGATGGCGGCCGCCCAGCCGGCAATGTCCGATGCGGCCAAGGCGCAGAGCGCCATGGAAAAGACCGAGGAAGAACGCGCTGACGTTCCGGGCGTGGAGGCGATCGCCAACGAGTTCTCGGCGGGCGACGAATCGAACAAGAGCTCGGCGACCACCGGCAGCTACACCCCGATGACACCGACTCCCGGCGTCGGCATGCCGATCGACAAGGCTATCGGCCTGCAGACCCAGTATTCCAAACTCGGCGAATACGGTGCGTGGATTCACGACATCGTCCTGATGCCGATCATCACCCTGATCTGCGTGTTGGTGCTGGCGCTGCTGGTCATCGTCGCCGTACGCTACAATCGCCGCGCGAACCCGGTCGCTTCCAAGACCAGCCACAACACCTTCATCGAAGTGGTGTGGACGCTGGTCCCCGTGCTGATCCTGATCGGTATCGCGGTTCCCTCGATCGACCTGATCGCCAAGCAGTACAAGCCCGCTCCCAAGGATGCGCTGACCATCAAGGTCACGGGCAACCAGTGGTTCTGGACGTACGGCTACCCCGACAACGGCGACTTCGAAGTCGTCTCGAACATGCTCAACATCCCCGGCGCGCCGACGGTCAACAATGGCGTGCGCGAAGTGGGTTCGCAGCCGTGGGACGGCCCGAGCCACCTCGAGGTCGACAACCGCATGGTCGTTCCCGTCGGCGAGCCGATCCGCCTGCAGATCACCGCTGCCGATGTGATCCACTCGTTCGCAGTGCCCTCGCTCTGGTTCAAGCTCGACGCCGTTCCGGGTCGCATCAACGAGAAGGTGCTGATGATCGAGAAGCCGGGCGTGTACTACGGCCAGTGCTCCGAACTGTGCGGCGCCAAGCACGGCTACATGCCGATCGCGGTCGAGGCTCTGCCGCGCGACCAGTACAATGCCTGGGTCATGACCCATGCCGGCGCCCTGATCGACGGTCAGAAGGCGCCCGCTGCCGCCGCCACTCCGGCTGCGGAAACGGCTCCCGCCGCGGATGCATCGGAGGCTCCCGCCGCCGAAGCCACCGCCGAAGCCGAATAAGCGCGAATTTCAGGACAGGGTCACACCATGGCTACCACCGCAGATCACTTCCAGACTCACGCGGAAGATCACCACCACGAACACAAGCCGGCTTTCTTCGCCCGCTGGTTCATGTCGACCAACCACAAGGACATCGGCACGATGTACCTGATCTTCGCGATTTTTGCGGGGATCATCGGCGGCGCCTTCTCGGGCATGATGCGCGTCGAGCTGATGGAACCGGGTATCCAGTACCTCGATACCTTCGCCAAGTGGTTTGGTGCGGTGAACCCGGACTTCAACTCCACGCTCCACGTGTGGAACGTCCTGATCACCGCGCACGGCCTGATCATGGTGTTCTTCATGGTCATGCCTGCGATCATCGGCGGCTTTGGCAACTGGTTCGTCCCAATCATGATCGGCGCGCCGGACATGGCCTTCCCGCGCATGAACAACATCTCGTTCTGGCTGACCGTCGCGGGCTTCTGCTCGCTGTTGTGCTCTGCCTTCGTGCCGGGCGGCACGGGGCTGGGCGCCGGCACCGGCTGGACCGTCTATGCCCCGCTGTCGACGTCGGGTTCGCCCGGACCGGCGGTCGATTTCGGTATCTTCGCACTGCACCTTGCGGGCGCGGGTTCGATCATGGGCGCGATCAACTTCATCACCACCATCTTCAATATGCGCGCGCCCGGGATGACCATCCACAAGATGCCGCTGTTCGTGTGGTCGGTTCTGGTCACCGCGTTCCTGCTGCTGCTTTCGCTGCCGGTTCTCGCCGCCGCGATCACCATGCTGCTCACCGACCGCAACTTCGGCACCACCTTCTTCGATGCTTCGGGCGGCGGTGACCCGGTCCTTTACCAGCACTTGTTCTGGTTCTTCGGTCACCCCGAAGTCTACATCATGATCCTGCCCGGCTTCGGCATCATTTCGCAGATCATCTCCACTTTTTCGCGCAAGCCAGTGTTCGGCTACCTCGGCATGGCCTATGCCATGGTCGCGATCGGCGTCGTCGGCTTCATCGTGTGGGCGCACCACATGTATGCGACCGGCCTGTCGGTGAACACCAAGATGTATTTCACCGCAGCGACCATGGTCATCGCGGTGCCGACCGGGGTGAAGATCTTCTCGTGGATCGCCACGATGTGGGGCGGTTCGCTTGAGTTCAAGTCGCCGATGGTCTGGGCGATCGGCTTCATCTTCCTGTTCACCGTGGGCGGGGTCACCGGCGTCGTTCTTGCCAACGGCGGCGTCGATGACGTGATGCACGACACCTACTACGTGGTTGCGCACTTCCACTACGTGCTGTCGCTCGGCGCGGTGACGGCGCTCTTCGCAGGGTTCTACTACTGGTTCCCGAAGATGAGCGGCAAGATGCACTCGGAACTGCTGGCGCACGTGCACTTCTGGGTGTTCTTCGTCGGCGTGAACATGATCTTCTTCCCGATGCACTTCCTCGGGCTGCAGGGCATGCCGCGTCGCTATCCGGACTACGCTGAGGCCTATGCCTACTGGAACCACTTCGCTACCGTGGGCTACATGGTCATGGCCGCCAGCCTTGGCATCTGGTTCCTGAACATCATCTATGCCTATGCCGCAGGCAAAAAGGCCGTAGACAACTACTGGGGCGAAGGCGCCACCACGCTGGAATGGACGCTGACGAGCCCGCCGCCGTTCCACCAGTTCGAGACGCTGCCCGTTATCGAGGAAGCGGCTCACCACTGATCGGGAAGCGAGCAAACATCGCGGCCCACGGGAAGCAACCCGAAGCCTCGCAAGAGCGCTTCGGGTTGCTTCGCCGCTTCTGAGGCGCGGTGAATTCGCCTAACGGCAATACCGGTGTATGATCGACAGACCATGACGAGTACGAGTCCCATCACTGAGGCCGGCGCAGCGGCCCCGCTCCCTGCCGATTGGCGGGATCTCTTCGCGCTGACCAAGCCGCGGGTGATGAGCCTTGTCATCTTCACCGGCCTGTGCGGCCTGATCGCCGCGCCCGACCGCATTCATCCGGTGCTCGCCTTCACCGCGATCCTGTGCATCGCGATGGGCGCGGGCGGCGCCGCCGCGCTCAACCAGTGGTGGGAAGCGGACATCGACGCCGGCATGAAGCGCACCGCCAAGCGCCCACTGCCGCAAGGCAGGCTCGATCGCACCACCGCGCGCGATTTCGCCGGCGTGCTATGCGCCGCGTCGGTGTTTCTGATGGGCTTCGCGATCAGTTGGCTTGCCGCCGCGATCCTGGCGATCTCCATCATTTACTACGCGGTGATATACACCGTATGGCTCAAGCCGCGCACGCCGCAGAACATCGTCATCGGCGGCGGCGCCGGTGCCTTTCCGCCGCTGATCGGCTGGGTCGCCGCGACGGGTCAGATCTCGTTGATGCCGGTGGTGCTGTTCGCCATCATCTTCTTCTGGACGCCGCCGCACTTCTGGGCGCTCGCGCTGTTCGTGAAGAGCGATTACGCCAAGGTCGGCATTCCGATGATGCCGGTCGTTGCCGGCGAGAGGTCGACCCGCCGTCAGATCCTCGCCTACGCCATACTGCTGCTGCCGCTTTCCGCGCTGCCGTGGTGGCTTCCGGGCCACGAGCATAGCGGTGCGGTCTACGGCATTTCCGCGCTGGTGCTCTCCACCATCTTCCTGCTCCTCTCGATTCGCGTCGCCTTTCGCGAGCGGACTGGGCCGGATGATGCGATGAAGCCCGAAAAGCAGTTGTTCGGCTATTCGGTGCTCTACCTTTTCGCCCTGTTCGCGGCGCTTGTCGTGGACCGGTTCGTCGTCTTGTGAGCATGACCCAAATGGAAGATCCCCACCGCGAAACCCGCTCGATCGAGCAGATCCGCAAGAGCCGCAACAGGGTGCTCGCGCTAAGCCTCGCCGCGTTCGTGATCCTGGTGTTCTTCATCTCGATCGCCAAGATGAGCTGATCGCACGTGCCGGACGCAGCAGACCTTCGCCGGGGTAATCGCAGCCCCGGTGCCGGCAGCAACCGCAAGGTGGCGCTGGTCCTGCTGTCGCTGGCCGCCGGCATGCTCGGCCTCGGATTCGCGTCCGTGCCGCTCTACCGCATCTTCTGCCAAGTCACCGGCTACGGCGGCACCACCCAGCGCGCGGACGAGGCGCAGGCGGCCACGATCAAGGACAGCGGCCACACGATGTCCGTTCGCTTCGATGCTAATGTGGAGCGGGGGATGCCTTGGGAATTCGTGCCGCTCCAGCGCACTGATACCGTTTCGGTCGGCGCCCGCGACATGGCGCTGTTCCGGGCGAAGAACACTTCCGACAAGATCGTCACCGGCACTGCCAGCTTCAACGTGGAGCCTGAGCAGGCCGCGAAATACTTCAACAAGATCCAGTGCTTCTGCTTCACCGAGCAGACGCTCAAGCCCGGCGAGGAAGTGCGCATGCCGGTGCTTTACTACATCGATCCGAAGATCCTCGACGATCCGGACAACAGGGATGTGGAGCAGATTACCCTCAGTTACACCTTCCACGTCACTTCCACAGCGACCGTCGCGGCGAGCGACGATACGAAGGCACTGGACCAGAACGGGGCGGGCGGTTAAGGGCACGCTGGAAACACGCGCGGTACCTTGGGGGATCCGCCGGAAAAAGACAGTTTCGATTAACGGGGAAGAAGGCACCATGGCCGGTACCAAGAACCACGACTACCATATCCTTCCGCCGGACATCGCGCCGCTCGCGACTACGGTCGGCGCTTTCGTGTTCACCTCCGGCATGGTGCTGTTCATGCACGACATGGCGGGCGGCCACTTCGTTCCGTGGCTGGGGCTTGCCGTCCTGCTCGCGTCGATGTTCATGTGGTTTTCCAAGATCGTGAATGAAGCGCACGCGGGCGATCACACCCCGGTCGTCCAGCTTCACCAGCGCTACGGCATGATCCTGTTCATCGCTTCGGAAGTGATGTTCTTCGTCGGCTGGTTCTGGGCTTTCTTCGATTTCTCGCTGTTTCCCTCGGCGCTGACCGACGTAGTTGGTGGCCAGTGGCCGCCAAAGGCGATCGAGGCGGTCATGGACCCCTTCGCGCTGCCGCTGCTCAACACTCTGATCCTGCTGTGCTCGGGCACCACCGTGACCTGGGCGCACCATTCGCTGATCCACGGCGACCGTGAGGGCCTGAAGAAGGGCCTGTGGGCGACCGTGCTGCTGGGCGTGCTGTTCTCGTTCATCCAGGGCTACGAGTACCTGCATGCGCCGTTCGGCTTCGGTGGCAACACCTATGGCTCGGCGTTCTACATGGCGACCGGCTTCCATGGCTTCCACGTCATCGTCGGTACGATCATGCTGATCGTGTGCCTGGTTCGCACCTACAAGGGTGACTTCACCCCGCGCCAGCACTTCGGCTTCGAGGCGGCTGCATGGTACTGGCACTTCGTCGACGTGGTGTGGCTGTTTCTGTTCGTCGCGGTCTACATCTGGGGCGGCTGGGGCTACCCGACGCACTGATGACGCTTGACGGCAACAAGACACCGGAAGGGCAGCCAGGCACCGCCTCGGCTGCCCTTTTCGGTTCGTGCCCACGCTGCGGCGCTCGCACGCTGTTCGACGGGGTGGCCCGCTTTGCACCCCGCTGCCGGGCCTGCGGGCTCGATTTCGCGCAGTTCAATGTCGGTGATGGACCGGCGGCGTTCCTGACGCTGATCGTCGGCGCTGTCGTTGCCGGGCTAGCGATCTGGCTGCAGCTCTCCGCCGAGCCGCCGTTCTGGGTGCACATCGTGCTGTGGGTGCCGCTTTCGACCGTCATGGTGCTGGCCGGGCTGCGCGCGGCCAAGGCGTGGCTGCTCGGCGCCGAATACCGGCAGAAGGCCGGAGAAGGCCGGATCAAGGACCAATGACGCGCCGCGTTCCAATTTTTGCCACGCTGATCGTGCTGGTCGCGGCGGGCATCATGATATCACTGGGTGTCTGGCAGCTGCGCCGGCTTCACCAGAAGGAAGCGCTGTTGGCCGATTATGCCGCCGCGCAGAATAGCCGAGAAGAGATTGAGTGGACTTCCGCCGGCGTGCGCGAGGAGCAGTTCTATCATCGCGCCCGTCTCACCTGCACTGCCGTCACCGCCCACAGCAGCATTGCGGGACGCAGCGTCGCCGACCAGCTCGGCTTGGCGCAGACCGCGCAGTGCGTGCTGCCCGGCGGCGGCACCGCGCGCGTAGTGCTCGGCTGGTCCGCGCAGCCCAACGCTGCGACGTCATGGCCGGGCGGCGAAGTGCGCGGCGTGATCGCGCCGGGCCCGCGCCTCGTCGCCGACCCGCCGCTCGCCGGCCTCGAAGCCAACGCCGCGCCCGATCCGGCACAGATCCCCAACAACCACCTGTCCTACGCGGTACAATGGTTCTTCTTCGCGGCGACGGCAGTGGTGATCTACGTTCTGGCGCTGACCCGGCGGGGGAAGCGGGGGTAGTAGTGGACGACGAGGGTCAGTCATCCAGCGAGTCGGTGATGAAGTCGGTTGGCCCGGGATGTATCGCGCAGGTGGCGATCGCAGTCTTTGCTTTTTGGTGGCCTTCTTAAGCCACTGCATCTTCGTCATTCCCGCGAAGGCGGGAATTAAGCTTTGACCTCCCCGACGTTTCTGAATTGGATACGTAGCTCCAGCTGGATCCCCGCCTTCGCGGGGATGACGAAGGGGGAGGGGGAGGCGCATGGCGTTGACGTCGCATGTGCGGCCACGTCCAAATCCATCCCCCGCACTGCGCCTCACGCAACCCGCCTCTTCCTTTTCCGCGCCGCGCCCGCTAACCGCGCGGAAACGATGGCGCGGCAGCGCGTGTGATAGCTTAGGATTGCCCATGGAATACATCAGCACCCGCGGCAGCGCACCGGCGCTCGATTTCGAAGGCGCGACGCTGGCGGGGCTCGCCTCGGATGGCGGGCTTTACGTGCCGCGCGAGTGGTCGCGTTTCTCGAAGGATGAGATTGCGGCAATGGCGGGCCTGCCCTATGCCGAGCTGGCCGCGCGGGTGATGGCGCCGTTCGTGGGATATAGCCTGACTTACGAGCGGCTGCTGGAGCTGACCACGCAGGCCTATGGCCGCTTCGCCCACACCGCCGTCACGCCGCTCGTCCAACTGGACGAGCAGCACTGGGTGCTGGAGCTGTTCCACGGCCCGACGCTGGCGTTCAAGGACGTGGCGCTGCAACTGCTTGGCCTGTTCTTCGAGGAGTTCCTTTCCCGCTCCGACCGGAACCTGACGATTGTCGGCGCGACTTCGGGCGATACCGGCTCTGCCGCGATCGATGCTGTGGCCGGGCGCGAGAAGGTGGACGTGTTCATGCTCCACCCCAAGGGCCGCGTCTCCGACGTGCAGCGCCGGCAGATGACCACGGTGCTGTCGCCCAACGTCCACAACATCGCCATCGACGGCTCGTTCGACGATGCCCAGGCGATGGTGAAGCGCATGTTCAACGACAAGGACATGACCGGGCGGTTCGCGATCGGCGCGGTCAATTCGATCAACTGGGCGCGGCTGATGGCGCAGGTGGTCTATTACTTCGCCGCTGGCCTGCAACTGGGCGCGCCGCACCGCGAAGTGGCTTTCGCAGTGCCGACCGGCAACTTCGGCGATGTCTTCGCCGGCTATGTCGCGGCGCAGATGGGCCTGCCGGTGGCGAAGCTGATCGTTGCCACCAACGTCAACGACATCCTCCACCGCGCGCTTTCGACGGGCGATTATTCGCAGGGGACGGTGACGCCCACTGCTGCGCCATCGATGGACATCCAGGTCTCGTCCAACTTCGAGCGACTGCTGTTCGACCTGGGCGGGCGTGACGGCGCGGCCATGGCCGAGCAGATGGCCGGGTTCGAGGCGACCAAGGCGATGCAGCTCACCAATGCGCAGCGGCAGGGCGCGGCATCGCTGTTCCAGTCGGCCCGCACCGATGCCGGCGAGATGGCCCATGCCATCCGCTGGGCCTGGGAGAACTGCGGCGAGCTGATCGATCCGCACACCGCCTGCGGCCTGCATGCCGCGCGCGAAGCAGGGATTGATGCCGCCATCCCGGTCGTCACGCTGGCGACGGCGCACCCCGCCAAGTTCCGCGACGCTGTCGAGCGCGCCACCGGCCACCGGCCCAGCCTGCCCGCGCGCGTAGGCGACCTGTTCGACCGTGAGGAACGCCTGACCGAGCTGCCGGGCGACTATGACGCGGTGTCCGAGTACGTGGCGAAGCACGCGACGCCGAAGGCCTGATGGCTGATCTCGTCACCCAGCCTGTCGTCCTCGCCGGAGAGGGATGGGCGGACTACGGCCTCGTCGATTCGGGTCATGGCCGCAAGCTGGAACGCTACGGAGCCTACCGCTTCATCCGTCCCGAGCCGCAGGCGATGTGGACACCGCGCGAAATGGACTGGAACGCCCACGGCGAATTCGTGCCCGGCTCAGACGAGGACGGCGGCGGGCGCTGGGTGTTCGACAAGCCCGTCCCGCGCGAGGGCTGGCCGCTGGCGTGGCGCGAGGTGTCCTTCACCGCGCAGTGTACGCCGTTCCGCCACCTCGGCTTCTTCCCCGACATGGCGCCGGTGTGGGACTGGATGCGCGCGATGCTGGAGGGGCGCAGCGACGCCGCAACTCTGAACCTCTTCGGCTATACCGGCGTCGGCTCGCTGGCGCTTTCCGCGCACGGCCCGGTGACGCATGTCGATGCCTCGAAGAAGTCCGTGGCGCAGGCGCGCGAGAATGCCGCGCGCGCGGGGCTGGAAGATCGGCCGGTCCGCTGGCTGATCGACGATGCCGCCAAGTTCGCCGCGCGCGAAGTCCGGCGCGGCAAGCGTTATGACGGCATCATCCTCGATCCCCCCAAGTTCGGGCGCGGCCCCGGCGGTGAGACCTGGCGGCTGGAGGAACACCTGCCTGGCCTCCTGGCTGACTGCCGGCAATTGCTCGATGCGGACAGCCGCTTCCTGTTCCTCACCGTCTATGCGGTGCGCATGTCGTCGCTTGCGCTTGCCGGGTTGATGGACGAACTGTTCGCCGATCTGCCTGGCATGATCGAGCATGGCGACCTCGCGGTGCGCGAGGATGAGGACGGCCGGCTGCTGCCGACCGCCATCTTCGCCCGCTGGCGCCGGGACTGATCGATCAGCCCTTGGGCTTGACGAACTTCAGTACGAATTGGTCGGTCTTGCCGCGAATAGCCGGATCGAAAACCTTCATCGTGTGATCATCCGCCGGGTGGGCGAGGGCATCGCTCTTGCCGGCATACTTGAACCCGGCTGCCTCGACTTCGCGAATCACCGTCGCTGCCTCGATTCGGTGGAGCGTGGAAGTGACGTCGGCAGGCGCGCCAACGGCGGCAGCGTGGTCGTTGATGAGATACACGCCGCCCGGCTTCAGCGCCTTGAATGCCGCCTCGTTATAGAGAGCGGCGGCATCGCTCTCGCCGACCTTGGCGTTCTTGAAGTCGTGGTAGTTTTCGGTGGTCCAGACAATATCGACGGGTTCGGGCGCAAGCGCTTCGCCTGCCTTGATGACTGAAACCGAAACCTGCGGATGATCCTTCACCCAGCCATCCAGAGCGGGAACCGGCCGGCCCGACACCGCATAGATATGCCCCTTTGGTCCGACCGCGAGGCTGAGGAGCCGCGTGTAGTACCCTCCACCGGGGGCCAGTTCGGCGATCTTTGCGCCTGTCTTGGCGCCGGCGAAGTCCATCAGCGCGCCGGGCATGCGCTCGGCATCGCGCGCGGTGTCCTCGGCGGGGCGGGCGGCGTCGGCGATTGCCGCTGCTGCCGGAGAGGCTGGCGTTCTCGCCTCGGCAAGGATCGGCAGCCCGAGCTTGGCCGTGACGGCCAGGGATACGGCGAGCATCAGTTTGCTGTTCGACTTGCGCATGACGAGATTCTCCATCGCGGGACAGGCTGGTGGACTGGCGGGGAGTGCGATGTTGCGCCTTCGCAAAGCCCGGCGCCAGTGGTCATTTGCTCCAGTCGGCCTGTCAGGCGGCGAAGCTGCATGGACATTTGAGTTCTGCGGTGGCATCGGCCCGCGCATGGCCGATAGCCTTATCCTTGAAGTTGCCGATTTCGAGCAGGATGTCCTTACTGGCATCTATTCGGAAGAGACCGGCAAGCCGCAGCCGCTGCGTTTCACGATCAGCGTGCGCATGCGCGCTGCGGATCACTACGCGCCCGATACCCCGCTGACCGCCAGCAAGAACTACATGGACCTGAAGTTCGCAGCCAGCGAGGCATTTCCTCCGGGCGTCCACTTCAAGCTGATCGAGGCTGTCGCGGACCACGTTTGCGAAACGCTGTTCCTGCAGGACGAGCGGATCGAGGCGGTGACGGTGAAGATCGTCAAGCTGGCGATCAGCGAGAAGGGCGAGAAAATCGGCATGACGCTCACCCGCGAGCGGCGCTGAGGAAGCGGGTGCCCGCAGAACTCCTCCACATCGGTCCGCTGTCGGACGATGCGCTGGATGCCGCCGCCGATTTCCACGCCCGCCTGTTGCCGGGCATAGAGGCCACGCTTGGCGGCGGGGCAGACCCGCTGACGCTGGTCTTCCTGCCCGCCGGCTATGAGCACCGGGCATGGCGGCTGGCAGCGGTTCAGGGACTTGCGCGCCGGTTCGCGCCTTCGCGGATCAATGCGCTCGCTTCCGGTGACGGCGCTGCGATTAATGCGGCGGCGCGCTGGCTGCAGGGCGCGGGCGGGGTGACCGGGCAATTGCTGGCACTAGATGGAACCGGCGCGGATGGAACTGGGGCCGGTCCGATGCTATATCAGGGCGGATGACCTCACTCGCGCCTCTCGTCGATCAATTCCAGCGCCGCATCACCTACTTGCGGCTCTCGGTCACCGACCGCTGCGATCTGCGCTGCGCCTATTGCATGCCGGAGCGGATGACCTTCCTTCCGCGCAAGGACGTGCTCAGCCTTGAAGAACTGCACGATCTGGCGCTCGGCTTCATCGCGCGCGGGATTACCAAGATCCGGCTGACCGGCGGCGAACCGCTGGTACGGCGCGACATGGTCGAGCTGGTGCAGGCGCTCGGGCGCAAGATCGGTGTCGATGACGGCATGGGCTATCTGGAGGAGCTGACCCTCACCACCAACGGCACGCGCCTTGCCGAATTCGCGGGCGATCTGGCAGCCGCTGGCGTGCGTAGGATCAACGTATCGCTCGATACGCTCGACCGTGAGAGCTTCGCTCGCCTGTCACGTCGCGATTCGCTGCCGCAGGTGCTGCAGGGGCTCCAGGCGGCGAAGGCGGCGGGGTTGAGGGTGAAGCTCAACACCGTCGCGCTGAAGGGCGTGAACGAGCACGAGATCGGCGATCTCGTTGCCTGGGCGCATGGGCAGGGCTTTGACGCGACGCTGATCGAGGTCATGCCGCTGGGCGAGGTCGAGGAAGACCGTTTCGATCACTACCTGCCGCTGCTGGCGGTGCAGGAGCAACTGGCCGCGCGCTGGACGATGACGCCGAGCGACCATCGCACCGGAGGCCCGGCGCGCTACTGGAACGTGGCCGAGACGGGTGGGCGGCTCGGCCTGATAACGCCGCTCACCAATAATTTCTGCGAGGGCTGCAACCGCATCCGCGTGACGGCGACCGGCCAGCTCTATGCCTGCCTCGGGGGCAATGAGCGTGTGGACCTGCGCGCCGCATTGCGCAGTGAAGATCCCGAGGCCGCGCTTTCCGAGGCACTCGACACCGCGATGCGGATCAAGCCCGCACGCCATCATTTCGCCATCGAGGAACCCGGCGCCGCGCCGGCGCTTTCCCGTCACATGTCGATGACGGGAGGCTGATGGATGACGCAGGTGAATCGAGCATCGTCTTCGGACGGTAGCGGAGTGACCCTCGTTTTCCTCGGGCGGCTGGAAAGCGTGGCGGGCGGCGGCAGCCGCAAGTTGGCGCTCTCGCCCACTATCGATGCCCTGATCGAGACCCTGGAACCGTCGTTGGTGAGCGCTCTGCGTGAGCCGCGCGTAAAGCTCGCGGTCAATGGCATCCTGTTGCAGGATACCGATGCGCCGGTGTTGAAGGACGGAGACGAGATCGCGTTCCTGCCGCCGGTATCGGGCGGCTGAAATGCGCTTGGGGGACTCCGACGTACGATTGCTCACTGGGACGTTCGATCCGGCGAGCGAGCTCGCCGCGTTCACAGCCACTGTTTCCGAGGCCGGCGGTGTCGTCAGCTTCCTCGGTCAGGTGCGCGCCGGGGACGGAGTCGAGGCGCTGGAATTGCAGCACTACGAACCACTGACCCTGCCGGCGATGCGCGATCTTGCCCGGATGGTCCGCGGTCGTTGGGATCTGGACGGCCTGCTGATCATCCATCGCAGTGGCGTCATGGAGCCGGGCGAGCCGATCGTGCTGGTCGCCGCTGCCGCGCGCCACCGCCGCGATGCCTTTGCCGCCGCTGACTTCGCGATGGATCACCTCAAGAGCGAATCGTGGTTCTGGAAGCGCGAGAAAGTCGGGGGCGAATGGCGCTGGGTGGAACCGCGCGAACAGGATTTCGAGGACATCGCACGCTGGGGGTGAGGGGCGGCCGGGAAAGATGAAAGTCTTTACCCACCAGCCATTTTGATTCCCGTCAATTCCAGCCCCGTCGGCTTGCGGCATGACATGGCTTCGGCTGCGAGCCCAAATGGTTTTCGATAACGGCACAGCCTGGCGGCAATCGGGGCAGGCCGGTGTCGGCATCAGGGCGCAAGGCCGACGGCAGACGAAGCCGCCATTTCCCGCCTCGCCCTGTGCTGATCCTTGGGCAAGGCCGGCGCTTCGACCACTGCCGTATTGTCTGATCGTTCGTCCGGCCGGGGGGCTTTCGGACGACCGGTCGAATGCGCTGTGAGGACCCCTCTCCCTCAATCGGGGGGAGGGGTTTTCGCGTCAGCTGCGAAGGCGAGAGGCGAGGCGGCCGATCACTTCGTCCTGCGCGGCGACCCATGCGCTCACCTCGTCCCGCGCAGCGCCGATGGCCTTTGCGCTGGGCGATTCTTCCAGCGGCGCCTCGGTCCGGGCATCGACATAGAGCGTGTCGAGGTCAGCCAGCGCGACCATTGCCTGGGACCGGCTCGATTCGAGGCGAGCGAGGGCGATGCTGGCATCACTCCACGAATCGGTTCCGACGCCGCCGCTTCCGACGACGCTACGCTCGGCGGCGGCGCGGTTCGATTGGAAGTTCCGGTCAGCAGCGCGCGCCAACGCCACCAGGGCGTCGAGCCGTGTGACGAGGTCGGCGCTGGCGGGCGGCAGGGCAGGCATGGGCGGTGCAGCCTCGCCCTGCGCCGCAGCGGCGCTGCCGCTTGCGCGCTCGACGTCGCGGATCGCCAGCGAAGGGTAGTTCCCGGCGGTGGAACAGGCGGCCGCCAGCAGAGGCAGCACGGCGGTCAGCATTCGGCCTTTCGCTCGGATCATGGGGGTGCCATAGCACGGCAGCGGGCCGTGCGAAGAGGATTTCATCGCATCGGGCGCGCCATATCGCCGAGTCTGCGGTTGACACGAATCAGGCTGTGGACTAACGGCACCACTCTTTCCGGCCCCCGCCCCAAAGCGGGGTGTCCGGCGCGTCGCCCGCGAGGCTCCAAGGTTCTTCGTTGGACCAGAGCGGCCGGGGCATTTTGTTTCGGCTCGTTTCGGGCACATTTGAGATTAGGTAAGGGCACCATGTTCGCAGTTGTGCGCACGGGCGGCAAACAGTACCGGGTTGCCGCCGGAGACAAGATCGCGGTCGAAAAGCTGGCTGGTGAAGCCGGTGAGACCATCACTCTGGGCGACGTCCTGCTCGCGGGCAAGGATGGCGAAGTTCTCGACGCCGCCAAGGTTTCGGTTTCGGCCGAGATCATCGCGCAGGCGAAGAGCGAGAAGGTCGTGGTGTTCAAAAAGCGCCGCCGCCACAACTATCGCCGCAAGAACGGGCACCGCCAGCAGATGACCCTGCTGCGCATCGTGTCGGTCGCCTGAGCCAAGATCGGAAGGAACTGAGCAATGGCACATAAGAAAGCAGGCGGTTCGTCGCGCAACGGTCGCGACTCAGCGGGCCGCCGTCTCGGCGTGAAGAAGTTTGGCGGCCAGGAAGTCGTGGGCGGCAACATCATTATCCGTCAGCGTGGCACCAAGGTGTACCCAGGCGTCAATGTCGGCATCGGCAAGGACCACACCCTGTTTGCGCTGGCTGAAGGTCGCGTGCGTTTCCACGATGGCAAGCTTGGCCGCAAATACGTGTCGGTAGACATGATGGCGGAAGCCGCCGAATAAGCGGATGGTCAAGTCTCGGGCCATCCTGATGGGGGTGGCCCTGCCGGACGTACGTAGTCCGGCTGCATGAGGGAGAGGGCCCCGCCCGTCTCCCTTTTTGCGTTTCTCCCTCAGTTCGCAGCGCCTCTGTGAAGGGGTGGCAGCGCGTTCCGCTATGTTGCGGACGTTCCGCCGCTTTTCCATCGCACATGGGCGCACGCGTAATGCCAATGTCACGCGCCCGCGCTACCGGGGCGCGGGGGCGGATGAGTGGAGAACCATGGTGTTCATTCGCAGTGAAAGACTGTTTCTTCGGCCCGGCTGGCCCGAGGACTGGACGCAGTTGCTGGCGCTGATCAACGACGAGGGCATCGTGCGCAATCTCGCGCACGCGCCCTGGCCCTACACCGCTGACGATGCGCGCGCCTTCCTGGGCCTGGCGCAGGAGGCGCGGTTGCCGCGCTTCCTTGTCACTGTGCCCGGTGCCGGCATTATCGGTTCGGTCGGTCTTGGCAGCTGCGAGGATGGCGTGGAACTGGGCTACTGGATCGCGCGCGAGCACTGGGGCCGTGGCTATGCGAGTGAGGCGGGCCGCGCGGTGCTGGACGTCGCCCGCATGGTCGGCCACCGCCGCCTGGTCGCCAGCCATTTCATCGACAATCCGGCCTCCGGGCGAGTGCTGGAGAAGATCGGGTTCCGCCGCACCGGCATCGTCGCGGAGCGGTTCAGCAAGGGCCGGGCGAAGGCGTTCCTCGCACGCGGGTACGCGCTGGATCTCTGCTCTCCGGACGATCGCGCCGAGCCGGATGGAAGCGACCTCATGCGATGCCGCAAGGCGGCCTGAAGTCAGCACGACGGCACGCGCAAAACGCGCGTGCATTCCCCCGTGTATGTGTGCAATATGCCCGCGCGGGATACGGACGATGGAGAACAATCGCATGTTTGTCCGCACGGAGAGGTTGTTTTTGAGGCCATGCTGGCCCGAGGATCTGGACGATCTGCTGGATGTATTTCGCGAGAAGACCATCCAGCGCATGTTCGTGTGCCCATCACTGCCGGAGACGCGTGAAGAGATTCACAAGTATCTGAATCAGCCTCGCAATCCGCGCCTCCCCCACTTCGTCATGTATCTGCGCGGCTTGTCCGGCGCCCGGCTGGTGGGCGGTATCGGGCTAGACATGGACGGCGAGCGGGTGCTGGTGGGCTGCTGGATCGCGGGAGACCATCGCGGGAAGGGCTATGTCCTCGAAGCGCTGCGCGCCGTCGTCGAGCAGGCGCGCGTCCTTGGGCACCGCCAATTGTTCACCAGCCACAGCGACGACAACGACCACGCGTCGATTCGCATATTGGAAGCTGCAGGTTTCCGCGCGGATGGTGAGCAGGACGCTCAAGAGCTGGTCAGGCTATACGTTGCCGACCTCGTCAATCGCGGCTCGCTGAGCCCGGCTTCCACAGATACCGCACTCAGCGCCTGATTTCACGCCAGCGCAAGCCAGCCGGGGCGCAGATCTGCTGCAATGTCCTCGACGCGCGCATGGTCTACCGCGAGGCCCAGTTCAGGATAAGCGACGCGCCGGCGCTTCTCGTCCGAGCGAGCGAGCGGCACTACCACGAGTCGGCGGTTGACCTTCTGCCGCCAGTTCATCCGCGCCGTGTTTTCCTGGCCGACGAAACATCCTTTGGTGAAGCTGACTCCGTTCAGCTCTGCGGCATTGCATTCCAGCCACAGGATTTCGCCGTCTCCCAGTTCCCCCTGTCCTTCGGCGACGCCGAGCGAAAGCCGGTGCGCCCGCCACGCCGCATCGGCGCCAGTGGCGCTGTCTTCGGGATCGGCCGGATCGATCGGGGCGATCCACCGCTCGCCAAGAGCGGCGAGGCGCGGATCGGGAGCGGCGCCGTCGCCGACATGCGGCCGCCAGTGCACGGCAAGGCTATCGTCGCGGACGATGTCGATGGCCCGGCGAAGGCGGTACATCGACAATCGCTTTATCAGGGCATCGGCGGCGGCAGCCTCGCAATCGATCAGCAGGTCTCTGCCCGCAGGCCAGACGATGAAGTCGAACAGCGCCTTGCCCTGCGGCGAGAGCAGGCCCGTCCATATCGGCAGCACCTTGGAGACATCGGCGGTTACAAGCCCCTGAAGGAAGGGGATCACGGTCTCATCTTCCGTTCTGGGCGACAGGCGGATGAGGGCACGGTCGAAAAGACGGGTGGCTGTCATGGGCACCAAGTGGGAATTGCACGTGGCGGTACAAGAGCCGTCACGGGCAATTCCCGAGCCGCTCACGCATTTCATCGAGCACCCACACGGCGGCCGGGCCGGGCGGCGTATCGCGGCGCCACAGCGCGACAAGCGCATAATCGATCGTCGGACGCTCGGGCAGGCGCAGTTCCACCAGTGCGCCGGAGGCGATGTCTTCCGCCACCGCATGGCGCGGCATCGATCCCCAGCCGATCCCCTCCTTGAGCAGCGCATGCTTGGAACCGAGGTCCGCCAGTCGCCACGAGCGCGGGCTGAAAACCGAGAAATCCCGCCCTTCGGTGAGCGGCGAACGGTCGGTAAGGACGAGTTGGACGTGCTTGCGCGCCTGCCCCGGCGCGATGCGTCCATGTTCCCGCTGAAGCCGGGCCAGCGGATGGTCGGGCGCCGCGACCGGTGCCATTTCCACCCGGCCGACCGTTTCCCGCTCCACTTCCGGCATGTCGGCAATATCCGGGCCGGCGATCGCCAGCGTCGCCTTGCCGTCGAGGATCAGCGCCGCGACCGCGCCCAGCGCTTCGACGTAGAGCCGCAGCGGCACGGTGGGAAAGCGTGCCTGGAAATCGCGCAGTAGCCGCGCCAGGACGTGACCGGGGACCATCACGTCGACCGCGAACGACAGCTCTGGCTCCAGGCCTTGCCGAAGGCTGCGTACCTTGGCGAGCAGCGCGTCCACGTCGTCGGCGACGACATTAGCCTCCGACACCAACGCGCGGCCCTGTTCGGTCAGCTGCGGGCGGCGCGATCCCTCGCGGTCGAACAGGCGCACATCAAGTTGCGATTCCAGCTGGGTAATGGCGTAGCTGACCACGGAAATCGCGCGGCCCAACTTGCGCGCGGCGCCATTGAAGCTGCCCGCCTCCACCACCGCGAGGAAGGTGCGCAAGTGATCGAGGCTGGGCGGGACGAGATCGACCATTCAACTTATCCGAACATTTAGGACTAACTTATCGCAATTATTAGATCGCCTGCAAAGCCCTATCTGGGTCTCAAGCGGTCCACGAACGGACCAACGCCACTTCAGATACAGGAGCGTTCGCATGATTGAACTTCGCCCCTTCGACACTCTCGGTGCCGCGAACCACGGCTGGCTCGATGCCCACCACCACTTCTCGTTCGCCCATTACCATGATCCGGCACGCACCAACTGGGGCCGCATCCGGGTGTGGAACGACGATACGATCGCAGCCGGCACCGGCTTCCCCGCCCATCCGCACAACGACATGGAGATCGTGACATACGTGCGAAAGGGCGCGATCACGCACAAGGACAGCCTGGGCAATGTCGGTCGCACCGAGGCCGGCGACGTCCAGGTGATGAGCGCGGGAACCGGCATCCGTCACTCGGAGTACAATCTTGAGGACGAGGAGACGACGTTGTTCCAGATCTGGATCATCCCAGACCGCCGCGGTGAAAAGCCTGGCTGGGGTGCGCGTCCTTTCCCCAAGGATGACCGGGCCGGCCAGTTCGTCTCCCTCGCCAGCGGTCGGGACGGTGACGGCGATGCGCTGCCGATCAATGCCGACGCCCGTGTTCTGGGCGCTACGGTGAAGGCCGGCGATACGGTGACCTACGCCACCGAGCCGGGCCGTCATGCCTATCTCGTCCCGGCGACGGGGCGGATCAGGATCGGCGAGGTCGAGGCTAATGCCCGTGACGGCGTTGCCATTACCGGCCTTGACGCCATCACCGTGACTGCGCTGGAGGACTCCGAACTCGTCCTCGTCGACGCGGCCTGATTTCACCTGCGGCGGAGCCCCGTCTCCCCTCCCCCCGAGGGGCTCCGCCGTCCTTTGCAAAATTCACCTCTCCCACCCGAAAGGAAAGCATATGACCGGACGTACCGCTCACCCGAAGATAGAGAAGCTGATCATCGATCGCTGGAGCCCCCGTGCCTTTGACGGCAGCGACATGCCTCAGGAGGATCTCGACGTGATCTTCGAGGCGGCCGGCTGGGCGCCGTCGGCCTATAACGTCCAGCCCTGGACGTTCCTTTACGCCCGCAAGGGTGACGCAAACTGGGATCTGCTGCTGTCACAGCTGATCGAATTCAATCAGGGCTGGGCGCAGAACGCATCGGCGCTGGTCTTCGTGGTATCCGCCGTGAATTCGACCGGACCCGACGGCAAGACCGCACCCAACCACAGCCACAGCTTCGATGCCGGTGCCGCGTGGATGCTCGCCGCACTGCAGGCCCAGTCGATGGGTTATCACACCCATGGCATGTCCGGGCTCAAGTTTGGCGAAGCGGAAACCGCGCTCGGCATTCCGGCCGACCACAGGCTCGAAGCAGCGTTCGTGATCGGACGGCAGGCGCCGAAGGAAACGCTGCCCGAGTTTCTGCAGGAACGTGAAGTGGTCAGCGATCGCAAGCCGGTGAGCGAGATCACCCGCGCGGGCAAGTTCGCCTGACCCGTTCTTGAAGCGAACGCGCCTGCGTCCTCCTCCGTGGCAGACGCGTCCCTTGCGGCCCGGTCCTCCCCGAATGGGCGGGCCGGGCCGTTCGTGCAGCCGGGATGAAGCTTGCGCTCTTCCGGCGAATGGAAAAGCTGTGCTTGGCGGCGTAGTGGAATGGCTGCGTCGCCGTGTTCCGGTGCATTTGGCATAGCCGGCTCCGAAAGGAGAGCCCTGTTGCGGCGACTGACCGGCGAATCGCTCAAAGCACGTTTCACTTCGGCCATCGGCCATCTTGGCTGGCTGCGTGGCGCGGCGGGGGCCGCGATCGGCATCGGAACCTCAGGTGCCATCACTTTGCTGCTGCTTGGCACGAATTCCGCGGCCTTGCCGTTTCTGGTGGCACCGCTCGGCGCTTCCGCCGTGCTGGTATTCTGCGTGCCGGCAAGCCCGCTTGCACAGCCGTGGGCCGTGATCGGCGGGGATCTGCTGTCATCGCTGGTCGGGCTGGCCGCTGGTCATTTCCTGGGCGATCCGTGGCTGGCGGCGTGGGTGGCGGTGGGCACCGCCATCGCGGTCATGGCTCTTGCGCGCTGCCTTCATCCTCCGGGCGGGGCCTGCGCCTTGTTATGCGCGCTCGGTGCCAGTGGCGAGATCCCGTGGGGCGGGGCGCATTTCCTGCCGATCGCCGCGAATGTACTGGTTCTGTGCGCAGTCGGCTGGATGTTCAATAACCTGACCGGGCATCCTTGGCCGCATCGCCCTCCGCGCCTGCCGGAGCAGCCGCGCCTTCCCTATCGGCGGCAGGATGTGGAGGCTGTGTTGGCGGAATGGAACGAAGTGCTCGATATCGACATCGACGATCTCGACGCGGTCATCCAGGCGGTGCTGCGGCAGGGCGCGCAGAAGCGCTGACCGGCGCCGTGGGCATCCTTGCGCGAACGGCGCGGCAGGCCTAGGTCCGGGCAATACGAAGGCATCAAGCAGAAAGGCCCGTCCGATGACCGCCAGCGCACCAGAACTCGTCCTTGCCGGCGGCATGGTCCACACTCCCAGCGGGGCGATGGTCGCCGACGTAGCGGTGCGTGCCGGCAAGATCATCGGCATCGGATGCTTCCCCGACGCGGCGAAGCGGCTGGACTGCACCGGGCTCGACGTGCTGCCCGGTGTGATCGACAGCCAGGTCCACTTTCGCGAGCCGGGCCTGGAGCACAAGGAAGACCTGGAAACCGGTAGCCGCGCGGCGGTGATGGGCGGCGTCACGGCTGTGTTCGAGATGCCCAACACCAACCCCAACACCGACACCGTGATGCGCGTGCATGACAAGCTGGAGCGCGCCCACCACCGCATGTACTGCGATCATGCGTTCTATGTCGGCGCTACCGCGGATAATGCGGAGGATCTGGCGGAACTGGAACGCATTCCCGGCACCGCCGGCGTCAAGATCTTCATGGGCGCTTCCACCGGCAGCTTGCTGGTGGCCGAGGACGAGCAGCTTGCCCGCGTGCTGGCGAGTGGCCGCCGCCGTGTCGCCATCCATGCCGAGGACGAAGCGCGGATGAACGCGCGCAAGGGCGAGCGGATCGAGGGCGACCCCGCCAGCCATCCCGTCTGGCGCGACGACGAGAGCGCGATGCTTGCCACCCGGCGCATCCTGCGACTGGCGCGTGAGGCGCGCCGGCCGATCCACATCCTGCACATCACGACGCCTGCTGAGCTTGAGCTGATCGCCCAGCACCGCGATATCGCCACCTGCGAGGTGACGCCTCAGCACCTGACGCTCGCCGCTGAGGATGCCTATCCCCGGCTCGGCACCTTCGCGCAGATGAATCCGCCTATCCGCTCCGCCGCACACCGCGACGGGCTGTGGAGCTGGCTACGCCTGGGCGTGCCCGACGTCATTGGCTCGGACCATGCGCCGCACACGCGCGAGGAAAAGGCCAAGACCTATCCTGCCAGCCCGTCCGGCATGCCGGGCGTACAGACGCTGCTGCCGCTGATGCTCGATCACGTTGCCAAGGGGCGCATGACGCTGGACCGGCTGATCGACATGACCTCGGCAGGTGTGCAGCGCGTGTTCGGGCTGGTCGGCAAGGGCCGCATTGTCTTCGGCTACGATGCCGATTTCACCGTGGTCGACCGCAAGGGCACTTTCACCGTGAGCGAGGACTGGGTGGAAAGCCGCTGCGGCTGGTCACCGTTCACCGGCATGGAACTGCAGGGGCGGGTCGTGGGAACCATCGTGCGCGGCCATGCCGCGATGTGGGAGGGCCAGCTTGCCAACCAGGCGCAGGGTGAACCCCTGCGCTTTGCCGGTGCGCTCTGAGCCCGGTGCGTCAAGCCCCTTCAGGAGCGTAAGGCGCGGGCGGCGGCGGAGCGCTTGCGCAGCAGATCCCAGCAGAACAGGGCGATCGCCGTCCAGATAAACACGAAGCAGATTGCCTGGACCGTCTTGAGCGGCTCTCCGAACAGGAACAGCCCCTGCAGGAACAGCCCGGTCGGCGTGATGAACTGGATAAAGCCCAGCACCGAGAAGTCGAGCTGCCGGGCGGCGCTGGCGAACATGATCAGCGGCACGCCGGAGATCGGGCCGGCAAGCAACATCAGCAGGCTGATCCTTGCCGACGATCCCATCGACAGCCCCTCCGGCCCACTGGCGGTCCATGCCAGCAGGCCGATGGCCGGAATCATCAGCACCATCGTTTCCACGGTCAGCCCTGGCAGCGGGACTATCGGCGCCAGCTTGCGCGAGAGGCCGTAACCGGCGAACGAGAACGCCAGCGTCAGGCTGATCCACAAGGTCGGCAGTGCGTCCCACGCCAGAACGGCGACTCCGATCGCCGCCAGCGCGACTGCCAGCCATTGCAGCGACGTCAGGCGCTCGCGCAGGAAAAGCGTCGCGGCCAGAACGTTCACCAGCGGATTGATGTAGTAACCCAGGCTTGCGGCGAGGACATGGCCATGCATGATCGACAGCACATAGAGCAGCCAGTTGGTGCCGATCAGCAGGCCGCTCAGCGTCAGCACCGCGATCATCCGGGGATTGGTGAGCATCGCCTTCAGATCGGCGGTCTGGCGCAGCACCACCACCATGACGAGGCAGAAAGGTAGCGTGCACAGTATGCGCCACGCCACCACTTCCAGCGCATCCACTTCGCTGAGCAGCGCGAAATAGAGCGGGAACAGCGTCCAGAGGGAGTAGGCACCAATCGCGGTGAGCAGGGCGCCGAGGCGATTGGTGTCATTCGAAGGCATGGAAAGGTTACTCGGGCGATGGGGCCAGACGGCTTTCGTCCGATAGTGTGATGCAGGCAGCGGAGCAAGCGCATCGGCTTGTCGCATATGAACACTCGTCTCGTCGAAATATCGGTTTCTGACAGCTCCGTTGCACTCCGTTCAGGAAACGGCGTCTAAACATGAATGTGTCACCCGGATCGAGTCGGACGGCCTGATCCAGCAAAGAGGAGATTTGACATGAACGCATTCTTCAAGGCTTCCGCGCTGGTCGCCACTGCCGCCAGCATTGCCGTCGCCGTGCCTGCCACAGCGATGCCTGCCTATGACGTCCACTTCGACGCTCCGGGCGAGCAGACCTATCAGAACAGCCGTCATCGCTATTCGCAGGAAGACTGGCGCCGTGGCTATCGCGACGACTATCGTGGCGGCTACCGCGACAATTATCGCGGAGATCCGGTCTACCGGAGCACGCGCACCTGGCGCGGTGACGATGGCCGTTATTACTGCCGCAAGCAGAACGGCACGACAGGCCTGATCATCGGCGGTGCCGCTGGTGCCCTGCTGGGCCGTGAAGTCGACGGTGGCCGTGACCGCACGCTTGGCACCGTGATCGGTGCCGCTGCCGGCGCCCTGCTGGGCCGCGAGGTCGACCGCGGTGGTTCGCGTTGCCGCTAAGCACAAGCATTGACTGAACTCACCGCGCGGACGGCGACGCGCGGGGGGCCCGGATGACCGCACCCTGCGTGTCCATTCGGAAGGGCGCCTGCATCCGTGCAGGCGCCCTTGAATGTTGGGGGCTGTTGCGTCTTAAACCTTTGCCGTCCGTACTTCCCGAAATGGGACGGCGGGCGGTTATCGCTGGTATTCGGCGCCTTTTTCGCGTTCAGATAGGCTCACGACGGTATCGTGCGTCCGCTGGCGAGGCCGGGGCGCCGCCAGGCCGCCCCGAGGGGCGGTGAGAAAGGAACGCGACGATGAAGACTGCCGCCCGCAACACGATACGCCTTTCAGCGCTGGCCATCGCCGGCACGCTGATGCTGGCAGGCTGCGGCAAGAAGGAACCGTCACCCGATGCCACCGAGACCGATCCGGCTATGAGCGGCGCGCTCGGCGACCAGATCATGGTCGATCCGGAAATGGCCGGAGAGCAGGGCGCTGCCGTGGGCGTGAACAGCGGCGAGATCACGCTGCCGCCGCAGGACCGCTCGCCCGAGGCGATCGCGGCGGCCAAGAGCGAGGCGGCAAAAGCCGTCGGCGGAACGCTGCGCCCGGCGCCGCAGCCGGCGCAGGGCGGCGCCGCCGCGCTCGCTGAAAGCGCCGCTACCGCCGCGCAGGTGGCCCAGGCCTCCAAGGCGGCCAGCACCGATTGCTCCGCCAAGGTGCAGTATTCCAACACCTGGGCCGCGAAGCTGCCTGCCGAGATCCCCGTCTATCCGCGCGGTGCGGTGCAGGAAGCGGCGGGCGTCGACAGCGATGCCTGCGCGCTGCGCGTCGTCAACTATGCAACGCCGGTCTCGCCGCAGGACGTCATCAGCTTCTACTATACCAAGGCTGGCCAGGCCGGGTACGGCGCCGAATACAAGATGGACGGCAAAGATCACGTGCTGGGTGGCCGCAATGCAGGCAGGGCCTATGTCGTCTATGCCCGCAAGCTGGACGGCGGCGTGACCGAAGTCGATCTGGTCACCAGCGGCAAGTAGGTCCGCAGGCGATGCCGGCCTGCCCCCGGCTGGCAGCCTAGCGGGGCCGGGCTTACTTGAGACCGACGCCGATCATGGCGCGCGGCTGTTCCATTTCGCCCGACGCGACAGGATAGGCGCAGTAGTCGGCGGCGTAGTAACCCGACGGGCGGTGATTGCCTGACAGGCCGATGCCGCCCACCGGCGCGGCGTGGCTGGGGTTCACCGTCGCGCGGTTCCAGTTGACGATGCCGGCGCGGGCATTTGCCCAGAACTTGTTGTACTCCTGAGGGGTGCCGCCGATCAGCGATGTGACGAGGCCGAAGCGGGTATTGTTGGTCTCGGCGATCGCCTGGTCGAAATCGTCGACACGGATCACCTGCAGGATCGGCCCGAACAGTTCCACGTCGGGGCGGTCCTTCATGGCCGTAGTGTCGATGATCGCCGGGCTGAGGAACGGCAGCGTGTCATGCGTGCGGACAAGGTGCTTGATCGCCTTGCCGCCGTGACTGAGAAGATAAAGGAAGCTTTCGGTCAGACCGTCCGCTGCGGCATTGTCTATCACCGGGCCCATGAACGGTACGGGATCATCAAACGGCGCGCCGACGATGATCCGGTCGGTAAGCGCTTTCACCTCGGCGATCACGGCGTCGTACATCGACGACTTGACGATCACCCGGCGCGTGGCGGTGCAGCGCTGCCCGCTTGTCGCAAAGGCAGACTGGACGATCAGCGCGGCGGCGTCCGTCAACTTGGGCGTGTCCCACACGACCATCGCATTGTTCCCGCCCATTTCCAGCGCCACGACCTTGTCCGGCCTGGCGGCGAGGCGGCGGTTGATGGAAATGCCGGTGTTGGCAGAGCCGGTGAACAGCACGCCGTCCACGCCCTCGTGCGCCACGAAGGCCTGGCCCTCGGCCGGGCCGCCGGCGGCGAACTGCAGGACCGATGCCGATATGCCGGCGCGGGTGAAGCAGCGCGCCAGCAATTCGCCGGTGGCAGGGGCCTTTTCGCTCGCCTTGAAGATCACTGCGTTGCCGGCGATCAGCGCCGGAACGATATGGGCATTGGGCAGGTGCGCGGGGTAATTGTAGGGGCCCAGCACCACCAGCACGCCGTGCGGCTTATGGCGCACCGCCATCGTGCCCTGCAGCGCCGAATCGAGCTTTCTTTGGCTGGTGCGCTCAGCATAAGCGCGGATCGCCACTTCCACCTTGGCGACGACTTGTTCTACCTCGGCGCGGGCTTCCCACATCGGCTTGCCGGTTTCGCGGGCGATCGTGGTGGCGAGCGTTTCGGCTTCCTTGCGCACCTCGTTGGCGAAGCGGCGGACGAGTTCCATGCGGGTGGACAGCGGCTGGCCGGCCCAGGCCGGCCATGCCTGGCGCGCGCGCGAGACGACCGCGTCGACGTCGCACGTTTCCCCGCGCCAGATTTCCTGGCCCGTCGCGGGCTCGTGCGAGATGATCTCCGCCTTGCTCACGTTGCTGAGAGGTCCCCGGTCACTGCTCGCGGTTGCCATTCTGCTCGTTGCACCGTCCATTACGGCTAATATTCCGTTACCCAGAAGAATTTGCGATTTGGCAGTCTATCGCACAGGTATTCCTACCGGGTTGCTAACAAGCATAGCGAAATTGTCGCCGGGGCGTTCCGGACATACGGTCAGGGAGCAGGCCGGGGCGGCTCGCCCAGTTGGCTGCCGAGTTCACGGATCTGCGTAACCTTGCTGTCGAGAGCCGACCAGTCGTCGCGGTCGTCGATGGCGGACCAGATCCGCTCCACTTCGTCGATGACCAGGCTCGGCGCAGCATCGCCGCGCCAGTACTCGCCCGCCTCGGCGGCGGGAGCATATCCGCCCAGCACTTCGGAAAACTCGGTGCCGCTTTGCCCTTCGCTGCGACCGCCCCGGTGCCGGAAAAAGAACGCGTCGGGCGTCTCGCCGCTTGCCGTCATGGCTTTCTCGGCGGACTGGATGAGGCGGGTATCGGCGTCCAATCCGCGTGATTCTACGCCGAGCCGCCAGGTGAAGCGCCTTGCCATCGCCTGTTGGTAGAGCGGCCCGAACCGGTCGAGGGCCGCGATCAGCGGCTGTGTTTCCGCCACCATGCGCAGCGCCACCGCGAGCTGTCCGCAGTTCCACAGCAGCGCTTCGGGCTGGCGACCGAAGGCGTAGAGCCCGGAGTGGTCGAAATAGGCGGCGGTGAAGCGCGGGTCCCATTGCGGCAGCCATCGCCACGGCCCGTAGTCGAAACTCTCGCCCGAGATGTTCATGTTGTCGGTATTGAGCACGCCGTGAACGAAGCCGGCGACCATCCAGCTCGCCGCCAGATCGGCGAGCCGTTCGACAACCTGATGCATGAGCACGATCGCGGGTTCTTCGCGCGCCGGGGCATCTTCCGGCGGCTCGTTGCCAGGATACGTCGCAAGGCAATAGGCGATGAGCGCTTCTATCTCGTCTTTCCGGTCGAGTGCCAGCAGTCGCTGGAAAGTGCCGATACGGATATGGCCATGGCTGAGGCGGACCAGCACGGCGGAACGGGTGGGCGAGGGTTCGTCTCCGCGCCATAGCGATTCGCCGGTTTCGATAACGGAGAACGTCTTGCTGGTGTTGACGCCGAGCGCCTCCAGCATTTCGGTCGCCAGGATCTCGCGCACCGCGCCCTTCAGCGTCAGCCGCCCGTCGCCGTCGCGGCTGTAGGGGGTCTGCCCAGACCCCTTGGTGCCGAGGTCTAGCAAGCGGCCTTGCGCATCCCTCATCTGAGCGAACAGGAAGCCGCGCCCGTCGCCGATGTCGGGGTTGTACGAGCGGAACTGATGGCCGTGGTAGCGCAGGGCCAGCGGCTGGGGGAGGTTGTCCGGCAGCGGATCGAAGCGGCCGAAATGGGCGCGCCATTGCTCGTCGCCAAGCGATTCCAGGCCCACGGCGCGCGCCCAGCGGTCATTGCGAAAGCGCAATTCGTGTCTGGGGAAGGGTGCCGGAGGCACAGGGTCGCCGATCCAGTCCGCGATGGCGGTGATGGCAGGATCGGGGTGATAGGCACTTGCTTGCGGTTCGCTTCGCATCAGGCGATAAGTGGGGTGCGCATTCCCGCCGATCAAGCCGGGCAATGAGGAGGCGGCCGCTAGGGCATGACGGAATTCGAGGACCGGTATTGGCCCAGCAGTGACGGGCTCAAGCTTCATTTTCGTGATTATCCGGGGCCCGAAGGGGGCAAGGCGTCGCCTGTCGTGTGCCTCCACGGCCTGACCCGCAATGCCCGCGATTTCGATCTTCTGGCCCCGCGTCTCGCCTCGGGCCGCCGCGTCCTGTGCCCTGACATGCGCGGGCGAGGAGACAGCGAATACGCCAGGGATTCGGCTACCTACACGCCGGTGCAGTACGGCGAGGACGTCGTCGCGCTGCTCGATCAGGAGGGCATCGACCGATTCGTCACGGTCGGCACTTCGCTCGGCGGGCTGATGGCGATGGGGCTGGCGACGATGATCCCCGATCGCATCGCCGGAGCGGTAATCAACGATGTCGGCCCGGTGCTGGAGCGCGGGGGGCTGGCCCGGATCAAGGATTACGTCGGGCAGGGGCGCAGCTATGCAACCTGGGTCCATGCCGCACGCGGGATCGAGGATGCGATGGGCGACGCGCATCCGGGGCAGCCGCTCGATTTCTGGATCGGCAAGGCCAAGCGCCTGATGACGCCCACCAGCGCCGGACGGATCGTGTTCGACTACGACATGAAGATCGCCGAGCCGTTCCTGGATTTCGATGTCGACAACCAGCCCGACCTGTGGCCCGCGTGGGAAGCTCTGGCGCAAAAGCCGGTGCTTGTCGTGCGCGGCGCCTTGTCGGACCTGCTCTCGGCCGCAACGCTCGCGGAAATGATGCGCCGCGCGCCGCAGGCTGAAAGCATCACGCTGGACAACGTCGGCCACGCGCCGACGCTCGACGAGCCGGAAGCGATCGCCGCGATCGAGCGGCTGCTGGCGCGAGTGCCTTGAGCATTTCGGCCCCGGACGCTTCGGTCTTGCGCGTCCTGCACCTTCATTCCGGCTTTAATGCGGGCGGCAAGGAACTGCGCGCTGCGCGGCTGATGAACGCTTTCGGTAAGGCGCTGCGGCACAGCATCGTTTCCGCGCAGCCTGCCGCCTACGGGGCTTCGGTCGCGGTCGATCCGACGCTCGCCGTCGACTATCCGCAAGACTTTCCCACCCTTCAGGGAAGGCCGACCCCGGTGCGACTGCTGTCGATAGCGCGGGCGATGCGCGGCTTCGACCTGATACTGACTTACAACTGGGGGGCGATGGACGGCGTATTGGCGCACCGGCTGTTCGGCAGGGCGCTGGGGCTTGCGCCGCTGGTCCACCACGAGGACGGATTCAACGAGGATGAGGCGGACGGCCTCAAGCGCTCGCGCAACCTGTTCCGCAGCCTCGCGCTGGCGCGGGCATCGGCACTCGTGGTGCCCTCGCGGCGGCTGGAGGGGATCGCGCGCGGTGCCTGGCACCAGCCCGCGCGCCGGGTGCGGCTGATCACCAACGGGATCGCCCTTGGCGCCTATGCCGATATACCGCCAGCGGATGCGTTGCCGGGATTGGTCAAGCAGCCGGGAGACAAGTGGCTGGGCACGCTGGCCGGCCTGCGCGCGGTCAAGAACCTGCCGCGCTTGGTGCGCGCCTTTGCGGCGATGCCCGCGGATTGGCACCTCGTCATTGTCGGCGAAGGGCCCGAGCGCGCCGCCATCGAGGCGCAGGCCCGCGCCAGCGGCGTTGCAGACCGCGTCCACCTGCCCGGCTTCGCGCCCGATCCTTCGCGGGTGGTCGGCCTGTTCGACATGTTCGCCCTGTCCTCTGACAGCGAGCAGTTCCCGATCTCGGTGGTCGAGGCCATGGCCGCAGGCCTGCCGGTAGCGGCGCCGGCGGTGGGAGACGTCGCGGGGATGGTTTCCTCGCCGAACGCGCGGTTCATCACCGCATCCGGCGATGAGGCAGCGCTGGCCGCCTCTCTGGCCGAACTTGCAGGAGATGCGGCGCTGCGATCCTCGATTGGCGAGGCGAACCGTGATCGTGCCTTGCGCGACTACGACGAGCGGGCAATGATCGCTGCATATGCAGACACTTACGGGGCGGCGATGGGACGCCGGCAGTTTCCGTGAGCGCAAGGCTGGAGCGTCAGGCCATTCATGCGCGCTTCACGCCGCCTGCCTCATTCGTGCACTTAGCGGGACGAGCAATGACGATGCCCGTTGAAAACGGCTGTCCATACGCTAAACAGCCCCGCAACCATCCAGACATACGCTGAAAGCGCCCACATTGGCCCTGCCTCCAAAAAGTAATCAGAACCCCCAGGACAAGAACGCAGCCCGCACCGCCGCCCAGCAGGACATATTCCTGCGCGAGGTGGACGAAGCGTTGCGCCACGATCAGGTGGAAGGATTCATGGCGAACTACGGCAAGCCAGTGCTTGCCGTGATCGTCGTCAGCCTGGCGGCGTTCGGCGGCTGGCTTTACTGGGACCACCGCCAGAACACGAACCGCGAGGCGCAGTCCGAAACCTTCGTGCAGGCGCTCGACAGCGTCCAGGCAGGCAATCTCGACGATGCCAAGGCCAAGCTTGAGCCGCTTGCGGCAGAGGGCGATACGCCGACCGCCGGCTTGATGCTGGCGGGGATCGCGCTGGAACAGAACCGCAAGGCCGATGCGCTGAAGCTCTACAAGCAGGTCGCCGATGATGCGGGTGCGCCGCAGCCGCTGCGCGATCTGGCGATCGTGCGCGCCGTCGCTGCCGATTTCGACGCGATGAAGCCGCAGGACGTGATCGACCGGCTCAAGCCGATGGCCGCGCCGGGTAATCCGTGGTTTGGTGTCGCTGGCGAGATGGTGGGCATGGCCTATCTGAAGCAGGGCAAGAAGGACCAGGCCGGTCCGCTCTTCGCCGCCATCGCCAAGGACGAGGACGTCAACGAGGGCCTGCGCAGCCGGGCACGACAGCTCGCCGCCGTACTCGGCGTCGATGCGGTCGAGGATGTGGTTGACGACAAAGGCCAGCCGATCGACGCGCCCGTCGCGACAGAACAGAAAACGGCAAAAGCCGGCGCGTGAAGATGGAACCAGGTGAGAACATGCCTATGAACGCTACCGTTTCCCGTACCCGGCAACCCGCGAGGCAGGGGCCGCCGGCGCGCAGGATCGTGCCGCTGATCGCCCTCGCGCTGGTTATGGGGCTGTCCGGCTGCAAGATCTTCGGCGGTGGCGGTGACAAGAACAAGACGCCGACCGTGGGTGAGCGTGTGCCGATTCTCTCGCGCATCGAAAACGGTGCGCAGGTCGATCCGACGCTGGCGACGACATCGGTGATCCTGCCGCCGCAGCAGGTGAATGAGACCTGGGCGCAGGGCGGCGGCACGCCCAGCAAGTCCTATGGTCATCTGGCCCTGGCGGAAAATCCCTCGCGCGTGTGGAGCGCGCAGATCGCCGGGTCCAGCAAGCGTCAGCGTCTCGCTGCTCCGCCGGTGATCGGCGATGGCCGCCTCTACGTGATGGATACCCAAGGCGTGGTTCACGCGTTTGATGCGGCAAGCGGCGCTAATCTGTGGACCAAGAGCTTCGCCGTCGACGGCGATGGCTCAAAGGCGGTGTTCGGCGGCGGCGTCAGCTTCGATTCGGGCAATCTCTACATCACCACCGGCGTCGGCGAAGTCGCTGCGCTGGAGGCTGCGAGCGGCAAGCAGCTGTGGACCAAGAAGCCGGCCGGCCCGCTGCGCGGCGCGCCGACGATCGGTTTCAACTCGGTCTACGTGATGACTCAGGATAACCAGATCATCGCGCTCAATACATCCGACGGCAGCCTGCTGTGGAACGAGTCGGGCTCGCAGACCCAGGCCGGTGTGTTCGGCGTGGCCGCGCCGGCTATCGGCCAGGGCACCGTGATCGCCGGCTACTCCTCGGGCGAGGTGGTGGCCTATCGTTACGAGAACGGGCGCCAGCTCTGGTCGGACGCACTCGCGCGTACCTCGATCTCCACCGAAGTCGGCAGCCTGACGGATGTCGACGCGGATCCGATCATCGACAACGGCAAGGTCTACGCGCTCGGGCAGGGCGGGCGAATGGCCGCCTACGAACTGGTCAGCGGGCAGCGCATCTGGGAGCTCAACCTGGCCGGCATCTCTACGCCGGCAGTGGTGGGTGACTGGGTGTTCACGCTGGACGATCACGCCGAAATCCTCGCGATCGCGCGTTCCACCGGGCGCGTCCGCTGGCTGACCCAACTGATGCGCTACAAGAACGAGAAGAAGCGCAAGAACCCGGTATTCTGGGTCGGCCCGGTACTGGCCGGGAACAGCCTGTGGATCGCCAATTCGGAAGGCGAGGTTTCCCGCGTCGATCCCGCCAGCGGAACGAAAACGACCTTCACCGAGCTGAACGACGGTGTGTCGCTGCCGCCGGTAGTGGCGAACCAGATGATCTACATCCTGGACAACTCCGGTCGCATCACCGCCTATCGTTGAGGCGGTCGCCAAGGCTTGTTAACCAATTGCGGATAGGTCACGGGCATGAACGATGCCCGGACCACCGCCCGCCGCCTGCCGGCCAGTGATGTTTCTGCAGGCGTAGGCCTGTCAGGTCTCGTTGCCCTATGCTTCTGGCTGCTGGTCTGCCGTAACTGGGCAGGCATCGCAGAAGCCCTGTCGATACCCGGACCGCACGCGCCGATGAGCGGTCCCTATGCGTCCGTCGCGGCGCTGTTCGTGACCGGGGGTGTGATGGCGCTGTGGTCGATCTTAGTCGACAAGGTGCATCTCCGCCCCTCCACCGGCATCGACTGGAAAAATGGCCGCCCGCTGTCGCAGACGCTCGAGACCTCGATCACCAAGATCGCCGGTCTGTGGGCGACCTGGGCGGCTATCGGCCTCTATTATTGCATCGGCCGCTGGTACTGGGACGGGCAATACCTGTTCGCGATGGAAGTGATCGGCGCGGCGGCGGTTCCGATGTTCGTGCTGTCGATCCCGTACGTGCTGTGGCTCGATCGCTACCTGGCCGAGCCGCGCGACCATTCGTGGCACTTCGGAGCGATGCTGATCGGGCGCGAGGCGTGGGACGGCGAGCAGGTGAAGAAGCATTGGCGCGCATGGGCGATCAAGGGCTTCTTCGGGGCCTTCATGATCTCGATCCTGCCCGGCGGCTTCGGCGCCGTGGTGGAAACCGATATCGGCGAGGCGATGGCCAACCCGGTCGCATTTGGCATGCTGATGATTCAGCTTCTGTTCCTTATCGATGTGCAGATCGGCACGGTCGGCTACCTGATGACGCTCAGGCCGCTGGATGCCCATATCCGCAGCGGCAACCCCCTGCTGGCGGGCTGGGTCGCCGCGCTGATGTGCTATCCGCCGGCCGTGTGGGGGATCATGGGCCGCAACGATGTGCTGGGTTATGAAGTCAACACCGGCGGGTGGACGTTCTGGCTGCAGAACCACGACCTGCTGCTGTGGTTCTGGGCGGCGCTGCTGGCGGCGCTGACCGCGATCTATGCCTGGGCCACCTTCGCCTTCGGTATCCGCTTTTCCAATCTCACCTATCGCGGCGTTCTGACCAACGGGCCATATCGCTTCACGCGTCACCCGGCCTATCTGTCGAAGAACCTCTACTGGTGGCTGTCGACGCTGCCGTTTCTCGTCACCAACGATTCGTTGACCGATGCCATACGCAACACCGTCCTTCTGGCGGTCGTCAGCGGCATCTACTACTGGCGCGCCCGCACGGAGGAAGCGCACCTGCTGGCGGAAGACGTAAAATATCGCGAATACCATGAGTGGATGGCGCGCAATGCGTTCATCACCCGCACGCTGTCGCGCGTGGGCACCCTGCTCCGGCCCCGCCCGACCGAACTGCAACCGGCGGAATAGCCTAGAACTGCGTGCTCTTGCTCACGGCGTGATTGGTCATGCGCTTATCGAACATGCCCAGCCGTTCGCGCTCCTCGCGCCACCTGTCCATGTGCGGTTCCCGGAAATGGGCCTGCAGTGCCTCTTCGCTGGTCCATACCTCGCTGACCCGGAACAGGCCCGGTTCCAGCACGTCCTCGCCGTAGGAATAGGCGATGCAGCCCGGCTCTGCGCGGCTCGCATTTATGACGCGGGCCATGGCCTCGCGCGCCTCGCCCAGCGATTCGAGCGGAAGGCGGAACTCGCCGGTCAGCACGACGCAGCCGCTCAGAAGCTCTTCACGCCGTAGACACGCGAAAGATCCCCGCCCCACTCGCCGTGGTAGAGGTCGAGCAGGCGCTGCGCCGGCACCTTGCCGGTCGCGACGATCTCGGCCAGCGGTTCGAGATAGCCGGTCTCGTTGTCGCCGCCGGTATTGAGACGCCCACGCGCGGCGAGGCCGGAACGTGCCATGTCCAGGACTTCCCCGGCGATGTCGCGCAGCGTGCCACCGCCCGGTATCGGTGCATCAAGACCTAGCTTCGGCACTGACGAGCGCAGCGTTTCGCGCCCTTCCATGTCCCAGTCCTTGACCAGATCCCATGCCGCATCGAGCGCGCCCTGATCGTAAAGCAGGCCCACCCATAGCGCCGGCAACGCGCAGATGCGGCTCCACGGACCACCATCGGCGCCGCGCATTTCCAGAAAGCTCTTGAGTCGCACTTCGGGAAAGGCGGTGGAAAGGTGGTCCTGCCAGTCGCTGATGCGCGGTAGTTCGCCGGGCAGAGCGGGCAGTTTGCCCTGCAGGAAATCTCGGAACGACTGGCCGGCGGCATCGATATACTTCCCGTCGCGGAACACGAAGTACATCGGCACGTCGAGCATGTAGTCGACATAGCGCTGGTAACCGAAGCCGTCCTCGAACACGAACGGCAGCATGCCGGTGCGTGCCGGATCCGTGTCAGACCAGATGTGGCTGCGATAGGAGAGAAAACCGTTGGGCTGGCCCTCGGTAAAGGGCGAGTTGGCGAAGAGCGCGGTGGCGAGCGGCTGGAGGGCCAGCGAGGTGCGGAACTTCTGCACCATGTCCGCTTCGCTCGAGTAATCGAGATTGACCTGGATGGTGCAGGTGCGCAGCATCATGTCGAGGCCCATCGTGCCCACGCGCGGCATGTGCCGCAGCATGATGGCGTAGCGGCCCTTGGGCATGATCGGCAGGGCCTCGCGCGTCTTGTCGGGCCACATGCCGAGCCCGAGGTAGCCCTTGCCGATGCGATCGCCGATGGTCTTGACCTGTGCCAGATGGCGCCCGGTCTCGTTGCAGGTATCGTGCAGGTTTTCCAGCGGGGCGCCGGACAATTCGAGCTGACCCGCCGGCTCCAGGCTGACGGTGCCGTCATCGCCCTTCATCGCGATGACCTTGCCGCCCTCGACGATCGGCTCCCAGCCGAATTCGGTCAGCGCCATCAGCAGGTCGCGAATGCCGCCTTCCTCGTCGTAAGAGGGGGCATGGTGGTCGGCCACGTCGTAGACGAACTTCTCGTGCTCGGTGCCGATCCGCCAGTCCTGGCGCGGCTTTTCGCCCGCAGCCATCGGCGCGGCGAGTTGGTCCAGGCTTTCGATCACCGGATCTTCCCGATCCGAAACCTCGCGGGTGCTCATGGGCGCGGAAGTAGTGTTCCGGCGGTCGAGATGCCAGCGTTATTTTTGTACGGCGCGGTTCGTTAATCTCCGGCGGCTTTCCAATCGCCCGCAAGCGCCATCCACAGCGCGCATCCCGCTATCGCAGCGGTTTCGCCGCGCAGGATACGCGGGCCGAGAGAGATCGGCCGGGCGCAGGGATGCGCGCGGATGGCGGCGCGCTCCTCGTCGTCGAAGCCGCCTTCCGGGCCGATCAGCAGAGCCGCTGGCGCACCGCCGCCGGCAAAGGCCCGCGCGGGAGGATCGCCGCCCTGTTCGTCGGCGAAGTAAAGGATGCGCTCCTTCGGCCAGCCGCGCAGCAGCGCGTCGAGCTTTTGCGGGCCTTCCAACTCGGGCAAGGCGGTTCGGGCGCACTGCTCGGCAGCTTCGGTCAGGATCGAACGTGCACGCTCGGCGTTCAGCTTGTCGGCGACGCAGCGGCGGGTGAGCACCGGCTGGATCCGCCGCACGCCAAGTTCGGTCGCCTTCTCCAGCGCCAGGTCATAGTTCGGCTTCTTCAGCAGCGCGGCGCAGAGCCAGAAATCGGGCACTTCCTCGCGGGGGCGGAGTCGGTCGTGCGGGTCTAGCACGATGTCGCGCTTGCCCGCCGAAAGCACGATCGCGGCCCATTCGCCGGTCGCATCGTCGCACAGGATCACCGTGTCCCCCACGGTCACGCGCATCACCCGCGTCAGGTAATGAGCCTGGCCCTCGGTCAGCGTCACCGCCCTGCCTGCGGATATCGCGCCGTTCACGAACAGTCGGGGCGCCGATCGCGGCGGCCATGCGGGCGTTGCTGCCATGTGAGTGCGTCCTCGTCGACCTGTCATGCCGTGTACCGGCCTGTAAACCGGCTGCGGGGTTGCCATGCAACGGCCGGTGCCGCCTCAGCAATCGATAATGATGACACCAGCCTGTGTCGACCATGACACAGACGATGACATTTGTGATGTGATCGATTAACCGTGCGGCGTGAACGACAGGCCAGCCACACCGGACTATACCGTGCCCGATACCGAGCATCGCGGCTTCCTGTCGCTGCTGCCTGCCCCCGCGCGGCCCTATGCCATGCTGGCGCGGCTGGACCGTCCGATCGGCTGGTGGCTGCTGTTCTGGCCCTGTGCGTGGGGCGTGCTGCTGGCGGGCGGCGAGGAGCGCTGGGAGCTGCAGCTGTGGCTTCTGCTGGGCGCGATTGCCATGCGCGGCGCGGGCTGCGTATACAACGACATCGTCGATGCCGATCTCGATCGCAAGGTGGCGCGCACCGCGACGCGTCCGGTCGCCAGCGGGCAGGTGAGCCGCAAGGCGGCGGCGGTGTGGCTGGTCATGCTGTGCATGGTGGGGCTGGTGGTGCTTCTGCAGCTGCGCTGGCAGGCGCAGCTCGTGGCGCTTGCCAGTCTGGCGCTCGTCGCCGCATATCCTTTCATGAAGCGCATTACCTGGTGGCCGCAGGCATGGCTGGGGCTCGTCTTCACATGGGGCGCGCTGGTCGGCTGGGTGGAGATTCGCGGCGACCAGCTGTTCTCGCTCGCCGCCCTCTATTTCGGCTGCATGGCATGGTGCATCGGCTATGACACGATCTACGCGCTGCAGGACCGCGAGGACGACGCCCTTGTCGGCATCCGCTCCTCGGCCCTGCGCCTTGGCCGCCGCGTTCGTTCCGGCGTTGCCGGGTTCTATGCCTTGGCACTGTTGTTGTGGGCGCTGGCGTTCTGGACCATGCGCCAGGACTGGGTGGCGCTCGTCGCACTGGTGCCGGTCGCGCTGCATCTCGGTTTCCAGGTCGTCACGCTCGATCCCGAGGATGGCGACAACGCGCTCGACCGTTTCCGCTCCAATCGCGACGCCGGTGTCGTCATGGCGCTGGCCTGCTGGGTCGTGGGTAACGCCGGGGTGATTTGAGCACGACTGTACCATAGCCCAGGCTCGGGTATCAGCGGCTCATTCATAACTCACCACTTCGAACTCGATGCCGTCCCAGTCGAAAAAATAGAAGCGCCGGCCGGGTGCGTAATCGGCATGGCTGAAGGGCTCCAGACCGGCAGCGATCACCACCCGTTCCGCAGCGTCGAGATCGCCCACCAGCAGGCCTACGTGGTTCAGGGGCGCGCCCTTGGCGTACCGCTTGGGCTGTTTGTGGTCCGTATAGAGCGCAATGTAGCTGAACTCCTCTCCGACGTGGATCGTCTCACCCTCGTTCTGCGCCGGCCCGCGCCAGCGCTCTTCCCACCCCAGCAGGTCCTGCAGCAGCCGCGACGATCGTTCGATGTCACTGACGGTGATGTTGGCATGTTCCAGCCGGCCCTTGGGCCTGATCGCAGTTTGCATGGTTCGTCCCATTGTCCTTACCGCCGGCGAATCAGCCGGCTTGGCAAAGATGCAACCTCAAGTTAACTTGAGCTCAAGCGGAAATTTTTGAGGTCGCCATGGTCACTGACCGTTTCATAACAATCGGCGAACTGTCACGCCGCACCGGCGTCGCCGTGTCGGCAATCCGCTTCTACGAGGAGAAGGGCCTGCTGGTGTCGCTACGCACCGCAGGCAACCAGCGCCGGTTCCTGCGATCCGACATTCGCCGCGTCAGCTTCATCCTGATCGCGCAGAAGCTTGGTCTGGCGCTGGCCGAGATCGAGCGTGAACTGGCCGCTTTGCCGCAGGGCCGCACGCCGAGGCTGGATGACTGGGAAAGAATCAGCCGCTCGATGCGGCGTTCGATCGACGAGAAGATCGCGCTGCTCGAACTGACGCGGCGCAAGCTCGATGAATGCATCGGCTGCGGCTGCCTGAGCCTGACCAAGTGCCGCCTGTACAATCCGGGCGATGCCGCCGGAGAGGAAGGGACGGGGCCCAGGTTCGTGCTCAAATGACTACTCCGCCGCCAGCAGTTCCTCGGCGGCGGAAAGATCGACACTGACGAGGCGCGAAACGCCGCGCTCGACCATCGTCACGCCGAACAGGCGGTGCATCCGGCTCATCGTCACTGCATTGTGCGTGACGATCAGGTAGCGTGTGTCGGTTTCCTTGGTCATCGCCTCCAGCAGATCGCAGAAGCGCTCGATATTCGCATCGTCGAGCGGCGCGTCGACTTCATCGAGCACGCAGATCGGCGCGGGGTTGGTGAGGAACAGCGCGAAGATCAGCGCTACCGCCGTCAGCGCCTGCTCTCCGCCAGAGAGCAGCGTCAGCGACTGCAGGCGCTTGCCGGGCGGCTGGGCGAAGATTTCCAGCCCTGCCTCGAGCGGGTCATCCGAATCGACGAGCGCGAGGTGCGCCTGCCCGCCCTGGAACAGACGCGTGAACAGGCGCCGGAAATGGCCGTCGACAGCTTCGAAAGCGGCGCGCAGGCGCTCGCGGCCTTCACGATTGAGATTGCCGATCGAGCCGCGCAGCCGGTTGACCGCCTCGGCCAATTCGGCCTTTTCCGCCTCGCTGGTGCCCAACTGCGCCTCGGCCTCGGCAAGTTCGTCGGCGGCGACGAGATTAACGGGCCCGATCCGCTCGCGGTCGGCGGTCAGGCGCTCCATCGCCGCCGATTCCTCGGCCACGCTGCGCGCTTCGGCGGAAACGAAGGCGAAGCGTTCTGGCAGTAGCGGCGGCGGGCACTGGAAGCGCTCACCGGAAACACGCGTCATCTCGATCCGGCGCTGGTCCTCGTTCTCGGCGCGCGCGACCGCTCCGGCGCGGCCTTCGCGGGCACTGGCGAGCGCTTCCTGCGCGCCGGCCAGTGCAGCGTCCGCCGCCCGCGCGGCCTCGCCGGTAGCGGCGACCGCGGCATCGGCGGCGGCAAGTTCGGCGACGAGGCGTTCGCGCACGGCTTCGCCGGCCTCGATCTGTGCCACAAGGGAAGGCGGCTTGGCGGCGATGATCGCCCGCTCGGTCTCGATTTCGTCCAGCCTTCCAGCCATCTGCGCGAGGCGATTGGTGGCATCGCCCGCTCGGGACTGCCAGTTGCGGATATCACCGCGCTGCGAGGCGGTGCGTTCGCGTGCCACCGCCAGTGCCTGGTCATGCGCGGCGAGGGCCGCCATCGCGTTCTGCATGGCGCGCTTCGCCTCGTCGTTGCGGCTGCGCGCGGCATCGAGCGCGGCGCGCCCCGCGGCGGGATCGGGCAAGGCGGCGCGCTTTTCGTCGGCGGCGCCAAGGTCGGTAGCGGCAGCGCCGCGATGTTGGGCGTTGTCCCCGGCGCTTCGTTCCAGCTCGCCGCGCCGGGCCTGATGGCGGGCTCGCGTATCCTCGGCCTGGTCGGCGGCGCGCAGGGCGGTGCGTTCGGAATTGGCGGCATCGGCAATGGCGCGTTCGGCGGCGACCAGCGCCGATGCCAGAGACGAGAGTTCGCGCTGCGCGTCATTGTGCCGCGCTTCCGCCGTCGCCACCGCTTCGCGCAGTGCGGGCAGTTGGCCATCAAGCTCGGCGAAGCGGTTTTCGGCTTCCAGCCGTGCCGCTTCCGCAGCGCCTTCGCCGCGCGCGACGAATCCGTCCCACCGGCGCAGCACGCCGCCGCGCGTCACCAGCCAGTGCCCCGGTTCGAGCGCGCGCCCGTCGTCTTCGTCCGCGACATGGACCAACGCCAGCCGGGCGGCGAGTTCATCGGGGCACTGCGGGACATGCGCGGCAAGACTGCCCGGCACCGGATCGGGAGCGGTAGCGCCGGTCCAGAACCGCCCGTCCGCGTTGCCCACGCTGCCGAGCGGTGCCTTCGCGTCGCGCCCCAGCACGGCGGCAAGCGCACGTTCGTAGCCGGGTGCGGCGCGCACTGCGTCGATCGCCGCTACCATGCCATGCGCTGCTTTCGCGCTCTTGGCGCGCGCTTCGCGGTCGCGCAGCAGTGCCGTATGCTCGCGCTCGATGCCGGTGAGGTCGGCGCGGGCTGCGGCGAGAGCGGAAGCTGCCGCATCGCGCTCGGCCTGAAGATCGGCCTTGCGCCCCTGCATCGTTTCCAGATTGCCCCGCGCGCTGGCCAGAGCGGTTGATGCGGCCTCGGCCTGCGCGCGTGCTTCGGTGATGGCCGAGTCGAGAGTTTCCGTCGCGGGCAGGTCGGCGAGTTGCGCGGCCAGACGCTGCGCCTCGCCGTCGATCCGCGCGATCCGTGCCCTGGCCTGCGCCAGCTCGGCCTCGGCAATACGCCATTCGGCTTCGACACCTGCCTGCTCGGCGGTGGCCTGCGCCTGCGCCAGTTCGGCGGCGCGTGCGGCGCGCTCGGCATTCTCCAGGGCAGATGCCAGCAGCGGGCGCTGCGCTTCATCGGCCTCCAGCTGGCGCACGCTGTCAGCCACCTCGCGTTCGAGCCGGGCGAGGGCCTCTGCCGCGTCGCGGGTCATCCGGTCGGCGTCGCTGCGGTCCTCCTCCAGCCGCGCGCGCTGGCGGTCGAGGTCTTTCAGGCGTTGTTCGGCGGCTTCGAGCTGGCTGGTCAGCGTCGCCATGCGGTGGCCCTGCGCGGAGGCATCGTCGCGCCGGTCCGCGAGCTCGTCGCGCGCTTCGGCCAGTGCCTGCGCGGCGGCGGCCTGTGCATTCTGTGCGGCCTTGGCGGCATCCTGCGTCTCGGCAACGCGCGCCTCGGCTGCCTGCGCTTCCTTGCGTGCGGCCTCGGCGGCGGCTGCAGCCTCGCGCCAGCGCACGAAGACGAGCCGCGCCTCCGCCAGCTTGATCTGGTCGGATAGCGCCCTGTAGCGCTCCGCCGCACGCGCTTGCCGCCGGAGCGTTGCCACCTGCTTGTCGAGGCCCGCCATCAAATCTTCCAGCCGCGCAAGGTTGGTCTCTGTCGCGCGCAGCTTCTGCTCGGCATCCTTGCGCCGCACGTGCAGCCCGGCGATGCCTGCCGCCTCTTCCAGCATGGCCCGGCGCTCGGCGGGCTTGGCGGCGATGACGGCGGCGATACGGCCCTGGCTGACGAGGGCGGGGCTATGCGCGCCGGTGGCTGCATCGGCGAAGATCAGCGCCACGTCCTTGGCGCGCACGTCTCGCCCGTTGATCCGGTAGGCACTGCCCGCGCCGCGCTCGATGCGGCGCACGACTTCCAGTTCCTCGCGCTCGCCGTTCTCGCGCGGGGCGGTCTGGGCCACCAGGACAACTTCGGCGAAGGCGCGGGCCGGGCGGGTGGAGGTGCCGGCGAAGATCACGTCTTCCATCCCGCCGCCGCGCATCGACTTGGGCGAGCTTTCGCCCATCACCCAGCGGATCGCCTCGAGCAGGTTGGACTTGCCGCACCCGTTGGGCCCGACCACGCCGGTCAGGCCCGGTTCGATGCGCAGTTCGGCAGGCTCTACGAAGCTCTTGAAACCGGAGAGCTTGAGCCGCCTTATCCGCATGTCAGGCGCTTGGAGGTGAAGCCGGGAGGAGAAAGCGCCGCATCAGCGGGCGCCGGCTTCCTGCAGCTTCACTTTCAGCTCTTTCCAGCCCATCGATCCCACGCTGGCACCGTTGATGATGAAGGTGGGCGTGCCGGTGACGTTGTACTCGGTGCCGGCCTTTTCGGTCTGGTCGGCCAGCGCCTTGGCCTTGGCGGTATCGGCAAGGCAGGCGTTCGCCTGATCGCGGGCGATCCCGCGCGAGGCGAAGAACTCCGTCATGCCGGCAGTTTCGGCGATGGCGCCGATCTGGCGTTCCTTGGGCATCTCGCCAATCGCCTGCAGCCGCGCATCGCCTGCGGCCTGCACGTTCTGGAACATGTTAGGCTGCCAGGCCCAGAACTGCTCGCTGAGCGGGATTACGGCCTCGGTCGCACCGCAGGTGGCCAGCAGCGAGGCTGGAACGTCGTAGGGGTTGAGCATGAAATAGCGCAGCTCGTAGCTGACGCGGCCGCTGGCCACGTAATCGTCGCGCAGCGGTTCGAAGCTCTCCTTGGCGAATTCGGCGCAGTGCGAGCAGCTGAGCGCGGCGTATTCCACCAGCTTGATCGGAGCTTCCGGATTGCCCATGCGGTAGCCGCCTTCTGCCGTCTTTTCGACCTTGTCGGCCCAGCTGGTGCCGGCGGGCGCGGGGGTCGCTGCGATCGGCTCCGCCGCCTTGGGCGCTTCGCCCTCGGTCTTGCTGCCGCATGCGGCAAGGCCCAGCGCCAGCGGCAGGGCAAGCGCGCCAAGCGCGGCATGACGGAGGGAAGTGCGCTTCATCGTGACGAGTCCTTTGCGAAATCGGTAGAATGGCTAGCTTATCGCGGTGAAGGTGCAAAGCGCGGGGCACGTCGCTCGTGCTTTCTCTCCACAGCGGAAAGAGGATCAGATGTTGCCGGCGCTCCGGGAGGCAAGCTCATCGGTGATGGCCTTGGAAACCGTGGCCCAGTCATGCGCGTCCAGCACCTTGCCGTTCAGCGTGAAGCTGGGAGTGCTCTGTATTCCAAGCGCGGCAACCGCCGCCTGCTGGGCGCGCAGCTTGTTCAGCATTGCTTCGTCGGAAAGGCAGGCGTCGGCCTGCGAACGGGTGACGCCCCAGGCGGCGACCTTTTCGTAGAATCCGAAGTCGCCGGCGACAGCGCGCATCCGCGCCGGGATTTCGCCCTGATACCAGCGCTGCTGCTGCTCGCGCGTGAACTTGTCGGCCTTGGCCAGCCAAGTGTCCTGCGTGGCGAAGAAGGCGTTATGCCGCACGAAGAAGCGCTTGGGATCGCCGCAGTTGGTCAGCAGCGCCACCGACAGGTCGATCGGATTGCGCAGCAGGTTGGTGACCGTCACCGAGACCTGCCCCTTGGGCACGGCGGTAAGCCGCAGCACCGGATCGGATTCCTTGTGGAAAGTGGCGCAGTGCGGGCAGGTGTAGCTGACGAATTCAGTCAGCTTCACCGGGGCTTCGGGGTTGCCCATGCGGTGGCTGCCGTCGCCAGTAACGGCGATCTGGGCGACCCAGTTGCCCTTGTCCGGGCTGCTCTTGGGCGTGGCGCCGGCGGCGAGGAGAGCGACAAAGCCAAGCGCCGCGGCGCGAAAGGCGGTATTCATCTTTCTGGAAAGCATCGTCACTGGTCTTTCTGACTATCCTTGGCGCCCATGCTGCGCGCCAGCGATTCCAGCACCGCACGAAGTTCCGGGTCGCCGATGTCGCGCAGCGATTCTCCCAGCTCCAGCGGTACGGGTTTCAGCGAGGGCGGGGCAGCCTGCGACTTTGAAGCAGGCGGCGCCTTAACCTCGCCTTGCCGGATCTTTATCCGGGCGACGGCATTGTAGCCGAAGAAACGGTTCACCCGCTCGATGATCTCTGGGATCACGTGCTGGATCATAGGCGCATGCGCGGCGACTACTACCAGTTGCAGGATGCCCTCGCTCTTTTCCCCCGGCGGGAAGCGGATCGATTCCGGGGAACAGATGCGGGCATGGCGCGTCCCGACGATTTCCGGCCAGCGGCTGACGACGCTGGACTGGACGAAACCGAAGCGGCGAAAAGCGGTGCGGCCGACTTCCGGCATCAGGTCGGAAATGGCCCGTGCCTGCCCGCCGCGCGGACGTTCGTAACGTTTGACGCCCGAGGTGCGGGATTGTTTTGGTGGTTGCCGTTCCATTGTCGCGGCAGCAATGCCATAGCGGCGCGATGGATTCCAGTTCCGATGCCGTGCCGCGTGATCTTCTGGAATGGTACGATCACCACGCGCGCGACCTGCCCTGGCGCGCCCGGCCCGGTGCGCCCGCGCCCGATCCCTACCGCGTCTGGCTGTCCGAAGTGATGCTGCAGCAGACGACCGTGGCGGCGGTGAAGGACTATTTCGCACGCTTCACGGCGCGCTGGCCGACGGTGCAGGCGCTGGCAGCAGCGCCGGACGAGGACGTGATGGCGGCATGGGCCGGGCTTGGCTACTACGCCCGCGCCCGCAACCTGCTCGCCTGCGCGCGTGAAGTAACGGCGCGGGGCGGCCAGTTTCCCGATCGCGAGGAGGAACTGCGCGCGCTTCCGGGGCTCGGTGCCTACACGGCGGCGGCGGTCGCGGCGATCGCCTTCGGGAGGCGCGCGGTCGTCGTCGATGCCAATGTTGAGAGGGTGATCGCGCGGCTTCACGCCATCGAGACCCCGCTGCCCGCCCCCCGCCCGGCCATTCGCGAATATGCCGACGCGATCACGCCGAGCGCGCGTGCCGGGGACTTCGCCCAGGCGATGATGGACCTCGGTGCCACCGTCTGCACCAGCCGCTCGCCGCGCTGCCTGCTCTGCCCGATCTCGGCGCATTGCGTTGGCCGGAGCACGGGCGAGCCGGAGCGCTTCCCGGTCAAGGCGGCGAAGAAGGCCAAGCCCGCGCGCAAGGGCCTCGCCTTCTGGATCGAGCGGGACGATTGCGTGTGGCTGGTCCGCCGCCCGGGCAGCGGCATGCTCGGCGGCATGCGCGCGCTGCCCGACGATGGCTGGTCGGCCGCCAGCGACGGAGCAGAAGATGCGCCGCTACCGGGGCCGTGGGAAGCGGCCGGCATGGTCGCGCATGTCTTTACCCACTTTTCGCTGCAACTGAGCGTTCAGGTTCATGCGGGCACAGGCGTGCCGCAGGGCGAGGGTGAGTGGTGGCCGCTTGACAGGCTGGAGGAGGCAGGACTGCCCACGCTCTTTGCCAAGGCGGCGCGGCTTGGCTTGTCGGCGCAAGTGGAGAACGCATGACGACAGACCGCGAAAGGCTCGGCGCGGTGCTCGACCGCCGGATGGTGCTGCGCATGGCGGGGTGGGCGGGTGTTTCCGCTGCGCTCATGCCGCGTCTCGCGCTTGCCGCCCAGTCGCCCGAACTGCTGCCCCGGGTACGTGCGGTGGTCGAGCGCTGGGTGGGGCCGGGCAAGTTTCCCGGTATGGTCGCCTCGCTCGGCCGGCCCGGGCGCGATGCGGACTACGTCGCGCGAGGATCTGAGGGCTTCAACGATGGCGATGCGGTGACGGCGGACAGCCTGTTCCGCATCTATTCGATGACCAAGCCGGTCACTGGCATGGCGGCGATGCAACTGATCGCACAGCGCCGGATGGCGCTCGACCAGCCGGTCTACGACATTCTGCCGGCCTTCCGCGAGATGATGGTGCAGGACAGCTACGACGGGTCGATCACGGCGCTGCACAAGGCGCCGACGCCCGTCACCATCCGCCAGCTTCTCACCCACACCTCCGGCATCGGCTACACCATCGTCCAGAAGGGACCGATCAAGAGGCTGATGGAGGCGAAAGGGCTGGTCCCCGGACAAGTCAGCCGCATCAAGCTGCCCGGCATCTTCGATGGAGAGCCGGTCCGCAGCCTTGCCACTTTCGCCGATCGGCTTGCCGAAGTCCCGCTCGTTGCCGATCCGGGCACGCGCTGGAGCTACTCCATGGGGCTCGACCTCATGGGCCGGATCATCGAGGTCGTGGCGGGCATGCCGTTCGACGAATACCTGCGCGCCGTGATCTTCGAGCCGGCCGGGATGACCAGCACCTTCTTCCGCGTGCCCGCCGCCGATGCCGCCCGCCTCACCACCAATTACGGCGCGATCGCCAATACACTGATCCCGCTCGATAGCCCGGATGATTCGGTCTATCTCGACAAGCCTGCCTTTCCCTTCGGCGGCGCCGGGCTGGTCAGCTCGCCGCGCGACTATGACCGGTTCCTGCGCATGCTCGGGCAGATGGGCATGCTCGGCGCACACCGCGTGCTGGACATGGAAGCGGTGCGCGTCGGCACCAGCAACATCATGCCGGCACGGATCTCCTACCGCGCTCCCAGCGGCGGCCCCGCGGGATACGGTGCCGGCGGACGCGTCGGCATGGGGGTGGAGGCCAATATTTTCGGCTGGTCCGGCGCTGCGGGTACGATCGGCATGGTCGATATCGCGCATGTCCTGCGCTCGCAGCTGTTCGTGCAGTTCATGCCGCCCGACGCCAACACCCTGCTGCCGGAATTCCAGACCGCGCTGAAAGCCGATGTCATGGCCCTGCTGGAGAATACCTGACGTGACGTTGCCCATTGCCTTTTCCGGATCGCGGATCGACCGCGCCGATCATATCCGCTGTGATGCCGATGCGCTGGCGGCGCAGAGGAACGCGCGGGCTCGGCTGTTGCGACTTGACGGCCTGGACCCGGTGCTGACCGAAGCGGGCGCGCTGCAGTGGGACAGTCTGGCCGACGCGATGCACGGCGCCGAGCTGATCTTCCTCGGTATCGAGCAAGATCGCGGCCACTTCGTGCAGATACCTGCCGCCTTACCCGGCAGCGCCCCGCATGCCGGACCCGCGAGCTGGAACGCGATGGCGGTGCTGGAAGCGGGCGAGCTTGCCGCCTACGGTGCCGCCCGCGCACTGGTGGGATGGCACATGCGCCACCGCTTCTGCGCCGTATGCGGCCAGCCGACGATGGCCGCCAAGGGCGGCTGGCAGCGCACATGCACCAACGCCGATTGCGGCTCCGAGCATTTTCCACGTGTCGATCCGGTGACGATCATGACCGTTGAGCATGACGGCAAGCTGCTCCTTGGTCGCCAGCCGCGCTTTCCGGCAGGGCGCTACTCCGCGCTCGCCGGCTTCGTCGAGCCGGGCGAGACGATAGAGGAAGCCGTCGCGCGCGAGGTCTTCGAGGAAGCAGGCGTGCGCGTGCGCGATGTGGAATACGTCATCAGCCAGCCATGGCCGTTCCCGTCGTCGCTGATGATCGGCTGCCACGCCTTCGCCGACGACCCCGCCATCGTCATGGACGAGACCGAGATGGAGGACGTGCGCTGGTTTACCCGCGCTGAAGTTGCCGAGGCACTGGAGGCGGTTGATCGCGGCGAGGAAGGCAAGGCGTTCGGCGCGCCGCCGAAGACGGCGGTGGCGCATGCCCTGATGCGATGGTGGATCGAGCGGTAGGCAGGAACGTCATCCCAGCGAAGGCTGGGATCGCTGGCGGTTTATCAAGAAGCCCCGTCGTGAGGCGTGCAGCCGGGGCGACCGAGCAGGTTTCATGCGATCCCAGCCTTCGCTGGGATGACGAATGAGCGGCTTAAACCAGCCCCAGCTTCATCAGTTCGCGCGCCAGCTTGGGCGGCATGATGTCGCCGCTGCTTTCGCCTTCGCCAAGATCGCGCGGGGCGTCTTCGTCTTTCAGGTAGCGCCAGCCTTGGTGGGCTCGCTTGGGCTTTGTGACGACCGGGACGAGCATCGGTGCGAGGCGGATGTGCCAGCGCCCGTCGCTCTCGCGCTGCTCGAAACCCAGGATCGGCGAGCGGCCGATCAGCGCGTGCTCGAATATCCAGTAGAGCGAACCGCCTTCCATCTCGGCATGGCGCGTCGGCAGATAGCGCGTGGTCAACCGCGCTTCGCCCACATCCGCGTGGCTTTCGAGCCATGCGCGCAGTGAAGCGGGGCTCTCGGCGGAAAATGCAATCTTGGTCATGTGCAGCGGCATGACGCGAAGATAGGGCTGCGCGGTCTAACCGACCAGACCCGACATCGTAGCAAGGCCAAGGAAGACGAGGAATCCCATCGAATCCGTCGTCATCGTCACGAATACCGATGACGAGATCGCCGGGTCGGCTTTGAGCCGTTCCAGCGTCAACGGGATCAGCACGCCGGCAAGCCCGGCGATGACGATGTTGGTCATCATCGCCAGCGAGATCACCCCGCCCAGCATCGGATTGCGGAAGATCAGCGCGACCGCGAAACCGATCACCACCGCGACCGTCACGCCGTTGAGCGCGGCGATCGACATTTCGCGTCGCACCGCGCGCCACGCGTTGGAGGCGGTCAGCTGGTTGGTGGCCAGCGCGCGCACCGTCACCGCGAGGGTCTGGGTGCCGGCATTGCCGCCGAGGCCCGCGACGATCGGCATCAGCGTGGCCAGCGCGACCATGCGGGCGATCGTGTCCTCGAACGCGGCGATCACCGAGGACGCCACCGTGGCGGTGACGAGGTTGGCGATCAGCCAGCGCACGCGCGCGGAATAGGCATCGCGGATCGGCTCGTTGATGTCGCCGTCGCCTGCACCGGAAAGCAGCAGGGTATCCTCGCCCGCCTCTTCCTGAATGATGTGGACGATGTCATCGACGGTGATCTGGCCGATCAGGCGGCCCGACCCGTCGACCACGGCGGCGGAGATCAGCGCGTACTTCTGGAAGCGCAGCGCAACCTCTTCCTGGTCCATGTCGACCGGGATCAGCGTCTGGTCGCGCGCCATCACGTCGTAAAGCGGAATGTTGCGCGGGCAGCGCAGGATCCACGACAGCGAGCAGGAGCCGACCGGGTGGTGCATCGGATCGACGCAGAACACTTCCCAGAATTCGGTCGGCAGTTCGCGGTGCTCGCGCAGGAAATCGATGAGGTCGCCCACCGTCATGGTGTCGGGCACCGCGACGAACTCGCGGCTCATCAGGCGGCCGGCGGATTCCTCGGGGTAGGACAGCGCCGATTCGATGGCGGCGCGGTCCTCCGGCTCCATCTCGTCGAGCACCGCCTGCTGGTCGGCCTTGTCGAGGTCTTCCAGCATGGCGACGGCGTCGTCGGTTTCCAGCTGCTCGGCGATCGCGGCGACGACGTCGGCGGGCAGCGCGCCGACCAGCGCCTCGCGCACCCAGTCGTTCAGCTCGGCGATGACCTCGACGCCCATCAGGTCGCGGATCGAGCGGGCGAGGAGGGCGCGGTCGTCCTCGTCGACCAGCTCGAACAGGTCGGCGATGTCGGCGGGGTGGAGCGGCTCGACGAGGTCGTAGACGCGGTCGAAGTCTTCCTCGTCCAGCGCGTCCTTCACGCTGCGGACGAATTCGGGCTTGAGGCGGTTTTCCTCGTCCAGGCTCTCGGATTCGTCCGACGCCTCGATCTCGGCTGCGGCCTCTTCTTCCGGTCCGTGTTCCTTAAGGTCCGCTTCGCTCATGCTCGCCGGTCTACGCGCCTATCTCGCAATTGCAACAGGCTGCGCGCGCCATGGCCGCAAGACATGTCCCAACACATGCAGGTGGTGACAATGGCTGTGCGCGCCCTATATCGGGCGCCAAGCCGAAACCGCGCCCGAGGGGCGCAGGCAAATGGAGAAATGCACATGGCCGACGAATACCTGACGCTCACTCTCGACACCGGCGAAGGCCAGGGCGACGTCAAGATCAAGCTGCGTCCCGATCTCGCTCCGGGCCACGTCGAGCGGATCAAGGAACTCGCTGGCGAAGGTTTCTATGACGGCGTGAAGTTCCACCGCGTGATCCCCGGCTTCATGGCGCAGGGTGGCTGCCCCAACGGCACCGGTATGGGCGGCTCGGACAAGCCGGACCTCAAGGCTGAATTCAACGCCGAGCCGCACGTGCGCGGCGTTTGCTCGATGGCCCGCACCAGCGCCCCGAATTCGGCCAACAGCCAGTTCTTCATCTGCTTCGATGACGCGACGTTCCTCGACAAGCAGTACACCGTCTGGGGCCAGGTGGTCGAAGGCATGGAGAATGTCGACGCGCTGCCCAAGGGCGAGCCGCCGCGCAATCCCGGCTCGATCGTCAAGGCGACCGTTTCCGAAGGCTGAGACGCCTGTCGCAAGACGGCAAAAGGGGGCGGTCCTGGCGGGCCGCCCCCTTTTTCATACCCACTTGCGCCACTTGAACCACAGGTAGGGGATCAACGTCGAGACGACGCAAAGTGCCAGCGCAAAGGGATAGCCCCACGGCCATGAGAGCTCGGGCATGAACTTGAAGTTCATGCCGTAAACACCCGCGACCAGCACCGGCGGGATGCCCGCTACGGAGGCGACCGTCAGTACCGTCACCACGGCGTTCTGGCCGATATTGATAAGGCTGGTGGCGGCGTCCAGCAGGAACTGGATGCGTTCCGAGATGCTGGTTTCGAACTCGTCCAGCGAATCGATATCCTGGACAATCCTCCGCAGCCGCGAGTTGGCCTCCGCATCGTGCTCGTCGCGATCGATCACGAATTTCACCGCGCGGCCTATGCTGAGGGAAGTATGGCGCAATTGCGAAGCCCGCTCGCTTGCCCGGCCCAGCTTGATGATCGTGCGGCGCAGGATCGCCGTTTCGGCTTTGAGTCCGCGCTTGTCGATGTCGGTGTAGAAGACCGTCTTTGAAATCGACGAAGTCACCTCCGATAACATCTCGAGATGGTCGGCTGCGCGATCGACCACTTCCTCCAGCAGCCGGGCAAACATCGATAGCGGTGTGCGCGGCGGGTTTTCCGTTAGCGATCCCTGCACCGCTTCGAATGCGCCGAGCGGTGCATAGTGAACCGTGATCAGCACGTTCGGCAGCAGGATGAAGCCGGTCGGCACGTATTCCAGCCGGTCGGCCGCGGCGCCGCGGCTGAGGAGCGGCGCAGTCAGGATCAGCGCTTCGTTTTTGGTGCGAAGCCGGCTCGATGCCTCGATTTCCGTCAGCGAGGCGAGGTCAGGCACGGTGATGCCGAAACGCTCTTCCACCTTGCGGCGCTCATCTTCGCCGGGATCGCACAGGTCGATCCAGATGTCTTCGGGCCGAACAGGTTCGGGAATGGGCTTCGGCATGGCGGGGCCTTCGTCGGACCATTGATTGTGCGTTGGCGATGACAACGTCCCACCGGTCGATCGGCTGCCACGCCGCGAGCGTGCGCGATGAAATCCCGGCGGAGGCGATCGTCCGTTCGTTTATTCCTTTCTGGCCGCTTCCTTTTCCGCCAGCTCTTCCTCGGATAGACCCAGAAGGCCGGCGAGCTTCGATTTTTCCGCTTTGCTCAGGTCGGCATACTGGCGCGGCGGGGGCAGGTGCTCGGTCGCCGCCTTAACCTTGTCGACAATGGCAGGCATGGCCTGCATCATCTTGGGCATGAAGGACTGCATCTTGCTCATCACATGCGGCGACATCATGATCAGATAGGAATCGGCGGCATATTCGCCGCCCGTCGGCGTGGCGAAGAAGGTGTTCAACTCTTCCAGCTGGCGCGCGTCGAACTTTTCCGCGTAGGCTGTTGCCAGTCCGTCGCGGATTTCCGGCTCGAACTCGCTCATGATGCCGCTCATCTCGTGCATCATCGTGCGCGTGGAAAGCGACATGCGCTCCTTGTAGTGGGGATCGTAGATGTCCATGATTTCGGCCAGCGATGCAGTGCCGAGCTTGTCGGTTTCCACGCCGCTGATCCCGGCCAGATCCTTCAGCGGCATTTGCGCCATCGAATCCATGACCGAATCCATCATCTTGTCCATCGTGCCGTTCATGATCCGGGCATAGGTGCCCAGAGGGAACACGAAGTCGACCGTACGCCGCGCGACCGCAAGCCGGGCCGGATCGGCCGCCTGCGCGGTCTCGGCGGCGACTTCTGCCGGGGCTTCTGCGGCGGCTTCTGCGGCGCGGGCGGGAAGTGCGGCCGGAAGGGCGGCGATCAGCAGGGCAGGCGCTGCCAGTACGGAGAAGGTCCGGGACATAGTCGTTCCTCTAAAGTTGGAGAGGTGCACGGGAAGGCGGTCAGAGACCGGCCTGAAGAAGCCATTCGTGGAAGATGCGCACCGGACGGCTCTCCAGCGCCTTGGGCTTGCAGATGAACCAGTAGCGATATGGGCTTTCCACATCGATGTCGAAGAGCCGGGCGAGCCGGTTGTCGTGCGCGCGGCGGAAGTGGTCGTCATGCATGATGGCGATGCCAAGGCCCTGCGCGGCGGCCTCCAGGACGAGCTGGCCGGAATCGAACTTGTCGACCGACGCAGGCGCCAGATCGGGCATGCCGACCGCCTTCTTCCAGGCATCGAGGCTCTCTGGCAGTTCCTGATGGATCAGGAAGGTCTGCTTGGTGAGAACGTCCTCGCCCGGCTCGGTGCCGATCTCTTCGGCCAGTTCGCGCGAGAGGATGCCGTAGACCTTGTTGTGATCGAGCTGGACTCGATAGAAACTGGTGTCCGGCTCTTTCGAGAGCACGATCGCGGCATCCAGCGTGTCGCCCACGCGGTCTTCGGAATGGGCGGCGGTATCGATGTCGATGTGCAGGCGCGGGTGCAGCTTGCGCAGTTCCGGCAGGCGCGGAAACAGGCGCTGGCCGCCGAACAGGGAGGGCACGCCCAGATGCAGGCGGAGCACCTGCCCCCGGTCGATCTGCGCCTCCACAGCCTCGGCCAGTTCCTCGAGCTTCGGGCCGATCGCGTTGTAGAAGGACTGGCCTTCGTCGGTCAGCTTCATCGACTGGTGCTGGCGGGTGAACAGGCGCTTGCCGGTAAAGTCCTCCAGCGCGGCCACGCGGCGTGACAGGGCGGAAGGAGACAGGGCGAGCTCATTGGCGGCCGCCTTGGCGGAACCAAGGCGCACGACACGAACGAAGGCTTCGAGAGCGCGAAGCGGAGGTAGACGGCGTACGGGCAAGGGCGTTCTTTTCGTCGCGGTTGCTGGGGACGCAATCTGCAATGCAGATCATGCAACCTACTTTGCTTTAATCCGAAGCGTTTTCCAAGTCCTCTCGGGGCGGATGCAATCGCAAACGCGTTACATGGCGCTCATTTCCGTCGATAACCTCGATACGCCAGCCGCTGTCATGATCGAGGATTGTGCCGACCTGCGGCACCTGCTCGGCCAGAACGAAAGCGAGGCCGCCGAGAGTGTCCACCGATTCCTCGATCTCGGCAAGGCGCGGATCGATGCGCAGGGCCACTTCGTCGAGCTCGGTGCGGGCATCCGCATCCCATACGCCGTCTTCGCGCGGGACCAGCATCTCCTGGGGCGCATCGTCATGCTCGTCCTCGATCTCGCCGACGATTTCCTCGACCAGATCCTCGATGGTGATGATGCCGTCGGTGCCGGTATATTCGTCGATCACAACCGCCAGGTGGACGCGCTGGGCCCGCATGTCGGCCAGCACGTCAAGCGCGCCGCGCGACTGCGGCACATAGAGCGGCTGGCGCAGCAGCGTCGTCCAGTCCTCGGGCGGCGGAGCGCGGCGGGCAAGGAGCGGAAACACATCCTTGATGTGGATCATGCCCCGGATCTCGTCGAGCGATTCGCCGAACACCGGCATGCGGCTGTGGCCATGCTCGGCGAACGATTCGATGACCTCTTCCCACGATGCGGAAGCGGATATCGCGATGATCTCGCCGCGCGGTATCGCGACGTCGTCGGCATCGTGCTCGCTGAAGTGGAGCAGGTTGCGCAGCATCTGGCGCTCCAGCGGCGAAAGGTCGCCATTGGTGCTGTTGCCGGCTTCCGTATCGCCCTCGTGCTCGTTGATCACATCCTCGATCTGGGCGCGAAGCGACTGGTCGGCTTCACCCTGGAACAGCTTGCGGAAGACACGCCAGAGCGTGCCGGTACTGTCCCCGTCTCCCGAGCCTGACTCGGTGTGGCGGCCATTGTCGGCCATCGTGCTTGGTTATCCCCTGAAGCCTAAGTTCGGTCCCCATATGGGTCGGCAATGCCCATGATCGCAAGAGCCTTTGTTTCGATCGCTTCCATTGCCTCGGCCTCGGCATCGGAAATCTCGTGATCGTGGCCGGCCAGATGGAGCAGGCCGTGGACGATCAGGTGGGCGGCGTGGTGTTCGACGGACACGCCCTTTCCCGCCGCCTCGCGCGCACAGGTCTGGTGCGCGAGGGCGATGTCGCCGAGCATTTCCGGGGCGCCGTCGGCGTGGAGGGCAAGCAGGTCCGCGCGCCCCATCATCGGAAAGGACAGGACATTGGTCGGCTTGTCCTTGGCCCGCCACTCGCGGTTGAGCACGTGCACTTCCTCGTCGGAGGTGAACAGCACGCTGGCGATCAGGCGCGGGTTATCCAGTTCCGGTGCTTCTTGCAGCAGCGCCTCGAGCACCGCTTCGGCAAGGTCGGCCCAGTCGGTCGAGCCCGGCCAGGGCGCTTCGATGTCGATGTCGAGGGTCATTGTCGGTGCTTTATCCGGACAGCGCGGTGAAGAGAAGCGGTGCCCCCGCCTTCGCGGGGGCGACGGTGCCTTGGTTGCCCGGCGCTCTTCTCAGGCGTCCGGCCCCTCATAGGCTTCGACGATGCGGCCCACGATCGGGTGGCGCACCACGTCGGCGGCGGTGAAGCGGGTGACGTTTATGCCCTCCACGCCTTCCAGACGGCCCACCGCGTCGGCAAGCCCGGACATGCGGTCGCCGCCGGGGATGTCGATCTGCCTCGGGTCACCGCACACCACCATCCGGCTGTTCTGTCCGAAGCGGGTAAGGAACATCTTCATCTGCTCGCGCGTGGTGTTTTGCGCCTCGTCTAGGATGACGAAGGCGTCGGCCAGCGTGCGGCCGCGCATGAACGCGATCGGGGCGATCTCTATCTCGCCATTGGCGAGGCGCCGTTCCACCTGTTCGGGCGGCATGCAGTCGTAGAGCGCGTCATAGAGGGGGCGCAGGTAGGGATCGACCTTGTCCTTCATGTCGCCGGGCAGGAAGCCCAGCTTCTCGCCCGCTTCCACCGCCGGGCGGCTGAGGATCAGGCGCTGGACCGAGCCGGTCATGAGCTGGCTGACCGCCTGCGCTACAGCGACATAAGTCTTGCCGGTGCCTGCCGGGCCGAGCGCGAAGATGACATCCGACTTGGCCAGCGCCCGCATATATTCGATCTGTGTCGCGGAGCGCGGCACGATCGTCTTGCGCCGCGTGCGGATCATGATCGGCGGCGCGCCCTGGTCGCCGGCGATGATGCCTTCCAGCGTCGGCTCCACCGACATCGCGATCAGCGATTCGATGGCGCCCGAATCGAGATCCTGTCCCTGTTCCAAGCGGTGATACATTCCCTTGAGAGTGTCGCGGGCGCGGGCGACGGAATCGTCGGGCCCCTCGATCTGGATGCGGTTGCCGCGCGCGGCGATGTAGACGCCCAGCCGGTTCTCAACTTGCACCAGATTGGCATCGAACTGGCCGAACAAGGCTCCTAGCAGCGTCGGTTCGTCGAACTCGACTTCTATACGCGCCCGTCGATGGGTCTCGGGGCGGAACTGTGCCGGATCGACGGCACGGGCTGCTTTACGGGCCATGCATTCCTTTCTGGCGGACCTGGGCCTCTCCAGCGGACCCTGACGTTCGCTCTATCGTCTAGATGGCTCGCCGCATCGCACCATGCAAGCACCTGAAGGCTGCAAATTTCTCGTCTCGCCGGGGATAACCCCGCAGTTCGGCGCGCCGCGCGCAGCTTGTCGCAGATTTGCGACAATCCTGACCGCCACATTTCTTGCCGGTTCCCAGTCCGTTCAGGAATCGTGGCTTAGAGATGAATGTACGGACCGCCCGAGCGGCCCCCCCGATAAGGAGAAATGACATGCGTAAATTCATCATGGCAGTCCTGGCCGCCAGCGTGGCGCTTCCCACCATAGCGGTCCCGACGATGGCTTCGGCCCAGAGCGCCCGCGAAGTGCGCCAGAGCGAGCGCAACCTGCGCGACCAGCAGCGCGACCTGCGTCAGGCCCAGCGTTACGGCGATCGCCGCGATGTGCGTGAGGAACGCCGCGATGTGCGTCAGGCCAGGCAAGAGGTGCGCGAGGATTGGCGGGACTATCGCAAGGCCAACCGCAACGTCTATCACCGCCCCGCCTATGTCGGCCCGCGTGGTTACAATTACCGCCCGGTAGCCGTGGGCCACCGTTTCCAGCCGGCCTACTACGGCAATCGCTATTGGGTCCGCGATTACAGCCGTTACCGTCTGCCGGCTCCCGGCTACAACAACCGCTGGGTCCGCTACGGCAATGACGTGGTGCTGATCAACACGCGCAACGGTTCGGTGGTCCGCGTTTACAACGGCTTCTTCTGGTAAGCCGCAGACGACGCTGAGACGACGCTGAAATGAACGGGCCCCGGCAAGGCATCGCGCTTGCCGGGGCCTTTCGTGTGGGTTTTACGATCCGGACCTCAGGCCGCCGCAGGCACTTTCAGTAGCCCGGAGAGCGAGTTCGGCCCGGCCTCGACGAGTTCCACCTGAACCAGATCGCCCACCGCAGCCTCTCCGGCAAAATGCACAGACTGCAGCCACGGCGACTTGCCCAGCCATTGGCCGGGATGCTTGCCCTTGCGCTCGACGAGGACGGAGCAGGTCTTGCCCAGGCTGGCCTTGTTGAAGGCCAACTGGTCGCGGTTGAGCGCGGCTTGCAGGCGCTGCAGCCGCTCGTCCATCACCGCCAGCGGAACCTGGTCCTCCATCGTCGCGGCGGGCGTTCCGGGGCGCGGCGAATACTTGAAGCTGAAGCACTGGGCATAGCCCACCGCCTCGACCAGCTTCAGCGTGTCCTCGAACTCGGCGTCGGTCTCGCCGGGGAAACCGACGATGAAGTCGCCGGAAAGCGCGATGTCCGGGCGCGCCGCGCGGACCTTGTCCAGAATGCGCAGATAGCTTTCCGCCGTATGGCTGCGGTTCATCGCCTTCAGCACCCGGTCGCTGCCCGCCTGCACCGGCAGGTGGAGGAAAGGCATCAGCTTTTCGATTTCACCATGCGCCGCGATCAGTCCCTCGGTCATGTCGTTGGGATGGCTGGTGGTGTAGCGGATGCGCGCCAGGTCGGGGATGTCGGCCAGTTCGCGGATCAGCCCGTCGAGCCCGATGGCCTGGCCCTTTCCATTGTCACCGGTCCAGGCGTTGACGTTCTGGCCGAGCAGCGTGATCTCCCGCGCCCCGGCATCGACCAGCCGCTTCGCTTCATCGATCAGGTCGCCGTGCGGGCGCGAGACCTCGGCGCCGCGCGTATAAGGCACAACGCAATAGGTGCAGAACTTGTCGCACCCTTCCTGCACGGTGAGGAATGCCGTCGGGCCGGAGCGGCGCCGTTTGGGGAGCGCGCCGAACTTGGTCTCGGCGGGCATGTCGGTATCGGTGACGCGTTTGCCGGCGGCGGCATCGCGCACCATCTCGGGCAGGCGGTGATAGGCCTGCGGGCCGACCACCATCGTCACCGACGGCGCGCGGGCCATGATCTCCTCGCCCTCGGCCTGCGCGACGCAGCCGGCGACGGCGATCATCGGAGAGGAACCGTCATCGCGGCTCCAATTCTTCACGATCCGGCCGATGTCGGAATAGACCTTCTCCGCGGCCTTTTCACGGATGTGGCAGGTGTTGAGCACGACCAGGTCGGCCTCCTCGCCTTCGGCGGCGGGGGCAATGCCCTGTTCGGCGAGCAGTTCGGCCATGCGGTCGCCGTCATAGACGTTCATCTGGCAGCCGAAGCTCTTGACCCGGTAGGTCTTGGGATTCGCGGATTTGTGCATCGCGCGCCGATACACGCCTTCGCGCGGGTTTAGAAGAGGGCGCCTGCCGCGGCGTGCCGGTTCAGGCGCGCGAGATCGCGTGCATGCCGTCCTTGCAGCCGGTGACACCGGCGTCGGCCTTGTCACGCGTGTTGGTGACGGCGGCCCTGATCAGGCGGTCCTGCTCTGCGGCGCTGATCCGTTCCCAGCCGCTGCGACCGAGCTTTTCCATCGGCCGGTAGCGCACCTTGTACTGCATTCTCGCCGACCCCTCGACCCAGTAGCCGAGGTAGACATAGGCAAGGCCCATCTCGGCCGAGCGGCGGATGTGATCGAGGATGATGAAGTTGCCCAGCCCCTGACGTTCGTGTTCGGGATCGTAGAAGCTGTAGATCATCGACAGGCCGTCGCACTGCTTGTCGGTCAGGCAGGCGCCGACGAGGCGGCCCGGGGTGACGCCGTCCGCCGACGCCTCGCGGTACTCGACAACGTAGCTGGTGACGGGGGTGTGCTCCACCATGTCGGCGAAGTCGGTATCGTCCATCGTCGTCATCCCGCCTTCGGGGTGGCGGGCGGAGAGGTACTTGCGCAGCAGGTCGAATTGCTCGTTTGTCGACCAGGGGCGGCAGACGGTGACGATCAGGTCGGAATGGGCCTTCAGCGTGCGCTTTTGCGTTCCCGACGGCGTGAATTCATCGGCCACCACGCGTACTGAAACGCAGGCGTTGCATTCGAGGCAGGAGGGGCGATAGGCGACCGTCTGGCTACGGCGAAAGCCGATGCGGCCCAGTGCGTCGTTGAGGGAATCGGCGTGCGGACCCTTCAATTCGGTGAACACCTTGCGCTCGGTTCGACCGGGCAAATAGGGACACGGCGCGGGGCTTGTCACGAAAAACCGGGGAAATCGAACCTGGGCGGTCACGGGGCGGAAACGTCCTTTGTCTGCAAGCCTGTCTGCTGGGCGTGGATGCAAATATGCACGCAGCAGCCAAACCTTCAAAGCCTTTTAACCACGAAAGATCGCGATTATCCGGTCCTGTTCCGCATGGACCGGCACCCGGAAGTTAACGCGTGCCATTTCGGAGCAGTGGCCCCGCCGATGGTTACGCCCGAACGTTCCGGCATCGCCGGATCATGCCTGCATCAAAGCCAACGCCCGGTGCCGGGACAAAGTTGCCTGGCAGGCCTACTCGGTTTCGACCTGCTTCACCTCATACCCCTCGCGGCGCAGCGCGGCGACGAGCGCGTCGAGCTGTTCCTTGTCGCGCGCCTCGCACTCGATCTCGGTGACGAGGCCCTTGGCGGGGAGGTGGGTGAAGATCCGCTGGTGGAACACCTCGATGATGTTCACGTTGTGCTCGTGAAACACCTTGGCGACCTTGAACAGCGCGCCTGCGCGGTCCTGCAGGCCGATCTTCAGCCGTGCGAGACGGCCCGAGCGGGCAAGATCGCGCAGCAGCACGTTGGCGAGCAGGCGCGTGTCGATGTTACCGCCGCACAGGACGATACCGACCTTTCGTCCGGCGAACATCTTCGGATTGTCCATCACGGCGGCGAGACCGGTCGCGCCCGCGCCTTCGACCAGCGTCTTCTCGATCTGCAGCAGCAGCGCCAGCGCGCTCTCTATCTTCGCCTCGCTTACCAGCAGCAACTCGTCCAGCAAGCCGCGCAGCACCCGCGAGGTGAACTGGCCGGGCGCGAACACCGCGATGCCCTCTGCCAGCGTATCTCCGCCGATCGGCAGGTTGGTGCCCTTCAGCAGGTTGTACATCGAGGGATAGAGCTGTGCCTCGACGCCGACCAGCCGGATGTCGGGATTGATGTCACGCGCGATCGTACCCATGCCCGAGGAGAGGCCGCCGCCGCCGATCGGCAGCACCAGCGTATCCAGATCGGGCACGTCCGTCAGCATTTCCAGCGCGACCGTACCTTGCCCGGCGGCGACATGCGGATCGTCGAAGGGGTGGACGAATGTCAGGCCCAGTTCGGTTTCCAGCTTGCGGGCATGGGCATAGGCCTCGTCGAAGCTTTCGCCTTCCAGCACCACGGTGCCGCCCACGCTCTCGGTCTGCATCACCTTCACGGTCGGCGTGGTCTTGGGCATGACGATGGTGACGGGTACGCCCAGCCGCGTGCCGTGATAGCTCAGACCCTGCGCATGGTTGCCGGCAGAGGCGGCGATGACACCGCGGCTGCGCCGGCTTTCGGGCAATTGCAGCAACGCGTTGAGGGCGCCGCGTTCCTTGTAGGCGGCGGTATACTGCAGGTTCTCGAACTTCAGCCAGATATCGGCGCCGGTGATCGCGCTCAGCGTGTTGCTGCGCATCGTCGGCGTGCGCACGACGGCGCCCGCAATTCGCTCCGCCGCCGCGCGAACGTCGGCTGCGGTCAGCAGGGGCGCGTCGGCCCCTGGAGCGATATTGAGCACTGGCTGGTCCATAGGCAGGCGCGACTACCGGAAACTGCGGCCGAATGAAAGCGGACTCCGGGCATAAGAGATCGCGCGCCCTGTTTGCTTTCGCGCAAAACCGTCTAGAAGTCAGGGCATGAGCCAGAGCACCAGCGATCGCCGCAAGGTTTCCCTTATCGGGCTGGGCGTGATGGGCGGCGCGATCGCGCGGCACATCGCCCAGGCCGGACACGAACTTACCATCTACAACCGCTCGCCCGAACGCGCGGCGGCGTGGGCGAAGGACAATCCGGGCCTTGCCCACCGGATCGCCGCCAACCCGGCACATGCCTCGCAGGACGCCGAAGTGGTCATTACCTGCGTCGGCAACGACGATGACCTTGCCGATGTGGTGCTCGGCCCCAACGGCGTGTTCCGCATGCTGAAGAAGGGCGGCGTGTTCATTGACCACACCACCGTTTCGGCCCGCATCGCCCGGCAGATTTCGGTCGAGGCGCGCGATCTCCAGATCCACTGCGTCGATGCGCCGATGACGGGATCGCAGATCGGCGCCGAGAAGGGCACGCTCACGCTTATGTGCGGCGGGCGGAACGACGCGATAGAAGCCGCGAGGCCGGTGATGGAGGCCTATTCCCAGCGCATCGTCCATGTCGGCAAGGCCGGATCGGGCCAGATCGCCAAGATGGCCAACCAGATATGCATCGCCGGAAACGTCGCCGCGCTCGCGGAAGCGGTGCGTTTCGCGCAGGCCTCGCACCTCGACATGGACAAGGTCTACGAGGCGATCTCGGGCGGCGCCGCGCAGTCATGGCAGATGGACAACCGCTGGAAGTCGATGGACGAGGACCGCTTCGACTTCGGCTTCGCGATTGACTGGATGCGCAAGGATCTCGGTCTCAGTCTCGAGGAAGGGCGCGGCCTTGGCGTATCGCTGCCGGTCGCGGCGCTGATCGACCAGTTCTTCGCCGAGATTCAGGCGATGGGCGGCGGCAGGCTCGATACCAGTGCCGTCATCAAGCGCCTGCCGAAGAAGGGCAAGTCGTGATCCTCGCCAGACGGGCAGCGATCGCCGCCGCCGTATCTGCCGCGCTGATCGCGGCGCCAGCCTCGGCCAAGCGCAAGAAGGCGGAACAGGAACCCGCCGTACCCGGCACGCTGATCGACAATGTCGACGGCATCAGCCCGGACGGCAAGGGCGGCATCGACCACTTCCGGGCTTTCCTGATCGCGCCGGACGGCAAGATCGCCGCCGTCTATCGCTCTGGCGGCAAGCTGCCGCAGCGGGTGGACTACCGGCTCGACGGCAAGGCGCGTGTTGTCACGCCCGGCATGATCGACGCGCACGGCCATGTGATGGCGACCGGCTTCGCCAAGATGACGCTCGATCTCTCGGCGACGAAATCGCTGGACGAGGCGCTGTCGCGCATCGCCGCTTGGGCCGCCGCGCACCCTGATGCGCCGTGGATCCTGGGCAGCGGCTGGAACCAGATGCAATGGGGCCTTGGCCGGATGCCCACCGCCGCCGAGCTGGATACCGTGACGGGGGGCAAGCCGGCGTGGCTGACCCGCGTCGATGGCCACGCCGGCTGGGCCAACAGCGCCGCGCTTTCCTCCGCCGGGATCACTGCCGCCACTGCCGATCCGGCGGGCGGTGAAGTGCTGCGCAAGGCGGGAAGCAAGGCGCCGGAAGGCGTGTTCATCGATGCGGCCACCAGTCTCGTCGAAAGCAAGATGCCGCGCCCGCGCCCGGAAGACCGCGACACCGCTCTGGCCGAGGCGCAGCTCGCGCTGCTGGCGCGGGGCGTCACCGCGATTGCCGACATGGGCACCACGATCGAGGACTGGCAGGCCTATCGCCGCGCCGCCGACCTCGGCAACCTTCGCCTGCGCATCGTCTCCTACGCTTCAGGCGTCGATAACATGAGCCTGATCGGCGGCCCCGGCCCTACGCCGTGGCTTTATGACGATCGCCTGCGCCTCAATGGCGTGAAGCTCTATCTCGACGGTGCCCTGGGATCGCGCGGGGCGTGGCTCAAGGCGCCCTATGCCGATGCGCCCGGCACCAAAGGCCTGCCGCAGATGAACCAGACGCAGCTCGGCAACCTGATGAGCCGCGCCGCGATCGACAACTTCCAGGTCGCCGTCCACGCCATCGGCGACGAGGCCAACGCTACGGTGCTCGATTCGATCGAGGAGCTGTCCGCCACCTACAAGGGTGACCGGCGCTGGCGCATCGAGCATGCCCAGATCGTCGATCCGGCGGACATCCCGCGCTTCGGCCGCCACGGCACCATCGCCTCGCTGCAGCCGCAGCACGAGGCATCGGACCGGGTGATGGCCGAGGCACGGTTGGGGCCGGGCCGCCTTGCGGGTGCCTATGCATGGAAATCGCTCGCCGCTGCCGGGGCGACGCTGGCCTTCGGATCCGACACCCCGGTCGAGCCGTCGCTGCCCTTCGAAGGGCTTGCCGTCGCGATCACCCGGCAAGGCGCGGACGGACAGCCAGCCGGCGGCTGGCAGCCGCAGGAAGCGATTACCCGCGAGGCCGCGCTCGCAGCCTACACCACCGGCGCCGCCTACGCGATGTTCGCCGAAGACCGCCTCGGCCGCATAGCCCCCGGCTACCGCGCCGACTTCCTGTTCGTCGACACCGACCCGATGCAGGCCCCGCCCGACGTTCTGCGCCGGACCAAGGTGCTGGAAACTTGGATCGGGGGGAAACGGGCGTGGGCTGCGGCTGAGGGTGCCGGAGCGAAAGGTGAGGCGGCGAAGACGGACGAAGTGGAAGGGCGGTAGGGACGGTTTGTGCGGCAGCTGACTAGGAATTTGGATGTAGAGCCGCCGTTCCGGATACGCCAACGTTGCGGACATTGTCGCTTTCTGAAATGCTGCTGGTATGACCGATCCGGCTGATGAGTGGGGCTTTTCCAATCCAGGGCCGGGCACAATCCTGCTTTGGCTCGAACCCTGGGCGGACGAATTAGAACTTCCGGCAAAATCAACCGTCTTGTTTTCGGCTCGAAACGGATCACAAAGCTGTGCACCCGGCGAGCTCGAATGGACCGAGGACCATTTAATCCTCTGGGCTACCGCGCAGACAGTGGCCGTTTCAATAGATGGCGTGTTTCAACACACGGGCTCTGCTGTGATCCCCATCCCTGATGGCTTGACCAAGGATACGCTCAGGGTCTTATTCGGAAATCAGCCTGCTGCACGTCTTGGTGGCGCTACTGTGACCACCGAAAATCGCACGTCTTGGTGGCAGCGAGCTGGGCGTCGTCTGGGCCTGTAACTCGGCCATTGTGCGGTCTGGGTCCTAAGTCCGCTTCACCCCGACATTCTTGCCGCCTCGCAAGCAATCGCGGCTCCCTGAAAGCGGCCGTGGTGAAAAGGAGGCTGGGCGCCGGATCAGGTCGGGGGCGATGGCTTGGGTTATACCCTTCGTCATTCCCGCGCAGGCGGGAATCCAGTTGCAACCTTTCGGAGAGGTTTGTGGCTCGGGACGGAGTCCGGGCTTGCGTCCGGTCTCGCTGTCACTTCCAGACGCTATCGCCGTGCCATCTGGATCCCCGCCTGCGCGGGGATGACGAAGATTAGGTGAGGATGACGAAGATTAGGCGAGGATGAGGAAGGTGGACGAGGCCGCGAAAGCCTCGCCTATTCCGCCGGCGCGCTGGCCTGTCCGTCGCTGGCCTGCGGGGCTTTCTCTTCCGCTGCGTTTGCACGGGCGTCGCGGCGTTCGGTGAACCACATCAGGATCAGCGTGCCTTCGAACAGCCCCATCAGCGGCACCGCGAGGAGAAGCTGCGAGATCACGTCGGGCGGGGTGGCGATGGCGGCGACGATGAAGATGCCGACGATCACATAGCGCCGCGCGGCGATGGTCTGCTGGCGGCTGATGATACCGGCGCGGTTGAGCAGCATCAGCAGCACCGGCAGCAGGAAGCTGATCCCGAAGGCCAGGATGAACTGCATCACCAGCCCCAGATAGTCGCCGGTGCCGGGCAGGGCCTCCAGCTTCAGGCCGCCGGTACTGCCCTGGAAACTCAGGAAGAAGTGGAACGCGGTGGGCATCACCACGTAATAGGCCATCGCCGCGCCAAGGGTGAACAGCACCGGCGTGGCGATCAGGAACGGCAGGAACGCCTTCTTTTCCTTGGCATAGAGCCCCGGCGCCACGAAGGCCCAGATCTGGTTGGCGATCACCGGGAAGCTGACGAAGAACGCGGCGAACAGCGCCACTTTCACCTCGACGAAAAAGGCTTCGTAGAGCTTGGTGTAGATCAGCCTGCCCTCGCCGGCGGGGAAGGCCTCGGTCAGCGGGCGGACCAGGAAAGCGAAGACGTCGCCGGAGAAATAGAAGCACACGCCGAACGCGGCCGCGAAGGCCAGGAACGCGCGCAGCAGGCGGGTGCGCAATTCGATCAGGTGATCGAGCAGCGGTGCCTGCGTCTCGTCGATGTCGGGGATGCGAAAGGCCATGGCGTGCTCGAAATCAGGGCGGCGGGGGCGGCAGGTGGAGTTCGGCTTGCCGCTTGTCGGTGCTGCCCTGCGGATCGGGTTCGGGCGCGGCGTCCGGCAGAGGGGTCATTTCTTCCTGCGCGATGCGGCCTGACGGCGCCTGCATCTCCTCGGCGGTGGGAAGCTGCGGGGCGGACTTCATGATCGCCTCGTTCTGCTCGCGCCACTTGCGCTCCATGTCCTCCAACTCCGCCTCGCGCACCATGGCGTCGATGCCGGAACGGAAATGCCCGGAAACCTTGCGCATCTTGCCGATCCAGCGGCCAGCCGTTCGCATCGCCAGCGGCATGTCCTTGGGGCCGATGACCACGACCGCCACGATGACGATCATCAACAGTTCCGATGCGCCGATATCAAACATCGGCCAGCCGTCCTTTCACGTGCGTCGATGCCGTCTGTTCAGGCCTGATCGTTCTTGCGTTCGGCCGTAGTCGGGCTGACATCGCCCGGCTGCGAGGAAATCTGCGCCGGCGGGGTGGAAGGCGTAGAGGACTTGCTGTTCTCTTCCTCGTTCATTCCCTGCTTGAAGCTTTTGATGCCCTTGCCGAAATCGCCCATGATTTCCGAAACGCGGCCGCGTCCGAACAGCACGAGCACGATCACAAGGACGATCAGCCAGTGCCAGATCGAGAAGCTACCCATAACTTGAACTCCAGATTCGCGAGTTTCAAACCGCAGCCGATTCAGGCTGCCACACTGCTCCATCTAGGCGCTTTGACCGGAACTTGCCAGTCCGTCATCATTCCGACCATCTTCCGTCGTGTGATCGTCAGGATCGCCCTCCGGGTCCGCGCCGCCGGCCCCGCCGAGCGCGCTTTCGATCATCTCGTCGTCGACCGGATCGAGCAGCCCGGCGGCGCGCAGCTCGTCCACGCCCGGCAGTTCCTTCAGCGAGCGGAGGCCGAAATGGGCGAGGAATTCGCTGGTGGTGGCATAGATCACCGGGCGCCCCGGCACTTCGCGCCGCCCGGCGACGCGCACCCAGCCCGCTTCCATCAGCACATCGAGCGTGCCCTTGGCGGTCTGCACGCCGCGGATCGCCTCGATCTCGGCGCGGCTGACCGGCTCGTGATAGGCGACGATCGCCAGCACCTCGGTCGCCGCGCGGGAAAGGCGGCGCATCTCCTCCTTCTCGCGGCGCAGCAGGTGGGCAAGGTCGGGCGCGGTCTCGAAGTGCCAGTGCTTGCCCCGCTGCACGAGATGGATGCCCCGGCCCGCATAATGCAGCGCCAGCTCGGCCAGAGCGCCGCGCACTTCCGCCTGACCGAGATGGACGGAAATCTGCTCCGCCGTCATCGGCGCCTCGGCGGCGAACAGCGCGGCCTCCACCGCGCGCACGAGATCGTCGGGGGCCTCGTTCCCGCTCATGGCCGCACCGCTTTCAGCCGCAGCGGTCCGAAAGTCTCCTCCTGCGCCAGTTCGGCCTTGCCGGTGCGTGCCAGTTCCAGCGCGGCAACGAAGCTGGAAGCGAGCGCGGAACGGCGCAGTTGCGGATTGGCCCAGCTATCGTGCGCGGGCGGCAGGAAATCGCGCAGGTCCATCCAGTCGATGGCGACGCCAAGCATCGAGGAAACCCGCTGGATCGCGCTGTCCAGCGTCATGACCATGCGTTCGCGCACCATGTGGACCACCGGCTCGCTGCGGATCTTCACGTCGCCATAGGCCCGGACGAGGTCGAACCACTCGCACTGCCAGCGGTTGCGCCGGTCAATGCGCAGGCCCTCCGGTGCACCGCGCGGGAAGACGTCACGGCCCAGCCGGTCGCGCCCCATAAGCCGCGCCGCCGCCTCGCGCATGGCGCCGAGGCGCTGCAGGCGCAGTTGCAGGCGCAGCGCCAGTTCCTCGGGGCTGGGGTCTTCCTGCTCGTCCCTGGGCAGCAGCAGCGCGGATTTGAGGTAGGCGAGCCAGGCCGCCATCACCAGGTAATCCGCGGCCAGTTCTAGCCGCAGCGCCTCGGCCTGCTCGATATAGTCGAGGTACTGGCCGACGAGTTCGAGGATCGAGATCTTGCGCAGGTCCACCTTCTGCCGCCGCGCCAGATCGAGCAGCAGGTCGAGCGGGCCTTCCCAGCCGTCGATCTCCAGATAGAGCGGCTCGTGCCCGGCTTCGGTCGCCGCCGCCGCGCTTTCCCATTCGGCCTCCGCCGCATCGAGCGGGTTCAGCCCATCGCCGGGAAGGGTTCCCGGATCCGCCATTCAGGCCGCGTGCTGCGCCAGCAGGGCGTCGCGCCGGGCGATGAGTTCGCCGTGTTCGGCAGGCTCGGGCACTGCGGGCGCAAAGGCCAGCGCGCGTTCGAGGCGGGCGGCGGTGGCCTCTGACATAACCGGCAGGCGCTGGGCGATGCCGATCATGTCATCCATCTTCGCCCAGCAGTTGAGCGCAATGTCGCAGCCAGCCGCGATGGCGCGCTCGGCACGCTCGGGCACCGAACCGGACAGCGCTTCCATGTCGAGATCGTCGGTCATGAGCAGGCCGCCAAAACCGATTCGGTTACGGATGATTTCCCCGATGATAAAGGGTGAGAGCGTACCGGGCAGCTCCGCGTCCCATGCGGTGTAGCGGACGTGCGCGGTCATCCCGACCGGCGCGGCGGAAAGGGCGATGAACGGCGCCAGGTCCGTTTCCAGCTGCTCCGCCGGAGCATCGACGGTCGGCAGCTCCTTGTGACTGTCCGCCATCGCGCGGCCGTGGCCGGGGATGTGCTTGACGCACCCGACCACGCCCCCACGCGTCAGGCCGTCGAGGATCGCGCGGCCAAGCGCGGCGACACGCATCGGTTCGTGGCCGAGCGCGCGGTCGCCGATCACGTCGTGCGCGCCGCGCTGGCGTACATCGAGCGAGGGGTGGCAGTCGGCAGTGATGCCCATCTCCGCAAGGTCGAGCGCGAGCGCCTGCGCATTGGCGCGCGCGGCCTCGATCGCCGTGGCCGGGGCAATGTCGTAAAGGTGGTCGAACACTTCTCCCGGCGGATAGGCCGGCCACACCGGCGGCTTCATCCGCGCGACACGGCCACCTTCCTGATCGATGCAGATATAGACCCGCTCGCGCCCGTGGATCGCCTTGACCTGATCGACCAGCGCGCGCAGCTGATCGCGGCTTTCGATGTTGCGGCCGAAGAGGATGTAGCCCGCCGGGTCGGCGTCGCGAAAGAAGGCGCGTTCATCGTCGGTCAGGGTCAGGCCGGAAAGGCCGAAAATCGCGGGTACCATCGCGATTCAGTCGCAGAATTGCGCGGCCTTAGCAAGATCACGGCGATGCCCGCCGGGCAGATGTGCATAACCGGGCAGGGCCCATAACCGGCCAGGGCAGTGCCGCCCGGCCGCAGGGGAATGGTCAGTCCTTGACCTGGCAGCTGAGACCGGCGGCCTTCATGCCGTTGCACAGCGAGCGGGCGGCGGCTTTGTCGCCGGGGACAGCCTGGAGGCGATAGACCGTGCCGATATCCGCCTGCCCCTGTACGATGCGGTGCGAGATGCCCGCAAGGTCGGGGTATTGCGATTTCAGCGCATTCCAGCCGGCTTCGGCATAGGCCTTGGTGGCATAGGCGCCGACCTGCACGCCGACGCCGCCCGAAGGCGCTTCCGGTGCCGCATCGGCGGGCTTGTCAGCTGGCGGAGTTTCGGCGGCGGGCATGGGCGCTTCGTCCTTGCCGTCGATCTTGAATGGGCGAGTCTGCCCCTCGGCGACAGCAAAGCTGGTGTCGCCGGTGCCGGCCACCACTTCGCCGCCCGGATTTTCGGGCTTGGTCTTGTAAGGTTCCTTGGGCGCCTCGATCATGCCGCCATCGGCGACGAGCTGCTCGTCCGGCCGGTCACGCATCGCCCACATCAGGCCGCCGACGATCGCGGCGATGGCCATGAGGCCCAGCACGATCAGCATCAGCCCCTGGCCGACGCCGGAGCGGCTATCCTCGAATTCCTCGTCATCGCCTTCCAGCCAGGGCAGGCGGCCGTCATTGTCGCCAAGCTCCAGCTCGGATGGCTTGTCGAAGCCATAGTCGGTCGCGGCGGGATCGCCGAACGGTGCGGTATCGGCGTTCAGACCGTCGTCGCCCGCATGGGCATCCTGGCGGGTCGTATCCCGGCCGGTATCGATGATCGCCATAACCTACATTTCCTCCACCGCCTCGACGCCCAGCAGCGCCAGGCCGTTGCGGACAAGCTGCCCCATTTGCGCGGCCAGGAAAAGCCGTGCCGCGGTCTGGCTAGCATCATCAAGGTTAACAAAACGCTTCTCCGGCCGGTCATTGCCGATGTTCCAGTAGCCGTGGAAGGCAGCGGCGAGATCCTGCAGGAAGAAAGCGATGCGGTGCGGCTCGCGTGCGGAGGCGGCGGCTTCGACCAGGCGGGGGAACTGCGCCGCCAGCTTCACGAGCTCCAGTTCCTCCTCGCCCAGCAGTTCCAGATTGTCCTGGGAAGGCGTGATTCCCGCGGCCTCGCCCTTGCGCAGCGTGGAACTGACGCGGGCATGGCAATACTGGACGTAGAACACCGGGTTGTCCTTCGATGCTTCCACTACCTTGGCGAAATCGAAGTCCATCTGCGCCTCGGGTTTGCGGGTCAGCATGGTGAAGCGCACCACGTCCTTGCCCACTTCCTCCACCATGTCGGCGATGGTGATGAAGTTGCCAGAGCGCTTCGACATCTTCACCGGCTCGCCGCCGCGCAGCAGCTGGACCATTTGCACCAGCTTGACCTCGAACGGGGTGGGTTCGCCATCAGCGCCGGTCATCGCCGCGACCGCGGCCTTGATCCGCTTGACGGTGCCCGCATGGTCCGCGCCCCAGATATCGACCAGTTCGTCCGCCGTCTGCGCTTTCTGGAAGTGATAGGCGAGATCGGCGCCGAAATAGGTCCAGGTTCCGTCGGATTTCTTGATCGGGCGGTCCTGATCGTCGCCGAACCGGGTGGACCGGAACAGCGGCAGTTCCACCGGTTCCCAGTCCTCGGGCGTCTTGCCCTTGGGCGCTTCGAGCACGCCGTCATAGACCAGTTCCCTGGAACGCAGCCATGCCTCCGCCTCGCCGGGCTTGCCCGATGCCTGCAGCTCCGCCTCGGAAGAGAACAGGTCGTGATGGATGCCAAGCTGGGCAAGGTCGGCGCGGATCATGTCCATCATCGCCGCCACCGTCTTCACGCGGAACAGCGCCAGCCATTCCTCTTCGGGAGCAGCCGCGTACTTTTCACCAAATTCCTCGGCCAGCGCCTTGCCGATGGGAATCAGGTAATCGCCGGGATAGAAGCCCTCCGGGATCGCGCCGACGTCCTCGCCAAGCGCCTCACGGTAGCGGATGTGCGCGGAGCGGGCGAGCGTCTGCACCTGCGCACCGGCATCGTTGACATAGTATTCGCGGATCACCTTGTGCCCGGCGTATTCCAGCAGCGTCGACAGCGCATCGCCCACCACGGCGCCGCGGCAGTGGCCCATGTGCATCGGCCCGGTCGGGTTGGCGGAGACGTATTCCACATTGACCGTGCGCCCGCCGCCCATCGTCGAACGGCCATAGTCGGCGCCAAGATCGGCGATCGCCCGCAGTTCGGTCAGCCATGCGGAGGGCGCGAGGCGCAGGTTGATGAAGCCCGGCCCGGCGATCTCGGCGGAAGTGACGTCTTCCAGCCTGGAAAGCTCGGCAACGAGCGCCTCTGCCAGATCGCGCGGCTTCATGCCGGCGGGCTTGGCCAGCACCATCGCCGCGTTGGTCGCCATGTCGCCGTGCGAGGGATCACGCGGCGGCTCGACCGTGATCGCGCTTCGCTTCAGGCCGCCCGGCAGCGTGCCCGCTGCTTCCAGCGCATCGAGCGCGTCGGAAAGGTGGCCTGCGAAGGCGGCGTAGATCGTCTGGTTCTGGTTCATGGTGCGCGCGATTAGCCCAACTGCGCGCAAAGTGGAACAGGCCCGGTGCGCCGCCGTCGTGTTGATATGGACTGGGGCGAGGTTCGGATCTGCCCGGCGCATCCCCGCATCCCGTCAATCGGGGCCGGTAAAGATCCTTGACATGTATAACCATATAGGTTATATGCCGCAACACAGGCGGGTGCTTGGAGCGAGAGGCCTTCGCTCTCATGTCACTTGCACGACGCGGCCGGCGACCCTCCCAGCAGGAAGGCCGCCTGCGACATACGCGGCGAGGTCATCGCTTCGGGAGTACCGCCCCGAAG
>Ga0065704_10070158_pt1 | contig 208897 bp, 120 predicted proteins | sample SwiRhicommuniRL2_FD_59091 | JGI IMG/M metagenome (GOLD analysis project Ga0065704, IMG submission 59091) | Switchgrass rhizosphere bacterial communities from Rose Lake, Michigan, USA - RL2 v2 (version 2) | ecosystem: Host-associated > Plants > Roots > Rhizosphere > Soil | place: East Lansing, MI
CACCGCCGTAGTAAAAGATCATCACCGCCGTAGTAAAAGATCATCACCGCCGTAGTAAAAGATCATCACCGCCGTAGTAAAAGATCATCACCGCCGTAGTAAAAGATCATCAAGTTGCAAAAAATGATTTAGAATATGGGAACAATCACAAAAAGCAGCTAAACCTCATATTTGCCTTATTGCTTTGGGAAGAAGCCCCAATATGGTCTGACCGTGTACGGAACAACCTCGTTCCGAGATCTGTAATTTCCGGTGATCTCCATAGACTGGTAATGGACTACTCAATAGGCTTGTGAGATCTCGGAACTCGGATCATAGATCATTTCTCGGACCGATGGATTCGGACCGATAGTTTTGGTAAGACCGAATCTTCTTATGAACTATACTAAGGATAACCCTGGCCCACTGAGCGGTTTTTGAACAACTCCCGAGTTCAGAAAATGACAGTCCACCATCTGATGAGTAATAGTTCCGATTTTTGATCGAGATTTCGTATTTAAACCGAGTTCGGGATTTTGCAAAGTTAACTGCAGAAAGTATATAAAAGCGGGTTGACGTGAAAATATCTATAAAGATTTAAGCAACCAAATGGAGATAGATCAAACGACTACAGACAGACAGAAAAATACTGAATTGTCTCACACTCAATCTCCGATGTATGGTAAGACGTCAGACTCAACCTCAGAATATGATTCTGAGAATCAAGCGGAGACCTCGGCCAACTTTGATCTAGAAAACCTGCCCCAGACTCAGCCTACCGAAAAAGAAGACACAAACAAAGTAATAGACAACGAAGTCGACAAAGATATGGACGGCGGGTATGCGTGGGTGATCTGTCTAACCTGTTTCCTCCTTAATTTCAGTACGTGGGGTATGAACTCCGGGTTTGCAATCTACTTTTCTTACTACTTGAACCACGACATCTTCGATGGAGCATCGAAAATCGATTTCAGTTATATAGGTGGGATAGCGTTTGGAGTGGGTTTGTCATTCAGCCCTATTTTGAACTATGTACTAGGAAAACTAGGCTTACGCCAGACTATTATTCTAGGAAACTGCTTTCAGTTCACAGGCTTAATGTTGGCTAGTTTCTCGAGAAAATTATGGCAGTTATATCTTACTCAAGGGCTATTGCAGAGTTTTGGACTTGCTTTGATTACGATTCCAAACTTGACTCTCATTCCACAATACTTCAAGAAAAAGAGACTTTTGGCAGGTGGGTTGGCAACTGCTGGTTCCGGATTAGGGGGTATTTGCTTTAACTTGGGGATGCAGGAGGTTTTACAAGCTAAATCAGTATGGTGGGCTTTGAGAGTACAGAGTATTATCGGGTTTGTTATCGTACTCGTGGCGGCATGTCTTGCAAGAAGTAGGGCTGATAAAATCAATATTCAGTTTACATTGTATGATGTTTCGGTCTTGAGGTCTGTTGCGTTCTGGATCTTTGGATTCTTTAGTATTACCTGTGTGTTTGGATACGTTGTCGTGTTGTATACTTTGGCTAACTTTACTACATCTTTGGGATACTCGGAGTATCAAGGTTCGATTGCATCAGCAATGGTTCAAACAGGCTCTTGTTTAGGAAGACCGGTAGTTGGAGTTCTTTCTGATAAATATGGTCCTGCAACTGTTTCTATTGTTGCTTATACTATTGCTGGGATATTATGTTTAGCAATGTGGATTCCAGCGAGAAACTTTGCAACTGTCATTGCGTTTAGTCTCATCCAAGGAGCCTTAATAGGAAGTATTTACGGTATGTCTGCTCCAGTTGCAGCCAGGACGTTTGGATTAAAGAAAATGAATGTTGCATTTTCGATGCTCTGGATCCTCATGGGAATTTCAGGAATCTTTTCCCCGGTCATTGGATCAACACTCATTGCCGGATCTGCAAACACTGTAGATCCAACCCAATATAAATATTGTTCAGTGTTTACTGGTGCCTCATTCCTCGCAAGCGCTGCTTCTTTGATTTTACTAAGGGGTTACATAAAGGCAAGAGACTTGATGCATACTGAACATACAGATTCTGACAATTCTGATTACACTCACGTTACCGTTCCATTTTGGAAAGTCTTGACCAGTTGTTTCAAGACAAGTCACGAAAAGACGTAACAAAGTACTTAAGTCACGAAAAGACGTAATAAAGAAGTTTTGTGACAAAATTGAAGAGATTAGATCTCATGGCATATCGTGCTTAGATTCTATGTCAGACTAAGAGATCCTGTGACATCATACAAAGATCTCCCTTGACTAATATTTTCCTTGATTAATATCCACACACCATTCTAGAGACCCAGGTCACCAATAAATAAAGTCATCAAGTACGTCACTTTCAATCTTAAGACATGAAACTTGATCTAAATTTCAAGGACCCTCAACCCACGGCATTAATATGGTTCTCCAACCAGTGCTTTTTAATTTTTATCATCATACCCATTGTTTGGATATTCATGAATCCAATTTATATGTTATAGCTAAATAAATACGAAACAAAGTAGTTTTAACAAAAGTATTAGATATATAAATATAAAATAATGAACTTGTAAAAAGAATGTTACTTAGATCCTCCTGAAGAAATTTTTGAGTTACTTGAAGTCAAAATATTGATATATTAACTGGTGACGAATTAAGTCCTACATTAAGCTTAAGCAAAGCTGAATATTATTTATTAATGTAGTTATTACTATCATATCACTTTAAAGTTCCCCATCAACTCCTGTAGATTTAGTTGAATCCACACCAGTTTTCATAATAACATATTAACAAGAATTCCTGCTTCTTCAACGGAAAATTGTAAGATGCAAGGTAGCATTGCGTTTATCTTTTGCAGATATTAACATACGTTGTCTGATTTGTATTTACACACTAAGGTATAGTTTGTAGGAGCCAGCTTTAGTTTAGTTATTTAGAAACATAACCGGGTATTTCCTCGATACTGAGGCAAGCGAAGTACTTATTATAAGGAATATCAGTTGAAAAATTGTGAATTATTAGAAGAGACTTATAGAGTTTGAGATTCAAAACAATTTTAAAAATTAAGAAGTGCACCTGTTTCGATTCTAATGAAAGAAATGTTGCTACCAAGAAGAAGTCTTCGAAAAGTATAGCGCAGTTGAAAAATGGTCTTAACTACAGTTGATCGGACCGGAAACGGTCATTTCTGCTATCAGTAACCTAAATGGTATATTTCTTTTTTTTGGAGAGTTATGGGTGAGTAGTTGTATATTTAGTAGATGAATGATTGTACTTTTTTGTTGTACTCTTTTCGGTACCGATGTTTCGCTCCCCTTCCTGTATATATCTCCATATATCTACAAATTTACCTTTATATATACCTCTATATGTATTTCTCTATCTCTAATCACCTCTCTATTAAGTCTATCTCTATCTGACCCCTATCTCTACCCCCATATATTTTTCAATCTACAATTATCTCAATATACTATCTTATTTGTATATTATCTACAATTTTACTTCTTTCTAACCCGTGAGAACAGATACTCCTAAATATTCTCTAATCACCCTATAAGAGCTATGGTCGCTAATACCCCCCTCCCCCGTGATGTGCCACCGTTTTGACTTTGCTCTTTGAGTATAGATATGCACCCCACAATTCAAGAAAGTGACGCTCCCAGTGGTATGGATGTTTTACAGACAATTACATAATTTAGGACTATCGCACCAAGTGACTGCATATTGAAATTGGTACCTACAGCCCAAATTGAACATTTTTTCGGGGTCGTGCACGCGGAAAATTGCTGCTTTAGAAAAGTCAATTTAAATAATATGCCCTTAGCTTTACAGGGCGAAAGATCTTCATTTTTGCTTGGCTTTAATATTTGTAATATTAAAGCCGTTTTCCAGAAGGATATCTTGACGCATTTTTATACCCTAGTAGTTACATTAAGTTCTTTTTATACCCTTGTAGTTACATTATTCTGCGCAAATAGCCAAATATTTCTTGTCAAACTAGGGATTAATTTTAAGCGAACACCCAATGGCAACGCAAAATTTGTTGTCTGTTCCCAAATTATGGTCACTATCATCTTCTTTGTCATTTTAATATAGTCGTAGAGAATCCTATAATACTCAACCAGAGCTATTCTGATTTTAAATTCCAACGTATAGGCAGATATTTTGGTTGAGATATGCAATTGCTCAATTATATAGTCTCTTTAACCCTCTAGTCAGATCAAATAACTACCCAAAAATTTATTTTCAAATCTGAAAATTGCAACCAAAATTTTGTCGCGAAAAAAGTTATTGAGAATCTCACAAGTTGAAAGATGAAGAACTCTTGGCACAACCATAAGGGTATTTTATATTAACTATGGTAGTCATTAATTTAAATACAACTAATTCTCTTCGAGGAAATTGAAAATAATAATTGCATCAAGAAACGATAAAATATGCTTTTGAAATCTGTTTTAGCTGCTTCTATCTTAGCCTTAGTTTCTGCTGACACCCTCACGGTAACATCAACTAGGGACTATAGGGTTGGTCCTACAGCTTCTCAAACCGATGGTTTGGCAGTCACAAAGAATAGAGTAGGCTCCTCCGAACTGAACTCGGGCGACTCTCAAACTACGGCAATTACAAGCTGCCACTTACATGGATCTGCCCAATTCTGTGTTGACGGATCTGGAAACGAAGGCTCAATCGTTCCTGCACCTACCAATACTCAAGATGCACCATCGAGCTACACTGGGTGTCATTCCCATGAAGATGCAACATTTTGCTTAGACTCATCAGGTAATGAAGTTCAGTTCATGATTGAAGAAGTATCTTCTCATGGGTCAAACTCGTCTAGTTCTACAACTACTTCAGGCTCGGGTGGTAACAATTTAGAAGCCGTTTGTATGCTAAGCTTATGTGCGCTTTTACCTTATTTAATTTAGATAGCCAAATATATTACGATTTCAATTGAAGTTTGGTTAATTGTTACATGCGTTCTGTTAAGTTGTGCTTCCTATTGTTTTATAAAAATAACTCTTGCGAAACTTTAAAAATAAAATTGCAACCTATATATTCTAAGTAAATTGACTTTTGTTTAGAATCTATTTGGATCTTATAGAGAGGCCAGTACTATTCCGAAACTTGATCTTGAGTATTAACATGAAATACATTGCCTTATAAAGTATTCAAATTTAACCAAGATAATTCTAAAGGAATGAATATTTGAAAATACAGTGAGTAGATTAATAATAGAGCTATAGTCTAATATTTCGCCGGAGACAAAATCTCTTGAACTTAAGATAAACAAAATTCAAATAGTTCATGTAAGAAAATATTAACTAATGAGTATCACAAGCAGTCACATTCTAGGAAAACAAAATAATTTTCTAATTCTAAGTTTTCAACTGCTTAATGCATTGAGTTAAATTACCGAAACATTACTTTCTATGAAGAAAACATAATTTATTGTACTCTAAGCTATTTAAAGAAAACAAAAATATAGAGGTATGGAACAATTTAAATTCTATATACGTAGAAGAAGGAAAAAAATCAATTTTGACTCTAGTTTTACTAAGCACAATGTTTTTCACCATTGGCATGAGTGTGACACTCAGACCCTCCTTTGGGCTCAGCAGTTGATTTGGGTTCGGTTGTTAAGGTAGGCAGAGAGTCGTTGGAACCAGATTCATTCTTCTCGTTCTTACCAGTGCACCCTTTACCCGGAACCGCAATATCATATGCATAAACATCTAAGGCATAAAATCTTAAAGAAGCTGAATTACGAACAGATTCAGTCGTATTCAGTTTGGCCAACTCCAAGCACTCGTCATATGTGTCCGCGTAATGTCCCACAACTTCTTGGCCCAAGCTATCAGTGTGCCAGATTCTATGTAACAAATCACCAGCCCAGAAGAGAGAATTCTTAGATTGGGAGACTGTATAGCCCTGGCTACACATTTGAGACAAAAATAATTTTGTAGTATACGACAAATCGCAAATAACATTTTCATTAGTACCATTTTCACCTCTCCAGTGACCAGCCCATCCATCAAGCTTACAGTTTCCATCGATATCATCACAGCGGAATAAGACGTCACTTTTGTCTGCTGAGACAATGTTCTCAAACCATCCAACAACTTCACCTGTGCTTGCGTTTGCAAAATACTTTTGGTAAAACTCAGATCCTTTTCCAAACTTTAGCGTATGATCTCTCGCATGGGAGGCCAACAAGCGAGTTTCCTGTAAGGCTTGTTCCAATTGATTATACTGACTGTCATTACATGACTTATGAATTGGGAAGTTCTTGACCCAATTTTCAGACCAATCGTATGAAGTTGGTTGACTGTCAACGTATTGGGTAACAGTAACATCTTCATCCGACTGGTAAGCCGGAGCCGAAAAGGCAAGTTTTGCTAGTAAAAGGGATGCGAAGTAAAATTTCATTCTTTTTTGTTTGCTGTTATTTAAGTTTTCGATTTGTTACAAGGTGAACATCTTTCTTTATATGTATTCCTATCCCAAAAATTGCATCCTTTCTAGTGTAATAGTGGTTACTCAAATTGTTTCCAAGAAAAATTTATGTCAAATCACCTAATTAATGCCAAGACGTTATGCAACACATTTGCGCATTTTGAAAGAATTTTGCACCCAAAAGGTCCTCACCACCTTCGTAGTACCCGCATTTTTCGCGGCATCTAATTTAAAAGTCGTCTACAGTTAGACACTTCAATGTTGAACTGCAATATTGAACAGGAACTTAGTTTCTTGGCAAGGGTATTGACTTGGTAAAGGACTTGAATGCATCAGGGGGTTTATATGAAGAAAAGTTTTTCCTACTTTAGTGGTTATAAAGCCAGGCTATTTAGGTTGACGTGATGTGCAATAAAGTGTTTTGGAAAAGTTCTTCATAGAACAAGAATGTTGTGGAAAGTTATTTTTCTGATAGTAAGCTATCCAGTTTTCGTTTCTTCTAGAACGATAACCTTAACGTCAACGAGACCCAGCGGAGCCGTTACATCAAGCGCTGCCCAAACAACTGCTGTTACTAGTTGCCATGGGCATGGGACAGTCCAATTCTGTATCAATGGAGCAGGTAGCGAAGGTTCTATGGTACCCGCACCTACTAATATGAAAGATGCTCCTTCAAGTTACACTGGGTGTCATACTCATGAAAGTGACACTTTCTGCGTGGATTCTGCAGGAAAAGAATATCAATTTGTATTAGAAGCAACTTCTTCTACAGAATCAGCACCTAAGGGTGGAAAGCATTGTCATTTCCATGCCGGAGTTGAACATTGTGTAGGAGAAGGGGAATCAGAACATGGTGCCTCAAGTCAATTTTGTGAGAGGGTTGATCGTGATTATAACATTCCATTAAGAATTGGTTTACTATTCGTTATTTTGGTTACTAGTGCTATTGGATCTTTTGGTCCGTTAGTACTCTCTAGATTTTTCAAATTTAGTCTAGATGGATTAGTCATCACTGTTCTTAAGCAATTTGGTACAGGAATTATCATTTCTACTGCATTTATTCATCTTATGACACATGCGGAGTTAATGTGGGGAAATTCATGTATTTCCCTAATCTATGAAGCAACAGCGACATCTATTACTATGGCTGGTATCTTTATTACCTTTATTATTGAGTACCTGGGTAATAGAATAGTAAAGTGGAGAGCTTCAAAGAATAAAATCAGCGATACTATCGACGAAGAAGGTATTGAAAAATTCGAAAAGGATGAAGTTTCACCTTCGTCATCACTTCTGAGCCAAGTTCATGGTTCTATTTCACCTAATGGTAAGATGTCTGTGATGCTTTTGGAGGCTGGTATTCTTTTTCATTCAATATTGATTGGTATTACTTTAGTCGTATCTGGAGATTCGTTCTTCATTACGTTATTTATTGTAATAGTTTTCCATCAAATGTTCGAAGGTATTGCATTGGGGGCAAGAATTGCGGAACTCAAAGATACTAAATTTTATGTTAAGTTGGTCATGGCGGCTGTATTTGCGATTATCACACCTATAGGTATGGCTATAGGTATTGGGGTTTTGAATCAGTTTAATGGTAACGATCCAAGCACCATTATCGCCTTGGGAACCTTAGACTCGTTTTCGGCTGGGATTCTTATTTGGACAGGATTGATTGAAATGTGGGCCCATGATTGGCTTTTTGGCACTTTGGCTTCAGCACCTCTCTTAAAAACTGTATGTTCCCTTATTGCCTTATTAGCAGGCCTTATTTTGATGAGTTTGCTTGGGAAATGGGCTTGAGCTATCTGATCCTGAAAATTTCTAAATGTATTAAATAGACCTAGATATAGAATTATAATTTTGACTTAGTAAGAGCAGGAAGTGGTTTTACGGCCATAAATTATTTGAGTAGACCCGCGTTTCTTTGAAACAAGGGTAGCAATGGGGATTAATGCGTACGTAGTCGATCATTTTTGATAAAAAATTTTGATTCTCTTGCAGCTTCATTGTTTCACTCAACTCTTCTTCAGATTCCTTTGTGAATCTTTCAATTCTTCGAGTCATTCATCTAAATACACTTGCCTTGTGACTTTGAATCACAAATGCTCAGATCTGGTATTGGTCTGATAATTCCTCATTCCAAGATATATGGACCATGTTAGGACTATTGGCTTTCAAGAAAAAGGGATGATTTAAAGTTCAGGAGTGGCAAAATAGTGGTGCTCATCTATCATAAAACGATAAAGAAGTTTAATGAAAAAGCTATTTGTCATCGAAACACTCCCTATGCCTAGCATCTCCAAAGGAATAACCATAATCTTCGGCAAAATTCTGCGACATAAATTTGCTTCTTTGATAAGAGGACTTGTATGAGCATTCGTAAATTCATCGCTCCTGAAATCAGTAAACTCTGCGGTTAGCATCGCATTTATAACATAGATTAGAGCCAGTATTATGGTATTTTTTCGGTGGAAACGAAACCATTATACTAAGATTTTGTTTGCTCTTAAGTAGGCAGTTCTCAATCACCGCTCTAGAATTATTATCATTACCGCACTTTGTTAAATCGAAGCACTAAGTTTTGATAACTCGTGAATTAATGAAGTTGGAAGTTCTGAAAATGTAACTGTCACTTGTGGAGAAAATGCTGGAGGATATTTGGATAGTTGTTGTTTCTTTTCCAGTTGATCTAGATGAAATTTGCTTATTCTGTTGGCTTATTTGGTAAATATAGTTATCATAATAGAGAAAAGTGTTTGCACTGAAAATAGACGGCCGTCCTTACTCGAATAAGAACTTACTATAACGTATGCTTTGATGAGAGATTGCGAGCAATGTGTATTCTAGAAACGTACATGTTTAATTTTCTCGACAGTACTAAAAACGTTTTTTTTCGGAAGGACTGCTAAAAGAGATCTACATTCCCAGCTGTTCGTAATAATTGGTGGTATATATTTGGAATTTATGAGGAATCTTCTATAGTGCTAACTGAGTCTGAATCTTCAAAATTATGGACAATTGATGACAAATTCTAGGATTACTCTCTTATTCTACTGTATGGTATTACACTGTCTACGAGAGTATCTCTACCCCAACACAAAATTTAAATGGGATAAAAGTTGTCGGGCAACCTGAAAATATTCAAGAGTCAACTAATCATATCCCTTAATTCTAATTAATATTGAAATATAACGAAACTCAATAATTGGAATTATGAAAAACCATAGACACGAAAACGAACAAACACTGATTGAAGAAATTTATTCTCATAATTGGACAAAACAAAAGAATCAACTCATATAAAACGGTAAGCTAGAATATATTTGTCTATAATGTATACTTATCCTCATGAGTGGGTGCATAATATTGAAGGAAGAAGGCTCAGATGGTTCTTAAGTATTTTTTTTTGTTTGAGTTTAAACAAGGAGATATAACAAAAAATTGATATTTTCTTTCAAGTTTTGTTAAGATATTTGGGTAAAGTTGTCCTTCATTGCTCAGGTATTGATCTTAATATAGTATAAACTGGTAATACATTCTGGTTCTATGTTTAAAAGTGCATTATTATTTGCTTTTCCCCACCATATTTCTTTAAGTAAACCAACTTAAACTACGAAAGGTATCGTTCAACACGAGCTTCATTGTCCAAACTTTGAATTTGGTCTTCGTTCTGCATTTGCGTGAACAATAAGAAAATGCAATTCACGAAGTATTGCAGATAAATGCCAATCTGTATGTCCAATTTCTTCGAAATCCGTGAATTTGGACGAGCCTGAGTCTTTAATTAATGGATCTGCATGCAAAAAAGTGATCACATAGTTTGGGATGAAGTTTGGAGAATGTGTTGTTGTATAGCCAATTAAAAAGGCAAAGAGTGTAGTTGGACTTGCAGAATGAGTTATCTTTACGGACTCTTTTATTATGGTTGGGATATGTATTTACGAAAGTGCAATTATAAGCAATCTTAAACACGCATAAAATATCGTGCATGAAAGATAGCCCGTAGCACATTCTGATTTTAAATTAATATTGGGTATTATTGGGGATTCCTGGATGAAATCTCTCTAAGTAATCTTCTCCGCCTAAGAAGACAAGAAAGAGATGTAATATTATACGAAATGAAAATAAAGAAACGATGGACCAAATAGCTCGATTTACAATTCAATACACTGGATTAGTTTTATCAGAGCCAGAAAGACATAAAAAAGCTTGCTTATTCTCGGTACAGTATGAAATTCGCTTCGTATTGTACAATACAGAGCCGACAAGAACAATGCATGCGGGGTTTCATAAGCCAACCTTTGATTAACACCTGACCCCCTTTCTTCTCAAAGTGTACGATGAGGCTCACCAGGCAGAATTCAAAATCTGGTAAATCAAGTGTCGATTTTTCAGCGTATACAAAGACGAAGTCCATTCATTGTTAGTGTACTTTTGCCAAAATGACGCATAGATTGTGTGCGCAGGGCCACATACGGTATATAACTAGTGTCTCTCTAAGTCATGGGTCCAGAAGTCGAAAAACTACATGATAAATATCCATTTAGAGTAGTAGATACGCTGTATGCATTATGAAATTTTTGTCGGCAACCTGCGATGACCGCTTATGTGGGGCCCAATGTTACTATTCATAACTAGTTGAAAATATTAAACGGTCTACATCCATTAAACAGTGAGAGCAACCAGTTATGTATCTGATGCATAATACTAGAAAGTTCAGTAACTTCGTTTATCTAGCGTTCAATAGAATGACTTATAGATGGAATCAACTCCTCTTCAAGGTTTCTTACTGGCATGTTTCAATTATTGCCGTATCACCTACCTTTCTGGTACCGCAAGTACAGATAAATGCTCATGTATAGCTAGACGATAAAAAGACGAATACGAGCTTCAAGCACGTTTGCATACGAACTATCCTCAAATAGGTCAGGGCCAAAACAGAAGGGTTTTATGCGTTCCGATTTGTGTCTGTATACTAATAGAAGCGCTTCGAACCATATTTTTTCGGAAGCAAGTCTACGCATAAGAATTTGGCTCCTTATGCACAAGACGCCATCATCGATGCAATATATCGCAGAAGGCTGCACAAACAAATGTGGTATGGAACAAAAATATCAGAATCTGAAATCGAAGAAGAAACTCAATCTAAGTTGAAAGACAATAAGTATGCGCAGACTAAAGTGTAAGGAGACAGAAAAATTTCGAACAGGAGCGTTGAAAAATTAGAAACACTTCTCTTAATATGAAGATGACATCGATTCGAAGTCATATATTTCACAATGTGAATCACAGACAAAGTTGATAGATCCCATTCGTATATTGGACTAACTGGATTAGTATATTCAAGTACTATTAATATTAATATTATGTTATGCGTTGCCCCGGCCCACTTTCTCGACGTGTGGTAATCGTAATTGAAACATGCTGAAAAGGGATGTTTGGTTAGGTTCCTGCAGCATTTATATAAGATCTCAATCCAAATGTTTGGCCATCTGTAGATAATATTTAACCAATAGGTGTATGTTTCCGATCTAATAATTAATTATATTTCTTTAGTGGACTCTTAATAAACCATATTATTTTTGAGATGCAGCCAACGTAATATCAACTTACCTGCACCAATATTTTTCCTGCGATCCTCGTTAGGCGCACCTACCCAGCTGCAAAAAGAGATTTTGAATATGGAAACTCCCACAAAGCTGCTGAAACACTTATCTGTATTATTCCTATTGGCAAGCCATTAAACGTATTGAGTGAAGTGAGGGCGAAGTGGGGAATGCTTTGCAGAGAGATGAAATACACTTCTTACCGTTTTTTGTGATCGATAGTATATATTTCTGTGATCTCCTTGTGTAAAATAATTCAGAAAATTCTCTAACCAAGCTGTTATGAAAATTTCATCCTTAGTATGTCTCACAGCATCTGCCGTCTTGGCTGCTGGTGCTCAAGTGAGTGGGATCTTCAAAAGTATCGACAGCATCAACTATGTTGCAGGTTCTTCAGGTTATCCTTACACAAATGGGCCTAACTTACCTTCATGGATCAACACTCTTTCCTGGGGAATTGATGGGTCAAAAGTTACTGCTGGAGATACCTTCACTTTAACATTACCTTGCACATTCAAATTCACATCTACTTCTTCGACTGTTGATTTGAAAGTTGGTAGTAATGTTTATGCTACTTGTACTTTTAACTCTGGTTATACTATTGTTGCGTACTCTTCAATGCAATGTACTGCTTCCAACCTTATCAACCCTCTGACAAGAGCCACTGGTTCTGTCAATTTTCCTGTTGCTTACAACGTTGGCGGTTCAGCAGCGGCCACCGACTTAGAAGATTCTACCTGTTTCACTACTGGTTCAAATACTGTTTCTTACATGGACGGTCCTAACACAATCTCCTTAGCTGTCAATTTCGTAGGAGGAATCATTTCTCAAGGTACAGTTGACCCAAGCATTTTGGCATACAATGTGAGAGTAATTCCAGACCTTAACAAAAATCAAGTATATGTTTTAGCTGCTAATTGTCCCGGTGGATATTCGTCGGGAGTGTTGGGAATTCAGCTCACAAATGCCCTTATGGATTGTGACTCTGTCCACGCACTCATTTCTAACAGTCTCAACTCTTGGTATTTCCCTAAATCTACTTCCACCAATTTCCAGGTCACTACTACTTGTACTCCTGCTGGCGGTTTAAAAATGACCTACCTGAATGTACCTGCCGGATTTAGACCATTTATTGATGGTCTTGTCTCAATGACTGGTGGTCAATTTTCAACATCTTATACCAACCAATACACTTGTAAGAACCAACAATATAAAGACAACAGTCGTCTGGTAAACTGGGGAAATTATGATAACTCTGGTAGTGGTTCTAACGGAAACGATATTATAGTCACAACCAAGACTTGGACTGGTTCCACCACAAAGATTACAACATTACCTTTCAACACCGCTCCTGGTAACACCAAGACTATTGAAGTTGACGTACCAGTTCCTACTATTACAACTACGACAACTTGGACCGGTAGAAGTACTTCTACTATCACTATCCCCGCTACCCCCGGTCAAACTGGTACAGTTATAGTTGAGATACCATGTTTTACTCCAAGTTCAAGTTCAAGCTCAGCTCCAAGTTCTAGTCCAAGTTCTAGTCCAAGCTCTAGTCCAAGCTCTAGTCCATGTACTACTTCAAGCTCAGCTCCAAGTTCTAGTCCATGCACTACTTCAAGCTCTAGTCCAAGCTCTAGTCCATGCACTACTTCAAGCTCAGCTCCAAGTTCAGCTCCAAGTTCAGCTCCAAGCTCTAGTCCAAGCTCTAGTCCATGCACTACTTCAAGCTCAGCTCCAAGTTCAGCTCCAAGTTCAGCTCCAAGCTCTAGTCCAAGCTCTAGTCCATGTACTACTTCAAGTTCAGCTCCAAGTTCAGCTCCAAGCTCTAGTCCAAGCTCTAGTCCATGTACTACTTCAAGTTCAGCTCCAAGTTCAGCTCCAAGCTCTAGTCCAAGTTCTAGTCCATGTACTACTTCAAGCTCAGCTCCAAGTTCTAGTCCAAGTTCTAGTCCAAGCTCTAGCCCAAGCTCTAGTCCATGCACTACTTCAAGCTCAGCTCCAAGTTCAGCTCCAAGCTCTAGTCCAAGTTCAGCTCCGAGTTCAGCATTCCCTACTCTTTCTATTAGCTCAGTCCTGTCATTCAGCTCGTCGAGCTCCTCTTTTATTCCTTGGAATTCATCAGTTGTTACTAGCTCTAATTCATTGAGTTCAACGATGATTTCCTCAAATGTTCCTACGAGTATTACAACTAGCTCTCAACCAACAGGTGGAACAACTAGCTCTAAACCAACTGGTGCAACGACTAGCTCAACACAAACAGTTACAACTAAATCAGCACAAACAGTTACAACTAAATCAACACAAACAGTTACAACTAGCTGTCCAGAAACGGGTGTTACAACTAGCTCAACACAAGCAGGTGCTACAACTAGCCCTAAACCAACAAGTGTCACAACCAGCCCTAAACCAACAGGTATTTCAACTAGCTCAACACAGACAGGTGTCACAACTAGCCCTAAACCTACAGGTGTTACAACTAGCGCTACACCAATAGGCGCTTCAACCAGCCCTAAACCAACAGTTACTATAACTAGCTCTAAACCAACAGGCGTTACAGTAGAATCTACCTTATCTGTTCAACTTGTTACCCCAAATGCAAGCTCACCACCGAGAAGTATTGAGACATTTAGTGGTGCTGGATCAAGTCTCAATGTATCATACCTTGCCTTTGTATTTATCTTCTTTTCGACCTTCTTCTAGGCTCGTTTTGTTTTATTAAATTTTCGTCATTTACCAGGTTGAAACCAGGTACTTTCAAATTATTATTTGTGGAACCTTTCTCATATCTTTTCCTCGCTCCATGCATTTAGTTCTTTCGTTTCATATTTTGATTATTAATACCATTTTATTTAAACTAAATGATTGTAGCCTATTAACTACTTATTCTTGGTGTATAAGCTATGTAATTGGTTATCTTTTGTCAGTGGATGTTATTTTAATTCAATTGTTCAAAAGTAGCAATCACACGACCATAAAGGCTGCAAAAAAGTGTTGGCATCTCTTTCAAGTATGTAATTCTTATTCTGAGGCCAGGATTGTCAAAATAAGTACAGTCTCTAAAGAACACTCAGAATGACTATTAGATACACTTTGTTATTCAACTTGCTAGGTTCTCCTCAATCCTGCAATAATTACTGTACCTCTCAGATTCATAAAATACAATTAGTTAAAGTGAACAAAAGATGAATCAGTAAAAATAAAGGCGGATCCCATAAACTTACTTAAATGAATTAGAGGTCTGAATTAAATAGTGAAGTTGCACTTATGAACTATGAGATATCATCCATATTCGGTTTTGGTATACAATCTTCAAGAATATCTGCATTTTCAAAACCGAGGCGTAGGGATTGTCAAATCACTAGGCTCGAAGGTCAAGAAGCACGAGTGGCTTAGGATATTTATATATTTTCGTGTGGACGAACATGTTATAGGGTGAAGAGGTGCAGAAGATACAGCAGTTCTGACCTGATACCTTTGGATTAATTGGCTACAATACAATATCGCAAATATTGAATTTGTGGAAGTGCTCAGTTATCCAACTTTTTGTTTTAGGTTTCTACGCCCTCAGTCCCAGGCAATACTATCCTGAACTCGGCTAGTAAACACTATAATTGCATTAGAACCCTGCGTCTAATCTAGATACAAGTGCCCTGCGATAACTCAAAACTTTGGATATTATCACAAAAGAGTATCATTTTGCGAAGAGTGCTTAAAAAATAAACCATTACCGCCAAAAGCAAAATTGTGAACCTTTACTCTTCACTACCCTCGAAACGAGGTCCCAGAAAGTAAATTGGGATCCGTAACGAGGAAGAGGGTTGATGTTCTACTGATTTTGTGTTATTTTGTTATTTTTTATGTTGGTTTGTAGACAGTTCTTCAGAGCTCGGGAAGATTAGAAGAGCAAAATGTAGGCTGACAAAGAATCAGAAGAAACTACAAATATAGAAAGTTCGTAAATGTGAATAATGTAAAGGATCTCGAACTCTACTTAGACGCCGAAAGTAAGACTTTCATTAGGAGGACCGGTTGCATAAGGACTATTAGTGAGATTCAATAGTCAATGAGTAGATGTTTTTGAACTCCTACATCTTTTCAATATCAGCTCTTGTAAACCATACGAGATTGGTCACACGAGTCCTTTTAGAGTGCGACTGTAAATCAAATTACATAATCTTGATCGGTATCTACCAATTGAACTGAATCACCTAACCTTAGTAGCAATTTAAGGCAAATTATAAAAATCTTGAAAGGGGAAATGAAGAGAGAATATAATTTATAAGAGCCTACTTTAGAATTCTAGGCTTTTAGAAAAGTTGGCAGAGAGAGCATTAAGTATTAACCAGTGTACAAAAAGTTTGAAATTTGGAGGGGAGTACAAAAGAGTTTAGAAAGGTATCTAACAATTCATCATCGGTTTTCATAGAAAACAAACAATTACTCAATGGCGTTAGATAGTTAATTAAATTTGGGTCAAATAGCGTACTGATATATGAATCTGAGATATGTCATGTTGAAGTCGAATATCTAGAGATACTGTTTTAAAAATTGAGATTTGCTGGAGTCTCGGGTCTCAGAGACAAATCTAGGCCTTATTTAATTCCAATCAATGAGAAAGATTAAACTATACGCCTTTCATTGAGTCTATGTTCCAATCATGGAATCTCTTCTACGAAATAACTTGAATTTATCTACTAGATATTCTTTTACTAAATCAGATAGCTATGAAAATTGATAAGCCCCATAATTTCGCCCACTATTACGGAACTTATTATCAATTTAAGGAGTTCCGTTCCATGCAATTTCGACTTTAGGGGTGAACACCTGATAGAGTTAATTTTATCATTTCATAGTTTTCTTGTGCCGTATTTAATAAATTTTCTCCCCCACCACCTTTCCAACTCAAAATATTACGATAAGTGGGATTATGTAATGGAAACACTCCGTGCTTCATAACATGGCGTTGGCTCTTTCCGTCATTAGATACGATTATTGAATGTGGTCTTTGGCGATTAAGATACGAGCATCTTATTTGTTGAATCCAGTTTGTACTCAATGATATCGGTAGAATCATAGAATCTGATGACCGTATCCAAAATATAATGGTAATGCGCTCCAAAGAATCTTCAAAAAAAGCTTCCACACGTACGCAAGGAGATTTTAGTAGAAATTGGCGGGAAATGCATGGCAGCTTAGCGGGCTCGTTAAACTCATATTTGTTCAGGGACTACATAAATAGATAAAATAACGGGTGCTGAAATTACTTGGCACTTCAAAAGATAAATATCTTTAGCAGTGGGTGGAGGGTACAATAATGAAACAGCAAAGATGACCTGATTTTTCAAAGATGTGGTAAATCTGACACTGATTCAGATCAAAAAAAAAAAATTTTCGATGCGAATATGGAAGTTTAGAAAATGCTTTGGGATTCGGTCACGTTTAGCAGGTATTTCTGGAAGACCTTAAATTAGATTTTGTGGCAGGTTGAATTAATTTTTGGATATTATTTCTGTAAAGGGCATCGATTCTTTGTGGATGATTTCGTAAATATATGTTGGTTAGGTCACTCTGGCGAGAATGAGTTGAGAATCATTCAGAAACAAAAATGTATCATAGTTTTGAATTCTAGACATGAGACCACATTGAATTGGTACAGATTATGTGAATTAGATTATTTAGAATTAGACTCTGGCACTTTCTTGGGGAAATCCCAATTCCGGGCTAGAAGTTTCGTCTAATAATTTCCTGACTCCAACTCAAGGCTTCGGATAGCGCATTTTTGACCACTTTACATGCTTGATATTCGTTCAAATTTGCGAAAATTATCAATTTCGGATGCATGGTTATATATTTTTGTCCACTTATGCGAATATGTGCGTAGTACATACAATACGGTAGAAAATATGGATATCTTTGAATTATGTGGACTTCAAGTCAGTCTTCAAAATAAAATTAAGAGAATATTGAACTTATTGACGAAGAATTGAAAAAGAGTTCCATTTGATTTACCTACCTATGTATGTGTAAGAAAGAAAGTAAATAAAAACTTTATAGGAAAATTATGGGAAAATTATATCTAGAAAAGGTAGAAGAAAAGTAAGATAAGCTTGAAATCTAGATCCCCGATCAATATCATCATGGAGGGGAAATTCTTTGCAAACGACTTGAATTTACATCGGAGTATTTAAGCCGTAAAGTGTAATTTTGCTACGATCTGTGAAGTATTATTAGTGTCTACACTAAGATATAGTTGATTGCAAGATTCTGTTTAGTTAATTCGACACCTGCACTTAGCATTGAATATAGTGAATATTGGTGTATATTTAATGGAAACATCACATGGGTTTGTTATCATAAGACCTTTGAGAGTTTAAGATCAATAAGAATCTAACATCATAATATACAACATTCTTGATTCTCATAAATCTTGCAACCAAAAAAAAGGAAATGACAGTTGATAAATCAAAGGTTTGGTTGAAAGAAGATAGCAGCACGAGAAATTCGAGTATGGTCCCATACCACGCTACTTTGTATCTCTCTTGCTAACTTGACTACAGTTGATCGGGAAATGGTGCTTCCAAGTAGAAATTGCCCCAACCCAATGGTTGAGATGACTCGTAGTGGAAACTTTGGGTGTTGATGGGAAGGATTTGAATATGAAGATCGTGGGCTGTACAGGGATATCAATGGAGTCGTTTAGTTTTTGTTTTTTGTTTGGATGTATACCTCTAGGTCTCCCCATTGTGGTTCCGATGTTACAATCTCCAACCAATCTATCTCTACACAATACTGAATATATCTCATACTTCTCTCATTCAAACAATGTTTCTCTCCCTCTAATATCCTCATTCGACCTCCTCGATTTAATTTAGAATCTACTATCTCATTTGTAAATTTTCAACAAATAAGAGAGGTAAAGATACTTTACTACCCTATATTTTGGGTCGTGTGCGTAGATAATTACAGATTTAGAAAGTCAATATTACAATATAAGAGGGAACATAGAGGAGATTAGTATGAAATATTGAATGGGAATTGGTTGTGAAGGTTTGGATTGGTTAGAGTATCTCCCCGTTGAGCTAGATGTACTAGGTCCAATAATGAGCTTATTAATGTAGAATGCTACATGATCTATTTACACCACCATTTAATAACTATATCTTCTTTTCTACATCCCAATACTTCCCTCTCATATGCACAATATCTCTCTACCTAAGTACGTCTTTCATTTCGTCTTCACCACCGTAGTAAGAGCTGCCTACAAGCGCATTAAATAAATTCAGTCCTTGCTATATATTTCCGATGCTCATCGGAAAATTTAAGATCACTCCATTCACTATCAACGACATCAAATATGGTTTCCTTCTCTTGTGAAGTATGTAACGATACCATTATCAAAAAGAAATTAGATCAACATTCTCAGAGATGCTACGGAGCTTATTTTTCTTGTATTGATTGTTCAGTAACCTTCCAAGGAATTGAGTACAGAAATCATACTAGTTGTATATCCGAGGCTGAAAAGTATGAAAAGGCCTTATACAAAGGACCAAAGAAGCAAAAGGGAAAGACAAATGTCCCTGTAAAGAAGGAGCAAAAGGTTGAGCCAAAGGAAGAACCAAAGAAGGAAGAAGCAAAGAAGGAAGAGCCAAAGAAAGAAGAATCAAAGAAAGTTACCAAATCCAAAACCACATCTTTAGACAAGTTCTTGAAATCCAACAAGGAACAAAACTTATACAAAGTCATCAAGAAAGCATCTCAAGATAACTCCCAAGATATCAAGGAATTCTTGAAAAATATCAAGGTTGTTAAGGGTGAAGATGGAAAGATTGAGATTATTTAGACAGCTGGTAATAACTAGAGGATTTACAGAGTCTAAAGTTAGAAGTGAATAGAGAGTAGTAGAGAGTATGCATAATAGTCACTTTGAGAGGACATACGTCGTACTCAATTATTTGTACAGAATTGTCAGCTTTAAGGGAATTCTAGGAAACTGTGGAAAATCCCATCTCCTAGTTCCCTAGTAAAATGAGTGAATATCCAAAATACATTACAGCTTGCTTCACTACTCATCATATAGAATCAATATTGACTTTGCTGGTATTGTACATAGTCATAAATAATACATAATATACAGATAATAACCAAAGTTATCAGAGAAGAAGCAGATTGTAGCCGATGATGAACCATAATATGTGATAGAAAGGAAAGGTACCGTGTTCATATTGATTCTTGAGAACCTAGTAGTGGTCTAATGGACAAAACAGCAAAAGAGACGATAAATAGATCATTAAATAGATCATTAGGTATATCATTGAGTATATCATTGAGTGGCTCCTTAAATAGCACCTTAGAGAGCTCATACGAAACAATACCATAATAGCGAGCATACCAGATGATTCCGTAACAGCCAGACCCATGGAAAGTCGTCTGGATTAAGACCAGGATTAATGACTCGCTGCATGCTTACTCAAAGCCCGGCTAACCTTCCCATAAAACTGTCCCAAAGTATTATATGGAAACGACAAATTCTCACACAAATATTCTGGTAATATGGCCTTTAAATGTCTTGAGTTATCTACCTCTTCTACATCGACTTCTCCATCCATCTCTTCCAAAAATGTTGGCACATAACTAATTTCCGCCGTAGAAGCAAAAGATTTCGATATGATCAATCTATAATTAATGAAGATTGACGAATTCGATTGTTTTACATCAAAGTAGAAGCTCGCATCGTCTTCCTGGAAGTTTATGATCCTTAGTCCCGTTAACAATTCCACCATATCCAAGGTGAAACCGATATTTTCCAATTCTTTTGAAAGCTGATCGTGTGAGATCAAGTTGTACGGGAGAGATTTAAACGATGGAGACGATACGGATATGTTCACGGACAGATTACCTGACTTCAGGTCCGATATTGTCCTAGAAATCAAATTTGTTGATAAATCTATATTTTTCTTCTTTCTGATTGGTGATTCATATACGTCATAAACATCACCACGTTTGGATTCCAATTCCCTCTCTAGCTGGTCGATTCGACTCTGTTTCTCTTGTAGGGTTTTAGTGAGCTCCTCGATCACTGAGTGGTCATTATCAAGTTCCTGTTGGACTTTTGTTCGGTATTTGGTGAAAATCTCATCTTGTTTGGTATTGGTTAGGGAATTTATGAGTTCCACGAGATCTTGACTTGACGATGATTCGATGATATCTTGTTCAGTTATTATGGGATGGGCTGATTTGAGTCTTAATTCTTTACTGGACGGACGTTCCTTTGTACGGGACTCTTTAGTTGACTCTTTGGTTGTTGATAATTTGGTTGTTGACGCTTTGTTTGGTTTAGACTCTTTGGTTGTTGACGCGTCTGAGTTTTCCAGGTTTTCGAGTTTATTGTTATTTTTATTCGATTTCTTGTCGATTTTTCTGCCCGACTTTCTTATAGGAGACTTTTCAATCTCTTTAGTTAATCTTCGAGTCTTTGGTGCCATTATTGTAGGTAACCTGTGATTTAGATGGAAAATTTATCAGTGAGAAATCTTAAATTAGCTGCGATAGTTATTGACAGAATTCATTTTAGGCACGAAAATTTGGAATATTAGTGAGAGATAGAGAAGAATAGCTTTTTTGGTGAGGGAAAATACCCTAATTAGTGAGAAATACCTATAATTTCCCAAACACTTTAGCGACCTCCGAACCCAGACTCTACCTCGAAAAATGAAAAATTATCTCCAGAACGGTCACCATCAAACAACAAACTGACGTCTACGACAACGATTTAAACAAGCGATCATCAAGACATCGAAGATCCATATCGATTAGTAATTCATCAACTTCAGAGATCTCAACCGTGGATTTTCAACATCACTATAAACAAAGAGCCCTCACCACCAGCTCTCGAAGATAGGAAGCAACTCTCCATCTCAAAAATAAGAGAAGTGTTAAGACGTACTAAGAAGTTAGTTAATAACTGATAGCTTAGTTCTCGATATTATTGATCATATATAAGTTTAGATCTCTTCTCACTACAGATTAGAACTCCACTAAGATCATTCCACATTATAAGATCACCGTGCCAAATAACTACTAATAAGATCCACCCCTAGATCACCAAAAACCTCTAGATCATTACCAAAAACCCCTTGATCACTAAATTATTTAAACACCCCGTTTCCTGATTCTTCATAGTTCTATAAATCTCCACTATTCATTATGTCATTTTCATCAGAAGCTTTTATCAAAAAATTGTCAGGATTACAAGACACACAAGAGTCGATTGTGTCTATATCACAATGGGTGTTGTTCCACCATAGATACTCCAAAGAATGTGCAAAGATCTGGTCGACTTTTGTATTATACTCATCCAACTCGTCTGCAAAAAGGTTGAATTTGTTGTATCTTTGTAATGACGTTGTTCAGAGAGCCAGACGGAAGAGAAAACCCGAATTCATTAATGAATTTGCTGAAATCTTACCATCTGTCATGAAGAGTATATATTTTGAGATCGACTCGAGTGTCAAGCCGAAAGTTGATCGTTTAGTGAATGTATGGGAAGAAAGAGCAGTATTTGATGGAGAAGTGATTCTGAAACTTAGACAAGCTATCAAAGAGAGCACGAAAAAGTCTGAAGACACGACCAGACCTGCAAAATCATCAATGACATCCGTCCCGTCCTCGTCTTCTTCTCCTATTGTTCCTGAATTGAAGCATTTAAACGATCTCTTTATGAGCCTCAATAACCTCACCGACATTTCGCAGTCAAACTTAACTCAGTTTGGTATCCAGTCCAAAACATATCTTCCCGTGGATCCATCGAAGTCAGAAAACTTGCCTTCACCCAAGATTTATATTTCCAAGTTGAATATGTTGGAAAAGTTGAGTTCGGTTTCGATCTCGAACATTAAGGATATCCAGAATATCAAGCAACAGATTTCAACGCAGTTGGCCAACTTGTCGAAAACCGTTCTCGAAGGCTCAAAGACTGACGACACCAAGATTTCCATTATCGAGAACAAGGTCAAGAGATTACTTGAAACTAGAAAAGAACTTCAAGAAATGCTTGAAGAAGATAAAGAACCTACTCCAGAAGAACCTTCTCCAGAGTTTGATGAAGATGATGATGACGACGAAGTACCAACCTATGAAGATGTTGATTCAGATAATGGATCAGAATCTGAAGCGTCGAAGTCTGATGGTAAATCTGAAGATTCTTCTAAATCTGAAGTATCTGCTAACTCTGAATTATCTTCTAAATCTGAATTGTCTTCTAAATCTGAGTTGTCTGATGCTACCAACTACAATCCTAAAAAAAGGTCCTCGAGAAGTCCTTCAGGAACCCCAAAAAGAGTCGCCTTTTCTGAAGACATTGAGGTGAAGGAATTTGACCGTGAAGAAGAAACAGGGATGAATATCGAACCCAGCGACGAGTATAATGTCGAAGACGTGGAAGACAATGTGTCTATGTCGCTTGATTTCACAATGCACCACAAGGACGATCTTGAGTTGAAACATGAACACGATCATCCAGTTGGATCAGACGACGAGGATGGCTACGATCCCGCTGCTGGATTGGAAGAAATCCAGGCTACCAGTGATTATAGCGACACTCCTAGTGACAGCCCTGCAATAGATGTGATGAGTTTGTTATCGAAGTTGTCGTAGGAATGATGTGTGAGAAATATGAGAAAAGGTTGAAGAGAAAAGGTGAAATTTGAGAGAATACTGAAATATGACAGACTCTAAAAGTATGAGGGAAACTCTCAGAAATGGAGCTTTCACTTAGTCGTCAATTAAGTAACAGAGAATGTGAATTTCATATTATACTAAGAGTAATGTTCAGGTTCTGTTGGTAAACTTGCCCTATGAATCCGTTTCTAAATGAATACTTGTCTGATCGAGGCAAGTTTTCCTTAGAGTAACTCTGCGTCCTCACGAATATTGACTGGTAATTTGTGTCTCCAATGTCTTCAGTGTCTCCAGTGTCTTTGGAGTCTCTTTTTCGTCGTTCTAGAATCAGAGTGTTCATTTACGTCTTCTTAATTTCTTGTTGGTCTACGTTTATCACCTTTATGTTTATCATCTTTACGTCTTCTAGACTCGCTCTCTTGTGGCTCACTCTAATCTCGGTCTCCATTACGTTTTATGTATTTATATCTATCTAATGCCTGTAATCTTAGTTTAATATCAAATGTAAATCTTTTGAATGTGATCGTTGGATCCTCGAGTTGTATGAATAATTTTCAACCTTGTCGTCGGCCGGTGGGGATAACTCTGTGTGAATTCTTGATGGGTTATCTGGTGACCAGTTTGGATGTATAATCCCATTTGCAGGGATATTTGGAAGCGATAATCGTTTCGAGATTTCTGTGCCAGGGTTAAATGCGGTGGGTGGTGTGGAAATGGGTTTCTTGTGGGAAATGGGTGTCTCGTGGGGAATATTCTGAGTAGTTAAATAACTATTTTGAGTAGGCTTATGACACAGTACCGATAACGTTCTTTTCAGTAATGTCTCCTTGTCTTTAAGATCGGTATCTTTACCCCGGACTTTCCTCGGCAAATAGATACACAACTCGTCCGACGACAAACAGTTGGAACACTCGGGAAATATTCTCGAGCATTTCTTCTTGAACTTTCGACACCGTATACAACTCACTTTCGACTTATTAGAGTCTTTCAAGTCGATATCTGGTAATGAAAGGTTGTGCTCGTAGATGTTTGATGTTTCTGTCTTTAGTTTCTTGAAATTCTTAGTTTTAAAGACGGTTATTGAAGATTCAATGATCAGTTTATGTGTAGGTTGAGACAATGCTAGAGATGAGCCAGCCACCTGTTTACTAGAACGCCTTTTGGATCCTAATCGTGAGTTTTTCTGTCCTTTTCCTAGTCCCGAGTCTCTCAGAGCTCGTACGTTTGTCAAATCAGTTCCAGCTGTTTCTAGATCAATGTTCCTTGAAAGTTTTACCTGAAAAGCACTCAAGTACTTGTGGATCTCTGAGTATTGTTCGGTGAATTCCTCGAGATATAATTTTGGTTGTTTTCCAATTTCGGGATCGAATAATTTTGTCATTCTGAGAGTCTGATAATCGTGCTTTTGAGTTATTAGTTAAAGTTTTGGTGATAATGAGTTAGTAGAGCAGTATTAGTATGAACAACATTAACTGAACTATCAACTGTTCTTGTGGCTAACAAATGTTCTCCCAGTCTTCAGACGTAGTAATCTTTCAATTAATGTGAAAAGTTTGTGGGAATTCGTAGAGTCTGCGATTGGGCTAGAGATAAACTGTAGAGCGATTAACCAGCGATTTCAATATGGATATGTCTAGCAGAATATTCAAGATCTCGTAGAAGGAACTAATTCTAGGCTAGTAAACTTCTTTGTATGTATTTTGAGATCTAGCTAGTTGTTTTGAATTACTTGATTGTTTCCACTCTCAACTATTAGTACTTTAACTCTTAATACTGTGAACTATATGTCTGACTAATAGAACTAGTCTGAATTGTAATAGATCTAGTCTAAATTGTTAGTAGTTCAAATAGTATATCTGTAATTTTTCAGATCAATACCGAGTCAGATCGAGTAGCGCGTTTGACTCGGAAATTTAATGCTTGCAATTTTCTGAGTGCGATTAGGTGATGATAAGTCGTGGGATTGTGACGAAGAATTGTCTAGAAAATTGACAGTTGTCTTTGTGGGGGAGGTTAATGTTTGTAAGATCTTTTCAAAGGAGCCACGAGTTATTATAAGTCAACTGGGTAATCTGGTCGTGTTTAGATTAAATATAAGATATGGCGAAAAACTCCGACGGGAAAGGTTGCAAAACTCCGGTAACGGAGAGCTGGAAGAAGATATAACTTGTTAGTATTGTAGATTGCGTTCTTGCTCTTGATGCCATTAGTGTAAGAAGTTGGTACTTGATGATATTTAGAGACGAAAATGTCTGAACTTTGATTTTTGAAGCAAATGGGCATAGCCTGATGATTGAAATTTATAGAAGAAAAGCGTCTCTTCAGTAACTCTCCCTCGCCTGTATCCAAAACTCTCAAATTGTGAGGTTTCTGCATTATCTTATTAGAACTCAAAATACCCACATTAGAAGTATGAAGGTTTCTCTGAAAATTTCTCTGTGGATGTGTTCTGTGAATGTTTGAATTCATAGAGTTCTTTGAGTTCTTCTCGTATTTGGCTACAAGATCCTGGAAAAGCTGAGCTCCGTTGTCGATTTTAATGGTGCTGGGTAAATCTCTCTCCAACAGTCCTGCTAGTTTCTTTAAACTGTCTCCACACAAAACAGGTTTATTGCTTGTGAAATATTTGTTGATCAATTCAGGCAGACGAAGGGGAGTTCCAATATAAAGCAAGCTCTTGGCTCGAGTACATGCAACGTAGAATAGCCTCGCATTGGACATATACCTTTCGTTATAGAGCCTAGTCTTTTCAGATCTAGTTTTATCATTCTTTTCGTCAGATAGTCTATCCTTCACCGTATTTTCATCATACAATAACGATTCCCAGAATGGTTGGCCAGAGTATTGACTGCACCCTGGAACAAATACCACCGGAAATTCTAGTCCTTTTGCACTGTGAATAGTGGAAATGTTCACCATGTCATTGTCTAGAATTGGAATATCATCGTTATACAGCCCCAAAAAGAAGTCTACAAATGATTCATTCTCTTCAAGCTTCAGAAACTTTTTATGCGAGTGTTCAAGAGACTTGTAAAACGAAGCAAGGTGTACTTCGAGACTCTTTGTGGAATCGCCTGACTCTTCATTCATATACTCAAGAATCATCAGATTTCCAACTATTCCTTGTAACGTCTCAAGAATGGTTTTTGGATGTTGGCTCTTATCCAATTGTTTCCTGGCCATCTCAATCGACTCTAAAAAGAGTGAAAGCTGTTTCTTTGTTTTGGTATGGTCAGGACCCTTGAAAATCTTATCGAGTGTAGATTTGTTGGTGTCCAACTCTTTTCTTAAGTAATCTTCCAACACATTCTCTTGATATTGGTTGGGAAAATTGTCCACTCTCCATTTATCAAAGTGGGTGAAGAGTTTTGAAACTCTTGCTCTCGATCCATATCTCTTGTCGATTAATAACAAGGTACAAAGCAATCCAAAGTCAGAGCCTGCCCTTTTGTTCAATACGGCCAAGAGGTCAAGTAAAATATGGACCTTAGATTTTATCCAAGGAACAGTCAGAGAAAACTTGTTACACTTGAATCCAAAATTATGAGTGAAATATTCACTTATATCGTCAATTTCTTTGTTGGAACGACAGAGAATTATGAAATCTGACGGCTTCAAGAGTCCTCCCAGCTCTAGGATTAGTCTGGTGATTTCAATTCCGATATATTGATGTTCTTCAGATCTTGATGGTGTGTTATATGCAATGGGTTTGTATAAGTTAGGTCTCATGGATTTAAGGGAAGAATCTGTCCGCAAGATCTTATGGGAAGCCAGCAATATTTCCGGGGTTAATCTAAAAGATTCTTGAATTGAGAGTTCATCAATAGTTGCATTTGGAAATTGGAGATGTAAGTTATCGATAAGGTCTGGTTTCGACCCAAGAAATTCATAAATACATTGATTTGGATCTCCAGCAATTGATAAATGTTTTGATAAAAATGAATCTGTTTTAGAAGGAGCGATATTTGAGGAAGTGGTTGACGGGGAATGAAATTCAGACACTTCAGCCATTCCTACAACCGCCGGAACTTCTTGCGGTTCAGATACTTCAGCCATTCCTAAGACTGCGGGAGCTTCTTGAAATGTATCTCCTCCCACTGTTTCTATGGCATCATTTTGAGACTTTTCGCTAGTTGGGTAGTTAACCACCCCCTTTACCACATTCAAAAGCAGGTAATGCATGTCCTGAAACTCATCCACAATTACCACTTTATAATTCTCCAACTGAGGTATCAAGGGACCCTTCAAAGACATTTCCATTAGAACCAACGCCTCAATTATAAAATCCTGGTATCTCATGATCCCATTCTTGTCAAGATAATCCAATAATGCTCGTACATACTCCTTACTTACGTTGTTCTTTGATGCAGCTTCATCTACCGACATTTCACCACTCTTGATCCCATTCAACATCTTCTCTAGCGAACTCGGAGTAAGATTTCCCTTAATAGTATATCCATTAACTCCGATACTCTTGCCCAGGAAGATGTTGGAAAAGTTCCTCCAGCCCAAATCATCCATTAACCGTTTTCTGGTCAGATTTGGAAAGAACAATGGTCCAAAATTATCAACTAAACTAGCACAGAAAGAGTGGAAGGTACTGACGTTAACATTTTGTGCAAGTTCTGCTCCAATTAGGCTCGTCAATTTGTCTCGTAACGAGTTGACCGCTCGGTTCGTCATGGAAAGCACCAAAATCTCATCGGGACGTATACCGTTTTTGATTAGAAATTCTATTCGCTTAACAACTGTGAAGGTTTTACCACTACCTGGACCTGCCTTGATAGTTAGAATGCGGTTTGGCTGTGCAGGGTATGAGATGATTTGTTGTTGGGATGGAGTTGGCGTGAGGTTGGAGGGTTTGACGTCACTAGATTCACCAGGAACACCGAAAAGATTGGGATTGAACACATTAGAGTTTGTGACTCCGGGATCTAATTCTGCCTGAAGTTCCACCCGGTGTTTCACTCTCCCTCCATTTAAAGAGTCCATATCAACCGAACCATTCATATGGTTATTAATTTTTACACCCATTCGCGAATATCTATAGCGACAACTTAAGAGTAAAGGGAGTTTGTAGTATCAATATTGATCAAGAAGTGGGTATTGAGGGTTGTTGATCCAGATCGTCATGAATTACATATAAAAATATGTTTTTAGATTAAATTAGTTTGATTTGTCATGGATTTCAGTAATAATAATAGTGATTATTCGATGATAACAAGAAAAAGAAGTGACTTTAGTGAGAGAATCATAATATTGTCGGTAACTTTTAGCACGATCTCACCATTTTTTTCTGTCACTCTCCCTAAAAGACGACATTGAGAGAATTCCGAATTAGAGTGAATTCCGAACCCGCGACATTCTGATCTATTAAATTGGCAACACTAACGACGGAGAACAAAACATCAACAGAATCCTACAATCAATTGAATTTAGGGAGAGTTACTGATAAGGGAACAGTATTACTGAGAGGATTGAAATAGAACTCAATTGGAGACCTAATTTATCACTGAACATCAAATTAGAGGGCAAATTAAGGCAACCAACTCAGAGGACCAAGAGTCGTAAGAATCAAAATACTAAGAAGAGATTGAATAGGTGATTAACCAGGCAGCTAGAGTCAATTCAACAACTTAGACCAACGTCAAGACAACTCCAAGCACATATATCGCCGGAGAATCCAATTATCCACTCAATTTACGGCTATTCTCTTCAAAAAGTCTAATTTACCAATAATTTACCAATCTAACTTACCAATATTCAAGATCTCCTTAGTCAAATTCGCTCTAATTTACTCTAATTGCTCTAATTTTCCAGCTTCACTTTCACCAATCTGACTAAGAGCTTACTATATCATCAAATCTTAACCATCAATATGTCAGCGTTGGATACATTGAAAAATATCTTGGGCGAACCAAACGGTGAACTCCACAAACCTGACACTACCAATCCACAACTCGATAATCTCTTCAAATATGTTTCTAGTTCCCACTGTAAAATGCAGTTGCTTGAACTGATACGAATTGACTCGATATCAAACATGAAATCAGAAGACGATATTGAGATCCATGACCTCTTCAAGCTATCAGCAAAGTTCCAGAGGTACCAAGAACATATTTCACAGCATAAGAAGAATTTGGTGCCTGTGGAGACGATTTTAAACAGTTTCAATCAGGAATTGAATCAACTCTCAACGACTTTGATTTCATTACAACAACAGTCAACCCAACTTTCGGCAGACTCAAATCTACAACAAGCAATTACCGAAAACTTGAATCCGATAATATTGGACCTTATGATCCCGCCAGAGGTGGTGAGGTCGATTATACACGACAAAATAGACTTGAAATGGGTAGACAATATTAAGTTTATTAACGAGAAATTGAACTTGATAGAAGCGATAAAAGGTTGTCATAGTGAGACTAATGGACATAATTCCACTATTAGTGACGAGAAAAAGACTCAAATATCACCACAATTCACCACCCCAACCTTTAAAGAGCCCTTTACATCACCTCTCGCTAAATATAAGGACTCACATGCCTTTCAACAATTACAATCAGGAATCGAACTGTTGGTACTAAAGGCAGTCGAAAGGATTCGGGACTTCATTATTTCCCAGATCAAAACCCTTCGATCATCCACCAAGACGTCATCCCAAACTATCCAACAAAACCTTCTCCAGGTCAAGGAAATTTATATATTTTTACAAGTCCACCATCCCGCCCTTTCTAAACAGTTGAAGTTAGCATACATTTATACCATGAGATGGTACTACCAAACAAGATTCGCAAAGTATAATTATGCTTTGGAGGATTTGAACATACGTCATATTGATTTGAATCATGTTCTCGGAGGCACGACAGACGAAAAAGGATTATTTGGGTTGAAAAGCTGGCTCTCACCAGGTAGCTCATTACATCCTCCCACAAATCCCCCCAACCAGGTAAGTTTGACTGAATATTTGACGTCTATAGACAAAAGACTCGAAGTTTTGGACTCCAAGGACCACAAATCAGCAATTCTCTCTCAAATCGCAGAGACAACTCCATTTGCGTACTGGTTGGAATTTATCTATAACCAATGGAATTTGGCACTTGTAGATAATGTCGTGGTTGAATATTTGTTCATGGTTGATTTCTTCTACCAGGGTAGTGAGAGGTTTGAGGATATTAGAGAAATGAAGAAGGATATAGAGAGAGAAGATGAGAGAACAAAAAGAGCAGAACAGGGTGCAAATGGTCAAAACACTAGAAACGCTACACCACAGAAGTCCACAGAAACTTCGAGAGAACAGAATTCAAAACAGACTCCGTCAAGTTCAAGATCTTTTGACTGGTCACATTTGATGTTTAACGATATTTATAAGATCGGAAATGAGTTTGTCAGTTGGTTAGTCACTCACAACCCCACAACTTATTCTAGAGGGAATAACTCGGCAAATGTAGCAAGAAACATGACGGCTAGTGTCAACCATGGGAGTTGTGATGCATATGGGATACTATTGATGATCCGATTAACTCAACAGTCCCAGTCGTTGTTACACAACGAGTTCCATATCCCCATCCTTGACGACCATCTTAACTCGATTCTCCTCTTACTATGGCCGCAGTTCACGAAGATTATTGATTTGAACTGTGAATCGTTACGGAAATCCATTATTCGTGGTGGTAAGGATTCCCACCTCGCTCCACTCAGTGTGACGCAACAATTTGCCCAGTTTTTACTGGGACTCTTGAAACTTGCCACGAACCAGGACAAGTCCGACTACAAGGGTGAGCCATTGTATAACTCCGTCAATAGGTTGAGGAACGATTTCGAGAGCTTGCTAACGAAGTTGAGCAACAGTTTCTTTGGTGGCAGAGGGAAGGCCACGGAGAAAGAGATTTTCTTGTATAATAATTACTTCTTGGTGGTGAACATCTTGAAGAACGAAAATGGTGATGAGTTGGGGAATATGTTGATTGGCGAACAAATCAAACATTTTGAAACCTTGTGTGGAGCATATCAGCAACTGGCCCGATAGTAATGAAGTAGGATTAAAATCTGGGTTGTGTAACTTAGCTTTTGGTTAGAGAACATTTTTAACGTGCTGAGATGTTATTAGTTAGGCTACCTTAGTTAATATTGATTAACTTAGCTTAAAATCTGATTTTAAAATGATGCATAAAATATTATCAAGTATATAAATAATATTTTGACAAATTATATTAAAAATATTTTATTATATAATAATTATAAATTTTGAGTCTCTTCAAAATATCTGTATAGATGACATTTAACACTTGAGTGTAAGGGAACCGAGTTGGTGGTAATTGGGTCGATGATGCGAAATTCCTTGCCACTACGTTCTGAAAGAATTCTGAACGATTATCACCAGACTTTCAGATGAGCATTAGTTTTTGATACCATTAATTCCTCTGAATTGTAGATATATGGATTAATTCAAAACCAGAAAATCTGGAGTAACTTGAACTTTTTGATGCAGGATGTTAGACAGACGGTGCCGTTAGAGAGTAAAGACAGATATTGACGTTTGAGATATTGTATTTGAGTAATAATGATGATTTAGAATCAGAAGCATCAAGATTATTGCGCCAAATCACCATTGCAGCATATGGCTGCTCTGGGGAGGGCTCTGTGATCACAAATTGCTCCGGTGAGGGATCCGTGATCACATACTGCTCGGTGAGGGCTCTGAGGTCAGAAACTGCACTCAGGGACGTCGGATCACTCGCTTCGCTCTTTATCTCATTGTGTTCATGAACGCCAGGTCACTCGCTGCGCTCTTGAACGCATTGTGCTCACGGGCGAGATCACTCGCTACGCTCATGATCTTGCTGTGATCTAGCTACATATCTTCGCCAACATCCCACACAACTGCAAATAACTCCCCACCCCCTCCAACACTCTCATATGCACAAACCCAATCTCCTTAATCAAATCCAACCTCTTCTGCTCACCAATTCCCGGCAACGTTTTAGCCACCTTGAACGACGACGTCACTATATCGATCGCAGAGTAGCCCTTCTTCCACAACCCGTCCAACAAATCCAACGCATCGTCAATATTCCCCTTGATACAACACGTCAAGATCTTCTGAACCACCAACGGATGGGGCTGGTCTACAATCTTAAACACATTCACATCATTAACAAATCCAAACCCGGCTACAGTACTCTGGAGATTATTAATGGCCTGTCTCATATCACCCTCTGCGGTGAAGATCAATGCCTGGAGTCCCTCACTGTTATACTTTACATCCTCAAACTTGGTGATCTCTAAGAGACGAGCCAAAACCTGGTCGTCCCCAAGTTTGTTGTAACGTAAGATTGCACAACGGGACTGTAACGGCTCTATAATCTTGGACGACTGGTTACACGCAAACGCAAATCTCGTGGTATTAGAATAGATCTCCATAGTCCTTCTGAGCGCCTGTTGGGCCCCGGGAGTCATAGAGTCAGCCTCGTCAAGAATAATGATCTTATGTCTTCCTGGCGGCAACAGGATCTTGGTCTGAGCAAATGTTTTGATTTTGTTCCGTACCACGTCGATTCCTCTATCGTCGGAGGCATTAAGTTCGAGAGTCGCTTGGTGATAGAGAGGGCCGAGGAGCTCCAACGCGAGACAATGAATCGAGGTGGTTTTACCGATCCCTGGGAGTCCGGAAATAATCATGTGGGGCATATTTCCATCCTGGGAGATGAGTTTTAGACGTTCGATGGTTTCTTCGTTGCCCACCACGTCGTTGAGAGTGTGGGGACGATACTTTTCAACCCAAGGAAGGGAGAGAGTAAGTGACATTTTTGAGACCCAGTGGTGATAGAAATTAGTGGTGGTAGTTAGAACTGGTGAGATCTAGCAAGTTCTAATGAGAATTAGTGGTGGTAGTTCTAACGAGACTTAGTGGTAGCTCTAAGTTGGGTAGTAAAATCTGGTGAGATTTAATAATTCTAGTCAACTATTTTGTTTTAGCAAGCTCTATTTGTTCTTGTCTGAATAGTCTTCTCTAGCGCTCGATCTAGTGATCTTGTGATAATTACCGTGAACTATTAACTATTGGCGGTAACCTGAGAATTCTGAAAAACCTGAGAGTAATTAGATCAGGAGGATTCTGCTGGAACTAATATATTTCAATGAGTTCGGATGGATGGGAGCTCTTAGTGAATTGTGGATTAGTGAACCTTAGAGATCTTCGTAGTTCGTTTGATATCAACGATGTTGTTGGAGAAGAGAAGTTAAATTAATACGCGTCAGTTTTTTAAGTGAGAGAAATATGATATTAATGGTTTAGAGAGAATTGGTGAGAATTAGTGGGAATTAGTTAGATTTAGTGAGAAAACAATAGATTTTAGTGAGGATTTGTAGAAACATATGGATTTAGTGAGAGTTAATTTTTTTTTGGTGAGAGTAAATTAATTCTTAGTGAGATCTCTCGCTAGATTTCAGAGATCTGCCCCTGTTTATGACATTATGACATATATCCCCTTTAGACCAGCAGGCAACATGTTGACCATACTAGAGTAACAAAAGCATTGAAGGTTTTTCTGATGGCAACCTGTCCGATTTCCATGAATCTACATTGAATGGTAGAATCTATCTAAGCATAGGTCCAAACTTGTAAAATACTGACGAATTTTGAGTTGGAAATTCTCGGAAATCAGTGAAACAATGGCCCCTTTAAATAGGGACTAATTGTGACTTCAACGGGTTCTTAAAATTAACTGATGAAGATATTTTGGAATATGTTTGAACCTCAGTCCCAACTAAAACAGAAAGTACCTTTTTCCAACGAAACCAACCAGTCACAATAGAATTATATTATTTATAAGTCCAGTAATCACATTAGTATCAGCATTCTTGTGTTGAGCAGTTATACCTTTTTCACCTGGTTTACCAACTTTGTGATAAAAACGAATTGTCGACTAATGTGAGATCTCAGTAGGGATTTAATCTCAGCAGTTTATGAGCTATTCAGTGTCTAGACCTCTATAACTCTAGATCCACAAACTTCTAGATATCCAGGGCGCCTCGCTTCTGCCCCAGGTCTCTAATTTCTATAATCTCTCTAATTTCTCTATGCTGTTTTTATTCGCTTCTCAGACTTCTCATGAGAGTCTTCGTGAGATCTCTTCGTTTTGTCATTGTGGTTGTTGGACTTTCCTTGGGCTGGATTTGTTAGTGATGTTTTCTTCTCTGTATTTTGTTTAGAAATATTCTTTTCCAGGGACTTATTCTTTTCTAGGGACGTTTTCTTCTCTGTATTCCCCTTAGAAAAGTTCTTTTCCTTCACCAAATTATTCTTTTCCTTGTCGTTGGCGTTTTTATTCTCCTTACTCTTCTGATCGTTCTTTCTCGGTAATATTGGAGCACTGGTCACTAAAAACTTCAAGTTAGGTTTCAAGAGTTGGGTTAGGTCGCCTGTACCCTCGGTAAATAGGTCCGCTAACCACGGTACGGAGATGTTGGAAATATTCTTCTCCACTAGCTCATAGAGAGCCTGTGCCTGTCTAATATCTTCAGCCAACCCGATAATCCCCGTATATTCGATATTGAGAATGGAAGATAATCTCGCCATACTTCCTCGTGGAAGCTGGATAAGTTTTACGGGATCTTTGAGTGATTTGGAAGCGGTGAAGCAGAGAACGGGGAGAGGGTTGGTGAGGATGGTGGGTGTGATGTCATATTTGGTGACGAAGATGAATTTTATGTAAGGCGACGTAGAATTATTAGTGGTAGAATTTCCAGTGCCAGAGTTACCAGTGCCAGAATTTCTACTGGATCCAGAATTACTAGTCATACCAGAATTACTACCGCCTTTACTTCTCATTCCCTTTCCTGACTCTTTCTTCACTATCCCTCCCCAGTTTCTCTGAGCCTGCTCCTCTAAGGCCCTTACCGTGGAATTAAATCCTACAGTGATTGACCTCAGGATCTCTGGCGACTCTGGTTTCACAAATTTCACGTTTTTTGTCGCCCTTGCCTCCGCTAGCAACCCATTGTACCTCCCTAGGTTCGATAGTATTACTGATAACATTCCCATAACACTCTCGGCCACTTCAGGCTCCACAAATGGCCAGACATTTGTTTGGGTGTACGGATTATCAAGAATTGGCTTAAAAACCTGGCGTCTTTTTTTCTCAATCTCTTTGAGGGACCCTCCAGAGTTTGTGGGCACTTTTTTCTTGCTAGACATAGTGGAGGTGGTTGAGTTGGGTTGGTCGTGGTGCTGCCACTGAGATCTGAGATCTGAGATGAGTTTACTTGGGTGTGTGCGACTTATATGCAGGTTGTGGAATTTGGAGATATGGAAATTATCTATACGAGTTGGAGACTTGGAGAATTTACAGGTTCAATCGCTCTCGTTCTATACTCTAGAGGGGCTGGGCCAGTTGCTCGAGCACTAAGTTCTCTATATCTTACAAGTGAGTTCTATAAAGACTTCTCACAACAGTTGATCTTGCTAGTCTTTATTGCTAGACATATATAAGTAATTGATAGAATACAACGAGAATTTTAACGACATTTATAGTGAGATTATTGGTCCTCCTTTTTTGGTTCCTTCTTTGGTGAGCTTGGGGAGTAGTTAGGAGATCTTGTAGATTGTGATGGTGAGTATGATGGGGAGGTTGGGGAGTATTGGGGAGAAGTTGGGGAGTACTGTGGTGAGGTTGGAGAGTACGATGGGGAGGTAGGAGAGTAAGATGGGGAGGTTGGAGAGTATGATGGGGAAGTTGGTGAGTAAGATGGGGAGGTTGGAGAGTATGATGGGGAAGTTGGTGAGTAACTTGGTGAGGTTGGGGAATAACTTGGTGAGGTTGGTGAGTATGATGGGGAAGTTGGGGAATAACTTGGTGATGTTGGTGAGTAACTTGGCGAGGTTGGCGAGTAACTTGGCGAGGTTGGCGAGTATGATGGGGAAGTTGGGGAGTAACTTGGAGATGTTGGTGAGTAACTTGGTGAAGTTGGCGAATAACTTGGGGATGTTGGCGAGTAACTTGGCGAGGTTGGCGAGTATGATGGGGAAGTTGGCGAGTAACTTGGAGAAGTTGGCGAGTAACTTGGCGAAGTTGGCGAATAACTTGGAGAAGTTGGCGAGTAACTAGGCGAGGTTGGCGAATAACTTGGAGAAGTTCCACCATAACCAGGAGAAGTAGCACCACCGAAAGTAGGCGAGCTTGCACCATAATTAAATGGAGATGTTGCAGATGGCGACGTTGGTTGGCCACCATAAGACGTAAGTCCACCAGAGTTATCAGAAAGTGGAGCAGTGTGGATTGGCGAGAATCCATCACCTTCTTCGAATTGAATCTTATCATCCTCCATTTCATAATCTCTGTAAGGCGTAGCACCACCATCGTCACCAAACTCAGCATTTCCTGAAGGCATAGCGATGTTAGATGGAGCAGTTTGCAACATCTTATCATCAACCATGACATCAAACGCACCTGTACCCAATGGAGCCATTTGTCCTAACATGACGTTTTCAGAAATACCACGACAATCGTCCAACTCAGCTGCTGCACCGGCATCAAGTAAAATTTCTACGGTTTCTTCGAAAGAACAACGCATCAAGGCACCGGTATCGGTTCTGTTGATACCATGACGAGTAATGGCCATCAAGTGACCACGAGACGTCATAACATCTACCAACAACGCCATATGACGATAGTTAACGTACGAACCATCGAAAGCAATGACGTTAAGAATTTCCTTAAACAAAGCAGTACGAGTGGCTTCAATACCCAACACAGAAAGAATTTCGATAAAGTTATTCGAGTAAGTTCTCGAAGAATCAACACCTGGAACAGCCATAACGTCTGCCAAGTTGACACCATCGGTTTCCAACACCCATTCTTTACCCTGGGCGAATTCTCCAGTGGCATCAGGAGCATTAACTTTATGTTGCATCATGAAAACCTTCGTAATACCTGGAATACCACGTAACGAAATCGATTCCAACATGTGGGCTTCGATTCTCTTCAAGATCTGATCTTCTTCGGCGTCAGCTTCTTCGTCAAGAGACTTAGGATCACGCACAACACGACAACGAATAATCAAGTTGTCGGCAGTATCATCGGACCAGATCACAAACAAATCTTCACCAAAGTTTTGCGAGATCTTTTCGGCAACTTGTGCCATGGTCAACTGTTTATCCAACATCTTTGCACGATCCAATTCCAAACGAAGCAACCATGGAGATTGTTTCTCAATGGATTCTTCGACCTTTTCATCTGGAATGGCAAAGTATGCTTCTACAGTATCGTAATCCTCATCAATCACAGTAGTTCTTGGATCAGGATCGTAGAAGATTTCTGTGGACGAAGTAACGTTCTTCAAAGTTGTGTGTTCGATTGCGGATTGGACAACCTTTGCCTTTTCGATATCAGCAGCAATTTCGGTTTCTAAATAAACCGTCAATGCTGGAGTCTTGATGTTTTTGGCGACATTCAAAATTTCCTTAAGACGAGGTACACCCAAAGTTACATTCTTCGACGATACACCAGCATAATGGAAAGTATTCAACGTCATTTGAGTGGCTGGTTCCCCAATAGATTGGGCAGCAATTACACCCACCATTTCACCAGGATGAACAATAGATTTCTGGAACTGGGCTTCGATTTCACCGACAACCCATTCAAACGATGATCTGCTCAACTTGAATTCTTCAATCACACGACGACAAGATAATCTGGAACGCACCAAACATTGGAATAACAATGTAGCGTTAGCTTGTGCTTCTTTCATCAATGGACTGGATCCACGAATGACGTATAATTTGGTACAAAGTTCTTTAATACTTTCAATAATCTCTTCCAAGCGTAAATCGGAAGCCTTATGACGACCATTGTGGAAGATTTGTTGAGCGTTTTGGATAATACGACGCAAGTTGACTGGTAATGGCCAACTGAAGTCACCGTTAGGGAAACAAATTTCTCTTAAGTAACGACGGTCATCGAGCAATTGATTATATTCCTCATCCAAAACCTTTTGAAGCTTGACGTCTCCCTTGATTTCCTTACCAGATTCAATCAACGATTCGCTGATGGATTTGGCAGGATCTAAAATATCAATACGGTAACGACGTTCGAAACTTTCGTTGGACCCTGGGATGGTATCGACAGATTGCTTTTCAACTTGGGTACCATCAATACCATCTTCACCATAGACGAATTGAATAATATCTCCAAGAGAGTTTCTCGTTGTACCATCGTAATGGACCATAATATCTTCCAACGCCTTAACTAAACGACGTTGAATATAACCGGTTTCTGCGGTCTTCACAGCAGTATCAATAAGACCTTCTCTACCAGCCATAGCATGGAAGAAGAATTCTTGAGGTGTCAACCCTCTCAAGTACGAATTTTCCACAAAACCCTTGGATTCTGGAGAATAATCATCCTTGGTGAAATGAGGCAACGTACGGTCAGCAAATCCGAATGGAATTCTCTTACCTTCCACAATCTGTTGACCTACACAAGCCGACATTTGCGAAATATTAATAAACGAACCCTTCGAACCAGAAACCACCATTTGTTTGACGTTATTCAAATCTTTCAAATTCATTTCGGCAGAACGACCAGCGGTATCACGAGCTTGATTCAATATACGAGAAACATTGTGTTCAAACGATTCTCTCAACGTCATACCCGGCTCGGGTTCTAGTCTATTTTGTTGAGCGTCGAGAATGATTTCTTGCACTTTGTCTTTAGCTTCTTGAATTGTAGTGGTGACATCTCTCATGGTGCTTGCATCGGCAATAGTATCACCAATACCAATGGAGAAACCATTGTGTAACAACCAGTAATTTACTACCTTTTGGATACAACTGAAAAGTTGTGCACATACTTGTGGTCCCTTTTCTCTCATAACTGTGTGGATTAATCCACCTCCAGTAGCACCGACAGTCTTCTTGTCAACAACACCGAACATGATTTCACCATCTACGATCAACATTCCACTATCTTGAGGACTCAACATGTCTTTCTTTCCGTCAAATCTTTGTAAATGGATACCCTTTGGAATAGCAACAGACAAGATCTGTTTACCAGTCCATAAAGGCTTTGGTTTTACGATGGCTGGGGGTGGAATCACACCGTCCCAATTTGGAATCCAATACAACATGTTCATAACTTGGTCGTACTCGATGTAAATGTCACGGAGTGTCATTTTACGAACACCACAAAGAGTATCTTGCACAATACCCATAACAGGCTTGTTAGATTGTGGAGAAACAATTTGTAAAGGCACAGCACAAATTTGGGACAATTCGGCTCTGGTTTCTTGCGATTGAGGAACATGTAAATTCATTTCATCACCATCGAAATCGGCATTATAAGGAGATGTTACAGACAAGTTAAGTCTGAAGGTTGAGTAGGGCATAACCTTGACTCTATGTGCCATCATGGACATTTTATGCAATGAAGGTTGACGGTTGAACAACACTGGATCGTCGTCCATCAAATGACGTTCAACTTTCCATCCGTATTGCAAGGCAATGTCACCGGCTCTTTTGTTGTATCTCAAGTCAATACGGTCACCAGTATCTCTGATGACGTACTTTGCACCTGGATGTTCGTTGGGTCCGTTACGGACATATTCGGTCAATTTGTGAATGTTGTATGGAGTAACAATTTCGGGGTACGACAAGGTTCTGGCGATGGAGATCGGTACACCTACTTGATCTAAATCAAGATTAGGGTCACCGGAAATGACGGTACGTGCAGAGAAATCCACACGCTTACCCATCAAATTACCTCTTAATCTACCTTCCTTACCCTTTAAACGGGCTCTGATGGATTTGATAGGACGTCCTGTCTTTTGAAGGGCTTGTGGTTGACCAGCAATATCGTTATCCATATAAGTAGCTACGTGAAATTGTAACAAAGCTTCAAATTCACTGATAACATGCTGAGGAGAACCGTCCATTTCCAATCTTTGTACGTTGATGTTTGCCTTAAGCACATCTGCCAACTTAAATGTTAAATCATCTTCACCTCTAGCGGTGTCGTTGAAAGCAATAGAAGGTCTGACAGGAGGTGGGGGCACTGGTAATACTGTGATCAACATCCACTCTGGTCTGGCGTAATCTTCATTGAAACCCAATCTAACACAGTCTTCAGGACTGATATGTTTGAGAACAATCAAAATTTCAGATGGAGTCAACAAACGACGTTCAGGCTGTTCGTTTTCTTCAAAGTTCTTGTTGTTTTTCCATGTACCCCAAAGCTTTAAACCATCTCTACGGATAGTTGGCTGGGTGTGGCCACAACCACCTCTTTTAGAAGATTCTGGAGCGTCTTCGTCGCCTATGTCGGTTTCACACACCATTTTGGTTTTACAAACTGTCCACACGGCGTTGAATCTCTTCTTTGGATCTCTAATCTTGATGGCTTGAGCCATTGCCTGATTGGTTTCATCAAGCAACAACTTACCACAATGCATACAAACACATTCACATGCTTTTTTGATTTTGGCAATGAAACCAATGTGGAATACCGGTTTGGCTAACTCAATGTGTCCGAAATGACCAGGGCACTCTGCCATATCTTCTCCACAGGTTTGACACTTGAAATTACGATCTATAGAGCCTAAACGGGGATCGTTTAAACCTCCTTCTCTTGGTTTTTTTGTGGTTTGGTCCATGGTTTCTGGATATTCGATTTTGGCCACAGAAATTGCACGAACTTCCTCGGGGGATAATAATCCGAATTGAACCTGATTGTTAGTATTGTTTGCTTAATGAGCTTATAGAGATTTATAGCCTGTTCCTCAAAAATTAGACCTCAGACTAATTATATCATTAGAAGGCACAAAATAACATTCTGGAGAACAAGAAACTGATGAAAATTATAGCTAGAGGGAAAATATTCTGATGAGAAGCAGGACCATTCTTAATTATGAGCATATTTGATCAATTTTATCTATTCTGGACAATTTAGAGGTTCACAATGTTCTCACCATAAATCTCATCATCATCATCAAATTAATATAGAAGCATCAATGAGCGGAATTCTAGAACCAAACCGGGTCTGATTTCTATAAGCCTAGCTCGCTGAGTGCCTCAAATATCAACATTTTAGAATTACCTGCTAATATCAAGCATTAGTCACAACATTTTAGAGTCTACCACATACTCCTCTAATATCGGCATTTTCCTCATAAATTCTCCTCAAACATTTTCCTCTAGCAATTTGTCCATCTCAGTTTCTCTGCTGATTCAGCATTTTTCTCCTAATCCTCGGTCAACTCTCAACTCGACTCAAACTACAGAGCCAGCATTTCCTTAAATTTCTCCTTGCTTTCCTTGGATTCTAATACCGATCTCGTCTTATACATACCTCCTTCACACTCCTCAACGGAGCACTGGAATATGGAAATTGACGACTCATTTTTTTTGGGTTTTCTAGCGTTGGCTGATTTTATAAATACAGGGTGAGTCGATAATCTCGATATTCTCGATATAATTTGTGTTGTGGTGGTTGGTGATATGTGATCTCTATGATCTCGTGATCTCTTGAGCTTTCTGATCTCTGATCTCTTTCTCTGATCTCTGTCTCCTTGTCGCTACAATCAAATAAATGAGTGTCTCGAACTCCACTAGTTTTGATGCAAATGGACCGTCTAAAAGATATTCCTGATTCTACTGATGGTTAGAATCGGCTGGGATCTGATGGGGATTAGCGGTTGATAGATTGGTGGTGAGTGTGGGGAAGAAGTAGGAGGGTTGTTTACAGGAGACTTTTTCACTTCAACGAAGTGGCGGAAAAAATGAGGCAAAAAATGAGGAAAGTTACGCGTGCAAGGGTAAATATGAGTCCATGAAGAGAAAGGTAGTGAAGGGTATATAGGGAGAGAACTAAGGAGAAGGATAGAGATAGAGAACGATTCAGAGTGGTGGATGGTATGGAGATAGACAATTCTAGGCTGGGTAGGGGTTCAGTGGTAACTATTTCTTGGTTATAGACTAGCACATATCGAGTAAGCGGTAGTGCGACAGTATATTTCTCTACATTTATATATCTAGACACCAAGATTCAGGGACAGCAGGGCTAGTATGGGTAGAAAGTGCTAGGGAGTGCTAGTATGGCTATTAGGGCTATTATGTGCTATTTTTGTGCTGTTTAGCATTATTGTGCGTTTGTTAGAGGGCTGTTACAAGTTTTATTGAGCTGGAGTTCTATTGGGAGTCCTTGATTGAGTCATGACAGAGTGCTGCTAATGCTGCTCTATTGCTAAAGGTTCTGATGCTCAGCTGCTCTGTAGTCAAAAGTAGTTCCAACATTTCTATCTCTGTCAGTTTTAGCGATCTCTAGATGACTTGGTTTAAGTTGTTGATAGGTCTCTGAATCATTACCTTATTGGTACACTGACTCAATACCTCACTGACTCGCCGACTCGCTGACTCGCTCTAACTAAAAAACTTCGACATCGCCTTTCTCTCCTTCTCCTTTCTCACTCTAATACTCACCTGAACGTCCTCCAACCCCTTTAAAATCCCTCCATCATTAGGCTGCAACACTTTTGCCTCTTCCAAGCACTTCTTCGCGTCCTCCTCGTTCTTTAAGAGCAAGTGGCCCATTCCCTTACGGAACAACGCTTTGGCCTTTGATTTGTCATCAATTTCTTCCACTTCTAATGCTTTTCCGGCAGCATCCACGACCTTCTTACCGTTCTTCAATTTCAATGCTACCAAAGAGGCGTTCAAATAACACGCCAATTTCAACAGGTACAACTTCGATAATTCTGGAGCCGACAAATCTTCAGGAAAATACTCTTCCAAGAACCCCGAGGCCTTGGAATACTTTTCCAACGACTTTGGAAGGTCGTTTTCCTTCAAGTACTTGGTCCCGAGATCCTTCAAGTTGGAAACGGCTGTAAATACCGACTCTGGAACATTAATATCTATGGAGTCATTGTCAGCGAGAACGTCTTCATAACCGTCGCTATTAGTGGCAACTTCCACCTTATAATCCAGCGGTAACTCTCCACAGTCTGCGATTTTCCATTCCTGTACCGGCTTGTCGTCGGCACCCTTTTCACACCTTTCTAATTCGCGGACGATCGATTTACCCTGGATCACCTGGCCAAAAACAACGTGTTTTCCGTTCAAATGTGGAGTAGGCACCGTGGTTATGAAGAATTGTGATCCGTTGGTGTTTGGCCCGGCGTTTGCCATACTTAACAAGAACGGTTTGTCATGGACGAGCTGGAAGTTTTCGTCCTCAAACTTCTCGCCATAAATCGACTCGCCTCCAATACCGGAGCCGTGGGTGAAATCTCCTCCCTGGCACATGAAATCTTTGATAATACGGTGGAAAATCGAGTTTTTGAAGTGGAGTGGTTTGTTGGACTTTGGGGAAATTCCCTTCTCTCCCGTACAGAGAGCACGGAAGTTCTCAGCGGTCTTAGGGACAACGGAGTTGTAGAGCTGGAAAACTACACGGCCCTTAGGCGTGTTATCGGCGGTAATATCAAAGTAAACGATGGACATATTGAAAACTGGTGAACTTTTGGGTAACTTTAGAATGATCTATAATGTCTGGGAAAGGGGGGTTTATAAATGATTCGCTGGGGATTCACTGGGGATTTCACTGGGGATCTGAGGCTGTTCTGTCAACTGTTGATTTGTGAGGTATTTTACCTTCTGTGAGTGCAATTGCGATTGGTCTGGCGGCGGTGACGGTGCTGATGAATTTCTTCCAGAACTTTATGGAACGTACTGCATGTAGAAACTAACAAGATCCACGCCGCGATGTTTATTTTAGTTACTGCATATAAGTAATAAAAGATCCACACCGCGACCGAGTTGGACATTTAGAGGTGGATGCAAAACACATCAAAAAGCTGTAGAGGAGTCGATGATTGGCTGGTGGTTGCCAGATTGTTAGTGAGGTGAAGGTGGTGATTTTTCTAGGAAAATTCGAGTTGGTTTCTAAAAATTTACAAAGTTTTATAATAATAGTGAAATTAGGAAAAGATAGAGTTTTGAAGGGTGGGACTTTTGGAATTATTTATAATAATAGTGAAACTATGAAAAGCTTGAATTTTCAAGGGTGGTACCTTGGTAATTCAATTATAACACTAGTTAAGAAAAAGATTTTCAAGGATGGTACCGTTATAAGTATTTATGATAATGGTTAAAAACAGATTTCTCAGGTGGTACCTTGGTAATTCAATTATAATTAATAAATAGATTGTTAAGGGTGGGACCTTGGAAATCAACTATAGATTTAAAATAGTTGTAATATCACTCTAGCACATAATAGCTATCTATTAGGAGAAGTAAACGATCCCACGACTTATAAGAGGCGGTGAGGTAAGAGGCAAAGATCTGGCGAGGAAAGAGGTGAAGAGCTGACGATGTAATGGAGAGTTACGGCTCTGAATGAGTGGAACAGAGCCATGACAAAGAGCGAGAAGAAGAATTTATTACACAGAATGTGGAGACCAAAAGTGACAAGAGATAACCAAATTGGAAGATATTTAGCCAGCTTAGAACAGGTCAGGACAAAGAATAATTTAACCTAGACTGTCCATAGATAGATTTGATCTGTATTCTGGAGAATTGGAGTCGGTGAGGAATTTCAATGACAGTTGATCGATCGATGGATAAGTTCTCGCGGTGATGAATAGGAACCCGTAAGGCCTTTAAATGAACATAAATTCATATGATTCCCATAGTTCTTCATCCTTTAGGAGCTATTAGCGATTCAAAACTTAATGTAACTGATGGAGGTAGCAACTACTTTAATCAACTCTTTCATCTCCTAATCATTCTAGCTCCGCTCGAATTGGCACAAATTCGTTCCATTCACTCAGATCTTATTGGGTCGAAATACGCATGTTCCATTGCCTCCTTCGCCGTCAATCTCTCTCTATGATCATACCTCAACAAACCGTCCAAAAAGTCCAAAAACTCCTTGCTAACCAAATGCTGGTTGTTGTCATTTATAAACCTTTCCCATGGTCTTCTATTATAATACCCCAAATCCTCATATTCCTCGCTCAATGTCAAGTTATACTTCTCAAGATATTTGTTCAAACTTGCAGATCCCAATACTCTAACGATCTGGACCAACTGGTCGATGTTGGACTTTCCATGGAAAAACGGTTCCTTCATAAACACCATGGACGCCAACATACAACCGTAACTCCATAAATCGAGCGAGTAGTCGTACAATCTAAAGTCCACCAACAACTCGGGTCCCTTGAAGTACCGCGAGGCGACTCTGACGTTGTACTCGGTACCGGGGTGGTAATATTCTGCCAAACCCCAGTCAATCAACCGCAACGACTTCTTCGTATGGTCGATCATGACGTTGTGAGGCTTGACATCACGATGCATGATTCCCATAGAGTGTGAGTAGTCGAGCGCCTTGAGAAGCTCGTACATATAAAATCTAATATCTAAGTCGGTGAAAGTCGGATAGAGCGTTCTGAAGTCAATGTTGTCGATATGTTCGAAGATCAATCCCGGGGTTTTCAGCAGTGGTTCTCTGACAACGTCTAAAAGGGCAATAATGTTTGGTCCCTCCACCAAATTCTTAAGGATGGAGATTTCTCGCTTGATTTTCTTGCGTTTGACGGGTTTCAACACCTTTATGACGACCTTGTCGTGTTTGACGAGGTCGATTCCAAGGAATACTTCTGAGTATTTGCCTCTCCCTAACTTTTTGACGATTTCATAGTTATCCTGAGAGTTCCATTTGATGTTTATATCGTCGTAGTCCCAGTATTCCTGAGGCTTTGTAGAGAGCACGTCGGCGTAGACTTTTGATACGGAAAGTGGCGACATGAGAAATGGCTTAGATTTTGGTTTTGGAGATTTTGATCTTAATGATTTTGATGGTTTAACCACAAATTTAGTGATAAGTTCTGAATATTTAGCGACTAGAGACTTAGCAAGCTGTGAATTGGCGGCTAGTTCTGAAGATTTGGTCTCTAATTGTGTAGAACTAGGGGTAGGATTCGAAACACTAGAAAAACTATTACTGGAGACTCGAACCTCGCTAAATTCAACTCTGTATGCTGCTCGGTATAAGCTCGCTAGATTGCTCCTGTAAAAGTAGCAAAGTATAAGGATACAAAGGATGTGTAGAAACCTAATTTTGCACGGATTCAGGGGTGAAGGTCACGAAACGGCAGAAGGAGTCACGAGGATTGATACGACAGATGATGGCTATCACTAGAGGTTACTAGATTCTCACTACGTTCTCTGTATGTTAATGCTGGTTAACTATGGGACTGTGTGGTGGTCGTTTTTGGATTTACGGCCTGGGAGGTTTTTTGGGTAAAAATTTGTGCGACATCGAGCGACATCGAAGAGACATTTATGTCTCATTGAGAGGCATTGAAGAGGCATTGATGAGTTCGGGAGAGAGCTAGAGGGAATTAGAGAGGATTAGAGAAGATTAGAGAGTATTAGAGAGAGTGATAAGATTTTATTAGGGAGAGTTAGAGAAGATAGGGAGAGTTATGGGTAAATATTATGGTATTAAATATACTCTAATTATTTTGCAATCATTTTTGTAATAGCTCCTTGGAATGTGTGGAGATATACTAAGGTGCCAGATGTTTAGGTTGCAACGATAGGTATGGTTGAGATACTTTTCTTAGAATGTACTCTATGTCGTGACAAGGATGATGCGACAGCTCGTTTGCGACAGATTCCACTATTTACGGCAGAGTTCTTCATTTACGACATCATCTTCCACATCATCTAGTTGTAAACTTATGTGGGAATTTATTCTCACTAACAATATTATATCGATAGACACTAATGGCTTCAATTTCTGGTGTTCTCTCCAAAATTCTACATCGTTTCTCTTAAATATGTATAATAATGCGGTCCTATCGTTCAAGATATAAGTCTGAGTATCATGGCCCAATTTATAACCAGATATCAGCAGTTTTGGAAGAAGTTAGTAGTCTCTGGGGACTAGTTAGAAGTCGTAGTGACATAGAAATAATGAAGAATCTCAAATTGATAAATCAGACACTTTTCAGTCAGACACTTTTCAGTCAGACACTTTTCAGTCAGACACTTTTCAGTCAGACACTTTAGTCAGACACTTTTAAGTCAGACACTTTTAAGTCAGACACTTTCCAGAGTCAGACAAATATCTAGACACCTTGAGATACAGATCTGTGTACTGTTAGTACGTCAATGAAATTCTGCGGAGCCAACATGCAATAGACTGACAATGATATCAGATTTTGAGTAAAGTCACAACTCTGAGGCTTGAAGAAATTCGATCAGATTTGATCAGATTTCATTCAGGTTTCTTCCAGATTTCGTTTAAATTAATTAGACTTCGGCAGACTGAGAAAATCTACTTCTCTCAGTCTACCCAGGTATAGTTCAGTCGTTCACTTAGATCTTCATATCACCCATTCCCTCCACCAACAACTTATCCTTCTTTCTTCTTGCTGCTACCTTCCCCTTCGACACCGAATCTGCAGCCTCCATCAACTTCTTTCTGTCCTCGTTCTTCTTGACCAATTTTCTTCCTCCACTCTCCAACTCGTAGTTGTCTAAAAAGTCATCCAACATCTCCTCCAAATCGTTTCTCTCATCCTCCATTCTGAACTCTGTGGGGGCAACTTCCTCCTCCTCCTCTTCAAATTTCTTCGCCAACTGTTCAAAACGATCGTCCAACAATGTCAAGCCCTCGGTACGGAACAAAGCCGACGACGTCATGGAGAACGACGAAGTGTCGGTCATAGCACCCTTCTTCTTTCTAAGTTTCCCCTTGGACTTCTTCTTTTTGCCGTCAAACGTTGGAAGATCTGGAACCTCATCCTCTTCCTCAAAGTCGTCGTCAGAATCCCAGTCGTTAGCGATATTTTTGGATTGTGACTTGAATTTCTTGAAGTCTGTTTGCCAGTTGCTATCAGTGACATCTGGTATAGAAGAATCATTAAACGACACAGGAACATCAGAAATCTCAGGAATCTCAGGAATCTCAGGAATCTCAGGCTCCTCAACCTCACTAGATTTAAACTCACTAGATTTATACTCACTAAGTCTCTCGCTTGGTCTCTTGGAAAACTTATCTCCGTCAAAGTCTCCACTAAAATCTCCGTTATTTTCATACTTCTGGTCATACTCGTCCTTGTAATTATCCAAGTCCCACTCGTCATAATCGTCATCGTAGTACTGGTCGGCGTCAGATCCATAGTAAAATTCGTCTTCGTCCTCGACTTGGCCACTCTCTAATAAGCTCGCAAAAATGTCGTCATCTTCCTCCACATACGCCTCATCCTCAAGAGCCTCCAAAACCTCTCTTAAACGGGGATCCATATCTGGCTGGAATCCTTTAAGTTCGTCTGGGATATCTTGCTGGGTGGTGTGGGAAACTTTGAGTTTTTGGGTGGATGGAACTTGGTCAGCGAAGAGGTCAGCGAGGGTGAGTTTAGCTCCGGGGACTCCACTAGAGCTGGAAGCGCTGGCTGTTTTTTTATCCCCAGTTGCGTCTGTGCCCTTCGCGTCTATAAACACCCCATCGGTCTCCCCCATGGGACGTAAATGCTTCATATAATCATACTTTGAGTCGTCGAAGAAAATCCCGTATTGGGCAGCCAACCCTTCATTATTTCTGATGATTTCAAAGTCTTCTGGACTGAGCTGGCTTTCTAGATCTTTGGTGTTGTAAATTTTGGTGGTATTTGTAGCGGGTTTTGACTTGCCGGCAGCGGGCACAAGAACGTGCGTGGATGCGTCATTGTCGTAGTATAATGCATCGTCGTGAGCTCTGTGAACGACGGAGAACGTTTGAGCCGTCTTCTTGTTGAAACGTCTTCTGGGTGGCATGGTTGGAGTTGTAGTGGTTATAAAATTTTTGAGATGAGCTTGTAGATATGTGGATAGTGAGCGCGCGGAACTAGCTAGAAATAGCGAGAATTAGTGAGAAGTTAGCGAGGTGTTAGTGAGCTCGCAGCGTAAACTTCTGCTAGTTAAAACTAATATGATAAGCGAAACAGCCTCTAGTAATTTACAGAGACCAATAAACTGAAATCAAATTAACCTAAATATCTTAAAAAACCTTTATAGACCATACATATAGTATTTAAGATATAATATCGCCAAATTATTAGAAATATGATCGTATTGTCTTAGCAATTAACAGTCAGTAATGTAGTGAGGAAAATACTATTTAGCGAGAGTGCGCGAGAGAGATTTACGAGAGTTAGCGATGATTCGCCTTTTCCTTCTTTAATTAATAGCTTTTGTATTTAGGGACATGTCCCAATGATCTAGATACATATAGTAATATGATAATAGATATGCTGAAAGTATGGGTTGGGTTGTAAAGTGTCTAGTTTGTCACGATATAAAATGTCACGTGCAATAATCAAATCACGTGAAACATATCAGGTGAAAACCTCGATTCTAATGATAAACTCCGATTAAACACAATTGGAGACCTAAAGTGCTAATGAAAGAAGGAATTTGAGACTATAGTGATAAGCAAAGATATCAGACGATAATAAAACTTATTTTGTTTCGTTGTGAGTGAATTTCTCCTAATATTTTGCTTAAGTCTTCTCATTATTAGAGACTCACATAATTAGGCTTCACTTCGTTCAGAGAGTATAATAATCCCCTCCCAGTCGCTTCGCCAAATCACAAATCCCTCGCCCAGAGCCAAAAATATCACTCCCAAAATCAATCCCATCCACAAACCCACCAAACCCTTATTTCCTGGAAATGCAAAGTAAAAACCAACCGGCAATGCGATCAAGTAGTAACTCACAAGGTTCAACACGGACCCGATTCTCTGTCTTCCTTGTCCACGCAATACACCTGCTCCCAAGACATTGAACGCATCTCCGATCTGGTTGAAAGCAGCTAGGGTCAAAATGACGTCACTGGCCCTCAAAACGTCCTCGGAGTCGGTAAAAAATGAACCAATGTACCTCCTACCGAAGTAGATGAAGCTGAAGTTGAACAACGCAATGAACGTGGCAAAATAAAACGAGATTCTCGTAGCGATTTTCGCCGATCTGATATCTTTGGACCCCACAAAATGGCCGATTCTCGTGCTGGCAGCGACAGCTATGGCAAACGGTAATTGGAAAGTCAATGCCGCAACGTTGGATGTGATAGACTGGGCCGCCAACGCTTCTGTGCCGAAAGCAGCAGCCAAAATAGTCAAAACTTCGAACGCCAAATATTCAGCTTCCACCATAACCACTCCTGGGATCGCGAGACTCAACATAGAGCCCCAGTTGGAGAAGGACCGCTGAAGATCCAAGCCGTTCCAACACTTCTTGCCGTTGACAAAAAGGACATAGCAGAGTAGAAGTAGCGACATGAGCCAGTACACTATAGACACAGCGATGGGAGCCCCCATCAACCCTAAGCCATAGACAGGATGCCACACCAAAATCCAGTGAAGAACAAAGTTGATAGGCGCCATAACCACCAAGACCCACGTAGCGGCATCAAACAAGTGTTGTGCCTGGAGAAACCGCTTACCAGTCTCAAAAAGAAGAAGTCCTGGAGCTCCTGAAGTGAGGTAACGTAAATATTGCTGGGTCAAGATCACGAGTTCTTGGTCAGGAATCATGAGTTGGAGAAGTTTTCCCAGGTACCACCAGATGACCGATAATGGGATGGTGAATACCAAACCCATGGCCGAACATCTTTGGAAATAGATCCCGACATGGTGGAGGTTTCCTGAACCGTAGGCTTGCGAACAGAGCGAGTCGAGACTGGTGGCCATTCCCTGAAAAATGGCGAGACCAGTGATGTTGAAAGTACACACCGCCAACGAGGCCGCAGCGAGTTCTTTGGGTCCAAGCTTGCCTGCAGCTATAATCGATGTGACACTGATGAAGTATTGGAGGAAGAAGGTAATGATGAGCGGAACCGACGACCGTGAGATGAATTTGAACTCAGATTTCGTGGTGGTCGTATGTCGGCGAGGACCTACCGAGAGGTAGTTGTCATGCTCATGGTCGTAGGTGCCGATAAGCAACGTTTCCTCGGGATTCATTATGGAGTTGCAGAGCAAAAGTTCTGAGGAATTTGATAGTTTTTATCTCAAATATAAATCATAGGCGGGATTGCCTGATTGGGGAAGGAGATGCGCGCGGAATATCTAGCACTTGGCGACGATAGCGGAGCGATGAGTGAAGCAGTGGAAAAGTAATGGAAAAGTAGTGGAAAAGTAGGGAAAGAAGAACTGGAAGAAATAGCTTGAGGCTAGAACCATAACCTCTATAGTACTCCAGTAACATAGGGTCAGTGGAAACCGACTAGATTTGTGGTGGTATTTTGCTCTGGCGTGGAATTTGACGAAAGTCACGTGCACAAGCATAGTCCTAATCTAGTTAGACTTACGAGAGCCCCAGGTTATTCCAGACTAGTGCTAATTCTCTCGGTGTTGTTTTTAGCATGACACGAAGAGAAGTTGCTAGAGCAGATGCTAGAGCAGTGATAGAAGTTACCAGAGCGACATCTTTCGACATCTAATGACATATAGAGTAACATTTTTATCATCTCTTCCTCCCCTTGAGATTGTGATTTCTCACTATTTCTACCAGATTCGTCAGAATAACGTAGTGACTGATTAATTGATCTCGCCAGATGATTGATCCAAGTATCCAGTAGTCTCTTTCCAGTCTCAGAGACTGCTGCGCAGCCTCTGACCGCAGCCTCTGACCGCCTCTGATCAAACAAACACATACAAACACTCTTCCCTCTTCACATAGAAACATTCCACCCCTCCAGTCACCATATTAGTCATGGGCAACGGAATCTCGAGAAAGTTTCCTGTACTCAAACTAAAATAGTGCTTTTCATCAAGATTCTGTAACTGCAAACTGTGACTCGACTTTTCGTACGATAACCGTAATGATGCTGGGGAAACCTTTGTAGTGATCTTGACAAGGAGACGGTCTTGAAGGTTTACAAAGGAGATATCGAACTCAATTTTCGACTTCGATTTGTCAGTAATTTTCATATTTCCAAGTTCCTCTATGAGAGGTTTAGAGGAGGAGAGAGAGAGAAGCGGTTCCTCAGATATAGAATCAGAATTAGAAGAATGAGAAGACTTAAAAGATTTATCAGTCACTATATCCTTCATTATATCAGTGGCTTCTTTCTCTTCTTCCACTTTTTTCACTTTCTTCACTACCTTCTCTTTATCACTCTCCTTAACTTCCTCTATTAAAATCTTCTTCAGACCGCTGATATTCATTAAATCTGGAAGTGGCTGGTCGTCATCATCACTTTCGGATTGTAATAATCCTAGCGCCTCATTGTTTTCCAACTCTTCCATGCGTTTCTTGAGTCCGTCTTCACTCACCATAGTGTTAGATAATTCGCCCTTGGCCATCATCTTGGGGATGGAGTATTCTCGGTCCAAGGTTACGTTGTACAAGAGTTCTATGGACTCGATAGACCATTCGATCAAGATGGAGCGGAGATCACTGTTGATCTGGCACCACTGAAAACACCGAGTATTTATACAACAGTCGTATACGAACGAGGACACACCTTTCTTGTCATTGGCGGTTTTCTCCGTCGATACTATGATGGGAATTTCCCATTGATTGTCGATGATTAACGGGAATACGACGGTGGGATCGAAGTCGACGTCGGGACGGGGGACTTGCAGGTCATGGCAGATGTTGATGAAGACCTTTGAGGAGAACTTGGAGGGTTCGCTAGACTCGAGAACACGTGTTTTGACGACGAATCCCGCAAGGGGGGAGAGGGTTAGGGGTTTTTGCGAGGATAGATACATGGAAGGATATTTGAGTGGATATAAGTGTAGATATATGTCTTAGATATATTAGAGATCTGATGATAGAGAGATGCACAGCGCGACAGAAACGCGACAACAATTTGCGACAAGATTTATGACATTTATCTAAGTCAACCCACATCTCAAGACTTATTTGCGCATGAGTCGCGACTACATCTTGACTCAACTTGACTCATCCACATTTTCTACACATACTATCATGAATGTCCTCATATATTCCGGCAGCGGGACTACTACTGAGAGCGTCAAACATTGTCTCGAGTCGTTGCGGTTACATCTCTCACCATTCTATGCGGTGGTCACAGTCAACGAGGCCACAATCCTCAACGATCCATGGATGCACAAGACGTCGTTGCTAGTAATCCCTGGTGGTGCCGATCTCCCATACTGTCGGATACTAAACGGCGAAGGAAACCGCAAAATCACTCAGTACGTCAGGAAAGGAGGAAAGTTCCTAGGAATCTGTGCTGGAGGGTACTATGGGTCTGCCCGGTGTGAGTTTGAGGTGGGCGACCCCAAAATGGAGGTCAGTGGACCGAGGGAGCTTGGATTCTTTCCTGGAACTAACAGAGGGTGTGCGTTCAAGGGGTTTGTGTACGAGAGCCACGAGGGTGCCAGGGCCGTCAGTTTAGATATCGACACCAAATTGTTACCCGGTGCTCCAGCGTCTACTTGCTCCTACTACAACGGAGGAGGAGTGTTTGTTGACGCGTCTAGTTATAAGAATGTCGAGGTTCTTGCGAGATATTCTGACAAATTGGACATCCAACACACCGACAAAGGGGATTCTGAGTCTAGCACCGACAGGGCTGCTGTCGTTAAGTGTAAAGTGGGCCAGGGGGAAGCAATTCTTACCGGCCCACATCCTGAGTTTACGCCATCGATTTTGAAATCTTTAAACGAGGGTCCCAAATTTCAGAACATGTTGAAGACGTTGGTGGACTCGGACCATAGTCGCAAATTGTTCTTGAAGTCATGCTTGCACAAGTTGGGCTTGAAGGTGAATGAAAATGTCGAAATGACTGTCCCCAGAATCACTCCGTTATACTTGTCGTCGCATCTTGATCCCAGTGTAGTGACGTCAATTGCCCAGGAGATGAAGGAGAATTTGGACTTTAAGGGAAACGTATTTGAGGACCTTAATGATACATTTGTGATCCATGATGAGACAGAGAACGATAGTGAGTATATGATTGGAGAAAGAGGAAGTGAAAAAGATGGAGACATTCCCCAGACACTGGAAACTTCCCCAGACAATTTCCACGAAGAAGATCCCAACGCCGTTCCTAAACATATCAAAATCTTTAGTCAAGGAAACCTTCCAGACTCTAAACTAACACCATATTTTAACATGTCGATCTATTTTGCTCATTTGCAGCGCTACTTCAAAGGAAAAGTAGGCCAATTCGGCTTTGTTCTCGGCTACGGAGAGGTCGTCAGCTCCACGAGCACTCTCATGGACAAAAACCCCAACTGGCTCCGCCATTTGCCTCAGGGATTCACTCTCACAGCCACTACACAAGTTTCAGGAAGAGGCCGTGGTGGGAACGTATGGATAAACCCCAAGGGAGTCATGGCACTGTCTGTTCTCATCAAAATCCCCCCTAGTCAAAACAGCACGGTATCCGTAGTAACACTCCAGTATCTCTGCGGATTAGCGTTGATAGAGCTGATTCTTAGCTACGGAAGTGACGACCCCGGCCTGGGCGTCGGCTACGACGACTTACCCGTAAGATTAAAGTGGCCTAACGATATCTACATCTTGAAGTCTGAGTTTTTCAACAAACTCTCCGACAAGGACGAAATCGACTCGACTATGGACGGTGAAGATGAGAAATACGCTAAAGTCTCGGGAGCCATGGTGAACTCGCAGTTCTTGAATGGCCAGTTCTACATCGTGTGGGGCGGTGGGGTCAACGTATCCAACACAGCGCCAACGACGTCGTTAAACATCGTTCTCGCAAGATTAAATGAGATCCGTGCTGAGTCAGGACTTCCGCCACTTCCTCCGTATCAGCATGAGATTTTGTTGGCCAAGTTCATGTATACGCTAGACCTGTTTTATAATGTGTTCAAGCACAGTGGCTTGACACCGTTCTTGCCGTTGTACTATAAGCGCTGGTTCCATTCTAACCAGAGGGTGAGATTGTTGACTGGCGGAATGTCCAGGGAAGTTTTGGTCAAAGGGATCACGCCAGACTACGGATTGTTGATTGCGGAGGATGTGGCTAATGGCGACATCTTGGAGTTACAGCCCGACGGAAACTCATTTGATATTTTCAAGGGTTTGGTTTATAAAAAGAGATAATACTGAGTGAACTTGTTCACTCGGTATTTGGGTAGGATTATCCCTGAGACTCGATGGTTAATTAGGGACTTCAAGAAGAGTTGGTATTTGATCAGATTATGTCTGATATAATGACACAATTGGAATAATCTGTTAATTAATTGTCTGGAAATTGTCTAGAAAGTGTCCGGAAATTGTCTGGAAACTTTTGATAACCTCTATTCCATTTCTTTGACTACTTGATTCTCTTCTTCGGAATTCTTAATGTCACTGTTTGCATACGTCCAAGTCCTTGTAATCAACAGCTCCCTCAAAAATCCTCGCTAATATCTACGGTAATAGCGAGGATTTGTATTTTCCTCACTACAATCTTTCCCACGCACTCACCAACTCTCACTAAATATAACATAATCCACACTAATCCACTCTAACCCCCACTAATCTCACAAATCTCACTACTCCACTAATTAAATTTCGCTACGCGCCAATTCATCTCAAACACACCACTCATGAAAGTCAAGATCACAGAATGGCACGGGTTCTCCACCTGGCACTGGAACCTCAATCCCGACGGCCGCCCCACTAACGGTGGCGTAATAGACGAGCTCTGTGGAATCTGCCGCGTGGCCTTCGACGGAACTTGCCCCAACTGTAAACATCCTGGCGACGACTGTCCCATCGTTCTCGGATCAGGGTGTACCCATAATTTCCATCTCCACTGTATTTTGAAGTGGCTAGAGCAGGAAAACTCCAAGGGCTTGTGTCCGATGTGCAGACAGATTTTCACGTACAGGGAGGAGGAGGTGGTGGTGACGGAAGAGTTGAAGGAATTGGGCGGGTTGGTGGAGAGGCACCGAGTGATGAGAGAGAGGGGGGAGGAATATGAGTAGCTAGAAGGCCGCTAGATTATGTTGAGTGGCTACCGATAGTATTTCATCCTCTAGGAATTCTAGTACTTCTAGCACCCATCAGGAACCTTCAGGGACGAATTTCCTTAAATTTACTGCTGCAGCGAGATTCTACAAGTATTGGCGCTAAAATGTCGTTAAATGTTGTTAGAATTTCCATCAAGCAATCAAATATCCTTGAAGTTTCCATCAAGTATCAATCAAGTTTCCATCAAGTATCCTTCAAGTTCCCCAATTTCCATGAAACTCCCACGAAATTTCCACAGCGCTACCACAAATAATAAAAGGGATACCATGGTCTCCATAGTGCTACCATAACATCTACAATAATTCATGGCCTAATTTAACGAGAAATGTCACTAATAATAAAGAGATCCTCCCATATAGATTCCCAGATAGCGAGGAATCGTTTTCTAGAAAACCATCCGTTCGCTAACCACCTACTTCCCACATCAGCGGACAGAGTTATACAGCCATATACCACCAACTCTATAGATCTATGTATTATCTATGTACTAGACTCGCAGGACGGGTCGATTCATTACTAGTGTAGCTTCCAGAATATCATAAGTCGTGAACGGTACAATCATGAAACTGGTAGCGCAGAATGATTTCTCTCACGATTGATTTCTTTAGCGAGTGATTTCTCCAACAGTGCCCCATAAAATTGTACAAGTCAGGATTTGAGGGTGGATCTGCTATATAGGCTAGAATAAATGGCATCCAGATATCAGGGCCCTCTATAAAGTTCTTAATTACATAAAGATATGCTCTTATATTAAAAAGTCGTGCGCGTGAACAATTTCAATTCTGATCGGGCTACTTTTTGCGATTCATGATTCCTGCTGATGGACCCTCGGGCCCACAAGACCCTTCTCCGACAGAGTCAAACCACACGCGTTGCCCAGGTACAACACGCTACCAAAACCATCCCCAACTCACTCACAATTTTTGAGTAACGCGCTGTCATGTTCCATATCACTGCCTGGAAGCTCGCCGGCCGGCCCGTGATAAACTCATGGCGTTATACCCCCGTCAGAACGATCACCTCGTCATTCAGATATAGAGGGTCCTTTAAGGAGCTACCAGTTCTTCATAAAACTGACGCCAAAGTATCCCCAGCCACCTCGCCAATAGCAAATTCTCTGGCTACAAAGGTTGAGGGTCTTAGTAGTACTAGAGACTCTAGCGAGACTATTTCAAATATTAGCACTACTAAAGACTCCAGCGAGACAGTTTCTCGTTTCACCCCCGAGGAAGTCGAAGCTGCACGTCTTGCACGTCTTGCCTCGCTTGGATGGGTAGGCTCACTCCCTTCTAAATGGATTCCGTACGCAGAGCTCATGAGACTTGAGAAACCAGTAGGGACCCTTCTCCTTCTCCTCCCCTGTTACTGGGGTATCACCATGGCTGCATATTCTGCCACCATCCCGCTCGCCACAACTCTCTCTGCGATCTCGCTATTCTCAGTAGGGGCCCTCATAATGAGAGGTGCCGGGTGCACCATCAACGATATTTTGGACAGAAACTTGGACAACAAGGTCGCTCGTACTACCGAGAGACCCATCGCTAGCGGTAGGGTATCTGTGCCTAGCGCAGTGACCTTTTTAGCGGCTCAATCGCTCGCTGGTCTCGTTGTTCTAATCTCCCTTCCATTTGAATGTTTCTACCTCGGCGCCCTCTCGCTCCCGTTCATCGCTACATATCCGCTCTTCAAACGGTACACGTATTACCCCCAAGCGTGGCTCAGTATCTGTTTCAGTTGGGGATGTTTCCTTGGGTTTCCTGCCGTGGGGATCCCTATCGACTGGTGGGTCGCTGGACCGCTAGCTCTCGCCAACTGGACTTGGTGTGTTATTTATGACACCATATACGCCCACCAGGACAAGAAATTCGACATCACTGCAGGAATCAAATCCACAGCGTTGAAATGGGGCGACAAATCTAGACTGATCATGACTGGCTTGCTGGTGGGCCAGGCAGGATTGTTTACCTTCGCTGGGTTCATGAATTCCATGGGGCCAGGATTTTATATCACCGGAGCCTGGGGTTTCTTCAGGTTGTGGAAGGAGATCAGAAACGTCGATTTGGACGACCCTGCAAGCTGTTGGAAAGCCTTTACTGGAAATATCACCACCGGGTTTATCTTCTGGCTGGGAATGGTGGTGGACTATGGCTTGAGATTGTTAGGGTTCCTCTAAACAGAGTTTTCATAGACGGAATTGTCTGAATTACCAGTTTAATTTGCTTCACACAGGTGAAAATATCGAAGTAGGTGAAAATACCAAAGTCTCCACCTCATTACTACCTTGCTTAGCTAAGTAGTCCATATAATCTAGAACTAATAGAACTTATTTATTATCTTCCATGCTGTTGGCGAAATTATTGAGATCTTGTGGTTTCCTCGCTAAGTTGAGCCTTAATGATTGAGATCTTTATGGTTTCCTCGCTAAATTAAGCTTTAATGATTTTAATGCTTTGTATGATTTATCTCGCTAAACTCTCATAGAGATTCTTTGTAAACGAACTGTCGACTTTACTAATAGCCTTGTGCATCAATTGACTTCTACTTTCAGTCTTGAGTTCCGCCAATGTCCATGTCAAATATCCTTTCACATGCGCTAAGGGTATGTTACTCGGTAACATTGATAGAATCTCACTAGCGGTAAAATGTCCATTGTAGGTTGCGAGAAAATGTTGGACCCCAGACGTTTGAAAGTTTGTCTGGACGTCTTGTTCGATATAATAATCGAATATTTGCTGTAGGTCTTGCTTGACTTGGTGAAATGGTCGGTGAGAATTTTGAGAATTTAAAGGAAGAGTTAAAGACAAATCTTGAGACTTCTCACTGAATGAAGGTTCTTTGTTGTCGCTATCTGTGATCTTATAACTTTCTTTCCTAACATACTGAGTTCGTGGGTAGAACGGCTCTTTAGGAAGTGGAAACTTCCCATTTACCGCAAAGTATTCGGCAGTTGAATAGTCACCTAGCGAGATCAACTTTTCAATCACTGAATCTTCTCTAAACAATTCAAAGAATGAAAAAAGTTCACTACGAGATATCATCAGCGACACAACTTCTTCCACCAAATTAGAATCGGTAACGAGTAAGAGCTCATAAATTTTGAGGTAGAGACTGATGAAATGCTTGCATTCGCTCCTTGTCATGTTCACCCGTATGTAATCGATCCATGAAATCTTTGGCCATTTGGACTCATTAAGAGAGTTTTCCAACGAGAACGTTTTACTTAGAATCTCGAAATTTATCGAGTTTTCCTCAGTAAATAAAGTCGAGTTGAGAACTCTCTCCAATTCGTGAAGAAGTACTTGATGCAGTTCTATTAATGGGCTCAGCAAAGAAATTAGTGATGTCAGAGAGGTATCGCCAGATTCAGGCTTTTCCAGCGACGCAGCGATGGCCTCCATGTAACTCTCCTCCAAATATTCAATCCTTAGTAACGAAAAATCTTCGGCAGTAGCATCAGTGAGAGAGATTTCCCTCATAATTCTCTGATGGCAGTCTTTAAATTTACTAGTCTTGTTCCGTTTCATGTACTGAAACCCTGCAGCTTGGTCGAATTTGAGAATCTCAAGGAGAATTTTAGTATATGTGGCTTCAGAGGTAAAATTGGGAAGTTGCTCAAGACATTTAGCGATGAGCGATTGAGACTTCGAAGACGGCTCTTCCATTGTCAGCTCCAACAACCTCACGATCAAGGAACAATATTTCTCCGAAACCAAAACTTTCTCACTGAGAAGGACCTCGTAAATTCCCAACACTGCCCATAATAACTCTTTCTTCAATAAACTGTCCACGATCTTCTGATTAAGGGTCGATAAATCTTGCCAGTTTTTTGCATCCTTCTCCTTAATGAATTTGAGAGCTTCGTCATCAGTTTTGAAACTACTGTAGAATATTTTACGCACATCGTCAGCCTGTGGTCCGGTGACAAGGTCAGGAAAGATTCTGTTGACGTATTCCATAAGGAATTCGGTGGGGGAGCTCTTAAAGATAGGAAGGCTCTCGATAGATGCGTAAACGGTGAAGCTTTTTGTGAGTGATCTAGAAAGCGAGCTAGCGAGAGAGTCTGCATGCATCGCAGTTGATCCGTTATCTGAAAGCAAGTAGATCACAAAGTATGGATCCACCACAAGGCTACCACCCTTGAGACGGAGCAAATACTTCATGACTTTTTCGTGCTGGTTGAGATTGAATGTTAGTAATGTTATGAGATGAAGGAGATACGTGTGATAGATACCATTAAACTGGTCAACCACAGATTCAAGTTCGTCGCAAAGAGACTGGAGATTCTGTATCTGCAGCGATAGTACATCTGTCGACTGTATATCTCCGAGGTGACTTCCGGCCAGCGAAGACTCTTGAACATCTGCCAGCAAAGACTCTTGAATATCGGCCTTGTTGCTCTGTAAGATCTTATTATCTAAGATTTCACTTCCCAATATCTTTTCCACCCGCCTGACGTGGCTAATAAACTCATCTTCCATGTACCCTAGCCAAAGTTTTGACTCATCAAACATAACGAGACTTCCAACATCACGTTCATTTCCTATATATGGAGTGATCTCTCTCGAAGATAAGTTCACTTTAGAAAGAATATCCAGGAGATCTGAATTGCCGAGAGATATCTCAGATATTGATGCAATTTGGAGTTTCAGTAGGGGTAATATAGGAGGGGAGGGTAATACAGTAGTTTTAGAGGTATCAGACAGACGTCTATCTTCTGACTTAGATACATCCTCTGCAGACTCAAGTTCTTGAGTTGATTTTGATGAATCTTCAGTAGGACCAGATTCTGATGGTTTTGATGAATCCTCAGTAGGTTCAGGTTCATTTATTGTTGGTGTACCTTGAGCAGAATCCGATTTATCCTCAGTAGTTTCAAGTTCGTTAACAGATTCTGACCTTTCTTCAGTAGTTTCAGTAGCCAATTCTAATCTTTCTTCAGCAGTTTCTAGTTCTTTAGCCGAATTTGATTTTGATGTTTCTTCAGTAGTTTCTTTTGATGTCCCAATTGGGTCAAGATTTTCTTCTACTATTTTACTCTTTGTAGGCTCTTCTTCCACCTTATGTACTAAAACCTTTTCCAAAGTCTCCAAAGAGCTCACGACTAATGATCGTACCTCCCCTACAACAAATGCACCAAAAACGTAGGGCCACACAACCACCACTCCTCCAGATGGGTAGCCTTCTCCCATCCATGAAATAGTTCCTCTTGTGACGTCTCCGAGAGAGTTGATAAACATCGCCATGGACGTCTCGTCACCAGATTCAATTGTGAGAAGATATTCTTCCTGATTTTTGTCTTTGGCTAGGTACGGTATTATGAAAGGTGGAATTGAAATGGAATCTGGATCAGCATTTTCACTGTTAGTGGGATTTTGTATTTTCTTGTCGCTATTTCGTGACTTAGCCTGGCCACAGTACTCGAACAACGGGATTTTCCTTTCTCCCTTGACGTCTATAATATCATAGTTGCGATTGTTGGCTAATAGGACCAAATTACTATAGTTTGATGACATCGTCGACATAGTCGAGATTCCCCTGACTGCGCCGGCGTAGTTGATGTCCTTAAGTAACTTGAAGCCCTCCTTAGAAACTTGTAGAATCCGTATTTTTGTAGATGTGAAGAAGATGACCTTGTCGTCGGTGGTCTGTGCCAGGCGAGTATCACGGGATGAACTTCCTGGAGCCTCTGAAGACCTCTGGTTACCCTTAGCTCTCGTCGGGTTTATTGCTCTGCTCAAAGTCAGTATATCCCTCACGTCTCGCACCTTTCCAATATGACATGGGGTTAACTCTGGCAACGTATACACTGTCGTCACCGTTCCAGCCAACACCAAAACTCTCCCTACGTTGGTGAGGATCAATAACTTCTTAATTTCATGATTCGACACCTCCAACTCGCCTATGAGGATATACTCCTGCGCATCATCGAAAAGATGGAAGTGAAGGAGCCTACCACTGGAGGTCCCAATATATAAGTTGGACTGGTAGGTTGATACAGCCGAAATTGACCCAGAATCTTGGGCCATAGAGGCGAGATCGGCCACGAGCCTGAAATTGAAGGTCCGTGGACTTTCTTTTAGTCTTGGTAGGTCAAGTTTAGGCGGTTTCATGGGGTCCAGTGGTGGTTTAGATTGGTAGAAATCAGATCAAATATATGTATGTATTATATGCAGGATTTGGTTATAGTACAAATCGAATTTGCAGCACTCTCAAAAATTGGCAGCCACTTGTTTATATATATATATATAAGGAGCCTGGAAGTAGGGAAAAAGGGATCAGAGGATACTAAAAAGATAGAGAGTATCTGGTAGAGGCTAAGGAATTGGTATATAGTGATTTGTGAGTCAATCTAACAACAGAAAGTCGAGCTGACGATTCTAGTGATTCTTGCAGAAGCGAAGACTGGAACTGACAGCTGAGCTGTAGTGGTTTCTCTAGGCTAATGGACTACTACTTCTCTAACTAGTGGAAGTGACATTTGGTAAACCGTCCATTGGTCCCGTTAGATATCATCTAATTCAAATCCTCTTCCTCCTCTTCGATATTAAGTACCTGATTTAATGATTTCAGAAGCTCTAATACTATACTAGACTACAAGGCTCCGTATTCTCTTCTTATGTTATCAAATTATTACTAACGCCACCGCCGTGGTAATTTTTAGCAAGTTGAATCTATATACAGAAATTAGGGTCATAATATGAACAGGCTGGTAGGAAGTAACTTGAGGATACTTCAAAGTTACTGAGCATAGATGATCACTAGTGAGTAGGTGGCGAATGAAGCGCTCTAATATCTTGAATGAACTCGCTTCTATGAATTAACTCTTTCTCGTTTGTCAAATATCTCTATTAAACAGTGTTAGCTGGTGGAAATGCCAAATTATCCCTATGGGCGACATATTCACTATCAGCGAATCCCAAAACCTTCTCAATTTCCCTACTGTTCAATCCCTTTATCCTTCCTATTTCCAGTGAGCTGTAATTCACTCTACAGTGACCCACCTCCACCGCTTCACTAAATGCCGAGTCTTTGCCTGGTACAACCTTGATACTCACACACTCACTCTCGTGGAATGTTCCATCGACAGCGAGAATCCCCGCTGGCAACAACCCAGCACGGTTTTTCCTCGTAAGAGCATCAAAACACCCCTGGTCAATTACCAACGCACCCTTAGTTTTCAATCCATGAAGCAACCAGAACCTCTTATCGGACTTAATTTGTGTGTGATGAGGGAGACCCAAGAAACGCGTGTGAAGTGGAATTTTGCCTGCTGCAACGTCTTGGGATAACGTTACCCGTTGTTGTTCAACTGAAAGGTGGAGTTCTTCGGTTTGTTGGATATTGGCGACAATGTCGAGAATATACTGGGGCTGGCTGGAAAGCGAGATGATTGTAGTGATTCCGACGTTGGTTGCTAGGGAGGCTGCAATTAATTTGGTAGTCATACCACCTGTACCCACAGATCCTGCTCCAGAAGAGTCAGCTGAAGAAGATTTATCTGCTCCTGCAACGTTTACATTACTAGCTGACCTAGAAACTGTCTTAGAGGACGCTCCAGACTCGGAAGCTTTCGTGCTATCCTCTGAGCTTCCTGGGCTCTCGGTGATCACATCCAACTCGTCAATCTTGTCCACCACCAAGATTGGAACTGCATCAGGATTCACTCTTGGGTTGTCACTATACAAGCACTGAACATCCGTTAACAAGAACAAATAATCGGCGTGTATCATACCGGCAGTGATCGCTGATAACGTATCATTATCACCGAATTTGATTTCCGCTACAGACAAAGTGTCATTCTCGTTGACAATAGGGATCACGCCCATATCCAAAAGTTCACTGATAGTATTCGTAGCATTCTTGTACTGGGTGTAATCCATGATGTCGTTCCTGGTGATCAAAATCTGTGCAATGGCCTGGTTAAGCTGGCGGAACAAGTCGTCAAATAAACCAATTAGTCTTCCTTGACCGATACTGGCCAAAGCTTGTACTGCTGCAAGCTTGGTAGGTTTTTTACTGAGACCAACCCTCTTCATACCGAAAGCGATGGCTCCTGACGAGACAACAACGATTTTATGTCCTTGTCTACGGAGGTTCACTATGGTTTCAACGATTAGCGACATGTTGGCAATACGTGGCTCCCTAGTGACCTCATCAACTAGGGAGGATGTACCAAGTTTTATGACAATTGTGTAGGTTTTCTGTGTCATGGATGGTGAAGAAGAGCTTGATGATTCGTGAGTCATAAAATCAAAATTGATTTGTTAAGTGAGATGGAAAAATAGAGAGAAATAGTGAAAAACTAGAGAGGGTTCAATCTAATTCCTAGTGAAACACCGCGGCAATCTGCTAGAGGTGACGAGAAAAATATTCTAGACCTCACTAAAATATGAATTTTAGCAAAGTTCTACGCGATTCTCACCAATTGATTACCGAGAGCCTATGAAAAAGTGAAAACAACAATTACTTGATACTAACCACTCATCAATAGCAGGAAGCTTTCACTTTAATTTGATTATTTTATTTCACAAAACTAAGGACTCTTAAGGGCACATACAAGAAATATTCTAGAAAAATAATCACGGTCTTGTATAGTACCTGGAAATAATTATTATGGTCGTACAATAATCTCTATTGCTTATATGATGCAGCGAAACTTAAAACTATCACCTTACTCCGTTCTAAAGAAAACAAAATATTGATAAAAGAGAAAAACTGAATACTTTGATAAACCTGAGATGGAGCGTGTTTCTTCATAGTCATCTAGTGGTTCTGGTCTAAAGAAAACATAATGCGTGTATATACCGATTAAGAACTTTGCAGCCAATTCCCTCTCGAAACTGTGTTCTAGACGGGGTACAAAGTAAGGAAAATGTTGCCTACTCAGTTATAAAACTTCACTTGTACCTTTCCTGAAACTCCAACTATCACCTTTACCACCTTTTTCTCACCAGGAAATAAGTCAAATCCATTATCGTCAAGCATACCATCTCCCTCAACCTGGATCTCTACACCCTTGATAGGTTTGTTGGTAGAGAGGGTGATATTATCTCCTACGATGGTAGTCACCAACTTACGGTTGGGAAATTGAAGATACTTGAGAGGTTGTGGCCAGTCAGATGAGCTCGATAGGATAGAAGACCCAGAGACGATTTGACAATGTACCACCAAATTTTTGGAGATGACACGATGTGAGATTATTTCAGTGCAACCATTGGCAGCAATAGCCACACTTATGTCAGGTAAAGACTCCTTAGTATCAGCAACAAGGTCGTATAAATCAACCTTCAATGTTGCATTTATCTCTTCAGTGATGTTATTCGCTGCCCAGGTGTCTATAGAATATTCAACTGGGGAGTAGTCATGGGGAGGAACAGAATGTCCGTCGTCCAGCTTCTTTTGGTTCCTCTGAATTCCAACCATTACCGGCAGAGACTCTCTCTTGACAGCATAGTATGCCAACTTTGGACGTCTATTGAAGTCAATAATCGACCATGACGTCGTTCCCCAACAGTCGTTAAGTTGCCATACCAATGCTCCTCCGATATAGCGCTGTTTATCTGCCTTCCAACCTCTCCTCCATATTCTGAAAGCACTGCCCAAACACTCAGCTTGCATGAGCTGAGTAGCATAGATCCATGATTTCAAGTCAAGGCTTTTCACCTGGATATTCTCCATGACATATTTTGCCAATCTACTCTCAAAACCGGTAGCCTTGTTGTGATGGTCAAGAACTTCACTCTGAGGGTACAATTCCTTCTCGTCGGTCACACACTGAAGGAAAGTACACATGCTTGGTAGGGCTTCCATTCCAAATTCACTTATAAACCGTCCACCCAATTTATCCCAGTCCTGATACTTTACTTGGGTACCGTGCCAAACATTCCATTGATGGATATCTCCGACCGTAGGGTTATTGGAAGACTTTCCTCCCCATGGAGATCCAAAATGGTATGGGATATTAGTGTATTTCTCCACAATGGCTGGCAATATTTCCTCGTATATTTTTCTTGCTGGGAAAATGGAATCGTCAAGGCCTGGCTTCCAGCCTAGTCCTTCAGCTATTTGGTAGTCCTCATTGTTACCTGCAAATACGACCACGCTACAATGTTCTGCGAGTCTTTTCACTTGGTCCTTAGCTTCCTGAGCGACGTTTTTCACAAACTCATCGTGGCCAGGATACTGACCACATGCAAACATGAAATCCTGCCATACCATGATTCCTAAACGATCACAATCCGCATAAAATACGTCATGTTCATACACTCCACCACCCCAGACTCTAAGCATATTTTGGTTACCGTCTCGGGCAAGTTGGAGCCATTTCGAGTAATCTTGTTTGGAAAGGTGAGCTTCATGGGCATGTGCTGGAATCCAATTAGATCCACTCACGTAAATTGGGATGTTGTTGATTTTGAAGAAGAAACTTGAGCCTGTGGTATTTCCAATGGGTGAGCCATCAAGAGTCTGCTTGACGTCGGGATTCACAACTTCTACGAACAACTCTGTAGTCGAATCCTTTTTGAACGTTTCTTGATTCTCAGCAACTTCTTCAAACGACTCTGCAGACGAATCCTTGTTGAACCTTTCCTGAACCAACTCAACTCTCCGGAACCCAACCTTCTTCACCACCGTCTGAGTCCCAGCAGTGATTTCAAAATCATACAAGTTCTGCTTCCCGTAGCCATGGGGATACCATAATTCATCACCATCACAAACCCACAGCAACGAAACAACTCCGTTTTTTGCAAACCGTTTCGTTGCAGCATACACCTTTCCACTTGGTGAGAAACATCTTACACTGATCATCTGGTGATCATCCATAAACACGCTGGCGCTGACTTCTACGTGTGCTTTCAAATCCTCATCAACTTCCACCTTAATCTCAGCGTCAAGGTAATCCTGAGTTTGGATGAACTCTATGGGTCTGTAAGGTCCACAACTCGGAAGACGTGGACCCCAGTCCCAGCCGTACTGATACTGTCCTTTTCTAACATAAACACGACTGGTTTCGCCGTTGGAACATGAAAGCTTGCCATATTTTTCCTCAAGTGCCCGTCCTTCTAGCACAGAACTCTTGAAGACTATTCTCAACGTGTTTTCAGCACCAAAATTCAAGTTCTCCTTTTTGACATCAATGAGGTATGTGCGGAACATATTGTCTGACTGCAAAACTTCGTTGTCATTGATGTAAACTGTCGCGAAGGTGTCGAGACCGTGAATCTTGAGTTTCTGGTGACGAAACTCTTCAGACTTCTTCGTTACGGTGAACAAAGATTTGTATTCCCACTCCTGGAGCCCAACCCATTGAACGTCCTTCTCGATACAATCAACCAATGGGTTGCTGATTTCATTGTTGTAGAGTAAATCGGTGAAGATCTCGGTACACAGGCCCGGACGAGACAATTTCCACTCGGGAGAAGGTGTCGTTACCGGCGAGTACTGACGATATTGCCAGTTGTCAAACGTGTGCGTCATCGAGAGAATTGATTTACTAAGGAGGTAGTGAAGCTGGGAAATGGACTCAGTCAATTCTAGCAATCAGTTCCAGACGGACGAATTTGAAACTTGATAGCTGAGTCTGGAAAACTCTTGAGTCTTGTTTACCAACTATTGACGACTAAACTGTCTCTTAAAAAAGTGAACAGAGCCAATTGAGGAAAATGTGGGGTAGTTCTCAGTATAAACTACGAAGTCATAATTTATTGTGGCAACGGATAAATTGGTAGTAGCTCTAGTATGACTTAAATTGACAGAACCTGAGTTTCTGTGACGAATTGAATGCTTCCTTAAAGTATTCCGACGATTTCTGGATAAAAGTTCAGAGTTTCCGAATTTTGATAGAAATTTGAGGATTGAAAGTAAGGACAAATCATGAAAAACTGCCAATGCCTGTAAATTATAGTTCGGATTATTATGGGCAAGATTCTTCTCCTCACTGACCCGCGATTTGGAGGTGCGTTTATGCTGCATTTGCTGCATCATTGCCGCACTAAGAGACTGCATCAGTGCCGCATTAGAGACTGATTTGAGAGAATATCATGATGTGCGTACTGTCAGGGTAGCGTTAGGCGACTTATCCTTCCCTAGAGAAAGCTTAAATAGCTGAGATACCCAGAAAAATGAATACTTGTAACGAGGAATCACCACAAGGAATTACGTAACTATCTGATGGTAATAGGGAAAGATTCATGGATAGAGATTTCCTGAAATTTTTCATAAATTTACAATTTATTTGAATAATTCGGTCAATGAGACTAAGGAAATGAGTTGACACGAGAATAAAAAAACAGATCTTACTGAGAATAGACGTCAGCAAGGAAGCTAATCTGAGATGTCTCCATGATATTAGAGTATTGGCAAAAGTCAATAGTTGAAGGGCCACCCAGCAACTACTGTCCACAATGTTGCAAAGGTTTCGCAGCCAAATCATCAATTCCGAGTTATGTGGGAAATTTGCAACTAACTAAGACCAGAGTGTTAGAAGAAGAATTGACCAAGATGAAGTAAAAATATTGGAAAACTACAGACTATTAATGTGTCTATATTGTAACATTGTCTACTAATTATATGATGCTAAATAACTGAACCATAGCAGGATAATGACCAAAAAAGCAGTCTAATTTGGTGGAGCTGGGGCAATAATTGATCTAATAGTATTAGAGTTGATATGAGAGATATGAGAGCTTCTATGGCTTGACTAAGGTCAACTCTTTAGATTAGTGACTCTTTCAGAATTTGCCAAACTAATCTAACCTCTTGTGGTTCTTAAAAATCACTTCCGGCAACTCTTCCTCCTCCAACAAATTCCATCTATTCAACTTCAACTCAAGATTACTCCCCACCAACTCTGGATACCATTCCTCCACTTTAGCCTCCAACTCCTGCAACAAAATCTTATAAGCAGCTCCCGTGAAATGAATTCCGTCGTGCATGAGAGTCTTCAAATCAACCTCGTCTGCCAACACCTCCTCCTTGTCCCACTTCCCCCAGAGTCTAAATGCCTCCCACAAGTTCACGAACGGAACATTGTACTTCTTTGCTACCAGTTCCACGACCTGAGAGTACTCAAGGTTACGGCTGTTTGAAGACCACGGAACGTTGGAGCTTCTTCCTTCGGCTTTGAGGGCATCAAGAACCAATTTCTTGCCATGTAATGCTGGTCCAATAAAAATCGGCTTGATATTACTACTGAGGGCCAATTCACAGAGAGTCTCAATGTTTTCCTGAAACTTTTGAATATCAACCGATTGCATACGTCCCATTCTGTCGTCTACCTGAGACGCATCGTTGGTACCAATGAATATTGTCATGAGTTTGATATTGTTCTTGTCAGCATTTAACTCGGCTTTCAAAATCTCTGGCAAGATATACGCCAAGTGAGTGGAGTTGTAACCGCCAAACCCTCGAACGAGAACGTCAAGACGACGGGAATATAAGTTCTGGATCGCCTGAGAGAGACTGAAGTTGTCGGTGGAGTAGACAGAGTACTCTGTGATGGAGTCACCTAGAAGGATGAATTTGTCGTAGTTCAATGTCATCTTAGAGAAGGGTTAAGGCTTAGGATAAGATTTGTCGAGGCACTCGCATTATTTTCGAGTGAACTTCGATCTTGCATCTAGACATAATCTGGGGTTCAATAGACCAGGACTATAGTAGGGACATAGAGACCAGAGACGAGAGGAGACATTGATGGATAGTTAAAGTGCGATACAGAGCAGAATGTCCTCTTGGAATTTAATGGTATTTGAGAAGTGGTTCTATGTGAAAATGCAAAGTTTTACGGAAAGAGTTGGAGGATATCTTGGGAGATTAGGGAGTCAGCTCAAAAACAGAGCCCTCGTCTGTCATATGATATTATGGAACTGAGTCCGCCCATTAGATGGAGTCTCCCCATTAGATGGAGTCCCCCATATTTGCGGAAAATTCACTCGCAAATATTCCACAATTACTCACCGTCCACTCCACAATTGATATCACTCTTCGGAGACTTGTTCGGGATGTCAAGCTAGGAATCCGTTCGGAAAAACCATCGCTAGGGCGGTATAAAGCTCGCTGTAGGGTACCCCGAGAAACCCACCTTTTTGGGAGATGTATCCGGACCACGCTCACATGCATGCATTAAAAGATACCGTCCGGGAAAACTATTGAACTCCACTCGCCGCACGACCTCATCGACCAGAGAAGCGTTGAACTATAACGAAGCTCTATTGTGGATTATTGAATGGCATATTTCGTGAGAGTCGTTCTGTGAAATACAGTGATTATTAGGGTTCTTTTCGTCCACCAGCCACTACGGAATCTTGAGCCTGGGACAGGAAACAATTGGTCTATTAGTTGTCTTTTCACTAGGTTCATAATTTTGATGGTGCTTACATAATCATACGAACCAACGAGTATGCATACGCAATGAATATCGCTGGATTTACCGCTGCTATCACGCCAGTCTCCTCGCCAAGCGTCCCCCCACACAACACGACTGGAAAAATACCCCCAGGAAGGATCTGCTTGATATAAATCAACCCCACAATCGGAGCCTTGAGAAGTATAAAAAGGAGCGGCCCCCGATTTTTCAATATCAAACTGGAATATTACAACATCACCACACGCAGTAACCGTCAAAAGTAACTACAAAACAAGACTAGAATCTAGACAAGCAAAGCTTAACCTAGAAAACCATAGTTCATAATCCAAACCAAAGGAATCTTAGACTTCAGACAACTAATTACTTAGAAGTAATTGATAACTGAAACTCACTCTTCTAACAGATCCGAGTGAAAACTACAAACTACAAACTACAAAAACCCCAAAAACTAATAGAATGACAATTCAAGCAACTTGGTGGAAAGAAGCCACTGTTTACCAGATCTGGCCAGCATCTTACAAAGACTCCAACGGAGATGGGGTTGGTGATATCCCAGGTATTATCTCTACCCTTGACTATGTCAAATCGTTGGGTGTTGATGTTATTTGGTTGAGTCCTATGTTTGACTCTCCTCAAGACGATATGGGATACGATATCTCCAACTACGAGGGAATCTATCCAAAGTACGGAACCATGGAAGATATGGACGAGTTGATCTCGCAAACTCACGCTCGTGGTATGAAACTTATTCTTGATCTTGTTATCAACCATACCTCGACTGAACACGACTGGTTCAAGGAATCTAGATCTTCCAAGACCAACCCTAAGCGTGACTGGTACATCTGGAAGCCTGCAAAGTATGATTCCGAAGGAAAGAGACATCCTCCTAACAATTGGGGCTCTTATTTCTCCGGTTCTGCCTGGAAATACGATGAGACCACCGACGAATATTACCTCCATTTATTTGCTGAAAGTCAACCAGATTTGAACTGGGAAGTCGAGGAAACCCGTCAAGCCATTTACAAGTCTGCACTTACCTCTTGGTTCGAAAAGGGTATTGATGGATTCAGAATCGACACTGCCGGTATGTACTCCAAGGTCCAATCCTTCCCAGATGCACCAATCGTGTTCCCAGATGTCGAATTCCAACCATGTAAGCTTTACCACCAGAGTGGACCAAGAATTCACGAATTCCACAAGGAAATGTTCAAACAAGTTACTTCCAAGTACGACGCCATGACTGTCGGAGAAGTTGGACACTCTACCCGTGAAGATGCTCTCAAGTACGTCAGTGCCAGCGAAAAGGAAATGAACATGATGTTCTTGTTTGACGTTGTTGAAGTGGGTGCCGATGTTTCTGACAGATTCAGATACAAGGGATACAACCTCACGGACTTCAAGAAGGCCATCCAATCACAATCTGACTTCACCGTCGGCACCGATGCATGGTCTACTGTATTCTTCGAGAACCACGATCAACCAAGAGCCATTTCGAGATTCGGAAACGCTACCAAATACAGAGTCAAGTCCGGTAAGGCCCTTGCCTTGCTCCAAGCAACTTTATCCGGTACCGGATTCATCTACCAGGGTCAAGAAATCGGTATGACCAACGTACCTCGTTCATGGGACGTTTCTGAATACTTAGATATCAACACCGTCAATTACGTCAAGCAATTCAAAGAAACTCACGGCGCAGACGCAGACTTTGACCAACAATTCGACACCTTAATGAACTCCATCAACTTGCTCGCCAGAGACAATGCCAGATCTCCAGTCCAATGGGATTCTTCTGCCAATGGAGGTTTCACCACAGGTAAGCCATGGACCAGAGTCAACGACAACTACAAGGAAGTAAACGTCGCTTCCCAGGTCAACGATCCAGACTCGCTCTTTTCCTTCTGGAAGAAGGTTCTCCTGTTAAGAAAGCAACACAAGAACTTGTTCATCTACGGTAGTTTCAAGATCTTGGACTTCGACAACGAACAGCTCTTTACATTCGTCAAGGAGAAGGATGGTGAACTCGCCTACGTTGTTATTAACTTCTCTACCAGCCAAGTCAAGTTTGAGAAGTTGGTGGACCAGAAATTATCATTATTATACGGAAATGTTGATGGTGATGAAAGCGTTTTGGAACCATTTGAAGCCAGAGTTTACCTTGCTTAAGTCTTGTTGAGAGAAACAAGCCTGGATAGCCATTAGTGAGATTATCGAGAGAATCTTTGCCTAAGGGTCTTCCGCTGGATATCTGATATCCTTACTCAGTTAGTTTTTACTAGTTATGCCAAATTTATGTGATTTAATCAGCATTTATTGGATACTTCGGTATTCAATATAAATGAAATGTAGTGAATTTTAGTGACTTCTAGTGAAATTAGTGACATTAGATTAGTCTAGTGAGAGATCTAATTACCATCTAAAGGGGTTTGTTCTCTCTCGTTATATAGTAATTAAAACTATGTGATTTTTCATCTCTAAATTAATGCAGATTCTGATATTGGGTAGTGCGCACACCAATAAAACCGGAAACAAAATTCCATGGAGTTCCGGTAGTTAAGATAGAGCAAATAAGAATAATCTCTTGCGATCTCTAGCGATTTATAGCGTCCTTAAATGATGTAGTTGCTTTCACTCAATTCTACTTACTATGGAGGTATCTCGTCTAGTAAAAATACGCAAGTCACATGACAAATACTACATGCAGTACGCAATATTCTCAGATCTATCAAATTAGTTATGATTTTCATTATTTCCAGAACTAACGGTCTACTCACGCTATTTCAATCATGGTATTTATTATATATAACCCGGCTAGGGATATTTTGGTTCCAGAAGCGAGTTAGGCAGAGTTTGAAGTATTAGAAAATGCTGGGGTAGGATAGAGATTGGTGGATAACAGCACGTTATTGAAATGTCACGTGATTATATACATACAAACATCAATACCGCAATAATACTAGATCATCACAACTCACTCTCCTTGGAGCTGTCTGGTTGTGACAGCTTACACTCATCAGATCACGGAGTTCTTAATCAAAAGGTTATTTTCAGTTAAAGTATCTTAAAATCATCAATTGGTGATGATAAAGCTGTTTTTTGCTTTATCAGTTGAATTAACAAATAGATAGAGGGCTACTCACACATTGTGCCTCACTGATTATGCCTCATAATTATTCACCTCCCCTAATTATACTGATCATCCAAGAGCTCAATCTTATCATTAAACCAGAAGCCAATCATCACCACAAAGTAAATCAAAATCAAAATGACACCCTTGAAGTAATTGGATTTACCCTCTGCATAGATATAAGTGAACAAGTAGATGGAAATCAACGTGGCAATGATATCCCAGCGTGGGAACACGAGCGAGAAGATCTGTTCTACGTTGGTGGAGCCAATATACATGGAGTAGAGGACCAAGCTCGGGATCTGGATCAACACAACCTGCAACGCATAGGCACTACCAATCTCCATGGACAACGCCACGTTCCCACTGATGGCAAACGAAATGGCATTCAAGAATTCAGTGGTGTTGGGCACAAGCGCAAACACAGTAAGACCCAAAAACTTGGGGTTGATGGGGAAATCGGCGAGCACAGCATCGACAGTGTCGACCAAAATCTCAGCGATCACAGCGTACATCAAGGTGGCCCCAAGAAGGATGACGGTGGACTTGTTACGGGACCAGTTGGGGGCGTCGTGGCCACCTGAAGTCTCTTCGAATTCTTCATTCAACGTGTTCGAGCGGAGGAGAACAGGGTCTCTGAGTTTTTTCGATAATTCGAGAGCGGGCGATTGGAGAGATGGCATTTTTGAAGGGCCTGGTCTTGAGCGAAGATCCGAGGTTGATTGGATCGACGAGAGCGGAGCAGAGCCCGAAGCAGCTCCCAATGTAGACCCGGGGCCAGAAGCAACCACTAATCCTGCCGAGGGAGGTAATTTCAACTTACCAGGGGTGGCCATATTGTCCATACTGACCACACTTGGAGATCTAAAGTACGAGTCTTCTTTCTTGGGCTCATGAGAAGTGGCCCAGATCAATGAGGCATGGGTACGCAACGTAAAGAATAAGCCACACACGTACGCAGCAAACAATGCAAAGGCCACGATCAACGAGAACGGCTTGATTACCTCAGAGTACAATTTGTCGAGCACAAATACCGGCTGGATAAAACGACATTTCGTACAATCATCACTAAACGAGTTATGTTTGCCAATATTGGTCACTTCGCAATTCATACACTTGACCTCGTAGGCTCCATACATTTGGTAGAACATGGATGGCGCAAGCATAGTTACCATAGCAAATAACAACATCGTTGAACTCACACCTGCAGAACGTGGGTTATATCTCTGTGTCTTGCGGTTCAAGGCACCCCCACACATAGACAAGCCTGGCAACAATAATACACCACCGATAATTGACCCAATCATCGACCCTTCCACCAACTTACCCTTGGATTGGTTCAAGGCAACACAGTACAAGAAGATTTCAACAATGGTGGAGAAAAATGCATTGATGACGGCACCAACCCCCATGGAAGATTGTGCAGAGATAGAGGCCACTGCCTGACCAATGAAATATGCCAACGGGATAATGGAGAATAAACAGGCAAAGAACAAGAACGAGGCGTCGGTGAACCACATCTCCCAGCCTAGTTTCTCACGCAACACATAGTAGTCCAGAATCACAAACACCACTGCTGCCAACAAGTTGATGAAAAAGATGTTTGTCCCGTCAATAGTATACTTGTAGTAGTGAAAACCACAACATCTGTACGTACAGAGAATGATCAGCTGGTGCTTTGGTTTCTTGGTGACCCTAGCGTCTTTCCGATAGTATTCCTTCTCCTGTTCAAAGTCCAATGCAAGTGGATGTCTACGGAGATGGTCACAGATCGTGCTACTGATGTTGGTCATAGGAATCGTGAATACCACCAACCAACAAATCAAACCAACCAAGTATAAGATCGGCTGCAAAATCCCATAGAAATACACGTAAAACATGATTCTTCCTGAGGACCAGCTACCTCTACCAAAGAATCTGGTCTTGATGTCATTTACATCATTTTCGTCGTCGAAATCGACACCGTAAGAGTCTGTGCGAGAAGGTGCTTCGTCATCACCTTCCATTGTTTTGGGACCAGATTCTGGAACACTTGTTCCTTCTCTCTCACCTAATGATGAATACGCATCCCTCAACGGTCTACCATGATGATCCTTCATCAATGGTCTAGATTCATCAGTGGCCGTGAATCTACGAGGAGGAGCGAAAAACAAGCGTCCTTCCTCCTGGGATCTCCACCGATGAAACTCGCTGATCGAACGGCCATCCAATTCGTCCTCATCCAAATAATTCTCGTCTTTGTTCAAGAGGACAAACTTACCAAAGGGAAATAGCCAGTACTTTCCTACTTTGTATAGCAATTTAACGTATGGTCTCAGGTGGCTGTGGATTGCGAAACCTGAAAAGATAAACACCACGAGCGACCCTGCAATACAAACGAGAAACAAAAAGATCCCGGCAGTGAAGAACCAAATATAGTTCGTCAACAATACACCCCAGTATAGACCGCTTGTTGTGGGCCGATGTGTGTCGTGGATATCTTCCTCTGCTCTTGCAGCGACAGATCTCTTTTTTTTATATAATGACGGTTTCCAGATCTTGATACCGAATGGATGGGAGAAATTGATGGCATCTTGACGTTCTCTCAAGTTCAAGGATTCTAGTGAAGATGTTGAAGATTTTAACGACGCTGAGTCGTCGTCCTCCGAGTCCAACTCTTCCAAAATCTTGCGGTCGTTTTCTGGCACTATTTCGAACTTGGAATCCTTAGTATCTTTGTTTTCCGTATTGTCTTTGGGGTCTTTGATGACTTTAGCGTCCTTGAGCACGTCCTTTGCTTCAAATCTGGGAGCTTTGACGTCCTTGACTTCTTTATCCTTTCCCTCTTCGAATTCAGGGAAATATCCCGGACTCTGTGCCTTGTTTAACTCCAGGATGACTCTCAATGCCTCCTGGTATCCCTCAATATAGTCTCTGTCGCTCTTCTTGGTCTCTTCGCGGGTGCCTTCGTCGATCTCATCGTCAATATCGTCATCTACCGAGAATATTAACTTCGTGGCGCCGGGGGTGGCGGAATTTAGTCTTTTCAAGTGTGGCCGAGACTTGAGTTTTTTAAGCTTGTTCTTAATGCCTGAGGTCTGGACATTGAGGGTGCTCGAGTTTCTGGAGCCAACTTCACTGATTGGCGGGAACGCAGGCTTTATCTGGGGTGAGTTCCTCACAGATCCAGCGGGAAGCGTGGATGAAGATGCCGATAAAGCTGGGAACTGCGACGAGCCTCCTATAGTCGGCTTATACGATGGCTTCCTTCCATCTTCAGGATTGGTTCCTGACATTGTTGTTGGTGTTTATAATTATTATGATTTCAATTAAGTTTGACTTGATGCGATTATGTAATCTTAGGAAACGAGGGGGCCATTTCAAATTCCAAAGACTCGGTACATACAGACCGTATCTCCGTGGAATCTGCCAATGTCCAGAGAGTCTGTTAGAGCCTGATAGGTGAGATTTAAAAGGTCGTAGAATAATTTCTGCTAGAGCCTGTAGAGTCCTGAGAGAGCCAATAACCAGACGGTGTAATTTAATGGGGCAGTGACAAGCTGTACATTCGAGAATTGAGTTGTGAGAGATTCTGAGAGACTCAAGAGACAGTTGGTCAAGAGACAGTTGGTCAAGAGACAGTTGGTCAAGAGACAGTTGGTCAAGAGACAGTTGGTCAAGAGACAGTATTTAGACGCTTTCACTGTCGTTAGACGTTCTATCCCAGGAGAGTCAGTATGGATAGAGTTTCTATCAGGTGTGTATGGCTGTCGCTCTCTTGAGACTATGAAACAAGCCTGTAACCCACGAGTCGTAACTCACGAGTTGTTAACCACTTCGATTCAAGGTAATTCGAGTATATTGCTTACTGAAAGAGACTCAATTATTAACTTACAAAGTCTCGCGACTAATCGTTACCGGCTGGCGATTTTTATTCTAGGAGTACTAGCTCTATTTATATAAGAATTCATTGATGTATTTTGATGGGTGAAGCTGGAAGCTGTCAAGTATATTATCGTAAGCCAACCGTAAGAGACAGTCTGACCATGAGTGGTTCGAATTCCGAGTAGCTGTAACTTAGTGGTTGTAAAAGTGGTTGTAAAAAGGGTTTAATTTTATTTTGGTTGCAATTTTTGGTTGTAAATTTGAGTGGCTGCCACATTTTGCAACCACCACTTTTTGCCACTCAATTACATAGAACTGGCAGAAGGATAAACGGGATCTGCTTATAAAAGATACGCGACGTCGTACGGTGAGCCATTCACTAAGCGCTATATGTACAGTAAACCCTTTATTCCATGATCACCGGAGTTTTCTCTATACCCTGGCGATCTTTCCACGAGTTTTTAGGGCAAAAAGTCCACTGGGTCAAGTATTGTTAGTGGCTGTTAACAAGCAAATGAGTTCTTATGAGATTGCTCAGGCTTGTGAAGTTCATAGTCCATCAACTATCGACGACGATAATGATTCTTTGCTCAATCGGAGACTATTCAATAAATTACTGACTACCAGTAATATTTATCTCACTGATAAACAAATACCCAAGAGATCTATGAGCGAAGTCATAGTCCGCTGTATTGCTTTGCTCTATCGCTTCGCTCATAGTCCTCTTTGCTCTAGTCGGCACCCAATCTCTGTCCCTTGCCCTTGAAATTCCCACGGCTTTCCCCCATCCAAAGTGCACTCACCAAGTCCTGCTCATCCTTCATCATCTTTGGATCACGAAACGCCGTGCTTCTCTTTGAATTATCTTTTGGATAGTCCAAAAAATTATACAACCAAATGGGCGCCTTCAAGTAACCTTTGTCAAAGATCGCGTCAGGAAAGAAATCCGTCAACTGCTTTGGAGTATTTGTGAAACCGACCCTGCGGCCAGCCTTCTCACTACTAGACTCGTACGCGTGAGGGAAGAGATTGTACACCGGCAACGTGTTTGATTGGATACAGAGGTATAAGTAGCCACTGAACACACCAATCAAATTGTCCCAAACAGACGCATAATGATCGTTTGCAAGCAACGCCACAAATAAACCAAATAAGGGTATGTAGTAGGCTTTGATGGGAATCCCAAAATAGTGGTACTTGGTATTCTTTTCTGACCTTGACCACATATATGTGACACACGATAACAACAGCTGGTGTGGAATGGAGAAATGCCCCGTAAAGTACGTCAAGCCTATGGTGGACAAGACAATTGTTGTACCACAGATCAACACACACCACAAACAGTCCGGGAAATTGCCCCGAAACTTTCCCTGTCGCCCCTCCAACGTGCTGGCAAATACATAGAAGAAATAGATGTCGAGGACGGCACTAACTGCACTAACTTCCTTACCCTTCAAGAGGCCACTAGGATAGAAGAAATACAGGACGAACCTGTACGACTGTGCTAGCAGCAGAAGAACTGACATTAAAAAGGCGCCTAAACCTCGATGGTATGCGTCGGTGACGATTCCGTACCGATACTGGAGGAAATACCAATTCCACCCAAAGGTGGAAATTTCGATAAGATGAAGAGCATGGCCAAAACAGACTAGAACCGTCAAGACAGTGAAGAATCGGGTGACCGGAGGGATGTTACGTATAGTATCTTCCAATGCCATAGTAGAAGAGCGATGAATATGATGTCACGATACTGAGATTGAAAACAACACGATAATCAGATTTGAGAAAGGGGGAATTTGTGAGAATTCAATACTGAGCGCAGCGAAGTAATGAATAAGCCACTAAATCACACCAATATCACTAATGTTCACTAAGCACGTGAATGCTCACCAAATCACACTAATATTTACTACTATCACCAAGTCTCCACAAATATTCACTATTATCTACTCAAAACTCTCTACTCAAAGCTCTCTAATTGACAAATACTTCGCTGCCGCTGCTCTCAGTATTTGTTTACCAGCCCAATATTTACGCGCGCGTAAATATTGGCGTAATTATGGATCCACATTCCTATACAACATTATTCTCACAGTTGAAAAGTCAAGACTACACCACCATAATGAAGTTGGTTCGATTTTTGATGAACTTGCCTGGTGCTAGTAACCAACCCGTCACGGTAGAACTCAAGAATGGAAACTCCATCAACGGACAGATCTTGTCGTGCTCACCGCTGATGAACCTCTCACTCAAAAATATCAAACTCATCCAGGCCCATCAGGATCCCCAGTTGTTGCTGTACATTAATATCAGAGGAAACCAGATCAGACAGATCATTTTGCCAGACGATTTGAATGTGGATAGTGTTTTGGCGAAAAGTGTGGTTAAGATAAAGGGAGACGGCGCAGGGCCTGGGATGAAGGATGAGACGGAGGTGAAGAAGAGTAGCAGAGGAGGCTTTGGAGGAAGAGGACGAGGAAGAGGAAGAGCTTTTTGAGCTGAGTTAGAAGCTAGAGAGTGAGCTAGAAGTTAGAGAGTAAGAGAAGACTTGGAGTGCTAGAAGAAAAACATCTTGCAGTCATGATGGGATGGCGATTGATCTGATCGAGTCCTTGAAGCTGTGATATGAACGAGACCAGTCTTGAGAGTTATGTAAGTCAAAATATTAGTAGAACTACGGGAGGTCAACAATCACTGGCCTCCGTAGAATCAGAAATTACTGGAGGTCAACAATCACTATTTTTCATGAGTATCACTGGACTTATATCACAAATTGCTGAACAGAACTATACTATTATTCCTCAGTATAACTGGACAGATTCTCACCAGATGCTAGATATATCACCGTCATTATCTACGCATTCTCTTAAACTCTCGCTATTGTATAATATGATCACCACAAATAAATAGAGTACCAACCGGAAAGCTGTAGCTCTGTAGATCAGTCACCAGTTAATTATAGTCAGTATTCTATTTTACCATGGCTGTTCAGCACCTTGGTGACTCGCTAAGCTCCCTAACCCTACAACAAGTTCAATAATATATATATATGAAGGACGTAAACGTCGCTATGTACAGTATGTAAAGCTCTCTCGAGCGTATTACTCATCCCAGTGAGATTGGTGAGTAATTGGTGACATCTCTGGTGAGTCTGTAGCTGGAAGTAAGGAAAATTACCCAGTTCCGGGAAGTTTAGCTCATTTCAGCGTAGTCTGTATTGGAAATTTTCAAACTGTAAGTTATCAATATCTTCACCGAAGATTTGTCACAATCCGTCAGTAGGTTGATGAATGTGTGTACATGAGTATATAGTCGAGTCAGTAGTCTAAATGTCAGACTAACGCCGCTAAATTCTCGGTTCAGGTCTCAGACTTCGTGAGAATAACGAGATTTCATTGTTCAAACTCAACTATTCAAATTCCAGCCACTAAACTTCAGAGTCAGTGTATTCAGGTCAGCTCCAGAGAGTCTAGAGGTTTCATATCTTCATCTTCTTAGATTTCTCAGTAATTAGGGACTAGTTAGTGATGGCAGAATTTCATTAGCGAAGAACTTGTCCACTAGAACTTTCCCATAACTGTAAGAGACTCAGAGTTAGGAGTCGTGAACTTGCAGTAAGAACTGAGAAATACAAATACGAAAGAGCTTCATAATTTTTAAGCAGAAATTCCACAAATTGATCAGCTAGAGACTTTCAAGTTGACTTGGTTATATCAGAAAAGTTTCTGATTTATCAGATACCGATAATTTGAACATAGTTAGTGTCGATATCTCAACAGATGACAAAACTTGTGGAATTTTCAGAAACTTATAATGATACTAGATCTCGAGGAAATGATAAAGTCGAGCTAATGACATTAAGCATATCAATCTCAGACGTTGAGCTTATGATATAGACATCACAATCTTAGACATCACAATCTTAGACATCATAATCTTATCGAACTAATGACACTAAACATCACAAATTCTCAATAACTGACATCGTTAGCTACTGCTACTGAATAATGACACTAAACATCACAAATATTTAGACATCGCCAACTTTTCAGTAACTGACTCCGTCAGCTACTGAGCTAGAGCTAGTCTAGTACCACGTCCTCTTCTCCCTCTTTTCCAACAACTTTCTATACCTTGGTCTCTTTTCTATAATCGTCTCATCCATATTTTCAATCGCTTCCTTTCTTGCCTCCAACTTTCCATCCAATTCTCTCTCCCACTTCTTCTTCTTCTGCGTCAACACTCCCTTCATCCAGTTCTTGTTCATGTACTTTTCTTCATAGAACTTGCGAGGCAAAGGTGGTAACAAGTCCTGGATCCCGAACTTCCTCGCCATTTTGTATAAATCGGCGGATCTTCTGAGCGAGAACTTGGACCCGTGCCATCTTCCGGTCTCTGGGTTCTTGTTTGGGAGGAATGGGTTGACGGTGGCAGACGTGATTACTGATGGCTTGACGTCATATTCTCGGTACGGTCTAGGCGGGTACTTAATGAAGAAGTTGTGGAGTTTCTGGGGAAGCTTAGCGAACGCTTCTTTGGCGGTCAAACTCATTGTGGTGGTGGTGATGTTGGATGTAATTTTTGAGGAAAAATTTTGAAGTATGTTTGAACATCGGTACCGCGAGTTGTTGGAAAGATCAACACCGCACTTACATACCGAGCGTAGCGAGGTATGGTGAGTGATCTAATCCCAGTAGAGGGTAGAGGTATGGATAGTGATATATTCCCTACGTACAGTATGGCTCGTGATCTACTCCCACTACTCACTTCTATATAATAAAAGGAACCTGGGGTCCCTAGGCAACTAATGCGTTTCCGCACTCTATTTTGATCGAGTGTTCTTAGATTACAGATCACTGAGACAAATTGGGGAGACCTACAGAATGAAAATTTAGGAAGATGTACCGAGTTATTCGTACCGAGCACATCGGAGTATCGAATAAGTCACTAGACGTTACTAATATCATTAATTCTCACGAAATCTCCATCAATCTTAAATGATCCAGATATGGCCTTGCGAGAGTTCAAGGTTTTGAAGAGATTACATAATCAACATACTATGTTGAATATGTATAGGTAATTACTAGTCAAAATTTCTAGGATCTCGTATGCGATATAGTGGGAACCATATCAGGATGGTCAGCTCTTAACTTAGTTAGTAAAGGCAATTTTGGTCATTATTCCTGTTGTTGAATCTACCGATGTTAATGTACTGCATATAACAAATTATATCAACTAGCACATTTGCAGCTTTAAATACCAACAGAACTATGACTGAAGCTATCAAATTACTGATACTAAGTATTTTATAGATAGTCCACTACACTGGTATTCTTAGTTATTCTTTTCAGTAAAAGTTGATTATCTCACTAAATACATACTGAGCACATCGAAGTATTCAAGAATCCATACCTCCTCCGTTAAATCTCACTTAGCTCAATTAATATTCACAGCCGATTCACTAAATCTCACCCAAATTCACGACTCTATCCTAAACACTTCTATTCAAAAGAAATCAATTGAAAACACTTCAAATCCACAAATACTTCGCTGCGCTCAGTATTGGTCAGTATTGGTCAGTATTGGTCAGTATTCTCTATCTCTATTGTTTTGGAAAGACTACAACTTCTAGATAGATTTCAGGCATCATCAGTCTAAGGTTATTCATATTAGCTACTAGCTACCTTGCGAACGGGATACTGATCACTCTCTCTACTTGAGCTGATTGGGGTCATATATGTATTTAATATAATGTTGCAAAAAGGTCGCGCGCGGACCAAATATAATGAATAGTTAGTGGGAATTATCGGTGACTTGAGCTTTTAATTAGCAGTGAGTAATAAAAATATTCAGACTTAGCAGAACTGACTTCAGTTGAGCGTGGTGGGCTCCAGATTTTTAGGTCTACCTCCTCACACATATCTGAAATTAGGATAGTCAGTATTTGACGGTATTAGTGAGCCATTGGAAAACCATTAGGAAAGTTATAATAGAAACATCCCCAGGGCCACCGTTAGATCTCTCTAAGGACATTCTACGACCTTAAATTGTGAGAATTGTGAGTTAGAAGAACTTCAATTGACCAGAAGTGCTCAAATCGCTCACTAATCGCTTCGCTCATAGTTCACTAGCTATTCTGGCCCGTCAATAATACACTTCACCGCACCACTTCCAGCTCTCACCAAATCATACGCCTTAATCGCATCCTCAAACTTGAACCGATGTGTGATCAATTGTTCAAAATCAATAGCAGCATTCTCAGCTCCAGATTTATAATTCTTATCAAGAATATTTACAGCGGTCTTGTAATCATCAAATCCGTATCTAAAAGATCCAAACAACGTCAATTCCTTAGTGGCAAGCTCAGTTATTGGAAATTTCACTCTGTCCCCGGCATTACCGACCTGGACAAACCTTCCACCAGGAGCCAAGATGGTCACCCCCAAGTTGATACATGGCTCGGCACCCGTACACTCCAAAACAACCGTAGGTTCGCCACCAAACTCCTTGATCAATGCCTTATAATCACCACCGGTTTTTGAGTTGAATGTATGCGAAGCAGCACCAAACGACTTGGCCATCTCCAACTTGGAGTCGAAAATGTCCACCACCATTACTTCCGAAGACCCAAACGCTTTGGCGACTGCAGCTGCTAAAAGACCTACAGGCCCTGCGCCGAAAACAACCACTTTATCGCCAAATTTCACCAGGGCCAACTTGTTCGCATGGACTCCCACACTCAATGGTTCCACCAAGGCCCCCATTTCCAACGAAACGTGGTCGGGCAACTTGACTAAGAAATCCTCAGGACTCTTGAAGTATTTGCAGAGCGTTCCTGGAGGATTAGGGCCATCTGCGGACGGAGTGGCTGCAAAACACATGTGGGGACACAAATTATACTTACCGGCCTTGTAAGCACTACTCAATCTTGAAGGCACACCTGGCTCGATGGCCACTCTATCACCGACCTTGAGCGAAGTGACGCCCGCGCCGACCTTGCTGACGATCCCGGCTGATTCATGTCCAAGAACCATTGGCTTAGTTAATACAAAGTTGCCAATCTTACCATGAGCATAGTAGTGAATATCGGACCCACAGATCCCAGTTTTCTTGACTTCTACGAGAACATCCGTAGGCTCGACAATCTCTGGAGCGTCGTATGATTCGAACGAGATGTCGTCGATTTTATTGAGGACCAATGAAGGATTTGGAGACATATTGGAGGTTGTTGTGAAAATAAGTGAAAATTAGGGTAAATTAGTGAAAATAAGTGAAAATTAGGGTCAATTAGCGTCAATTAGTATAAATCAACGTATCCTTAAAGTCTTTGTTTAATTACCTTAGCTGTTCTAGTATCTGTCGTCTTTTTCTCACTTGCTGCTACTTTTTATGTGGGGCCCGCCATTTATATACTTTTTCCCCAGGTCGCATTTGGACGGAAGTTCCATAAAAATTTCCGGGGGAAAGTCGATCCTTCTTGCGTAGGTGGATCCAGAGAGCAGCTCGCCCGTTGCTAGAAATCAGCTGGAATGTCTAGAGGCGCAATTTGATGAACATTTAGAGGCACGATTAGAGGAGTTATTACTGGCGGAGAATCATTTCCGCAATAACTGGTGGAATATGTAGTGATATGTGGTGATATTTGTGGCATTTGTGATTTGTGACATCTGGAATGAGAGAACAATCAGGCGATTCTTTTCAGGTTGTGACTCTGTTCTGGATTTCGTGCTGATACTGACCGGACGCTCCATACTGTACCTGATCTCAGTTCTGCCCCGGGTGGGTTCTGGGAGTCCGTTATTTAAGGGCGTTTCGGCCACTTCCTAATAGGGTAGTTACCCGAAATTTTTCACTATAAACTATCCGAGTTTCATACCTAATGTTAACTATAGGAAAGTAAAAGTGACTTCACTCTGTCAGATAGTAATGAGAGTATTAAATTCCAGTTGAAGGTGTTTAATGTGTCTAAGGTGCCTGGCTGCGAACGCGATGAGATCGAGAGAGTTAGGGAAAGCGAGAGAAAGACAGCTAGCGAGAAAATAGTGATCTGGCGAGCCTGTAGAGAGTAACGCCCACTAGAGACTCATTAGAGACCCAATTACGTCACGAAATCAAAAAAAGATATAAGAATATCAAGAGTCAAATCTATATTTAACGAGTACTTTCAACACAATCGCTCAAGATCTACAAGAAGCCCAGTTCCAGACAAAATTGATGACTTAGCCCCCACTACTAAATCTAGTAACAATTTCAAGCTACTAATGTATAGCTAGTCCATACTGAGCGCAACGAGTATTCAAAACTTTTCAATAATTCATGTATATCAAATACTTAGCCCAGCGAAGTATTCAAGAAGTTACTGGAATTCGCTAAATCTCAGTTACATCACTAAATATCCACTAATATTAAATACTTCACTGAGCTCAGTATTAAATTCTCACTATATCTTCACTAATATCAAAAACTCGCTGGGTATTCAATATCACTAAATCTCCATGAATATTAAACACTTCGCTGCGCTCAGGATTCAATACACACTAAATTGTCGCTAGATCACTATTTGGACTAGCTCCGTATTACCTCTATCTCAAATAACTCTTTTATTACTATCTACCACTAATTTACTTAGCAACACCCTGCAAAGCTTCCAAAACTTCCAATTCAATGTTAGCTTCGGCAACAACAACCTCATCGGAAGAAGCAGCTCTCTTTTGGGCATCGGCAATCAAGTTCTTGACGGCCTGGGCATCGAATTGGTCCGGCTTGAATGCTTCAATGGCGGAGATGGTCAACTTGTTGCCTGGTTGGACGGTAGCAATACCTCCACTAACGAAATATTGTTCTGTTTCACCACCCTTGGAGATGATTTCCAATAAACCTGGTCTCAATTGTTCAACGATAGGAATGTGATTGGCCAAGATACCAAGGTCTCCGTTGACTGATGGCAAGTTGACTTGTTGGACTTCGGATCCTGAGTATAAGGTTTGGTGAGGAAGGGCGAGGGAGAGGGTTAACGCATCGGAAGCAGCTTCGGTGGCGTAGGTTCTTCTCACGGCAGTGGCGGACTGCTTGGACACTTGACGTAATGCGGTTCTGAACATTATTGGGGGAGGATGTTGGTTAAAGTTGGTTGTTAGAGTTGGTTTTTTCTAGTCCGACTTCGTGGATTTTTTGGGCGCACACGTATGGATGAGGGTTCTGATTGGTGGACACCGTTAGTGATCCATAGAGTGCACTAGAGGGCTGTAATGGGGGAGTAAGCTTACTACAGGCTACTATTAGTTACTATTAGTGTCTAGATATTGCTAGTGATCGACTAAGATAGTATAACTGGAGAATTTTGAATATTCATCGGCCAATGGTTCTTATTATAATATAAGCACGTGATATATACCACGTGAATAGTGAAAAATTAGGAAAATCACATATATGCTACTCTACATCTCTCCAAAACCAGTTTTAAAAGCGTCAAAGTAAGGGAACTTGTAATATGTTTATTATAGAGAAGAATTGTTAATATCTGTGCAATTTGGTAAGGCCTAGAAGAGTGGAGAATGCATGTGATACATATCACGTGAATCATCAAAACACTTTATTTTAGTATATTTTAGTGTAGTGTATAACAGGCAACATCACATCTAGTTTATCCACTGGGTCTACTATCAATCTTTAAATAACTGATACGTTTCGAGCCAAAACCATTTAACTGAAAAATCACGTGACACATTAAATTAATACATAGGTGTGAATACCTGTCTTTGATTACCCGAGCGGGCAGCAAAGAACAGAGATAAGAAAGTCCGTGTGAAAGTAGATAACAGTAGCTGCAAATGATGAAAGCCAAAAGAATTGAAATTTTTAATGTAATTGAGCAAGAAATCACTTAGCTTTGGTAGAGCTTGTTCTAGCAACACTAGTAGCTATTTCGTTGGCGGCAGTAGTTTGTGTAGTTAGTCAGTAGTTCTTCAGTACTAGAAATCGGCTAGAGAATTACTAAATTGTCGCTAGATCTTTTTTTAGAGCATTGATAGATCGCTGCAAGTTATTACCACCGCCAAACGGTTGGACTTTTGCGACATATTGGAGTTTGCTCAACACTAGTTGGGTTTATAGCTTCGCTGCAACAGTTTGACTATATATATGTCCTATTTTGAGCTATTTTGAGCTATGTTAGAGCCTTTTTAGAGCCTTTTTAGAGCCTTTTTAGAGCCTTTTGAATTATTTATCAGCTGACGTTTGTACAGTAGATGGGTGCCTCTTTGGAAGAACTGACAAAGAAGCACATAATACCAAGTAGCTCTTATGACTACTCTTAGTAGAGTTTGTAGGAGTCAATTAGGAGACTTATTGGAGTTGTTACCACTAGTAAGAATAAATGATGGAGTAATTCGTTAGTTAAATACTCGATGCGACCAAAAAGAACTAGTTTGTTAATAGGCATTGTTACCACCACGTAAAAGTGCGAATTAAGGGCCAACTCAACGCTATTATGGGCGAGTTCTGTAATGCATGGTTGGAAAATGACAGATTAGTGGCAATTCTGGGAATGACCACCGCCTATCGGCCGTAGATTAGCACTAATTCACGTATCGGCGGTAGAATAGCGTTAATTCCCTTTAATCAGTTCCTCCAAATTGATTCAAGAAGTTATCCACATCAAACTCATCATCGTTTTGCATCTGTCCATTATTCACATCGAATCCCTGGTCCAACAAACTCATATTCAACCCATCGAGAATCAGCTCGTCATTACCCAACAAGTTATTCATATCTAGATCAAGGTCTTCATTATTAGCCAGCTTAGCCATGACGTTCTTCTTCTCCTTGTCAGTAAAAGGCATACCCGAGAGAATATCTGTGGGGTTAGGGATGCCCTTTTCATCGCCTGGGGTCAAATCGTTGATATTAAAGTCGAAACCTGGCGACATAAAATCATTAAATGTCGGCTCCAGCTGTTTGAGTTCTGCCTTGCGTTGTTCTTCTCGTTGTTGTTCTCTTTGTTGTTCTTCCTTGCGCTGTTGCTCACGTTGTTGTTCACGACGGGCCTCATCAAGACGGGCCAGCTCGGCCTCCCTCTGTGCCTGGGCAGCAGCAGCCGCCTCAGCTTTACGCTTATCTTCCTCCTCTCTTCTTTTCTCATCCTCCTCTTCCTTCCGCCTCCTTTCTTGCTCTTTCCTTCTTTCCTCGGCAAGTTTCCTCTCCTCTTCCTCCTTCACACGCTTCTGGCGCTCCATCTCCTCCTTCAACTTCATTTCCTCCTGCCTCTGTTTATTCTCCAACATCTGTTCGACACACCACTTGGCGTCGTTGAACTTGCCGATGGTATCGTCCAAAATATCATCGAATTTGGTGATGCTATGTGCCAACTGGTTCGTTATGGTCGGCGCTATTAACTGGTTGTTAGTGCCCGTGATCAAGTTGCTTTGTTTTTTGTTATTGTTGATGATCTCGAAGATGTAGCCCGAGGTTCGTAGCAACTCGTTTAGCGAGTTGTCGAGTTTTTCCTGTAAATTCATTGTGATTCTTGTTAGAATATTGATTTAGATTAAGATTTAGATTTAGATTTTGATTTTGGAATCCGCTATATTGTAATGTGTGCAGGAATGGAATTATATGCAGAATACAAAATTATATACCGACATTGAATAAATAAGACATTTTCATCTATATGCAGGTCGCCGAAGTCAATCAATACACCGGAGAGTTTAAGAACATAGAGAAGAAATCAAGACAGTGGCAATACTGAAAAGGTATAGAGGAATGGCAGAATGTTTCTAGAGAAAACAGAGAGTGCATTGAAGAGATTTGGACATTTTAGAATATATAACGTTGGTGTCTGATTCCCAGAGCATGTGTATATTTTGAGAGCCAAAGAAGATGCTAAAGTAGGTGAAAATTAGCCAGAGTAGTGAAGCTATATATGATAGTTAATATTTCACCATTATTTGTTGACCAGCTGTTCTAAATCACTGTTATACTCTCAAAGCTTGAAAAACAGGTCACGTGATCAGAATTTTATGGCTATCACTCTACTTATATTATTATCAGACCTAAGAGCTACTTGGAAGATCCCATATTACTGAGGTCATTCAGTGGCAAATGAAGGCCACCGACTCTGGTATCGATCTTTCCAGCACACTGTCTCTGGTCTCGATCTGATCTCATTCACTCTATATGCATACCAAAAATGTCATTATTATATGCACACCACATCACGGTGCAAATCGCGTCGCGTCTAAAATTTCATCCACTTCTACCAGCAACTCTTCTTTATCAACTCTCTCAAAACAATGCTAACAGATCAATTGGTATCGAAACAAGGACCGTTGGGACATGTGTGGCTTGCCGCCAACTATGAGAAAAAGTTGACCAAACAACAACTCTTGAACACCAGTATCATCAAGTCTTCGGAATACATAACACAACATCCCATCAGCTACAGCCAACTCAGTCAGCCCGAGGATTCCATAACGCTCCGTTTGTCGGGACAGTTGTTGCTTGGGATAGTACGGATTTACTCGAGAAAGACCAAGTATTTGTTGGAGGACGTCAACGATATCTTGCTCAAATTGAAGTCGTCGTTCAAGCACGCGGGTGTTAAGTTGACCAGCGACAATGTTGTGAACTTGAATCCTCAAGACACCATAATCGCCAACTTGAAGAGTATAACATTGCAAGATCAGGTTACGCGGTTTGATTTGTTGTACCAGGACGACTTGAATCTTGACGAGCCCACAGTGACTGGAGGACTTTTCAGCCAACAACCTACTCAGGACAGTTTCTCGTTTGACCAGTCGGTAGAATATCCACGTTACGGCGAGCCAATGACGCCTGGCGACGACGATATCGAGTTGGATTTTGATTTGAACGATGATTCCATTGAAGTTGGGAGAGATCGTCAACAGCCAGAGCAAGAAGACATCTCCATCATACAAGGATTGGATAAAGACGATGAAATAGCCAATTTTGATTTCGACGGAGGTGATGATGAACAAGTTGATGTAGGCGAAGATGCCGTGACTCTAGGCGAAGTTGCCATTACTCCAGGCGAAGATGCCATTACTACAAGCCATCCTGAAACTATTGATTCTCCACAAGAAGCAATTACTCCTCCACCGATTAGGAGAAGAAATGTAATAACCGAGGACGGCGAGCTCATCTCCACCAAGCGTAAGTTGAAAGTCGACTCAGTACAAGATCTTGAAGGTATATCTATTCAGACATTAAAAGAAAACCAGCTCCAAATCTTGAACGGCCAAACCGACAGATACATCACGCTCAACCTCACAGATCCCGAGAAATTGCAGTTGATCTATGAACTTTCGGAACCAATCGCCAAGAGACGTAAGATCTGGGACGCAGACTCTCACCTTCAACAAAGATGTTTGGAACTCTCGAGAGAAGAAGAGGAATTGGAAGAACAACACAATTTACAGTTTGAAAACGATTTCGAAAACGACTTCAACAACGATTTCGACGACAACTTCGACTTCAACTTGTCGTTACCAGACTTTGAAGAAGATATAGAAGAAAACGTGGAGGAGTTTGAAGAAGACGAGACCGACAGTAAAGCAAAATCAACCATCCAAGTTGCTGGGCAACTTCGTGAGATTTTTACCGATAACTCATCGACAACATTTGCAAAGCTTTTAGAAAAGGACATGAATATTGGTCAAGTAGATTCAGAAATGTTCCCGTTGGGTGTGAATAGAACCACAAAGAGTGTGAATAAAAGAAAGGAAGCAACTAAATGTTTCTTTGAGTTGCTTGTTCTAGCTACCAATGACTGTTTGGAGCTTAAGCAGGATTCTCATCAGACTGAGATTGTTGGTGAGATAGGGATTGGATCCAGGGACAAACTTTTTAGTCAATTTTTATAGACAATACAGGACAGGTAGTAAGATATAGTAGGCAGGGAGCGAAGCGACCTGACTAACTCTCATAGCTTCTCAAGCGTGTTTAGATCTCTTCCTAAACATTAAGATCCCTTCATATTTCTCATCATACTTCATTCAATCTCCCCTCCAAATACTTGACAAATCCCTCATCCATCTCGATCTTCTCTGTGGCCTGTATTCTATTGACCAACATTTTATCGTCGATTTCAAACATCAAGATTTCTCCTTTGGAACTTCCCACCAACAACTTTGAGCCGTCTTCGCTAAATTCAACACTGGTGCCTACAAAGTCCTTTTCTACTGGGATTTCAAAGATACAACCAAACAATTTATACTCAAGGTCCCAGAATTGAAGAAGAGTTGATTTTCTGGAGCTCTCGTTAGTAAGACCGAGAGTCACCAATTGGTTAGCGTGCTGTGGACGACTGGCAAGCTTCTCCACCAAACAATCAGTTGGTATGACAAGAGGATCCTTATTGAGTGGTTTCTCTGTGGACCATACTTTCAATGTCCAGTCGAGGTTGGAGGTTATAAAGTGTACGTCCTTGTTGTCGTTTGGAAGGAATGCGATATCTGTTGTTATGTTGGTCAGTTCTTCTTTCAAGTTGAAGGTGGAGTTTATGTATCCATTCTTTCGTACGTTTGATAGATGGAAGATTTCTCCACGCTGAGACGAGACGATTACGTTGCCCAAGAACTTGAAGTCTTCGCTAGTGAGGGAGATGTTTCGTTTATCATCTACCACGAGAGCATTTGTAATTCTTACGGCCTCTCTAAAGTTTGTGAACTCGCCAGATTGGACGGGTAAGAATAATCGGATAGAATCTGCAACCGGTGACGCCAATAAGTTGGTGGACCACAAGTTAATCACACCATCCAAGGAAAACGAGACTATAGAGTCATTGGCGTCGATTCTCAATTGGTGGATGGAAGTAATCGGAAGCGTATGGTGATCAAAAGTGATTCCTGTATTTGATTTGATGCTTGAAGATGAGAGCGTTGAAAAAGGAGGCGTCGACAACAGCGGGAGAAGTGGTAGTTTGGAAGAACCCAGAGATTTCGTGCTTAGATGGGTTGCTGGGACTTTAGAGGGGGCCAGAGATTTGATCTCCAAATCCCAGATCACAACCTTTCCGTCCACCAAACCACCTATAACTTTATGAGAATTGACCTTATCAAATCGTATTTGCACTATGGGTGATGTGCTGTGTAGAACGTACTCTTCCTTCGTCGAGAAGTTATATATTACAGCCAAACCTGGCGATTCGCTCGAGTCGGAGGGAGCAAACGATACCACCACAACATCTTTAAAATGGGGCGACACATCAATACACGAAACTGGTCTTGTTGTTGCCGAAACAACCCCCACTAGTTTGAACGGAAAGTCGTCATAGAGTTTAGATTCCGAGTCAGGCACGTCGTTAGAGATATTAGGGGTTTTAGAATCATGAATATCGTGAGTTCCTCTAGGATTATCTATAGCAGTTTCAGACTCGTACACATCCAACCTCTTCATGGCCTCATAAATGGCGAGATTTACCTCTACTTCGTCCACCTCTTCTACTTGTGGGGCCTCTTTGACGAGGGATCTTGGCGGTTCGACAGTTGTTTCAACCCTCGTCTCAGTAGCTTGAATTGCTTTGTCATACCTCACATTTTCCTTTTCGGTATCTTGTTGTTGGACCTCTGTCTTTCCTATCGGCTCCATAGTACCAACCTGAATACCCACACTTACCTGGCTCTTCTTGGGCTCGTCTAACTTTTCCAACAACAAATCGACTTGAGAAACATCGCCGGAGCTTCCTCCGAGTCGCCGCTGCTTCAATTCCTGAAGCCGCTGTCGTTTTTTCTCTAACAATGACTGGCGATCCATTGTGGTGTAGATTGGCTGCCTTTTTGTTGTGTGCAGATTTGTTTATGATTTAGAATTGGCCGGCACACGTCCGAATATGACAAATTGCAGAGGATAAATAACCTATATATATACATATACATGTTTTTAGATGTATCTAGAGATATGTTCATGGATCTAGAGAGATTTTGGAGAATAGTCCCCATACAATTCGGTTTCAAGATCATAATTGAGGAATCCACCTCTAGTCCTTTGTAAACTCTGCCAAAAATTTAGCTAGAATGCTGAAAATCTATCCCCACCAACGCCTTAGGCAACTGAAACCACCACAATCAGCTCTGATATTATTGATATGATTTCAAGCTATTATATTCTAGATCATTATTTCATCAAGAATCTTCACGTGACCGATAAAACTCGAGGACTGCATAAACAATACGCGTAAATGAAAATTCACTGAGCAAGAGAACCAGACCCGTTAAGATCAAGTAGACATCGTCGCGACTTCCCACAACTTACGTCTATTCACGCGACAGCAAGGTAAGAATCGTCCAAACCCACTGTCATATTCTCGCATAGATCACTCACAAATTCCAAGTCAACCTTCGCGATATTGTAGTTGACTAGTTATTTCGAACCCACAGGAATTCCCCATTCAGAGCTCTAGAGACTTCCTTTCATTAAAAATAGGCACATTAGTTCATCAACAAAGCTCATTAGAGAACCTCAGATCTCCTTGGAGATTCTCACCAATTATACAGTCTCTGTCAACCATTTCACTCCTCCTTCTCCATGGCTGATTTGAATATCGACGATATTCTTCTTGAATATGATGAGTCCAGCAATAAAGAATACAAGAAACTCCGTCAAGGTAATCTCTATGACTCGCTTATCCAAGCAATGATCAACGAGAGAATGTCTCCAGAAATCCTACCATATCACGCCGACTTACTTAGAGAAGTGCTAAGTCAACTATCCACTCAACAACAGCATCTCCTAGACTCACACGAGTACGGTGACATGAACGCAGAATCGGGAGTCATTAGCGATGACTTCAAACTCCAATTGATGATCATAGAAACAGATATAGAACGCTTGAATTACTTGGTACGATTGTATCTTCGTACAAGACTTTCCAAGCTTGACAAATTCACCATCCACTACATCAACGAGACCGACGGCGACAAATCTCTCTTATCCGCAGAAGAACAGCTGTACATACATCAACACTTCAAGATCGTAACCCAATTGTACAACAATAGTTTCTTGAAAAGACTACCACACTCGCTAACTTTGCTTGACGACACTAGTGGTGGACAGTCCATGGTGGTCAAGCCAGACTTGAACCAGCCAGTATTCATAAAGGCCTGTGTCACGAAACCAATTGTCATTTCCTTGGGCGACGACGACGAGCTTGAGTTGGAGAGAGACGGGATTTATGTGGTCAAATACCTGCTTATCCGAAAATATCTTGAAATAGGCGATGTGGTGTTGATATAGTGATAATATAGTGATGACCGAGCATGATTAGCACTAGCTGTATAGAATAACAGATAAAATTAGTATCTTAAATTTACAAGTCCGTTGAGCGAAAGAAGAACAACTTCTACCTTTGAATCTCGAACCGCTCATATATCTGGAACTCATAGTAATATTATTTTACCTCTCTTAGACTAAGTCACATTCTATTGTGCTTTTCCTAGATCTCATAATCAAATTATATTGTGCTTTTTCTAGGATTTCGTAAACACATTCTATCTTCCTCCAAGATCTCATAATCACATCTATGCTTTTCCTAGGATGTCATAGTCACATCCTCCTGGACATTCGCTATTCTCCTCAGCAATAAACCATTCTTTCAAACATCCAAAATGCCCTCTATGACCACACTTCAAACTGATAACAACAGTCAAACCCTTGCATGGCTCGTTACAATATATACAGTTCAGCTGCTTCGAAGAACACTCATCACAGTACCAGTATCCGAAGTCTTCCTTATTTTGCTTGAGTTTTGACTTCTCATTCACCAAAAGCTTCTGACACCAGCAGCAAAAGAACCGAAGGTCAACTTCTTTTGTAGAAAGAGTTTTGAGCTCATTGATAAGATCTGCAGGTGCCATGCTTATGACACTTGCGGCCTGGACAAAGTATCGCTTTCTGCGAAGAATATCGACGTAAAGTCCCACACATTCAACAACAGATCCGACGGGAGATGTGTCTTTTAAGTACTCATAGAAAAGAATACTGATCGTAGCGTGCAATATGATGTCTCCCTGCGACGATGCATATTCCAACGCTTGTTTCAAAAGATATTGTGTCTTCCAAGGTTTCATTAGGACTTTGGCGCTATTTGCGTTATCAGTCATAACCTTCGTCAACTCTGACTTATGGTTCAAAGATCCTTCAGGCTGTTCTTGAAGTTTTCCCAAGTCAAACCTCTCGGATTTTTCATTTGGAGAGACGCGGGGCCGATGCATTCCATGGAAGCCGTGTGCCTGAATTGAATTACGTCTGGTAAATGATCCATGGGTTATTGTGCTGGAATGGTGATGTGTGAAATAATTGGGACTCCCACCTGGGAGCGACGTCATTGCAGATGAAGATATTGAGCCCGAGTTCAAGGCTGCATTGTTCAATATATTTAAATTCTCGTTATCCAAATCCTCAGCAACAGGGAAACCGCCAATCCGAGTGTGGAATGAACCAATCGAAGGTTTTCGATTGCCTAGTTTGCCATAAACCGACAGTTGTGTTGGAGAGTTCTTGAGTTCCTTTCTAGTTTCGATTGGAGATCTCATTCTGATGGGAGAATTTCTACCATCTAACATTGAGCCAACTGAGACCAGTGGCGAGTTCTCACGAATAGAAGAAGACTTTTTGGAAGAACCTCTTCTAAATTTTTCATGCAATTCTCTCTCGGGGTCGGCATCATCGTCAACCACAGCGTTTTCGTTCTCTTCATTCAAGTATTTTTTATTTTTTAGGGAATTAAGGTTTTCGTTAACTTCGTTCATGTACTTTCTGTTCTTTAGGGTACTATTGGATCTTGAGGGATTTGGACTGATGCTAGTGAGGTTTGTCAAACTATTTCCTCTAACAAGGTTTATCATATCCATGAGATTTGTGTTCGAGCCTTTGTCAATATTATTTTTGTCGTTTTTATCAAGAAAGTTCGGCGCTGATTTAGACTCGGGTTTCTTTTTGATATTAACAGACTCGCTGCTTTTATCCTTGATGGAGTTACCTTGCCCATAGTTTGTGGTCAGTGTTGAATTTGAGTTGTAGGATCCTACAAAGTTCCCCAAATCAGACAGAATAGATTTCAAATCTTCGTCTTGATTCTCAAACTCTTGTACTGGATCTGCTACGTATTCATCTTCGTAAGATTCATCATCTTCAAGACTAACTGCTAGCATCCTCCAAACCTGACAGTCTCTGAATCTACTTGCACCAGCTGCCACACTCGCGTTCAACAAGCATACGTCAATCAACTTGAACCCATCAGGGATTGCTAGCAAGTAATTGTTGCATAAAGTTTCAAACACCCCGTCATCATTCTGTGGAATAGGCAATGAAATTGGGACGATATAAGGTGAAGCATGTGTGACTTGCACTGACTTTTTGCTGAAGTATGAAGAAAGTTGAGGAGAATTCGTTGACAAATTGGAGTCTTGGGTAGTTTGCGAAGGGTTTCTGTTTATCTTGGGTCTTTGCAAGCTTCCATGTAGATCTAGACCCCTTGCTCCTGGAGATGGAGACTTCATAAAGGCACCAGAACTCGTGAAAGATCTGTGTAGTTGGGGTTTTTCTATAGGTGAAGACGTTAATGAGTTTGAAAGGGGATTGAAAATTCCCGGTTTTGATGCTATGGGAACGGAGCCGATGATTGCCTTTTTATCATACATTGATGATATTTGATCAATGCTTCTTGAATCTTCTTCCAAAGCATCATCCGTGTCAAATTCTGGCTCACTGGAAATCGATTCGTTGTCCCCCAATTCAAACTCATATTTGTCCTGGTTGACAAAGCAGAGGTTTCCCATGCCACTATCCCAAGCTACTGCGACTTTAGGCAACTCATCGAGAGGCTTACTTACTTCGTTATCTGTAAAAGTTTCATCCAAGCCGTATGCAGTAAAAACATTCGACTTTGCAATTGTCCACAATCTCCGAGAGTTGACGGAGTTTTTACCCCATATGAAGTTCTGGAACGGTTTTTTGGTTCCTGTAGAGATAATTTCCTTGGGGATGTACTTTCTGCTCAAGTTGTAGACTGAGATGGAAGAATCGTCGTTTAAGTACAGACATGCAAAATCGTAGTTGAACAAGTCTCCATTTCTGTTAGAGTACAAACCCTCCCGTTCTTCGTAGGACAATTTATCATAGTCTGTCAGAAAGTGATCTACACTGTCGGAGAACTTTTCGGCATTGTTTTCATATGTGCACCACCTTACTTTCATTACTGGTCCATAGGTGTTGATCATATGCTCGGGAGTGACCCTATTTGGACTCGAATCGCTATAATTCCAAACACACATTTTCTGGTCTCGACCTCCCGTCAATACAAATTCTTTCAGGGGATGGATATGAAGCGATAAAGCTGGCCCAGTGTGGAGGTTCCATTTTCTTTCAGGAACATTCATGCCAGATCTCAAATCAAACTTGCACAACGTTCCAGAATCATGTGCAGACAAAATGGTCACTTTATTCCGTACGGAAGCATGAGGTGAGTACTGACAAGATCTAACAGGATCGAAATGCGAGTTTGTTTGTACGGTCAATACAGGTTTGGGAGTTGCCGACCGTAAGTCCCATAATTTGATGGACCCATCTTGCGATCCGGATATTAGTTGCTGTGGTGGATCGTGTATAGAATTGACACCCACGAAGTCTAACGAGTTGATACACCGCTTGTGGTCCGAATATTTGTTCATGAGCTTAGACTTCCCGTTGGGGGCTACTCTGTATATGGATATGGACCCATTGGAAAGCCCGCAAGCAATTGTGTCATGGTGGGATTTTATAGTATTGATATTGTTTAATTTGTTGGTGGAAAGGATCCTCGAGTTGGTATAGACAGACTGCTGGTCAAAAACGTTGACATCTTGAACGATACGTGTTTGGTCGTCACTTAGAGCTAGAATCCGTAGACAGTTTCTTCCTCCAACCACCAAATGGTTGGCAGACTCCAAGTCGAAATTATTCCCAGCAAGAGGAAAGTTTAAATTTGCTAGCGTGGTGACTTCCCTATCGAAGTTGTAAGTTAAACGGTCCAATTTATATCCATGAAGTTTCGACCGGTTGGAGCTCACTGACGACGTAGACGAGGCAATACCGTCTGACGGGGTCAGGTTCAACGCTCCATATATATTGAAGGCGAACTTGGCCAAGTTAACGCCGTTTGGAGGGCCCGAAGTCATTACTGGGAAAGAAGAGTTGTAGATCGTTTGGTGATAAATGTGCATATCTGGAGTGCGCGAACCAAATCATGCTGCCAAAACTTTAAAGCCATAGAGTGTAAGATTAGAGCACTTAGAGGGGTTATAACGAGAGAGAATATCATAGAGAGAGGTAGAAAGAGTTGTTCGAAGTTAATAGAGAATTTTCAGGGGCGGAAAGTTCTATACATCTCTACATATTCAGTACTTTAATGAGCTTTTGTGAATTGTTGCAATTTGGTGATAGAAAATGTGATATCACCATAAGGCTAGACTAGACAGTCAGATTGGGGCAAATAGCGAGTTGAATATCTTTTTGCTGTTAGCGATCAAAATATTAGAGGAGGGACCATTCAGCAGATTTGCAAGCCAGCTGTAGTAGAATTGACCCCAGAAAATACCTGTGATTCTGGACCTCTATCCTAGACCCTAGCCCAGATTGCATAGGGGACAAATGTGTAACTACCCGCACGCTACAGAAACATCATCAACCACGACCCACACACATCTACCACTCATAGCACCGTCTCCATCCAACACTTATACTCTTCTACTCTTCACACTTATCAAATGTCTCTATGTTTCCTATATGCACTCTTCACGTGACTCTATACTTATTTATCATTTGATTGGGGTACTCACCGTCAACACTTGTTCTCCCAGAGATGTTTGGAATACTGACGGCTCTAGTCTACAAATTGTTGAGAGTAGTAAAATCCATGGCGCAAATCGGAATCTCACTAGGCTGCCTAGTTTTGGTTGGGCTCTACTCGTTTCAGTCTAAATTGATTTATCCCTCCGGCTTGAACGACGGTCACGGATACTGTGCCACTCCCGACGAATATGAAATGCCCGACTACGAGTTGGTACACTTGAAGACTGACGATGGCGAGACCTTACAGTGTTATCTGTTGAAACATTCCCAGACGTCGCCCACATACGCCAACAAAACGGTATTGATACTATCACCCAACGCCGGCAACATCGGCCATTCCTTGCCTTTAGTATCGATCTTTTACAAGACGTTTGGCTACAACGTGTTTATATATTCCTATCGAGGCTACGGTAAGTCCACCGGCACCGCGCTGGAACACGGGTTGAAGTTGGATGCCCAACGCGTCATGAAATACTTGACTACCGAGGACGAACAATACCAACAATCGTCAATAATTTTATATGGAAGATCTCTTGGTGGTGCAGTTGCCATTTATATTACAGCCACGATGTCTGCATCTGTTCAGGGGATCATTTTGGAGAACACCTTTTTATCTATTCGCAAGACGGTTCCACACATATTCCCGTTTTTGAAGTATGTTTCGGGGTTTGTTCATCAGAAATGGGACCTGGAGAAGTTGGTGCCCTTAATTCCGGACAACATCCCTGTCTTGTTGTTGAGTGCACGTAAGGATGAAATAGTTCCTCCGAGCCATATGGATACTTTCAACAAGCTTTTTAAAAGCGAGCAAAAATCGTTTGTTAAGTTTGAGAATTCTTCCCATAACGATACAGTGGTCCAACCAGATTACTGGGGGAGAATACAGGATTTTATCAAAAATGAGGTGAATCCAGTGGGATATTGAGATGGGAAGAGTAGCCTGGGAAGAGTCTAGGAAGAGTCTAGGAAGATTCTGGGGTGGTGATATTCTGGAGCCGTAGTTACACCGTGGCAAAAAAAGGTACTTCTTCCCCTATCAACCGAATATTACAGTGCTAGTCTTCTAAAATTATTATTCAATTGAATCTCTAATCCTCCTATTAGATATAATAACCTTTAGAGATTAAGAACACTTGCAGAACGAGACTATAAATAATGGATTAGAATCCACGGAAGCTGACCTATTCATAGTCTCTGGAGATTTGAGAAGATCTCTGATCTGAGATTTAAGAAGATTCCTGATATTTGAAAGATTCCTGACGTGGTACTGAAAATATAAGACGTTAGTGGTCTCTAGATACGAGAGCGTGACTAACTGGAATACATCAACTAAATTAGAATACAAAGAAAGCGAAAGAAACTGTTTCAACAGCGATATTAAGCTGACCCAAGCATCTACCGTATTTTATTTGAGCTGAGTATTCAGTTTGTTGTTACTGAGTAAATACTCTACTGAATTACTAAAATGTCCAGTCTAAGTTACACATAAAGCTCAGGAACAACTAGCTACTAACCTAGAACCTATCATAAACATGAACATGAACTATTCATCATTACGTACCCACCATTTCTGACTTACCATCACTTACTCATACATGACAATTGACGTGATATATACGTATACAGAAACATAACTAACTACAATACAATTTGGGCTTCAGAACCTTTCTTGTTTGAAGCATCGTGGGAGATGAATTCAACCTTGTGTTCATCACCCAATTGCAAGACCTTCTTCAATCTTTCACCGACGGTTCTCAACTTGTCGTCTTCACAGTCCTTGGTCCAGATACCGACTCTAAATGCTTGCTTTCTGATATTCAAGACGATCCCGTTGACTTCGTCTTCGTTGTCTTCGATGGTTTCACCAATGACGGCTAACAAACCACGCAACCATAAATCGTTGATGACGCCAGCAGCCTCACGCTTGTTATTGAAAGAATATTGCCACTTACCACCCTTGGCGTTTTGTTCGTCTTCCCATTCTGGTCTGATACCTTCTTTGAATAAGTGGTAGTCTGATTTTAATGGTAACTGGTTGGCCACTGGGATGGAGTTGTAGATTCCCCAAAACTCTTCAACAGAAGAGAAGGTAATGACTGGTTTTAACAAATCGTGCCAGTTTTCACTTTTGTTGGTTTGTGGTTTGGTGTACCATAAGGTCCATCTGTTATTTAATGGATGTTTGGCATTGAATTCTTCTTTGGTGTCGAAAACAGTCTTGGATTCCAAAGTTAAGGATTCTGTTTGGTTGGTTAATTCTTCAGACATCTGGATGTTAGTATAGTTCGGGAAACTTAGATAATGACTAGAAAATTTGATTAGAAACCTTGACGGAGACATTAAGAATAAGGGGAAGTAGAGTGAGAAGTAGAGAGAGGGAACAATGACAGCGTGATCAAATATACCGTCTAAAACATCGAGAGTTTGTAAACATCGAGAGCTTCTGAACACTAGACTTTCTAGCAATTGTAGAGGGATTCTAAAAATGTCCTAATGTTTCAGATTATTTATGATTTGAGGGATGGATGGATGATGGAAGGATGAAATGAACCAAAAATTTTTCTTCTGGTGTATTTTAATATCTAGATGTTGAAACAAAGTATCAGATCGACAGTCCCATTATTCACCAACATTTCTGGATTATCCATCTCATCAGAATACTGCGATGAGTTACATCAGTGAATATCATAATAACGAGGAAATTCAAGATATTCTCGCGAGAAAGCATTCAGTTGATGAAGTCCTTCGCTGGCACAGTAATTTTCAAGTTTCTTCCATTATAATTCATCTTGATTCATCATCCTCATAAATGTTCATAAATCAATAATCTCGCCAGTTCAATCTCTTGAGATCAGTCTCTCGAGTTCTACTCTGTAAGATTAACAGACACAGATCTGGCGACACTCGTGACTCGAGTTTTAATTCTCTGTTGCTCAATTTGTCTTCGTTGTCTTCTCTCCTGGTATGATGGTTCGTAGTAGCCGCTGAGTTGGATTGGTTCTATAATGATTATATTGAGAGATCTTATGGTAAAGTTCAGTCAACCTCGCTAGATCTATAACTCAATTTCCACTATATTCCACTACATTCTCTATATTTTCACAGCTTAGTCTTATGAGTTTACTAACTGTTCGCTATTTGTTCACTATTTCATCACTAATTCAACGCTGTTGTTCTTGATCACTGTTTTATGTCCTTCTGTCTCTAATAATCTGAAATCTTAGTGACACCACTGTCACCACGGGTTAATACATACCTTTGATAGTTAATTCTAGTAGATTAAGTGGTAGCCTTCCTCAGTTATTTTTGGTTTGGGGTGAGACGAAATTTGATGAAAAAACGAAAATTTTCGTGAAACGCGTAAATTTCAGTACTAAGAAATTATATGGCGCTAGGTAAATATGAGCACCTACTTAACGGCCAATGATCTACCATCCAAACATTACAATATCCACAACATCCAACCCACCATGGTGATTGTATAAGAGGAACGGGATTCAGATTGACATTAGTAGCAGACTACACTTTATATAAATAGGAATATTTTAGCCATGCTTGAAACGTAGAGATTCTAGAGATTCTAGAGATTCTAGAGATTCTGGAGATTCTAGTGATTTAGGGAAGAGTCTGTTTGGCGTGAAAAATCAACTTAACTCGAGAAAGACTCGAGGGAGATTTGCAAACTCAAAGACTTACCAAGTTACTACAATCTACAGCATAATTAAGACCAAAAATCATGCATTTCATTATAAAAAGTGTGACGAAGAATCACCGAGGAAACGATTATAGAACGATTATAGAACAAAGAGACAAAGGGACTGAAGGAAGAAGAAACTCGCTAATTTAGTGGAGAAGGCAATATATAGTCCATCACTTGGTAGAATACCCCATGGCCGAGGTTCGTGGTTGCGTAGATATCACACCGAGTCCCTAGGATAGAAGCCTCTTAAAAGGTTCTTTGTTTGATCATGGATGGGCTCCTTTGAGAACTTATATTCTCTTAAAATTCCGCTTTGTATAACTCAGTATAGCTCAGTATAGGATAATGTAGCCTCAGTAGACGAACAATATAGCACATCTAGGCGCAGTAAATAACCGTTAACCTCAGTATCGGCTCATTGAACCCCAGTAAATGATCACTAAACGATCAATACTGATATTCTTCACTTGTGGTTCAGCTTAATTTAGGTTTCCCTATTCGCTTCGCTCATTTCTCACTATTCAAACCCCCATTTCTCACGATTCACTCCGCCATTTTCACGATCAAAGCAACCCCAAGACAAAACAAATTACCCCAAGGGCTCCTCCATAATTCCTACCATTTCCTGCATTAGTAACGGTTTTCTCTTCATAAGATCTTACTCCACCCACGCTTCCACTTAACGAACCCAACCCGACGTTTCCCAGTGGTACAGATTGTTCGTTCTCAGTAAATGTAGACATAAAAGTCTGTTCGTACTTTGTGAGGACAACAGTGACTATCCCGTTAGTTGTAATAGTGACATAGACCAGGGTTGGCGATGGTTTCCCCGTGGTGGTGGTGGCGCCTCCGTCGTCTTGTTTTCCAAGGGCCATGACCAAAGAGAGCAAGGAGAAAATAGTAAACACGATATCAAATTTCATAGCGAGTGTTTTATGTTATGTGAGAGATGCTGTATAGCTGTGTGCTATATCTGTGTGATGTATATCTGTGATGTATAGTTGTACTGTAAGTTGTAGCGGTGTTGCTGTCTAAGGTTTGTTGCTTTTAGAGTGAGATTTGTTTGTTTGTATGAGATTTTCTGCAGGTACACCGGTAACTCTGGGGTGCAGAAAGTGCGACATTTCTGAGTACTATGAAACAGATGTTAGCTAACAGGGGAAAGAGCAGGCAAACAGTATGGAGACAAGTAAGAAGACAAGTAAGGAGACAATGAGCCAAATTACTAAACAAAAAACAATACGATTGGTAAATAATCAAAATAATGAGATTACAATGATCAAAGTGCGATTCTGAACCACTTCTACAAGAGACATGATTATTCTAATATGGATAGTCTAGAACGTAAAGTTCTTAAATCTCCAATTGGCCTCTAACTACTACTAGCTTCCATGCATCCCCACATATTAATTGAAAGGGGTGGCTTCAATAGATTACAGTATTAGGATTGGACACTATTAGAACCACAAATTTTCTTGAATTTGTCACTAAAAATCAAAAGATCGACTGATAATCCGCTATATTAAAGAGTCCTAGGTAGGCTATTCATCTAATACGAGGATTTAGTAGTTTCTTTAATAGGCATTAGAGAGATGGTCAGATAATGAGATATTTCTCCACGTATAATAGATTTCAGTAAGATAATTCTCAGTGAGGTATTCTCTATATATAACAGATATTATGGGGATATTATCTATATTCTATTCTTTGTTTAGACAAATTTACTTATATATCTAGATGGTATTCTAGAGATGATATTCTATTGATGGTATTCCAGAGATCAAGAGTAACATAGGGAGCCCTAACGGTCCCATATTCTCTCACTCAGAAAATTTGCACCCATAATGAAATCTTAAATATATGAAGATCAGTATTTTTATGGCTTACAGACTAATTGACAACTACTATTTTACGGAAAAATAAATACCTGGATACCACTATAGTAAATAATATCATACTAAAGCTTTAGACCTGGTTTCGTGTTTTATGCTTAGAGATACTTCCATATTTGGAGACATTTTCATTACGCGACATTTACATATTTCGCGACAGTTCCATTTTTTTGCAACACTAATTTATTTCTGGTAGAGTATCAGAAGCCATACAACTTCAAATCTCCAAAAATATCAGATACATCATTGCCAAAACAACGTCATGGAAACTAGGAAACTTTTAGAAGAAAGCCAGTGTAGAGAAGCAATAAAAAAACAATATTTCATTGGGATATATTGGTACAGTCGTTTCTCGAGTATTTACAACTGATATTCTCATATCTTCTGACAGATACTATCAAACTTAAAGAGATTTGTCACTAAAAACTCGCTAGGCAAGAGAGCAGCTAACCGCGATTTACAGCCAATTTTATGGATACGACACAGTTTTACTAGAGTAATAAGAATTAGAGAAAATGACGAGGACTAAGCCACGAAGAAAAGAATTATAAGAAAACATAATATCTGACACCGAAATTTATAGATATTTACTGAACATTTACTGAACAATGCTCTAGACACTAACTCAATTAAAATTTATCTCATCAAATATCTAATCACAAACATCATCATAAATCCCAAACCGAAACAAATTGCTACTATATCAAACGGCAACGAAGCAAAATTATTCTTCAAGCCCCAAGTATAAATAGACGTCATGATAATTGGGGATCCAATATTCAAGATATTGCTGGCCAAGGTCATGGCCCCGAAAAATTCACCGATTTTAGAGGGAGGATAATACTTAAGAATTGCTGAAGAATTTGCTGACAGTCCTGGAGCACCAATTGTTGAAATAATCATGGCTAAAAACATCTGGTTGGAGTTTTTAGCTATTGAAATACCAAAATATGTGAGAGAGTCACATAAATATGCAAGAGCAATAAAAGCCAAGTCCACATGATCGATCTGGTTAGAGTGGGTCTTGAATCCAACGATATTTTCCAAAAAGTGGGCCAACATCGGCGAAACAACAACCAACATTATAGTTGTTGACGTCGAAAGGAGAGTCAACAACGTCCCGATGTCAGTGGTCCCCCAATTGAACTTATAAATCCCGTATTGAACCAAAGCTATTGCAACACCTGTGGACGCTGCAGCTACAACAAGAAAACACACAATCAACGAAACTACGATGGTCCGATCACGTTTCTTGTTTCTAAACTCAGGCACAATCTCGTCTGGATATGTTAACAACATGATAGGTTTGAAGAAGTTCAAGATTCCCCCAATCAGTCCCAACACCGATCCATTTGCTTGCACGTTCACCGACGATCTGCTTCTGGAAATCGATCTTGATCTCGATTTCTTACTTCTAGATTCTGGAAGAATGAAGATGGAAGCGAAGGTCAACATTATCCAGAGAATCATCCCTAACACCAACGGAGCTATATCAACCTTTTCTATATCAGATTCGATAGAGGCTGCAATTGTGATTCTAGAAGATTCTGAAATCATAGCAGATCCAGAACTATCTAATCCTTCAATTGTGAGTCCTCGAGCAAGTTTGGTGTAGAAACTGATAATACCATTTGATAAAATGGGTCCTAAAGCTGATCCAATACTAACACCAGCACTACACAAACCAATACTATACCTTCTCTTTGTTGGTGAAACAATATCTGCAACGTACGAGTTAACCAAAGCCATGAAAGTTGGAAATCCACCAGCTATCAGACACAAAAGTCGGATAAGAAGTAATAATCCGAAAGGGAGTGTTTTGGAGTGGTTGAACACTACGATTGTTGCTATACTACTGAGTTGTGAGGCCATTAGGAGGATCGATAGAAACACTTTCCGACCATACTTATCTGAGTACTCACCAATTTTTGCGGCTGCAAAGAGAGACACCATAGTGCTCATAACAGTGGAATAGACCTCGAATTTAGAAACCAAAACCTGGGAAGCAATGGGATCACAGATCCCGTTCCTCGCTACCGTGTTGCACGACAATTTGTTGAGAATAATCAACTGTGAAGGTTCTGCCACTGAGGTCGCAACTGAGTAGAAGAGACAAAGCAAACTAATCATATACACCGACGGACGCTTGGACCAGTGCAATAAAGACGTCAAACGGCGGTGCTCATCGTCCTCCTTTAGAAGAGTATCGAGATCTTCAATTGCATCTTCATCTGACAAAGTGGCGTAAGTTTCTTCTCTATTTTCTGAGAGTAAACCGAGTTGCTCATGTGGTTCAGATTGTTCATTTGATAGTAAACTTTGATTATCTGATTCAAAACTTTGATTATCTGATTCAAAACTTTGATTATCTGATTCAAAACTTTGATTATCACCTAAGAAGCCTGCTTGCTCAGGGGCTACACCAGCTGTACTCTGAACCATGCCAGTGTTGCTGAATTTGCCATGACGGAATTGTTTGCTTTACAGGAAATAGACGTACGGCACCAAATAATAACAAGTCACGTGATAGAAATTTACGATGGCGGATAAAGGGCTGTCAGAGATAAGACGCTAATGCGGTGTGTGGGTTGGAAGTAGTAGAAACTGGATAGATTTCCTGCAAAAGAGTCAAAATTGGTTATTATACATTTTGGTTGACGTATAGCTTACGATGACGATTTAGAGAAGTGTCAGAATTGGTTTAAAGAAGTTTATGGTACATTTAAAAGAACTTAGATGTGTTGGAGAGAATGAATATGTTGAAATTGATGGATGATCTACAGCTCTGGATATGATTCTAGGGGAATTTATGAAGGTCATGGATGGATAATCGGAGTTAGTAGAAATTCCGAGAGTAGTTCGTAAAATGGGTGACGGGTGTAATAGAATATAAGAATTATCTAGAATAACCGCGAGCAAGAGGTTTAGTGACCAGTGATTAAGGAGCATATCACCTAAGTCTATGCAAATTAGTGACTAGTGAACCAATAGTGAACTAATAGTTACTAATATTCATGTATAGTAAATACGCATAGCGACGTATTTAATAAGTCACTAAATCTCACATATATTCACTTATATCACTAAATTTCACTTATATTCACTCATATCAGTAATATTGAATACTGAACGTAGAGAAGTATTCAATAAGTGATCATTCTCTCTTATCTAGAAACCACGGCTTACTCATGCAAGGTCGTGCGATCAACAGTTTCTTCACTCATATATATGATTATATAATCAGTTTTCCATGAAGAATACTAAAGATAATTACTGGATATCATTACTAGGAATTGGTTCATAATATAGTTGAATCTATTTCTGTTAGCATAGATGTTAATTTAGTTGGTGGGGGCAATTTTGGTCAGTATTCCACAGGCTAAATCTACTGATACAAATGTACTGCATATAACATGATATATTCAACCCTCCAGAACTATTGTTATAATATTTGCAGCTTTAACTACAGTTAGAACTATGAGGAAAGACAGAATTTGTCTGAGTGTCATCAGCACGACTAACTCATCACGTTCCACAGTCTTTGTTAATTAGTAACAATAAGATCCTTTGAATCATAAACTCTGTGAATCTCTTGAATTATTTCAGAATATTTCACTAGGATTCACTTGTAATTTCGACTAAATCTCCAATATATTTAGTGGAAATATCAGTAATATCCAGTAGTATCCAGTAATATCAACTAACATCCTCTAATTTCTACTAATCTCCTTAATATTCATTTATTAATATCACAATACTTGGCCACGCTCACTATTGAAAATTGTCGTATTTTATGTCGCGACACCAGAAAAAAATCGATGAGGTTGATATTTTTCAGCCATCTCAGACTAATCCAACTTCATCACTAACTACAACACAATGGCCAAGAAATCGTTGTCTGAGCAATTATCACAGCTCACCAAACCACAGACTGAGTTCGACATCGAAGACAATGACTTACGTGACAACGTTTTCAACCAAGACAGTGAAGATAATTCAGAATCTGAGGACGATGACCAGTTGAAGAAGGAACATTATGTTGATGTATCCAAATCAAAAATGAGACAAAACGCCGACTCTGTATCTTTAGGAAAGAAGTATACTGGAAATATCATCAACAGAAGTAATTTATACGATGATGAAGCAGAAGTAGATGAAGACGAGGAAGAAAGCGATGAGCAAGATGAAGACGAAGAAGAACTAAATGACGAAGAAGAAGTAGAAGATGAAGAAGAAGCTAATTCAGACAACTCTAGTGATTCTGGAGAATCTTTAAGAGATAACTCCGAAAGTGAAGCCGAATCCGACTCTGAACTCAACCACAAACGTCTCAAAGTAAAACAATTAATGACGAAAGAAAGATCTCATATCGTCAACAGACTCTCACAATCTGCCACCAACGACTCCTTAAAAGGTTTTGCCATTTCACAACAACACAAGTTCTTCGACAAGATCATCGACTGTAGATTAAAAGCACAAAAGTCATTGACCAACTCGAACTTGTTACCTCCCAACAAAGAAACACTCGAGGCCACCAAGACCTCCACCAAGAAGACCGCTAAATACTTGGCCCAAGCAAAAGAAGATTGTTTCAACTTGTTGGACAGTATATTGAGCTTGAGAAACGACTTGCTCACCAAAGACCATATCTCAACAGAATCGATTCGCAACCCCAAGAAGAGATCGTTAGAAGCATACACCAAAGCAACGACCAAGCTCGACTCCCATTTAAACCTGTACCGTTCGAATGTGTTGACAAAATGGTCAGCCAAAGTCCAGAACTCGTCAGGATCCACCGCTATCAATGCTGGAAAGTTCAAAGCCATCAACCAATCGTTTGAACAACAAGTGGTCAACAATTTGACTGATATGGATAGATTGGTCAAGAGAACAAGATTGAACAGACGTCAAATCCAACCTCTTGGATACAAGCACTACCAGAAATCCAAGCAACTTGACAGCGACGAGGAAAGTGAAGAAGAAGAGCAAAATCTCGACATTCCAAAGGAAGTATCGAACAAAAAGGAGTCTACTGCTGAAATTGACGAAATTTTCGATGACGAAGATTTCTACCGTGTCTTATTGAACGACTTGGTGGACAAAAAGATCCAATCCAGCAACCCTACCACTGGTTTAACCATCTCCTTAAGAACTGTACAGAAAGCACAGAAGTTCAAAAACAACGTCGACACCAAGGCATCCAAGGGAAGAAAGTTAAGATTCCATGTTCAGGAACAGATTGCTAACTTCGACGCTCCAAGTAATGGGTTGAAGTGGGACGATAACCAGATGGACGAGTTTTTTGCTTCTTTGTTAGGTCAAAAGGTGAATATGAACGAGGTTGACGAGGACGAAGATGAGGATGATGAGTTGGTTGCTGGAGGAGACGATGGTATTAAGTTATTTGGATAGACTTAAAGGATCTATTGACTTACTTGAAGCATAGCGATAAGTCAAGCAGGTATGTAAGTAAATATATGCGAGCATTAATGTGAATATCAGTAGTACTTTGCGAGATTATAAGATATAAAATTGTAGAGAGATTGCTAAATTACAATACTAGTGATTTAGTTTAGCAAGTCTTGAAGAATAAATTAAAGAACTGGAGGCTAAAAATTCAGGCTTAGATTCAATATTATATCAGTGATTTTCTGCTAATCAGCTAATTACTTCTAGTTGCGTTGGTGATTGGCTTTTAGTAGTAGCTTTAGGGAGGCATAGCCTCTAGCTAGACTATTAGACACTCATTACTTTCAGACACCAGAATCTTTTCAGACACTTATAATTTAAAAGCCATACAGTGTTAACACATATAGACATGATTCTTCAAGATACTAGCCTCCTACAACCACACACTTATCTTGATTTTATCTATACTATTTCCACTTCATTCATATCGGACCAAAGTGATATCGGACACTCCCTGCTAGACACTTTTCTACAAGGATTTGATTTTCCAATTCTTATATTTAAATTTATCAGACTTCAGCCTCACAAATTCTACATCTGCGTCTTACGCCTACAGTAATATTCATTCATGATTCGTTTATTGATTATTCATTAATTCGTTATGATTCTAATGCATTGTTAGTACTTTTTCTATGTATTTCAATAGTGAAGTATTCGAAGTTGTCAGACAAAAATAAATAAGGTAGCTGGGGTTTTTCCACACCGACAAAAAGTCTCGAGCCAAATGCACTCTGTTCATCATTTTGTTCATACATCACTGTGGGAATAGATACTTACTAGTTAACTGTCAACTAATGCTCCTGCATTAGTTGGTGGTTGATACTGATGAATAGATGTTGATAAATTAAAATTTTTTCGGCCACTTATATAGTCGTTCGCAGGGTTACCCGGCCAAAATATTTGAGAATGGAATATTCCTAGGGCTAGGTAAACACAGATTAGGTAGGGATATTAAGTGATATTTACACAACATATTTACACAACTAGACATATAATCAGCGAGGACGCACTTTACACATAACAACTCACGTCACACAATCAAAATTACCCGAATAATCATAAACCATGTCTAATGATAAATATAAATACCGAGTGGAGATCCAACAGATGATGTTTGTACTGGGAGAGTCAAACGATTCTCCAATGGAAACAACGTCTATGATAGAAGATATTGTACGAGGACAAGTAATAGAAATCTTGCTCCAAGCCACCAAGACGGCAGGGAGCAGAGGGACCAAGTCCATAGCTCCAGAGGACGTGATATTCATGATAAGACACGACAAGGCCAAGGTCAACCGGTTGAGAACATACTTATCGTGGAAAGATGTCCGGAAAAACGCCAAAGATCAAGAAAGTGGAGGAACAGAATCGTTAATTGAAGGCGATGCTAGCGGATCAGCAGGAGGAGCCAGTGCAGCCGTACCGGCAAACGATTCATCTAAAATGTTATCTAGATACAAGAAATCTAAAATAAGGTTGCCGTGGGAAATTCAATTCATGTTTACTGAACAACATCTCGAAACTGCTGAAGAATCAGAACAAGTGGATGATGACGAAAAGGCTGCAACCATTGCATCGTTGAAGAGATTGAAAATGGCCGATGATAGAACAAAAAATATGACCAGAGAAGAGTACGTCCATTGGTCCGAATGTAGACAGGCCTCTTTTACGTTCAGAAAGGCCAAACGGTTTAGAGAATGGGCCCAAATCACCCAACTCTGTGATTCTAGACCCAACGACGATGTAATTGATATTTTGGGATTCTTGACGTTTGAAATCGTTTGTTCTTTGACAGAAGAAGCGATGCTGATCAAGAGTTCCGAGGAAAGGCTTCTTTATATCAAGTCGGAGATCGAAAAGAGCCAGAATCCGGGTCAGCCCAAGCCTAAGAAGAGAAAGTACCTTTTCGACAAGCCCGACGAGTTGGCCAAACCAATCATGCCGTATCATATTGAAGAAGCTTGGAGAAGATTACAATCTACTGACTTTAAACATAAGGCTGGAAGATCTTTTGGAGGAGGAATGGTGAAGAATAGAACAAAATTGATTTAAATAGCAAATACTGAGCGTAGCGAAGTATTTGAGACTTAGAGAAGTAGAGAAAATCGTGAATTGATGGCAGATAGTGAATGCCACTAAATTGGCGAAATAGTGGGAAGTTATACCAAATTAGCGACCCAAACACTCTGAGACGAAATACTACACTACTTCAACGTCCTAGTGACACTATTTGAAGTCTTACTACTAGTAGAATTCCCAACTCGCTACTCCTAGTAACCACCACTTTCAATAGTTCTGTATATTAGTAATTTAATGCTGTTCTACTAAGTCACTAAGCACTATCTTATGCTAAAGGGGTAACGTCTCTAAGATCTTTGTCAGGTCTTGTTGGAAGTCTCTAAAATTAAGAAACCGTTTAATGCTTTCTCCTCCATTTTCTATGGTTGTCGATTCAATTTTGTCTAATGCATTTTGGAACCGGGCCCATTGTCGACAGTGTGGAAGGAGTTCCGTCACTAGAGGGAGCGGGTTGAGATGGTTCAAGAATGATGTTTCCGGGACTCCAGTTATTTCCAGACTCCAGTTAGCCGTCAATGCCTCTACAGACGCAGCTCTGGAATCTTCTTCTGGTTGTGGAGTAGATGTGAAGGACCTGGTACTTCTTCGAGCAGACTGTAACTCTTGAATGAATTTAGGGAGTTTTTTGGATCTTGATCCGATATAATCCACTGCAATATCTTTAAGGTTACTTCTGAGGCTGCTAGCGTCTTGTGGAATACTTCTCTCGTCTATCTTCAAACAATTAGTTAGGTACTGTCCGATTTCCAATTCATAGGGAAGCCTTGGTTGAGTCAAGAGCGTGCTTTCATCCAACCAATCAATATCCACAAGCTCATTCATTTGTTCGCTATGATTTATCAGCGAAATGCTATTTGTAGTAAGGACGTCAGAACATGAAAGGATGTCGAGATTCTCTGCCAACGTAGCGAGATCCATGGAACTTTTGCTATCGCTGGGAATATTTTGTGAAATCGAAACGATACCTGCCTTTCCTTGTCTCTTCGCAATATATGGCTGACAAAGTAATTGACATTCCATTAAGCACTTTCTGATATCGTAGTTGTGTCCGTTGAAACTTGACTTTACAAATCTTTGAATAATGGATATCTCAACATCAAATCCTTGTGAGAGTGATGCTAGCCATAGATACTGAATTAACAACTCTTCCAGAATAATATTGTCATCGATTTTTACAATCGAATTGTCGTCAATAGTGAATTCAAGCAAAGACTTTGGAATGTTGAGTAAATTCTCACATGTAAGCACAACTGGTCGTCTAGAAACATTTAGAATATCTTGCACGGCCAGCCAGAAACTTTTATCTTGCTCAAATAGAATATTTACCTCTTCAAGAAGGACTATTCCTTGCTGAAACGTCTTTTTGTTATTCTTGTGAACAATTTGAGTAGTGCAAAACTCTTTTAGACTGTTATAGATATCTTTTCTGCCTCTATCCAGCCCAGTATTGATTTCATGAACATAGCCATTGATTTCTCGCATTGCTGAGTATATAGCTGACGATTTGCATGAACCTACTGATCCTTGTAATATCAAGAGTGGAACAAAGATATCTTCCTCGGTATCGGAGTCTTCAAAGTAGTTTCCATAACTGTCGTCTACTACAAATCCATTCAAAGACTTCTTTTGCTTTCTTTTCTTTTGTTGCCGGATTAAAACTTTCCTTGGATTTTTTAGAGACTGTGCTTTCAACCGCTTGAACGAGTTCTTGATCCAGTTATTGATTGAGAGAATGTTCTCATATGACATTAATAAATCGTTCATCGTTTCTGGTTGGAAAAGATGGATCCAAAGTTCATCTTTCTTCAATTCGATTGGTTCTCTAAAAAATCTTTGGTAGAGAGAATGGAGCTGGGGGATATTGGTAAGGTTTGGAATAAGAGTATCCACCAAACTTTCGATGTTGCAGTCGTCCTTGATTGTAACGATGTATGGAGTTGGGCTGTTAAGAGGAGTTCCAGCGAGGAACAAGACACTTTTGTCTTCACTAATATGATCAATATTCACCTCCAGAGGCGATTTTGTCGGAAGTGATATAGAAGGAAAGTTTTCAAGGAAGCACGATTGGTTATCGTCGTATTTAACATGAAATTGTTCTCGTGTTAGGCTTGGGGGATACAATTCTTTTAACTTTTGTAACGGTGTCAATTTGACGGAGTTTTTAGATGCATTCATTAAAGAATCAAAAAGTGATTTTGGATTATGTGGTTTTTGTTTGAAGAAATCAGTTGACGTGGTTGAATTATTGCCAACGAAAAAGTCATTACCTTTAGTTTTGAAAGGATTCTCGAACTTCTTTATCTCAGAAAGTTTGCTAGGATCTATTTTTAATGTCACTGGATATGTTGTGACTCTGGAGAAGAAATTGGTTGAGGTTCCAGTAGAGTTTCCAGTAGAGTTTCCTTTTGTTTTCAATGGATTGTCGTACTTTTTGATTTCCGCAAGATTGGCTCTATCCACCTTTAATGTTACATGCTTAGATTCAGGTTCCTTCTTCTTCTTTGCCAATGGTTTCAACGATTTGAACAAATCTCTCGCGGTTGTTCGTTTCACATTTTCTCCATACATTTTAGCCTCCAAATCATCTTCAATCACTATAGGATCAGTGAGAATCTCTACAACATCATCAGGGACTTCTTCTTGTTTCTTTTTCAATCGAGAGAATAGATCTTTGGCGGAAACTGCTTTGATATTTTGTTTATATATCTTTTTCTCCAATTCCATGACGTCGTATTCTCGTTTGTACTGGTTACTTTTAGTCTCTGTAAACGAACTATCGAGATTATCACTGATTTCAGAATCAGTCTCATCCACAAACTCCTTTTGGTTATCTATGACGATATCATTGTTGTCATCAAGATTTCTGAGTACGTCAAAGTTAGGAAATTCTGTCTGTTCTATTTGTATTGGTATTTCGGGATTCTTCCTCTTCATGTTACCATTAAGAATGGAACGTAAATCCAGCCTGGAAGTGTCTTCAGATTCTTTTATTATGGGCGTGTTTTGTTGTACATCCATACCATCGTTAGTTCCTTTGATAGCCGGGAAGTTTTGTAATACCGTTGCAACATTGTTACTTTCTATATCTTCAATTAGGGTGTTAGAAATTGGTTCTATAACTTTTTTCTTCTTGTTTCCACTTAGAATTGATCGTAAATCGTTCTGTGGGGGTGTAACCTCCGTTGTGACAAACTCTCTTGTAGCTAACTCTCTTGGATGTGTCTCTCTTGGATTGGAAACCTCAAATAATAACGGATCAAAGATCTGCTCACTATCTATAAGTTCACTATCCAATAGTCCACTGTCTATTGGCTCGCTATCTATATCAGTAATTCCAGTATCATCTGCTTGTGAATTCATGATGTATGTACGCGATGAACCAGCGTCTGTCAGTGACAAATTATGATTGATATTTGAGTTAGTCAGTGAGAACTTACTGGATGATTCAAAATCACTCCGGAGTTCAGGTACTACTTTCTCCCTATTATGAGAGATCATAGCCACCTTTCCTCAATATTCACAGGTGTAAGTGGTGTTGTTGAAGATGTGTGTTTAGAAACGCGTATAGATTTAGTATCGATTTCGCGCCAAAAGTTATGGGCCAGAGAGCGTTGGAGATCCACCAACTAGAGAGAAATTATGATGGAACAGAGATGTGGAATAGAATCCTATTGTTATAGAGAGAAGGAATTGTATCAGATTTGGAAGAAAAGTTTTGGGTTTAATGCCTACTTGTAATGGTTGCTATGAATATATATCGCTTCATTTACCAGTTGTTACCCCATTAGGAAGTCTACATATATACTTCATCTCTGAATTTCGGTTTATATGGGGAAGACGTTAACCATGTCCGGTATTCAATTCAAACTCAAGAAGAAGGGTGGTACAGAGAATGGGACACAAAGAGGAATAGAGAAGAAAGGACCAGCCGGAACCAACAAGATTGGATTTAAATTTGCAAAGAAAGTGTCCACTCCAGTACAGATCAAATCAAAACAAAATCTCCTAAATGACGATGAAAACGTTTCAGATGACGAAGGAAAAGTGATAAATATAGACTCATTTGATAAAAGTAAAGGTGGGAGTCTTGCTGGTAATAAGGCCGTTGCTTCTAAAACAAAAACCGAGCCTTTAGTGATAAAACCTCCCTCCTTGAACAAGAATATCAATTTCACACCCAACGAAGAAAGTATAATAACCAAGCAACGAGAAGAGGCAGAAAGAAAGTTGCAATACGGTATAACGAATTTTAGAACGAACGATACTGATAAGAAAACTGACGTAACTGAATCAAGTAGACCCACCGACACAGATTTGCACCTTTCCAAAGAGGACCAAATCAGACTCTCAGTACTAAATGGCGAATCCATGGATAAATCAACTGGATTGGTGATTCCCATAAACCAGGATAAAGATTCACTGGATGAAGAAGTCGAAGACTATGAAAAGGTGCCTGTTGAACAATTTGGAGCAGCATTACTTCGAGGAATGGGCTGGAAACCCGAACCCCAAAAAAGCAAAAAGAGCCAAAAGACCGTTCAAGACTTGAAATCGAAGGTAGAGACCCGTAAGAGAAGTATATTATTGGGAATAGGTGCTAAAGCTGTGGAGTCAGAGGTTATGGAAGAACTTGTTGGAAAAAGGGGCACTAGATTCGAAGCACCATTAATCAAAAGAGAGAAAAAGTAAAAGAAGGAGAAGAAGGAGAGAAGAGAAACATATAGAAGAAGAATAGAAGCAGAAAAGCAATTGAAGATTTTAATTATCAACACCTCTACATACATTTTTCTCACTTGGAGCCCTAAAATGATAATTCTGCTGATCAACGTCATGAAGAGAAGCGAATTTCATGAACAAATAGACTCAGATCATATATTTATCACAACAACTACCTCATGGATATTCTCTTCTCATTGTAGTCTACTCATTCTAGTCTTCTGGTACTAGTCTACTCATTCTACTCTACTGGTTCTGTTCATATTATATGAACTCATTGATAATAAATATTCATAAGGGTCGTAAGTAGTGACTATAGAGAACCACATGCAGACTGTGCCTAAACTACTTAGACTATAACTCCCAATCCAAGAAGTAATAACTGACTAGCAAGAGAATGGGACCACATGTTGGACTTTTCGTGGATGATTCTTTTTTCATCCTGTTTTACCAACTTCAACAAATCTTCATAGACATCGCTGACGATGGAGTCCACTAGTTTTGTTTGGCCTAGATTTTCAATATTGTACAAATCGGACAATTTTTCAATAACAGTGGTTTTGATAACTATAGGAGGTATAGTAGATGCAGCTGAAGCGTTTTCTTCTTCATAATTGTTGATAAATGTAATTAATGTTCTCAAGTTTTGAAGCGACAAAAGTGGTGCTCCCGTAGACGTTGCTGTAGGCAAATATTTTGGAAGACTGGCTTTCAAGTCATAGAATTTGATTTTGAAGTTCACTAAAACATATTCGGACAATTCTTGCGTGGATGGATCTGTAGACGATGCTGGTTTACTAAAGGTATGGTAAATAGCAGCAAGAGCGCCCTTGAGAAGAGGATTTCCAGACGTGCTTTCATTTTCATGTTCTTGTGGGTTGGTTACATTGGCCAACTCGGTGATAACCTCAGATACAAGATGGCTGACACGTTTGTATTCGCTCATAAGTTGGAATTCTTGAGTGTTGAGGTTGGGGAGGGTGATATCGGCGATGATTTCGGCTTTTCCATTGACTATCCAGTTAAATTTGGAATGCGGATTGGTGGAGGAGATGAGACCCATATTGATCCCATCAAGCTTGAATCTGATGATTTTATCGTCACCTTCAGAATCGACATTATATCTCATGATATCTTGACGTTTATGGAGAGTAAACATCGAGTCGTTTATAGCACCAGTAGCGTTATTGGCGTTGAAAAAGTCAATCAAAACCCGATCACCACGAAGCTGAGGAAGATCACAGTTGAAAATGGTGATTTTTAGCGGGTTCTTCTTAGATTCGTCGTTGTAGATTTCAAAGTACGAGTCGTGAACCTTTACTTGGTCAAGTTGATAGTTTGAATCGATAAACGAAAGGGGACTTCTGTTCGCTCTATGGTGATGAATGGCACTCAATTCTTCAAGATCGTGGTCACTTAAATCGTACTGAAGGTGGATGTTTTCGTTGTATCTATTGTATGCAAAAGGAACCTCTTCAATATAAGGTTGATGGGTATGGGGATTGGAAACGATATCGCTCTTGAACAACTCTCCGTTCATTCCGAAAATCTCCAAATCATAGATGAGCCCTTTGCCTTCATACCACTTGTTGAAAGAGAGCGTGACGTCCATTGCTTCCACTCTTGCGTTGAATTTTATTGAGTCATTTTCGTGCTTTTCTCGCGTAGGAACCTCCTGGCTAAGAGAACTAACTTTAAAGTTCTTGAATCTTAATTTACCGTCTTTGAGTTCTGGAAGAATGTTTCCTCTCTTGAATTCAATTTTGATCCCTAATCCATGGCCTAGAATCGAACTGGTCACATATCCAAGAACGCTGTGGTCCATTGATTGCTCGTCATCATCTCGGGTCGTACGGAGTCTATCCAAAACATTATCAAAGTAATGAAGCGAATACATAATCACGAGGCCAAATGTTGTAGTTCCAAGTATTATCCATAAAATATTACCCATAACTAACCACGAGACAAATGCAGAGATTATATCCAACGACGATATCCGACGGTTTCCTCGAAGAAGAGGCCATTTTATATGTACCGCGAAACGTGAAAAAGCATTATTGGCCTGTGAGAGTAAGGTCGCTTTAGTTATGGTAGATTTCTGTGATTCATGAGATGTTTGTTCGTTATGTTGCGGTTCTTGGGGGGGTTTTGAGTTATTCAATACTCGAGCGGTTCGAAATGCTCGACTAAGTGGAAATGGTCGACTAAATGGTTGGATAGGAGAAACGTACTGTCTCCTCGTGCCCAACCCATGGAATGTAAATAATGATCGTTTGTTCATTCCCAAGCTCGTCGCCACAGGGATCACTGTTTGTGGCAATTGGGTAATTCTAGTTCGAAAAAAGACGGTGGAAGCGCCTTTCTGTAAGCGTACTGCCAAATTATTCATTTTGGAAGTGTTTCTTTGCAAATACGCGCTAGGTCTATCAGTGTTGAACTGGGACGTGCTGCTTAATCTGTTACAGGGATTTATGACATCTCTTTTATTAGCGTGCGGAATATGAAAAATTTGCTGGAGCAGTCCTGCAGGTAGTAGTTGCGTCCGGGGTAAGCAGCCGAATCAAAAAGCAGCAAAGCCGATAGGCCAGCCTGAAGGAGCCAAAAGGTGCCGAAAGGTGACAAAATCGCAGCCGACGGTTTATAGGAGATTGCTGTTAAATATTTCGATCATGTACTAATGGGATTTAACCAATTGTCATCATGAACGATTGACAATTGGTATTCAGAACATCTGAACCACAGCAATAATCATGAGCGAGTCACGAAGATGTATGAAAAACGACGAGGTTTGTCTGTTTTATGGTAAGGGTAAACTGTAGGCTAGAAAATGCTAGGATTAGCAGCACATTCTCATAAAAGAATAAAATTGAGGACTAGATCCACTAAGATATCGGTAAGATATTAACTATGACAATTCTTCTAAAGAATGAATAATTTCGTATAACGTAAGGTCTTCCTTTGATACTGGTGCGTTGCCTGGTCTAATCACCAATTTGCTCTGCATTCCTGCAGATATCGCTGCCTTAACCTCATGAACATTATCACTTAAGAACAACACTTGCTTGGTAGCTTCAGAACTTCCAATTTCCACTAAAATCTTGGTATATGAAGAGGCGTCTTGTTTGAACCCAGCAGTGGTGATATCGAAGTATCCTGATAAACATGGATTCAAATCAACCGAGGTTCCATTATCATCAACATATCCAAATAACAATATTTGGGCCTTGATACTTCCCGAGGAATAGATGAAAATTCGGTTCCCTTCTTTTGACAGGAACTCCCGTATATACTCGATGGAATCGGAATATACTGGAGCCTTCAATTCCCCAGATTCGTACCCCGATTTCCAAATAAATCCCTGCAATGACTTGAGCACGGGGTCTTTTATATCACGAGCCACCAATGATTGGAAGTGTTCTAACACCGAGTCTTTGCTTGTTCTTACCTCCTCATCCAACCCGTACAATATGGTTACAATTGGATCATCGCTTGGATCATCACTTGGACCCAATGGGAACACGATCAGCTCCAAAACCAGAGGTAATTTCGCCAAAAAGTATGGAAATAATGTTTCTTTCACAAACATGATAGGACACACCGTTCCCTCAATATCAAGAACCAACGTATTAACACTCATGGCGTTCTTCCTTCTTTAAATGATGCTTTTCAATGAGTTGGCTCGTTATATATTGACTCTGTTCTCTGCGAATTTGAACCCGCACGACAACCTGTCACCCAACAGAAAAGTGATAAGCTCCCAAGCCGAATGTACAGCCAACAGTATAGAATGTCGGGGAAGCCACTATTTGAAGAGGATGAGGATTATATAGATGAAGACCATATCCACTCGTTCGCCAAAGCTCTAGTATGGGACCACAGTGACGATTACACGGCAGACCAGGCCATCACCCCGCTGGGCGAAGAGGCTGAGAAGGAAGCAGAAGCGTTTGCAGCTGTGCAAGGAGGTACAAATTCCATAGCTATCACGCCAGTGAAACGACATGACTTGATCGCTTCCAAAAGTGATTGGTATCCCCTAACAAACGTCAGCAAGAAGAAGCGTAGTCTGAAATTGACGACAAAGACAGATAGTAAAACGTTGAGGAACGAGTTTCGATCCAGCTCGACTTATACCATAGTGAGATGGCCGTTTCTTGCTATCATCATGGGGTGGATCCTGCTTTTATGTTTCTTTTATGTGATTGTAAGGTTGTATGTCGCCCTTCTGGAATACTACTTAACTTGGGTAGGAGAACGTCGTGTTCTCCGTAACAAACTCAGACTATCAACTTCATACGAGGAATGGATCGAGAATGCGTTGGCTTTAGACCGATACTTAAACCTCGATAAATGGTCAATCAATCCGAGATTCTCGTACTATGACTATAAAACGGTTAAATTAACCATTTCAAGGCTCAGGACACTCAGAAGAGCAGAAAACGATACAGAATTGATGATATTCTTGCAAGGATGTCTTAAGAAGAACTTTGCTGGAATCGAAAATAGACAATTGTATTCTCACAGATATTACGGAACAAAATTGTTGGTGGAGGAATATATCGAAGAAGCAGTCAAGTGTATTGATCAGGTCACAAACTCCAAACTGGTGGATCCAGAATTGAAACGGAAATTCTTCCGTATAGTGCTGAAAAACTATGGTAAATCTGCATTGTGCCTCAGTGGAGGTGCCTGTTTTTCGTACATCCATTTTGGTTTGGTTAAAGCACTCATTGATAACGACTTATTACCTTCCATCGTGTCTGGAACATCTGGTGGAGGTATTGTTGCTGCTCTCACGTGTACACGTACAGACAAGGAATTGAAGAAATTGTTAGTGCCGGAACTAGCAAGAAAGATCACAGCATGCGAAGATCCATGGTATATATGGATCCCGAGATGGTGGAAAACAGGCGCAAGGTTCGATGCTGTGAGTTGGGCTCGTAAGTCGAATTTTTTCACACGAGGATCCATGACATTCGACGAAGCATTTCATAGAAGCGGTCGTAAGTTGAATATCTCCACAGTCCCAGCAGATCCACATTCACCAGTTATTCTTTGTAATAACATCACGTCTCCAAATTGTATCATCTGGTCTTCGTTATTAGCATCATCTGCGGTGCCTGGGATTCTAAACCCCGTCGTTTTGATGATGAAGAACCCATCAACCAACGAGGTAATACCATTTTCTTTAGGAAACAAATGGAGAGATGGTTCTTTAAGAACAGACATTCCAATCGATGCTTTGAACACTTATTATAACGTCAACTTTCAAATCGTGTCGCAGGTCAACCCCCACATTTCGTTGTTCTTTTTTGCACCCAAAGGAGCAGTTGGAAGACCAGTTGCATTACCGAGACGTAAGACACATAAAGAAAAGTACGCATCGTTAAGAGGTGGTTTTTTTGCAACTGCTCTGGAACAACTATTCAAGTTAGAAATTACCAAATGGTTACAAATGATAAAGACGCTTGATCTTTTGCCTCATTTCTTAGAACAGGATTGGCTGAATATTTGGTTACAAAGATTTACTGGCTCAATTACTATCTGGCCACGTAATAGACTCCTGGACTTCCTATACATTCTCAGTGATCCATCCGAAGCAAAATTGCAAGAAATGCTCCTCAAGGGAGAACGATCAGTGTTTCCAAAACTTCTTTTCATCAAGCATAGACTTAGAATAGAACGTGCTATAGAACGAGGAAGAAAAGATTCTCAATTATCAAGCTCTATAAACAGATCATACCAAACGACACCCGAAGTTTCTGAAGACTTTCAAATTCACGCTGTGGAGTATGATGATGAAGATGACTATGAGGATGATTTGAGTGCATACGAGGTCAGTAAGTATCACAATCAAATGGCACAAGAACTTGCAAAGAAAGACATAGACAATGAAGATGAAGACTTTAGTTCATATAGCAGTGAAGAGTTTAGCGACGAGCCCGACAGGGCCGACGATGTGAATACATTCAGCAGACCCATGCAAGAACCAAAGCCAAGTTTCATAAGAGCATTACTTAAGAGAACATTTACGGGATCTGACAGTGAGGATGGAAATCTCAAACATAGAAGAAATACTATCACTTAGTTATGTAGTACAATTCTCCACATATTCAATAGTTCAATCACCATGGCATATATAGAAAATTTTTAGAATAAGATAATCAAACACTAAAAAGGAATTGATTGAAAAGAAAAAGTCATTTTAAATGGCTGGATATTTGACAGTTCATCAATTTCTTCACCTAAAAGACGATTAAATCATAAATATATATTACTAAGATCCCCTAATTTCAACAGTTACACTAATTCTATACCTACGCTTCCCGTCAGATAGTTTTATCAGTAATCTCTCATCAATAATGGCTGCGAAAAGTATCTCTTCACTAAACCTCCAATTCGAAACCTCACTTTGTTATTATTCCTACTTTCCATCAAAACTCGTCACCAAAGTGTTTCTAAACATCTTAGAGAAGTTTATTAGTACGCCTATAGTTTCTACATGGTTCTACTGGTAGTGTTCGACCTTATATAGTTAAATCACCTATATACAGTACCAATACAAACCTGCATATTATTCAGATAGTTTGGAAAAAAATTTGGAGCAGAGATGAGATCCATCCTAATCACACTTGTTACTCCACCATGGCCGCTCCAACTGCTATTAAAAACTTAGAGACTCCAAGTCTCGTCAACAACCGTGCCGAAGAAGCCAACGAAGAAGATGACATGTTAATCGAAACAAACACGATCCCAACTGTAGTAGCTGAGGAGACCCCTGAAAAAGCTACCGAATCCACAGGAGTAGTATTGGATGAATCCGGAAAACCCAAATTCTCAGCAGCTTCTGGACTCGGAATGAAAGTCAAGTTGGAAAGCAGAAAAGTCGCTGTTCCTCCCCACAGAATGGCTCCATTAAAGGCGATCTGGCCAAAGATCTATCCTCCATTGGTCGACCACTTGAAACTTCAAGTCAGAATGAATTTGAAGACCAAAACCGTGGAAATGAGAACCAACAAAAGCACAACCGATACAGGAGCTTTACAAAAAGGTGCAGATTTCGTAAAAGCATTTACTTTGGGATTCGACGTAGACGATGCCATTGCCTTGTTGAGATTGGACGATTTGTATATTGAAACCTTTGAGATTAAGGATGTCAAGACATTAAACGGAGACCATTTGTCAAGAGCAATTGGTAGAATTGCTGGTAAGGATGGTAAGACCAAGTTTGCCATTGAAAATGCCACCAGAACCAGAATAGTGTTGGCCGACTCCAAGATCCATATCTTGGGAGGTTTCACTCATATCAGAATGGCTAGAGAGTCGGTAGTTTCGTTGATTTTGGGTTCTCCTCCTGGTAAGGTTTACGGTAACTTGCGTACTATGGCTTCCAGATTGAAGGAACGTTATTAGAGCTTACGTTTAGAGGAATCTACCAGATACTATGCGTTATGCTGGATCTTCTTTTGATTCTTTTATTCTTAATATCTTCCTTGACTGAGAATCTGAAACTGTGTCTTCTACAGAGAATTTAGGGTGGATTTAGGGATTGCTAAATTAACTAACTCCAGAACATCATCCCAGAGAGAACTCTACAATTTTACTTCTAATGGGTTTCAGTACTCTGGAGTAAATCTATCACTATTCGTGAATTCTTCAAGCTATCAGGTTCCCTAAGACTCTCGTTCTATCTCAGTCACAATTGTACATTATTATTCTCTTCTCCATCGTCATTTTATTTAATTTACTCGCATTAATACATATAGTAAATATTACAATATGCATTGACTATGTACAGCGGAACCAGAGTATTCATATCCTGCATAATCGATAGATGAATCATCGTTGAACTCGATTATATCATTATTGATTAGTTTATCAGATTATATCATTATGAGTAGCGTATCTCGATTTCATCATAACTGATTAACTTGTCATGACTATATGGTTATTGATTAACTTATTATGACTATAAATCCTCTAACAAATCCTTCTCAAAATCATCTTCGATTCCCTTCTGAGCTTTGGACGGTAATAAGTCGTCCAACACCAATTCCAATCTCATGGCATAGGCATCTTCACCATCTTGGTAGTAGGACTTTTCGATGGAAGTCACTGCAAATGCTAACGAATCTCTATATAAATGTAATGCAGCTCTATTAGACTTTCTAACATGTAATGAAACGTATTTGGCATCAAAGGACTCACACATGGCGTACAAGGATTGTCTCATGAGTTTTTCAGCCAACCCCATTCTTCTGTAGGTTCTCATTACTGACAACGAGGTTATGTGTCCGTGTGGGGTTTTATCTTCAGCTTCCGGGTCGTCCTCCATCTTTCCCAACACGTATCCCACGATTTTCTCTCCTTTGTTTATGTATGATGAATCTCCTTTAGGATCACTTATGGCTGCAATTTCGGGGTCACGTGACTCTCCGTCGGCGTCGTTGGCCATATCTTCAAGAGTTGAAGAAACAACGTCATCATACGTAGTAGCTACAAAACTTGCTTGCGGCCATGATAAGATATGATACATGTAATATTTCAACTGGTAGTTTTCCGGCAAGTTTTGTAAATTGGCGTTCTGCATCGCTTGTATATCGTGGACAGTGGCCTGTCTGATTGTGATACCCATAGTGAATTAAAGTGGTAAGATCTGAGACTTGTTAAATGGATTGGTTGGAGCTATGATATGGCCGCTTTCCTTTAGACTTTCAATGTGTAGATCTACTTCAAGGTTAGTACTAAAGTGAGAAATAGTCCAAGAACGAGAGTCAATCGAAATTTTTCAGTTGGTCATAAGTCGTGCGAAGAACAGTTTTGTATTAGTAGTAAGGGCCAACTTCTTGTAGATCAGAATGTTTAGAGGTTTAGAGACTGCAAGGGGCTCTAATGGATACAATAAATAAACTATATGTTAGAGTTTTACACTAGTAGAAGTTATGAGATTATAATTCATGTAATGATAATTATTGTAGCTAGTTGTTAGTTCACATATATTCATATTTTGATAATAAATATAATAGAGTGTTATGGACTAATTATTATGTGGTCCCTGTATATGTAAGATATCAGAAATTTCAGGATAATTTATAACTCTCAGTAGAACACAATTCAGAGCATGAAAAAGCAAAAAAGTTAGACTCAGAACGCCGATATAGCAGTCATAAATGATAGTGTATGCCTTTCTCTACACTCTCAAAATCTTAGGCTCTCCCTTAACAAGATCAGTTCATCAAACTTTATCAAAAACACTGTTCTCAATGGACTTCCCTCTATTGGAACCGAATGTGCAGTCACTTTCACATTAAACCCAGCCAAATCTAAGGCACCCTCTATTATCCCAGCTATAAATGCAGAACAATTCAAATTTCCATAATCCTTGGGTATACTTATGAACTTCGCTATCAATGGGACATTATCTATAATCATATATTCATTCAGCACATCCTGAGATTTCTCCAACTCGTTAGCGGACTTTCCAAAGATGGTGTTCCAGAACGGACCATGAATGAACTGTAACATTTCAACGATTTTTATTTCACGCTTGCTATTCTTGAACCCCTCTCGCAATTTAACCAATTCCAAGTATCGTTGTCCGATTTGATACCCCAATCCATTTAATCGGTTCTCTAAATCTTGAATGCCTTTGGAACTTTTGAGAGACCAATTCACAATTTCACAAAAGAGGAACGAGAGTGAAGATAAGTTGATTTCGGTGACCTTCTTGGATGTTATGTTCTTGTCGTATATGGAGTCGCTTCCTGTTATGGTTAAATTTATAGTCTTTTTGCTGAGTAGAATGGTGGAGCCTTCTTGAGTTATTGCGTTTGATAATGGTCCAACTGATGGATTATATCCAAATCCTGACTTCGACGTGTCGGATATTGTAAGGCTGGCTATGGATGCCGCGGACGGCAATATTATATTATCATTAGACATAGAGATTATAGATTTGTGGAAGTTGATTTGGTAGTCTATAAATTTTGAAAACGGTGAATTGTTATGTTTGGTTGGTACACTACTTTGATGATAATTGCAAGAGTCACGACATGATCAACTACAAGGGTGAAGGATCAATTATAGTTGGAATAACGGAGATATAGACCAGCTCATACTCGGCAATTGGTGTGAAATTTAAATTTTGAGGTCTTAAACTAAAAATTTGCAACATCCAGATCATGGTTGCAATTAACTGCCGTCTTTGTTAATGTGTCGATATCACGAAATACGCAAGACATTTCTCAATACCTTTCATAAATGGATTTTCTTACAGTTTACCATACAATGTCGTAGAATGTTCAATGTCGCGATAACTAAGCCATTTTGGCTGTAAAAACCAATAACTCTCAAACAAAGCTATCTGAGAACACTATTTGTCGTCTAACAAAGAAGGCATGGTTAATAAAGCTTCCCTGAAGCAAAGTGGGAATTATGGTACGATTATCAGATATATATTGTAGCTCTTATCTAACCTCCAGCGAGGAATAGTAAACAGAACAATGGATCCAAAACAAGAAGTTCTACAGCAATTCCACGTATTGTGAACGCCACAAATATTACGAAGACTCTAGAGAATATCTTTGAAAGTACCAGGGACGACAAAAGACCATTACGGGGTAACAAAATATCAAACATTTCCTTTCAGGCTACCTCTACTCCTTCCAATTCTATATTGGAGATTCCAGCAAGAAATAAGTTGTTAACTGGAAAGAAAAATATTCTTAGGGGATTTGAAGAAAGAAAACCGACCCACGATGTTAATACAGAACCTCGAGAGCAAGATTATCGCAATGCTCCAATTGTGAAAATTCTGAAGTCGGATAACATCGTCAAGAGTAAGATGAGAAAAGAACAGAAACGACTCAAGGAAAAACATAAGGTGGATGATGACGTTATTTTGTTAGATGATATTTCGAGCGACGAAACCACTAAGAAGGTAGTGATTTCCCACAATCCAGAGGAGAAGACCATTAAAAATTTAGTGGTTCCGCAACCTCGCGTCTCTACAAGAAAGAAAACGGGTGACGTGAAGAACGTTAAAAGTAAACCAGAAACAAACACGAAGTTAGTAGATTTTAAACCATTGCTAAACAAAGGAAAGCAAGATACTAAGCTCAAGGAAGTCAATACCAAACATCTTGCTAGTAACATAAGGGCTGAACCTATAGGAATAATCACTTCTCGAACAATAGCGGAGAAGAGTGAAGTGGTTGCAAAAAATAAAGAACTTGTCTCTAGTAAGAAGGAAAAAGAAGAACCCAAAAAGATTTGCTCAAATACAACTGAGATTGAACACTTGACGCAGAAAAATAAAGACAGAGGATTCAAAACTGCCAATCTGAAAATATTTAAAAGCGATCACAATGCTCTGCTGAAACGTCCTAGCAGTTCCCATTCTGCCAATGTTCGATTGAAAAATTCTGAAATAAATAGTGAACATTATTTATCGTTTAAAGATCCCCTTGATCTCCTTGGAGAACCTAAATTTCATATCTTCAAAAGAAGAATACAGAATTCTGGACTGTGAGTTGATGAACTCCTTGCTTATTTCATTGTTTGGATATACGTCAGCTCCGGCATTGCTGTGAGATTCTTGCGATATAATTTAACAAAATAACCACTTGAAAGGTTCTGTAGTGTATAAAAACGAGTGTCTTCTAATCTCCTATCGAGAATTCACTCTTATACCCGTAAACTACAATGCTGATATTTAAAAACGGTTTTTCAGTCCATGATAGAATCACTACCACGATTCTCCGATTTCACTCAAGATATTCATTAGGATCTCCATGCTGCGTTCCATCACTATACTTAGTACGCAGTGCTCTATAACACTAGATGACTATACACAATTAAGTCAACATTTACTATAATGATTTTACATAAAATCATCAAAATCATCGTCATCCATATCATCAAATCCTTCATCCTTCTTGAATCCGACATTTGGTCTGGCAAGAGGTTTAGCCTTTTTCTTACCGGCACCACCAGTAGCAGTACCACCTGCCTTCTTTAATCTTGCTTGTCTTTCTTCTCTTTCCTTGTCCTTCACAATAACATTCAAGGTAGACACAACCTTTCTGGTGCTTTCAAGAGATAACGGTTGGGTCAAATCTCTGATCAAATCAATAGCCAAACTGGAGGAATAGTTCATTAAGGAATCTGTTGCTAAGTCTGTTAAAGCAGCTGCTACTGCCTTTCTCAACTTTTCAAACTCTTGCTTATTTGAGGGTTGGAATAATGGATGGTCTTCAAGTGGAGTATCTTTGGTCATTATAGGAGCTCTTCTAGCAGCGGCCAAAGCAGCCTGGGTTGCTCTTTCTCTTGGGTGTTCGTTGACATCAAAATCATCATCACCAGCAACTCCTAAACCACCAAACAAGTCAGCAGCATTGTTTAAATCAGCATTGACTTCAGCTTCACGAAGCAAGTCACGTCTGGTGTATTCATCAAGTTGATCAATTTCCAACAAAACCTTGCTACCAGTCTTGGCTGCCAACTTCTTTGCCTTTGCCACTTCTTGTTTCTGTTTCAACTCAGCTTTTTCCTTCAACTTCTTTGCTTCGGCTTCCTTCTTCTTTTTTTCTTCTTCCTCTTCATCAATGTCCCACGATTCTAACATTGGTTCTTCGTCTTCTTCATCTTCCCATGAGGTTGTGGTGGTCTTTCCAGCTTTAGTTGTTGGAATATCAAAATCTTCGTCGTCCCAGGCCATTTTGAAAGTAGTTAGTGGAGTTCGGGAATTTTGGATTTCAGAATTTTTTTTTGATGGAGTGTCGGTTTTGTGTCACTTTTGGTTCAGCCACCCATTACTAGGTGACATTGCTCATAGATGATACAGAACACCCATACTATCAATAATCAAGGAGTGAATAACATAATTGGAAGCTACTGCTAGACTGATATCTTGTTTTGGATTTATAGCCACAGGGACTTGTCAAGAATATAAACTTGTAGAGTCAGTGCTCACGAAGTATATATCAATGGACCATATGAGTAATTTGAAGACGAGAATAATCACAGAAAACTGGAAGATTCAAAGCTAGAAGATCAGAGCTTCTGTTTTGTTTACAATGATGACTACGACATTTGAAAAATTTACAACTTCGAACTTTACCATATTTGAATACGCGTATCGGAAAAGAAGAGGTCCTTTATAACTCTGGTGAGCTACACAAGCTTCCGGAGGTGTATGATTTTCAACCGAGCACTTTAATTGCGATGTTACTTAAAGATGTTCCTCCGAGTGCGGGATTGTTGTCTCACGACACTAAGGAATAAAGAGAAAGAACGTCATAATGCGAAAAGAGTCAGCATACAGGGATCCTTGAAGTCACTATTCAGTTACAGGGCCTCGGCTTTGAAGAGTAAACAAATACTGCCAACCGCTAGCTCGTATTGTTGCTCAATTCAGTAAACTCAACACCAAAGATGAAACAAACAAATTGCAATTCTGGTCAATTCTTCCCTTACATTAGGTGAAAGGAACATATGACCATTCCAGGCAATTTATATGGTTTAATGAAGAGCTACAGAAGGTACTTTCAAATTAGAAAGTTGTTCTTCACCAGATAATTCGTCATTATCTTTAAATTTTTTAGAAAGTTGCAAAACTTTGCGAATTTTATTTGGTTGCAAAATCTAAATAAGATGTATTGAGATAGAATCAACCAAAGTTGCAACATATACATAACCAAATAGTTGAAAACTGACTAGCTTCGGAAGAGCCATAAGGAGATTGAAATGTTGGAATTAATGCAGTTGAACAGCTAGCTCTGATATTAGGTGATCTAATTAACGATTTTCCAAGCAGACAAGTCCTACTTGATTTTTATTAATAGGAATAAGAAGACTTTATTGAGGATTCAAATTATGATCTGGATAATATTTGGCTTTAGAACCAGATTTGTTGGCATTTCAGGTTTGAATTTTATGTCAATTTGTTACATAATTAAACGACATAAGTCGCGACATCCTTTTCAGATCAAATTGCCAGTTTTAGTTCCATTTTGAAAGCCTTTATCTACTAATTAGTGGTCTAGAGAGTGTTAGAAAAAGCAATTCTGGCGAAACAGCTAAAGGTTGACCTAAGAAATCCAGATTGTACTACAAAAAGCAAGTCAAACATTTCCACACATTTGTATTAGAAGACTATTTTCATTTCCTAGCTTCTACACAATTACATATTCAGACTCCCTGTGTTTGAATGTACGTTACGCCATCCAATATTATCATACCAGGGGTCTCTGACAACCAATCGTTTGTTAAATGGGTCGACTCTCACAAAATCCAGCTCGCCACAGAACTCTCAATTGGACAAAGTAGTCTTGGAGGAATTGGATTATACTATGAAAAATGTCAAGAGGATTTTCTAGAAGATTTGGAAATACTCCGCATACCGAATTCTTGTAAGATTGACTACATGAGTTTGTTGAAGCTTTTAGACGAATTGAAGACAAGAGACGGGACCTTTGATGAAGAGGTAAAGGAATCTCAGTTTATAGTCCATGTCTTGACCGCCATGGAACCAAGTACTGAAACACACATTTTGCATAGTTATATTGTTGCATTCTATCTTCTCAAGCAACTACGTCAAACTCTTAAGGAACTGAAGTACTTCTCAGAATCTCCGTTAATCGAATACGATCAGTATTTGGATATTTTGTGTGGTACGTATACGCTAGGAATATTTCGTGACAATGATGATCCCTTTGTATCAAGGTTAAGCAAGGGGATACGAAAGTCACAGGACCTTTACGAAGTTCTTATGGAACTGCTTAATGAAACATACGATAAATATCGATTTGAAGACTGGCTCACATTTGAGATGTTTTACCAGCTCCAGCAAGCAATTCAATCAAGAACTTTGGAAATCCCTCATCAAGAAAAGTCTACGGAGGCACAGGAAGAGGACAATGAAGTAAAAGATCAAGATACTCACACTGAAATTGACGGTAACTTACAAAACCTTTCACTCGAAGACACTTCAAATGAAGTCACTAATTCACAAGATGAACAAAGTGACTTCCATGTCAATGTCACGTTGGTTCCTGTTTTAGATTTCGCTAACCACATTCATAACAATAACGCCTACTTTGATGTCGATAAGAAATGCGACGATATCATTTTAAAGCTCAAACACGACACTTTGAAGGAGAAGAAAATCGGAGATAAGTTTGAAGTCACCATCAGTTATTCGCCGGTGGAAAGTATTCAGCATTTTATCAACACATATGGGTTCATACCAAGCATAGTTAATGATACACACTATCAATTATTTGAACTCAAACTTCCAATCGAAGAGATGGCCAGCAATGGCAGTTTGATAAGCAAATGGTTAGGTGTTGTTCCCCAAGTACAAATCATCAGAGGTGCCCGCAAATCATATATCAACCTCTTCAACAATAGGCTTCCGTTAGTATTTGCTGACTTGACATATAACCCTCATTGGAATGAAGATCTTGAATCGCATTTCAAGTTATTTAACGAGCTCCCCGACGACTACGAGGTGGATATTAGCGAGGTAGAAGAGTTGGTACGACTTCAAGAAGATGGTCCTTATGATATTATCAGCGGAGTTGGCCCAATTGGTCTCAGGTATGATGGAAAAGTGCTACAAGACGTAGGAGAACTCACCTTGTCACTTGGAGATGGAACCAATGGCACAGTTTCGTTCGATGATCTTGTCAAGAAATGCGTGGGGCAAATAATTCATTATTGTCTTGATTTTCTTGCCAAAGGATCTAATGATTTGCTTGAAAAATCACACCTTGTACTCTCTGAATACAGTCAATATCAACGTGAAGTTATGCAAAATCTCGTAGACTGCTATGACGATACAAATGATTATAACGATATTTTGCTTCCCGAATCTCTAGGCCAAACGGAGTGGGAAGTTTCGTTTAGATCACTCCCAAGGCAGATGGATATCTATTAGGATTATAGAGGTATAGGGAATACTGTTCAAGAGAGTCCTGAGTGACTGAATTTGAATTGATACAGGTATAACCGATGATGAGATGGATACAAATTACTATTACTAAAGGAATAGGAAAAATACAAAAACCCAAGAATGCCTTTCTGCTATTATTTACAAGGATGCTCCCATTTTACGATTCAGTTGATTAGCTATTACAGATTTTAAATAACTATAAATGGCTGCGAAAATATAGCTCGGAGATAACCTTCCAGAAAAGTCCGGTAAATGCTAGACAAAATCTTCAACCATCACGAGTCATTAGTATATCGCAGGCGAATCTTCCAGAACTTTCCTACACTATATCAATACTGTTATAGAGCATTCTTTACCAGACGCTCTAATTAGTAATAATTCCTTAGTAATGGAAAATATTCCATGATTCTGCGACAATATTTGTGCAGGATTGGAAAGAGAGGCATTCGGGTCGGGAATCGGGTCGATGAGAGGAGAGAACAATGACGCAGATGAAACAAGTCAATTAACGACAAAAATGACGTGACCAGGGTCACTACGTCAAATCCAATGTTCAGTGACTCTCTACTACATATGGAACGATTTTTAGGGTTCAAATCCAATGCAAGGCTAATGAAGTAATGAAATGAAATAGTAAAAGTGGAAGTGAAATAGTAAAAGTGGAAGTGAAATAGTAAAAGTGGAAGTGAAATAGTGAAATTGTGAAAATGATATAGTGAATTCGCGCTATGCTTTCAACGATGGATTATGAATAGGTGGTATAACCCGCTGTAAGAGATCCTACCGAACGAGAGCACGTAGTATGATCACTTAGTGGTTATTATGTCGCATGGAAGTAGTGCATATAGAACTGACAGTAAATGTCGCAAGGAAGAATCCAAAGCATGCCGCAAGGAATTGTGTCCAAAACATGTCGCAAAGTAATAGTGTCGCATATATGAAGACCATCAATGTCGCTTAGTATACATCCATACTACCAGGATGACCTTGTCACGCTACTCTCTACAAACATCGCCTCTTCATAACAAATCAACAAATTCCCATCGCTATTTAGTAAACTTAGTAATCGCAGATTCCGCCGACTGGACCCATCCACAATTTGTAATCGCAATCTCTCCCACGCACGACACGCGTAGTATATAAAGAACGAATTTTCCGTCCACCATTTTTATCTATTTATTATTCATACATATATACACACAATGGTCACTACAGTTAAATCAGCTCAAGAATTCAAAGAAGCTTTAAACCACGACGGATTGGTCGTCGTCGACTTCTTCGCCACCTGGTGTGGTCCTTGTAAGATGATTGCTCCATTATTGGAAAAGTTCTCTGTCGAATACCCAAGTGCCAAGTTCATCAAGGTCGATGTTGATGAATTGAGCACCGTTGCTCAAGAATACGAAGTTTCCTCCATGCCAACTTTACTTTTCTTCAAGGGTGGTAAGATTGTCCAAACCGTTGTTGGTGCCAACCCAGGTGCCATCAAGCAGGCTATTGCTTCCAATGTTTAAATATGATTCAATGGCCTCTATATATGGTGGTCTACTAAAATATAGCTCATGGCAACAATAAGTTCAGCAATCTCTTTAGATCGTCGGTGTCTTTAGTTCGATTGATCCAAGTGATGAACAATCCCTACTATTAGTACATTAGTACGATCATTATATTTATGGGTAGCTTAGAGTACAGTAATAATATAAAATAATGATAATTTGTCGTAATCTTGTGGATTTGTTCAACAATGAGTAGAAATAAATGGATCGCGTCGACAAGTGAGTAGTAGAAGCTTTTTGTGGATTATTGAAGCTTTTTGTGGATTATTGAAGCTTCAAATAGTTACAGGCATTGTAAGATCCACAGAGATCTAAATCTCTAGAATTCTAGAAGTATAATTAGATGTAATATTTACTAGAGTTTGATGTAAAAATCTACCAGTCAATCAAATGTGGAATTCACTAATTCATTATATATATAAATATCACTAGTTAGATGTAGAAATATACTAGTATAATTAAATGTAATAATTTACCAGAGTTTTTGATGTAGAGATTTACTAGAGCTATTGATGTTATTTTCTACTAGTATAATTAGATGTAAAAATCTACATCATTGTGGAAATTTACCAGAGCTTTTGATGAAGAATCCTCTAGTGAATTAGATGTAGAAATTTACTAACATTTTTTGATGAAATAATCTACTTAGTGATGATATTACTACAAATCACCAGTCCTGACTCGTCTACTCTATAAACTGTAATTCTAAGTTTACTCTACTGAATTCGGTAGCGAAACCAATAATGAACATTTAGAATTCCGAATATTCTAGAAGCGAGACAACGAATAGAAAGGAATTGATATCTGAATCAGAAACAACTAATCGAGCAGAGATTCTAATGTTAATTGTAAGCGATTTTATGGACGGTTCCCGGGGCCAGTGTGGTCTCGAAAAGAGTTCCAGGGTATCCTATTTGTGAAAACTCAGGTTATTCTAGAGGCAGAGTAATGAATGGATTACGTTATCTGAGAGTTTGAATAGTGAGCACAGGAAGTATTCAAAACTGTGGAGATTTAGTGAATCGTAGTGAATGCTAATGATAATTAGTGGATATTTAGTTACTAAAAGTGAATATTAGTGAGATTTAGTGGAAATTTGGTGGATCGTATTGAATATTTCGCTCTCTGTAATAATATAAGCGGAAATTACTAGAGTATGTTGATAGCGACTTATTTGTGAATCATAGTTTCTGAAATCACTTTTCCACATCAGTAGGGATTGCATTAACAGCAAGAGCACTGTAGTCACTCAGTAAGTCTTCACTGCACTCAGTGTTGCATTCATTCATTCATTCATTCGTTCATTCGCTACGCTCATTGACTCCAAAATTAATAATATCTATTCCTAACTAATAATACCCTTCAATAAACCTTTTAACAATATCTAATTTAGTAAGATCTTTCCAAAGACCCTTTTCTCCTTTATCTTCCGAACCAACGTTCCCTTCACATAAATAATTCAACACTACTTCGTAAACCAAATAGTATTGACGAAGGTTTTGAACCATAGAGATTCGTTGTCTTCTGAAGTTGTTTACAATTTGATAAACTGGATCAAACTTCAAGTTCTTGTCGCTGTTATTTTTCAACACACTGATCACCGTGTCAATTGTACACAAAGTCCCAGTCCTTCCACATCCAGCAGAGCAATGGATCACTGTTGGGTACGGCGAATCGTCTCCCAAATTTAAGCGGTTCAAGATGTAGTGCTTCAACTCAATCAACTGGATCAAATCTAATGGTCTCAACACGGTTCCCATATCTGGCCACGACAAAAGATGGATTTGGAAAGTGTGGGTGACAGAACCTTTGTTTAACGACGACGAAAACAACCTTATAATCAAATATTCATTAACCTGTAAAGTCTCTTCCAATTTGACTTCTATAACATCTTGGTTTGACAAGTATACACCTGACTTCCAAAACGGCGAACACTTCAAAACCCCATTCTCAACTTCGTCTGTCAATGATATAATCAAAGGCACCTTGAAGTTAATGATACATTTCCAAAAGTCTCCGATAGTTTGTTGTAGGGGGCCCTGTGTTGCAATAAACTTCAAATTTGACATCAAATTAGGAGTAACATTGGTTAATTCATCCAAGTTGCAGATGGGGTCCAAGTACGATGCATTTATATAGTCATCATCTGTGGGAGAATCAACCTCATTCAACTTGACTCTCGAATGCTCGTACAAAAAGATATCCTTATATCTATTCTTGTGACCATACTCAATCCCGCGACTGATGGTGGGGGCTGTTTCGTCGCTTAATGGCGAAGTAACACACGAATTCAACGACAACGCTTTTATCAATCTCTTTTGTTCAAACTTTTCAAGTGCATAAAAGTCGTCACTGATTTTGTTTGATTGCTGAGTTGAATTATCCATAAAGATAGACGACTTGAACCAGTCCGGTAATCTGGAATGGTCCTCCGGAAATACCTGAAGTCTGAAAAGTTTCGAGGTGTTTGAAAGTAATGCTGATGATTTTAAAGAGCGGTCAAATGGATTTTCATTGTCAGTCAATTCTTCATTATGTCTAATTTTGAAAACGGCAGCTTGTGGTTTAGGCAAAGTGAAATTGGAAAGAATAGGAGTACTGCTTGCGAACTCTAATGAATTGTATGGAGATAATTCTGTTTTTGATGCACTTCCTTCAACAACCAACTGAGGAAGAATGTTATTTACTTGACATTGTGAGCTCGATTGGTCGCCAGGGACTGGCGCCGTGGGTGCAGTTCCACACTCAAACAATTGAGGATATTCCTTTTCAATCTCCAAAAGGTTGGTTTGCATCAAGTTGATGGTACTGTTGGACTCGGTGAATATAGGGCTGCTAACAAACTTGTTACAGATGTGAAATAGCCCAGATGAATTTTCAATATTGTCGTAAATTAAGATACTCCCATCCGTGTTGGCGAAGAACTCATTGAACCTTGTTCTTTCATATGCTGGAAGTGAGTTGATACAACGTTGGAGGGTGAAATTTGGACGTTTCAAGAGTGTTGACGGAAGACAAACATTAATAGCGGATTTCATATGGCTACGAACATAATCTGTAAACGGTCTTATATCAATAATCAATGTTGAAGATAACGAAGCAAGTTCGTCATTGGACAAGTATGAGATTTTATGAGTAGATGCAAGAGTTTCGATTTGACCTTTGTAGGTTACCGAGGGAATAGAGTGGAGTCGTTTCAAAAGGTCATATTTCATAGATCCAGATATATCTGAAGCTGTGAGTTGTTTTTTTAGTTGTTTATGAGGAGTAATATGCAACGCACTATATGACGAAGTGAGTGAAAGACGTTGCTGACGAACTAAATCTGGCGAAGTTGAATTAGATGAATTAGATGATGCTGAATTGAATGGATTTGAAGAATTAGATGGATACCCAGAATTTGGATACGCTGCAGTAGAGGGATGTAATAAATTAGAATTTTCTTGCGCCATCAGGTTGTCGAAAGGGGTTTCCTGGCCCTCTTCCAACTTGAATGTAGGTTCTATAGCAGAAGTGGCCTTTGTAGTAAAGACAGGATCGTCAAACTCAGAAGCAGTGGTCAAGGATGCAGATAGCGATTTATTGGGTCGTTTCAAATTGAAATGAAAGTTCTTGTGGATTTTTCTCGAGTCGCCGTCATCAACCAAAGTATCTGCTGATACAGAGGAGTCTGAAAAGGTATGATTTGACTTGCAGTCATATATGGTAAGATCTGAAGTGTTTGATGTTATGGATGAGATCGAGTCATTATGATTCTTATGACCGTTAGCTGAATGCTTAACTTTTGGATGGGAAAACTTTTGAAGAGTGACAGATGAGAAGTAATCTAAATCTTTAGAAGGAAACGTAAAGTTTGGTGATGCACAAATAGATGGTGAACCAGACATATGAAGTTACCGAGGTCCAGAAAGTGTCTCTATTGTATTTGATGTCAGCTTTTAGATACTGAGTAATGATGATCTGAGTAATGAATTCAAGATACTCTGACTGAGATACTGAAATATTCTGATGATGATGGGATTCTAAAGTTTCTCTAAAATATTCTAATACTAGGATTTTTAAGTTATTCTAATGTACTATAATGCTAGTATGAGTTGATAGGGATCCAACAGTTTTCAGGTAGTTGTGGTGATGAGTCTGTTGTTTTATGGATTTCACCAAGTGCTAACGTGTGTCGTGTTGCAACGTTCAAAACTCCAACACTAGAGATGTATTTTTAGGGTAGTTAAGTGGCAAATATGGGGGCAAAACCAGTGACAATATAGCAACCCAGGGAAATAACGTGTTTAGAACTGAATACTAAGTTCCATATAAGCTAAACGAGGCTATGAAGAAAAGAAAAGTTGAAGGGAAATTCGGGGAGGTGATAGAATTCTAAAAAATGGTCTGGACCTTTGTTACATAAGCAAAAATGCAACATCAAGTCAAGTCATAACAATAAGATGACGGAGACCAATGGGACAGCCGGAGAAAAGCTACACATCTCCGAGGATGGACCTGATTCACAACGATCCCTTACTACCTTTTCTATATATATGCTTACAGACAAGAGTCTTTAATTGATTATCGGTTTGTTCGAATAATACGTCATATGTTCTAGATTTGACTTAAAATATGACGTAACGGCGTTTCTTTACTTATTGTAACAAATGAGTACTACTATATCACGACGGGTAGAAGGGGCAGGTTTGTCTCGACAGGATTTCCAGATTCCAGGCTCTACGGACTCTGCTGGCGAGTCATCTCTTCTCCGATACCTTTCACTAAAATGGCCATCTTTGAACTTGGTTACGAGTGGGATAGATCTTCGCAGTTCAAAACCGACTCGGAATTACGCATGTAGAATAATTTGTGCATATATGGTAAGGCCAATATATGCAAACATGGAGTCTTATTTCTGGGCACATCGTATCTTATTACCAGGCAAAACTTTGACCAAAGTTTTCGGCTTTATTCGACTCGTTCCCTACTTAGAGACGAGGAGTTTAAAATAGACTTCTATGCACTGACGCACGTGATGGCGTCCGAAAACCAAAAAAATGATATATTACGAGTCACGTGAAGTTTCAAGTCACTTCGGGTATGCTAGCTATTAATAGGGAATATTCTTGTAACCAAGACACGTAGCGAGAGTGAATGTGTAAATTAGTAGTCATAACAAACATTAACTGTTATAAACACCAATCAGTGGACTGGTTTGTTATAAATCTCTAGCAACAAAGTTATTTTTGATTAAGTGTTGAGGCATAATTTAGAGCTGAGCCAAATGTAGTAGAAGTATTATAGTATTGGCTGTTTTAAGCTGTAATCTTGTTTCTCATATTTTTGAATTCCATATAATTTGAATATATGACATCACTATATTCAATCTCAATTAGTATTTAAGGAGTGTATAGATCTTACACTGAATTAGCAGACTGATGATCATGAGGTGATAAAAGGCTTATTGGATATCATGAGACTGAGCAGTATAAGCCTCCTTCATGATAGTGGTAGGCTTTGACAACTTGGTATTAGACATCGACAGCTCTCATGTTATAAGTGTGATAAGTGTCGTATTAGTAGATCTTTAGATCTCTTGAAAGAAGACTCTTGACAGATCTCTTTTTAGTGGTGTTCTCACCTAGCTTATCAGTATTCCCTCGAGACTCGTATTGGTATTCCCTCAAGACTCTTATTGTATACCTCCCAGACTCTTAGTGGTATACTCATCATTTATGATTTCACTGGACAGGAATCTGAATATCTTCTCCATGGATGATCTTCCCATTCATAATCACGGTCGGTTGTTTCACTCGTTACAAGTACTGGAATCATCTGCCCTGTTCCTAACAGCCATTTTCTATGGCCTACTACACTCAATAACGATTTGACCAATCCAGAATGAGTGATCACAGAAACAATTTGATCATTGGTCTTGAAAATGTCGTCCAATAATAATTTGGCTCGATACTCACGATGTTCCAGAGACTCGTGTAAGTCGCTTTGCCAAAGCAAGTCGTCTTCACTAAAACCCGCCTCAAACTCAATAGTGGGAAACTTGTTCTCAAGATATCTTTTTGAGTGTCTCTTGCTTTCGGTACCAATTCCATAAGTTTCACGAGCCATTTCTTTCACCACTGGGACTTGCGACGTCAACCCGGACCAAAGTAAGTGCCAAGTTTCCAACGTCCTACGTAACGGCGAGACATAGAACTTGTGGGGGATCGGAACCCCATTAGGGATCGCTTTTCTCCAAGCTTGCGACATTGCGTCGGTTTGCTGGACACCTCTCGTAGTTAGTTGTGCGTCGTACCACTCAATACTATCATCACCATCTCGTACTTGCCAGTAACAGGACCACGAACTGCTGTTGTATTTTGCGGGGGCTATATTGTGATATCCTTCTGCGTGTCTTTGTAAGAATAAAAGCTTATGAGAGCCTTGAGCAAGTAGCGTCTGTATAGATTCCCAGGAGTAACCAGAAAGAAGTCCGAAATCAGCCTCCTCAGTCACATTGAACGTAGAATCATCTGTAGTGCTTAGACTCTGTGCAAAGTATGGAAGAGACGCGTATTCTGTATATTTGGTGAGAATAGTTTGCGGAACAACCAACGCCACGGCCACGGCAACCCAGAGTATCACGAATTTCATTTGATTTCTATATGAATTTGAAAACCACTGGTGTTGTCAGCTTTATATATATAGACATGTGAGGTTATGGCACCCACGTGTCGGGTGCAAGGTTGCAGATCTGTCGATTTCTGTCGCAAAATAAATTATATATGCACAACTTAGCGTTTGGAACAATGTGACATTTATGTATAGAAGTTTACAAGAATATGGAGGTACTGAGAAGCCAGTAGTAAGTGTTATGGAGGGCCTATGGAAGCCATTGACAACATACTTTGGCTTAGAAAGTTGATCTCACTAGACCTATTTGAGAAGTTTACAAGGGCACAAACTTTGACCGTAAGTTCTCGTTTCCTCCACTCTGTTTAGCTGTATCCTGCGACCCTGATTTGAGTCCTCACTACGATTTAGGGTCATACTAATAGATATTCTATTGGGACTATATACATAATTCATTGGTTGTTCGCATTAAGGAACACCCTTTGTTGGCGTCAAGTTGAATCATTAAGGTTCTAGCAAGATGAAAAATGGGTCTGATATAGGTATCATGAAATCACTAGAATGAACAAAAGAAATTGAGTGAAAGGATATTTAATTGTGAGGGTGAATTAATCTTTGCAAATGATCGAGATTCTGGTTTCGTTAAAGACAACAAAGCCCAAACTAAACAATATCAAGTTAATTGAGACCTAGCACACCCACAAGCATCAGAAGTATATTAATACTGCTATGTCAAGCAACAATTTAATTAAACAAAACCGGTATAGGAAACTTGAACCTTTTCCATTTCATTCAAATCTAATTCAGACGTCGTAGCCTGTACATTATTCTCTCATATAAGTCTGTTTAACATCCATTCCTCAAATTAGTCTGTTTATTCTTCTCTCAAATCAGTCTATTCACAATCCTTCTTGCATTTACTAACCTTCTTATTCGTTGTACTTTTCAAGTATTCTCTTTAATCCTTCCTCATCTCCGGCAATCATATTTTGATCCCAGTCAACTACCAATGGCGCCTTGAATATCTCTGAAGGATCCGTTGGTGCAACACTATCGGCACCTTCCTGGGCCTTGTTAAACACTTCATTCATGATTTGATACTCTCCTTCACTAAATAAACGAGATCCCAGTACTCCTCGGGTAGTTACTCTCTTATCGTCCCCTGAGGCAGTCCTATCCACCAAGATTGGGAAACATTGCTTTAAAACACCGCGAGATTCAGCATCTCTGACACAATTACTAACAAGCAACTGGTACTGGTCATAAGTTGGCATTCTGTCCTGCATCAAATCAATTATGAAGTTATCCTTCTTCGACAGAAGATCCGCTTGTGTCAAAACTTGATATAATTTGGACGATAATGGAATCTTACTGTTATGAAAGATACTCACCGTAGCTGGTGAGTGTTGTAAGGTTCTGAAGAGTGACATGATGTGAATATGACTGGAACTGATATGAAATGGTTCTATCAGATATAAATGAGTGTTGGTGCAATTGTTTTGAATTTTATGTAATGGCCCGGCGCCCCCAGGATGATTCAATTCGGACTTTGAAAACCGAACCCGTCAATTCTAAATGACTCCGGCTAGAAGGAGAACGCGGATCGATTATTTTCAAGTTCGGCGACTCGGATGTCGTTGAAATGTCGTGTACTATTGCTTTAAACAAACATATTGCTAAATATTGTATTAGAACAGTGGATTTTACGACTATTACTCTAGTAGAGGAATTAATTTGTAACTTGGATTATTTAGACCGTGTTTATAAAAAAAACTCAATTGACCTTCTTATTGGGAAGAGAACTGACCTATATTCTTGCCATAATACTTCACTGAAGGAAGAGAGATTGTTATAGGGAGTTGATGCCGGCGGAGAAAATCAGGTTAGTTGATTATTAGGGCAACTTATATTGGATGAGAGAGTTCCCAACCGAAGTAGATACTCTAGAACAACACATGAAAACATACCAATATTTGGGCCAAAAGACAATCTGTCAGTTTTAGGAAATTACGGAGATAATGCGAGAGGAAAGGTTATAAAATAAAAAAATAAATCAAATATCGCACAGTTAAAGTGTCAAATTTTTGAGTTGATCAATCATTGGGTTGTAAAATAAACCTTAACCGCCTCGGTCATTAATACTGCTCTGTGATTTCTCAAATAATTCTTCGGAGAACAGGTTGTCGCTGATTGCCGACTAGTTCTAATTAACGGACATATAATCTCTTGTCTGATAAAACTAGATTTGCTAGATTAGAAGAGTTTAATTTTAATTCGGTGGATACCACCTTTCAATTACTAACATTACTATAGCTTGCTGTATTCACTATAAAATGCACAATATAGGCACTAAGTCTAACAAGTGATCTCTTACTCAACAACCGAGCCAGATTGAGAGTTTCGTATTCTTAAAGCAGAATGGCTACTTATCACTTTCACTAAAATAGACTCAGCCTCCGTAATACTAAAAGAAGTAATGATTTTGGCCAAGCAACGACATAACTTGGCTAGAATATCAATTTCAATACATGGAAAACACAGAATCAACCTTCATCTGCTCAATGCTAAAGAACTATCGGAATAGAAGTGGAAAGATGCAGCCTTTCACAGAATTATGAAAGACGGCGACATATGGTTTTAAGAATCTTGTAGAAAATAAATAAGTATTTTTAGTAGTATTAGCTTTTTCAGGCCCTTTGAATGTGAAACTCCAATTCCTCAAAAGTAGCGCTTTAAATCTCTACATAAATAACGAGCTACTTTATTCTATCATCTCAATAACCCGGTAATCATATGGTTTACCGGATGTGCAAGTTCTATTACTTTAGTTAAAGTGTCAAAGTTAATACATTATATTGAAAGAAACCCATTTGACAACTACAAAATATGGTTTAAAGAATATCAAGTATTTTGAGATTCTTAGATAATTATTAATTTGAATCAAGTAGTGAAATGTCACTGATTTTTCAATTTGACACCAATAAGTGACGTTTTTTGTCTACAGAACGCATGGAGAACCATCGAGTAATAGACTAGGTTGAAATTCTTGAACCATTCCTGAATTGCCTAATATGGCGCCGTTAAAGAGTGGGTGCATTATTTCACAATCCTCCTAATCTTAATTTGGTTTAGGATTTACCGATAAACATAAAAATTATAAAAGGTTCTGGAGACTTAGAGGATTATTCTACAGTTTTTTAGTTCAGTTGGCTATCAAGTATACTGGTAGATTACGTTTCTCGACAATTTTTCAGCATAAATGTCAGACCAAGGCTGAGAGAACTGAATGTCGCTCACTATTTATAGGATATATGTGTTGTTTATGGTACTCTCATAAGTTCATATGTTGAAAAGAATGTTTAAAACATAATATATCTGTAGATGATTCATTTTTTAATAAATAGTTGTACATTTCCGAATTCTATCCTTGTAAATCTCGTTCCGTGTGTTATGGAGGCTTCAATGGTTCTCTTAATCTGAAATTGCATAGCAGATTAGAGACATTTATGAAACTCTCTTTCAGCTGGTAACTGTGTGGGTGGAACTTAGGTCTATATCCTCATATACATTCATCTTAAGATAACTTAAAAATACTGAGAGCAAAATTCTTGTAGCTACTTGTTTATATCAATGTTATGAAAAATCGTCTTATTAATTCTGAATAGAACTATTTTTAAAACATATATTTTAGGCTTATATCAGATAAAAATGAATACTAATCTAAATCGTGTCTTTCACAGCAGATTATATGCTCAACTATTCACTTAATTGAATTCAAAGAAGATTCTGTTATGAATTAGTAAAACTATTATATAAGGTATCAGAAGCTAGGAGTTATAGGTTTATAACTTAATTAATTTATAGATAAGGTGCAAATGAGCTAATCAAAGTATGATGCTTTGAAGTATTATGTAATATTCGTAAATGTCGCAGACAATCGGGTGTGACATTGTGACATATTGCATAGTTAACGAAATCTGGTGACTCAGAAAAAAGACACTTTCTTTATTATCTTATCTAGAAAACAACCAGACTTAGCTAGAAAACAACTAGATTTAGCCAGAAGACGCCAAAACTTCACAATTCCTTAGGATAAATACTAACTAGATTAACGTCTACTTAACTACACATTTTTGAGCATCTTATCCTTTCGATTCTATCCAAATGTGTAGATTCATGATCTATAAAGGACGCGAGTCTATGGTACTCTCGGACCTCCTTACCAAACCAGCACACTCCATAATCAATCAATCGTTCGATTCTCGACTTCGTCTTGATATGAGAAATCCCATCAACGGAGACGGGTTCGGAGTGGGATACTATACCTCCACTCACAAGCCTTGTGTGTTCAAGGCTATCACACCAGCATGGAACAACGTCAATCTCAATAACTTATCGCAAGGTACGGAGTCCCACCTCGTATTTGGCCACGTCCGAGCTTCAACTCAGGGTGTACTTAGTGAAACCAACTGTCACCCTTTTTCATATGGAAAGTTGATGTTTATGCATAATGGAGGAATTTCACAATTCGACAAGATAAAGAGAACGTTGATAAACCATTTGGAAGACCAATTCTTCTTATTCATTCAAGGGTCTACCGACTCAGAGTGTTGTTTTGCTTTGTTCTTGGACACGTTGTTCAAGATGGGCTACGATCCCGACGACCCCTCGGTTGCGTTCTCACACGTCATATTAAAAAAAGCTTTGTTGACCACCATAGATTTGATCAAAACATGGCAAGTCGCCATCACCAACGAACCCTCGTTGCTTAATTTCGCAGTGACTGACGGAGAAAGTGTCGTGGTGAGTAGATATGTAACTTCGAAAACTGACGAAGCGGCGTCGTTACATTTCAGCACAGGGTCGAAATTTTTTGAGTATGAACCAGGTTTATTCAAGATGGAGAGATTGAACCGTTCTCAGGACGTCATTTTCGTAGCCAGTGAACCGTTGACTTTTGAACGTGGCGATTGGATTTGTGTCCCTACAAACACTATGATTTCAATTACAAAGAACAACACTGTTCTTATGCATCCTATACAAGATGAGTTCTACGATTCGGAAGGAACCGAAAGATCCTCGGGCTTGGCCATGAGGAAGGGTTTGATGGGAGGAGTTCCCACGAAAGCGAAAGTCATTAATGGAAGTGAAGGGGGATTAGATGTACCACCTTTGGCAAGAGAAGGAAGAAAAGTACCGATTTTAAACGAAGCCTGAGAGTAAATACTGAGCGCACGAAGTATTTGTGATTTAGAACAGTTTTAAATAGTGAATGTTGAATATTGAGCTTAGCAAAGTATTTATCATTTATGAGATTTAGGAAGCTAGTCAATATTAGTGAGTACTTCTTTAGTAATCATAACGAATATTGTGGAAATTAGAGAACACTATTGAATAGATTTAACCGAGTACTGAATTCTTGTATTTCACCATGCTTAGCATTTTTACCATTTATTAAGAAGAATAACTAAGAACAGGAAAACGGACTATTCAATAAATTACTGACTACCTACAAATTTTAATCTCCCTAATGGAACTATCAGTATTTGAAGATTCTTGTATAGTTTTACATAAAACACTATATGCAGTACACTAACATCAACAGATTCATCCACTGGAATATTTAACAAAATTGCCTCTACTACTAAATTTTCATCTAGAGTCATCTGTCATAATCCTCACTATATCATATACAAATTTCTAGTAATATTAACAAGTAATGAACCACAATATTCGGTATGAAAATTTGATTACATAATCATCTTCAAAATCTTCGTAGTTCGCACGACAATACATGGTGGCCGTGGGTAGCTAGTAAAGAGATTGGTGACTTATTGAATACTTTTCTTCCGCTCAAAAATTACGAATTAGACGAGTTTTGAATAGTGAATAGTGAACATTAGTAGACGCCAGACTCGTATCATTCAAGAAACAGCTTATGGAAGGTATCACTCCACAAATAGCTTCTATAAGGAATCATTCCACGACTAGTAGCTTCTACATCAAGATCTAAAATACTATGGGCATCCAATTCCTGTTATATAAAAAACAAGTAGAGTATAAAACATTGTAAGTTCCATTAAAGTGACATGTATGCTGAGAAAAATGTTATCGAGAGAATGAACGAAGCCTTCAAATTAAAATGGGTCGTCATTGGTACAAGAAAAAGAGCAAATAAAGTGAAATCAGTAACGTCATTATGGTCCTGGAAAACTATCGATCCGAATGTGTGGCTTCTTAGGAGTCTTGGTGTCGAAGATTTTGGAGGTCTAGACTGAAGAATTTTAATCGAGAAGAATGGTGAATAAGAATTCTTGCTTTTCGAGCAATTCATAGAAGAATATTAATTCTTGAGAACTCTCTTAAATAATAATTCTCGTTCTAGTGAATTATTTCATCAGTCAATTATGTATCCTCCTCTAACCTTTACTGGCAGCTCTAGTAAGCTTATTAGTAGAACTATCGACTTCTTGTTGTTCATCATCTATCTCAATATCTTCGTCATTATCTGAGTTTGAGCTAGAATCTTCGCTGGATAAGTCGCCTTCAAGCTCACCGTCAGATGGAGGTTTCAATAAAGATCCTGATGCATCATATAATGGGTTGGATTTTTTATACGACATTCCATCGTCGTTAGGGTCGATATATTCGTCAGCATCGCTGAACTCAGGTTCGGGGATATCTGGAGAAGTTCTCCCTGTGGCGATATCTGTGGATGCAGTATTTGTTAATTGTTGAGACATGTAATTTGTGAAATGGTCATCATCATCAGATTCGGATTCGTCACTATCTAAACGGTCTTTGTGAAGTTTATGATCATCTTCGTCGTCATCTTCACGATCTTCTTCTTCATCGTGGTCTTCTTCATCGTGTTCTACTTCATCCTGATCTTCTTCATCCTGGTCGACATCTTCGTTATGCTTTTCTTCGTATCCACTTCCTTCAATATCATGATCGGTATTTATGTCAAATACCAAACCGGTCTTCACTTCTTCAATAATTTCACCTAAACCTTCGTCGAAAGTATTATTTTCTTCTTCATCATCGTCCTCATCATCGTCTTCACCACCACCAAGAATAGCGTTGTACTTCTCTCTTGTATCGTACAATACATGGCTAACATAATCTTCCCACACTTCGTCCTCAACCTTGATATCAATCATTTCACTCAAAGTATTGGTAGGATATAATTGGATGAATTTCACCACTTCCTCGGCTATCAAAGTCAAATGTCCCATAAAGCCCAACCTCAACCCATTGTGGCTGTCTTCGTATCCAGTACACAACTTTTGACCTTCGATTATCTTGTTGGTGATGTCACCCAAATGGAATAAATCAATGGCAAGGAATTTATTGAACCCAATGTCCATTGATCCATTCAATACTTGTTGAACGATATCAAAAACGACATTGTGCAAGAAGTTATTCCATGGAAACTTAAAGAACATGGTTAAGATGTTAGATATGATTTGTGTATCAAATAATGAAATTTTCAAGAAATCTCCCACAACAGGGTTGGCTCTGATTTGTTCTTCAGTTAGATTGGCATTGGCATGAGGCTCATCTTCGTCATCTTCGTTGTCTTGCCCTTGAACAAGAGAATCGCCATCTTGATGAAATTTGGAGTTGAATGAATCAATGGTGTCGTTGAAATAGTCATCATCGTCATTCTTGGCCTTGGACTTTTCTTCCTCTTCTTCCTCTTCATCTTCTTGGTTACTGGACTCTTCTTCTTTTTCGCTTGGAAGCACAATAACTTCATTATACTTGAAGCTTATAGGATCATATTCCTTCATTTTCATGCGAAGAGTATCCCTTTCCTTAACCACATCAAAGCCCTTGTTATCATTGAGAAGGGCCATGTTGGAACAATGTAAAAGTTCTGCAACCAATTCACAAATTTTGAATCTTTCAAATCCTAACGGTTCGATTTCACCAAATGGAGTTTTCAACTTGTTTGATTCAATATTATTCACCAAAAGTTTGTTGAATGAATCGATTTTGGTTCCAAACACTTTGAGTAAATGCCCGAGATAAATAGGATCTCTTCCTGTAGGAGGATGGCTATCCAATGTTATGTATAATACTGGAAGAATATCATAATCTGAATTATTCTTTCTGATAATTTCTATGATGATTCCAACTCCATTGGCTAAGGCATATCCACCTTTCAACATTATGTTACATAAAGCATTCATTTGTTCATAAGAGACCAACTCTCTGGTCAATTCGTTTGGACCTATGGTTGAATTATCCGTAGTTGAATTAGCAGAAATTGTAATAAGAGCTTTGAGGAAATCAGCTGCTGAGGATTGTTTCACTAACAAAAGATCGTAATTTTCAGCACTAGTGTCTTCGGTTATATCCAATGCTTCAATAAGAAAAGTAATCAAATCTTGATTCTGTAAAAAGTCTATAATGCCGGTGGAATTGTCTGGTTTGTCTGTGGATATTAACTTTAATAAAAAGTCCATCAAAGGAGGGTTGGAAAGATGGTTCATAAACTTTTCAACCAAATTTGATTGATTTTCTATAAGATATGTAATCATTTCATCACATTTCATATCTAACAAATGTTCCATAATTTTCATAAAGTACGTTGATAAGTTAATTGACATTGGTGACTTTGAGTCCAAGATTGACCACAACTTGTTTAAACTTGGGGTAGATTCCATCACTGTGTCAGTCAAAGACCAGACATCAGCACTTAATATCTCTGCGGCAATGGTTGCTCTACGAGTGGCTATTTCTTCTGTCGTTTCATCTTCTTCGTCATTAGTATCGTTTTCATCAATGCTGTCAATATGATCGTCATCAAAAACATCTTTCTCTTGATTTTCATTGTCGTCGTCCTGATTTTCGTTATCTTCATCGTCACTATCTTTTGACTTGACCTTTTCGTTGTCCTCTTGTTTAGGCTCTTTAGTCTCGTCTTCCTTTTTCTCGTCTTCCTTTTTCTCCTCATCCGTTGTCTCGTCATCCTTTTCTTCCTCGACTTCTCCCTCCTTAATAACGAAATCTACCAACATCCCTAAAATATCATCTTCTCTTAAAAATTCTAACAACAGAGGGTTGTTGGATAATAATTCTTGCAATATATCATTTTCGTCTAATAACTTTAATAAGATTTCCTGGGATTTTGCATACAGACCTTCGCCCTGATCTTGGTTGATTGAATAATTTTCTAAAAGAGTGGATATATTTGAAAGCGACGTAAAACCATTACTGAATTTCCAAAATGAACCAGACATAATAAAACAATTATAAAGAATGAATATGAGATGAATATGATACAGGTCTAGCCATAAATTATATGATTCTAGGGGAGATCAACAATCGACTGGTCGTGGGTTGTTGTCAATGATTATGAATATCCGTTGTGCCGAATTGTACTATGCGGTGTTAGACTGTGAGTACGACTATCAGTGTGACTTCAATATGACTATCAATACGAAGCCAATGTGTGTCCTGGTAAGTTTAACGAGTCTTTATTCGATAGCTACCAAGTGTTGTCAATAACTCTTTTCTAGTTATTCTATTTATCAACACTAACACTAAAGCAAGGATAGGGTTCGTCCACGTATTTGTTTTGTTCCGGAGTTTTTCGACACTTGACCAATATAATAGTAAATCTTGTCCTTGATATTCTATATCAACTCCGATTCCTTTGATCCTTGTGGTTATTAATTGGTTGTTGTTACAATTAGGTGATGTTGAGTGTAGCACAATTTTTGTCTTGAGTTTCTCGGTGGGTAGTTGTAAAAATTTTACCTGTCCATATCCTGCATATATATCAAAAATGTTAGCGAGCCAGATTTGATGTTTCAATCAACGACAGTAAAGATTTTCATCCAGTCTTAAAGTATCCAAGATGTTTGCTTCGGGGTTAAAAATGCACAAATATGGAGCGTCCATGCTCAGGGGTGGGATTCCATCCGTTTCTCGCGGAATTCTCACTACAAGAGGCTTCTCTAGTACTGGTGGATTATTCCACAACGCCGAGACTACCATAAACAAAGACTCACAAATACCCGACTTGTCAGCATTAAAACTCAACTCCGCCGGCTCCAATCATTTATATGCCGTGTTCAAGCTCCACAACATGCCTTATTTGGTCACCAAGGGTGATGCTGTGTATTTACCTTTCAAATTGAAAAACGCACAGGTTGGTGATGAGCTTGTGTTGAATGATGTTACAACTTTGGGATCTCCTGACTTCACATACAACAACGACAAAGGAATTTCAACTGATGTGTTTAGATTAAAGGCCAGTGTGGTGGAAATTACCAAAGAACCTTACTATGAAGTCTATAGAAAGAAGCAGAGATGCAGAAGATTAAAGACATTTCCAGTAGAGCCATTCCAAACAGTTTTGAGAATAAACGAATTGAGATTGCTCTAAGCAAGGACTATTTTGAGCTAGACTATCTTGTTTTGAATCTAGACTATCTTGTTTTTAAGCTAGACTAAGTTTTCTAGTTAAGTTTTGAACAGTTTGAATAATGTCGTTTAAAAGTTTTGAGAATAATAAATCAATCTAGACGCAATTCGAGCTGTATTTATTGCTCAACAACCATTAATTCTTCTATCTAAGGAGAAAAGGGTCATTCTAGTGAGATATAACGTCAATTTCATAGTTATGATCTATCCCTGGATTATTTATGATTCTGGCTCGGAGTAAACCTATCATGGCTCTAGTCATGAACACATGTATATAAGTCAAACGTATAATAATTTACAATTTATTGACTATTAGAGTGTTGGCACAAGTAGTGTTGGCACAAGAGTATTGGCACAAATAGTGCTGTGCACTTGAGCGTTTTAATGGCTGTGAAGAAGCTATGCTCCTTTAGTGTTTTCTAGCTTCTAAGGTGTGCCATCTATTGTAGAGCTCTTCCCGTCTACGACAAGAATTCATTAAATTATGAAGAGGCCGGGCCCCTCTATAACTGATATATTAGGACACCTCCCGTAAGTTTATGGTCTTAAAAATCATAAATCATGGCTACTTTCATGAAAAGTATCGCTTGTTGAATTCTTATCTCAACAATTACCATACTAGGTCGCCATTATATGTTACCACTATAGGTTACCATTCTAAAACCATTCTTACCCACTAACAAACATCATTAAAATCATATCTTATCTTACAACACTCTTTCTCGAGTTAAACTTGATCATTTGGGCCAATTTGGTGGTCTGGAACTTGAAATTCTTATCGACTTTCATAAATGGATGAACCAATAAGTCTTGGGCAGTAGGTCTTTGTTCCGGATTAATGGTAAAACACTTATCAATAAAGTCTTTCGCTTCTGACGAAACCAAATGTTCGATATCTTCAGGAATTGGTGGTGCCAACTTTGTCTTTCCGATCTTATAGATGGCACTCACAACAGCCTCGTTGGACCAAGGTCTTTTTCCAGCAAACATCTCCAACACAACACATCCCAACGACCAAATATCAATTTTTGCACTGTATCCTTGTTTATTGTCTTCAACTATACTGTCAATGACTTCAGGTGCCATCCAGAACACAGTACCCTGCATGGACATTTCAGCATTATTGACGTAGATGTCCTGGGACTTTTTAGAAATCCCGAAATCGGATATCTTACATGTACCATCGATTTCTAACAACAAGTTATCGGCCTTTAGATCACGATGTAAGATCCCGTTGGAATGCAAATATTGCAATCCTAGAAGAACTTGTTTGGTAATAAATCGTATCAACTGTTCCTCAAACTTACCAAAAGATTTCATACAAGAAGCAATGGATCCTCCAGCCACATATTCCAAAAACAAACTGTAGATGTTGCCTGTTTGTTCGTAACCCAAATATTGCACAATATTCACATGGTCCAAGTCCTTCATTGTTTCCACTTCTTTATGTAAAGCGATAATTCCACCCTCATTCTTACACCTGGCATCCTGTGTGACTACAACCTGCTTGACCGCCAACATTTCACCAGTAGTGACATTTAATGCCAAAAATACAGCACCAAACGATCCACGGCCAATAAGTTCACCCTTGATCCAAGCAAACTCTTCAAAGTTTCCACTGTTATTATTTCTCAACGTACTGACGAATCCTCGTTCAATTTCCGACGACGTAACTTCGAAAACCTTTTGTCCCCACATCTTGGTATTTGATCGGGCGAGTCCTACCCCTTTAGTAGGTGTAGATAAAACCTTGGCTGTGTTTGGTGGAGATCCCTGCTTTTCAAGTCTTTTAAGACGTGCTTCGTTAGCAACCACTCTAATACTTTTCATACGACGGTTCAAGTTCGGGGCCTGGTTTTCTCCATATATGATATCTTCATTTGGTTCATGATTTGGATGTACTGGAGAGATATTGGCATTTGAGAAAGTTCGCGAGATAGTTGGCTTTCTCACAAGCAAGGAGCTCGAGGTCAATTCGATTCCTGATTTCTTTGGTACCGGTGGGTCCGCTATATCGTTGATAATCGGTTTATCCAAATTCGTGTAAGGAAAGTACTTTTCCAAATTATTATATAACTCATCAACTGGTGGTCTGACGTTCATTCTCGTAGCCTTCAGGCCCTTCAATGTCACGTTATTAATATCAGTACTCGGAGTTTTGATAGGTTTCATAAAGAAATCGTCATCGTCTTCATCGCCTTTCTTATTATCCTGCGTTTTATCTTCCTTCTTTTTGGTAGGCTTAACAAAGAATTCTTCATCGTCACTTGAACAACCTTGACTGTCTTCGAAATGTGGCGCATCTTCAAAAGAAATGTTATTCTCTTTGAAAGCATCCTCGTCCTTGGTAAAAGTGGTCTTGGTTGATACTCTACTCAAAGGCTTTCGAAGGCTGGATAATTCACTGCTGTTAACACTTGAAGCTGATATTTCCTTCGATAATAATGACATTGACGATGGTTGGGTGTTTGATTTCTTACGAAGTATAGATTGTTTTCGCTTGAAACTCTGGCTTTGAGCTAAAGGAGGTGGTGGAGCTGCCCGACGAGCAATGATATTCTGACTTCTTTCTTTTTCAGATGCAGAATAGCTCAATTCATTGTTTAAAGTCTCTTTAGTATCTGCATATGCATAATCTTGTGTCTTGGTCTCTGGTTTAATATTTGTAGTATCACTAACGTGTCTTGTTGAAGTCTTTCGACTAGAATTTTGTAAGTCGTCACTTAATGTATGAACAGTAGTTGCTGAAACTGGCGATCTATATTCTGATACTGACGATGAGTAGATGTTTGGAATTAGCTTTGGTGCTTTGGACTCGTAAGGGGATTTTCGTCTTTTATCAAAATCGATTTCTCTTCCTTCTTGACGAATTACTCTAAATGAGTTATTTGATTGCGCCGAGCCTGGTGATGAAATTGTAGCATCGTTGATTTCACTAGTATCAATCAGCAATAAAGGAATTTTAGGTTTTGGAAGACTGGCTCTTCCTGGAGTCTTATGAGCTGGAAACGATAACTTGAGTGGAAACGTATTGTTTTCATTTAATGATCTACTCTCACGCATGGAAAACTCATTTTTGCTTGATCCTGTTAATTCATTAATCTTGGTTAACCTATCAAGAGGAATCTGTTCTTTGAAATTCCAATAATCGACCTTACTGTCTTTAATCCCTTGCAATAGATATTGAGGAGTAGCCGGATAAGCATGGCCCTCTTCACTTCTCATATCAAAAGATTTTGAGTCCGAAGAAGTTGTAGAGATCGTATTAGCACCATTTGGAGATGAAACTTCCTGACGAATCAAAAACTTGCATAGACTGATGGATTCAATTGACTGGATGATAATCTCGTCAGGAAGAGCGATACCTTCCATAGCTCTGAAATCTGTTAAATGAAAAGTGATCCTACCAAAATTAATCATATCCAATGCTAGTATACAACTGTTTTTGATGTATTGCAAGTCAATTCTTTCTTTTCCTCGCAATGAAACAGGAATAAAGTTCTTATTATCACGAGTAATTAAAATAGAAGTGGCATCATCTTCTTGGACCTCGATTTTAGGGAGATATTTTGATTCAATATTGATACTTTTCGTAGGTAATTCTGGGCTTATCAGTTTTGAATCTTCATCAGTCTGCAGAGTAAAAGATTTTGGAGATTTGATAATGGGAGCCTCAAAAGATTGTCTGGAATTTGTATTTATATCAGGAACGATTGGGTTATTAACAAATTTTGTAATTATTGGTTCAACGGGAGAATATTCAGGAACATCTTTTGAATCACGATTGACTTCGCGAGACATTTTTCCTACTATACTTACTCTAGCAGAGTTTGCGGAAGAAGATTGGACTTTTGTAACAATTTCCGCTGCTTTATCACCTCCATACTTTCTCAAAGTACTAAATATTCCAGATTTTCTAGGTTCGCCCTTCGGTATAGGTGGCATTTTATTCTTCGCCTTTAAACTGAAATCATCATTCAAACTAATTGAAGACATTCTGGATCCGGGTTTAGTACCCGCGATATCCTTAGCACTATCAGTCGAAGTAGTTCTATGATGTTTACGGAAGAATTTATGAGATGGTGAGGTTGTGCTTTCTTTTGGAGATTTGATATTAGTTGGATCAACATATGAATAGGGTCTCTGTTTAGAAGGTTGTTGCGAATAATTGCTCAAAGAAGTACTTGAAGTAGTCTGCAATCTGTGGAATATAGGAGTAGATTTCCTATTCTCCAATTTTACAGCATTTGACACTGGAGATATTTGAGAATCATTTGAATCCTTACGTGAATGTACACTAAGATCTTTTCGATTTGTGGAGATATCTTTACGAGTCAAAGGAGATTCCTTCCGATTCAGCAAGGTAGATAAAGTATTCGAATCTTGTAAATCATTATTTGATATTTCCATTCGTAAAATCTCAATAAACCTTTCAACTGTATTCTGGTCATCATCGGTTATTAAAAATTTGCCAAATTGTTTCCAAATGACTGAGTCTTTATCGAAATTTCCCAATTCTAAGAATCTGTTACCAGATATTTCATTTCTTCTAAAAGTCTCTTTCCATGAAGAATTGAAGTTATGGAAATCCAACCATCGTAAAACGTTTGAAATTTGCCATCTGTTTGAAGGATTTATTGAAGGCATTTGGGTATTCATCGCATAACGAACAAACCTCTTATCTTTATTGGCTATTTCTGATTGTGTGATTGTCGATGTAGAGGAAGCAACAGAGATAGTTGAAGATTCAGAGTCATTCCTATTATGATGTTCCTTGCGAACATGATTATCAAATGGTGCAAACTCATGAACTTCAAAACTATTTGCAGAAATTGGTGAAGGTTTACGATATTCATTGTTTTTCAATTGTAGTTCCCTTTCATTTGGTCTTGATTTAACAAGTTCAATTGAACTTTTACTATAGTTATAACCTCCAATTATCAGACCAATTGCGTTTGAATTTGAGCTTGTATTAGATTTCGAAGGAGAATTCGACGCTGCGGATGTCAAATCATCATCTTCTATAATTGGGCTTACAAATTGGTCAGATTCAACGAAATTATCTATTTGTTTTGGATGTTGAAATTCCTGAATAGAATCGTCAAACTCTGAGAAACTGAAATTTGGGTCATGATTTTGAGGAGTATCAAGTATTGGAGGAACTAAATAATTCTCATTGAAGGACAGATGATTTTGGGAAGTATTTTGATTTACTGGAGGATAGGGTGGAATAAAGTAATGATTCTGTTGACTTTGAGAATCAGGAGAAAACTGAGGTTTCGAAATCGGTTGGTAATTTGAATCGTTGTGTTGGAAATTAGGGGTCAATTGGGACTGCAAATTCAATTTATCAATTGACTCGTTCTTATCTTGATAATCATGATATGGCTGAGCAGGGTTCCCATGGATTTCATCTCCCCTAAGGTCATCCTTCGATTGATTTTTCAAATTCGATGACTTTCTAGGAGCAAACTTTATACCCATGGGGAAAAAGTTGAAGTCACTGACCAATTCAGTTGTCCTGTTAGATTTGTTTTCTCCATTGGTGAATTCATTTGTGCCCTCCTGGATTTTATAAATATCTTGAGAACTATAACTGGTGGGCATTTGATTGACTACTTCCAACGTTTCAGAGCTTCGCGGATAAACTGCTCCATCTGAATATACTCTATTCAGCTGTATGGAATTGGAAGAGTCATTCTTTATCTTGAACCCAGACTCACTAAGGAAACTCAGTTGTGAACTATTGGATGTGGAAAATGGGAGCTTGATTCTTGGTTGTTCATAGCAAGCGGACTTTCTTTTAGCCGATTCCTCATTCGACAGCCGCCGCTGATATGACATTATACATTAGTTGGTGTTTGGTACGCTGGAGTGAAAGCTATTTTTATCTGCAACCACTCAGTACCCTTAACTTGAATTTTATTTACGATTGGTAAGTTGCGAACAATATTTACTTTTGGCGGCTGGGTCCGCGCCAGGATCGTTGATGTCTAATAATGGAACACACAGTAAACATAAGGAACCTCAGTAAATTGGGAGTGAGAAGTTGCTATTGGATAATTTGCCTTTGAGTGGTGGTCTAATGATTTTAGGCTGCTAATAATTATTGAAAAATAGCATTTAGCCACATAATGGTGATAATTCTATTTCTTTGATGATTTCCAAAGCTTATTATACTTGGGATTCGGAGTCTAAGATTAACGTACCGAAATTTATAGTTCGAGATTCAGAGCCGGATGTTTAATAGTTCTTGATGTCCACCTCTAAATCATGGTTTGTGGTTGTAGGGATATACTACCATCTTCAATTAGTACTGTTCTCTGTATTGCGAGATCACCACCATATATAATTCGAAGGTTCTCTAAAACTTCTCCAAATCTCAGTGGAAGACGAATATTTTTTGAAACTGCTCTGACACAGTAGCTACTCTCAACATACCTCAAGCTCTGTGTTTAATGTTCATAATTAAACTTTAAAGACGAAGCTTCCACTACAGTAAAACTTTAAATTGGAACTTTCACTCTCCCAAATTCATAAATTTGCAACATCATCTAGTCGCAGAAATTATGTAGTGTATTATGAGCCTCTCAAATTATATCTGGTAGGTGAAGAAGTGTTCTGAAGCCGAAAGTTTAACCAACAGGCCATGGTTTTGGAGTCCCCAATTCTGTAGTCAAATTTTTCTGCAATTCCCATAAATTCATTAAAAGGCTTCGCTTTTCCAGTCAAGCCACAAGCAAAATGAAATCAACTGACTTTCTCTCTCTTATATTCCAAGATCCATTCCACTCTTCTATTGACCTCTTCATAATTTAATCTCGTTTTCAAATAATGGTTGCAACTCTAGTGTCGTGACGACATTTCGCGACATCTTATAAAATCATAAACAAATACAAACATCATCTAAACCTGAGATCACCCTCTGACCCCATAAACATGTCTCATTCTATATAGTAATGTCTAATATTTTGTTGAATGATTTGCTCCATGCAACACTAAAAGATCTACATAATTTACACGCGTTCCCCGTCACAGGGGATCCTAAAATCTACGAATCAACTCTACAAACAACCATACACAACATTATACAATTACTCGGATACAACACAATTGGCACACATCTTAACTTTTCAGTAACGCACAATGATATCGGGTCATTTTCCTTATCATACTACATCAAACCGCTGTCCGCAGAGATCACATCAACTAACATCTTCAACCTCATTAAAACCTATAACTCGGCGGACACCAGCGTCTTACATCAGATAATCGAAATCCTTTCAAATTTAAGTGACAAGAAACCTACAAGAATGAAAGACTCGTACTCTTTTATACTAGGCAAGTTTTCGATCTTGATAGAATTTTTTATCAAGTTCCATCAGGAGTCTGAAACACGACTAATGAACTATCTCATGAAATGCATAAACTACGAATTGAGCTTCTATTCAAAAATTCAACGCAGATTAGAATCTGATATCTTTTTGAACGAAGAAGATACCCAATTCCTTGTTAATTATCTAGATAGCTTTATTGACCACACTGAGAAGCAAGAGCCGGAAACGTCTGACGACAATTCAATCTTCAGTTACGACTTCCAATTAAATGAAGACTTGCCACTAAATTTCCATTGCAACAATCCAAGCTTTGAAAAGATTTATTTTTTGATTCTAAAATTACTAAGTTTCAAGAGTATCGGAACAGACAACCTTAAAATATACACGAAATTGATCATTCAGTTGTTTAAAAAGCATACAGGGTCAGAATTTCTTGAACTCAATAACTACAAGTACAATGAATTGAAGTTGAATTACTTTGTCAACTTCTTGTTGGGAGATTCACAGAGTCTGGAAACAATTTTACCAAGCCATTGGAAAACTATAAATGACAAGGTTTTAAGAGATATCAATATATTTCCTGAGATTAACGAAAACGATGAAGGTGTGGCGTCTACGGATAGATTCACAATTTTCAATGATCAACAAGTGAAACCTGAAAATACACCATTTAATGTAGTATCCAAACATCCATATTCCAAGGACGATCAGGAAATTATGCTTCTGAACTTGAAGGATATTATACCACTCTTGAATGATTTTGACTTGAATTTCGATCTCCAATTCGTCCATGTCTTCAAATATTACTTACACAACCTCTACGATGAGCTACCTATATATTCAACTCCAAATGATGTGACGTATATCGACGAGGTGTTTCTGTTGATCACGACCATTGTTGATTTTGAAAACGAAGATGAAACAACTACTGTTAACATTAAAGAGATAGTCATGCGACTTCATGACCTTCATAAGCTCTTGGGAAGAGTTAACAACCTAACTGCAACAATTTTGATGAGAATATCAACTTCCGAGTACTATAAACAGTTTGATATGAAGACAAATATTTTGAAAAGATGGCGTGATAGAACAAAACACATTCAAGATTTATACGATACTCTAGATCTTAAATGGAAACACGAGAATAATCAAAGAAAATTAATACATTATCTTCAAGTTTGGTTTACAAAAGTTCAAAAATACAAGAAATTGGAGCTTGAAACATTAAAATTCAATGATAAAAGTGTTTGTGATAAATATTTAAATTTATGGAACTCTCGAAGTTTGCATTATAATCAACTTGAGAAAAGGGCCATGCTAGAAACCACCAAAAGGTTTATGGTAAGTTGGAAAACATCATTATCGAATCATCAAGAACTCGAAAACAAGGCCATTCTGTATAATAATCAAAATTTGTTGCGGCTTCACTTTGTTTCATACTCAACAAAGTTTCAAAAACTACTTTCAAAGTATTCTGCAGCCGACGAAATACGACATGATTTTGAAAGAAATCAAAATCATGAAATAATAAAATCAAGTTGGAAACTTTGGTATAATCAGATGAATAAACCATACACTGCAGAAAATATGGGTAGTGATCTAAGCACTAAATTAATGGAATTGTCCAAGAGAGAATATCTTTTGATAAGCTCGAAATATTTTGAGAAGTGGAATTCCAACCACAAGCTCACCAAAATTCATGACAATGTCAAACAATCAGCTAATATAATTCTACTCCGACACATTTTCCACGAAAACTGGCTTAAAAAATCAAAGTTGCGTAGCCACCTCAAGAGTTCCATCACCAAACGAGATTTGAATCTCAAGAGTGAGATATTCAGACAGTGGTCTGAACAAAAGCATAATAACGATTTTGCGGACAACTATTATAGAAAATTGGCTATATCCAAACTGCTTAAGTTGTGGAAGTTGCACTTCTTGTCAAAATCTACCAAGAAGAGTACTTTGGTGGATCAAATTGACCTCAGAAATGGCATGAATATGTGGAAATTGAAGTATCAGGGCAATTCATTCAAGAGTAAATTGGATATTTATTACATAAGAGAAGGATTTTTGCTATGGATGCAAAAGCAAACTTCAATCAGATACTTACAAGATCAAATTCAAGTACAAGAAACAAAGTTTAAGGGACAATTTTTGAAGAAATGGCTCCTTAGAGTCGAAGAAATAAGGAGTTTGGAATCTGAATCTGACCTAATATTACAACGCAAGTACTTGCACAAGATTTCAGCCAAGTACCAACTTTATAATGGACCTACAGCACCAATTTCTTCAAAAACGTATAGTTTTGATGATCGAATCACCCTCAAATTCATAATTAATCGATGGAAATCACGACACGAGTCTCAAATGGAAGCCAAATTTAATGAAAAACTTGCACAGTTCGAGAAATACCACAAGAATCCCCGGGTTTTGACGACCCATTTCCGTAAATGGATCTCCCAATATAATTATACGATGTTGAAGGAAGATATGTTGAACCTCCGATGTAATACGTTTATTTCTTCGTCAAGTTCTAAGCAAATTCTCTTTGAAAAGTGGCGAGATCTCTCCAACCAACAAGCAGAATTAGTCGTAAAAGCTGATACATTCAAAGTAATGTTGCTTTTTAAGAAGTTTTTGATCATTTGGTATGAAAGGTACTATAGTAAGAATATCTATCTCCACCAAATATTGGAAGAATTTGTTGATCGAAAAGCTTTTGGAAATCTTCAAGATCTTCTAAGATTATGGTACATGAAGTATATCAAAATCAACAAGAGAAATCAGCAAAGTTGTGATATTTTCAAGGAACGTTGGCAAAGTGTCAAATCCAAATCTATTCTTGAATTATGGAGGTTCAAATTACAACAAAGACAAGCCGAGGACGAACACAGTTTTGAAGAAGCAAATACCAGTATTATCAGTAATCTGTCTCCTCTAGCGAACAAGTCAGGCAGGTATGTTGAAGATTCAAACAAAAGTTATCTTCATACACCTTTGAAGCAACAAGTTAGTCGATCTTTTATTACTCCTTCAACTCGTACAAGTCCGTCAAAGTTACAGGAAACAACAGAAAGGATGAAATATGAACGAATTGATGCTCTAAGGAAACATTTTGGTAAAGTCAAGGGAACCTCTACACCAAGAAGAGACTACTCACGTATTGATAGAAAGGAACTCAAGAACTCCAAGTTTGTACGTCTTCCTCCTCCAAGCAAATCATACTCAGTCATTACTCCACCAAAACCTCCAAATTTTGAACCACATCGTGATCCAGAACCCGAAGCAGATTACTTGTCAAATGATGCATATACAACTTCAGCGACAAATTTCGAGACACATCGGATATCGGGTAAATTTGAACGGTTGTCATCCATAACTTCGAATGACTCTGCTTCAGAAATGTTCTCACGTTCTTCTAGAACGTCTGATGAATCGATGATCGCTACTGCAAAACAACTTCGTCGTATCACACCAATAATGTTTCCTAGTGAAGATAACAACGAAGGACCAACCTTTTCCCCAGCTAGTAAAGTAAGAGAAAGACTTCGGAACTCAAAAATCGTTGGAAACTCTATATAATTTAATATCACGATTCTTCAAATATCAAGATTCTATGAATATCAAGACTATGAATATCATGATTCTTTGGAAAACTCCATCTTATGAAACTCTTCTCATGAAACACCTTCTCTTCTCAGTAATAATACTAAGATTCTATATAATGAGACTCCATTTCATCTATCTCTTGATTAATCTCTTCCTTAATATCGTCTGGACTAATTTTATTCAATTTGTGGTCCTTTAATCCAAGTAAGATTTCCTCTTCTTCACGCAAACCGAGATTCTCGTCGACATTTTCATCGCTCTCTTCTCTTTCTAATTCATTTTCTAATTCATTTTCTAACCCTTCGTCTGCTCCAACTCTCACATACACATAAATGTAATCCTTCGTCAGTATAAGTGACTTTAAGACCTCTAATATAGTAGTGATCTTTCCTTTCTTGACTTCATTCCATGAGTCTTGTAAAATGTTAGGAAAAAGCGTATCAGAAGTCAGTGCCATAGCAATATACAAAAGTGGTCCGATGCTAATTCCACTAAATGTACGGGCAATGTAGATTTTTTCCCAGTTACTTGCATTGTAAATGTTTTCAGTATTAATTTCTGAAATTTCTGCCATATCAGTCTCGGTGAGCAAGATATTAACATCATTCCATATCTTCAAAAGTTCCACCTTGGATTCAGTTTTGTCGTAATTAATAAGTCCATTATGTAATTGACCGAATCTATTGATTCCAGACATACATGAAGCCACATCCATATGAACCAAGACAGGATGGTTCTTAAAGTTGCTTAAGATGTAAGAATTTGCAAAATTCAAAGCGTCGGCTCCTGGATAATTATGACTCGAAATATAGCCCATTACTAATGAAGAAGCGGCTGTAAATAAAGAAATGGCGATGACAAAAAGCATTATCGATATGCTCTTCAACTTTGCATTACGTAGAAACCTTGCATAGCGTAAAGAGGAAATCTGAGCAAGTCCAGTTGCTGCTAGAAGTGTGAAAACTGGAACAACATAAATGATAAACCGCCATTCTTTGTGAGGTTGGAAAGACATCCCTGCGATATATAACATAGAAGCCACAAACAAGATCCTCAACGAATGTCTAGCTGGATGAGAAACTGCTCTTTTCAGACCAGAGCCTGCTGTTTTCAGTCTGGCAACTTCTTCAAAAGCTGGATCAGTGAAGAGTCCAGGAATTGCCAACAACAAAATAATTGGAGGTCTGAACAATTGGAAGAGATACTGTTTGAAGTACGCAGACCACGGCTCAACACCCCATTCTGCAGACTTTCCTTCCACGATATTAAACACAAACGATTCTAACTCTGGTACTATTAAACGGCCCCAGAAATATGAGTCTACCACAACCGTTGCCAATAATCCAAGAATAGTTCCACCTACCAACATGATAATATTGATATGGATCTTGGATTGCTTAAACATAAACGAAGATACCAATGCAATGAGACCACCAAACAATCCAACCTCAAGCCTAAACACTATTCCTGTAAAAGATAACCAAACAAGACCGGATAAATCGCCTTCCACGATCTTACTAATACCCATCAAAACAACAGGCAAGGCAATAAAGTTCGGTAAAGTCCGTGAACAATAGTAGAGGAGGTGGAATTGGGTCAACAACAAGAACATAAGCCAAAATCCAATGGATCCTCTCAACTTCTTTCTCAACGTCACCTTGTTGACACTGTCTCTAAGTTTCATCAACAGCAAAGCGTTCAAAAGACCCAAGATAGCTCTTACAACCAACAGCACGTTTTTTTGGGTTAAATTGGTCAGAACCATCAAATCATAGCCCACCATGGCCATCATAAAGTTGAGCCCTTTAAAAATGCCCGCCAACACCAAACTTCCTATAAAAGTCCGTGGTACTACGCCAGGAAACTGGACATGGTCGTAATTTTCAATTATCGTAGATCGTGGGAAGATTCCATAATTTATTATATCATGGATCGCTTGCATATTAAACGATTCCTCGACTTTGGTATATGGTGCAATCAGTAGATGGTATGCAATGACGGCTATCAACGTAGCGTCTAGAAATTTATCGTATTTCATCACGAGCAAGAACGAATCAAAAGAGTTATCAGTAGAAAGTGATAGTTAGATATGGCAATTAGTTAGCTATGACGGGCAACTAGTTAGCTATTAGGAGACAATTTAGCTAGTAAAGTAGATCTAGCTGATACAATTGTTGGTTTACTGACGAGCGTGCTAACAATTTTTGAGGTTCCACAAAATCTATCGAGTATTGAAAAGACACGAATTGTGGAGAGATATAATTATTGAATTCTTGTTAGGGAAGGAATTAATAGATATTCGCTAGCTATAGCAGTTTCTGATTCTATGTTCTTTTTAGTAGAATAGAAAAGACCCTGTTGAGCTTGACTCTGGATTGACGTGGAGAGTCTCTTAATTGTGACGGCTATGGGCGGACAAAACATTATTTCAAATGAGATTCTAACAACTTATTACAGATAGTATGGACGATATACCTGATTTAGTGGTAGAACTTCCTACTGACACTATTTTGAACGTTCTGGAGACAACCGATTCTAAGTCTACTAAAAATGGGATAGTAAAAGCATCAACAAATGATAACGATATCAAAAAAGAGACCAATGAGAAGATCACCAATGAGAAGATCACCAATGAGAAGATCACCAATGAGGAGATCCCTACATTGCAAGACCCAAAAGTAAAAGACTTTAACGATATTAATCCAGCTGATAAACAGATTAATAAAAAGATCCCAATCACAATCATTACAGGATATTTGGGTTCAGGAAAATCCACATTACTCGAGAATATAGGAAAAATGACCAACAAGAAGATTGCTATAATTCTTAACGAGTTTGGCGATTCGTCAGTGATTGAAAAATCCATCACCATTAAAGATAACGAGAAAAACGAATCGATTCAAGAATGGTTGGATTTAGGGAATGGCTGTTTATGCTGTACCGTCAAAGACAACGGAGTTTTAGCCATAGAACAACTCATTGAAACTTCCAAGGACAAGATCGACTACATTTTGTTGGAAACTACGGGAGTCGCCGACCCAGCACCAATTGCAAAGATGTTTTGGTTGGATGAAGGGCTAGCCTCTAATATTTATGTGGATGGAGTGATTACGGTTGTAGACTCGGAAAACATCATACGTTGTTTGGATGACGTTGGTGGACACTGGCATAGAGAAAATAATCATTTGAAGGAAGCACAACTGAATACAGATGATTTGACTGAAGAAGAGTTGAAGACTGAAACTGAAATGTTGAAGGAAGGGATTACCACTGCCCACCTTCAACTAGCTTTAGCAGACACTGTTTTGATTAATAAGATTGATAAAATCGCTGGTGACACTGAGAAATTGGATTCAATCGTCAAGAGAGTACGCTCCATCAATAACAGCTCTCCAATTCATACCACGAGTTTTGGAGATATTGATTTAGAAAAAATATTGGATCTTCATGCTTTTGAAGCAGACAAAATTGTTAAATCATTGAGTTTTCAGTCCAGCTACCATGATAGCCGTATTTCGACGATTAGCTTGGATTTTCCGTTCTTGAAAGACGATTCACAATTCAATCAAATCGAATCTTTCCTCCAGTACGTTCTCTGGGAGAATAAAGTGAACGGCAAAGATGTGGAGATTCATAGATTAAAAGGACTAGTGGTGAAGGAAAGCCACCCGCCAGTGGTTAAAGTTATCCAAGCAGTACGTGATACATATGATATCATTGAAGGAGGACGTTTATTGGAGTCAGTGGACCAGAATAAGTTGGTCCTTATTGGAAAGAATTTAAATCTTGAAGATATTTCGATTGAATTGAACAATTATTTGAAATGGTGATATTAGAGATATAATGGATCTGGTGATGTATTTGGACGAGGCTAACTCTTTACAAACGTGACAATTAACGTCCCAAGGCTACATGTTCACCATTGACTTCATGGACTCCTCTGTTTATATGCAGTATATAATAATGGGTGCAAAATAGTCATACTAAAACTCCATATGATTAATGATAGTATTTAAATAGTGAATATCAAGAGTTCTAGTTACGTATAGAAGTACTATATATATCTGTTCCGATATACTAATTATTCCTATTAGATTTACTCGTTTTGTATCCGAGGAAAACAAATTCAAGCATATGAGTAGGCTAAAATATCATAAATGCCATCATTCTAACCTATAAAGTCTCCAGGAAACACTTTATTCAACATTTGAAATATTATATCTAAAGAGATCTTAATTATATCTTAAATAAGTCCCCTAAAGCATCTTTCTTTCATGCTTAACTATGTGCCTTCTATTTCCAACCCCCGCACGACCCTATGTTGAGAAACTTTTCTACATCTCAAATCCATAAATCTTCACCAACCTACCAATGACTGATAAAGCTCCCGAGGAGGTCAAGCCCGTCACTAAGACGAACAAAATCCCAATAGACAAACCAAGGGTCAAGAAACAATGGAAAAATCCTGCGTTAAGAATGATGGGGATCCCCAGATTCTCCCTTCCATCTCGTAACTGGATGATCTTCTGGTCAGTTTGTGCTGGAATTGGAGGAGGAATATGGTACGACAAACGTGAACAATCTAAAATCAGAATAAAATGGATGGAAGAAGTCAAAAATATAAGTGAACAGAAATACGGGCCGGATAGGTTACCTAGAAAGTTGACCATCTATATCGCCCCTCCTCCCAACGACTTTCTTGAATCTTCGCTCAAGGTATTCCGTAAGTTTGTCAAGCCAATCTTGAATGCCAGTGCTATTGACTACCAAATCTATACTGAAAATAGACAAGGAGATATAAGATCGGCAGTTGCACAAAGCGTACGTGAATTGAGATTGAAGAAGTTGCAAGAACAGAAGGATCAGGAAGAATTAGAAGCGGCAGCCATATATAATAAGAGCTGGACTAAGTTCTTCAAGCAGATTCCCGGATATTTCAAACCAAAGTCTGCCGAGGATGAGGCTAAATTGACCAGTCGTGCTGAGTTATATAAGCCTGTGGACGTGTTGGGCTTATACCACCTTGTACAACCTGTGGACGTAGTAAGCGACGACGAAGACTTTGTGAATGCTGGGGGGGTTATCTGTATAGGTAGAGGTGCCTATAAAGAGTTTATGACCGGGGTTCATGAAGGACTTTTAGGACCGTTGGAGAAACCACAAGAATTGATCGACGAAGAACAAAAACTTAAAGAAGAGAAGGAAAAGAAAATCCAAGAGAATTTGAAGGAAGGAAAAACGTTTGATGACGACGACGACGAAGATGAAGACGGAAATAAGAAGAAAGACCCTGTCACCAAACCATACATAAATCCAGAACAATATGGAGATGCAAAGTTAGCTCCAGAGTTGGACTGGTCTCAAGTAATTACCAACGGCAAGGTTCCTGCAATTTTCGAACAACCAATCTATGTATTCCCAGTTCCAAATCTTTTAGGATTCTTGAAGACTCCAGAGAAAATCTACAGATACTATACTACCAGAAGGTTAGCGGATGATTATGGTTTCAGAACAACTTCTATTGTATACAACAAAAGCCGCAAATTCTTGTACAAGGACACATTAATGGCGAAGGAAGAAGAATTGGACTGGCCAAAGAAATGGATCGAAACTGGAAAGGAGAAAAATGCAGAATGGGTTAAGGAAGTAGAAGTTGATGAACGAATCACCAGTCGGTTTAGAGTATTTGATCCAAAACTCGTCGAGCAGGGAGAGAGAAAGGTTTGAGATGATAGAGGAAGTAGACTTGTATCGGAGAAGAGACTTTTATAGTACTACGACACTGAATCTAACAACTAGACTATGAATCTAAAATAAGACTCTGAATCTAATACTAAAACTTGGTCTAATACTGGGATTTATCAGGGCACGACATCGAATATATCCACTCATGCAATTATGTTAATTGGTAAGTACTTGTAAATATATCTATAATAACATTCAATATTTTGACCTGTATTCTGAAAAAGTGAAGAGTAAGAAGTTGGGGATGTAAAGTTGCTGAGAGTATTCCACAATATTCTGAGAGTATTCTCCAAAATTGTTTCCAAGAATTTCTCCAAAGAGTTCTACAACAAACTGAGTCTTTACTATACAGAGGTTCTCTTTTTAGAGTCACCCATATCCGATTTATCAGACTTACCAAATATTCACATCTTCCAATATTCAGATAATTAAAGTATATCATTAGATCACTTTCTCGTCCATAATGTATAGTTATATACAAAGTCACCCTCGGTAATATCTTCCTCTAGTGGAATATCATCACCAACGAACGATTTCAATTCCAGGGTGGGTTGTTTCTTCCAGACGGAATCCTGGGAGTAGATGGGAAAATTCAAAAATGTATCCAACTGAAGAGGAGCTTCGTGATTGGTGTGTTCGATTTCTGTAATGAGGAGATGGGACACGCTGGAGTCGTTTATGAGTTCGTTATATATCTCTGCACCACCGATGATGAAGATCCGTTCTAGTTGTTGAGCCTCGGATCGGCAGTAGGTTTGTAGTTGGGGTAAGGAGTTTGAGATCGAGTTGGCATGTATCACGCCAGGCTCTACGACCTCGTTATTATATGATCTCGATAAGATGACGTTGATTCTGTCGGGCAAGGGACGGAATTTTTTAGGTATAGATTCCCACGTCTTTCTACCCATCACCACAGCATTGATATTTTTGGGTGAGGATACTTTGGAAGTGACATCCTTGAAGTACTTGATTTCTTTACGAAGTCTCCAAGGCATTTTACCCTGAAAACCGATTCCTGCGTTTGGTTTGAGGGCTGCCACTATGATGGCGATGGTTGGTTTGATTTCGGTCATTTAGTTCAAAAGGAGAGAATGAGAATGATGAAGATTTCAGGGATTTTGGTTAAGTATTTAAACTTGGAGGTTAAGGTAGTTTGGAGTTTCTTGAGATGATTGGTGATGACTTGTCGCGAGTTGACTTGTCGCGAGTTGGCGTGTCGCGAATTCGTGTTTGGCTTCTCATAATATCTTTCGCGTCATCAATTTCAGTCGCGACATTCACGTAATAATTTAAGCATATGCAGGATGCATGTTATGGTTTAACCTAGCAGTTAAGTCTTAGAGATGAACTTCAATAAAAAACGATGCAAATAATTCATAGTTCAATTCAGCCCAGAATTTAAGGCTTGTTGTCACATGCACTTGGTAGAGAAGAGAAAATTTCGAAACAGCCAAATTGCCGAACTAGATCTCACGAATATAGAGTATTACTAAAGAAACAATGGCTCTTCATATTAGACAATTCTCTAGTTTTAGGAGCAGTAGCAGTGGTGGTGGTGTTAAAATGGTGGTAGAGTGGTTGTCGAATACTTCATTGTAGTATCTGATCGTTCATTTGCTACGCTCATTTATGCACCTGCATATATGATTACTGCAAAAAACTGCATATAAGAGAAGAACATAATATTGGCTAGTAACACAGGTACAAAAGAGACTAGATATCGGTATAAACCGAGAGTCATAGTAGAGTATAAGAGAAGAATATTCAAAAGAAAACAGCAGCCCAGTACTAATATACAAAAGAACGAAGTAAAGACATCAACGAGGCCGCACAAAAGTCAGCAAATTAATAGGCCCTGAAGAGTTAATATTTCTTAGAAGTCTTTTTAGTGGCAGGCTTGGTCACTTTCTTTGGGGCAGCTTTCTTAGGGGCGGCCTTCTTAGGGGCAACCTTCTTTGCAACGGCTTTCTTTGGTGCAGCCTTCTTTGCTACGGCTTTCTTTGCAACAACTTTCTTTGGAGCGACCTTTTCTTCCTTTTTAGCAACCTTTTTTGGAGCAGCCTTCTTTGTCACCTTTTTAGGGGCAGTCTTTGGGGCCGCTTTCTTAGTCACTGCCTTCTTGACAGGGGTTGCAACCTTCTTCTCGACCTTCTTGACTTCCTTGGCCTTCTTGACTGGCTTCGTTACCTTAGCAACTACTGGTTTTTCCTTCTTTGCGAATTTCACAGGACCAGATGGACCTTTTGGTTGCAAGAAATCACCAGACTCAACACCCTTTCTTAAAGCGGTGTTGAATAAAGCATCGAAGGTTCCGGCCTTGATATCATAATTAGATTGAACGTATTTCTTCAAAGATTGACGACTAAAGTGTTAGTAAAAATTCCACTCGAAAAAAAATGACCACAACAAGGCAGACAAGACAAGGCCCGGGGCCGTCCTTGGACCAGGCCCAGGACTACTTGAGTATCCAACTTCATGGCACCACAAACAAGTACTTACGAAGATCCGTTTCTCTCTTTCAAAGTGACTATGGCCGATTTAATCATATCTAAATGTTAGTAAACTTTGAGTCCCAAAATCATAACAAATGGCAAATCGAGCCAAATGTCGCGATTGCGCAACGAGACATACCTTTGTAAGTAATTTTGGAGGCAGCGGCAGAAGTATCAGCGACTGTTTTGGAGGATTTAACTTTAGGAGCCATTGTTAGGTGTTGTTGTTGTAGTTGTAGTGGGGGTTAGAAAGAAGTGGTGGTTATAAAAATTGGAAACGGAAAACAGGAAAACAAATAGTGCGCGCGAAACGGTTCTGAGTTTGGAGCAAATCACCGAAATGAACGATACCGATACTACGGAGAATATCGCGGAGAAATGACCATGAGATATGAGAGGAACATAAAAGAAAGAGAATAAAACGAATAAAACGAGTAGGAGGTGGAGCTATTTAGGATGTGGTCGACTATATAGAATAGTAGGTTTAGGATAAACTTAGGTAAATATCCAACGTAGAAACGACGCACAAAGATAAGTAAATAGGGTGTCCAAGAGACTAAATTTTAAGCGCAGTATCGTGATCATAGACAACAGGTTGGCTGAGTTATGCCAGTTAGGCTACATATAGCAGAAACTCTATTGTTAGCTCTATAGTTAACTCATAGCCACGAGATTTAGAGACCTCTCAAGATTCATAATACTCTCAAATTATGATAATACTCAAATCATAATACTCAAATCACGGGTCTATTACCTTCTGGATATATATGTTTCTAAGATTATATGTATTCTATCTCTACCGTTATATCTTGACACCCGTTCGATTCCGTCGCCCCTCAGAAATACCACCTTCATTATTTATCTGGTAAATGACGAAGACGCAATGATGAGGGGAGAAGCGGTGGGGTGAAATACCGGCGGAGACGTCAACGAATATAGAAGACGAACCAATAATAACGAAGTTACGATCAACGATGAGATTTATGGCAGACCATGTGACCTCCATCACGACTTTGTGTAAACAAAGAGTATTCACTTGCATTGCGAGAAGAGTTCAGAGTCGTGAGAAGAATCCAGAGTCGTGAATATTTTAAGATGTCGCGAGTATCTCGGAGTAGTCAATTTCTCGGAGTAGTGAGTATCTCGGAGTTGTGAGGATCCGGATTCGTGATTATCTCAGAGGTCGCCAAAGAGATGCTCTAGATACTCTAGATACAATCTTACCAAAATATCTTCTTTTATATATCCGTAAACTTCACTATAGACATCTACAGATATCCTAAATTCAACTGAACCAGTCTTAATATTTGTGGTTAATAAAAACTACATTATACTCTTGGCACAATTATTCCACTATAATTACTCGTGGCCCAATTACTCCTGTCATAACTAATTCTTCCTGATTACTTCTTTCCTAACTACTTCTCCTAATATTTCTGTCTATTATTCATTCTATGGACAAACTTCATCCTCACTCCATTGTTGGTGAGAATCTTTTACATATATACATCTTCTGTCCTTTTCAACCTCAAATAAATCAACACGGTCGATAAACATTGCCACTACAGCAAAGTTCTTGCGGCCATATTCATCCTTCTTTCCGTCAACACCTCTGGAGATGGAGTCGATGAGTTTTTGGTTCTCATCGGTCATCTTGCTCAACGGAGCTGGTCTCCTGAACGCCTTTTTTAAACTCTTGGACATACCGGCCCATTGTCTATCAATCTCCTGGTCCCATTCTTGGTCAGTTGGTGGTTTGTAATCGAATTCCGATAAATCGTGTAAGTTTGTGTATGATAAATCCGGTGTATTATTCATCATTTGTGATATTAGCGATGGAGAACATAAAGTTGTTGATATTGGCACCAGTTGGACGGATTTATGGTGGTGCACAATATCATTATGGTGATGATGGATATCGGCATCGTCGTCGGATTCGCTTTCAAAATCAGAATCCAATTGTTTGTCTCTCTTTAAGGTTTGTTTGTGGTTATTTTCGATGATTTGCTTTGGTTGGATCAGTGACAAGTCGATCTCGGGACGGTAAGTGTCGTCTAAGATCCGGGCCCTTCCTCTGAATCTGAATTGCTTCTTGGACTTTACAAAATAGAACACGGCTTCGAATTTATCGTCTTCAAGAAGCTCTTTATATTTGTCCATCCGTTTATCTGAAGTGAAAGTCAAGACATTGTTGGTTTTATCGTCAAAAAGAAATCCTCTATAGATCAAAGTTCTGTTTTTTGGGTATCCTGTTTGTTTGTCAATGGTTGCTAGCTGAAAGCTTGTGAATGGGGGGGATGATTCGGTGAGGGACATTTCGGATTCTATACATTGACGGAATGTCGGAACCCAGGGGGCCATGTAGTGGAATTGGAGCATCAGACGAAGAGATCGTTGTATTGTATTCACTATCAACGTATTTTGATAGAGTTATGGAAATCTGTTAAGATTTATTGAAAACTTCAAGATTAATCGAAATTGTTTAAGATTTATCGAAATCTGTTTATGAGTAATCGAAATCTGTTTATGATTACTTTTGATTTGGTGTTGTTCTGAAAGTCAAGGACTATTGGAGTACTGGATGGTTCTCTTGGAAGTACTCTGGCTCTTATTCTGAATAGATGTTTATATCCGTTGCTTCCGATATACTAAACTTACTCTGTTGCAGTTCAAATTCTTTCGAGTCAATTCACTAAAAGACGTTTCACGAGTTCTAATGGAATCCTAACACTCTAATTTTCTGACTAGCGATTTCACAGGATTGTTATGATACGCAGGGTTATACTTGTCAGTACTTTTTTCACTAATAGAATCCGGTTCAGTATTCTCAGATTAGATGGATTGAATAATTTTAAACTTTTCAATTTTTTCTTCTTCGATTCCAAAGATTCGTCTCACAAAATCAACTGCGAAGCTCCTGTGGCGACAAAGGGCAGGTTGTGGATATTAGAGGGATTTATAGTCGTGAGAGTTGATATGCAAGGTGACTACGGGAGGACCAATTATAGACGTCGCAAAACAAACTTCAACATGTTACTAATTTAGTAAGGTGTCTGGTGAGTACTCGTGGGTTGTGTCGCGACACACGTCTGTGTCGCGAATTATCCCACATTTCTTAACTAATTTACATATACTACTACAATGAGAGGAGGTACTCTTTAGTTCATTAGTTAGTTGTATGACAAATCAAAATATCTCTAATGAACTAGCTGTATTACAAGAACGTAACGATTCAGGTAGGACTTCTGGAGTCCTTTCGGTCAACTGGTGATGCCCGAAATCCATTTTTCGCAGTCATTGGACGGGCCCCTAATTATCACACCAGAAATAGAGCTTAATATAATGATAAATCATAAATAATAGTTCTTTCATCAATTCAATCTCTTCTACTCAATATCTGATTCTCCCGGAGAAGAATCGGAGGATAAAGATTACACTTTTTAGTATTCGAATATAAATATTTGATGAATCTCAATTTTCAAAATGTGCAATAATGAATATTTTTAGATTGAATTATGAATATTCCTCCGGAGAAAGCTAGTTTTGGTGGGAGAGTTTTCAAAGTTGAATCGCTACTTCTTTAAAAATTTGGTTGGATATTTGACATTTGAGTAAGTTATATTGGCAGTCAACTTGATCAGGATGTGTGTATAGTTATTACATGGACAATTTCCGCTAGTCCTACAGAGTGATCTCCAGCAAGATACGATTACGTCATCGTAATAATTACAATGATTACAAGATCTTTTATAAATCGATAAAGTAGTATGCCTGGTTGGCACTAATTATTTTTGACTAAAGCACTGACTGGTTAAATTGTAGCGTAGTCATTTGAATACAAGAGATCGATAATGAGCAAATAATGAGCAAATTGTGAGATTTAGTGAGATTTTGATTATTGCGCGCGGCGGAATATTAGTATTCGTAAATGATAGTGAAATATTAGCCTTTGGCTTCGTTGCGTTCGTATGTATTTGAGCAAAATTCACTATTTTTCCTGAATAAGCTTAGTAGACTATTCAATGATTATTGAGTATCAGTAATTATCATCTCATCGAGAGAATTACTCGCTTGTACATTCTCATTATGATTATTATATAAATATGTTATGTGCAGTACATTCACATCGGTAGATTCATCTACTGGTATATTGACTGGAATTGCCTCTACTAACTGAATTAACATGTATAACAGCTTAAAGTAACCTCCAGTATATTTCACATATAAACCACCAGTAATATTTACTAGTAATTACCTTCAATGATTAGCTTGGTGTATATATTACGTATGCTTGTACAGAGAGTTTATTGTACAGAGAGCAGCAACGTATTCAAATTACTGGAGACTGATGCGTGTGGATATTAGTGTAGATTGGTGGAGATTACTAAGATTTAGTGAATATTGCTGAAGTTTAGACACTTGTTGAATGTTACCAAAAATTAGGAGTAAGTGAATTTTACAACTACTTAAACTTATTCATACTTCCTCTCATATCACCTATGTATATACCAATTTGTACTATTCAATAATAGGAGGGTTGGCCGAGTGGTCTAAGGCGGCAGACTTAAGATCTGCTGGACAGTGTCCGCGCGAGTTCGAACCTCGCATCCTTCATTATTTTTTACAATATGCCTGTTCAAAGTCGTGCGCGCATCGATCCATCCCACCTATACAGATTCAAACTAAACTTAAAACACTTACAACAACTCATAGGCATGTCCAACTATTGCCTCGTCACCCAGGGACAGTTTGGGTCTGAAAATGTCTCCAAAAAAGTCTCTTCCATACTATACAACAATCCACTATTAAACTCCGTCCATATCGTAGGCTCATCGGACCTCGATGTTCTGAGATCGCTCTACCATCAAGTCCCCAGCTGCAAGACACTTTCGCGTATAGTCAGCGATGCCGTAACCAAAACTTCCACTTCTCAGCACGTCCATATTCTCGCAACACCGTCGACACAGGTCAGCCAAGATAAAGCCCTTGGGGTTACCGACTCCTTCACCTTCAAGAACAACCACGTCAGATTGATCTTAACTCCCAACACATATCACCAATGTCCGAGTCTAGCAAGATTGGACAAGGCTGTCATCAAGAAACTCGACCATACTAAGAAGGGACACGGGGCAAAACATTATGCTTCCTTCAACTACTCCGTGGCGTTGCAATTGTCCACTGTGGTCCCTGTTGAGCTTACTTATATCTTAGACAATGCGTTTGGAGAGTGTGATTTAAGATTGGTCACGTATAATCTCAAAGAACCACTCGTACCGTCACCAATGCCATCGCGGTCTGTTGTTAAAACCAATCCTCTCAACCCTCGGTTAGAGATCCGTCCACTCTTACAAACTATGCCGTTGAAAGACCCATATTATCTACAAGAATTCTACGAATATTTGACGTTGCTACACATGAATAGTTCTCTGTTGATTCCTGATTATATTGACTCATATTTGAGCTCTTATGAAGTTCCAGAAATCAAAGAACTGACATCTAATGCTGAAAATATACCAACCGATATACCTACAGACATAACTACAAGTTTGTCTGTACACAACATCCATTCACAATCATTGTCGACGTTGGATAAATATGTTTCCATTAGTATAAGAACATCCAATTCCCATTACTTGATCTACAAGTGTCCTGTGGATAGTCGAGTCACAATATGGGAATGTACATAACATCAATACACATAAATACACAATTTATATACAGGGTACGAAGTAAAAATAAAGTTCAACACCAACAGGCTCTAGCCGTGTGGAATGTTGATTTTCTGTTTGTTGGATGGAACCTGAATAGATTTCAAGAATGAAATTGTAATGGAATTTGAATAATTCTTCCGTTTCTTTCAAAACTGTCACAATTTGGCAGCAAATCTTGAATATTCATTAACCTGAGATATCTTTGAATAATTCTTCTATTGGTAACAAATCGAGGAAGGCATTATCAATATTACTACTTTCAATGAAACTTGCATCGTTCATTGGGTTATAGTTATTGATACCGTATTCCACTCCATTAATATTATTTGGAATAGGATCAGTTGGATTCAAGATATTTGCCATTGAAGGAGTTCCATTATCGCCAGGAGTATTAAACGATCTGGTGAAAATACTATCCCCAGCAAACGGATTATATGCTGAAGGGTACGAGATGTTTCCAGATTGATCATTCGTTCTTGCATTTGGTTCGGAGTCCTTTCTTAACGTCATCATTTGTAACCAGATCCGATCAATTTGATTATTGTTGGGGAAATACTCTTGGTCCAATAAGTTGTCACTTGAGTTCGATGATACCGATGTAGCACTATAATTTGTGGGAATACTTACTGGCACATCAGATGTCAAGCTTGAAGCCGACATTCTTGGTGTGTTATTCGTAGTAGCTTGTTGTTCAAGTTTGACTTTTCCGTTGAGATGATGATAAGACTCGTTGATATGATTACTAGGCTCAGCACCACGTTCAGCCTTCTTCCTTTCTTCTCTTAACTTACTCTTCTTGTGCTCTTTGACTTTCGCCAACGCGGTTTCAAAAATATCTATAAGTTCTCCCAACATATCATCATCAAAATGTATTTTGAATTCGTTTGAACCCCTAGGAATAGAATCATAAAACTTGCGATCGTTTAAGACGCTCCAAATGTATCCTTGAGCTTTGGTTATTCTCCAAGCATAGTAGTATCTATAACTCAATCTTTGAAGGTGTTCTCTAAAAACCTTCAAACAAGAGTCAACTAAAGATTTGAATTTGGTCACCTTATTGAAATGTGTTCTATAGTCTAATTCCTTTATCATTCTTGAAGAATGATCAAATTTTGTTTCATAATTTATAATGGCCAACTGCAATCTAATGAAGATTGAAGTCAAAACTAGCATCGATTTATGGCATGCCAGTTCAAAACTCGGAGTCACTATAATATCCGAAGAATTCTTGAAGAGCATATGACTCTTTTCCAAAAACTCAAAGTAAAACGGCATCAAATCATGAATGGTGATAACAAAAACTTTTTTCAAGTAGTAGAACGCCAACTCAGAATTTTGCCGCCTTTCATAATAGTTGAAGAAATGGAAGTAGATGCTTACCAAGAAGAAATTCGACGAATAGTATATCTTCATTCGTAATGTCTTGTAGAAGGTGTCATGATAAGTCGTAACGTCACTCTTCATAAGATTCTTGAGTTTCTCGAAATCTTTGACGAAATGTGTTTCCAAGTTGTCCATCTTTTCTGTTAGTTCTGACATTTTGACTTTGCATCGGAGATTCAAAATCAAAGTCATCAAATCGTTCAATTGGTCATATATGTGACCAAAATGTTGAAAAGCAGAGACAGTTGTTCTTTCCATTTCAACGTCTACAACATTTTCGTTTCCTGGTTTATAGAATGGAAGCTTGGTATCGAATCCATTTTTGTTGGTAGATGGTAAGGTTCCTAAAGACATGGAATTGTTAAGATCAAGGATTAACAAATAATACCAAATCTTTCTTCCAATGTGATTGACTTTTTCGTCGTTACATTGATCTGTGAAATTGTCTGGTTCCCTGTGCAAACCCAACGAGTAGGCCATATGTATTAAAATAGAATTGAACACCAAGGCATCGCCTCCGTCAGTTCCATCACCGTCTTCAGGAGCGTATTGGTGATACACTCTCGAAAAAAGTGCCAACTGCATGATAGACATATTCCCACTTCTCATCAAATTGAATTGATCAAGACACAACTGAGAAACTTCAATCACGTCGATATTGATTGGATTATTCAATAAATACCGTTTTTCCTGAGCCTTCGGTGAAGGATCTTCTGAGTAGTAATTTGCTTCATTGACAGAAACAATATTTGTAAATAAACTGAGATAGCTGAAACGTAAAATTATCAATAACGTTCCAAGATGGGCAAAATCCAACTTTCTCAGTACTTTGATGATAGATATTTTCTCTTCATCGTATGCTGCTACTCCTATTAAGTTCTGAATTTGTACCTTTAGTATGACCTCATCAACAAATGGGAAAAATGGATACACGTCAGTGAAGAATCGTTGATAAAGAGCCCATAACACCTTTCGCTTGGGTAGCACCACTCTAATTTTTTCAAGTAGTTCCATTTCACCGTCCAATTCTCCTTCATAAAACAGTAGACCCAGGCTAGCACCCTTTTTACTTATATTATCTTTGATTTCAGTTTTGGTTGGTGGTTTTTCAACGAATGATCTTGTTTCTGCCAAACCTTCGTCCACCGTGACTTTTTTCGAAAAAGCACGTTCAACTTCCGAACTGTCTGGATTAGCTGCAAATGCTATGGCTTTTAACTTCATGGATTTGTTACAGTGAATAAACCGCCATAGATTTTTCATTGCGTTATCGACATGTATCAATGAGAGCCATGATAAAGGGCCAAAATTCCTCCTCCTTATGGGTTCTTTGTCATATATAGGAGTATAGCCTTCATAGAAACTAATAGTATCATGAACAGAAGCAACAGGGTTAAACCCAAGAAGGTGACTCCAATCACCATTGTTTTGACCAATCGGTGGTATTACTGTACGAGGTGACGGCGGGTTGATTGATCCCGAGGAAACGGAACTCCCGAGGCCTGCAGCTGCAGTAATTTTATGGCTTTCTACTATACTCTCTTTTGAATTTTCATGAATTCCATAACTTGCGCCCCCCGCCAAATTTGCAGAATTTCCATTGCTATTTCCAGGCTTAAACGCATTAACCGATTGCTCTAAACACTTGATCTTATCTTTTAACAGTTGTAATTGTGACTTGGTTACGATTTCAGAGAGGTCTTCCTCCTCCTCGCCTTCTTCAACCTCCACATCACCATTTATATCTGAGTATTGACAATTCGGATTTCCATATTTCGTGCATGCAGAACATGGTTTTCCAAGGTCACACCTAACCTTGCGCCTCTTGCAAAAGTCACAAACCTTAGTAGCTCTTGACCGTTTCTTCAGTGGCAACATCGCTAAAGAATAGCATGTATTAGTAGAGTTTGCCATCAAAATTTCTCCAATGCACGCAAAGGTGACTAAGAGTAGTGTAGTTCCTAATGCAACGAAGCCCGCGTGTATTCTGCCTCTCATAGAACCAGCCGCAAACGCGGGTCCATTAATAAAAAATCAAACAGGGTCAGGAAGGAACAATATCTCCAGATTAAAAATCTACGGCTCAAAACATCTTTACGATTCATGAATTATCAATATGGCATCGGAAGAGTTTCTATTACAATTGATCCAGAGGTCCTTGAATGATTTGGGTTATTCCCAAATTTCCGAGGAGTTGGATGCAGAGATCCGGTCCAGAAGACAAGTTAAGAATAAGGAGACAATTGGAGAAGACGAGAATAAACAGATCAAGATTATAGAATGGTTCAATTCTGAGGTTAAAGCGGGCAATTACGTGACGATTGAATCGTATCTACTAGAAGTTCTACAGAATCTAGAGAGTACTACGGGAACCAACTTTTTAGAGTTGTTGACGCCTAGTTTGGATCCAAAGTTACAGGTAAGTTTGGTTTTGTACTTGGTGAGAAGGATGGGATGGTTTGAGATGTTGGTGAATGCTGTTAATGGTTTGGATAAAAATGAACAATCCAGTCTAAATGACAGAAATTCTCATAAGGAATCACAGCAATTACTAATTACGTATCTTAGGGATAAACTCATACCTCTTCTAGATGAAATTGGTCCTTCATTGGAGAATTCGCCGGAATCTGAACAATTTTCGTTTACTTCTAGTGATGGTGATTATTTTTCAAATTTAGATATGAAATCCATTTTTGGTAAAAAAACTGTACAATCTTTAACACGAGAATTGGAATCTTCATTGTTGCTAGGGTTAGCAACGGATTTCCCCTTCAAAACAAAGACTTCAAATCAAAAATTCCTGCATATCTTGTCTTCTAAATATTTACTAGGGCATCAATTGCCAGGGAATGATATGCCTGAGATCCTAACATCTTTAAGAGTACTTCTTTTAGATACGTTTTTGGCCAAAACGTTCAGATTAAATGAAAAGTTACGTACTTTTGATCAAAACTATTATCTTCCCAAGGACAGCTTACAGAGAATAGTCAAACAAGCAATCACATACCAAAAGCAGCAAAATCCGTATTATTTACCACCTAGAACCATTGAAGAACAGAAAGAAATTCAAACAGACTACGAGAACTCCATCATTATAGGAGTTCCTCAGCGAGAGACCAATGAATATTTCAAAAAGACCGACTTTCCCACGAAATTACTCCATACTTTAAACCCTCACAATGATGAAGTATGGTTTACTAGGTTCTCGCCTCTGGGAAAATTCATGGTGACTGGTTCATTGGATGGAAAATTGGTTATTTACGATGTTCTCAATAACTTCAAGGTTTTGAAAGTGTTGGAGTCGAGTAATTCTTTGGATAACCAAGCATTTGTTCCGTTCTCTAATAAGCCTCCAAACGGTAAAGCTAAGGCAGTTATTTATTGTTGTTGGGATCCTCAAGAGCATTATTTGGTGAGCTGTTGCTTGGATACTGTAGTGCGGGTTTGGCGGGTTGCTGAATTACACACTTTGAACAAGTCAAAAATGAGAATCACAAGATCAATGGATGAAGCAAGTAGTGCTGGCAATGAATTCAAACTATTGAGTTGTTTCACCTTGGGCCAAGAAGTCAAGACGTGGACTTGTGAATTTCTTCCCGACACTGGAGAATTGAATTACAAACCACATTTTGTCATAGGATCTCCAGACAAAGTATTAAAGGCATTTGATGTCGATGGGGTTGAACTATTTGACTTCTTTGGCAACATTGAAAACAAATCTGATGTATATACTAACGAAAAATCAAACGATGTTCAGATGAAAGATGCTAGCGAACACGAAATCCATGACGAAGACAGCGACTCCAACTCCAACTCCAAAAACAGACCCAAGCCAACGTTGGCCGTAGACAAAAAACTCGAAAACAACTTCAACAGAGTCAATGATCTAGCCATCACTCCAGATGGTAAGATCTTAATCACTGCAAATAATGATAGACAGATCCAGTTTTATAGAATCCCCGACTTCTCCGATTTGGAGTCTACTACGAAAAGATTGGCCTACATCAACTTGAGAGGAAGGTTGACTTCGTGCTCTATTGCTGCTAGTGGAAAGTATTTACTCTTGAGCTGTGCTCCAGAAGAATTACAAATCTGGGACATTTCGGGGTTGGGTAAAACGGATACCGAGGGTAATGAGATCTATGAACGTCCTATGCTCTATAGAAGGTGTATTGGACATAGTCAGAGCTCATTTATAGTGAGATCCAGCTTTGGATACTTGGTGGAAGATTCCAATGAAGAAGAGTTGGTGGTTACAGGCTCTGTGGATGGATGTATTTATTTTTGGAAATTACATACTGGCCAGCTTATTACGAGGATCAAGGGCCATGATGGTTTATGTAACTCTGTGGATTGGAATCGTAGAGGTATTCGGAACGAGATAAATGATTATGGGAAATTATGGTGTTCTGTGGGTGATGATAAATTAGTGAAGATTTGGGGACCCTCCAACTGGAACCATTAGAGATAAAGATGTGATTAAGAAGTTATCAAGATGTGATTAAGAAGTTATTAAGATGTGATTTTTAAGTTATTGGGTTCATAGATAGCGAAGCCTACTACGTTGTCTAAATCTTTACTAAGGTGTTTATATCTTAGCGTAATAAGATTGTCATTTATAAACAGAGTATTTAAAACAGATGATTAAAACAGATGATTTTGTAATTTTATGGAAAAACTATAACTTATTTATAATTCGTCATGTTCAAGATCTTCAGTAGCAACAATTTCTTCTTCGTCATCGGCTTCAACTTTAGCTTCATTCAAAGTAGAGCCGTCAACTTGGTGAGTACCCTTTTCCTTAACAAATGCGATTAATTGTTCAATATCTCTTGGACCTTCAAAAACAACTGGTTTTCTTAAACCAGAAGCTTCATCAACTTCACCATTGGCTGGGTATAATAATAAAGTTGGGTAACCGGAAATTTCATAAGGAATCTTGACATCGTTGTTAGAGTGATCTATGTCGGCAATTACAACCTTGGATTCGGCGTTCTTAGAGCCGAAAATCTCGGCCAATTCTTCCCACTTTGGAGCCAAAGTCTTACAGTGTCCACACCATGGAGCGTAATACTTGACGAAAATATCCTTGGAAACATCACCGACAATATCGTTGTGGTTGTGGGCGACCAACTTGATGACTGGGGAAGCAGCAATTTCTTCTTCGGTTGGCAATGGTTCGGACTTAATATGTGGAACCAATTTGTCAGCCAAAAAGTCATTAACGAATTCTAACATAACTTCCTTGTTAGGACCTTCTGGGTATTCGGTTTGGCTGACACCGTACTTCTTGCTTTCAAAGATGTTGTGAATAGCAAATAATGGGAAGACTTTGGAGTCCATGTTGACGGATTCGGCGTGTCTTCCGTATAAAGTGGCATCTAAAGCTGCAAAGTTGATCTTACCTCTGTGGGTTTTACCCAAATCAGTGAAAAATTCGGCAACAGCTTCTCTTTGTTCTGGGGTTTCATAGAAATAGTAAGCAATAGGAACAGGCGAGTTCATGTAGAGGGTGTAAGTGTCTCTGTCGATTTCACCAAAGTATGGAACAACTTCCTTGCTGATATATTCGTTGAAGACAGCTTCTTCAAAGTCACCAGAGAATTGGCTGACGTCATCGAGAGCTTCAGGACGCACAACAAAGAACGAAGGGGTCTTAGCTGACAAGTCTGCGTTTGGTAAAAGCTTACCTAAAGCCTTGACGACGGCCTTGTCTGATACAGAGATAAATGAGTAATCCTTCTTGTTGGCCTTGGCAACACTTTCAAAGATAGCGTTAGTGTCCTTAGTTCCCTTTACTTCAATAATAAATGGTTTAGTTTGAGACTTAACAAATTCAGATAATTCTTTTTCATCAGTAGGAATAACGACAGCTGGTAAAGTCATTTTGATCATGTAATCTGTGATACCATCGGCTTCTCTGGTACCGTCGTACTCTTCAACATTACTTCCTTGGTAAACCTTTAATGAAGGGAAACCTTTAACTCCGACCTCGGCACATAATTCCTCTTCTTCGGTACAATCGATCTGGGCCAACTTGATAGTTGGATGTGATACGTTCAAGGTGTCAGCAGCTTTGGCGTATTCTGGTCCCAAGATCTTACAGTATCCACACCATGGAGCAAAAAATTCAGCTAAAACTAAAGGATTCTCCTTAATGTAATCTTCAAAGGTGGCCTTGGTCAATTTGACAACGGCCGAGTTTGGGTCTGCGGTAGCATCACCTTCGGTTGGGCCACTGGCTGAAGCTAAAGAAACAACAGTCAATAATGTGGCTAAGGTTTGTGTAGAAAATGTCCAGAATTTCATTGTTATTAGTAATACCTATAGTTAAAGAAGTAAAGAAGAGATTGCTTACTTATATAGATATGTGTTGCCAAAAATTCAACGCCGGAGAGAACACGCTGGCCGCGACTCGAAAGAAACATCACTACCGCAATAAAGAGGTCGTAGATTTACAAGCCACCAAAAAGTTAGAAAGAAATACAGGCCTCGGGATGAAAGTACATTTCTCCTAGTATTAAAAGACTCGCTGGCCTCTTGTTATATACTTTACAACCCAAATTACATACGTTTCCTATGATTACTATATTCTAGAAGTAGTGTATTTTGACACATTTTTTGCCACTCAAGCGCGTTTATGATCTCGCTTATTGATCGCTAAAAGCAATTGAGAAACCTTAGAATCTTCAAGGCATAGAACAGGCAACAGAGCGAAGCGATGTTGTTTGTACGGTCCGTATCAAAGTCTCAAGAGATCCTTCTCATAATATCACGAAGAACTTCTCAAAATCTCAAAAAGTATCCCTCTCTAAATCTCAAAAAGTCCCTCTTGAATTAAACACGACGGGGTTCCAGTGGCTTGTTGGTGAGATAAGTATGACAGATATTTATCGACTTTGCAACTATTGGACTTGACACGTCATTAGCTCGGCTTCTGTGATTATTTCGGACCTAGTGATTATCCCAATCCTTCGCATCCTATGAATTATCAATAACTTGCCTCCCAAGGCTCTATTTATTAATAACTCTATAAATTATTTCACTCTATTAATGCCTTCATTCTATTAATTCCTTCACTCTATTAACTACTTCGTTCTAGATATTAACTCGCTTTATCTCTACTACATTATTTCTTACTTGATAACTTCTCGGTCAACTCCTTATTTTGGGTGCAAAATTTAAGCATCTTCAAGATTTGGATAAATCAATCTTTAGATTCTGAGATTTAGTAAGTCCTTATCTTTTAGATTGATCTATAATATGATTTCTGGTTGCTAGGGGCAATTCAAAATCTATAGAGACTATTCAAGCAGATTATTGGCTGCGATAGATAACAAGCTAAAGATGGAGCCTAGAAAATCTAGAAAACTGGCAGAGCATATATAAATAATATTCTGGCTAAGCTGATCATTGACCGTTCTAGCTGAATGAAATGTGCAATGACTTCCATGGCTCATTCCTTCTAGGAGAGTACTAAGAGAGTATTTCCACTGATTCGCAATGTCATAGCGTGGTGATCTTGTATGAAAGCACTGATAATGTACTGCATTGACGTCCCTCACCGCCATGGATTCATACTAGATTATGGTTGAGGGTCATGTTACTCCAGCACTCTGACACTTAGAAACGTAAATATGCATTCTCATAAATAAAACCTACAGAATCCTCTGTGATAATTTGAAATAAATACTAAGGGTTGAATGGACTAGATTGAGTGAACAGATCTCTAAATCGTAGATGAAATAGTAACACGGTATGGTTATATAAGTTTACACTTAAAAATGAAACACTCTGTAGTCAACACTGTTTAGTTGACACTGGTTAGTTAACACTGTATAATGTTAACACTTCTAGCCAACTTTTCACTTATTGCTCACTTATTGTTAACTTATCACTTCCTGTAACTACATCGGACGTTACTCAATCATCACAACATTCTCGCTGCGTTCTCACTAAAATCCAAATAATTCCCTCCATGTTCCCCAACTATCCATCTCAACGTCATAAATATAAGCCATACTATGTCTCAAGGAACTTTGCAAGTATTGAGGTTGATAATCAAAAATCAACATAACCAAAGCCCACGTCATGACCGCAAAGTATTTCCATGACTTGTTGTAAACAATCGATCTCAACTTCTTCTGTTGTGTGGCAGACAAATTCTTAAACATTATGGCTTCACCTTTGTAGTTTCTGAACTGAGGTTGGGCACATTGAAGATACAAATCAAGCAAAATCTTACCACCGGCCAAAAGAACTCTGGAGAAACAGTAGAGGGTGATTTGGTGGGTGATCCCTGGATGAAAATGTCCGAAATGTTGTGAGTACACTATCCAACCACCAAATGCACCACTAAGAAATTTGATAAGTCTGGTGTTTTGCGATCCCAATAACGCATCCCCCACCAATATCTTACAACATAACTTGTAGACTATGGCGAATCCCGCTAAAACTTCGGCGTGGTTCTTTGTTGCTTGCAACACCAGCTTGAGTCGTGGTAATATCGGTCCTGACCGATACAACATATTGATCACCAAAGCATGAGAGAATCTAATCTTACCACCGTATACAACCCCATTCCGTGCCGATCTGATAATTTCTAGTAGCGGACGATAAAGTGGATTCCCTAAAACTGTCATTCTATCTTCTATCGTTGAGAAAGAGTGTAGTCGATTTGTTTTTGAGGTGCGAAATATGGGGAAACCGAGAGGGCCCCAGGCCACTGGACGAACCGAACTGCCGAACAAAGTTGACCGGAGAAATTGGTTCTTCCCTAGTTAGATATAAGTTAACAACATTGAAATATCTATGGAGAGTATAATAAATATGAATAGTACAGTGGATCCTGGCAATAATTATATCGTGGTTTCCTAGTTTATTTCGGTAGATTTAGTACTTACACATCTATATGTATAATAATCTACACCATTTCTGACTCTAAAACTCTGTCAAAATAAGATTAGTGTTGAGACTCAGCATCTACATCAATAATTCTTGAAATTTTACTATAGAAATAATACGTAGAAAATAGTGTCACGGAAATTAGTCTATTACCACTGTCGAGGTGACTAATACTGAAGAAATATCTAATTCTATATCTGGTATTAATGTAGAAATCAGCCAAAGTAATACTTTAGAATGATATGTTGGAATAATTGGATAGGATGCTCTATTAGAATAATCTCTTAAAATATCATTACCTGTAGTTTACTAAATTTCAAGAACTACTCAAGAACCCGTGGATGGAATTTTTCAGCTTTGCGTCGAAACATCGTTGCCGCCATACTTAAACACTTTCAGTATATACTTTGATATTCATTAACACGGCGAATTGGTTCATATTTCCAGAATTATATAAGCTGTCTGATATCGAATGTTATTGAATGGGTATGATAAACCCTTCATAAAATTAGATAAATCCAGAGCCAATTACAATTATTGAAATCTAGAAGTTTTGGTCTACTCTAGGTTATACTATATAGATACTACATTCTACTCTAAGATTTTACACTCTCGATTATACTTTTTATGGTACTTTGGGGACATACTCTCTTGTTTCCACTCTATATACTGTATCTCTCTTAATTATTCTGTTCGACACCACGTAAATTCATGGTTTTCATATATACACTTTCCTGCACATTGTTCATCCAAATGGAATCTAATTATACTGATAATTACGCTAATCGGTTTCATAGAGTAAATACAAACACAGACTTAAACACTTCACTTGCATGCTAAACATCTTTAAATCTCTCCAAACTTCGAAAAATACCTTATCCACCCTATCTATCTATCCTCGTATAATATCAGTATATTTCTATAGAATTCTGTCTACTAATCACCCATCTTCTCTTTTTCCCCAACCAACCTATGAAAAATGTCAAAGTGCACACAATGAACAAAAAAAAAATTTTATTTGGTCAAAATCAAATTTTAACTTCCTCAAGTTGTCAAAGTTTTCATACTTCCAAAAAGGACCTATTTTACTGGTTTATATCACGATAGCTTCAATTTTAATTGAGATCTATTCATTTTCTCCTTCGGATTATTGCGGGGTATATATTAACCTCCATTATCAATCATTCATTAACCGCTCAGGTCAAATTCATCGTACCTAAACATACGTCCCCTTTTGAAATAGCATTCTAAATCTGCATTTAAGAGCTCCAAGTCATTGTAACCCAATCACTTTCCATTCCTAAATTTTCACTTGTAAAAATTTTCATTTAGCTTAGAATTTCATCATGTCTTCAATCTCATATGCCAACGTTGCCGCCACCGGTGCCTCTGTTGAATCCGAGACCAAACCAAAAGTGGAGTCCACTCCTATTGAAAATGGTGAAGTTGATGTAAAGGAAGACTCTCCAGTGTCAGAGTCTCCTGTCGCCACCGAAGGTGACAAGAAAGAAAAGAAAATCTTAGCACCGGCCCCAGTTCCAGAAAAGTCTGCTTGGGGTGCCACTTCCGCTACTGACTCTGCTGCCAGTGGTGTCGACGAACATAAATGGCCAACTCCAGACAAGATCCAGTTGGATCAAGCATCAACCAAAAACTACCAACAAAAGTTTATCAAACCTATCACTAACAAATGGGTTCCAATCAGTGCCAAAGTAATCTTACCAAACACAAGAAACAATTCTCAGAAGCAAAATAGAACTAGAAAAAACAAGTCTGCTGGAAACTCTTCCAAGACTGCCCCACATCCACAAAAGAAACAACCAAACAACCCTCAAACATCAGTTTCTCCTCAACCTCAGCAACCTATAATTAAGAAGGAAGAATTTGCCGATTCTACCGAATCTGAGTCCGCTGAATCCATTGAATCTGAAACTATCCCTGTTGCCGCTGACCCTGCATTATCATTTGAAGCTGACGCTATGTTAGCTCAACAGAATATGGATAACATAAATCAACAGTACCCACCTCAATTCAACAATCAGTACCAAAAATTCAACCCTAATGGTCCTCAAGCAAAGAACTTTAGACGCTTCAATAATCAAATTGGCGGCCAACAACAGTTTAACAAGAGATTCCCAAACCAACCTCAACAGCCTCAACACCCCCAACAAGTTCCTCAAAACGGATTTTACCATCCCCAACCATTTGTACAGAATCAAAACTTCAACAACTTCAACAACCGTCAATTCAGACCTCAAAACGGCCAGTTTAGACCTAACAATAGAACTTATCGCCAAAACAATGGTTACCGCAACGGATCTATTGGTATGCCTCCTCATATGGGTGGACAATTTAACGGCATTCCACCACAGTACCCACCTCAGGTGCAAATTCCGCCACCAATTTCTCCTAAACAAGACCCTCAACAAGCATTAGTTCAACAAATCGACTACTACTTCTCGTTAGAGAACTTGATAAGAGACATTTACTTGAGAAAGAACATGGACATTCAAGGATGGGTTTCTTTGGCCTTAATATTAAACTTCAAGAGAGTTAAGATAATTATCAATGGTATTCAAAACTCCTTTGAAGCTGACGAAGAACCAAACACCGAAGCTATCGTCTTGGATGCTATTAAGCAATGCGACAATTTGGAAATCAACTACATAAATGACAAGACTGCTGAAGATGCTGCCATTGAAGACATCAACTTGAGAGTCAAAGATAACTTTGAACAATGGTTATTACCAGTAGAAAACTAATTATGTCAATACTCGGTTATCTCAACTTAGTTGTCGACTTAGTTTTCGACTTAGTTCTCCCACAAACAGAGTACTTTTCTCATCGAACTTAACTGAACGTTTTTTGCCACAGTACTCGCTCAGTTATTATTCATACTTAACTGATACTGCTGAATACTTCAAAGGTAATGCATTGGCTTAAAAATCACAGTTTTGGGATCTCTGTATTAACGATCATATTTTGTTCTACTATTAGACTCATTCGTCAGTCGTCATTCTTCACACATTTCCTTGCATTTCCTGTCACTATCATCGAGGTGCTCAACACACCCTCGCTCGACTTCCTTGTTTTCCCTTGCATTTCTTGTTCCTTAATCCACTCAAGTACATGGAAACATCTCTACCCAAAATTTTACTAAAAATCTAAAAAGAAAAAAAAACCTATCCTCTCACCTTATAATTAGTTTGTACATACCCTCAACCTTGTTAATTACTAACTACCTATTTAAATAAATAATTTTTTTTTTAATTAACAGTGAAATTAATTAGTGAAATAGCTAGTGAAATAACTAGTGAAACTAACTAGTGAAACTAACTAGTGAAATAACTAATAGAAAAACGACCCAAATTTACTAGCGAAATCAACTAGTAAAATTAGCTATTGAAATTAACTACTGAATCTAACTGCTCAAGCTAACAAGTGTAACTAACTAGTCAAACTAACTAGTGAAATATTTAGTAGAAAAACGACTCAAATTTTCTAGCGAAATTAACTAGTGAAACAAACTAGTGAAACAAACTAGTCTAACTAACTACTCCAATTAACTAGCTAAATTATGACTCAAATTGTTACTACGGAACCACCAGTCCAGCAATGTTCAACTCAACTACCAACTTAACTGCCTACTTATCACCAACTTGAATTTAGGTGACTTGCCAATTAGTCAATGATTCGTATAACATTCAAATTTCAAAATGTTAAACTTGATACAGATTATTCAAATAATACAAAACCATTTGTTATTAAAAGAGACTATTCTTCAAGAATTGAGTGGTGAATTGTTGGAAACTGATTTCTGGTCGCTCTCTTGAGATATGTTGGCAAGAATGTACGATACCAATCCGAACAACACACTAATCTGGACATATTTCATGGGAGACCGAGACTTATTTCAAAATCAGTTCTCTTACCTCTGGTGTCCTTCGTGTCTGTAAAAATAATAAGAGATAAAAGATAAATAAAAGATAAATTTGTAATCTTTAAATTTTATAAAGAAGTAAATTTTAATACTAATTTGGGAGTCAAAGTATATCTTAATATAAATACCGTCATTAGATAATATTTGATTATGAGGTTTTACGCAGAAGGTCATTTCTCAATTAAAGTAATTTGATTGAAATAATTATAGATATAGATATTTTACTATTCGCTCTGGTCTACATTAATTTTCATTTTGGGTGCAAAATTTCATAAAATAATATTCAACTAAAGTTTATTTAAATTTATTTAAATTTATTCTTTTAGATTTATATTTACAGTCACCAAATTGAAATCATATTTTCTGAACCAATCATCTTCCCTAATAGTCCTCCCATTTCCATGAACTTTCACCAGGATTGACCAACTCGTTCTCATTCTTACTATAGGAAGAACCATTGTCAACACCTTGAGCTGCGATATTATGTAAGTAATAGTAGAAGTCAGCAAATTCAAAACCTTTAGCAAATTTAGCCTGGGCTTCCTCAAGAGCTTCTTCCTTGGTGTATTTCTTTGAGACAGTTAAAGTAGCGTTATGATCTTTTTCCCACCTTTCTTTGACATCCTTGAATGAGAGGGTGCCACTTTGAATTCTGACGGTATCAGGGAGCTTTGCAGGATCTTGAATAGCTACGGAAACTATTGATTTTCCGATATCATCAATGGTGGCATAAGCAAACTTTGTGTCAAGGCTGCCAATAGCGGTGATGGTTTTTGAGGCTGTATCGATCCCTGTATGTGCAACCAATTCATATAAGAACGAGCCTGGTACAGCAAAGAAATTGGTAATTATATCAACGGTTTTGATGCCTTGTTCTCTCGCAGCGACAGAACGATCGGTTTTAGTTTTGGCAAATCCGGGCAAAAGCTTATCGGCTTTCGTGATCTCAATTCCGAACTGTGATGGAATATACAACTTGGGCTTCACGATAGAGATAACCTTGTCAACACCACCCGTGGCTGCAGGATTGAAGGCTATTAAATCAATAATCACATCGACATTCTTTACGGATTCAGCAACCTTTTCTGGCTCATCGTAGTTGGCAACAATATACTCAACCTTATCAGTAGATACTTTTCCGGCACTAGTAGTTAGGGCCTTGATAGGGAACTTGATTTGGTCTGCAAAGATGGTTTGGGCAGCCTCGAGTACAGGCTTACCTAACAGGCCAGAAAGACCGATAATAGCAATTGAAACTGACATGTGGATAGTGAAATAAGAGGGTGAATAAACTTAGAGAGGATATCTTGGAGTTAAAGAATTCTCTTCTATCACGATTTGCCTCTCTTTTTATACTTGATTTAGTTAGTGACTTCTTCTACTGCCATACTAGCTGCTTACGAACAAAGAGTATATTTTGCAGCCGCCTGTATATAATATTTGATTAATAATACTTAGAGGGTATGGGTGGTGCATATAAACGTAGCCATAATTACAAAGCTGAGTAAGCTGTCAATATGATGGGTAGCGTGGGGTAGGGAAGAGAACAACTATGATACAAACTAGGTGGCGTTGCCTGGGATATTATCCATTTTCCGTGGAATTTGAAGAATTGAAGAATTGTAGAATTGACCAATTTCAATTGTTGTATTTAATATGGATAATTAGGGTTTAGTACTGATTATGTGTGGGTTACAGGACTAGAAACAACAATCTGGATCTAAAATCTGGACTTGTTTGGAAGCCAAAAACTCTACAATTCTTCAATTTGCTGCTTCAGTACTGAAAAAGCTCACCAAAATACTCAGTGTATACTAAAGTCTTGGTTTGGTACCTCTTGTCTACAGGATTTGTTAAAAATTCTTTTATTAGTACCTCCTGAGGTCTAACGCGTATGTAAGTAGTATACATATTTTGATAAAGGCTACCTCAGCTCTTCATCATTGATGATCAGCTGTGAGACTTCTTGACGTTTCATTATAAGTCAGTAAAATTATAACCATGTCAACTTATGCGAGAGTTGTTTGATTGAAATATGACTTTTATGACTTTACACATTTGCTCTGTCATCTTATGCAGTTACATGCATTTCTTAGTCTCTCTGATTATCCATTCAATGAATAATTGGACAATTTGAAGACATTCATTCCAGTGAGTCTTATTATTCCAGTCAAATTTGAACTCATTCATCAAGAATAAGTCATATAATAACTATCATTTTGGATCTATGCTTATCATCCTGATGTTCTTTAAACTTATTCTTTTTAGGTGAATCTTCAAGTCCCTGTGAGTTCGTTCAGATTACACAATTACACATAATCAAAACTGCCAAAACTTCTCCTTCCAACCCCATTGATATCCCACATCAAAATACCTGCATCTTGACATCCAAGCAATATTTTTGAATCATTGCTGTTGTTGGGGTTGCAAAATTCGATACCAGACAATTCCATTTCTCCGTAAATATGACTGATTGTTTGTTGGTACGAATCTTTGTAGAAACTAGCATGAGGATTTCCCGAATCACTCGCTTGCATATTTGTGGAGTTGGAAATATTCGAAGAACTCCGAGGAATGTTTGATGAAGACGGTACGTCGTAATCCAAACTTTCGTAGACATATTGAAGATGGGCATCGATATCAGGGTTTGTATCAAAGTCCTCGTCGATTTCTACAGGGTCCTGAGAAATTGAAGGTCTCTGGGATGTTGGAGAAATGCCGGAGTTTCCAATATTTGAATTGGAATCATTTGAATTCCATTGAGGATAATTGAACTTGGGTGGAGGAGAATACTCCTTGGATGGTTTTTGAGTTGGTGGTGGTGGAACATAACCGAAATCCATAAACAACTTTGGATTAATATTTGCCAAGTAGTTGTAGTCATAAACCAATGGGGCTGTGAATGGAATGTCATTGGGATAGATATTTATCGATGGATGCTTATTCTTGTCCTCTTCCTCGTCTTCATCTTCCTCGGTATTGACCTTACCCGCTCTATTCTTAAATTCGCTATATTGATCCAAGGCAAGTGGGGCAACAATAACTTGATGATCATTCACATTGTCATAATTCAAATTTCTCAAGTCAATAACGTGGACTCTTCCAACATGTTCAGAAATAATCAACAAATCGTTTAAATCGTTCTCAGGAGAGAATTTACAAACTCTAAATGCACCAGATTGATGGCCAGGTCTGGTTGATTTGATTTCGATCAACGGTTCGTCCTTTTTGATGTTTCTTAAATCATAAAGTAAACAAGTACCATCTTGAAACACTGATGAGAATAAATTTCCATTTGGGTGATAAGAAATTCCAAAACCCGAATCGTGACCAGTTGAGATTGTTTTGAAAGTTTTGGAAGAACTCGTTGGATCAACTAAAAAAATGGAAGACGAGTCTCCTGTTACTGTTAAAATTTTGTGGTTGATTGGATTCCTCACAACATTATTAAGACATGTATTGATTTCACAGTTGATTTTGTTTGCAACTTTTATCGAATCGTTGTTATTGATATCAAGACAGTAAAGATTGCTATCGTTGTTACAGATATAACTTTCAAGGCTGTTTGATGATGATGGATAAACTGTGACATCGTTATTTATCATCTCGCCGACGCGAACAGTTTTGCTGACATCCAAGTGTGAGTTGTAAAACGAAAAGAGTCCTTTGTTTGTTCTTCTTGACGTGGTCAAGTTTTCTATTTTCGAAGAAAATAGATCTGATGCATTTGTTAATAAGCCTCCTGTTACTATAACTCCATTTGTATGATTAAAGCACCGAGGGAAATATTTGAGATTAAGCATGGAAGACGATGCAAAGGAGTCATTTGAGCCATGTCCTTTGCCCTCTTTGTTCAACTTCAAGCATGATATCGAATCATCCTTAGTATAATATATGGAGTTTGTTTCATGATCAAACTTCATGAGATCTCGAAGTTGCCAATGGTTTATCGTAGCGCGAACATTCGATATATAGACGGGGTTCGGGTTAAGATAACTATATGAATGATAATAGTTCTGGAAGCACTGGTTGTAGGTACTCCTCAGTTTGTTGCGTTTATGGAAATGTTCATTTGTTATTGATTTGACATAATTTGAAGAACTAGATGAATCGATCGTCATTTTAAGGGGTGGCAGAAAACTTGGGGTAAAACTATGGGAAAACCACGGGAAAAGGTATACTTAATATAGCAAGTATGAATAAGTAGGCTATATGTTATAGAAGGTAATTCAGTAGATATTATCTTGATTAATATGCAAAAAGTTGTCTTGATAAGAAAAGAGTAGTTGTTGCAAGTAGCGCCTGTTTTCCCCATGAGACTTTTGAGAGAACTTTTGTGTCACGGATTAGGTTGCTTTTGTGTAAGGTGAAAGTGTTGGTCATGATTGTTAGGAGCGATAAAAGACAGACTGGCTAATTGACCAGTAGTCGGTAGTGTCGTGTATTAAAGTTGCTGAGCCTTCATTCCAAGTCTGTCTTCACCGATCCCTTCATTGTTTGAGCTTGTAACGTCTCCAAATGTGTAAGCATAGTCATTATCTGAAAACGGCCTTTGTCTGTGCCGAGATTTAGCGTACGATTTACGGTGTGGGGCGATTTGGTATCACACGACTATACGAAGGGATCAGAACTAGCTAGGGGGAACCATAGTTTGAGAGAATTTACAGTTACAGAATGTGTGGTGACTTATCTCAGGCTATTGGTGGAAATAATAGGAGAGTAAAAGCTCTCAACTGATACGAATTTCTGTTTTTGCCGAGGGATCGCGATCGATGGCCATGATTATTCAGTTTGCTGAAAAGAGATCTTCCAGGACGAGATCGTAATCTCAAAATTGTAGATCTGGGCATAATTCATGGGTTTAATATGAAGTTACCAGGGTTAGTTAAGAGGACTTATTATATCTGGTAGTGGTGGTGTTATGGTTGATCAAAGTAAACTATTTTGTTGCGGTGTTGATCAACTATAGATACGGCTGAAACTCAAGATCTGGAAGACCATACTTTTTCAAATATTCATATAATGTACTATTATTTCTATGGGAAAGTCATCAAATTGTTAGAACCCTTTATTTATGTCGTTATCTAAAGGTATTGTTCTCTACTTGTGTCGATATCTAAAGGTAGTATGCTATATCTGTATATCGGTAGCTCTTTTAATCACGTGCATTGTGTCACGTTAGTTTGATGGCCAAATACGATCAGTATTAGTGAATATTTAATAAGTGGATAAGATGCCAGTAAATCCTTATATTCTAACATCTTTGACAAATAAATGCACTTACTAGCATCTAAAAATATTCTAATCTCATATCGCTTCTATGGTGGTACTTTTATTCACATATTGCAACCGTTTCTCCCCCACGAAAAGTCGTGCGATTCTCAGAATTTGCAGCTATTTGCTTACAGCTACTATTATTCACAACACAAAATCCTACTAATTCACAATTACTTCGCTACGCTCAGTATTTGATCTTTATCATTTACTCTAATTTGTATATTCAAATCAACCCACTTAAGGTTAAACTTTCCAAGAAAGGCGGTAAGTCGTCTTTCCTGATTTCTATGACTGAACTATCAAAACTATCTATTCTGATTTTGGCACCAGAGACATTAGCCAATTGTTGGAAGGCAACACTAAATGTGTTTAATCTTGTTGTCACTGTAGTCTCATCTTCGTTGGTACCTTTGCTTTGTTGCGCCAACTTTGCTCTTGTGTTTTGGTCCATGCCTCGGGGATATTTGGGAGCTAGTCCGATCACCAAGTATGTATCACTCGAGACATCTAAACTTGCAGCTACTAGCGGTTTTAGTGATTTGTTGTTGTTCATGAAGTCAAGTTCAGTGATGTTTTCAAGTAACCATCCACCAAGCTTGGATAACATAAGAGGATTATTGAATATATCCAAGTCAGGAATTGATCCGTCGTTCAATACACATAACCGATATAATCGCAAGTTCTTGATTAGCTTACGTTCGAGCAAAGACATTCCTGTACGGAAGATAATTTGTTGAATTTGCTTTGCATGTTCCAAGCCTTCCAACAACAATTCAAAACCTTTTGGTTTTTTGAAGTTGGCATGGATGTTCTTATTGGTGTTGATTGTGGTTGAGGTTAGATTTAAGGCATCCCACGATGACCAGAAATTATTCACCCATGCTTTTTCTTTTCTATCAATACGACCTCGTATCCTGTCGTCTTCATCTTGGTCGTTATCTTCTGTGTTTTCCACGTCTCCTTCTTGAAGGAAATTACGGTCCAATTCAAGCAATGCTGTTAAGGATTCGACACATTCCATCGCAGATAACTGACCCATAAATCCGAATGTTCTGATAAACCCATCTCGCACAATTCCTTCGAGTCCATACAATGGCAAGTACTTGTTAAATATGAATGGTAATTGTTTTTTGACCCTGATATCCATATAGAGCCATTTCTGTTGTGCTACTGCGAGTGAAACACCCATCTTTGCAAATAGCTTGTGTAACTTTTTCTTACCATCTTCGGTCCAAAGATTCAACTTCGAATTGACATGACTTGAATAGAAAAATGAATCGTAAAGTGTCCAATGGCGTAAGAGAAAGAGGTGATAATCTCGTTCGATGCTGAGTGATGTGGAATCGGCAGTTTTTTCTTGCATATTATTTGTGGAGTTATTGGACGGGTTTAACCGAAGAACCTCGTCCTTGTATAGAGGTTGAAGTTTATCATAAACCTCGGGGTAATGACTATCCAAGGAGGAAGTTCCAATGATTGCGAGCCAGAGATTTTCGATACTGGACTCCCCAATGGAAGATAAAAATGCATAGATGGTGGCAGTTGCACTTGTCATGATGGTCGTACCTTGATTATAATAGCTCTGGATTTGGTCTTCATACGTTGACTTTTCCTGTCTGCGTTTCTTTTTCAATTTCTTTATTTGTAGTTCCTGTTTCTTTCTCTTACGTGAAGTTGTATCCTCGGAGTCCTGCGAGTTGATGATAATTTCAGAATCGTCTGAGTCTATATCTACAATATCATCCTCTGGTTCTTCGTCTTCGTCCGAGTCTTCTGAATCCTCGTCTGAATCATCAAACTGATCAACAAGTTTTGTGTATGCAGACTTCTCTTCGTTCAAATTGGACTCTATAAACCCATCGTCCAAACACACCACCATGGACGAGCCAAATACGTTATCCAAATTCCATGGTCGATGACCGTCTATGACGTAGATTTTACGTCTTAGAGCAATGTTTTTCAAAGGGTTTTCATCCAAGTCGTCGTTTATATCGTCATTATGATCATTTCTTTCGTATGCATAGTCATCGGCATTCAACTCAAAGAACAGCTCCAAGTCTAACATTGCTCCACATCCCAAAAGGAAGACATTGGTAACGTCGCCATCCAACTTCATGAAATGCAGTTTTAAGTCTGTGTATCCCACCACTGGAATCAACTGGTATTGTATCAATTCTTTCCTCAATAACAAGCTGAGAATTTTGGCTCCACATAATGAGTCTATGTTCAAACACGACACAAATATCACCAATTTACAATTAGAATGTGATAGCGACGTTCGCTTGATCTCCCTGAATGTCTGGGAATATTTGTCGGGCGTAATATACATAGTCGTCACGAGTTCTTGGAGTCTGTCAAGACGTTTAAAGTGTCTGGTTTTTTTGTATCAACGCGTTGGGTCTGGTATGCAGGATAAACGCGTTAACTGATCAATTCAAGAAGACCCATCATCGATAGATATATGTATACATATGAAACGAAGTAACTTGGGGCACTATTGCTTCTCGTATCATTGTTTTGGAGTTTATATATATCGTATCCATATTATGGTATCCATTTTGGAGGTAGTGTAAATATTGAACAAACCTGCATATAATAATACAATATTATTACTACTTCTATCCTTCGAGTCTCTTAACTAAGGTTACGTAAGTTCTGACACTCAAGCCACTCCTCTTCACTTCATCGCATTACATAATCCTTTTTGAGATAGAAGATGCAGGAATCGATCTATATATAATGACCGATTGCGTTTAGCCTTGCGTACAGTAATTACTTATTGGTTGAATGTCGTGAAAACGACAGGTTTAAAACTTGATCTTCAAGTGTTGTCACAGAATTACTCCAATATTGTGGTAGTACTGTGGCTATATCTTTTACTTTGTAGCAATGTTCTGGGATTCTTTCTTGGAGCAGCCTCTAAGCCCAACCATCTTACCCCAATATTACCAATACAACTGTCTATTACCCCAGCATTCATTAACCAGTAATTATACACCCCTTACCCCAGTAACAAATACACCCCTACCTCATTTACTCATACACCATGTATAACATCGTGCTTTATTCATTAAGCATTGCTTCCCCCATTGCATGATCCTCCAAATTTCTCAAAAGTGTCCCCCAAACTCCCCCAACCTCCCCCAAAACATTCAATTTATGTATGATCCCCCGCGCCTTTTGGAGGCAAAACGTGGATTTTTGGGGGTTTCGCACGATTTGTGGGGGACAGATCCCTTCCAAGTCGAAAAACATATTTTTTAAGACACTAAGTCTTTCTCTTTTCCTCGATTAAGAACTTTACGGGATATTTGTGGGGTAGATTCAGGGTAAACGATGGGTATATAAAGATCCATATCGTCGTTTATTTAAGACAGGAAAGTTAAGTACAAGCCAGACAACCATCTAGCTTTACAAAATAGTTTGAATATCACCATTCAGTTAAAGTTTATCACGGACATTTTCAGTTAAAGTTACTACTTCAAGTCCGCTAGTTGAAATTCATATACATATAAGTCGCTTCATAGAGCCGTTTCGTCCATCCAATATGAGTGTTGATAAAAACTACACCAGTTCAATGGCAGAATCTACCAGTGACTCCATAAGCTCTCCTTACGGGGCTACTCCACCACCACCAAAAAAGTCCAGATTCAAGTTCAAAAACTTGTTTGCAAAGTCTGAAGAAAGACCAACTCCTAAAGAAGTATACAACTACAGAATCTATGCTACTGCACTCATGGCATCCGCCGCCGCGATTATTATCGGATACGATGGTGGTTTCATTGGTGGGACTGTAGCGTTGCCATCATTTAAAGAGGAATTTGGCTTGACCGGTGACCACCATTCAAAGTACATCATTTCTAATATCATCTCTGTTTTCCACGTTGGTTGTTTCTTTGGAGCATTATTTTCATACCCCTTCTCGTACTATTTGGGAAGAAGAATTTCTTTGATCATTGCTGCTGTTTTAATTACTGTTGGATCCGCTATTATGTTGGCAGCCAGTTCTGCCAATGGTTTGGGTCCGATTTATGCAGGGAGAGTGTTGGCTGGGGTTGCGGTTGGGTTTTCCACCAATTTAACTGTGGTTTATATATCCGAAGTGTCACCGCCTGCCATCAGAGGTCAGTTAACAAGTAGTTATGAAATCGGTTGGAGAGTTGGTGACTTGGTTGGATTCTGGATCTCCTACGCCGTCGACTCACACATCAAGCCAGGCAAGACTCAATGGTTTGTTCCTTTTGCAGTCCAAATGATTCCTTCTGGTTTGTTCTTGATTGGTTCGCTCTTGATGAAAGAATCTCCAAGATGGTTGTTCCAAGTTGGCAGACATGAAGAAGCGTTGAAGAATTTGTGTTGGTTAAGAAACTTGCCAGAAACTGACGAATACATCATCTACGAAGTCAACCAAGTTAAGGAATCGATTGAAGTTCAAAAAGCAAGAGTAGGTTTAGGTCTTTGGGATCCATTTTATGAAGTCTTCTTTCACAACAAAAAAGTGTTGCTCCGTTTGTGTATTACCTGTGGTCTTTTCCTCTTCCAGAACTTCTTGGGTATTCAATCTATCAACTACTATTCGCCAATTATCTTTGCTGGTTTAGGTGTCAAGGGTACAAATGCTACTTTGTTTTCTACTGGTATGTTCGGAGTGGTCAAGTTTGTTTGTACCTTTATTTACATCATCTTTATCGTTGATACTGTTGGAAGAAGAAAAGCATTCATGACTTCGTCAACTGTTTGTTCCATTTGTTTCTGGTACATTGGGTCATATCTTAAATTGAATGATCCTACCAAACCTGGGGTTCTGGCTGGTCCAGGAGGAAAAGCTGCTATTGCAATGATGTACATTTGGATTGCGTCGTTTATCTCAGCTTGGTCTGGAGGTCCTTTTGTTGTTGGTAGTGAAGTTTTCGACCAAAACATCCGTTCGTTCGTACAAGCCATTAACGCAGCTGTTTCTTGGGTTCCTATCTTTGTCATGTCCAGATACACCACCAACATGATCGATACAATGAGCTATGGTATCTACTACTTCTTTGCCAGTTTGGCCGTGTTGTCGATTCCATTTGTGTTCTTCTTTGTTCCAGAAACAAAGGGTATTCCTTTGGAAGACATGGACAAGTTGTTCGACAGAAACTTGAGTGCCCACAATGCCCACAGAGTAGTCCTTTCCCAAGCAAGAATGGATACCAATGCCAGACTCTATAATAATAAGGGATTGTTGGACATTAAAGATGATAAGGTGGTTGTTGAAAACGTTGAAGATGCCAATGATGGTATTTTTGTCAAGAATGACAGCAAAGTATAATCAAATAAAATCTATTCATTTGTTAAGGAACCAAGTATAAGAAAAATCCTACACATTTGACAATAACGTGGTTCGCTTCATTTTTAGCATCCTAAAACTATTCTTCTCCTAATGAAAATCTGAAACGACCTAGAAAATCATGTATATGAATCATTTAATTCCGTATTTTGTGATTATAAATTTATAATAATACAAGGCTAACTGAATAACTATATGAGTAATCCATTGTGAGTATTGGATGTGGTAGTGATTGTGAAATTGAGTCTGAGTCACTGTCTGATAGGATCGTGGCTCCAGGAATTGCGCTTTCCTAGACGATTTCTGACTAGAGATCTTAGTTCTGACTATAGATTCAGTTCTCACTAGAGATTGCTCGGCTATGACCAAAAAGATATCTTACTTCTCTAGAAGTTTTCATACCTACATCTTATAATTCAATGGCTTTGATGAGAATTCTGGTAAATTCTTTAGTCGAGTATGATAATTCTTCATGGAAATCAAAGTTAAAGGCTCTGCCTCACGCCGCCTCCACGGCCACCTCCACACTTTCTTCATCCCAACACACAGACGGCTCCTTTCATTGATTATAAATCAAATGAGCGTGTCTAATTATAGTGGTTGATAAAATAATTATGACTAAGCACCAAATTGCGTTTTCAGTATATGTCAAGTTTTAACTCAATTGGAAAGATGAAAAGTATAGAGGAGAACTTAAGTTGTTAAATATAACATTCCAGGGGCTCAATGAAACTGTCCTGATTCTCAATTTCCATAACTCTTAACTCTTGAAATCTAGATCTCTTGTAATTCTCGTGTTATCCAGAATTGATGCATTTCGCAATTTCGCACCCAAATTCTTCCGTCTTCTAAATGAGTCATGAGAGGCTACCCTGATTAGTTTACGAATTATTGTCATGAAGGCTCATAACTGACAGGGCTAATTGTAAGCAAATTTGCATTCTTGTAAATTCTCCCATACCCAAGCTTTACTATAAGACCGCAGTAGAATCCATGTAATTACCCTTCAGATAATCTATCAACATGTCTTCTTCATTAAAGAAAGTGGATTCCACTGCCTCGACAACCAATTCCGTTGCCTCTACTGCTGCTTCTATAAAGTCCAAAGCTAAATCTGTCTTCAAGTCACTATCGAAGAAATCTGAATCAAAATCTGAGTCTAAGAAATCATCTAGAAAAGAGAATGAAACAAGTCTAAAGACTGTCACTGAATACTTAGCTCTAAGGAGTTAGGTAAGTGTTGTGTATCAGAGTTTTCAGAGTTCTAGTTTTCATAGTTCTCTTAGTTCTAGTTTTTCATAGTTCTCTTAGTTCTAGTTTTTCATAGTTCTCTTAGTTCTAGTTTTTCATAGTTCTCTTAGTTCTAGTTTTTCATAGTTCTCTTAGTTCTAGTTTTTCATAGTTCTTTTAGTTCTAGTTTTTCATAGTTCTACATCTAGTCTAATTATCATCACTTATGTGTCAAACCAATTGAGTACTGAGATAACACATCTTGGGTTCCTGGAGAATGCTTCAATCATTATTTAGTTCTTTTCATCTAGAATGTATCGTTTACTTGAGTTAATGTATTAATTGTAGATTAAAGTGGCAGGGCCATGGAGTGTGACTACAACAATGACCTATAAGGAGAGCAAACCAAGTCAGTAAATTAGATTCATATGAATTTTTGGTTGGTAGGTTCTTTAATGTTGACTATATTAGTGGATCATCTCCTGGTCTATCTATTGGATATCAATTGGATGAGTTATAAGAATATATATATTAAAATAGTTAATTATGATATATCTAAAAGTCTATTAGTTGGTTTTATAGAAGCTACAGGTAGTTTATATATAAAATAATCCATACTTAGTAAATTATTAAATAGTTTTATTCAATCTTAAAATTAGATCGATTAATTATATAGAATATAAAATATATTTCATACATGTAGCAATAAGATAAGAGTTTCTATATAATTCTATACACAAGAAATAGTCCGAACAATTATGAGAATAACTGAAATAATAAGAGTATATTAAAATATATTAAAATATATAAGTTAATATTATCATCTCCTGGTTATATACTGGTTCATCTGGTTCATGAATTGGCGATTTGCTGTATTATTCACTGGACCATTCACTGGACCATTCACTGGACCATTCACTGGGCCATCTACTGTATATCTACTAAATTATCAATTGACTCACCTTTAGCTCTCCTTTGCATAGAGCAAAATAAGAAGGGTATTTTAATATTCAAAATATTATTCATTTTCTAATAATCGTTATTTGTATATTTACACTATATATACAACAAAACAGATTTAACAGAAAATATAGAACCTCGACTACTTATTCAATTTCAACATTCACTAACACTAATTATAGGTTCCTTAATTCTTAACTTTATTACTACTACTATATCTGGATATTATAAGTCTATTATTAACAAAAGCCAATGTAGTAAAGAGATTAATTAAATATAAATAGTGAGCAGGTATCAAAATGATTACTAAATATTGTAGCTCTAGAAGGTAAACACGTTTACGACTAAGATTTTATCATCCAGAAGATGAACTAGTTGCAAAACTACATGATTAATATGGAATACGTAATTGGTGCAATATATAGCTGCAAATATTTTTTATCCAGAGCTCAAATGGAGTTACGAAGATTCAGAGATATCCATCCAGAATCTATACAGACTACCCCAATTTTCGGAGATACTCATCTAATATCTCTATAGACTAACTCAAGATCTATAGACTAAAGATCCACAGATTACAAATTGATCAACTTCTTATTCGTATAGGCCATTGAACCTCGTGTGATGCCTGGTCGTGTCTTTCCACCTCTGCGACGGGTATAACTTTTCTGGCGTGTCTGCGGTAACTTCGGTTTGAAAGAATTTATTATACAATTCATAACAGAATTTCCAACCATAAACCTTCAAAGTTTGTGTTGATTTGGAAAACCATTTAGACCACAATATATGGGATGTCTATAAATGAGGGAGAAACTTCTGTAGACGAGAAATTTGTGAGTAATAAAATTGATGGATCCGGAGGCCTGAAATCTGGGGGAGGTCAGGGTCCCGCTGAGGATCTCCACGAAACAACCCTGATTCAAGAGGAATCTTTAATGAATAATAGCCTGGTTGGTGAGGATGTGGTACAGCTGGCTAAAGATAACTTGTCTGAGGCATTGGGCAAGAATACAAATGGTCTGATTCATGTGGATCAAAGGGGCCCCGAAAATGAACATGGAAATGAACATCAACATCAAAATGAACATCAAAGTGATAATCAGGAACTGGGGCTGGATATAGTTGAACAGGATTCGGATTATTATGACGAAGAAGATCCTATTGAATACGGATTGCTGCTTAAGCTTGAGAGTCAGAATCCTAGTCAGTATTCTCTCCAACATGGAGTTACAAGGAAATTGAGCAAGATAGATGCCAATTCTATTGTGGGTGGTGACACTATAGCAGATATTGATTTTGAGGACCATCCCATCTCAGATCCGTCGAAATCGACCCAGGATCAATCGAAAAAAGTTGCAGGCACAGACTTTGGTGATTCCGGCGATGTAAAACTGAGTCCCAACGTGTTTTCATTCTCGTTGCCCTTTGGTGGGTTGACTAGTATCCGATCCAATATCTATAAACAATTTCAGTCATTGAAAATAGATACACATCTTCCTAAGATTGGAGGCAACCAATCGGATGATCAGTTGAAGCAAGAGATGAGATTGAAGTTAGAGAGACAACAATCCATAAGTACTTTGGAAGACGCAAGCTATTTCAAGCGGTTCAAAGGTACTGATGCTGCACGGTTTAGAGCCGTAAAGTCGTCTCTCGCTGCAAATATAAACGAATTCCTCCCTGGACTTAATAAGAAGGAAGAGAATCCCAACGAAAGTATTTTCAATGAAATAGACGGAAATATCGTGATATTGGGTGGATATCGTGGCTCCATTCTTCGAGACACTAAAACCAAAAAACGAGTATGGATCCCAATCAAGGCTGGTTTCAACTTGAGGAAGATAAACTTGTTGCTTGGGCCCACTAAAGAAGATGAGATAAACGCTTCAAAGTATATATATCCTGATGGAGTTCTCAAGAATGTTGGACCCATCGATATTTGCAAAAAGTTGATCAAGAAACTTGAAAGCAACCCAAAAACAAACGTTAAGGAGTTTGGTTATGACTGGAGACTTAGTGGAGATATTATATCTAAACAATTGGAAGATTTCCTCAAAGATATCTATGACAAAACTGGTAAGCCAACATTAGTTATTGCTCACTCTATGGGCGGATTGATGGCACACGGAACCATGCAAAGAAACCCACACCTATTCAGATCTGTGGTGTACGTGGGAGTTCCCAGCGAATGTCTCAATATATTGGGTCCCATCAGGTTTGGAGACTCGGTTATATTTTCAGACAAAATCCTCACGTATGAAACGAACTTTATGATGAGATCTAGTTTCAATTTCTTACCCTTGAGTGGACGGGTTTTTGTAAACCAGGATACCAATGAGTACTATGATTTGGATTACTTTAATCCGGACACTTGGGTAGAGTACAACCTCAATCCACTTGTGTCGAAACGGAGAAAGTTGTTGGAAGAGCAGAACAATGCCTCGCTTTCATCATCCAACGATGATTCTTCACTTTCTTTCCCGTCAATGATCACTAATAAACTCAAACATTATCGAACCAAAACTGGGGTATGGAAGGTAAAGTTTGGCTCGGATGACAGTGCACTTTCATCTTCAACAACCTCACTAAAACTGCGAATGACATCTTCTGAAAAGAGTGACGTTCTCTCATCAGGCACTGAAGCACAAGAATCGACGGTGTTGTTAAAACCACAAGGAGCAGAACGTGTTGAAGACTACAGTGCAAATTTCTCCTTCACTTTTGAAGAATGCTACAATTATCTAAGCGAAACCTTGAAACTGGCCAAGAAGTTTATTCTATCGCTAGATTATCGTGAAGAATTGGCACCAGAGTACCCTCCGATGGCAATCGTCTATGGTAATGCTGTTCCATCAGTCAGGGGATCTAACGTTAGAAGCATCCAAGATATAGAGGATGGAAACTACTATGAATTCTTCTATGGCCACGGGGACGGCGTGGTACACCAAAGATGGCTAATGCCCGAGAAAAAAGGGTTCAAGTATTATGATAGTGAGACAGGAGAGGGAGAAATCGTCGCAAAGATCGCCAGTAGTTGTGGACATGTCAATTTGATGACTGATTTCAGGGCAATGGGAACAGCATTGAGAGCTGTACTCGATGCAGAGAAAATCTGGAAGGAGAAGCAACGTATACAGAGAGAAAAGAGGAAGAACATAAATTTGAAAAAAGAGGAAGAATGAACAAGTTCGAGTAATACTGTCAAGGTTGATAGATAGAATTTACATGAGAAAGTTAATAAGATCTACCAGGGATAAGGAATACAAAGGTTAGAAATTACAGTATGAGAAAAGCTTAGAATTATATCACGAGATAAGCTCTCCGAGGTATCTTCATGTCAGATAGAAAGGCATAAGATTACGCAAGTTATACAAAATACTAAGGGATATGAAATAGTAAGTTATACCAACAGATAATCTACCGATATTTCTGAATATCTACTGATACAGAAATATAAGGGATCCTATAATAATTGTGAATTCTACGATTTTAAGTAAACTGAAATATTATTAGAAGGTTCTAGGGTATCACAAATTTTGATGATAAATAAAGTCTAATTAACTAATAGGTGTAGTCTAAGCATAGTACCTGTCGATAGGCTTAGCTTCGTGGTAGATTTTGCTATCGATGTTACCGATGTAAGCCCTGTCACCAAATCCACCGATGAAGTAAATGTCGTCTACGACAAACTTAGTCCAGTGGGTCTTGTGTGGGGAGGCAATTGCGCTTGGTAACCAAGTTCTGGCATCAGGATGTTTCTTGAGAAAACAGGTTTCCAACTTGATCTTTTCAGCAGGAGTAATGAAAGAGACGTTGGTCAAAGTACCCAGTAAACTGATTCTAGGAGACCCGGCTGGAGAGTTGACAATACCACCTGGATAGTATGGGTTGACGTGGTCATTGATAGGATGGTCACCTGCTCTGATACTGAAGGAGAAATCGGAACCTGCAGCGATGTTTTTATAAGTGGTACCAGCTTCAACTACTAACCAGTAAAAATCACCATCGTTGTCGCAATCGGCATAATATTCCATAAACGAGACTGGATGTTCCTTGCTGAAACCATTGGCATTAACAATCTTCTTGATAGTGTTAACATTGGTCAAAGATTCACGGTTGACTAAAGAACGGGCAACAGCCGCGGCCTCGATCTCAGTAGGAAGGGATGGAGGAACAGCGAGAAGAGCTTGCTCAATGGAGTAGGCGTTGGCTAAAGCCAAAAATGGTAAGACAATTAACTTGCTGAACAACATTTTGGATAGTAAGGATAAGTTGCCAGGGTTCAATGCGAGGAATTTGGGTCTATATAGCAGGCAGGATGAGTGAAAAATTTATTTCGTTTATCTGCGAAAAATGCTACGAGCTCGGTGATTTCCGTCGCTATTTCATCAGATTATGCAGCTCGAATAATAGAATTTCATAATCGTAAATAGAGCAACAATAGTCCAGATAAGAACTAGGACAGCAATGCAGACCAAAAAAAGAATGCGCAAACCCGGAATCGAACCGGGGGCCCAACGATGGCAACATTGGATTTTACCACTAAACCATTTGCGCTAGGAAAGCTCCGCGACGGGGAATTGAACCCCGGTCTACCACGCGACAAGCGGTAATTCTAGCCACTAAACTATCACGGATGTTT